>SKEH01000009.1_pt1 | contig 187763 bp, 132 predicted proteins | sample 4826571 | NCBI WGS metagenome assembly SKEH01 (sample SAMN11008814, study PRJNA524170) | human gut metagenome | biome: Human fecal sample; material: Feces; isolation source: fecal sample from pouch patient p29 | host: Homo sapiens | place: Israel: Tel-Aviv | collected 2016-09-14 | reverse complement strand
CACCGGCCCGCACCGCCCGCACCACCACCCACACACCCAACACCACGGCGTGTCGCGGAGTTGCCATCCCGCTCTCAGCCATGCATCCTCACGGCGGCTTCCTCACCGAAGACGAACGGCAATACGTAAAAGACGATGCCGTGGCAACCATCCGATCGTGCAATCACGCAATCGTGACGACAACGACGGAACAACCGTCCGATCACATGAAAAGGGGGATGCGACACTACGCCTCATCCGGACCGACCACCTTGAACGGGCACCGCCGAAGGCCGGCATCAGCTGTAATCAGGCCTTCTCAAACTACGATTCTCAGGAAGTATTCAGACTTCATGCAGGGGTATAACAGTATTGCGCAAGAAAACATACACGTAGCATGACCATCATGTTGGTACGGGACGCAACGTGCGCTTTGAGTCTGCCTTGCTGAAGTGCGCGTCCCGGCCAACGTCGACGTCGGCATGCCGCCGGCGCAACAACACAGAGAACTGGAGAAGTACCGCATGTTCGTTCTCAAGAACGCATGGGCCGCGCTCGGACGCTGCAAGTGGCGTACGGCGCTTATCGCCCTCATAGCACTGCTGGTGTCGTTCTCGGCAGCCGTGGACCTGACGGTCCTACGCTCCGACGACACCGCCAATAATGAAACATATCAGTCGCAAAAGGCTTCGGCGGTGATTCGGCCAAACGCGCAAACCAAGGCCAAACGTGACGGTGCCGACTCCAGCTATACCGACAACTACCTGACTTGGGCCAAGTACAGCGAATACGCAACCGCCGTACAGAACAAAAGCCTGACCTTCGAATACACGCTTGCCACTTCGGTACCGGTGCGGCAGAGCAAGTCGCTGACTGCGATTTCGGCAAAAACCGACACCAGCGAAGACAAGACCGGCGGCAATCTGACGCTGCAGGCCTTCTACACTTTGGATGCGGCGAAACTCAACGAATACGGTACCTACAAGGTGACCGAAGGCAAGCATCTGAGCTATAAGACCCAGGGCGACGGCGCACTGATCTCTCAGGCATTGGCCAAAAAGAACAACCTCAAGGTCGGCGACACCATCACCGTCGGCAATCCGACCAACGCATCCGAAACCTACACGTTCACCGTTCGCGGCATCTACGAATACACCGGAGAGGCACCGTCCGGCTTCGGTTCCGACGCCAAATACGCCAAGGACAATCGTGAAAACGTGATCTATACCTCGTATCTCACATTCGCCAAGGATGGCCTGGACACCACGGATGCCACAGGTTGGGCCAAGCCGGACCTGAACATCATCTTCACGCTGAGCAATCCGAGCGACTACAACACCTTCGGCAAGCTGGTGAAGAAGGCCAAGCTCGACACCAAGACGTATGAGATCACCTCACCGTCGCTGACCGCATACAAGCAATCCATCGCAAAGCTGGATTCCGCCGCCTCCACGGCACGTAAGGCGTTGCCGGCAACGCTGATCGGCGGTGGACTGGTGCTGCTTGCGCTGATTCTCTGGGCCGCAATCGCCGGCCGTCGAGACGAAATCGGCATGGCCATGGTGACGGTCGTATCCAAGGGACGTCTGGGATGGCAGTTCATGCTGGAAACCTTCATGATGACCGTTCCCGCTTGGGCGATCGGTTTGATTGCGGGCGCATTGCTCGCCAAACCACTGGGCACCGCTTGGGCAGGCGGTCATGCCGTGGCGATCACATCCGCTTCGGTATGGAACGTAATCTGGTGCGGCTTGGGCGCATGCCTGGTATTGGGCATCATCGCGCTGATTCGCGTACTGTGCTTCAACCTGAATCAACTGTTTGAAAACCGCTCGGAGGTGAAGGCATGAGCGACAAGGACAACGAACTCAACGAGAGGCCCGATGAAACCGTGACCGAAGCGGAAACGACCGAAGCGGTCGAAACGTCGGATGCAGCCGTCGAATCAACCACTGAGGCAGGCACCGACGCCACGACCGATGTCGATGCGGCATCCATCGATTTCGATGTCATCTATGATGACGATGAAGACGAAACCGACGCCGCGGCCGATACCGAATCCTCCGAAACCGTGGACGTACCGTCAGCAGCGGAGCAGAACGACGAGACGGCCGACGCTGACATCGTCAAAGACAATGCGAATCGTGTCAACGAGACGCTGGCGTTGCACAAGTCCGACGACATCGAATCACTGGATGCGCGTGCAACCGCGGCATCTGATTCCGCAACGAGCGTGTCTTCACGACTGAACCGTGAAATCAAGCGCACCAGGAAGAAGGACGCCTTCTTCCTGAAGTCGAATCCGACGTTCGCGCTCAACCATGTGACGGTGACGCACCGTAAGACGGGGCGTAACATTCTCGATGACCTGTCATTGGCGTTCCAAGCCGGTGCAACCCACGCCGTGCTGGTGGATGCCGAAGACAACGAACAGCATCAGGCGCTGCTCGCCACGATGGTGGGCATGATTCGTCCGGATCGCGGCAATGTGATGAACAAAAGCGCCAATCTGAACGAAGTGGAGCCGCTGGACGTGCTTGGGCATCGCATCGGCTTCATTCCGCAACGTTTCGCCGTGCGCGGTGAGCTCGACGCGGAAAGCAACATCCTCTATGCGATGGACGCTTCGAACCGCAATTTCCTCAAGCCGAAGCCGGTGATCGCGCGAGAGCTGCTCAAACGAGTGGGATTCACCGAGGCGACCTCCGGACTGCCGATCGGTAAGCTGAGCGAACTCGATCAGCGCCGCGTGGCAATAGCGCGTGCCCTGTGCTGCGAAGCCGAGGTGATCGTCGCCGACGAGCCGACCGTCGGTCTGGATCGCGACGAAGCCGCCGAAGTGCTGGCGTTGCTGAGCAAGTTCAAGCGTGATGCGGATCGCAAACGCGCCATCATCGTGGTGACCGTCAATCCAGAGGTCGCCGATGCGATGGAGCATAGCGTAGAACTCGAGTAAACGCCTGTCCGGCCTTATATGGCGAACAGATATGGTAATCCCGGGTGTGAGATGTTGAAAACCGTTGGGCGATCAACATCTCATACCCGGGATTATCTATATCGGATGCCTTGGTAACGCCGGATGGCCTCGCATCGGATGGCATCAGCAAAAGACGAATCCGCCCCATGCGAGACGGATAGACGCCTATTCGACGACCCGCATGTGGTATTGAGCGGCCAGAGGCCTGACGTCCAGGATGCCATAGCGTTCGAGCAGATGCAGCCACTCACGCTTGTTGGCTTCACCGAAACGGGCGGCTTTGCGGGTGTAGGCCTCGGCGGTGAGGAATTTCGGCGGAATCGACTTGCTGTTGTACTTGTCGGCCACCATCACGACCTCTTGCTCGAGATTCATCGGCACATAGTCGTCCGGCGGAAGCGGAAGATTCTGTGCGACTACGGCTTCCTTGGTGAGGCCGACGCCGGTATGGTTGCGGGCGAACTGGGCGATGGATTCGTCCACGCCCTCATTCAGCAGATATTCGTAGCCTTTCAGCCCATGCTGTACATAGTGCGGCCCGTCGAATTTGAGCGGTTCACCGTCGGAACCGTCCTGCTTGAGCAGAAAGTACGTGCCGATATCATGCAGCAGGCCGCCAATCACCACCATATGCTCGTCGATCAGACGCGGCGGCACCATGCCACCGGTGATGCCGTCGGTTGGCGGCACGGCTGGAATGTGGAGCATACCGAACGATTCGGAGCCCGAGATGGCAGGGACGCCAGCACCCCCATCCGGTTTGGTGCCGCCGATCTCACCTGGCTCGTCGGAAGTCAGCGCCAAGCCAAAATCGCCGGTCTTCTCAGGCACATCCGCAGGCAGGGTGCATCGACGCATGAACAGGGCGTTCTGACGACGGGCCATGCGGCGGGCGATGTCGGCCACGACCACGCAATGACCATGAATCAGGTCATAGGCGGCCTGCGACTGCGCGATCTTCTTATGCAACTCATCCACTTGGGCGAGCGTAGGGATATATCCGGTTGTCATAGGGCTCATCTTAGCGTCCGAACGCTCAGCCGCTCCGATTACGCTACGAATCCAAATCGAAAGTCAGCCCCTGCACAAACCGGTCGGGAACCGGTCGGAGCCGAGCCGCATCGAGCGAACGGTCCGAAGACATTCCGCATCAGATGGAACGGATGCGGAATTCACCGGTGCGATTGGAGGCGACAATCATCCGGTCGTTCTCAAGACGGGTCCAGCCGTCTTCAGCACGCTGTTCGAAACCGGAGCTGGCCACGACCACGCCCTTCAGCCGGGCAGCGGATTCGGCGGGGACGGCATCGCCACCGGGAACCTGGGTGCCCTCATCAAGCGCACGGTAACGCAGTACGCGGTAATCATGGGCCTGCTCGCCGCGATCGTACTGGTCGTAAATCTCGACGATGCGCTTGGAAGTGACCTCACGACCGGCCGCGCACAAGGCGATGAACTGATCCTGGCTCTGAATCATGCAGTTGTAGCTTGACTTCGGATAGCTCTTGCGCAACTCACGTACGGCCTGGGCCACAGCCTCGTCAAGCGCGAAGCCAAAGCCGATGTATTGCAGGATCACGGCGAAGAAAATGGCCGAATCGGAACGGCCGCCGGTGGACTGCACGATGTTCGGGTCAACCGGGAAGGAACGGTTGGTGATGATGTTACGCCCCTGATCATCGGAGATGTCACCGTTGTGGATGAAGCTCAAGCCGTTGGCGTAGAACGGCTGCTGATTCTCGAGAATCAGCGGCAGATTCGAGCTGGCCAGACGCAGATGCCACAGGCCGCCTCGGGCCGGGGTGCCGGCAAGCTCGTCGAAAATCGAGTCATGACGGGCGGCAATCGTGTTCTTGTAGATTGCGGTACCGGTTTCCGGAGAAGGCGCGCCACCGTCACGACGGTACGGGGATTCCTCCGGAACGGTGACCAAGGCGGCTCCCCAGCCGTCATTATGCACCTCACTGAGATCACGGAATTCGCGTACGGCCTGCATGCCGAGCACACCATTGAGACTGGTGTTGCTGCCTGCGGTCGCGAATCCAAGTAATCTGCACATGGTTAGAACCATACCGACCTCACATTTCGACGCGCGTACACTGCTATCAGCATTCCTTATAGCGGGCGGAAATGCAACGAACCGCTACGGGCGGTGAAATGCGGCGGTCAGACGCGCTTGAGACGGGGAGGACGCTCGGTGGCGAGGAACAACGGCTGGATTTCGACCAGCGGATTATAGGGGGCGAGCCCGAACCATTTGACCGGAGACCCGGCCAACCGGCGAATCGCATACTTGACCTGCAAAGACACCGCGCCACGTTGCGACACCTTCGATTCGGGCATCAGCGCCTTATGAATCAGCACGTAACGAATCGGGCCAATATTGACATCGGCGTCCAGCTTCGGATAACGGCTTTCCTGGGTCGGCAGATCACCCGATTTCAACATGTCGTTCATAATCTGATGAATGTAGGCCGGCAAGGACTGCGCAACCTTGAATCCCAGCCGGATACGCACCCGGAACAGAAAATCCGTACCGAAATTCTCAACCGAATATTCGCGGATGAACGGCTCGTCGGCGGTTTCCACGGAAACGGCCCACCATGCACGGGCACGCTTCGGATGATCGGCGAAAATCGAGAAGAAGATGTCGGTATCGACACGTTTCGTTTCCGGATCGGATGTCAGATAGACGATGTTGTCGGCGAAATACGGCACGGTATCGTCGTCATGCAGCTGCCGCAGCACCGGCAGGCAGTCGGCGGGCTGCATGTGCCGGCGTTGCGTACGCTCCAGCTTCGTACCCTCGTTCCACGTATACATGATCGTCAGAATCGCCAGCGTGAGCAGCATGGTGAACCAACCGCCGCGCAGGAACTTTGCCATGGAAGCGAAGAAGAACATGAACTGGATGGCCAGAAACAGCACGGTGAACACGATGGCGCCGAACCGTCTGCCGGCATGCCAGATGTAGACGGCCAGCAGAATCGTGGTGGTGATCATCGTGATGGTCAACGCCAGACCGTAGGCGGCTGAAATATGCTCGGAATCGCGGAAAATCGCCAACACGATCAGCGTAGCCGCGCAAAGCACCCCATTGACGACCGGAATGTAGAGCTGGCCGCGCGTACGGGCCGGATAGCGCACCTGCAGATGAGGCATCCAGTTGAGGCGGGTGGCTTCCGACACCATGGTGTAGGCGCCGGTGATCAGGGCCTGCGAGGCGATCACGCCGGCAGCGACGGACAGTATCACGGCAATGTACCGTACGGACGGGGTCATCATCTCGAAGAACGGGTTCAGACCGTGCATACGCCGGTAGGCGGAATCGTCCCAATGATTGAGCATCCACGCTCCCTGGCCGAAGTAGCACAGTACCAGTGCGATCTTGATGAACGGCCAAGTGCAGTAGATGTTGCCGCGACCAACATGGCCCATGTCGGAATACAGCGCCTCGGCACCGGTGGTCGACAGGAACACGGTGCCCATCACGGCGATGCCGGCCACGTTGTGGTGGCTGAACAGGAAGCGGACGCCATACACCGGGTTGAGCGCGGCGAAAACGCTCCAGTCGTTGCTCAGATTCATGAGCCCCACGACGGCCAGGAACGAGAACCATATCATCACCACGGAGCCGAAAGTACGGCCTATGCGCTCGGTGCCGTGCGATTGCACGGAAAACAGCACCACGATGATCACGACGGTGATCATCAGCGTAAGTTCCTTGTTCTCCGTCATCACATGTTCCAGCGCAGGCAACGTTTCCAAGCCTTCCACGGCGGAACTGATCGATACCGCGGGAGTCAGCACGGAATCGGCGAGGAACGCCGCGCCACCGAGCATGGCGGGAATCGCAAGCCATGCACCGTATTTGCGAATCAGCGAATACAGCGCGAAAATGCCGCCTTCGCCCTTGTTGTCGATACGCATGGCGATCAGCACGTACTTGACGGTGGTGATGAGCGTAATCGACCAGAACACCAGCGACAGCACGCCGAGCACGGCTTCGCGATCGGCGTTGGCCAAGCCGCCCTGACCGTTGAGGAAGGTCTGCATGGTATACAGCGGCGAAGTGCCGATATCACCATACACCACGCCAAGTGCGACCACTGCCATGGAAAAGGTGATTTTGTCGGGGCCGGACTGCAGTCTGCTCCACCATCGGCCCAGACGGCCTCTACTGGCCGCCTCATCGAGCTTGGCGGCTTCCTGCTGCTTTTCCTCGTGCTGTTTGATGAGCTCCTGGCGCTCTTCTTTGGTCAGGACCTTGTGCGAGACCTTGGGCGCCTGCGTATAGGCCGCTGCGTGGAGCAACGGTTTCTCTTCGTCTGGCTCGTTCGCCATAACGCTTCCTCCAAGTGGCGGGCCTTCCAACCCACTCCCCAAAATAACACGCAAGGCGGCACACTAGGAGCGCCGTGGGCGGTTGTCAAATCCTCAGGCCCGATTCAGCCGTCGACAATCATGTTCGACGTGTGCTCAGCACCATGGCGGCTCTCTCAAAACCCTTAGATTCCATACACTTTGCGCGTAGTCTCACGAGTGGCGCGCGCAATTTCAGCCAATGGCTTATCAAGATAGTTGGCGAGCGCCTGTAGGGTGTACGGAATCATATATGGCGCGTTGGTGCGGCCACGATAGGGCATGGGGCTCAGGTAGGGCGCGTCCGTTTCGATCATGATGTGGTCAAGGCCGACGAGTTTGACCGATTCGCGGATGCCATCATTGCCTTTGTAGCTGGATGTGCCGGAAAGGCTCAGGTACCAGCCGTTTTCGCGCGCGATCTCACCCATTTCGGCGTCGCCGGAGTAGCTGTGGAATACGGTGCGTTCCGGAGCGCCATCGGCGAGCAAGGTTTCGATGACCTCCTTGTGGGAATCGCGGTCGTGGATCTGCATGGGCAGTCCCAATTCCTTGGCGAGTGCGATATGTGCGCGGAAGGCTTCGCGTTGAAGTTCCTTGGCGGCTTCGCCGGTACGAAACAGGTCCATGCCGGTTTCGCCGATGGCGACCACCTGCTTCGGGTAGGTGACGGCGAGCCGGTGCACTTCGGCCATGGCGTCATCGAAATTGACGTCATGCCACGGTTTGTATTTGAGCGGCAGTCCGTCGGGGCCAGGTACGCCGCGGTGTCCATGGAGCACGGATTCGTTGGGGTGGATGGCGATGGCCGCATGCACGACATCGGGATGTTCGCGGGCCATGTCGATGGCGGTCATGAGGTTGGGCAGTTCGCAGCCGCAGTCGATGACACCTTCTACGCCGACCGCCTGTGCTTGGGACAGCAATTCGTCGACACTGTAGACGGGCACTTCGGGTTGGCCCTTTTCTGCGGCTTCATGGCTCATGGCTCGGGAGAAGGGCACGACGGAGGCCACATGCGTGTGATTGTCGATGACGTGCGCGTCGTCGGGAAGGGGCTGTGGGGCCGGGGCCCAGCTACGGTCGCGATGGTGTTTGCTCATAGGACCTAGATTAGTCCCGCCAGCAGTCGTTGTAGTCGAGACCGGTAAGAAGTTCCACTGTGTTGCGGATCTCCGGTTTTACGTCGGTCTTGGCCCCGCCATGCTGCAGGCGGTGGATTTCCATGAGCAGCATGTTGTCGGTTTCCTTGCTTAGGCTCATGCGCTGCGATTCGACCCATCCGATGGTCATGGCGATGGCGAACCAGCCGAGCAGTATCGCGCCGATGCCGATGCGGGCTGACGCGGGTTGCGTATCGAGTCGGGAATCGAAGCCGGTGGCGGCCAGCACGAGGCCCGTGCCGATGGAGAGCAGGCCGCTGCACAGCTGGCGTACAAAGGTCTGTGCGCCAAGGAATGTGGACGAACGATAACGTTTGGTGACGATTTGGTCCACGTCCGCTATATAGGGGAAGACCTGCCATGGCAGGTAGCCGCATAGCGATTTGAAGGAGAAGAACCAGACCGCTCCGATGATGGTGAACGCCGTCCATGCGGCGCGTGACATCGTGCCTGAAAGCATCCAGCTGGCAAACATCCAGGCCACGCCGATCAGGCATCCGGCGAAGTTGATGGCGTACAGCCTGCGTGGACCGATCCTGATGATCGCCCAGCCGAAGACCGGCATAAGCGGCAGTGAGATCACGGCGCAGGTGAGCAGCATCGAGGCGAACGCGGCCGTGACGCCCCAATCGTAGATCGCGAAGAACAGGAACAGCTGGCCGAAGATGTCCATTGACACCATCACCATGACGTAAACCGTGAGATGACGCCGAAATTCCGCGATACGCAGCGTGGAAGCGTATTCACGCAGCATGACGGACATGCGATGCAGCCAGACCTGCGTGACGTGACGGGCCGGACGGATAATCGGACCGGCGGCGATCGTGGCCGAGTCTCCATCGGAATCCTCATATATGCCGAACCCTGCCTGCCGTGGCGACATCTCCCACGTGGAACGCCAGCAGATGAAAACCGCCAAGGCGAACATGGAAGTGACCGCGAACGCAAATCCCATGTATCCGCCGGGATGGTCCTCCCCCACCGCCAAGAGCACGATGCCTCCAAGCAACGGGATCAACGTGCCGGACGCGGTGGAGAGGAACAGCCGTACGGTGGACAGCGTAGTGCGTTCGCTGAAATCGGCGGTCATCTCGCCGGGCAACGTGCTATACGATGTGCCGAACAGCTGCGCCAGCATGACCCACACCACGTACACCAGGCAGTACAGGAACGTCGGAAGTCCGGGAATCCACAGCAGGCAGCCCACAAGCACCGCCGGAGCCACGAAGGCGAGCACCAGGCGCCGGCGGCCGAACCGCCTGCCGATGCGGAACCGGTAGAGGTTGTCGCACAGCACGCCGAAACCGAGCGCGGCGAAAGCGCTCAGAATGGCGCTCATGCCGATCACGCTTTGCGTCAGGCCGATGTCCATGCCGCAGAAGCGATTCCAGAACAATGCCAGATAGGTGGCGACGAGCGCACCCTGCCCGCCGCCGTAAAGGTCTCCCATACCGTAGCCGATGGCCGATATGGCAGTGACCTTGCGTGGTTGATGCGATTCCTGCATGGATACCGCCCGTTGCCTATGCCGTCATTTGATGGTGATGATGCTGAACGACCAGGCGGGCGCGAGATATGCGCCGTCCGTCAGATCGACGGCGGCTTCGACCGGTTTGGTCGGCGATGCCTTGCCGATGTCGCCGGCATACGGATCGTCACCTTCCAACACCGTGGCCGTTGCGGCGGCGCTCTCAGCGGGAATGCCGAGTTCGGCGAGAATCTGACTGATGTCGAACATCGCCGATTCGGACATCGCGTTGACGATGCGCAGATAGGTCTCGCCTTCGCCCTCGTTCCGTGCGACGGTAACGGTGCGCCTCGGCTCGTCCCGGACCTCTTCCCCGCAGGCGATGGGTTCTCCATCGATGTACAGCTTCATGGACTGTCCGCGGTCGGAGATCTCGATATGCACCTGCCATGTGGTGCCTGGCCGCACCTCGTTCATGGAGACTTCGGTACCGGCGAGCGCGTAGCCGGTACCGTCGCGTACCACCTGTACGCTGTGGCCGCGGCCGAGGGAGACGATGTTGTGATTCTTGCCGTCGACATCGCCGCTGATCAGTTGCATGCCCCAGCGGCCTTCGTAGTAGACGACGGTGGCGTCGATGGAGTAGTCGTCCGCGCTGAGATTGAGACCGGTGTCGATGCGGCGGGCGTCGTAGTGTACGTCGCCGAGTTCGATCCGCTTGCCGGAGGCCGTGGTGACGGTCAGATTCTTCAGATCGGCTTTGGCGTTGCCGTCGATGAGTAGTCTCACCGTGTTCGGTAGGTCACGGCGTAGCGTGGTGGGTCCTTCGACCGCGACCGGCCATGCCGTGTCAGCCGTGGTGGTGGCGTACATCCGCTGCACCCAGTAGCTGTATGGCAGGTAGACGCGTTCGTTGTCGAAGTAGATCAGGTCCGGATTCCAGCTGTGATGTCCGTTTTTGGCGAACAGCGGGGCGTAGGAGGACATGACCACCGCGTCGCCGTTCAATTCCATGCGTCCCATGAATGCCGCTTCGGACAGGCCGTTGATCAGCTGTGTGTTCCAGGATCCGTATTCTCCGAGATAGATTTTCGGGCCTTTGCGGTCCGCGTCGTCGTAATGGTCGAGGTTGTGGAACCACCAGCTGGATGACTGGTAGGAGTGTTCGTCGACGATCGGTACGCCGGCCTCGCGCGCGTATTTCCAGCCTTCCTCATAGTCCTGACCGCTTGGGGCCGGCCCGACGGTGCCAACGACGACGATGTCGGGATATGCGGCCTTGATCGCGTCGAAGATCTGCTGGAAACGATTCTTGAACACCGGGTCGATGAGGTCTTCGTTGCCGATGCCGAGGTATTCGAGGCCGAATGGCTCGGGATGTCCCATGGCGGCGCGCTTTGCGCCCCATTCGGTGGTGACGTCGCCGTTGCAGAATTCGATGAGGTGCAGCACTTCATCGATGTAGGACGGCATGTCTTTCTGCGCGATCGGTACCGGTCCTTGGCTGGTGTTCTGGCAGCTCACGCCGGCGGGCAGTACCGGCAACGGCTTTGCGCCGATGGTTTCGCACAGGCACAGGTATTCGTAGTAGCCGATGCGGAATGACTGGTGGTAGCCCCATAGGTTGAAGTTATGCGGGCGATGCTCCACTTCGCCGATGGTGCGGTCCCAGTGGTACATGTTGTCCATGCCGAGACCGTGCGTGATGCAACCGCCCGGGAATCTCATGAATCGCGGATGCAGGTCGGCGAGCGCCTCCACCAGGTCGGGGCGGAAGTGTTTGAGCCCTTGGTAGGTGGTGCGTGGTTCGAGCGTGACGAAGTCAAGGTCGATGGTGCCCGGTTGGGTGAATGTCAGGCGTAGTGTGCCCTGCGTGGCGGCTCCCGAGGCGACGAGGGACGTTTCGATCCTGTTCCAGACGGTGTTGTCGATGGTGACGGAAGTTTCAGCGAGCACGTTGCCGTCATCGCCAAGCAGAGCGATGGTGACGGGCATGGAGGCGCCAGCTTCGACGCGCATCCAGGCAGAGCAGTCATAGGTTTCGCCGGTGCGGAAGACCATGCCGTCCCATCCGACGTTTTCCAACGCAACGGGTGCCTGCTCAACTTCGATTGAGGCGTAATGCGGGTTTTCGCATGCCACAGGATCGTCGGTCAGTACGTCGAAGGCGGCGAATGAGCCTTCCGGCACGACTTTGCGCCAGAAACTGTAGTTGCTCCAGTCGGCGGCATCGGCGCGATTGTATTCGAAGGCGCCATTCTGTACGAGGTCGGCGTTCAGGCCGCCGTCGCCGGAGTAGCTGATGTCTTCGAAGAAAATGCCCCACAGGTCGGTGCTGATGTTGCGTACGCCTGCCTTGTTCAGGATTGCGGTGAGCTTGTCCATGTTCTTGTTCCTTTTCTCAGAGGGGACGGATGGCGAACCAGAGTGCGCCGTGGGCAGGGATGGTCCCGCGGATCACGCGGTCTTCCCCCTCGCCTTCGATGCGTATGTCGGATGGGGTTCCGGGAGCGTCTGCCCACAGGTCGGCAAGTGTCCAGTCGCGATTCCGGTCGGCGATGCCGACGAAGCTTTGCAGTTGGATGTTGCCTTTGAGCTCATAGGGTTCGTCGCCGGTCCAGAAGATCGCTCCATAATGGCTGCCCGGATGTGCGCAAGGCGTACCGTCGGCCCATTTGACCGCGTCGGCGGTCCATACGATGAGGTCGCCGATATAGCTGTCTTCGACGTTCCATTCGGAAAACAGCCGTTCGCGCACAATCTCACGGTTGTTGGCGGAACCGGCCGTCACTTCACGCAATGCGGGATTGGTGAGCAGTGCAATCGTGTCATCATCGCTGGTAGGCAGATCGCCGCCGACCATCAATGGCGAACGGCCCATGCACCACAATGTCAGCAGCGTCTTCTGCTCATCGAGCGTCAGCCGTGACTGCCGGTCGTCGCCGCGTTCGGCACGCAATCCGATATGACCGAGCGGCAGCATGTCGGCATCGGCCCAATGGCCGGTCCGTTGCAGCGGCGCCCAACGTGCCAGGCGAGGGAATTGCTGGAAAATGTCTTCCCACCGATCCCACAGATCGTCGGAAATGCGCCACATCTGCGCAACGTCTCGCAGAAAATCGACATGCGTGCTGGCCACCCAGCCGCCCGGCGACAGCGAGAGCGTGATCCGGCGGCCATACCGCTTTTCCGCCTTCGCGATGGCATTATGGTAGGCCTCGATCTCTTCCGGGAAGAATGGCGTCTGCATGTCATCGACCTTCAGAAAATCCAAGCCCCATGAGGCGAACAGGTCGACTTGCGCGTCATACCAGGCCTGAGCGCCGGCATCACCACGCTTCAGACCGTAGTTGTCGTGATTCCACACGCAGTTGTGCTCAGTGTCGGCGACATCCCGCGCGGTGAGATCGGTGTCTTTCACCGGCAGATTTTCGTGTACGGCCTGACGCGGAATGCCTCGCATCACATGCACGCCGAGTTTCAGACCAAGCTCATGCACCGCATCGGCGAGCGGGCCGAACCCTTTGCCTTCGGCGGAGCTCGGGAAACGACGTTCGTCGGGCAACTGCCGGCCGTATTCATCGACGCATAGTGGCGTACCGTCGGAATATCCGTGGGCGTGGGCGTTGGGATCGAACCAACCGGCGTCGATTACCAACGTGTCCCAGCCGGCGGCCTTCAGATGTTCCGCCATGAATCGCGCGTTGGCGAGCACCTCGTCTTCGGTGATGGTGGTGCCGTAGGAATCCCAGCTGTTCCAGCCCATTGGTGGTCGCCAGGCCTTCAGCGATGTGTCAGACAGTGTCGTCATCGAGCCGCTCCTTTGTTTGTCCGATCTGTGCGATCGCTCGGCATACGTTCCGTATTCCATGGTCGCAATCGTCGGTCCTTCCCGACAATCACTATATGTAACGGTACATATTCTAATAAGGTTTCGGCATCGCACAACTTGCGCAACCATTCGGTGAGTCTGCTGATTTTTCAGCATTTTTCAGATAAGAAACTCCGATTTTACAGCAACGAAAATATATAATATCGTTACATATAATCAGTAGTTCATTCATCGAGGAGGCCATCTATGGCAACCAGCAAGCCGACGCTGCGCGACGTAGCCGCCGCGGCCGGGGTCTCCCCCATGACCGCCTCGAATGCGCTGCGCGGCAAAACGGGCGTCAAGGAATCGACACGGGCTAGAGTGCTCGCTGCGGCGAAAAAGCTGGATTACCGCATCAATCTGACCGCCAGCATGCTGAAATCCGGCCGTAGCAACATCATCCACGTCATCGTCAACGAATTCGACTCACCGTTCTATTCGAAACTCACGCAGGCACTGAGCAACGAAATCGTGGCACGCGGGCTCACGCCGTTCATCGAACAGACGCGCTATTCCGCCGACGCCGCCGCGCACGCGCTGACCAGCAATCCGTTCTCCGGACAATTATTCGACGGTGAGATCCTGCATGCCACCGGCCTAGGTACGAATCTGCCACTCGCTAAGCTGAACGGCGGCAGGCCGTTCGTACTGGTGGACGCCTGCGAGGAGACACCGACCGTCGATGCCGTGAACTTTCCCAACGAGGAGGCCGAACGCGCGGCGGCCCAGCATCTGATCGACCATGGATGCCGCAAAATCGCAATCGTGGGCCATGCCTTTACCAAACGCGCCGACCTGGCCCACGCGCAGAACGCGTTTCTGCTGCGTCTCCGCGGCGCGTGCAACGCACTGCTGGATGCAGGATTGCCATATGACGAAACCACCGTTTTCGAAGCGGGCAGCGCCGAAGACGGCATCGCCGCAGGGCATGCGATTGCGCAGCAGATTCTGGCGACGCGCGGAAACGCCGACGTCGGAGACGGGGCCGACCCGCCATTCGACGGCGTATGCTGCGCGAATGATTTCGCCGCGTTCGGCGTAATCCGGGGTCTTGCCGATCATGGCATCCGCGTACCGCAAGACGTGCAGGTGATCGGATTCGACGGCGTGACCAGCGGATCGTACGCCACGCCTTCGCTGAGCACCATCGAGGTGGATCTCAATCAGCTTGCCAAGTTCGCGCTTGACATGATCGCCGAACGCGTCGAACGCCGAGGAGAAGAGGACGCCGAGCCGTTACCGCCAAGCCGAGCCACAATCGGATACCAATTGGTGGAACGCGAATCCACCGCGCCTCACCTCCTCTAAACACCTTCCCCTGATCCTCGAGCCATCTTCCCCTGACGGGGAAGGCCATAGACAAAGGAACACCCATGAACACCACCACAGAAGCCTACATTTTCGTGCATTTCATCGGCGACGAGAAAACGCCGACCGATGAACAGCTGTATTTCGCGCTGAGTCGCGACGGCGTGCACTGGCAGGATCTTCGCCCCGCCGGCAAACCGGCATTGCAATGGCTGAACGGCGAACAGGGTGTGCGCGACCCGCACATCACACGCGACCCGCGCGGTGGGTTCCATATCGTGGCCACCGATCTGAGCATCTATTATCGCGGCGGCTGGGGGCCGAACGACGGCGCGACCACGAACGGCTCGACCGGTCTGGTGATCTGGGACTCCCCCGATCTTGTGCACTGGAGCGAACCGCGCCTAGTGGATGTCGCCTCCAAGATTCCGGGGGCCGGCATGGCTTGGGCACCGGAAGCTAATTGGGATCCGGTCCGCGAACAGTGGATCGTGTTCTGGTCCACCCAATGCAACATCGAGGAACCAGACAATCCGCTGGCTAACGAGTTGGGCGACCCGACGAACGTGTATTACGCGACCACGCGCGATTTCGTCACGTTTTCCGATCCGGTCAAATGGATCGACCGCAAGAACGTCATCATCGACTCGACCATGCTGCTCGACGATGATGGCTGGTGGTATCGCGCATCCAAGGATTCGGAAATCACCATCGAACGCACGCGCAACCCGTACGCGGTAACCTACGAGGTGTTGCGCACCGACGATCCGAATGAATGGTCATATGTGGGCACGCTCACCGACATCTTCGGCAATGGGCGTTACTCCATGCACTATCTGGAAGGTCCGGAACTGTTCCGCTACAACGATGCGGACATACATGAGGTGGCCGGAAGGAACATGCCGTTCGGCCTGATGTGCGATCAGTATGCGGAAGCCAAGGGTTATCTGTCGTTCCGCACCGCTTCGCTCGCCTCGCACGATCCCGCCGATTGGCAGCGTGCCGACGATATCGATTTCGGCACTTTGAAGAAGCGTCACGGTGCGATTCTGCCGATTACATCCGCCGAATATGACGCCGTGCAGGCCGCCTTCAGCCTATAGGGATTGGAATGTGACGCTCGTCCGGGCATGGACCGGACGGCTGGGCCGTGCACGATTCGCCCTGAAAGGTCCTCAGGCGAATCGTGCACGGAGGCCATAGGATGAGAACCTCGATCCATAACCCCCTAAGTGGAATATTCCTATTTGGAAGATATCGATTCACGTGATTCCAAGGAAAAACGAATGCACGATTGCCCGGAACGGTCATTCCGCAAAATCGGGCACGACAACAAATCTGAGTGATGCCTTATCTGCGTGCCTTACTCATACATAGCCTGCTGTACATCATCATCGTCAATGTTATCTGCGTTGTACCAGAAGCACCCCGAATCGATGACCTTGTCGATCTTTTCACCGTTGAGGCTCTTGACCGCGTTCTCGATGGTCTTGTACCCGATCTGATACGGATTCTGCGACACGGAACCGCTAATCACCCCATCACGAATGTACTGTTGCTGCGCCTTGCCGGAATCCACACCTACGAGCAGCACCTTATGCCCTGACTTCAAGGCAGATTCGACAGGAGTGGCGGCTCCCACAACGGTGGCTTCATTCGTCGCGAAAATAGCGTCGAGATCCGGATTCGCTTGCAGAATGGCACTGGCAATGTCTTGAGCTTTCGCCTGATCGGCATTGCTGTACTGCACCTCACCGACCATCTCCATATCTGGAGCATTCTTCTTCATATAATCCAAAAAGCCGTCACGGCGTTCCGTGGATGTAGCGTCGGTCTGGCTGTGCGCAATCACAGCATACTTGCCTTTGCCATTCAACAGTGCAATCAGATTCTCAGCAGCGACCTTGCCGACTTCCCTATTGCTGGTTTTCACCGTGGAGGTGATGGCATCAGCATTCGTTTCAAACGCGGTGTCGAAGGCGAACAAAGGAATGCTGGCACTCTTCGCGCTTTGCACGGCCGGCGTAAGGGCGGCTTCATCGAGTGGAGCGATGGCCACGGCATCCGGTGACTTATTGATCGCATTCTGCACCATATCGGCCTGCTTATCCACCTGACTGTCATTGTCTGGACCATTGAAGGTGACCGTCGCACCATACTTCGCCGCCGCATCATCTGCGCCCTGGTGCACCGAAACCCAGAAGCTTTGCGAAAAGCCCTTGGCCACCATTGCAATCTCATAATTCTTGGATTCGCTGCCATTGGACTGCCCAGCGCCGCAGGCACTGAGAGGAGCAACGGTGAAAGCGGCGACCGCAGCCAAAGCGATATACTTACTCTTCTTCATTGAAGTCTCCTTGTAGTTGTCAGGATGAATCTGTTTGATAATCGTTGTTCAGTTATGAATACCGTGTAGACAGCACTGTCATGAGTGCCGTGAACTTGACCGATCATTTGGCCTTTTTGGCATTGTGCTGCCGATAGATGTCGACCAGGACTGCGGCGATGACCACAATGCCGAGGAACACCTTCTGCCATGGGTCAGGCACGGACATGATTTGCAGACCATTGTTGATCGTGGTGATAATCAACGCACCGATTACGGTACCCGTAATGGAGGCCCGTCCACCGGCAAGAGAGGCACCGCCGATGACAGCTGCCGCAATGGCGTACATCTCATATCCGGAGCCAGTAGCTGGCTGAGCCGCAGACAGACGCGAAGTCATCACCACGCCGGACAGGCCGGTAAAGCAACCCGCCAGAACGTAGACGGCCCACTTCCAACGACGTACGTTCACGCCGGACATACGGGTGGCTTCTTCGTTGGAACCCATGGATAGTGCGTACCGGCCCAGTCGGGTCTTGTTCAGCACAATCCACGAAATCACAGCTACGGCGAGGAAGATCCACACTGCATTGGGAATTCCCAAAATCTGCGTGCCGCGTGCGATTTGGTCGAAGCCAACTTCATCAGTGGTATATACGGGCTTGGAACCGGACAAAATCAGTGCGACGCCTTGCGCAACCAGCATCATCGCCAATGTCGCAATCATGGGCTGAACGCCAAAACCCGCAATGAGCAGACCGTTGATCCAACCAAGCACCGCACCGGAAAGGATGCCGGCCAATACCGCCAGCCAGATGGGCAGATGGAATGCCGTCATGCACATGGCAGTGATGACGCCCGTCATGGCCATGCCCAGGCCAGGAGTGATATCGATGCCACCCGTGGCGATGGTGAATGTCACACCAAGCGCCTGAATGCCCGTCACCGCGGAAGCCAGTAGCAGCGCTACGATATTGCCCATGCGCATGAAGTGCGGATCGGCGATGGAAAATCCGATGAGGAGCACAATCCATGTAGCGAAAATCAGCAACTGCTGCAACGAATTGGAGTTGAACCGCTTGCGCAAAGAGTTCTTCGCCATATCGAGGGTTTCATTGGTCGACGTCATTTTGACTCCTTTGTCTATTTACGGAATGTGGTGGCGAGCTCCATGATGTTTTCCTGAGTCGCCTCGCTATGGTCAAGTTCGCCGGTGATGGATCCGTTGCACATCACCAGGATGCGGTCGGAGACTCGAAGCAATTCCTCGAGCTCGGACGAAATCACGATGATGGCATGACCATCGTGCGCGAGTTCATCCAGAAGTTCATAGATTTCCTGTTTAGCTCCCACGTCGATGCCTCGGGTCGGCTCGTCGAAGATCAGTACGTCGCAATCGCGCGCAAGCCATTTTGCAATGACCACTTTCTGCTGATTGCCACCGGACAGGTTTTTCACCAACTGTTTTGAGCTCGGGGTTTTGATACTCAACGCATCGATATATTGCCTCGATGTCCTTGCGATTGCCGTATCTCGGATCCAGCCAATCGCATTGACATAGTTCTTCAGCGAGGCGAGCGCAACATTGTCATCAATCGTTTTGTCGAGAACCAGACCATACTGTTTGCGATCTTCAGACAGATACGCTATTCCGGCTTCCACCGCATCGGACGGTCTGCGTATATCAACGGTCTTGCCGCCAACCATCACCTGTCCTGCGCTACGGGAGTCAGCCCCGATAATGGCACGAGCCAGTTCGGTTCGCCCGGCGCCAGCCAAACCACCAAATCCTAGGATTTCTCCAGGATAGACATCGAATGATGCATCCTTGACCATCGCATTCGTGATGTTTCGCACGCTCATCGCGGCAGGTGCGCCTTCGACTCGAGCCGACGGACGGGAGTAGGCAGTGATGTCTCGGCCGACCATGAGCTTGACAATTTCATCTCTGCTGGTCTCCTCCGTCTTGACTTCTTTGACGAAGCGCCCATCGCGGAATACGGTGATGCGGTTCGATATGCGCATCAGCTCCTCCATACGATGCGAGATATAGATCACCGCAGTCGTTGGAGAGACGAAATCGTGAATGAGCTTGAACAGTGCATCTACCTCGCGATCGGTTAGGGCCGCCGTTGGCTCGTCCATCACCAAAAGCTGGGAATCAAAAGAAATCGCCTTGGCGATTTCCACCATCTGCTGGCTGGCTACTGGCAGATCGCGCACCAACACTTTGGAACTGAAAGTCACGCCGATGGATTTAAGCAGCTCGTCCGCTTTGGCGGCAGCCTGTTCCTCGGAGAGGAACACGCCTGTCTTGCCCATCGGTTCACGCCCGAGGAAAATGTTCTGGGCCACTGTGAGGTCCGGCACCAGATTGAGCTCCTGATGTATCAGACTGACGCCTTTGGATTGTGCATCGGCAGGCCCATCCGGCTGGTAAGGTTGGCCTTTGAAGGTAATCGTACCCCCGTTTGCCTTGTGGATTCCTCCGATTATTTTCATCAGCGTCGATTTTCCAGCACCGTTCTCACCCATCAGAGCATGGACTTCGCCGGGGCGGATCTTCAATGACACTCCATCAAGTGCAAGGACTCCAGGAAACTTCTTGGTGACGTTGGACACTTCCAACAGCAAAGCAGTCCGGTCAGTAGTGGAATCGATCATATTTGCTCCAGATTTGATATGGTCGACGCAGGAGCCCTGCGCTTCCGCGCCGACCAATTACCGATTGGATATAGAATGCATCAGTCGGTCAGCTTGGCCTGGCTCGGCGGAAGCACCAGCTTGCCAAGCACGCCGAACTTCGTCGCACCGCATGCCGCCGGAATGTTGTCGGCGATGCTGCGCTTCGTAGAGAAGGCGATCGTAGCAAACTTGATAGCCTCCTTATACTGCGGCGGAATGCCGATGACGTCAGAAGTTTCCAACTTGACGCCTTCTGGCAGGCGTTCGGCGATCATCGTCATCAATGTAGCGTTACGCACGCCACCGCCGGAAGCGATCAAGCGATCAACGCCCAAGCCCGTCGGGAGAATGAATTCACTGAACGCACGGGCGATGGCCTCGGCGCTGAACGCGGTGATGGTGGCCAGCTTATCCTCACTAGACAGGTTGGCGTACTTATCGAGCATCGACTGGGTGTACTCAGCACCGAAGTCGAGACGCCATGCGCATCTTGGAATCTCGCGTTTGAAGAACGGATGCTCGAGCATCTCGGCAAGCATCTCCTCATTGACGGTGCCCTGTGCGGCGACTTCGCCGTTGGCGTCATATTCCTTGCCATACAGTACGCGCATGGCCTGATCGATCATGACATTGCCCGGACCGCAATCGAATGCGCGCATCTTGGAACGATCAGCGCAGGCGACATGGCAGTTAGAGATGCCTCCGATGTTCAGAGTCGCGGTTGGCTTGTCGTTGCGGAACAGCACATAGTCAAAGTATTGCATCAGCGGAGCGCCCGTACCCTGCAACGTATGGTCTACGCTACGGAACTGCGTTACGACTGGGGCATCGGTCAGCACAGAAACCACACCCGGTTCACCGATTTGCAGACCACAGGGATATCCGTACTTGGTCCACATCTCGTAGAATGGAGAGGATGCATCGTATTGCTTCATCTGATCATGTTCCGGCGGTTCCTGGTAAATGGTCTGGCCGTCGTACCCGATGACGTCGATATCCTTGCCGGTGAGGTTATGCTTCTTCATCAATTCAGAAGCAGCTTGCGCGAACACTGCGCCACATACATAGTTCAGACGGGTCAGTTTGAAAATACCTAGGGTATCGTCAAATGCCGCAAGCACCTGCTGTTGAATGTCTTCCGGCCAGTCGATGGACAAGGCATCGATATACTTCGGCGGCAGAACACTGCCGTCTTCAGCCTGATTGATCTCAATAAGTACGGCGTCGACACCGTCAAATGAGGATCCGCTGTTCAGACCGATTGCATATGCCATGGTTGTACTCCTTTGTTGATAATTGATATGCTAAACGTTTATTTTCTCAGCATGGCAAACGTTGTACTGCCTAATGCCGATGAGAAGAGGAGAACCCGCCTCCGCCAATCGATGGCGTCAGCCCACAGTTCATCCCACACGAAGAATTCGTCGAATCAACTGGATTACCGAATTGCAACTTCGCAGTCGAAATCCTTCGACACTATCGAAAAACCTTGGTTGTTATCAACTGCTCCTCTCTGTGTTTTCATTCCAATTCACACACGAACGGCGCTCAATCAGCCTTACCGGAATGATGAGGTTTTGCCCGGCCAATGCATTGCCACGAATGGCATCCACCACGAAACGGCCTGCCTGTCGGCCAATCTCATCCATATTCTGCGAAATGACCGTCAGCGGAGGAGTGAGCATAGGAGCCCAGTCGAAATCATCCATGGCAATCAACGAGATATCGCGACCGATATGGAAGCCGTTCTCCTGCAAAGCACGGAAAGACCCCATTGCCATCATCGTGTTCAGAGCGAATACCGCATCGCAACGGGATGAACCGTCGCTCTCCTGAAGTTTGCGAGACATGTTTTCGTAAGCGGACTCAGGGTTGTTGTCGCACTCCACCACCGTCACATCAGCTCCGCAACGTTCGGCGGCTTCACGAAGACCTGTGATACGAGCCTTGCAGGTAGGCCAGGAAGACGGATAAGAGACCGCCGCAATATTCTTGTGCCCCAAACTCCCCAAGTAATCGCCGGCGATTTTTCCCGCCTGTCGATTGTCGCTTCCGACAAAAGGCCATTCTCCAGCCACTGCCGAAGGGGAATCCACAAAAACAACCGGCACATGGAACGATTCTATGATCTTCAAAGCGGATTTACTCAAGGCATACGTTGCCACAATTGCCGCAGGGCGCTGCTCGAACAGTAGGCGCAAGGACTGTTCTTCAGACTCACCCATTCCCGCACGGTCCTTCAACATGTCGCTGACCACGGCATAGTATCCATATTCACGCAGGGTGCTATCAATCACCTGAGCAAGCATGGAGTAGTACTGGTTTCGGCCGCTTGCAGTAAGAATGCCAACGGTGTGGCTGTTCTTCTTACGCAGACCGGCAGCCATTTCATTACGCACGTAACCCAGCTCGGAAGCCGCGCGCTCCACACGTGCCCGCGTGGATGCGGCCACTCCGCTTTCGCCGCGAAGGGCACGCGACGCAACATACACGGAAACGCCGGCGGCAGCACCCACATCTTTGAGTGTCGGCCTCGTATTCATCGCTCGCTCCTTTGCTAAACGTTTGTGATGATTCCAAGATATCACAAACGTTTAGCATGCACTATCAGCGTGTCGTTTCGGATTTCTCGTGATTCATTGCACATATTCCGTCGTTCAGCAACTTTGCGATGACGAATTTCCGGCGAACGGCTCTTCTGCCCACCTCTGATTCCCTCTTTGTTGGGTCACAAAAACACTTCTCCGATGCAACAACACTCGTTCACCATGGCAAGGAGTGATCCGAACAGGCTTTCTTCCGGTAGGAATGGCACCGGGACGCACTGCCGATCGAACCAATGGCAGACACATGGGTTATGGAGAGCGCACGATTCGCCCTGAAAGGTCCTCAGGCGAATCGTGCACGGAGGCCATATGTTAGGGGGTATATATTCAGGCCTTTTGCCATCTTGCATGGCCGATTTCCCTATCATTAAGCCCTCCATCTCACATATGAAAAACATGATTTCCCAAAATGTCGATTCTGGGAAATCATGCATGCATCCTGTCTCCTATGTATGCCGAATGGCGAAGATTCGGGCCGAAGGACACTCGGTGGTGGCCGCGGTCAGACGAACGGTTTCCGGATCGAGCCGTTCAATGGTCCACGGCTTGGTTTCGGGTGCATGATCGGGATTGCCCGGATCGGGGAAAATCTGTTCGATCTCATCACCTTGGGCCAAGGGCATGCAGAGGGATGGGGTGCCGCCTCGACGCCAGATGATGATGTAATCAGTCTGAGGGCCCGTATCCGATGAACCGCCTTCCGTCTCGCTCCGCCAACGGGAGGCGGCTTCCGTATGGCGCAGACCGGAGGTAAGCCACTCCGCGTTGAAACCAGGCAGACCGGCGGGCCAGAACGGCACAAGGGCGGACTGTTCGGCGAGAATTCGCCGATGCAGGGCGATGGCATCGCGCACCAAGCTCAGTCGCGGTTCGGTCATGCGATCGATGAATCCAGACAGATACAGGCGGCCCATCACGCCAGTCGCCAGCGTGAACACGGCCGTCTCATCGTTCATTTCCTCTTGGGCGTAACCCCAATTGCCTTGCTGTTCCGGTGGAATCGTCAGCCCGGCCCCGGCCGCAATGGCGGCGTACACCAGCGGATCGCACTGATCGGAAGTCGACTGCAGGTCCAGCCGCGACAGTTGCGCGTAATCGGCGCGCATGGCTCCGGAACCGCAATTCTCGATCATCACATCCGGATGGCGGCGGCGCAAGTCATCAAGCCAATCCAAGTAGGCACGGCAATGCGCGAGCAGACCTTCACCGGCCGATCCGGCATCGACATCGGTGCCGACCCCGGGAATGGTGTTGTAATCGAATTTGAAGAAGACCGCACCGAAATCGTCGATCAGCCGATCGACGGTACGCGTGACATGCGCACGGGCCTCAGGCGAACGGAAATCAAGCAGATAGCGCCCGGAATCGCACACGCGCACACCATGACGCTGGAAGAAGGCGCTGTCCGGAAGCGTTTTGGCGAGCGGTGATTGCACACCGATCACCTCGGGTTCGAGCCACAATCCCAAACCCATGCCATGCTCGCGAATGATGTCGGCCAATCCCTGCAATCCGACTTCGCCGAAACGATTCGTGGAGGCCTGCCATTCGCCGACCATATCCCACCAGCCGCCGTCGGCGCTGTCATACCAGCCCGCGTCGATGCAGAAGATGTCGGCGCCGACGCCCGCTGCACCTTCGATCAGTGGCAGCTCCTTGTCGATGCGCGGGTCACCGAACAACGTATTCATATAATCGTTGTAAATCACCAAGCCTTGCGTTCGCTCGAATTCCGCGGTACGACCCAGCTCGCGGGCCTTGGCCGCCCGCAGGGCGCGACGTTGCAGCGTCATTTCCGCAACGGCATCCTGCCAGTCACCGGCAACGATGGCGAACGATACCGGCACGGATTCGAAATCGTTGCCTTCGCCTAGATTCGTAAACCACTGATGATTCTGATATTCCGGACCGAACGCGGCGATATGCAGACCCGGATCATCCTCGCCGACCTCCCATTCCCACGGACCGTTGTGCTCGATCTGCCACATCACGGAAAAGTCGCGGACCTTACGGGAACGGTGACGCTTCGATTCCTCAACCTGCACGATGCCCGCCGGTTCATGCATGCCAGTGCTCCATGTGGAGGTGGAGTTCAGTGCGAAACGGGAACTGGATTGACCGGGGTTGATGCGCTGATTGCGATCGCGCACACTGGTTTCACGAAGCGGCCGCATATGCCAGTCGTTCTCCACGGCCCAAGCCGCGTCACCCCAGAGCAGGTGGGAACTTTCCACCGTTCCGCCGTTAACGGTCAAGGGCACGGTGAGATTCATGGAGGAGACCGCCTCGATGGAGAACGGTTCCGGCGAGCGCAACCTGGTGTGGGTGCGTACGGCCGACAGACCCGGATAGGCTTCAAAGACGCTGGTTACGGTCAGACCGGGTTGAGGGGCATCCGTAGCGTTGCCGGGAATCGTTGGCGATGCTTCGATGCCTTGCGCCCGTTCGCAATGCGGGGAAGGGGCAGCGTCTTCGGAAGGGCGGTCCCGCTCCGTGGCAACGGGTTCGAATTCGCGGCCCATCGGCTGAAGCGCATCGTAGGAGGCGAATTGGGTGATTTCCAAACGGTACGGATCACCGGAATCCTCTGCCGGCTCGCTGGCATGGGCCGAAACGAAACGCAACTTGCCGCCGGCAACGGTGGCTATCAGCGATAGACGGTTGTCTTGCGATCCGGTGTTGGCGGCGCGTACCTCGACGATTGGCCGCGCATCACGTTCTACCACCGCATCAGCCCCCGATAAGCCCCCTTCTGTGGCGGCCATGCCTCGACCGGCGACATTGGCAAGCCGGACCGGGGAATCCCCCGTAACATCAAACAGCATGGAAATCACGCCATTGCCCCATGCAAGACGACCGTCCGATTGAGGAAGCAGTGGAATCATGTTGCCATCGGCCATAGTGCAGCTCCTTCGCTCTCCAATATTCGTTGGACAATACGCATCGTTTTACGCAATAAACACTAGCTTACGCAGTGCATGCGAGGGGGCGGTGCGCGTATGTCCGCTCAACCGAGCATGCAATCCCCCGATATGAGGGCCGTATGGCCAGGCGTCAGCCTCTCTTCAGCCCGACAGCATGACGATCAGAGCGGAAAAGGCTGCCGCGGCACAGCCAACCAAGCCGAACGCTACTCGAATCGCAGATATTCGACGAATCTGACCGGCATCTCCTTGCTCTTGGTGACGTTGCTGAATCCGAGGATCATCTGCTGCTGCGGCAATCCTTTGACGGACTTCCACACCTTCGACTTGGACAGGTCAAACCCTACGGCCTTCTTCACATCCGTAACCGGATTGCCCTTGGCATCGACCAGCGAATCCCTGATCCGTTCCAGTTGCGCCTCGCCCATTATCTCCGCCGGCTTGGTAATGTCACCTCGATTATTGACTTCCGCGAACGTATCGGCATCGGTGACGATCATGTTGATCTGCCCGGCGGAGACCATGGCGAGCAGACGTGCGGAACCGTCCTGCGTATTTTCGGAATCACCGAGGGAGATGGACGTGTCCATTTGCACCAGCCGGCTGTCGGAGATCTTCTCCGCCTTGACGAAGTCGGAGCCGAGCCGGTCGAGCTGGTCGGCGTACCCGCCCATATTGATGCCTTCGACGCTCAGTTCGGCGCGTGGCCCCTTGGTGAGGTAGGAAACGCCGAACGCGGCGACGATGACGACCACAACGGCGATAATGACGGCATAGGAAAGAAAGTTTTCCTTGAAATACGGCCATTTTTCAGCCATCGGCAACTCATGTAGCGTCTTCCATTTCGACTGCTTCGCATACACGTTGGATCGGGAAAGCTCGGCTACGGCCGCCTTCTGCTCGTCGGAAAGTGCATAGTCATCATCATGCCGTCCATCGGCCATATTGATCCTCGTTTTCATCACTGCCATTTACGCATTCTGCGGGCAGTCTACACCATCGCCTTTCGTTTTCGCTGGGGGTATGGACTGCCCGCAGAATTTCGTATGCCGCCCAACGGGATGACGGCCGTCAAACGTCAGCTGCGCAGGAACACCGTCATCTCGGTTTCGCCACGATTGGCCCATGCGAAATACGGGATCAGCGTGACTTCCGTCGGTTGACGTTGTGCCGGCTGCCACAGTGCGTACAGCGACTTGTCGGCGGCGCCCTGCGAGGACTCCCGCCAAGCGGGAATGGTCAGCGTGACCATCGGCAGATCGACCGGTTCCACTTCGCCCAAGCCTCGTTCGTCCTGTGCGGCGGCCTGCGCATGGAAGGTGATTTCGTTGACTTTGACGGCGTCCGGATCGGCGGCGATCGTCTCGGCATCAGCATGTAGCAGATGCAGATTGTCACTATTGTCGGTGCCTTCCGCGCAGTAGGCCAGCGGGCCGCGGATGAAGGCGACCTTGCCTGCGTCTTCGCGTACGAGAGGATTGGCCGCAATCATCCTGACTGGCATGGGGAAGTCGAAATCGATGACGTCACCGTCACGCCAAGTACCGGTGAGGTAGAGGTAGCCGTCACGGATGGTGCGTGTGATGCGAGAATCCTTCTCACCCATGGCATGGATGGAGTCGGCGGCCGACTCGCCACCGGCCCAGGCGGGCAGGCGAAGGGCCAAGGCAAAGGACTCCGGAACCTGCCCCTCATCGGAGGAAGGAAGGGTCACGGTGATGGCACCGGCGCCATTCCAAGGCATACCGGCCCGCACTTCGAGGGAGACATCGGAACCGCCGAGTTTCGCGGACACCACGCCACCCATATACAGGTGCACATACAGCGTGGAGGCATCGTCGGCCACCGTGTAGGCGTACTGTTGCACGCTTTCGACCATGCGGGCGATGTTCGGCGGGCAGCACGCGCAGCCGAACCACTTCTGACGTACCGGCTTGACGTGGAACTTGCGTTCGTCGCGATGGCAGGCTTCGGGCACGACCTCCAACGGATTCACATAGAAGAAGCTTTTGCCATCGAGCGCCATGCCGGCCAGCGTGGTGTTGTACAAGGCCGATTCCATGACGTCCGCATATTCGGATTTTGGCTGAATCTCAAGCATACGGCGCGCAAAGAACGCGAGTGCGATGGCCGCGCAGCTTTCCGAGTAGGCGGTGTCGTTCGGCAGATCGTAGTCGAAGGAGAACGCCTCGCCCATATGCGTGGCACCGATGCCGCCGGTGATATACAGTTTCCTGTCGACGATGTTGCGCCAGAGCGTCTCGCAGGATTCCAGCAGTGTTGCTTCCCCGGTGATTCTCGCCACGTCGGCCACGCCTGAGTAGAAGTAGGCGGCGCGCACGGCATGACCGAGCGCCTCCGTTTGTTCCGTGACCGGCTTGTCGGCTTGATAGTAGGCGTAGTTCTGTTCACGTGGCTCGTAGTTGCGACCGTCCTCTTCGGCACGGCGGCGATCTTCGAGTGCAAAGTACAGTGGTTGCTGGCCACGCTGCCGTACGAAGTATTCGGCCAGGCCGGCGTAACGGGTCTCGCCGGTTACCGCAGCCAGCTTCACCAGCGCCATCTCGGCGATCTCATGGCCCGGATAGCCGTGCAGCCTGCCTTCTTCCGTACCAAATCGGGAATCGATGTAATCGGCGAAACGGCAGGCCGCATCAAGTAGCTTGCGTTTGCCCGTGGCCTCGTAGTAGGCGACCGCACCTTCGACCAGATGCCCGAAACAGTACAGTTCGTGATGGTCCTTCAGATTGGTGAAGTGGCGGTCCATGCCGTTGAGAATGTAGTAGGTGTCAAGGTAGCCGTTGTCCAGCTGCGCCGCGCACACGATGTCGATGGCCGCGTCGGCTGTGGCCTCGAGTTCGGCGTCGGGATGATGGGTCAGCGAGTAGCCGACCGCTTCGATCCACTTGGAGAAGTCGGTGTCTTGGAACACGAATCCATAGAATTTGTCCGGATCGGGATTGGCCGGGTCTTCCGGCAGCGCCTCGAAGCCTCGGAAGGTGTATTTCGGCGGCACGAAGGCCTTGCCCTGCTCGTGATGCTCGGCATTCTGCGCGGCCGCGGCCTTGAAGTTGTGCATGCAGTAGCTGGGGGCGGCACCGAGAACGTTGTCGTTCAACGCATTCCACTGATATGGAATCACCGCGGTGCGTACGAGCTCCTGCTCGGCGGCCCAGAACGGGTCGGTGACGGTGGCGTCGCGCAGCGCGATTGGATGGCTGTGGCGGTTATGGATGTCGGTCACGAGAGATTGTCCTTCCGTGCGGGGGTTGTCGTACCGGCAGAGCCGGCGTTCTGGTCTTGTCCGATGGGTTCGAGCACATGTACGTCCATGCCGGGCAGTCGGCCCCACGAGTAGACGGCCATCATGGTGGCGAAGATGGGCACGGCCACACCGAATACCATCATCAGGCCGGGCCACATGTAGTATGCCCAGACGGTGATGAGGAAAAGCAGCAGCACCATGAGACTGCAGAGCGGTCGAGCGATTACCATCGACAGCGAAGTGCGTACCACCCATGGCGCCTTCTCGTCGAAATTGACGTGCACGGCCCAGCTGAGGAATGCGAACAGGCCGTAGATCAGGTTGATGACCAGCAGTGCGCCGGAAATCGCGAATCCCACGGTGCCTAGGTCGTTGTGCTGCACGAACCAGTATTCCCAGATGAGGAGCGTCCAGATGAGCAATTGCGGCCATCCGAACAGGTTGGCGGAGCCAAGCTCCTCCAGCCATGCCTGATGGAAGGTGCTCCAGGTACGTTTGACCGTCCATGAGCGGTCGTCGACGTCAAGCAGCCAAGAGCGGAAGGTGGCATACGATGCGGCGACGGAGGGGAACAGGCCTCCGACGATCAGGCCGAGCAGCGTATGCGCCACGAAGGCGACGTTGACGACGACGATCATCATGATGATGCGGCAGAGGAATTCGTAGCCAACGGCGAATCGTTTCATGGCACTACCTCGTTGTATCGCAGTTTCGTTGAAATCCCAATATTTCTATCGTTATAACCATATACCATCCCAACTGCACGACGTGCGTAAAGATGGAGAATTCATTCCGGCACCAAGAGAAGATGGGAGCGTTGCCGGCATGAATCCACCTCGGGAACGGCGGCGACTAGAGGCCGTTGTCCCATGAATCATGCCATGTGAGTGCGGCGTGGCGCTCATGGATGGCAATTGGCAGGGTGACCAACTCGGAATTGCCCAAATCGTCCGGATTCCAGCGGTCGCCGACATACAGAAAACGGCTTGCGTGCCACTGATCATCGCCATCGAGCGGCACGATGACGTCGCACTGGGACTGATAGGTATGCGATCCCTCCGGCGTGAATGGCCTGAAATCACTCCAGGGGCCGTGCAGGTTGGTGGCTGTGGCGACCATGTTGTCGTTGCAGTCCCAGCCGGTCAGTTGCGCGACGTTGCCGTCGGTATCCGTGAACAACTGGACGCCTTGCATTGTTGCCATAATGGATTGTTCTTTCTTGGTGTGGCGGAAATGGGAATCAGATATCGTTGTCGGGGTTGTCGATGCCGTCGATGTCCCTGCGGTGCGGACCGAGCACCATTCCCCCGTCAGTCGCTTCGACGTTGTAGATGATGCCGTGCGAGACGAGTTCGCGGCCGTTTGAATCCTTTCTCGTCATATTGGTGTGCATGAGCAGCATCGACTGTCCGTCAAAAGCGCGGAACACCATGGCATGACCGGCATCGCGGTAATCCAGCGGGGCGAGCTGCTTCCATGGACCGAGCACCCTTCCGGATTCGCTGATGGCCTGAGCCAGAATGTATTGACCTTTGCTATACGAAGTCCATAGGCAGACAAGCGCGCCGGACGGCGTACGGATGGCGTACGGGCCGTCCGTCACGTATCCGCCGGAGCCTTCGGCGATCAGCCGCAAGGCACGATCGGAATCGAAATCGCCATGCCACCCGCCTTGCGGAGCATCGCCATCGGACTCATGCCAGACGCCTTCGCTGGCGGCCCACAGGTGCGACGGCTCCGATCGGCCTACGGACAGGTCGGACGCATCCAATCGAATGGCTTCCATCGTGCCGTCGAACAACTGCACCCATTCGTGCGCGTAGATCATCCACGGTGAACCGTCGGAGTCAACGGCCAGTGTGCCGTCCAACGCCATGGTCCCGGTCGGGGTGGTCGGCGATTGTGGATGAACGGGCACGAACGGGCCGGCGGGAGTGTCGGCGACCAGCACGAACACGCCCCGCTTCTCGCCGACGGTACGGTCGCGGCGGTACCAGTCAGGGCCGGCCTCCGGGCGGACCGGCTTGTCGCGACGGGCGTGCAGGGTCACGAACATCCAGTATCGACCCTGCCATTCGTGCACTTCCGGGGCCCATGGCGAATCACAATCGTCATACCAGGCCCCTACCGGCCGGTCGATCACGTCGAACACCGAGACAGGTTCGCTGAAATGCTTCAAATCCGGGCTGGTATACAGCACCACGGATTTGCCGAAACCGTGTTTGGCGGAACGGTATTGGAAATAGTTGGCGTTGTAGAGGTAGTACAGGCCCGTGCGCCTATCGGCGAGCATAAACGGGTCATGAAGGCTGAAGTCATGCATGCTCAGCGGATAATCGTCGTACATGGTTCTCCGAACGTGATGGATGAGGCGGCTGACAGGCCAACCGCTTGTATGAAACGGCCCGCGTGGCAGGGCAGAGAAGCACGCGGGCCGCTTCCGTCAGGCCTGCCTATGGCTCAGCCCTTGACCGCTCCGATCATGACGCCCTTGTTGAAGTACTTCTGCAGGAACGGATAGATGACCAGCAGAGGCAAGGTGGAGACGATGATCACGCCGTACTTGATCTGATCGGCGAGCTGCTGCTGTTGCATCACGTTCTGGCCACCGGAGCCTGAGCCGAGCTGGTTGGTCTGGTTGGCGAGCAGGATGTCACGCAGCACGTTCTGCAGTGGCTGCAGTCCGCTTTCGCGAATGTAGATGAGGCCGGTGAAGTAGTCATTCCAGTGCCCCACGAAGTAGTACAGGCCGATTACCGCGATGATGGCGGAACTGAGCGGCAGCACGATCTTCATGAAATAACCGAACAGGCTCAGACCGTCGATCTGCGCGGCATCATGCAGGTCCTCAGGGATGGAGGTTTCGAAGAACGAGCGTGCGATGATCAGATTCCATACGCTCACCGCGCCCGGCAGAATGAACACAAGCGGATTGTCGAGCAGGCCGAGGGCCTTGAACAGCAGGTAGTTCGGTACCAGGCCGCCTGCGAAATACATGGTGAACGTGAACAGGAACAGGATTACGCGGCGGGGTTTGAATTCAACGCGCGACAAACCGAAGGCGGCCGGAAGCGTGACGATCAGGTTCAACGCGGTGCCGAACACGGTGTACAGAATGGTGTTGGTGTAGCCGGTCCAGATGCGGGAATCCTGGAACACGCGGATATAGCCGGCCACGGTGAAGCCTTTGGGCCACACGGTGACGTTGCCCGCGGAAACCTGGGTCTGGTCGGAGAACGAGGCCACGACGATGAACCAGATCGGATAGATGACCACGGCCACGATCGCCACGATGAGCACCCAAATGATGATGTCGACGATCCAGTCGGAGATGCTGCGCTGTTGGCTCATATGCTTATTCCACGGAATCTCGTCCACGCTGGTCTTCGGCGCGACGGATGGGGAAACGCTTGCGTTAGTCATGTTGTATTCCTCCTTGCGATTCCCGTGAGATCAGAAGATGCTCGTATCGGATACGCGCTTCGAAATCCAATTGGCGATGATCAGGAAGGCGAAGTTGATGACGGTATTGAACAGGCCGATGGCGGTACCGTAACTGAACTGGAACGATTGGATGCCGATTTTGTAGGTGTAGGTGGAGATGACTTCGGAACCCGGCATGTTCATGGCGTTCTGCATCAGCCAGACTTTTTCGAAACCGACGTTGAGCACGGAGCCCATGTTCATGATGAGCAGGATCACGCAGGTCGGCATGATGGTCGGCAGATCGACGTAGCGGATGAGCTGCAGGCGGCCGGCACCGTCCATCTTGGCGGCCTCGTACAGGCTCAGGTCCACGGACGAAAGGGCTGCCAGGTAGATGATGGCATTCCAGCCGACGTGCTGCCAGACTTCGGAAATCCAGTAGATCGGGGCGATCGCGTCAGCGTTGTCAAGCACGCTCTGCGAGCCGAGGAACCGGCCGATCAGACCGGTTTGCGGCGTCAGGAAGATGTTGAGCATGGCCACGATCACCACGGTGGAGATGAAGTGCGGCATGTAAGTGATGGTCTGCACGAAACCCTTGATCTTCTGCGAACCGATCTGGTTGATCAGCAGGGCCAGGACGATTGGGGCGAGGAAGCCCAGCACCAGCGTTCCAAGGCTGATCTTGAAGGTGTTGATCATCGTCGATGCGAACATCGGCGAGGTGAAGAATTGGACAAAATATTTGAGTCCGACGAACGCACCACCAGTCAGGCCCTTGGATGGCACGAAATCACGGAAGGCCAGCTGGATGCCATACATCGGCACATACGCGAACAGGCCCACGAAAACCATCGCCGGCAGAATCATCAGCCAATTCTGCCAATAGTGCTTGAAATGCCAGCCCAGCCGCTTGAAGAACGGCCATGACCTGCGTACCGCGTTGTTGTCGACCACGCCGTTCTCATCGACGACGGAGACTGCTTTTCTGGACACCGTTTATGCTCCTTTTTCATCTGTGGTGCGAACCGGTGGGGCGGGACGAATTCCACCCCACCGTCGGAATCGTCTGACTTACTTGACGTACTTGTCGTACGCCTTCTGCCAGATCTCGGTGTTCTGTTCGATGTTGTACTTCTTGAGGTTCTCCTGGAAGGTGTTCCATTGGGAGTCATCCTCGGCGCCGCCTTGTGCGACCCACTTGGACACGACTGGAATCGCATAGTTGAACAGCGCGGTGTTGTTGTTGGCCACGGTGTTCTGATCGGCTTCGCTCACACGGACGTAAACCGGCATGAGATCCTTCTCGTGGTCGTAGTTGGCGTACTGTTCCTCATACGGGGCATCGGCCGCGGCGACGTGATCCATGCCGCGATCGCCTTCGACGGTGACGCTGTCCGAAACCCAGCCAGCAAGACGGTCTTCGAATGCCGGGACCTTGGAGGAATCCTGCGCCTCGTGGAACTTATCGGTGACCTTGTAGGAATGTTCGCCGGTCTGCTCGAGATAGCCGTCATCGATGGAACCATACAGCTGCTGGATGGAGTATTTCTCGGAATACAGCAGATCGATGACTTTCAGGCAGGCGTCCTTGTTGGCCGCACTGGCGGACATCGCCATGTGATAGTCCTCGTAGCGGTTGGCATCGCGGGAGCCGTCCCATACGGTGTCGGAGGCGGAAACGCCATCGGCCGACGGAATCGGGATGGAGATATACTGCTTGGCCAGTTCGGAATCGTACGCGCCGAAGGCGGATTCATCCCAGCCGAACACCATGCCGACCTTGGCGGTCTTGCCGTCGGACTGGTTGCGCGCATTGTACTTGTCATCCTTCACGGTGACGAAGTCGGACGGAGCCCAGCCATTCTGAATCATCTCATTGTAAAACTCGATGACCTGGCGGAACTGCTCGGTCTGCATCCAGTTGCCGACCTTACCGTTCTTCACGTAGATGCCCTGCTGGGATGGGCCGGAGTTGAAATGGGTGGCGATGCCGGTGGCGTTCATCATCAGCCACGGACTCCACCAGTCGCCGATCTTGCCGGTGGACTGTTCACGTGGGTTGAAGGCGATTTCGTCGGCTTCGCCATTGCCGTTCGGATCCTGGGTCTTGAAGGCCTCCATGACCTTGCGCAGGTCGTCCCAGGTCTTCGGCACTTCGAGGCCGAGCTTGTCGAGCCAGGTCTTATTGATCATGAAATGCTGGCCGGAGGCAAGGAAGCCCTTGGTACGGCTGGACGGCAATACGGTGACCTTGCCGTCGACGGTCACGAATTTCTTGGCGGTCGGCTGTTCCTTGAAGAACGCCTTGACATTTGGCAGCTTGTCGAGGTCGTTGCCCAGCTGTTCGAAGGCGGAGGCGTTGCGGGAGGCATCGTCCGGGTTGAAGGCGCGGATATTCAGATCGGAGATTTCGCCCGCGGCGAGGGAGGCGTTCTTCTGCTGTCCCCACTGGTCGTCGGAGACCTCCTTCCACTGGATGGAGCAATCGCAATCGGCCTCAAGGTCCTTGGCCCACTTCATATCGCTCATCTTGGTCTGATTGGAGTTCTTCACCACCAGAATAGTGACGATCGGCTTGCCATTGGCGTCCGTGGTAGCCTTGGCATTCCCACAGGCCGCAAGCGAGCCCAGCATAGCGAGCGCACACAGTGAGGCACCGACCTTGGTTGCCGTTCCCTTACGTGTCATTTCAGTCCTTTCCCTGATATATCCGATGAAGAGCACCATTTGCTTCATATCGGCCGATCGATGGTAACGCTAACATTCTTGCCAGCGAAGACCTGTCGCATCGCGCTGCGACTCTCATCCTCGAAGAATCGCAACGATTCGATTATGAAACGATAAATTTCGACTGTCAAATCCCGCGACACGCAGGCGAAATCCCTAGATATCGCATGAATTAACGATTTATCAATCTTAAAAATTGCAAAAATTAATCGCAACGATTCGATTTTCTTCCGGATCCTCATTATAGTGAATGGCAGCAATACAGCAGTTGCAGCGCAGCACACACAAGAAGGGGTATCCTATGGTCACATTGAAGGATGTGGCGCGGAAGGCCGGAGTCTCCATGTCTACGGCCTCAGCTGCGCTCCGAGGCAAAGACATCGTCAAGCCCGACACCACGCAACGGGTGCTCGAGGCAGCCAACACACTCAACTACCGCATCAATCTATCCGCACGTGCACTGCGATCCGGCAAATCGGACATCTTCACCATGATCGTGCCGGATTTGGAAAATCAGTACTACGCGAAGATGGCGAACGCCATGTCCAACGTGCTCACGGCGGATAAAAAACGCTTGGTCGTACAGATCTCCATGTACGACAGCCAACGGGAACTCGACCAGATCAGGCAGATCGACCCATCCACCTGCGACGGCCTGTTCATCTGCTCCACGCATAACAGCGGCAAAGACATACGATCCGCCGCCGGCGATCTGCCGGTGCTCATGTTCGACGACATGAGCACCGATCCGGAAGCGTGCTATGACTCCATCGAGACGCCTAGCCAGACAGGCATGTATGCGGCGATCAAACATCTGGCCGAACGCGGACGCAAAACCATCGGCATCGTCGGTACCTTGGGGAAAAGCGCCGAAGCGGAACACTCGCTGTCCGTCACTCTGAGGCAGACCCGCTACGCCTACGCCTATCAGGCGCTCGGCGCTTACGGGCTCAACACCGACAACGCCTACATCCAATCCGACTGGAGCGTGGAGGCCGGCATCGAAGTGGCACACAAACTGGCCGCAAGCGGCATGCAATACGACGCACTATGCTGCATGAACGACGAACTGGCACTCGGCGTGATGCGCGGCCTCGCGGAATGCGGCGTGAACGTGCCCGATGATGTAGCGGTGATCGGTTTCGATGGCGTGGGCTGCGGGTCGTACACCACGCCGACGCTGTCCACCATCGCCGTGGATTTCGACGGCATGGCGCAAACCGCGGCGACGATGATGCAGCAACAGATCGAACAAGACGCCACCGAACGAAACAATTCCATACCGAAACGCATTATCGTAGGCTTCCAGCTGCTCAAACGCGAATCCACCATGGGACGCACGGCCACCACCGGCTTCACCACCAAGACTCGTACAGAAGCAACCATGACGGCCGATGAATCGTAGGAAGGCTCGGCGTGAGACGCATAGCCCTGACATATGGACGTTACCGTCGCATCATCATGATGGCGCTTGCCGCGCATGTGACATTCATCGCGCACGCGCCGCCCAGACGACCAATCCGTTCCGAGTCGCAAAAAACAGTACGAAAGAAGGCATACGGTGCTGTATCCACAATCCAATGATTCCCGAATCGTGTTCCCACTTGATGGCGTATGGGACTTCCGCACGGCCGGGGAGGACTCATACCCCGCTGAATGGGCGGACGCTCCCCTGCCCGAGCCGTTGCCGATGGCCGTACCTGGCTCCTACAATGACCAGAACGACGAGCTGAACCTGCGCGCGCACTACGGTTGGGTGGTCTATCAGCGCAGCTTCGCCGTACCCTCGCGCCTGGTCGCCGGACAACGCATGATACTGCGGTTCGACGCGGCCACACACGCGGCCGACGTGTACCTGAACGGTCAGTTGCTTGGCTCGCATTTCGGCGGATTCCTGCCGTTCGAATTCGACGTGACCTCCGCACTGCATGCCGGGGAGAATCTGCTGACCGTCGCCGTCGACAACCGCATTGGGTCCTCGACATTACCTGTCGGCAATGATGCGGGAACCGCCTTCATGGGCTCCGACAATGCCAACGTTCCGGCGGTGGCCGAGGCGAAAAAGCATGCGAGACGGCAGAATCTGCCGAATTTCGATTTCTTCAATTTCGCCGGATTGAATCGCCATGTCGAACTGTATACGACGCCGGCCGACGCGTATATCGCGGATATCGCAATTACGACCGAACGGCTTGACCACATCGCAGGCGACGCATGCACCGCGGCGAACGCCCTGATCGCGTATGACGTGACGTTCGGAGGAGACTTTCCTTCCAACCCGACCGACCCCAACACCCTGATCCAGCCGTCCGATCCGGCAATCAATCATGCGGATCCGTCCGAATCGTCCGAATCGGACATCCAGCGCACAGCGACCTACGGTCGTCAGGTACGCATCTCCATCCTTGACGGCGAAGGAACCGTCGTGGCAGGCGTTACGGCCGACATCGAGCGAAGCGGCGACGGGACGGCGAAGGCGAGCGGCGAAATCGCCATCCGCGATGCGAAACTGTGGAATCCCGGCGCGGCATATCTGTACACCGCGGTAGCGGAACTGCTACCGGAGGGCGGAGCGGAATCATCATCACGCATCATCGACGCATATCGGCAGACCTTCGGCATACGCACGGTCGAAGTGAGCGGCACAACATTCCTCATCAACGGCAAACCGTTCTATTTCAAGGGATTCGGCAAGCATGAGGACAGCTACTTCCACGGCCGTGGCACCGATGACGTACTCAACGTCAAGGATGTATCCCTGATTCACTGGCTGCACGCGAACTCGTTCCGAACCAGTCACTATCCGTATGCGGAAAGCATGTACGATCTGTGCGACCGCGAAGGCATCGTAATCATCGACGAGGTGCCGGCAGTGGGCATGAGTTGGCTGCAGTATGCGAATCCACTGGTCGCGGAGCGACATCGCGAGGCGATTCGAGGCATGATTGCGCGCGACAAGAACCACCCGTGCATAGTGATGTGGTCGATCGCCAATGAGCCGGGATTGGATGGCGATGGGGAACGTCCACGGCAGGCGTATGACTACTTTCGTCCGCTGTATGAGCTGGCGCACGCCAGCGACCCGCAGAACAGGCCGGTCACACTGGTATGCTGCCAAAACGACTACACGACCGACATCACCGAACGAACCATGGATGTGGTGTGCATCAACCGCTACTACGGCTGGTACAACCTGAGCGGCGATCTTGATGCGGCCTGCCATGCGCTCAATATCGAACTGGACTTCTGGGAGAACATCGGCAAACCGGTCATGTTCACCGAGTATGGCGCCGACACCATCGAGGGCATTCATGGCACGCATGGCGAAATGTTCAGCGAGGAATTCCAACGCGACTATTATGCGCGCATCAACGCCGAAATCGATAAACGGCCATGGTTCATTGGGGAGCAGCTGTGGAATTTCGCCGATTTCGCGACGTTCCAGGGCATCATTCGCGTGGAAGGCAATCGCAAGGGCATTCTGACGCGCGACCGCCAGCCCAAGATGGCCGCGCATTGGCTACGCGAGCGCTGGGCCGGCATTCCGGACTATGGGTATAAAGGCTGAGAGCTGAGCGGTCGAATTCACCCAGTAGCTGGAGGAATCACCCCGCCAGAGAGGCCTTCAGCGGGGTGATTCCTCCAGTGGCTGGCAAATTTACCCCGCTCAGAGGGGTGCCAATGGGGTGATTCCGCCAGTGGATGGAAGGATTGCCCCGCTAGGAGGCCTTTCAGCGTCCCAATTCACCCAGTCATTGGAAGAAACGGGACGCTGCATGCGTCGGCAACGTACAAATTCACCCAGTAGCTGGATGAATCACCCCGCCAGAGAGGCCTTCAGCGGGGTGATCCTTCCAACCAGTGGAGGAATCACCCCGCTCAGGGGGATATCAGCATCCCAAAACATCCAGCGACTGGAAGAAATAGGACGCCAAGCCGCCATCTGACGTCCGAATTCCTCCAATCCCTGGCGGATTTACCCCGCTCAGACCTTGATCATGGCGTATTGCGACTCATAGAGGCGGTAATACGCGCCCTTCCGAGCCAGCAGCTCCTCATGGTTGCCGTGCTCGACAATCTGACCGTGGTCGATATAGCAGATCTCGTCCGCATTCTCGATGGTAGACAGGCGATGCGCAATGATGAAGCTCGTACGCCCCTTGAGCAGGTGGTTGAGACCGGCCTGCAACGCCTCCTCGGTGCGCGTATCGATATTCGAAGTGGCCTCGTCAAGGATCAGGATCCGCGGATCGGCGAGTAGTACGCGCGCGAACGCGATAAGCTGACGCTGGCCCGCCGACAACGTCGAACCACGTTCCTCCACCACCGTGTCATATCCATCGGGCAGATCCATGATGAACTCGTGCGCATGCACCGCACGGGCGGCCGCCTCGATCTCGGCATCGGTCGCATCGAGCTTGCCATAGCGGATGTTATCGCGCACATTGCCGGAGAAGATGAACGTATCCTGCAACATCACACCCATCTGACGGCGCAGCGACTCCAACGTCACATCACGCACGTCATAGCCGTCAATCGTAACCGAACCTTCCGCAACATCATAGAAGCGTGACAGCAGGTTGATGATCGTGGTTTTGCCGGCACCGGTCGGGCCGACTAGCGCGATCGTACGCCCCGGCTCGACATGCAGATCGACCAGGTTGAGGATGTTACGGCCGTCCGGTTCATAGCGGAAGACCACGTCGTTGAAGTCGACGCGACCTTCGATCTGCGGCAGATCCTTGGCATCCGGCGCATTACGAATCTCCGGCTGGACGTCGAGCGTTTCGAAGATGCGCTCAAGATAGGCGGAACAAGTGATCAGCTGGTTGTAGAAGTTGCCGATGCTGATCACCGGGTTCCAGAAGTTGTTCGCATAGCCAACGAACGCAATGAGCACACCCGTGGTGACGTTCACCGCACCGAAGCCGGTAACGCCCACATAGTAGATGAACGCGATGGTCATGACGGAAATCGTCTGGATGCCCGGCCACATGAGGAACTGGATGTGCACGGCCTTCATCCACGAGGCACGCACATCGTTCTGCTGCTCCTGGAAGGTCTTGAACTGCGCCGCTTCCTGCGCAAAGGTCTGCGTGGTCTTCACACCGGCGATCGACTCGTGGATATATGCGTTGAGATTGCTCTGCTTGTTGGACAGCACCTGATAGGCACGACGCTGAAAATGCTGCAATACCAGCACCCATGCGATCAGGAACGGGAACAGCACAAGGCTGAACAGCGCAAGACGCCAGTCGACCACGAACATGACCACCAACGTGATCAGGAACGTGAACACATCGGAGATCACATTGATCAGACCGGAGCTCAACGTATCCGAAAGCGTGTTCACATAGTTGACCACGCGGATCAGAATCTTGCCGTGAGGCCGTGAATCGAAATAGCTGAACGGCAGGGTCTGGATATGCGTGAAAATGTCGCGGCGCATGTCTTTGAGCATGAGCTGGCCGACCCGCGTGATTTCCACGGTCCGGTAGCGCAGACCCAGTTCGTAGATGACGATCAGCACCGCCAGCAGTGCCGCCAGGCCACCGAGTAGCGTGAGATTCTTGGCCGGAATCGCACTGTCGATCATGATTTTCGTCAGATACGGCACGACGACGGCGATGCAGCTCATCATCACGACTACGGCGAGGATGCGGGCCACACGTGCCATATATGGTTTCAGATAGACGCCGATACGAAGGATGTCATGCAGATTGATCTGCTCCTCAAGCTCCTCGTCTTCACGAAATGTGTTGCGTTTTGCCATGATGCTCCTCCTCCCTTACTCTCCGAAGCCTTGCGAACGACCGGCTTGCAGGCCAAGCTGTTTGTGATAGATCTCCCAGTAGCGCCCGTGGGCGGCGACCAGATCCTCGTGCGTGCCGCATTCCACTACGCGACCATGCTCAAGCACCAGAATCAGGTCGGAATCCTTGATTGACGAAATACGATGCGCGATGGTGACGATGGTCTTGCGCTCGTCCATCTCACGCAGATGCTGCTGAATCTCAGCTTCCGTCTCCATGTCAACGGCGCTGGTGGTGTCATCCATGATCAGGATCGACGGATTGTCAGCCAACGCACGCGCAAGGCTCAACCGTTGCTTCTGACCACCTGACAAGCCGACGCCACGCTCGCCGACGACGGTATCGTAGCCTTCCGGCATACTGCGGATGAAATTGTCGGCGCCTGCGATGGTGGCCATGCGGCGAATGTAGCGTTCGTCATATTCGCGTTGTCCGCCAGCGCCGAAGCCGATGTTGCCGCCGATGGTGTCGGAGAACAGGAATGTGTCCTGCGCGACGATGCACACCTGCGAGCGCAGGGTGGCGAGCGGCCAGTCGCGTGCGTCGATGCCGTCGATGAGCACGCGGCCCGCGGTCGGATCGTAGAAACGGGAGATCAGATTGACGAGCGTGGACTTGCCGGCGCCCGTCTCGCCGAGAATGCCGAGTTTCGCACCGGCCGGGATATGGAAGTCGATGTCTTTGAGAATCGGCGTAGCCGGATCGTCGGGGAAAGCGAAGCTGACGTGCTGGAATTCGATGTCACCGCCGATACGTTCCGGATCGTCCGGAGCCGCCGATTGCGCGATGCCGGTTTCCGGCTCGTTGCCGACCTGATTGACGATTGCCACCGCCTGTTTGACGGTTTCCTTGGCGTCCGGCTTCTCCTGAATGCGTGATTGCGCGGTGAGCAGTTTGCGGATCTTGATGCAGGAGGCGTTGAAACGCTGCCAGTCGTTGATCAGCCAGCCGGACTGGCGCACCGGACCGTCGATCATCCACAGATACGAATTGAATGCGACGAGGTTGCCGAGGGTCATGTAACCCTTGATGACCAGGAAGCCGCCAAGGCCGAGCGTGATGAGCTGCAACGAGAATCCCAGGCCATCGAGCCATGGCATGTATCGGCGGCTGTTATAGGCGAGGTCCATGTTGCGACGCATGTAGTCATCGTTGTGCCTGTCGAATTTTTCGGTTTCATACGGCTCGCGTACGAACGCCTTGACCACTCGGTTGCCCTCGATGTTCTCTTCGACCATCGAATTCATTTCGGCCAGCGAGTTGCGGATGGCGAAGAACAGCGGATGCGCGTGCGACGATAGGCCGCGCGTGAGGATGAAGATGAACGGCGTGACACAGGCGAGCGCCAACGCCAATCGCCAATCGATGGTGAACATCATGGCGAGCGCGCCGATGAACATGACCACACAGTCAAGCACCTGATAGCTCACCCAGCTCAAGGCGTGGCGGATCGCGTCGGTGTCGGAGGTCATGCGACTCATGATGTCGCCGGTGCGTGTGTGGTTGAAATATGTGAAGTCAAGCTCATGCAGTTTCTCGTACTCGTCGCTGACCAGGCGGAATACGGAGTTCTGTCCGAAACGTTCCATCCACATCTGGTAGCCGTAGCGCGAGGCGACTCGCACGACGGTGAAGACGATCATCATCACGCATAGTCGAGTCAGTTCGTCCACATGGCCTTGTGTGATGACGCGGTCTACGATGAGGCCGGACAGCAGCGGGATGATCAGGGCTATGACGTTGTTGATGCAGAACAGCACCACCGCGCCGGCCACACGCGGAAGGTCGGGTTTGCAGTATGGCAGGATCCATGTGAGGTTGCCTGCCTGTCGGTTGCGATTCGGATCGACGTACATACGTAGCGTTCCTTCGGATTGTTTGCTGGTACTTGGGTTGTGTTTGGGTTATGCGGCCATTCGTTGCCGCAACGATTCACGTCCGTCGTGTTTCGAGCGTCCCGTCACCGGCTCTCTCCGCCGGCCGAAACCCCTGTTCGGATTCGCAAACGCAGTTTATTCTATGCGAACCGTTTTTCAATGCAACACCTCTTATTTGGGCGTGTCGCAATCATAGTGATTCCAATACCTTTACCGTTACATTTTCGATGTGCGAAATACGTCAGAGACCGCACATCGAGGCGCTTCTCCGAGACTCGCGCGATAATGGGCGTCGAACCGATGCGATGCGCCGATGGCAACCATGGCGGCGCCGACACCACGTCAACGAAAGGACGGCAATGACGACGAACCTACGTGCAGCATATGCGGAAAAATATGGTTTGACCGATGACATGCTCAAGGATGCGGAAGGCTGGACGGAAGTCGACGGCGATCTCGGAGATCTGTCAGAGGAACGCATCAGAGGCATTCTCGACATGCGTTTCAGTGCGATTGCGGTGGATACTCCACGCTCCGAACTGTGGCACACTCCGGAAAGCATTGATGTGATCGCCGATATCCCGTATCTGCCGGATGGCGGCTACGACAAGGAGGCCGGGCAGTGCCGGGGGCATCTGCTCGACCTGTATCTGCCGCATGACACGGTGTTGCGCGGAGGCAAATCGCTGCCGGTGTACATCGACATTCATGGCGGCGGCTTCACCTACGGGTACAAGGAGCTCAACCGCAATTTCAACGTGCATCTGGCCGACATGGGCTTCGCCGTGTTTTCATTGAATTACCGGCCCGCGCCACAGACCGATCTCAAGGGACAGCTTGCCGATATCGAAGCGGGCTTACGTTGGATCAGGGCTCATTTGGACGACTATCCGATCAATCTGAATGGGGTGTTCCTGACGGGCGATTCGGCTGGCGGCGCACTGACGCTGCTCACGCTCGCCATCGAGAACAATGCCGAAGCGGCGGCCGCATTCGGCATTAACGAACCTTCCGGCATCACATTCGCAGGTGCCGCACCGGTGTGCGGTGCGTACAGTTCGGCTTCGCTGGAAACGATGGGCTCGAAACTGACCATAGGCTATGATCCGAATCGCCGCATCGGACTGGAACGGATGCTGGGCGTTGAGTTCTTCGAAGGGCTCGAGGCGGCCGATCCGAAGTTCCTCACTGCGGAGGGTCTGGCGTTCAATGTGGACCTGCCTCCACTGTTCATCGTGACCTGCGGCGACGATTTTCTCGAAGCGGACAATCTGGCATTGGCGGCGGCGCTCTCGCGCAAGGGAGCCGATTTCGAACTGTTCGATCCGAAGCCGTGCCGCCATGAGACCTTGGGACACGTGTTCGTCATCGGCATGCCGTGGCTCAGGGAAAGCGTGGAGTGTTTCGAACGGCTACGTGCCTTCTCCTACTCCCGCTGCTAGTACGCTTCGGCGGATTCGCCTCTTCACGGGAACCACTCGACTTGCGCATGGCTCCTGTCGGTTGAACAATCATGAAGCCCGTGTGCGATCGGCTGAATCTCAACGATCGCACACGGGCTTTCCCGTGAACGTCTGCCCGGTATGCAATGGCTCCGGGGATGATGGGCGGTCTTTTAGCGACGGACCATCTCCTCTTCAATCCGTTCGAGGGACTTGCCCTTGGTTTCGGGAACGAAATGCAGCACGAACGGGATGGACAATGCGGAGAACACGCCGAAGATCGCGAACGGACCGCCCACATTGTTGCCGAAGGCCGCAAGGAGCATGAGGAAGAACTGGGAGACCACGAAATTGCCAAGCCAGTTGGCGGCGGATCCGAAGGAGCTGCCGATGCCGCGCACGCTGAGCGGGAAGATCTCACCGATGAGCACCCAGGCGATCGGACCCCAGGAGAGCGCGAAGCCAAGGATATAGACGGCAATCAGAACCATGGTCGGCACGGCCAGAGTGGATACATCGCCGGTGAAGTTGAGGATGGCAAGCGCCGCAAGCGAAACGGTCATGACCACGGAGCCGAAGACCAGCAGCTTCTTACGAGGGAACCTGTCCATGATGAGCGTGGCCACGATGGTGGCGGCGAAGTTCACCACACCGATGCCGACCGACACCCAGATGGCGTGATTCTCGGGGAATCCAAAGCCCTTGATGAACACCTGCGGCAGGAAGTAGATCACGGAGTTGATGCCGACAAGCTGCTGGAAGAGCATGATACCGACCGCGGCGATGAGCGCCGGACGTGCGATGCGGAACAGTTCACGCACACCACCCTTGGTGTCTTGCGCTGCGACTTCTTTGATTTCGTCGAGTTCGATCTGCACTTGGGTCTGGTCAACATCCTTACGGATCAGCGTGAGCACCTTGAAGGCGTTGCGTTCATCGCCCTTGCTCACAAGGTAGCGCGGGGATTCCGGCAGCAGGATGCCGCCGATGAGCAGCAATGCGGCCGGGATGAGTGCGGAGCCGAGCATCCACCGCCAGTCGCGGACGCCGGCGATGTTATGGCCAAGGAAGCCCAGATTGGATGCATAGGCCAGAAGAATGCCGAAGGTGATCATAAGCTGGAAGAGCGTGGAGAGCGATCCACGGCGCTCTTTCGGCGCAAGTTCGGCCAGATAGGCCGGGGTGAGCGCGGAGGCTGCGCCGACGGCGAGGCCGAGGATGATGCGTGCGGCAACCATCATGAGGAAGCCGGTGGCGGTGGCGCACATGCCGGAACCGATGAGGAACAGGATGGCGGAGAGGATCAGCAGCTTCTTACGTCCGAAACGATCGGAGAGCGTGCCGATCGACAGGGCTCCTACGCAGGAGCCAATGAGCACCGATGAGGTGATGAAGCCGGTCTGCGAGACCGACAGGCCGAAGTCGGATTCGATCAACGGCGAAGCGCCGGAAATGATGCCCGTGTCGAATCCGAACAGCATGCCTCCCAGTGCGCCGAATGTGAAAATGAACGCGCTGTTGAGCGGGAATCGCGTGGAGATGTTGCGACCCACAGCCTCTTCAACCGTTTCGATGGCCTCCTTGGCTTCCAATGGTTCGTGAACTTCTCGAGTTCCGGCGATTGTTGCGGAGCGTTGTATTGACGTCATGATTTACCTTTCATCTTCCTTGATGCTAGGTTCACACAAAAAAAGACCTGGAACAGTACGATTCCCGTACCGATCCAGGTCTTGCCTCGTATGAGTAGCAACCCTGCCAATAACGTTTGTATTGACCAGTGTAAACCTTGCAGACCCGCGACACTCCGAAAAACAGAAAACGTTTTCCAGCTATTTTTCGCGTTGAACGGGAGTGATTTGAAGCGGTCTCATCCGGTTCGCCTTCCGATGGGACCGCGAATGGCCGATATTATGGGCCAATTCCACCACGACTCGTCGGATGGACTCGAGCGAGCCCCTCATCGCAAGGAGGAACAAGAGTGAAAAAGAAAGCCGGCGGAGAGAAGGCCACCGGCTGAGAGAGAAGAGAGAAGAAGGGTTCAGTTATGGGGTTCAGTTGGGAACCTCGCCAACAGCCGTAACCGTTGACATGTTCTATATAACCGCCCGACCCTTGGAAGAACGATGTTTCTACCTGTCAATTTCCTGTGAATCGCGTAATGGGAATGTCATGGAGGCCTGTTTCCCCGCGGTCCTCACATCGTCGGTATCGACTGAGCTGAACCTACGGACCGCTTTCGCCATTGCTCGCACCCGCTCATGTCTCCCAAAATCGAAAGGAGACATGAGCGGGAAGAAACGTAGCTACAGACGTTCCTTCAGCCACGTGATTACCAGACCGATGGCCTGATCGCCACGGAATCCATATGCGGCATGACTGGCGTTGTCGAGCTTATAGAAAGTGACATCCTTGCCGAGGGCACGCATGGTGACATACAAGCGGCAGCTCTGGTTGAACGGCACGAGCAGGTCACGCCCTCCATGCATGATCAGCGTCGGCGGCGTCGGTCGGTCCTCGGAAAGATACGTCATGGGCGAGGCCTCGCGGCTCCTATCAGGATTCTCAAGCACGCTCACGCCGCCAAGCTCCATACCTTCCGGACAGTCGGCGGGATTGTGGTCCTGCGAGCTTGGATAATAATTCATCTTCACAAAGTCGGTCGGACCATACCAGTCGACGATGCAGGAGACTTCAGCGCTGGTTTCGGCGTATTCCGGCGTATCAGGCGCAGCATCGCCGGTGAAACCGGCCACCAGCACGGTATGGCCTCCGGCCGAATCGCCGAACAAGGCGATTCGGCCCGGATCGAAACCAAGCCGTTCCGCGTTGCGGCGCACATAGCGAATCGCCGTCTTGCAATCCTGCATCTGCGCGGGGAACGGCGCCACCGTACTCGGACGATATTCCGGCACGACCACCGCGTAGCCCTTTTCCGACAGCCTTGTATACAGACTGTTGAAACTGGCCGGATTCGGCTTGAAGAAAGCCGCTCCACGCATGAACACAATCACCGGCCATCCGTTCTCATGGTTACCGTCCGGCATGTTCGGATCGTCATGGAACGGTGTGTAGATGGTCAGTTTCAGATCAAGATGGCCTTCCTTGGTTTCACGCGTCACATACTTTTCCTCGGTGATGTAGGTCGAGAAGAAAAATGTATCGGCAAAGTCGTCTTCGATGACCACGCAGCCTTCCGGAACCTCGTCGGAATGCGGGAAGTCGGCGACCTGGTCGACGGGCGTCGGAATCGGTTTGAGCGGTTCCGCGGAGGCCGGAGCCACCATGCTTTCGATATCGATGTCTGCCATAGGATTTCCTTTCGTGAATGTCCGCTTTCCGAATTCAGGCCGTGATGGCCCTGGCAGAGGACTTCTGCTTATCGTTGATCATGAAGGCGACGATCAGCACGATGGCCACCGCCATGAAGCCGGCACCCATGTTCAGAGACTTCCACGGGCTGGTGACGCCGGTGACGGCACCCAACAGCGCGAAGGCATACGGCGGAACGAACGATCCGATGGAGTTGCCGAAGAAGGCATAGGAGGTGGCCTGCGCGGAGATCGACGGGTCAGTATGCTCGTTGACGAGAATGTTGATGTACGGCATGAACCAGCAGAAACCGACACCGAGCAGCACACCGGCCACATACCAGGCGGCCAGCGAGGTGGTGTTGCCCCAGATTAACAGTGCGGCGCCCTGCATGGAAATGGAAATCACACCGATCCACATGCCTACGAAGCTCTTGACCAGACCGAAGACGAGTCCGCCAAGCAGCGAGGAGACGGAGATGATGGTGATGACGGTCGCCGCCTGTACCGCGGTGATGGTACCGGTTTCCTCAGCAGCGAGGGACAGATTGATCGTATAGAAGCCATAACCGGTGGCGAAGATGATCTGCAGCAACATGCCAAAGTAGGCGGAAATCGGCATTTTCTTGCGCTTCGGCTTGTCGGCGGAGCTTTTGGGACCGACCGTTTCACGGCCGAGGTCGTTCACGGCGTTCGGGATGAAAATCAGCACGATCACGGTGACGACCAACGCGAAGAAATACACGTAGTAGAAGTAATGCCAGTCGAATGACATGATGCCGGCGATGGTGGAGGAAATGATGGTCGCGCCCAAACCCACGGCGGAGGACTGGAAGCCCATCAGGGTATCGGCTTCCTTACCCTTAAAGCAGTCGACGATCAGGGATGCGGACAACGGCTGGATCAGTCCCAGTCCGAAGCCGGCGAGCACGCGAAGTGCGGTCTGCCCGTCAAGAATCGGGATGAACATCGGGAAGAAACCGCCGACGAAGCACAGCAACGTGCCGATGACGCACAGATTCTTCTTGCCGATTCTGGTGGCGAAGCGGCCACCGATCAGCGTGGCGATGATGTTGCCCAGCACCGGTACGGTCACAAAGCATTGCAGCTCCATAGCGGAAGCGTTCGGGAAGTCCTGCTTGAGACTGGACACCACAGCGGCCGTCACGGAAATGCTCTGCAGCAGCAAGGCGAGCGAAAGAATCGCGCCTTTCAGCATTACTTTTTTCAGACCGGATTGTGGCAGCTGCGACAGTGGATCCGCTTTATCCACTTGCGTGGCGGCGATGGTTGCATCACTCATTTTTGCTCCTTCGCTTTCCTCATCGCCGACCGCGTTGTTGCGTTCGCCGTCGCTGTTGACGACTTGCCGGCGGAAGTGGTTCAAGCATATGAGTGCGCAAAATGACCTACTACGTCATTTTTTGACGTTGGAAGGTTGTTTTGTGACCTGTTTGTGCGACATGCCCACTGACGTCATTCACGGCGATGTTCGCGCCGGAACACCGCCGGCGTTACGGAGAACCGCCCCTTGAACGCTTTGGAGAAGGATTTCGTGTTGGCGAATCCGTTGTGTTCCGCGATTTGCACAATGGTGTCCGCACCATTCAGCAAATCGTCAAGCGCCGACTGCAAGCGGATTTCCGTCAGATATTGATCGGGAGTCACACCGGTACCTCGTTTGAACAGGCGCGAAAAATATTCGCGAGAATATCCGAAATGGCTTGCGATCCGGCCGACCGCAAGCTTTTCGGCGTAATGCCGTTCCATGTATTCAGTGATGTCCTGCAGATTGTCTGTTTGCTGCGATACGGACGATTCCACAGGATGCACATCCGCCGTGCATCGCGTGCAGATGTGCAGCAACAGCTGATACAGCAACGCATTCAACTCGACCATCTGCAACGGCGACTCCCCACCGTCCACGCATAGCACGATCCGTTCGCATAATCCCAACAGCTCTCCATCGGCAATGCCGCCGAAACCATAGATGACTCCCTGATTGAGCCGCAGCCCGGCCAAATCAGGACACATGCGAGACAGATACTCGCCGTCGAAAGAGATCGACAACACGTTCTGTCCGCTGCCACGCGGACGCGGGTGAATCGAGTGCAGCGCCTTCGGGCCGATCAGACACAATTGGCCACCGTGAATCGTCGTCTCGGCTCCATCGATGAACAGGACGACATCGCCGTGACGCACATAGACCAGTTCCATTCCCAAATGCCAATGGAGCGGTACATCCTGCGGCGGCATCTCTGTATGCACACGCACAATCGCAGGATATAACTGGCTGCTACCCCATGATTCGCGATGGTCGGAACCGATCACCGCGTCATAGTCAAGCTCGCTGTCGATATGGAACATGCGCGACGATGCTGCAGGAGTGAACATGCGGCAATCATACGACGCAACCATTTCCGAAATCAACGGAATCGAAAGACCCCTCACTACAATAGGGAACGTTGAGAGAGTGCAGTGCCGCAGGGAGGCTCCCATGTTGGATATCAAACGCGCATTGAAGGCCTCGCCCAAGAAAAGGCGTTCCTCAGAGCCGCTGAAACAACTATGGACGCCTTGGGGCGAACGAATCCGCGATGAATGGCTGTGCGAAAACGCCGGGAACAAGGCGTTCCGCCCAATCGAAGAGGGAGAGCGCAAGCTGGAGGTCGGCCGAACGCCGATTCTTGGCGAGCATCCGCGCCCGACGATGATGAGGGACAACCATACGATGCTCAACGGCATGTGGGATTATGCGATCGTGCCGATTCCCAATGACGAAACCGGCTCGCGCTGGTCGTTCTCCCGTAACAGGGCCACGCCGGCGCTCACTCGTGATGAGGCCGTGGAGGCTGTCAAAGAGGCCGCCATCCCGGAGACGTTCGACGGGAAGATCCTCGTGCCGTTTTCACCGGAATCCGCACTTTCCGGCGTACATCAGACCATCTACCCCGACGACATGATCTGGTACCGCACCGTCGTGCATCCGGTGGCGCTCGGCAGCGAGGAAACCGTACGGCAGATCGGCGATGCGAATCGTCTGATCCTGCACTTTGAGGCGGTCGATTGGGTGTGCGCCTGCTATATCAACGGCCAGTTCGCCGGCGTGCATGTCGGCGGCTACCTTCCGTTCGACGTCGATATCTCGGCGTTCATCGACCCAGACGATGTGTTTGAGATCGCATTGTGCGTCTATGATCCGAACGATTCAGGCACGCAACCGCGCGGCAAGCAGAAAATCGAACGCGATGGCATCTGGTATACCGCGCAGAGCGGCATCTGGCAGAGCGTCTGGCTGGAAATCGTGCCGGACGCCTACCTGCGCACGCTCATACTGAAAGGCAGTGCCGATGGCAAGCTGTTCATACGGGCGGAAATCGGCGGTGACCGGCCGAACGCGAAACTGCGAATCGTCGTGACCGAGCCGTCGGATGGTTCGGTCGTTGCGGACACCGTACTGCCGGCAGGCGCGCGCAAGGTGCGCACCGAAATCGAGACGCAGGCCGAGCATATGTGGTCTCCCGCGGACCCGCATCTGTACGATGTGACGGCGACGCTGCTGTTCGGCGCGACGGCAAAAACGGCAGAGGATACAACGAAACCGCAATCCGCAGACGTAGTGAAATCGTATTGCGCATTCCGCACGGTGGAGGTCAAGCCCGACATGAAAGGCGTGGCGAGATTCCATCTCAACGGTAAGCCGGTGTTCCTGAAGGGCGTGCTCGACCAAGGATATTGGCCGGACGGACTGCTGACCGCGCCTTGCGACGACGCACTGATTCATGACATCACCGCTATGAAAGCATCCGGCTTCAATATGCTGCGCAAGCATATCAAAATCGAATCCGCGCGCTGGTACTACCATTGCGACCGTCTCGGCATGCTCGTATGGCAGGATGCGGTTTCCGGCGGCGGCGAATACAACGCTTGGCAGACCAACAAAAAACCGACGCTACTGCGCTCCAGCTGGAACAGACTCCGCGACGATACCGCACAGCATTTCGACGCGCTCGGCGCCGACGATTCGAATTACCGCCGCGACTGGTCGCGTAGTGCCGACGCGATGGTGCACATGCTATCCGGCCATCCGTCGATCGTGACGTGGGTACTGTTCAACGAGGGTTGGGGCCAGTTCAATGCGTGTGATGCCGCCGAACGTATCCACGCGCTCGATCCGACCCGTCCGATCGACGCGACGAGCGGTTGGTATGACCAGCATTGCGGCGACTATCACAGCGTGCATAACTATTTCCGTCCGCTGGAGGTCTACCCCGACAAAGGGCCGTTACGCGGATACGCGGCGGAATATGAGAAACGGCATAGAAGGCGTCGTCGTGCCGAGCATTACGCGGTGCTGCCGGTAGCGCAGCATGGCGTGCGCGCGTTCATGCTTTCGGAATTCGGAGGATTGGCGCAGCTGATTGCCGACCATTCCGCAGTGTCGCGTGCCTACGGGTACGGCGAATACGATTCGATTGAGGATTGGCAATCTGCGGTACGTTCCGTTTTGGCGTCGGCTGCGGCATTGGAATCCAAAGGATTGGCCGGCTATGTATACACGCAGGTTTCCGACGTGGAAGAGGAACTCAACGGGCTGCTGACGTACGATCGGCGCGTGGACAAGCTCACGGAATGACTTTCGGCCATCTTGCCTGTGCGGTGCGTACGCAGACGGGCAGACCGATGCCCCCCACAACAAGACCGGCGGACACCGTGGAGCCCACGCGATGCATAGGCAGACGGCAGGATTCCCCGGTCGGGGGCCTTGCCCGTGTCCGCATGTGCCGGGTGATGCGTGGGATGCGACTGGATGATGTTCCGGGTCGCAGCTATGCATGATTCGTGAAAAGCGTCGGCTGTGAGGAATCGTGCACGGTCCCACCCAGCCTTCGGGAACCACTACCCCAAAGAATGGCAGAATCCCAATGGCTCCATCCCCATAAAGAATGGGTTCCTCCGAGGCGAATACCCATTGGGCACGAAAATAACAACACGATCCCGGAAAAGCGAAGTTTTCCGGGATCGTGTTCTCGTCAGAAGAGCGGGTCAGGCTTCAATCCGACTCAGCCCTCCAGCTTGGCCTTCTCGGCAGCCAGACGGGCGGCCTCGGCCTCGCGACGGGCGGTCAGCTCGGCATCGAAGCGGGCGAGTTCTTCCTCAACGGCCTCCGGCGGAATCTTCGCGAAGATCGGATGCGGCTTCGGCACCGGGGTACCGGCCACAATCGGTTCGGAAGCCCATGGATGCACGGTCTCGCCCATCTCGTAGTCACCGGTGATAATCGGGTACATGAAGCCCGGTTTGTCGAGATCCTCAACCTCTTCAAGACGTGGCAACGGCGAGAACGTGCCAGTACCGCCCAGCGCCTCCCACACTTTCTGCGCGGAGTGCGGCAGGAACGGAGCCAGCAGGTGGTTGGCATCGGACACGGCCTGGGCGGCGACATGCAGTACGGTGCCGAGACGGGCCGGATTATCCTTGATCTTCCACGGTTCGGTGGCGGAGATGTACTTGTTGATGTCACCGACCACGCGCATTGCTTCGGACAGCGCATTCTTCTGGCGATGGTTCTCGATCAGCGAACCGATGGAGTCGAAGGCACCTGCGGTCTCGGCCAGCAGGGCACGGTCCTCATCGGTCATCGAAGCCTCATCAAGCGCTGGAATCTCACCGAAGTTCTTGTTCATGAGGTTGGCCACACGATTCACCAGATTGCCCCAGGAGGCGGCGAGCTCCTCATTGTTATGGCGCACGAACTCGGCCCAGGTGAAGTCGGAGTCAGAGCTTTCCGGACCTGCCACGGAGATGTAGTAGCGCACGGCGTCAACCGGGTAGCGCGACAGGATGTCCTTTACGTAGATCACGATGCCACGGGAGGACGAGAACTTCTTGCCCTCCATGGTCATGAATTCGGATGCCACGACCTGCTCCGGCATGTTCAGTGGGCCGAGCTTGCCGGTTTCGCCGCCCTTGGAACCCTGACCGTTGTAGGCCAGCATCTCGGACGGCCAGATCTGGGAGTGGAATGTGATGTTGTCTTTGCCCATGAAGTAGTAGCCCGGAGTGGTCGGGTCGTTCCACCAAGCGCGCCACGCGTCCGGCTCGCCCTTGCGGCGGGCCCATTCGATGGATGCGGACAGGTAGCCGATCACGGCATCGAACCACACGTACAGTTTCTTGTTCGGGTTGTCGATCCAGCCGGCGACCGGAATCGGAATGCCCCAGTCGATGTCGCGCGTGATGGCACGCGGCTTGACTTCCTTAAACAGTCCGATGGAGAAGTTGATGACGTTGGTACGCCAGCCTTCGCGGGTCTTGAGCCATGCGAGATTGGCCTCGGCGAGCGCCGGCAGGTCGAGGAAGAAGTGTTCGGTCTCCTCGAAGCGTGGGGTTTCGCCGTTGATCTTGGATACCGGATTGATCAGCTCGTCCGGGTCGAGCTCGTTGCCGCAGGTATCGCACTGATCGCCTCGGGCACCGTCGGAGCCACAGATCGGACAGGTGCCTTCGATGTAACGGTCCGGCAGGGTACGTCCGGTAGACGGCGAAATGGCGACCTTTTGCGTGCCTTTATAGATGTAGCCGTTCTCGAGGCACTGCGTGAACAGTTCCTGCACGACTTTTTCGTGATTGCCGGTCGTGGTACGGGTGAACAGATCGTAGCTCAGGCCCAAATCGCACAGATCCTTGGCGATCACACGGTTGTAGCGGTTGGCGAGTTCCTGCGCACTCACGCCTTCCTTGTCGGCTTCCACCAGGATCGGGGTGCCGTGCTCGTCGGTGCCGGACACCATCAGCACGTCATTGCCCTTCATGCGCTCGTAGCGCGCGTACACGTCGGACGGCACGCCGAAGCCGGCGACATGGCCGATATGACGGGGGCCGTTCGCGTACGGCCAAGCAACATTCACCAAAATATGACTCATAAGGCACGATTATCGGCTCAGATAGCGACAGGAAGGCTCCGCAGCGTACCTATGCCCGCATGACGACCACGTCAGTGCGCAATCCCCCTGATTATGCACATTGTTGCATGATGAAACAATCGTTGTCCACATATCCACGGATTTTCGTAAGCCGATGGCGCGGACGCCGGCCATCCGTTACGGTACCGTCATGGATATCGCAATGACGCTTGCCACGGGACCGCTCGCACCGCTGCTGCGCGACGGCGATCTGCCGGGACCGATGAATCTCAACAGATTGGCCGATTTCGGCACACTGTGCAAACTCGACAGTGCCAATGCCTATACGTTGCAGGATTCGACCACGCTGTATGGTCGTGCCACCATCGTCGCGACCGTGATGCCACGCAATGCCGTAGCCTGCGGTTTCACGGCCGCATGGCTGTGGCTGGGCGGATTGTTTCCGGAAACCATTGACATTCTGTCCTCATCGCATTTCCGCACGTTGCGGCACGGGCGAAAGGTGCGGGTGTTCAATCGCAAGGCACCCCCGGACCATGTCATTCAGGTCGGTCCGGTACGCACGACCACGCCGGTACGCACCGCCTGCGATCTGGCGTTGATCGCCACCGACGAGACGAAAGACGTCATGCATGAAGTGATCTGCATGCTCATGCAGGAATATCGTTTCCGGCCCGACGACTGTCTGCAGGCGCTGCAGCAGAGTCGGCATATCAGGAATGCGTCGCAGGCACGCGCCCTGTTTCATGGGATTGCGGGCGGAGCCCATGAGCATCCGACGGCGCAATAAGCGGCATCGAAGTCCGCCGGAGTACCGGCCGGAGCCCAAGCCGAGGGCTCTGGTGGAGCCGCCACGCCCGCCACTCGAATTGACGCCGCTCATCGCCTGCAGTCCGGAAACCAACCCGGAAGTGCTCTGGCATATCGCGCGGGAGTCTCCGTCGCTACGCAAGTGGTTGGTGGCGAATCCGGCGGCCAGTCCGGCGATGCTGGAGTATATCGGGCAGGTCGGCGGCCCAGGCGTAGGCGAAGCGTTATGCATACTGCTCGATTCGCTGGATGGCCGGGCCGACTCCGCCATCAGCCTTTGAGAGCGAGCACTGCGTTGTAGACCTGCTTGCGATTGGCGAGGGAACCGTCGGCCAGCGGATGCTCAGCCACGACCTGCGCAATGGCGTCCTTGATGCGCAGATTGTCTTCCTGCGCACGGTCGATCGACAGTACGGCCAGATCTTCTACGGATAGCGAGGCCGGCGCGGCCGCGTCGGCCTCCTCATCGGAGGCACCGGCGATGACCAGTACCATTTCGCCGCGAGGCGGCTCGTCGATGACGCTTTGGTGGATTTCGGCGATGGTTCCACGACGGATCTGCTCATAGTCCTTGGTCAGTTCACGGCACAACGCCATGCGCCGATTCGGCCCGAGCACTTCCAGCAGGTCGGCCATGGAGTCGTCGATGCGATGCAGGGTCTCGTAGAACACGATGGTGCGGCGCTCGGACTGCAGTGCGCGCAGATGCTGCACGCGTTCGGCATGTTTGCGTGGAAGGAATCCCTCATAGCAGAAGCGGTCGGTCGGCAAGCCGGACAATGCGAGCGCATCCAGTACGGCAGAGGGGCCGGGCGCGCAGGTGACCGGCAGGCCGCGTTCGATAGCGCGGCGCACGATGGCCAGTCCCGGATCGTTGATGGTCGGCATGCCCGCATCGGAGACGACCAGCACGGTGGCACCGGTTTCGACCTGGTCGAGCAGACCGTCGGCCTTATCCCGCTCGTTATGGTCGTGATAGGCGACCACACGACCGGACACATGGATGCCGAGACGGTTGGCGAGCGCATACAGGCGGCGCGTGTCTTCGGCCGCGACGATGTCGGCTCCTTCCATGAGCGCAATCAGTCGGGCGGAGGCATCGGCGGTATTGCCGATCGGCGTTGCGGCAAGAATCACCGTACCACGCGGAATGCCGACGCCGTCCACCAACGCATCGAGCGCGCCGGCGGCGGTAATCCGGCCGCCGTCATCCATCCCGTCCGTGAATTCGGTTGGCTCCTGTGTTGATTGCGCTTGTATGCTCTCCATATCTTCCAGTATCTCCTACTGTGTATCCAAGGGCATGTCTTGCGGGCGAAATGAGGCGACGATGAGTATACAGACGGTCAAGGCGAATGCGCGATACGCCGCACTCCGACGACGGCGACATCAACGTGACGGCTCCGATGCCTCTCCTGAACCACGTTGGACCGCCTCCAGGCCTTTCGCATGGCTGATGACGATTCTTGTGGCCGCTTTCGGCGGAATCCTGCGCTTTGTGAGACTTGGCTCCCCTCGTGCGGTGGTATTCGACGAAACGTATTACGTCAAAGACGCGTGGACCATGCTGAACACCGGCGAGGCGCGCGATTGGCCGAAACTGGTGACCATCGACGGCGTGGATGTCGAAATCGACCGACTGTTCGCAGCCGGCGACACCGACCGTTGGCTTAATACGGCCGAATATGTGGTGCATCCGCCGGTCGGCAAGTGGATGATCGCGGCCGGGCTGAAACTGTTCGGCGGCGCCGACAATCCCGTCGCTTGGCGTGCGAGCGTTGCCATTGCCGGCGTCGTCGCCATCGTGCTGATCACCCGCGTGGCCTTGCGCCTGTTCCACAATCTGCCGATTGCGCTGATTGCCGGCCTGCTCATGTCGTTGGACGGTCTCGGCATCGTGATGAGCCGCACCGGCCTGCTCGACAATTTCATCATGGTGTTCGCCCTGGGAGCGTTTTCGCTGATGTTGATGCATCGCGATTGGGCCCGTGCACGGCTGCGACGGCAATATGCGATTGATGCGGCCGCCCGTACGGCACGTTTCAAGCCGGGAAGGCGCGGCTTGATACTGCAACGACGTGGGCCGATGATCGCCTTGTCGTGGTACCGCGTAGGTGCGGCTTTCCTGCTTGGCATGGCGACCGGCGTGAAGTGGTCGGGCACATATCTGTTCGCTGTGTTCTGCGTGATCTCGGTGCTGTGGGATGCGTGGGAGCGCCGGCGGATCGGCTATCGCGCATGGTTCACGACCGGTTTGGTGAAGGATGGGCTCGTGGCGGCCTGCTACATGGTGCCGATCTACGCGCTTACCTATTTGGGTGGATGGCTCAACTGGTTCCTGCATGCCGACTCGTATATGCACGATTGGGCCGCGAATCATCCCGGCGAGGGTGTGACCTGGCTGCCGGAATCGTTGCGTTCCTTTGTGGCCTACCATGCGCAGATGTGGCAATTCCACACCACGCTCGACGCGCCGCACGACTACAAGGCGAACCCGCTTACTTGGCCGTTGCAGGTAAGGCCGACCAGTTTTTATTGGGAGAAGCTGTCCGGGCATCCGGGACTGTGTTCGTTGGCGCCGGATTCGCAATGCGTGGCAGCGATCACGTCGCTCGGCAATCCGCTGATCTGGTGGGCGGGCTCGCTGTGCACGGTGACGGCGATCATCATCGCCATCGCCGGCCTGGTGCGCGGGCGTATTCGTGGCGGCACTACCCGCGAAGATGGTGGCTATTGGCGAATTTGGGCGGTTTTGGCCGGCTTTTTGGGCGGTTGGCTGCCGTGGGCGCAGTATCTGAATCGTACGACGTTCACGTTCTATTCGATTGTGATTCTGCCGTGGATCGTGCTTGCGATCTGTTACGTGCTTGATTGGTTGCGCACGCATGCGGAAATCGGCACCTATCGTCTGACCGTCGGACTGGGCCTTATGTTGATCATACTGGTTTCGGCCTTCTTCTACCCGATCTGGACGGCGATACCGGTGCCTTACGAATTCTGGCTGTCCCATATGTGGTTCAGATCATGGATCTGACCACATATGGGACCCTACGCGGCAAACCGCTCACCTATACAGAGGCGGAAGGGCGTCGGCGAGACGCATGAAGTCGTGACGGACGAATCGTCTGAAATCATCGGCATACCGCGAACCGGCAACGGGCGTGCCGTATGCTCCGGTGCCGGCGGCATTCGGATCATTGCGCCACGGCAAGTACCACAGTGCGCGGCGGGTGTATCCGTTGGCGAGCGCGGCGGTCAGCAGATACTTCGTCCATGGCGAATCCGACAACGCTGAACCATCTTCGGCCGCAGCGTCATCATTGGCGCCGATGATGGTGAGATCGTGGGAATCGCAGACGTACGAGTCGGCGAATATTCCCGGAGAACCGACTTCCGTGGCCGCGGCCAGCTTGCCGCGCTCCTTGCCGAGGCGACCGACCAATGCAAGCATCGCAATCAGATCGGCATGGCGGGCCTGCGGATCCTCCGCGCTTTTCTCGGCGGGCGCGATGTCCCAGTAATCGTCGAAGCCGAGCACGTCGACATAGTCATCTCCGGGATAGGCATACAGATAACCGGTCTCCAACGATTCCGGCGTGCTCATATCGATGCGGCTACGGTCGGGCGAGTAAGCGTAGAGCACATTGTGCACATGCTTGACGTCACGCAGGTATTCGATGGTCATGCGCCACAGTTCGACGAACTGTTCGGGCGTGGTGTCGGTCGGACGTGCGGGAGAACCGGTACACCACCAAAACCAGTCGCCGGTATGCTCATGGAACGGGCGGAAGACGATGGGAATCGGTTCGCCGTTCGTGTCCGTGATGGTGGTGAGCGCGGCGGCAATGCGGTCGAGCCAGCCGAGGAACTTCTCATGCGCTTCACCGCCGGGCAGCACCGCTTTGACGGTGCCCTCGGCCATGTTATGGCCGTAACCGCCGAGGGTGAGCGGGTTGGCGGAATGCCAGCTGAGCGTGTTGACGGCGCCCATGTTGAAGGCTCGAAGCATTTCGTTTCGGATGGCTTCGGCTCCGAATCCGTCGAGATTGCGATTCCGGTCCAGCTCGACGCCGCCCAAGTCGTTGCCCCACACAGCCGGGTAGGAACCGGTCACCGCATGCACATCGGAGTCGGTATGCTCGCCGATTACGTTGCTGGTTTCGTTCTGATGGCCGAACATGGCGAATTCGCCCGTTGCGCGGTGCAATGCGTCAAACAGCGCGCGAGTCTTGGCATTGAGATCGTCATCCACCGGCTTTGACTTCATGATGGTGCCTTCTTCGGCCATACCAGCGCTCCTTCGTGTCGCTCCATGTCTTTCACCCCTACTCTACCGGCGTCCGCCCGTGCCCGCCTCCGCCATGCCGGCGATTCGGATTTTCGCCCCTATGGGATTCGGATTCCCCTTTCCCACGATTCGGCTTTTCCCAGAACACCACGGAATGAGGTCGGAACGAGCCCACGCAACACGGTCGAATCACTTATTTATAAAGTTATAAATAACGTGGTATCCTTATGGGGAAACGCAATAACCAACGAACACTGGCCGTAGCCGCGCGCAACGCCGCCCCGCGTATGCCCACGCCCGCAGCCAGAAGCCGCAACGAAGCAGTCTGAAAGGATCCCCATGAAGTACGGCCACTTCGATGATTCCGCCCGCGAGTATGTAATCGAAACTCCGGCAACCCCGCTGCCATGGATCAACTACCTCGGCAACGAGGACTTCTTCTCCCTGATCTCCAATACCGGCGGCGGCTACTCCTTCTACAAGGACGCCAAACTGCGCCGCATCACCCGCTACCGTTACAACAACGTGCCCGGCGACAACGGCGCGCGCAACTACTATCTGAGCCTTATGGACTCCAACGCCGTCAACGCCAAGCCGATTGACACGTGGTCGCCGACCTTCCTGCCATGCAAGACGCCGCTCGACTCCTATAAGTGCCGTCAGGGCATCGGCTACACCGTGTTCGAAGCCGCCAAGCACGGCATCGAATCCAAGCTCACCGCGTTCGTGCCGCTGAAGACCAATGCCGAAGTCAACCGTCTCGACGTGACCAACACCACCGACGCACCGGTCGTGCTCGACGTGACCGGTTCCGTGGAATGGTGCCTGTGGAACGCAGTCGACGACTCCTCCAACTTCCAGCGCAACCTGTCCACCGGCGAAGTGGAGATCGAGAAGCAGGATGACGCCACCCTGATCTACCACAAGACCGAATTCAAGGAACGTCGCAACCATTATGCGTTCTTTGCCGTCAAATCCCCCGTCGTCGGCTTCGACACGAGCCGTGACGAATTCCTCGGCAAGTTCAATGGTTGGGACACTCCGCAGGTCATCACCGAAGGCCAGGCCCACGATTCCGTGGCCCACGGCTGGTTCCCGATCGCCGCCGACCGCGTACGTCTCGAGCTCAAGCCGGGCGAGACCAAGTCGCTCGTATTCGTGCTGGGCTACATCGAAGTCGCCAAGGAAGACAAGTGGGAGGATCCGAACGATCCGGCCAAGGTAGGCATCATCAACAAGAAGCCGGCGCATGAACTGTTCCGCCGCTTCGCCACCGTCGAGCAGGTAGAGGCAGCCCTGAAGGAGCTCAACACCTACTGGACCGAACTGCTGACCACCTACAGCGTGGAATCCGGCGACGAGAAGCTCGACCGCATGGTCAACATCTGGCACCAGTACCAGTGCATGGTCACCTTCAACATGTCCCGTTCCGCCTCCTATTACGAGTCCGGCATGGGCCGCGGCATGGGCTTCCGCGATTCCAACCAGGATCTGCTCGGCTTCGTGCACCTGATTCCGGGCCGTGCGCGCCAGCGCATCATCGACATCGCCTCCACCCAGATGGAGGATGGTTCCGCGTGGCACCAGTACCAGCCGCTCACCAAGAAGGGCAATGCCGACATCGGCGGTGGCTTCAACGATGACCCGCTGTGGCTCGTGGCCGGCGTGAATGCGTACCTCGCCGAGACCGGCGACGCATCGATCCTGACCGAGCCGGTGCCGTTCAACAACGTGGAAGGCTCCGAAGTGCCGCTGCTCGAGCACCTGCGCCGCTCCGTGAACTTCACCATCACGCACAAGGGACCGCACGGCATCCCGCTGATCGGCCGCGCCGACTGGAACGACTGCCTGAACCTCAACTGCTTCTCCGACACTCCGGGCGAGAGCTTCCAGACCGTGGAGAACAACGACACCGGCGTTGCCGAATCCGTGTTCATCGGCGGCATGTTCGTGCTGTATGGCGGCCAGTATGCCGACATCATCGAACATTACGGTCAGCTCACCGGCATGACCGATGCCGAAATCGCCTCCGAGGCAGCCAATGTGCGCGCCGAAATCGGCCAGGTCTCCGAAGCGGTCAAAACCGCCGGATGGGACGGCGAATGGTTCGTGCGCGCCTACGACGCCTATTCGCGCAAGGTCGGCACGCACGAAGACACCGAAGGCCAGATCTACATCGAGCCGCAGGGCATGTGCGTGATGGCCGGCATCGGCCTCGATGACGGCAAGGCCCAGCAGGCCCTGAAGTCCGTGAAGGACAAGCTGACCTGCGATTGGGGTACCGCCATCCTTGCCCCGGCCTATTCCACCTACCGCATCGAGCTGGGCGAGATCTCGTCCTATCCGCGCGGATATAAGGAGAACGGCGGCATCTTCTGCCATAACAACCCGTGGATCTCCATCGCCAATGCGCTGGCCGACAACAACGAGGAGGCCTTCGCGGTCTACCAGCGCAACTGCCCGGCCTACGTGGAAGACAAGTCCGACATCCGCAAGGTGGAGCCGTACGTCTACTGCCAGATGGTGGCCGGCCCTGAGGCTCCGACCCCGGGCGAAGGCAAGAATTCCTGGCTGACCGGCACCGCCGCATGGACGTTCGTGGACGTGTCCCAGTATCTGCTGGGAGTGCGCCCGACGCTCGACGGTCTGGCTATCGAACCGCATCTGCCGGAACAGTTCACCGACCTGACCGTGACCCGTGTGTTCCGTGGCGTAACCTACCGCATCGCCATGAAGCGCACCGGCGAGCGCACGGTGAGCGTCAATGGCGAGCAGCTTGCAGGCAACGTCGTGCCGGTCCCGACCGACGACACCAAGCTGGTCGAGGTGGCCGTCACCTTCTGATGGCCGAACGGCAGCCGAGTAGCTGCCAAATGACTGAAACGGGGGCGCATGGACGACATCACGTCACCCATGCGCCCCCTTATGAATTGACTTTACGAATAGGATGGATCCATGCAGTATTTCGAACATGAGATTTCCGGCATCGACGGCACCGCCGCCAAGTTCGTCGGATATTGCCTTGACAACAGCGAAGAAGTCATCCCGGATTACGCACGCCCGTCCGTGCTGGTGATTCCCGGCGGCGGATATGAGATGACGTCCGACCGTGAGGCCGAGCCGATTGCAATGCAGTTTCTTGCGGCCGGCTACAACGCCTTCGTCCTGCGATATTCCGTGAAACCGTCCGTCTTTCCGGTTGCGCTGTTGGAAGCGGCCGAAGCGATGAAGCAGATTCGCGAACATGCCGCCGAATGGCATGTCGATACGAACGCCATCGCCGTGATCGGTTTTTCCGCAGGCGGCCATCTCGCCGCAAATCTCGCCACTTCCGCCAGTGACGAGGTAATCGCGGCGCACGGCTACGATCCGGATGCGGTGCGTCCGAACGGCCTGATGCTCGCCTACCCGGTGATCACGTCCGGCCCGCTCGCACACCGCGGCAGCTTTGATTCGCTGCTCGGGGAACGCAAGGCCGACCCGGAAGCGCTCGAATCCGTGTCCATCGAGAAGCATGTCGATGCCAAGACGCCGCCGGTGTTCGTGTGGCATACCGTTCCGGACGACTGCGTACCGTATGAGAACACGCTTATGCTCATCAATGCCTGCAAGCAGGCCGGCGTCAGCGTCGAGGCGCACCTGTTCCCCAGCGGCGGCCATGGCCTGTCGCTCGGTACCGCCGAAACGGCATGGCAGGGTGTCCACGGCATCGAGGAATGCGTGCAGGTGTGGCCGCAGTTGGCTGCCGCGTGGATGCGTAGGACGTTCGCCAAATAGGCTCATAGCGAGCGGCACAGCGTGAGGGTCCCGGCCAATAGGCCGGGACCCTCACGTTTCAGGTGGCTTTTGCCTCGAATGATACCGGGCTATTTCTCGCGGCTCGCATACTCCTTTTCGATTGCCTGACGCGCCTTGAACATATCCTTGGTGTTCTTCATGTCGACGTCATAGACCTTCTTGTAACCGAGACCGTCAACCTCTTTCTGCATCTTGCTCCAGATGGAGTTGAACTCGTCATCGCTCTTGGAGAACACTGCCTGCCAGCAGGCGTTCACCACGGCGGTCTTCAGCTGTCCACGGGTGGTGGAGATCACGGAGTCTTCATCCGGAGTGGTGTACGAGGCGCCCGGAATGACCGCGAGTTTGCCACTCTGCTCCAGATACTCCATGGTCGTGCGCGCACCGCCCATATGCTCTTGCCAATCTTTGTCGAGTGCGGTATCACGCTTGGCGAGTTCGGAATCCCACATCTGATAGTTGTACGGCGCGTTGGTTCTCGGATCGATGTCCTTGTTGAGCACGGTGGAGACGTTCAGCTGGGATGCGCCGTCGGAGTAACCGCCACCGCCGTATTCCTCCGGAACGTTGACGCTTTCGCCGCCCATGGCCTTGACACCGAAATCGGTAAGTACCGGTTTGCCGTCCTTGATGTCCCAGGTCAGACCCTTTAACCCGGCAGCGCCATTGGTCTGGGAACCCGCAGCTTGGATACCCTCAGGCGAGTAAAGCCAGTCAATGAATTTGACCAGACGTTCCTTGTTCTTGGCTTTTTCTCCGACGCCGATGAACGTGGTGGTGCCGTTCGGCTGGGCACCCTTGGATGCGATCTTCATGTCATCGATGCTCAGCATCATGAAACCCTTACCGTCCTTCTTATGGGCGTCCGTGTTATAGGCCGCTTGGCCGAGCCAAGGCCAGAAGGAGAACAGGATCTTGCCTTCCTTGTACTTGGAATACATGGTGTCGTAGTTCTGCGTGGTGGATTCCGGATCAACCAGGCCCATCTGCTCGGCCTTGTTATAGAACTTCAGCGCACGCACGTAAACGCCATTCTCGTCGATCAGCGATTGAGCATCCGTGCCGTCGGCATTGCTCATCACGTAACCGGTCCCTTCGGCATAGCCATAGAACGCCGGAAGCTGGAAGCCATTCTGCATGGCCTGATCGTCCCAATCCTTGAACAGACTCAGCGCGTAGACGTCATCGCTGCCGGTCTCTTCGCGCGCCTTGTCCTGCATCTGCTTGAGTACCGGGAGCAGATCCTCAAGCGTGGCAACCTTGGGGTAGCCAATCTCCTTGTAGTAATCCCAACGTACGAACGGGCCGAAAGTCGGTTCGACACCTTCGCTGGACTCGGTCGGAGACAAGGATGATACCGAGGTCGGAATGCCCCACATACCGCTCTCCTGGTTGGCATCCTTCGTCAACTGATCGATGGCCCCCTGATAAGTCTTGAGATACTTGGTGTTTTTGATATACGAACTCAGGTCAGTGACGAGTTTGGACTTGACCACTTTTTCGGCCTGACCGCTGCCAGAGCCGATGATCACAATGTCGCCCAGATTGCCTGCAGCCGCGCGGGTATCGAACAGCGTGTTGCCGCCGCCTGCGACGTTCGGGGCCACGATATTGAGCTTGATGTTGAACTTGTCCTTGATGACCTTGGCGAACCAGCCCTTCTGCTCGCCCTGATAGTTCGCCAGTTGGTCGAACACCTCGACCGTCATCAGCGAATTGTCATCGGCATCGCTTGCGGTGTCACCGCCGCAGGCCGCCATCGTGCATGCCATGGCAAGCACGCCACACGCCGCGACGAGTTTTCTTCCGACACTACGCATCTTCCCTCACCTTGTCCTTTCGTAGCTATTGTCACGAGCATGCAAACGTCCACAATCATGACGATTCCGTCGTAAATCGCGCGTAACCGCCGCGAATGCGCGTATACAAGCAACCCTGCATTTGCTCGTCCTATGGCTTCCTCACCATGCCGTGGACGTTTACGATTTCAGGGTACAAGGCCTTATCCTTCATTGTCGAATCGTTTCGACGATTTTCGACAAAAAAGCTTGCGGCACATTCGATTGCGCCGCCTTCCTTCACGGGCAGAGGAATATCACACGCCTTTCGAAACGTCATGCACCGAACCTCGACTCAAATACTTCACCGCAATCAGCTCCTTTGTCCCCTGCTCGGACATCCGACGCTTCCCCTCGATGATCTCCATCAACACATCCACCGCACGGGCACAGGTGGCGTATGGCCTCAGCGGAATCTCATCAAGCGGCGGATTCATCACTGACGCCTGACCGAAGGCACCCAACTGGATGACGGAGATATCCTTCGGAATGTCATAACCACGCGATTGCAAGGCCGACTTGAGATTCGACATCGCGATTAATCCAACTTGCCCGAGCACCGCAGCTATCCGCGGATCCGAAGCAAAGGCCCTTTCAACCACACATTCCATCTCATCAGCGTCACCGGTATCGATTACATCGCACGTCAGCCGCATACCGGCCTTCTCAGCACAGATCCGCACCGAATCACGCGTACGGATCAAAAAGTTCACGCCCTGCTCGTATGCATGGGAGTTCGCACCGAGAAACAGTACATGACGATGCCCGGCCTTCATCAGTTTTTGTACCGCCATCTCCCCCATCTGCTCGAAATCCAAATCCACCGCATAGACTCCATCCAAATCGTCAGGGCATCCAATCGATGCGACGGGCACCCGGGATGTCTTCGCCGCGCGGGCACGCGGGTCGCTCATCGCAACATCCAACAGCAGTACTCCATCCACCAAACCGGAGTCGGACATGCGCACCAAATCCTCATTCTCATCCTCACCCATCAGCAACAACACGTCATAGCCATAATGGCGCAGGCGACGGGCCACCCCGAAAAAGAACGGCGACCAATCGCCATATGCCGTCTCGTCACTCATCGGAGAACTCAGCGCGACGAGCCGCGTTCTTTCCCCACGCAGCATGCGGGCACCGGCATTGGGAAAATAGTTCAGCTCGCGGGCGGCCTGCATCACCTTGATCTTGGTTTCATTCCGCACCGAACGCTTGCCACTCATCACATACGAAACCGTACTGATGGAGACCCCCGCGCGCACCGCAACATCTTTGATTCCCGCCATCAACACCCCTTATCACGAGATGGTCATCATCCATGATGCCGTAAGCATACTGTCCTACAAAATTTGTAGTCTTGTCTTGCGTAGATTTTCAAGTATTTCGACGGATTTCGGATATAATCAAAAGAATTGACGAATGCGTCATCCGGCAATCTTCGCGCCATTTTGCAAAGGAGGAGGGGCAATGAGCGTTGCAGCGTGGTCTCAGTTTTTGGAAGCCCAATCCGGCTCTGGCCCGGACACCTCCAGCACCAGCATCACCGCACGTGACACCACGTCAAAGAAAACCTTTGAAAAACGCAAGCGCATGAGTCAGGAAGAGCGGCATCTGCAGATTCTGCAGGCCGCAGCCAAGATCATCGCCATCAAAGGGTTCTGGGGTATGTCGCTGCAGGATATCTCAGACGAGCTCGGCATCACCGAAGCCGCACTCTACCACTACATCTCATCGAAAGACGATCTGCTCAACATGGTGCTTTCCGAAGGCTATGACACTCCGGATGCAGATGAATACAATGCCGTGACCGCTGCGGTGATCGACGCTGACGGACATCGCGTCTACTATTATCCCCGATATTGCCTGAACATCGTTCGCTATAACCTGCAGCGTCCGGAAATGGTGCAACTCTATTCCGTACTCAACGGTGAGGCGCTCAGCCCGGAACACCCGGCACACAGCTTCTTCATCGGCCGCCATATGCGCAACTGGGAAATGATCTGCTCCATGAATTGGATACTGCCGGAGTACGTCGACGAGGAGCGCTTCTACGACCTGTACACGCTTGCCATGAGCGCGATGGACGGTCTGCAGTACCGCTGGCTGGGCGACGATTCAATGAACCTGCTTGAGCAGTGGATTTCGATTTCCGACATCATCTTCCCGCCGAGCGAATGGGCCGGATACACCGATCCGAGCGAATACGAGAGCGCCAGCGCAGGTTGCCTGCTGCCGAAGACGCTTTCGGCACGGCAGTAGGCAACCTGCATATTCGGGCTGTTCACAGTCAACTTCCCCATGTGGGCCACCGGCCCGATGGCCCCACAGCAGTCCGGATGGATTCCGCGCATATCAGAACACGTTGCATCTCATATACGCTACCCACTGAAACCGATACGGGATGTCCCGCAGAATCAGTCCTGTGGGTAGGAATCGTCGAAGAAGCGGCGTTCCAGATGCACGATAGTGCGGAATACCTCGGCTTCCGGACCGTCGATGGAGCAGTATTCGTTGACCAGTGCGATGAGATCGCCGACCCATTTGCGGAAATGCGCGCCTTCGTGCAGGTCGACCCATCCCTTGTGTGCCGGGACCTGTTGCACGACCCCGGCGTCGACCGTGCGCTTGGCCCATGCGAGATACAGCCATTCCATGCAGCAGATCGCGGTGATCAGTTCCGGCCAGCTCTTATCGGACAACGTATCGAGGTACGCACCGTAATCTCTGTTCGCCTGGGTCTGTTCGGTGTCGTCATACTCCTGCTGGCTGACGTGGTAGGCCTCGAGGAAATGCTGGAAATACGTGGCCTCGTTGTCCGCGAACCATTGCGACTGGGCGGCGAGCATATCCTTGGTTTCCTGACGCGGAGCCAACTTGATGAGCCGGGCCATCATGCCGTTGTTGTAGAACTTGAAATCCTGAATCAAATATGATTTCAATATCTCTTCCGGCAGGGTGTCATCCAACAGCTCGTTGACGAAACGCGAGTTGATGGCTTCTCGCCAATCCTCGGTATTCAGCATGTACATCCGGTCGGCGACGGAGTCCGACTCCGCGCCCAACCAAGCGTAGTCGCCGCGCGCCGGCTCCAGCGCTTCGGGTACGTGAATGGTCATGATTTTCCTTTCCTTAGTGATGCCGCCGACGGATGCACCGCCTACGACATGCATAAAGGCACGGGAAACAAGAGAGACGTCCGTGCGCCGGCATTACCCGGTATACGTTCAAACGGTCGAAGCGGATGCTTCCTCTCAGCCTTGCGGCCCCCGTGTCTGTGCCCGATAATACACGGGCATATGCGCCCTTATGCCGGAATTTCACATACCGGCCAGCAGAATCCATTGCGATCATGCGAACGGGAATGATCAACCTTACGTTGAAAACCGAGATGGTGCCATCCCCGGTATCCCCCAGTAGGGAGCCCAAGAAAACGGCACCACCTCGAAATCAATCCGCCTCTGTACGCGCTACGGACGTATCACGCCGCAACCCAAGAAAATCAGTACAGCTCCTTGAAGATCTTGAGCACGCGATCGTAATCGAGCGGCACGAAGCAGTTCTTCATGAGTCGCTCCTGCGTCTTGATCACGCGATCGGCGAATTCCGGCAGATCCTGTTCGGTCACACCGTACTCATGCAGCGCCTTCTTCGGCAACAGCTTGTTGATAAGCGTCTCCAGCGCGTCATACACATCGGCCACGTCACAGCCGAGAATGTCGGCGATGAACTGGTTCATCTTAAGGATCTCGCCTTCCGGCTTGATCTCCATATAGTTGCGTAGCACGCCGGTGAACATGGCGTAGTTGGATTCGCCGTGGGGCACATGATATTTTCCGCCCAGCTGATAGCTCAGCGCATGCACGGCAGCGCACCCGCCGGTATCGAAGCTGATGCCCGCATAGTCGGAGGCGATCAGGAAGTCGCGCATCAGTTCGTTGCGCTTGACGCGGCGCTCCGGCGAACCGGCGGGACCGGCTTCGGCAACGGCCTTGTAGCCGGAGATGATCATCTTCATGGCCTCATAGCCGAACATGCGCGTGTATGGCGTGGAGTTCGGCGAAAGCGTGGATTCCACGGAGTGCACGAGCGCGTCGAGCGAGCTGGTGGCGAACACGTGATCGGGCAGTCCGTAGAGCAGCTCCGGCACGAGCACGGCATCGTCGGCGAACATCTCAGGGCCTGCGATTCCGGCCTTGCAACCTAGGCGCGTACGATTGATGGCCGCGATTTCGGTGACCTCCGAACCGGTGCCGCAAGTGGTCGGCACGAGCACGAGGCGTACGGAGCGCTTGAAGTCGGGCAGATGGTCGATCACGTCGTCGATGGAGGCGCCGCCGGCCACCGCCACGACCTTCGACATGTCCATGACGGCACCGCCGCCGACTGCCACGATGCGGTCATAGTCGAATTTGCCCGCATCCGCGATGAATTCGTCGATCATCACATCGGTCGGCTCCTGCGCGCCGTACTTGTCGACAAGAATCACGTTCGCACCGTTCGCATACGGTTCCAGGAACTGCTTGTAGATCACTTCGATGCTGACCAGCAGGTCCTTCGGTCCGAGTTCGAACGATGCGAAGAATTCCTTGACCGTATCGTAGGTGTAGATGTTGTCGGGTCCAACCGTCAACAGTTTCATGATGCGTCCTTTCCAAAACGTTGGCTGCAACCGCGCCCATTCCGGCGATTGCAGCCAACTCTATGCCTGTTTGCTTGAGGGTTCGTTATCGGCGATTTCGCTCGCCCGCAACGATTGCGTACTTACTTGGCGCTTTCCTCGACGATGATCTCCTTGAGTACCGCCAGCGCTTCGTTCAGCTCGTCATCGGTGATGACCAGCGGCGGCAGCAAGCGGATTACGTTGCCGTTAATGCCGCAGGTCAGCATGATCAGACCTTCTTGGATGGTGCGCTTGGCGATGCGGCCCCAGCTCCTTATTCGGCTCCATGGTGCCCGGCTTGACGAATTCGACACCGATCATGGCGCCGCGGCCGCGTACTTCGGCCACCGCCGGCACTTCGTCGACCAGCGGACCGAGTACGGATTCGACGACCTCACCGATATGTGCGGCCTTTGCCGGCAGATCCTGCTCCTCCATAATGCCGATTGCAGCGAGCGCGGCGGCACAGGAGACCGGATTGCCACCGTAGGTGCCGCCGATGCCGCCAGGCTGCACGGCGTCCATGATTTCGGCGCGACCGGTCACGGCCGCAATCGGCATGCCGCCGCCGAGTGCCTTGGCGGTGGTGATCAGGTCAGGAACGACGCCGTCGTACTCGCAGGCGAACCATTTGCCGGAGCGGCAGAAGCCTGCCTGAATCTCGTCGGAGATGTACAGCACGTCATGCGCGTGAGCCCATTCGGCCAATCCGGACAGGAAGCCTTCGGCCGGCACGATGAAGCCGCCTTCGCCCTGAATCGGTTCGGCGATCACGGCGGCCACGTTGGCGGAGCCGACCAGCAGCTCGATCTTGGCGGCGGCGGCCTTCGCGGCGGCCGCACCGTCCGCACCGAAATCGTCGCGCAGCGGATAGGAGAACGGTACGCGGAAGACGTCCGGGGCGAACGCACCGAAGCCCTGCTTGTACGGCATGGATTTGGTGGTCATGGCCATGGTCAGGTTGGTACGGCCGTGGAATGCGTTCTCCATCACTACGACGGCGGAACGGCCGGTGTACTTGCGGGCGATCTTGATGGCGTTCTCAACGGCTTCGGCGCCGGAGTTGACCAGCACGCTCTTCTTGGCGAAGTCGCCCGGCGTATGTTCGGCAAGCTTCTTGCACACTTCGACGTAGTTGGTGTACGGAGTGGTGGCGAAGTTGGTGTGGGTGAGCTTGGCCACTTCCTCCTGCACGGCCGCGACGACTTCCGGCGCGCAGTTGCCGACGCCGGTCACGGCGATGCCGGAAGCGAGATCGATGAAACGGTTGCCGTCCACGTCGGTGATGGTGGAGCCGCTTGCGGTTTCGGCGAACACCGGCATGCCCTGGCCGACGCCGGCGCTGACATAGCGGGTATGTTCGGCCTTGAGGGCTTCGGACTTCGGGCCCGGAATGGCGGTGACGATCTTGCGTGCTACCTGTGGGACTGACATGATGGCTTCCTTTCGATCCGTTCCTCATCACTGTTGGTTGTCATGTTAGAAAGTTTGCCCACAATTTGTTATGGACGAGTTGTCGAAAATATCGTCGAAATATAGACGAATCCGTTATGACTCGTTGTCGGCCGGCTAATCTGGAGCCATGGCGATTACCGTACGCAATCTGCTTGAGCAACGCTCCCTCAACCTACGACTGGCTGTGGAAGGTTCCGGCGCGACGCTGGACTCCCCCATCTCATGGGTGCAGGTATCCGAATCAGCCGATCCAACCACATATCTGGAGGGCGGCGAGCTGTTACTGACCACTGGTCTGGTAATGCCGGATGGCACGCCCGACGCGGCTCATCGAGAATATGCCTCCCGTCTTGCGGAGATTGGCGCACGTGGAGTCGGATTCGGTTTGGGTATCCAGCATGAACATGTGCCGCAATGGCTCATCTATCAATGCGAAGCGGTCGGCCTGCCCTTGTTTACAGTGCCATTGGCGACACCGTTCATCGCCATCTCCAAAACTATCGCGCGCGGCATCTCCGATGATACGCATCGCAACGTGGAACGAATGTACCGCAATCAGCAACGGCTGCTCCGTAGCGTGCATTCGCTCGATCCGGTGAGCACGATCATCTCGCGTCTGGCCGAACTGATCGGCGGCTGGACCGCACTGCTCAATCCGGCGGGCGGCATCATTGAATCTTCCCATCACACGCTGCCGGTCGACATGGACTCCTTAAGCGACGTGCTCGCGTTCAGCGTACTCGGCGAGGCGAAGTTCACGGTGGCGAAAGGCTACGACATTGCGATTTTTCATGTGGCCTCTCCCAACCGACAGACACTGGGCTATCTGGTCGCGGGTCGTAAAGGCGAGCGCGGCGCCATCGACCATCCGTTGGTGGCGGAAGCCGCTTCACTGTTGTCTTTGGCCGTGAACAGCGAAGCGGCATCCAATCGTGCGCTCACGCACCTGCGCTCCAGCATGACCAGGCTGTGCCTGGAAGGCGAATCGCAATCGGTGCGTCGTTTCGCGGACGACGTATGGAACGGGCTGCCAGTGCAACCGTTGGCCGTATTGCGCATTATCGGACAGCAGGATGCGTTGGAGGATGCCGGCCGGCTGTTCGAACCGTTCCGACGTACGGTGGCGAAGAACGACAATCGTGTGGTGTTTGGCATTGTGGACGGCGATATGTGGGCGATCGTATCGCAATCGAATGCGGCGATGTGGACACAGCAGCTGACCCGTACGGGCAGGCTGACCGTGGGCCAATCCTCAGGTGTGACCTGGATCGATATGCCCCGTGCGCGGCATGAGGCATATCAGGCAGGTGCGGAGGCACTGACCAGCGGCAAGGCGCTGGTACAGTACGGCAGCGGTGAAGGCGGTGCGACATTGGAAGGCGTGGTGGAGCCGTCGCTGATGCGCGCATTCGCGGATCTGAAGCTCGCGCCGATCGCAAATCTCATATTCGACCTGTCAACCGGACCGCATACCAAGGCGGGGAAACCAAGGCAGGCGGGAACCGTGAAAACATCGGAATCGCAAATCGCCAAAGTGGATTCAGGTACGCAGGTACGTGCCATCGACGTGCTGTGGGCATGGCTGCAAAGCCGTGGCAGAGCCGAGGAGGCCGCGCGGATGGCCGGCATGCATCGGCATACGCTGACCAAATATCTGGGAGTCATCGGCAAGGAGCTGGGTGCCGATCTGAACGATCCGGGCACTACCGCGGAACTGTGGTACGCATGCCGGTTCTCACGGTTTGGCGGCACGCTGAAGTGACATTCGGAGCACAACGGCGTTGCACGACGGCAATCAGCGAATCGGCACTTTCTCCAAGCCATCGACTTCGGTTTCGAAGGCGTAGTAGGCTCCGATCAGGCCGGCGTTGTTGGTGTGGCGGCAACGCTTCACGGACGTGCGGAACGAATCCCATGCTGGAATCTTGTCAAGTGCCGCATTGACCAACGGCAACAGCTGCTGTTCACGGCAGACGCCTCCGCCCAACAGCACGCATTCGGGATCGGCGACCGCGGTAATGTTAAACACGGCAATGGCAAGATAGTCGATCCATTGATCCACGATTTTGCGCACATGCGGGTCATCCAGCTTGTGGAACAACGTCGCCGGCACGATGGACCCGGAAGGCACGTCCAATTCCTCCGCATAGCTTTCGGCCAGCACGATGGTGGACAGATAGTTTTGCAGGGTCTGAAACCCTCCGTTTTCATAATTCGGAATCATCATACCGAGCTCGCCGGCGCGCCAATCCTTGCCGCGTCGAATCTTGCCGTCAAGGAACAGGGCGCCGCCGACGCCGGAATCGATGGTGATCAGCGCGAAATCATCGAGCTTGACGGCATTGCCACTGAGTTTCTCCGCCATCGCAGCACAATTCGCATCGTTTTCCATCCATGTCGGCACCGGATTATCGAGATATTTCTGCAGCTCTTTGCCGATTTCATGCTTATACAGCATGCCAAGCGCGCCAGCGGTGACGGCCAGCTGCCTGTCGATATCGATGAATCCGGGCATGCTCATGGCGATGCCGTCGAGCGGGAAACGTTGGTTGTTGGCGATGTGCGCGAGTGCCCGATAGAAGGATTCCGCACTGTCCACCGGCGTCGCGATAGTGCCGGGGATGCCCATACGGCCGTCTTCGAAGACCACATAACGGGTGAAGAACGTGCCGATTTCGAATGCCAGAATATGCTTCTTCGCCGTCATTTCGTCATCTAACCCGTCTATATTCGCCCGATGGTGCTTCTTCATTGTAGAACCATCCCCGACACTCGCGCACACCAACCTATAGTTTGATGACGTTGACGCCGTACGGCCTGAGTTCGATCGCATCGTCGATGCGGCCGCCCGACAGCAGCTCCTCACCGCCGTTGAGTTCGCTGACGCACAGGCGCTTGTCGGTGTTGCTGTTGTTGATGAGGAACGCATAGCGTGTACCGTCATCGGCGTAGCGCACCGACAGACTCACGTCTTCCGGGGTGCCAATCGACCCCAAGCCCAGTTCGTTCACGATTGATGCCATGAAGGCATCCATGCCGGTTTCGTCGAGCGGAGTGCCGACGAAGTAGGCCTTGCCGGAGCCGAAATCGTTGACGGTGAGCGCAGAATGGCCTGCGTAGAATTCGCTGCCACCATAGGTGGCGAGCCGGCGTGCACCTTCGCGATGGATGATGCTGGCCACGATCTCGCCCGTGGCGTCGACCATGTCGCCGTGCACTTCGATGGTTTCGTTCGGCGCGAGTGCGTCGATCTCCTCGACCCATACGCCCATGAGCCTGCGGAGCTTGCCAGGATATCCTCCCGGCACCACAAGATCATGCTCGTCATGCAGACCCGCCATATAGCCGGTCACGAAGCTACCGCCGTCGGACACGTAATGTTCCAACGTTTCGGCAACGCCCGGCAGCACGGTGATGAGTGCCGGAGCGATGACCAGATCGTACTTCTTGAGCTCATCGAGCGGCGTAGTGCTTTCGATCATGTCGACGGGCACGTTGCGGCGCCACAGCGCACGGTAAAAACGATGCACCTCGTTCGGATACGAGAAGCCGGCAGTCGGACCGACGCAACCTTCAAGCGACCAATAGCTCTGCCAATCGAACATGATGGCGACTTTCGCGCGAATCTCGGAACCCATGATCCACTTGCCGATGCGCGCCAGTTCGTCGCCGAGCGCCGCAGTCTCCTTGAACACGCGGGAATCTTCGGTGCCATCGTGCGCGATGACCGCGCCATGGAAGCGTTCGCAGCCGCCGATGGACTGCTTCATCTGGAAGAACTGCACGGTGTCGGCACCATGCGCCACGGCCTGCCAGCTGAGTTTTCGCACTTCACCGGGGCGCTTGACCTTGCAGAACGGGAACCAGTTCTGCTGGTTCGGAGTTTGCTCCATGAGCATGAACGGCTTGTTGCCGCCGATGCCGCGCATGAGGTCGTGGCACATGGCGGTGAAGCTCGACGGAGTGTCCATGCCCGGGTAGTTGTCCCAGCTGACCACGTCCATCTCCTTGGCCCATTCAAAGTAGTCGAGATCCTTGAACGTGCCCATGAGGTTGGTGGTGATCGGCGTGACGGCATCGTATTCACGAATCGCGTCACGTTCGTTCTTGTAGCATGCGAGCTGCACCTGGCTTTGGAAGCGACGATAGTCCATCTGCAGGCCGGAGACCACGCATTTGGCGTCGCCGATGCCATCGCCATAGCTGACGGGTGGCACCACGTCGGCCCATTCGGTGATGGTGTGGCTCCAGAAGTTGGCGCACCACGCCTGGTTGAGCGCTTCGACGGTGCCATACTTGGCCTTGAGCCATGCGCGGAAGGATTCCGCACACTGGTCGCAATAGCACAGGCCGCCGCCTCCGCCGTATTCGTTGCACACATGCCAGTTCACCAGACCCGGAGTACCGGTGTAGCGTTCGGCCACATGTGCGGCGAGCGCGCGGGACGCTTCGCGGAAGTACGGCGAGGTCGGGCAGAAGTTGTGTCGGCCTCCGAACACGTGGCGAGTGCCGTTCTGTTCGGTGCGGATTATTTCAGGGTGCAGGCGCACCATCCAGCCGGGCAGGGCCGCGGTGCCGGTGGCCATCACGATGTTGAAATCGTGTTTGACGAGCAGCGCAACGATCTTGTCGAGCATGGTGAAGTCGTAGCGGTCTTCGGCCGGCTGCAGCAGCGCCCACGAGAACACGTTGATGGTGACTTCGTTGATATGGGCGTCTTCGAGCATTTCGATGTCATGCTCCCAAGTCTCCTCCGGCCACTGTTCCGGGTTCCAATCGCCGCCGAACAGGAAGTGGTCATAAATCGGCTTCATCTGGTTCTCCTTCTTCAGACTGAATCTTGTATGTGTTCACTTGGCAACAGCTGCCGTTACTCATCGGCGACGCCACTGCCTGCCTGATAGTGCACTTCGTTGAAATCGACGACGCCGTCACCATGCGCATAGACGCCAAGCAGGATTCCGGTGAATCCTCCGGCGTTGGTGAAGCTCAGCACTTTGCCGGGAGCATTGCCGAGCGTGGTTTCGTCGGAAGCGGTGCCGACGGCGAAAGTGTAGCCGTAATCGTCACCTCGGACGATCAGTCGTACCGGTCCGCCCGCTGGCACATGCACACCACCGACCCGTGATATCAGACCCGCATTGTGTACGGTTGCATCGATCGCGACGGTATCGGCTTCGGCGGCATGCACTGCGATGGTCATATAGTGGTTGGCATTCGCGTAAATCGCGATGCCGGCCGTTCCGGAGACAAGTTGCGTCGGATCGGCGACGGTCGCCGTGAATGCACAACGGAAATCGGTCTGCCGTGTGCCGATCATCGGCGCTCCCACCTCCAAACCGAAATCCTGCCGCGTGGCCGTGACGGTGATATGCGAGCCCGCATCGTTCATCGTAAAGCGATGCGCCTTGTCGATGCTCGGTGTGATCCATGCGATCTCATGCTCCAGGGCCTCGCCGCAACCGTCGAGAGGGCAATCGTAGGACTGGTCGGCAAGATCGGGCCAACCGTCCTTCCACGTGAACCACACTCCATACGGCTCACGGCCAAGCCAGCCTTGGGCTGGATACTCGTCGTTGTTGCGCGTGCCATGGAACACCATCAAGGTTCGATCGGCATCGAAATGGGCGCAATCGCAGTGGCCGATGGCCTGCAGGGTCAAATGTGTGCTGCGGTTGGTGATCAGCGGATTGCCCGGATACATCTCGTACGGCCCAGTCGGACTGGACGAGCGGGCGATGTTCTCCATGTGCCCGGATTCCGTGCCGCCTTCGGCCCACATAAGATAGTATGTGCCACCGCGCTTGTACATGTGCGGGCCTTCCGGATTCGATCCGGTGATGCCCCCGCAGATGCGCTGACGTTTGGTCAGCACGGTTCCTGTGGCGACATCGATGCGTGACAGATAGATTCCCGCGGGTTCGCGTTCACCGTCGTCATCCGGCTCGGAACCTTCGTTGCCGCAGATGTAGACCGAACCGTCGTCATCAAAGAACAGACTGGGATCGATGCCCGGCCATCCCTCCACCCAGATCGGATCGGACCATCCGTTATGCGGATCGTCGGTGGTGAGGATCATGTTGCCTTTGTTGACGTTGGTGACGATCAGATAGTATCGGCCGTCATGGTAGCGCAACGTCGGCGCGTAGATGCCTTGGCTGTTGCCCATGGATTCATAGGGGAACTGGGACTCTCTGTCCATTGCGTTGCCGATATGCCGCCAATGCTCGCCGTCGGCGCTTTCGAACACGGGCAGTCCCGGAAAGAATTCGAAGGAACTGTTGACCATGTAATACGTACCCTGAGGGGTTTCGCAGATGGTCGGATCCGGATGGAAACCTGACGCGATACGCTTGGCTTCGGTTACGTTGAAAAGGGTCATTGCAGGGAACTTTCTTCGTTATGGGTTGTGTTATTGTGCCACCGACATGGTGCGCGCCTCTTGGTAGATGGCTTCGACCTCGGGGTCAAAGAAACGGCCGGTTTCGCGGTTGAGGAAGCACATTTCCTTGGTGGAGGTGTCCCATAGGATCGGGCAGGAGCCATTGGTCAGCGCGCAGCGGATGACGGTACGCAGCCACTTGATGTTGCTGTCGTGATCCTTATGGTCGACGGGTTCGGTCAGAAGACCGTACTCGCCGATGATCACGGGAATGCCGTTGTCGATGAAACGTGCCTTCTGTTTGGCGAAGTCGGTTTCGACCGCGGCCACTTCCTCGTCGCTGCCCCACACGTCGACCGGCGTACACCAGTCGCTGTCATGTTCGGCGAGCACGAATTCGGCGGGCGAGTAGTAGTGGATCGACACGATCAGGTGATCGTCGACCGTGTCTTCCGGCAGTCGGAAACGTTCGTCGCAGGTCAGTGCGGTGTCGGTGTTGTAACCGGGGATCAGGAGGAATCGGTCGGCATTGTTGCCGCCGGAGGCGCGCACGATATCGACGAACAGTTGATTCAGCCGGTTGAGCAGTTCGTAGGCGGTGTCCTGATGGGCAGCGTGCGGGAAGCAGATCTCATTGCCGCCTTCGAAAATCAGATGATGATCGTAATCACGGAATCGTTCCGCAATCTGATGCCATAGTGCGGAGAAGCGCGAGCAGACACCCGGATAGTCCTCGCTGGCGGTACGGATCCATCCGAACGGGCCGTTGCCGCCGTCGTGATGCACGTCGACGATCACGTTCAATCCGGCCTCGTAACTCCAGTCGACGGCTTCCTGCACGGCAGCCATCCATACCGGATCGACGTTGCCGGTGTACGGGTCCTGCCAATCCTTCCACGTGACGGGAATGCGGATGGTGTCGAAACCCGCTTCCTTGACGAAGAAGGCGCAGTCGCGGGTGAACGGCTTGTTGAACCACAGTCGCTGCTGGTCTTCGGGCGTCCACACTCCCCCGGTGGTGATTGTCTTGTTGCGTTCGTCGTTCAGCGGAACCGGGTCGAAGGTGTTGCCCAGATTCCAGCCAAGTCCGAGGCCGCGCACAAACTCAAGTGCCGTGGTCATTCGTATTCCTCTCTGGTACTGCTGACGCTCTCGTCGGGTGCAAGACCTTGGTGGGTCTTCCACCCGACGAGAGTCATATGGATTCGGTTATGTTGCCTACTTCAACGCCACCGTTTCGCCGGCAATATTGAAGTTGACGTCGAGCGTTTGGCCGTCTTGGAACGTGATCGTGAAGGTCACGTCGCCGTCGGTCACTGAACCGTCGTCGAAGAAGGCCGGCAGCACGGTCAGCGTACCGCTTGCACGGTCGGCGGAATCGTAGTGCACGCTGAACGATCCGCTGTTCTGCAGGTACTGCCACCAGCCGGAATTCGGTCCGACGCGATTACCGTTTTCGGTCGCGGTGATGTTTTTCAGCTCGGCACCGTTGAAGGCCATCGGAATCGTCAGACCTTCACTCTTGGTGCCGGTCACGGTTCCGGTGGCGTTCACGGCCGGAGTACCGGAATGCACTACGTACTCGTGCCAGTCGGCACCTGCGGAGAACTTCAGCGTCAGGTCGGCGATGATGCCGTAACCACCCTTGGCCTCGTACATCTTGGCTAGATAGCCCTGCTTGAGCGTGATTGTGGCGCTGGCTTCATCGTAGGTGCAGTCGGAGCCTTCAGTCAGTCCCTCGATGCCCTTGAATTCGTTGCCGTTCAAGGTCAGCGGCAACTTGACGTCGCCGGTCGGATCCTCTTCGAGATACAAGGTGTCCAGTCCGGTTGCATAGGAAGAACGGCCGTTGATGCTCGCTTCGAGCATCTTGCCGGCAAGGGGCTTCTTCCACTGGTAGCTGGTGCGGTCGATGCCCGAACCGTTATCCCAGAACATATAGGAGAAGCCGTTCTCGTTGGCCATTGTGCCCATGTACTCGTAGTATTTGAGCTCCTCGCCCGCCTGTAGCGCGCCGTCGGAGGAAGAATCATAGGCCAGCAGACCGTATTCGCCGATTACCAGACCGATGCCGTTCTCGGTGAAGTACTGATTCATGCGGTCGGCGAAGGAATCGATGACGTTGCGCGGGGTGCGCTCGTCGCCGTAGATGGATTCGTCGAAACCGGTGCGACCGAGATTGGCGCTGTACACCCATTCGCTGTAGTAGTGCACGGTGGCGATGACGTTCGCATCGTTCTTGAGATCCTTGTGGATGAAGTCGACCGTCGCCTGCAGTTTGGCGGTGTCGTCATGTGCGGTGCCGAGTGTCGGAATTACGATCATGCGTTGCTCGTTGCCTGCGGTGGCGCGGATGATGTCGTATGCCGCCTTGCTGACGGCATTGAGCTTGGCCTGCGCGTCGCCATCCGCGAACTGCGGTTCGTTGATGGTCTCGAAGCATACGGACAGTGGTTCATCGGCGAAGTAGGAGGCGACCTGTTTCCAATAGTCGTTGAACTCCTGGTATTCGGCGGCGGAGGTGTCGCCGTTCCAGTTCTTCAGCCAGATCCAGGAATCGTGATGGATGTTGATCATCACGTACAGGCCTTCATCCACGGCCCAATCCACGACTTCCTTGTATCGCTTCAGCCAATCCGCGTTGATGACGTAACGGTATTCGCCGTCCTTCGCATCCTTGTTTTCGCTGGAACGATGGTAGACGGTCATCGGAATTCGAATGCTCGTGTAGCCTTTCTCCTTGACGGAATGGATGAGCTCGCGGGTCACCTTCGGATTGCCCCAGGCCTCTTCACCCTTGTCTTCGGCACTCAGATCGGTGTTGACGCCATCGAAGGAATTGCCCAGATTCCAGCCGGCGCCCATGGCCTTGGCATATTCGGTGGAAGACAACGTGGCAACTTGCTCGTAGGTAATGGTCACGTCGGAGGCAAGCTGATATTCCTTACCGTTCACGGTAATCGCCGAGGTGACGCCTTGGGCTGTGGCGGTGTGCTGCGCAGCGGATGCCTGCCGTTGCGGCACGGCGTACATGCAGCCCGCAATCATGGCGACGGTTCCCAGCACGGCAATCGTACGGCGTACGGCAAGACGGCCGTTCTCCCACTTGCAGGAGATGCCGACGCCTGCGAGACCTACCGCAATCAGTGCGATCGCATACACCGCGGAGCCGGTGCTGCCAAGGATTCCGGCACTTTTCTTAACGGCCTTGTTGTCGGTTGTTTTGCGCTGCGTATCCGTCGATACGGTTGCGGCGGTGTTGTCTGTGATCTGCTCCTTGGTTTTGCCGGAAGTGGACCCCTCCTTGATGTGGATGGTCAGAGCCTTACCGTCCTGCTGCGCGACCGCGGATGCGCCGGATTGCAGTCCGCTCACCTGCCATGCGTAGCTGGCTGCGGCGCCATCCGCGAGAATCTCTTGCGGCACGGTGGTGACACCGGTTGCCTTGACGATGGTTTCACTGCCGTTGTTGGTGATGGTCAGCCGGTATTCGCCGGCGGCAACCCGTTCGGCGTTGATGGTCACCGCGGCATGCTGCTCGGCGGCCAAAGCGGGTGTCGTCATGCCAGCCATCATGAGGAGCACGGCGAACATTGCCGTGACCACGGTCAGCAGCGCACCCATGCGCCGCTGGCGGCCGTTCCTTCCCATGACTTGCGGCACAGCTTCGTGCCTCGTATGCAACAACACTATTTTCCCTTTCTGATAGGCACCGACCGGTCACCGCCCTACAAACGCCGGAGCACAGGCGCCTTTGATGGCCGGTTGGTACACTTTCATCGACACTGTTGTGTCAACGTGGGTTGGATGGCGAGGAGTTCGTAGGCCACGCATCCAACACAATGCATCAAGAGCGTGCGGACACACCTTTTGTCCGCACGCTCTTGTCATTCATTTACGGCATGCACGGCGTATGCGATCACACGTGCAACGGATCGGTGCCCGGACGTGCCAACACCGGCAGGGTATGGTAGTCGTACTGCTCGGTGTACCACTTGCCCGGCTCGTATGCGGTGTCGGTGATGATGTTGGTCCACGCCTGGCCGGTGCCGTCGTCCGGCACGTAGAAGCGGGCCACACCATCCTCGCGGAACACCGGGGCGACCAGCAGGTCGTCGCCCAGCATGTACTGAGTGTCGATATCCTCGCAGGTCGGGTCATCCGGGAATTCGAGCACCATGGCACGCATCATCGGAACGCCGGTCTCGTGCGTCTCCTGAGCCATCTTGAGCAGATACGGCTTGAGCTGCAGCTTGAGCTCGGTGAACTCGCGGGCCACATCGACGGCCTCGTCACCATACAGCCACGGCACCTTGTAGGCGGTGGAGCCGTGGTAACGGGAGTGGGAGCTGAGCAGGCCGAACTGCGTCCAACGCTTGTACAGGTCCGGGCTCGCCTGGTCCTCGAAACCGGCGATATCGTGGCTCCAGTAGCCGAAGCCGGACATGCCGAAGCTCAGGCCGGCACGCAGGGATTCCGCCATGGACGGGTAGTTGGAGGAGCAGTCGCCGCCCCAGTGCACCGGGAACTGCTGGCCGCCCACGGTTGCGGAGCGGGCGAACAGAATGGCCTCATCGGCGCCCTTGGTCTCGACGAGCACGTCGTAGACGGCCTTGTTGTACAGGTAGGTGTAGTAGTTGTGCATCAACTCCGGATCGGAACCGTCATAATACTTGACGCCTTCGGTCGGGATGCGCTCACCGAAATCGGTCTTGAAGCAGTCGACGCCCATGGCCACGAGCTTCTTCAGGTAGCCCTGATACCACTTGGTGGCCTCCGGGTTGGTGAAGTCGACGATGGCCATGCCGGCCTGCCACCTGTCCCACTGCCACACGGAGCCGTCTTCGTTCTTGATGAAGTAGCCGTTCTTGGCGCCTTCCTCGAACAGCGGGGACTTCTGGCCGATGTAGGAGTTGATCCACACGCAGATCTTCAGGCCGCGATCATGCAGCTTCTTGAGCAGACCTTCCGGATCCGGGAACTTGGACTTGTCCCAGTCGAAGTTGCACCATTCGAGTTCCTTCATCCAACGGCAGTCGAAGTGGAACACGGACAGCGGGATGTTGCGCTCGGCCATGCCGTCGACGAACTCAAGCACGGTCTTCTCATCGTAGTCGGTGGTGAAGGAGGTGGACAGCCACAGGCCGTAGCTCCAGTCCGGAACCAGCGGGGCCTTGCCGGTCAGGTCGGTGTAGGTGTTGAGAATCGCCTTGAGATTCTCACCGCCGACCACGGAGTAGCTCATTTCCTCGCCCGGCACGGAGAACTGCACGCGGGAGACCTTTTCGGAGCCGACTTCGAAGCTGACCTTGCCCGGATTGTCGACGTACAGGCCGTACTTCCTGTTGGACAGGTAGAACGGGATGTTCTTGTAGGCCTGCTCGGTGCCGGTGCCGCCGTCCTCGTTCCAGATGTCGACGGTCTGGCCGTTCTTGATGAAGTTGGTGAAGCGTTCGCCAAGGCCGTAGATCTTCTCGCCCACACCGAGGTCGAGCTGTTCGGAGACGTGCAGCTGGCCTTCCGGGTCGGTGACGAGGCCCTTGGCACGCCAGCCGGAGTGCGCGATGACCTTGCCGTCGTACAGGTACTTGAAGTCGATGGTCTCGCCCTTGGCGATCTCGAGGGTCAGGCGGCCGGAGGTGAAGGTCCACTTGTCGTCGGTTTCGTCGATTTCGACATCCGGATCGGTTTCGTTCAAGCCGAACTTCGGGCAGTTGCTGCGATCCTTCTTGAAGTTGATCAGCTTGGTGGTGATCACGTCTTCGCGAGGCGACGTCACCTCGATGGTCAGAATGCCGCCGTCGAGGGTCATGCCGGCGTTGTAAATCGGAGAACCGAACGGGCAGAACAGAGTGAGCTTCTTCGGCTCGATGTTGGCGGTGTAGATGTTTGCCGCATACTTGACGCTGAAGCCATCCTTGACGAGCCAGCCGCCGTTGAGGAACTTCATACATTGCTCCTTTGCATTAGTGGGATTCCGCTTTGGAGGATCGGTCCGCGACCCATCCTCCAAAGACGTTCGTTATTTCATTTTACTTTATTTATAAGTTTATAGATAAGCGTTATGCGACACGTCCGGAGAGACGGATATCTTCCACGGATTCTCCCACGAACACGCTTGCCTCCGGCGCCAGAGCGTAGGCTCCGGATTCGTTGGACCAGTAACGCAACGCCTTAGCGGCAGGCATCGCCACGGTGACTTCGCGGAACTCCCCTGCGTCCAGCTCGACCTTGGCGAATCCCTTGAGTTCCTTGGCCGGGCGGTCCTCGCCGGTGCCTTCAAGACCGAGATACACCTGAGCGACCGCCTTACCGGCGCAATCCCCAATGTTCTCGACGGTGAAGGTGACGCGGATCTCGTCATCCACCTGGCGTACGTCAAGATCGCGGAATGCAAAGTCGGTGTAGCTCAGGCCATGTCCGAACGGGAAGAGCACCGGAATCTGCCTGGTGTCGAAGTAACGGTAGCCCACATAGATGTCTTCCGCATAGTCGACGTGGCCTTCGAGTCCGAAGGTGCCGATCCTGTGCGCAGGTTCGTCGGCCAGCGCGATCGGAAAGGTCTCCGGCAGATGGCCGCTCGGATTTACGCGACCGAACAGCACCTCGGCCAGCGCGGCGCCGGATTCGCAACCCGCATACCAGTTCCACACGATGGCCTTGGCCTTGTCGGCCCACGGCATCTCGATCGGGGAGCCGGCCACGAAAGCGAGAATCGTATTCGGAGCGGCTTCGAGCAACGCTTCGATCAACTCGTCCTGACCGTACGGCAGACGCATGTCGGTGCGGTCGCGCCCTTCGAGATCATGCTCGTGGTCAAGACCGCCGATGAACAGTACCGGATCACCGGCAGCCGCGTATTCGCGCGCCTTGGCCACGGCCTCTTCGCGCAGTTCGTGTGCGTGCAGCTCGTCCTTGGCGTCGGAACCCTTGGAGTTCTCGAGGCTTTCCTCCTGCCAGGACTCGTCCTGGTTCACCTGCTTGGCGTCATAGCCGAGCACATACTCGATGTCGACGTTGCCGCCGAGTTCGCCGTTGAGCCCCAGCAGAGGCGAGATCTCATGCAGCGCCTTGATCACGGCCGAACCGCCGCCGTTGGAGTGAATGCGATCGGCGTTCGCGCCGATCACCAGCAGACGGGTCATACCGTGCTCGTCAAGCGGCAACAGGTTTTCGTCATTCTTCAACAGCACGATGGATTCGCGGGCGATCTCCAATGCCTTCGCGGCATGGTCGATGGTGGCGTAACGTCCCGGCTTGCGGGTCGCACGGGCGTCGCCCAGCATGTGCAACGCATCCATGACGGCGATCACGCGTTCGACTTTCACATCGACGTCGCTTTCCTTGACCTCGCCGTTCTCGACGGCTTTCTTCAGCGGATTCGCGAAATAGTAATCATCGAAGTTCGGCGTCACCGACATCTCAACGTCCATGCCGACCTCGGCACTGGCCTTGGTGTCACGCACCGCGCTCCAATCGGAGACGACGAAGCCGTCGAAACCGTATTCGTCACGCAGAATGTCGTCAAGCAGTTGCTTGTGTTCGCAGCATTTGGTGCCGTTGACGAGATTGTAGGCGCCCATGACGGAGAGCACGCCGCCATCGTGCACCGCCGCCTCGAAAGCCGGCAGGTAGATCTCGCGCAATGCCCGCTCGCTTACGGTCTCGTCAACGTCAAGCCGGTCGGTCTCCTGGCTGTTGACCGCGTAATGCTTCGCGCAAGCGGCCACGTCGGATTCCTGCACACCCTGAATGTAGGCCACGCCCTGCGTGGCGGTCAGTACCGGATCCTCGCTCATGTACTCGAAATTGCGACCGCACAGCGGGCTACGCTTGATATTGATGGACGGTCCGAGAATCACGTCCTTGCCGCGGCCGCGCGCTTCCTCGCCAAGTACCTCACCGGTCGCGCGGGCCAGATCGGGATTCCATGTGGAGGCGACGGCGGACCCGGACGGCAGGTAGGTCACATAGTCACGGGTGTTGTACAGCGGCGCCCAGTTGTCGTTATGCAACTCTGCCCGCACGCCCATCGGGCCGTCGTCCATCTTGAGTGATGGGATGCCCAGTCGTTCGGCGCAGCCATTCCTGAACAGGCCGGCGGCGTGCACGATGGCGATCTTTTCGTCCAACGTGAGTTTGGCGGTCAGGTCCCTGGCCTTGGTTTTGTTGGCTTCGGTGATTACGGTCATGTCTTCTTCTTTCTTCGCTCCCGTCAGCGGGAGGCTGGCTGAAAGCGGTCGCTACGTTGTTCTTCTCGTCAACCGACGGTTATCTTGAATCCGATTGGCAGGCCTTGCTGATCGGGCTCCCTTGGCAGCGGTGAGATCTCCAAAGCCTCATCGCCGCGTTTGAAGCGCACCGGTCCCGCCCCCAGCTGTTCCACCGATTCGACGATGCCGTTGAACGGCGGTTTGACGCCGTCGTGATACGCGGCGAACGTCGACATTGCAAGTGTTTCACAAGATGTTTCACAACTATCCGCAATGTCATTGGGATGCAGGCAGAATGCGTAGATCGCGCCGTTCTTCGTGGTGAATCGCCAATCCGCGGCGGTCCATTCGGTCGGCTTCTGATCGGCGAACATGCCGTCGGCCTGCTTCGTAGGCCCTTCCTGCGTGAGCCTCCATGGTCGGGTGCCGTAGATGCCCTCACCGTTCGCGCGCAACCAATCGCCGATGCCGAGCAACAGCTCACGATCATGGTCGGCGATCGAACCGTCCGCACGAGGACCTACGTTCAGCAGCAGATTACCGTTCTTCGATACCGCGTCGACCAACGCGACGATCAGCTCGGCAAGCGTCTTGTACTCCAGCGAGTTCGTGTAGCACCACGAATTACGGGCGATTGCGGTATCCGTCTGCCAGACGAACGGTGTGGCATCGGCAAAACCTCCGCGTTCCACGTCGACGAGGCCCGCGCCCCAGGCGAGACCGTCGTACTTATAGCAGATCGAGACGTTCCGCCCCCACTCGACGCCACGATTGTAGTAGAAGGCGGCAAGCTTCCTCATGTAGGGTTTGAACGATTCGTGTTGCACCCACCAATCGAAATACAGCAGTTCCGGCCGGTAATCGTCGATGATCTCGCAGACGCGCAGCAGCCAGTCCTCCAGATATTCGGCGGTCGGCGTGGGAGTGCTGTGAATGTCGAATTCGTTCGGTTCGGGCATGGCCGGCCAATAGAAATCGCCCTTCTGCAACGGCTCCTTGATATCGGAGTCGAAGTCCTTGCCATGGCCCATGAACCACCAGTGCTCGGCGCGATGGTTCGACGTGGCAAAATGCAGGCCGTGGGCGCGCGTGGCGTCACGCAACTCCCCCAGCACGTCGCGATGCGGACCGGTTTCGAAGGTGTTCCAGTGCGACAATTCGCTACGGTACATCTGATAGCCGTCATGATGCTCGGAGACCGGGAAGTAGTAGCGCGCGCCTGCGGCGGCGAACAGATCGAGCCACTCGTTCGCATCGAACCGTTCGGCGGTGAACATCGGAATGAAATCCCGATAGCCGAACTTGTTCTGTGGACCATAGGTGTTCACGTGGTGTTCGAATTCCGGGTAGCCCTCGATGTACATGTTGCGCGAATACCATTCGTTGCGGTATTCGGGAACGGTGTAGAGACCCCAGTGCGTGAAGATGCCGAATTTGGCATCGGTGAACCATGCCGGGACCGGAGCCTGGCTCAACGACTCCCAGGTGTCGGCGTAGGGCCCGGAGGCGATGACCGCCTCGACGGTGCTCAGATCAATCATCGAACGTGGTCCTGTTCCAATCGAAGCCCACGGCCTGACACCATGCACGGGCGATGATCATCGCACCACGCTCGTACGGATGCACACGATCCTGGCTGGCCAAGCATCCGTGCAACTGGGTGAGCCAATGGTCCACGGCCGCCTGCGTATCGACGAAAATCGCGCCATGACGTTCGGCCACACGCTTGGACGCGGCCGCGAATTCCTCGACCTTGGCGCGCATGGCATCCTGTGGGTTCGGCTCGAACATGAACGGACGCATGACGATGATCCCCTTAAGATTCGGTGCATCCTGTTTCACGCGTTCAATAAGCTCATCATAGATACGCTCGTAAGTTTCCACGGTGTTGAGGCGGGCCTGCCACAGCGGACCGTCGAAATAACGCCAGGCGTCATTCACGCCGATCATGATGGACACATAGTCCGGATTCATGTCGATGACGTCACTCTGCCAGCGTTCGGACATGTCGACGATATCGTTGCCGTTGATGCCTTCGTTGATGGTGCACAATGCCTTATCCGGATATACGGCCGTAAGAAGATTATGCAATGTGTTGACATACCCATGCCCATATCCCCAGCCTCCGGGGATAGCAGTGCGGTCGCGGTCGGCGTCCGTGATGGAATCGCCTACGAAAACAATGCGTGAGTGCTTTTCGAAAATCAACTTTGATTCCTTTGGTGTCATACGGCGTTGTAACAGCGCTCGGTTCATATGAACGGTCGGATTGATGGGTTGGTATGTAAAGAAAGGCGGGGCGCCAGATACCGGTTCAGCACATCTGGCGCCCCGCCTCTTTCAGTTATTTGGATTACGTGGTGGGGACTAACGCCTCATCACTCGGAGGAGGAATCGGAGCTGGAGGACTTCTCCTTGTTCTGATACTCCTTCAGGATGTTCTTACGGGCCTTGTCCTGATCCTTGGCGTTCTTCATGTCGACCTTCAGCACGGAATCGATGTCCAGACCGTTGACGGTCTTGATCATCTCGTTGAAGATCTTCTCGCATTCGGACTCGGAGCTGGCGAAGGACGCCTTCCAAGAGGAGTTGACGATCTCGGTCTTGATGGAGCCGCGCAACGTGGAGATCTGGGAATTCTCCTCCGGCTGGACATAGCTGGAGCCAGCACCGACGAGCAGCATATCGTTGTTCTCCAGGTACTCCATGGTGGTGGAGGCACCCATATGCTCCTGCCAATCCTTGTTCAGCGGGTTCTGGTTGGCCTTCTCGATCTCGCTTGGCCACATGACCGGGTTGTAGGTGTAACCGGTATCCGGATCAATGTCGTTCACGGTCACGGTGGTGAAGTTCAGAGCGGAAATACCGTCGGAGTAGGAGCCGCCGCCCCACTCTTCCGGCACGTTCTTGGATTCGCCGGAAAGCACCGCGGAACCGAATTCGGTCAGAACCGGCTTGCCGTCCTTGATCTCCCAGTTCAGACCCTTCGGACCAGCGGAGCCACCGGTCTGGTTGGAGGAAGCATAGACGCCTTCCGGAGAGTACAGCCAGTTGATGAACTTGACCAGGCGCTGCTTGTTCTTGGCCTTGGAGCCCAAAGCGATCATGGTCTTGTCGCCACGAGGAGCGGCGCCGTATGAGAAGATCTTCATATCCTTGAGCGGAGCCAGCATGAAGCCCTTGCCCTCAGCCTTGTTGGCGTTGGTGTTGTAGGCTGCCTGTCCAAGCCACGGCCAGAAGGAGAAGAGCACCTTGCCGTTCTTGTACTTGGAGTTCATGGTGTCGTAGTTCTGGGTGGTGGATTCAGGATCGACGATGCCGGCACGGTTGGCGGCATTGAAGAACTTGATCACGCGCTCGTAGATGCCACCTTCCTTGGTGATGGACTCGAAGTCGGAGCCGTCACCCTTGGCCAGCACGAAGCCGACTTCGTCAAAGCCGTAGAAGCAGGTCGGCTGCTTGGCGTTGTTCATCATGTTGCCGTCCCAGTCCTTGAACAGAGACATGGCATAGATGTCATCGGAGCCGGACTCTTCGCGAGCCTTGTCCTGCATCTGCTTGAGTACCGGGATGAGGTCCTCGAGAGTGTCGATCTCCGGATAACCGATTTCCTTGTACAGATCCCAACGCAGGTACGGGCCGAAGGTCGGTTCGAGGCCTTCGGACGGCTGGTCGGGAGTCAGGGTGTCGACCACGGATGCCGGAACGCCCCACACACCGGACTTCTGACCGATCTGTTCGTTGACGTAATCGGTGGCATCCTTGTACTTGTTGATGTACTTCATGCCCTTGAGGTACGGGGTCATGTCCTCGATCAGGCCGGACTTAACCAGCTTGGCGCCCTTACCGGTGTCATAGCCGTAGATCACGATGTCGCCCAGATTGCCCGCAGCCGCGCGGGTATCGAACAGGGTGCTGCCGCCGCCTGCGACGTTCGGGGCCACGATATTGAGCTTGATGTTGAACTTGTCCTTGATGATCTTGGCGAACCAGCCCTTCTGCTCGCCCTGGTAGTTCGCCAGACCGTCAAAGACCTCAACGGTCATCAGGGAGTTATCATCCTTTTCGGCGGCCGTGGTGCTGCCGGACCCTCCGCAGGCGGAGAGCGACATCATTGCTGCAAGCGTCACTGCCGCAGCAATGGTTACCTTCTTTTTGAGGGACATTGCGTCCTTCCTTTCTCTATTTCCTTTTATTTTGCAGGGATGGGAATTGAGATTGCGGGGCCGGTCCGACCGGCAGATCTCGCCGGCCCACAATGGCTATAGGGAGTACCGAACCGTTACGAATCAGCCCTTGACAGCACCGAGCATCATGCCCTTGACGAAGAAGCGCTGGAAGAACGGATAGACGAACAGAATCGGGAGCACCACGATTACGGAAACCGTCATACGGATCGAGGTAGGCGTCTGCTGCGTTGCGAGAGCCGCTACGTTCATGGCACTACCTGCACTCGCTCGAACCGAAGCGGCCAGTGCATTTGCCTGGTTGATGTAGGTGTAAAGCACGTACTGCAGGGAGTAGAGCTTGGAATCCGTCATGTAGATCAGGGTGTCCTGGAAGGAGTTCCACTGGCCGACGGCGGAGAAGATGCCGACGGTCGCCAGAATCGGGGCCATCATCGGCAACACGATCTTCCAGAAGATCGTCAGCGTGCCGGCACCGTCCATTTCCGCCGCTTCCTGCAGGGAGGCGGGGATGGACTCGACGAAGGTCTTCACCAGGATGATGTTGAACGGCTGCACGATGGCCGGCAGGATGTAGACCCAGAAGTTGTTGGTCAGATGCAGGTTCTTCATGGTGATGAACATCGGGATCAGGCCTGCGTTGAAGTACATGGTGATCACGATGAAGCGGTACCAGAACTTGCGGTGCCACATCTTCTCTTGGGTGAACATGAAGCCGAGGAACGCGCTGGCGATTACGGTGAGCACGGTGCCGATGACGGTACGAGCCACGGAGATGAAGGCCGAGGTGGTCAGGCCGCTCAGTGCGAAGACCTGCTTGTAGTTCTCCCAATGGATGCCCTGCGGCCACCAGTTGACCTGGCCTGCCGCGGAGGCGTTGTTGCTGGAAATCGAGTTGATGATCAGGTAGTAGAACGGGTAGACGCAGATGAATGCGAACACGAGGAAGAACAGGATGTTGAAGACATTGTAGACTTCCTCACCCTTGGTGCGCCTCATAGCCGGTGCGATACCCTGCTTGATTTTCTTTGCCATGATTGCTTCCTTACTCTTTCCTCATCAGACGATCGATACGCCACGGGTACGCTTGGACAGCCAGTTCACAACAATCAGCAGGCCTACGCTGACCAGCGACTTCAGCATGGAGATTGCGGTTGCATACGACAGGGAGTTGTTGCCCATACCGACGTTGTACACGTACAGGTCAAGGACCTGGATGTGCTTGGTGTTGAAGGCGTTCTGGAACACGAAGTACTGATCCATGCCGTTGTTCAGGAAGTTGGAGATCGACAGCATCAACAGCACGAAGTAGGTCGGCAGCAACTGCGGGATCGTGACGTGGACGATCTGCTGGAAGCGGTTCGCACCATCCACCTGGGCGGCTTCGTACAGTTCCGGGTCAATGCCTGCGATGCCGGCGAGGTACATGATGGAGCCCCAACCAAGGCCCTTCCACAGGCCCCACAGCAGCATCTTCAGCCAAGTGTGCGAATCGGAATCAAGGAACTTAATCGGCTCGCTGATGATGTGCAAGTTCTGCAGCATCTCGTTGAGCATGCCGGTGGTGGAGAACATGGCGAAGGCCACTGCGTAGACCAGAACCCAGGAGATGAAGTTCGGCAGCGTGGTCAGCGTCTGGATAAGGTTCCTGAACCACTTGGCGCGAATCTCGTTCAATGCGATGGCGAAGAACAACGGGAAGAACGAGGTGAGGATGTTCAGACCGGACATGGCGAAGGTGTTGATGAGCACCTGGCCGATGGTCTGAAGCTGCGCCGGGTTCTGCACCATCATCTTGAACCATTGCAGACCGACGAATTCGCTCTGGGACAGCGGAATCGGCGGCTGATAATCATAGAATGCGTAAACCCAGCCGAACAGCGGGAGGTAGCTGAACAGCACGGACAGAATCAAAAATGGCGAAATCAACAGGAACAGCTTAAATCCATGGCGCTTCCTGTCGCTTTGCTGTTGGCTCAGCTTCTCGGCCTTGCGCACGGCTCGCCGTGTTTTTTTATCGGAAAGCGTCATAGCACCTGAACCACTGCCATCAGCAGATGTCACCACACTCTCCATTCCCTCTTGCGACTGCATCATTCCTCCTTTGGTTCGGCGATGCATCCGATGGCCCCTTCAGGAACGCAACACTTCCTTGATGCCGTCCCATCTGGTAACCTTCTTATTTATTGCTTAATAAATAAGCTGTTAGGAGCTATAGTATATTCGTCTTACTAACTTGTCAATTCAGCGCGCTCAACGGCGAGTATGCTTGGAATATCAACGAAAACGGAGGTCCAATGCACTACAATCCCAATAGCCCCGTATGGCAGTTCGTCTCGCTCTGCCTGCGGTATTTCATCCTCAACTTGTTCTTCCTGATCTCCATCATCCCGATCGTAACCATCGGACCGGCCCGAGCCGCACTGTACAGCACCGTGTTTGCCTTCAGCGACAATGACGACATCAACCTCGGCCGCGAATACATCCGACGCTTCAAACGCGAATTCAAGCGCGGCATCGGCTCTTCCATCATCTTCGTGGTGCTGATTGCCGCCATCGTGTTCGCCATCGTGTTCTGGAACGCGCTCGACACCAACGCCGCCTACATAACGCTTCCGATCCTCATCATCTTCGGCGTGCTCACGTTCCTGACCTTCGAATACTACTATCCGCTTCAGGCTCGCTATGAGAACACCTTCCGGCAGACGCTGCGCAACTCCTTCATGATGCCTTGGGCCTGTTTCGGATACACGCTCGGCATCCTCGCCATCGACGTGGCCGCGGGTGCGATCTTCGCATTCACGCCGTATCTGCGATTCCTATTCATCCTGCTCGGCTTCGCATGGCTGGCCTATGCTAAGTCACTGCTCTATCTGCGGACGTTCCAGCGTGTCAGCGGCGACCCGAACACGCCGCGAGAAAAGCCTGATTACTCGTTGCCCAGCGCCTCCATCCAATAACCCGTATCTGCGCATCCCCCGAACGCACGGAACGCGACCGCCTGCCCTCTTCACGATTGTGTAAGGCCCTCTTTAGCGAGAACCGCACCGCTGCTCAACAACCAGGACCTCAAACACGCATGTTAGAGGTCCTGATTTGCGAGGAACCCTGCGGTACTCGCAGATCAGGGCCCCAAACACCCGGATTAAAGTCCGCAAGCTGCGGGTACACCCCGTCTACTCAACACAAAACGCCACTGAGCACAACCCAGTGGCGTTTCGATCCCCGCCCATCCGGTTCGGAAACGACGGTTCCGAACCGGGCAGTCCTACGACAGCATCACCCTGCCTTCCGAAGCGGCCACGACCTCCCCGAATCCCAGACGTGCGGTGAACGCTCGGCCGTCCGAGCTGGAAACCTCCACGCCATTGGCCGTCTTTCGAGCCGAGAACGTCACGGAGAAACCGTCCGCCTCGGTCACCACGGCCTCGGCAGCATCGGTGCCATCGAGGAACACGGAGACCAGCGCTTCCTTGCCATATTCGTAATCCGGAGTCTCGGCCCCCGGCTTGGTAACCAGCACGCTGCCCTCGCGCACCCACAACGGAATGGTGTCGAAGCCATGCCGCTCATTGCGCCACACACCATGCTCGGAAGCCACCTTCTCGCCGGTGAACCAGTTGGTCCACACGCCAGCAGGCAGGTAATACTCCACATCACCGGAGTAGGTGAACACCGGAGCCACCAACAGGTTCGGGCCGAACATGTATTGGCGGTCGAGCGTACGACAGGTCGGATCATCCGGAAACTCCACGAACATGGAGCGCATGACCGGAGTGCCGTTCAGATGCGGCTGCAGGCCGGTCTGGAACAGATACGGCATGAACGAAAGCTTGAGCTTGGTGAACGTGCGGGCCACATCGACGGCGGTCTGTCCGGGCGCATTCACCACACCGTTCTTCTCATCCTCCTCGTCGAACAACCACGGCACACGATACACGGTTGATCCGTGCATGCGTGAGTGCGATCCCAGCAGGCCGAACGCCACCCAGCGCTTGTAGACCGCCGGATCCGGACGGGCTCCTTCGAAACCGCCGATGTCATGGCTCCAGAAGCCAAATCCGGAACTGGTGATTGACAGACCCGCACGCAAGGTCTGTGCCATGCCATTGAACGTCGATTCGCAGTCGCCGCCCCAATGCACCGGCTGCTGCTGGCCGCCGACGGTCGCGGAGCGGGCGAACAGGCACGTCTTACCCTTGCCGTACGTCTCCTCAATGGCTTCGAATACCGCCTGGTTGTACAGCTGGGTGTACCAGTTGTGCATGGACAACTTCGGAGAGCCGTCGTGCCAGACCACATCGCGCGGGATCCGCTCGCCGAAATCGGTCTTGATGGCGTCCACACCTTGATGCAGCAATGCCTTGACCTTGCCTTTGAACCAATCACGGGCCTCGGGATTGGTGAAGTCCACCAGACCCATGCCGGCCTGCCAGAAGTCGGTCTGCCACACCTCGCCGTTGGCTTTCTTGACCAGATAGCCCTTATCCTTACCTTCCTTGAACATGGAGCCGCGCTGACCGATATACGGGTTGATCCACGCGCAGATATGCAGGCCCTTATCCTCATGCAACCGCTTGAGCGTGGATTCGATGTCACCGAAGAAACGCTTGTCCCATTCGAAGTCGGTCCAATGGAATTCGCGCATCCAGTAGCAGTCATAGTGGAAGGCGCTCAGCGGAATGTCTCGCTCGGCCATGCCATCGATGAAGGAGTTGATGGTCTTCTCGTCATACTTGGTGGTGAACGAGGTGGTCAGCCACAGGCCATAGCTCCATGCGGGAACATTGGCGGGGCGTCCGACCAGTGCGGTGTAACGGTCGAGAATCTGCTTCGGCGTCGGACCGTAGATCACACAGAAGTCGATGGTCTCCCCCGGTACCGAGAACTGTACGGCCTCGGTATTTTCGGAGCCGACTTCGAATGACACATGCCCGCGATTATTCACCAGCACACCGTATCCGTTGGAGGTCATGTAGAACGGAATGTCCTTGTACCCCTGTTCGGAGGCGGTGCCGCCGTCTTCGTTCCAAATGTCGATGGTCTGGCCGTTCTTCACATATGCACCGAACCGTTCGCCAAAGCCATAGACGTTCTCTCCCACTCCAAGACGGAGCTGAATCGCCGTGAACACGTCGGATTCATCGTATGCGGAGCCGTCCATGGTCACACCGAATTCACCGACCGGCTGGGCGGTCACGTTGGACAGGCCGTTCAGTGCGAAACGTCCCAAGGACTTGCCCGACGACTGAGTGAGCTCCTTGCCGTCCCTGCCGAGGAAGGTCAGATTCCAGGGGGAGCCTTTGACCACTTTTGCCGTCAATCCACCCGACGTGAGCGAAATGCTCGCGCCATCCTGGCCCACTTCGCCGTCACCGTCGCCTTCGGCCGCCGTTCGTACATAATCCCGATCGCCTGCATCGTCAGCATGCAAAGGGAATCCCGGATAATCGGTCGCTCCCTGCCAGTGACCGGCGACCACACGAATCACACCTTCCGCCGGAGCAGTGACATCGATGTTGAATGTGGGAAGATTCAACGTATCGTAACGTCCGTGGACTACGGAAGTCGGAGCCAACACATTCAGACTTTCCTTGTCTTCGCCGACGTTCAGCTCATATGCCTCTCGCGCGTACAGTGCGTTGACGCCGTCTCGAATCATCCAGTATCCATTGGTGAACTTCATTGTCGCTACTCCTGATATAGGTTCCCGGCTCCGAACAAGGAAATGAGGAAGGATTCGGAGCCGGGATTGATTTGCTGAAATTACGATTTTCCGCTACTTGACGGCCCCTGCGGTGATGCCGCGGGACAGCGTGCGCTGGAAGATCAGGTAGAAGATGAGCGTCGGCACGATGCTGATGAGCGATGCGGCGGCGGTCGTCGTCACGTCCATCAGACGGTCGCCGGTCAGCGAGCTGACGGCAATCGGGATGGTCTGCGTCGAATTGTCGATCAGGAACGCCATCGGAATCATGTACTCGTTCCATGTCCAGATGAAGAAGAAGACGAGCATGACGCTGAGCGTCGGCTTGGAAATCGGGAACACGATCTTGCGGAAGATGGTCCAGCGGCTGGCACCGTCGATGGTCGCCGCCTCAAGAATCGACTTGGGGAACGTACCGTAGACCGATGACAGCAGGTATGTGCCGAACGCGCTCTGGATGACGGTGAAGATGATCACGATCGCCCATGGCGAGTTGTACAGGCCGATTTTCTTGAACATGATGTACAGCGGGTACAGCATGGCTTCCTGCGGCAGCATGTTGGCAAGCATGATGAGCAGCACGATCCAGCGGCGTCCCTTGACTCGGCCGATACCGAGGGCGAAGGCGTTGAACATCGACAGCACCACGGCTAGCACGGCGACCAGACCGGAGGTCCAGATGCTGTTCCACAGCTTCTCGGGATAGTTGACGCGATTCCAGAACTTCATCAGGCCATCGGCGCTGAATTCCTGCGGCCAGGACAGCGGACCGGACGAGTTGTAATCCGCGGTGGTCTTGAACGCATTGAGCAACAGCACGATGAACGGGAAGAGCATCACCAGGCCGCCTATGATGAGCAGGGCGAGAACCACCCAATCTCCAGCGGTGCGATTCTTCCTGACATGCACGGGAATGTTGGTTGCGGAAGTCATGATCTCACTCCTCGTCTTCCTTCGCGACCTTCTCCTGAAGGTTCGTGAACATTACGGCCACGATGATGATGACGACGGTCAGTGCGGTCGCGATCGCGGCACCGTAGCCGACTTGCTGGGATTGGAAGAACTGCACGTAGGAGTAGTACGACGGCACGATGGTGCTGGTTCCCGGGCCGCCTTTGGTCAGCATGTAGACGGGTCCGAACACTTTGAGTGCGGCAATGGTGCAGGTCAGCGCCACCACGAAGATCTCCGGCTTGATGGCCGGCAGGGTGATGGCCAGAAAGCGTTGCCACCAGTTGGCGCCGTCGAGGCTCGCCGCCTCGTAGAGTTCCGGATCGACGCGTTGCAGGCCGGACATGAAGATGACCAGCGGGTAGCCGATCTGAATCCAGATCATGATGAGCATCAGAAAGATCAGCGCCGTATCCGGTTTGCCGAGCCAATCATGCTGCAGTCCGCCCAGACCGATGGCTTTGAACAATGCATTCAACGCGCCATTCTCCGGCCGGAATATCCAACCCATCACCAGGGACGCGACCGCAATCGGCAGCAGCTGCGGGAAGTAGTAGACGGCGCGCATGGTGGAAGCGGTTTTCGGACCGAATTTCTTCTGCACCACGTCGAACACCAGCGACGAAAGGATCAGACCGATCAGAATCGGAATCACCACCATGGCGATGATCATCCAGATCGAGTTACGGAACGACACCCAGAACGTGGTGTCCTTCACCAGTCTCGCCCAGTTGGTCAATCCTGTGAATTTCGGCGGTCTGATGCCTCGATAGTTGGTGAAGCTGAGATAGATGTTCCAGATGGCCGGCACGATGATGATCCACAGCAGCATCAGGAAGCCGGGAAGCAGGTAGAGCCAGAATCGGCTTGACGGATTGCCCGGAATACGGGACATCTCCTTTTCGCGCGCGGTCGGTTGCTGGCCGTGCGGTCGGTTGTGTTTTGCATGAGCGTTCATAACGTAGATCACTTCCCATGATTCGCATCCCGATAATGATCCGGACCCCTATGTCCGGTGGCGATGCAGTTGGGTTAACGGTGCGCCGACGTCATCCGGTCGGCGCACCGACGATATTCAGTTATTTATCGGATTTCCGAAGGCCTTAGGACTTGACGCCTGCGGCTTCCACACCCTTGTTGTAGTTGCTTTCCAGTTGCTTAAGCACATCCTTCACGTCGGCGGTGCCGTTGACCAGCTCCTGCAACGCGGAGTTCAGCTCGTCGTAGAAGGTGGAGGTCGGCCAATCCGGGTAGAAGCCGAGGGCGTTCTTCTCAAGCACGCTGTTGAAGGACGTGATGAGTTCCTTGGTCTTTTCGTCGGTGATCTTGTCCGGATCGGCAGCAATCGGCAGACCGCCGGAATTGCCCATGAGATTCTGAACTTCGTCGCTCAGCGTGATGTCGATGAACTGCGCGGCGAGATCCTTCTTCTTGGAATTCTCCGGAATGACCCAGATGTTGCCGGAAGAACCCACGACCTTATCGGTGTTCGGGAAGGTGGAGAAGGTCCAGTTGGCGTTCTTCATGTCGCTCTGGAAACGGCCGAACCACCAAGTGCCGGAGAAGAACATCGGATAGGTGCCATTCATGAAGGACTGACCGGCGTCCTCGGCCTTGATGCCGGTGCAATCCTTGGAAATGTATCCCTTGTCGACCCAGTCCTTGATGGTCTGGGTGGCGTAGGTGGTCGCCTCATCCTGCCAGTCGACGTCGCCATCGTACATCTCATAGGCTTTGACGAACTTGTCGTTTGCCTTGGACAGCACCAACTGCCACCACAAATGTTGCAACGGGTATTCCGCGGCGCCTTCGGAGAGCGGGGTCACCCCGTTATCCACGAACTTCTGCATGGCGGACTTCAGCTCGTCCAAGGTTTTCGGAATCTCGATGCCGTACTTGTCGAACATGTCCTTGTTGTAGTACATCACGACATCTTCGCCATAGTTCGTAATGCCGTACCAGTCGCCGGAACCCATGACGCCCTTGTCGTCGTACTTGCCGGTGTCGGCCAGGGTGCCGCTGACTTTCTTATCCCACTTGTATTTGCTGACGTAATCGTTCAGATTGGTGAGCAGGCCCTGGCTGGCCAGCAGGCCGGCGGTGGCGTTGCCCTTGTTATACTCCATGACATCCGGAGCTTCATCGGAATTAAGGATCTGGGCCGCATTCTGGCGAATCTGCTCGAAGGACTTCTTTTCGAATTCGACCTTGACGCCGGTTTTCTTTTCGAAGATTTCCATGGCCTTGGCCCAAGCTTTGCCTTGGGCCCCGTTATCTTCTTCATAGTGCCAGATTTTGATGGTCTTCGGATTGCTCTCCTGTGCGCCGTCATCGCCGCCACAGCCTGCAAGACCCAGTGTTCCGAACATGGTCGCCACTGCCAATCCGGCGGCGACAAGTTTACGGGTGGACTTCATTGTTTCTCCTTTTCAGCGCCTTTACTGAAATGAGTTTCGAAATATATTCGAGGGACTCATTACCCATAAACTAAAAGATTTCCGCCTTCTTTTCAATTTGTTTCGACATTTTTTCGATAAGTCATCATATTGTCGTAAACATTGGGAGAAACTACAAGATGTTGCACGGCCCCATCGTGCCGCGGGCAACATATTTTCCTGGCAACAGCTCAACGGCACCGACGTCATGACGACGATACTCGAGAATCTCCATCATGGTGTCGACCGCACGAGAACATACCACATTCGGCTCCATCGGCATCTCATCAACCGCTTGTGGCAATTGCTGCAATCCGTACGTGCAAGCAGCCATCACCGAAATGTCTTGCGGAACTACCAGATTACGCTCATGCAGCGCGATCAACAGGTTGTTGACATGCGTGGCATTGGTCTGGCACACAATCGCCGTGATTTCAGGATCTTGAGCGAATGCGGAATCCAGCAGCAACCGTACATCAGCCATGCCATAGCCCGTGGATGGCATGAACGACACTTTCATATTCAGATCGTCACCCCGTTTAACGACCGCATCGCGGAAGCGAATCAGGTAGTTCGAACCATCTTCGTAGGCGAATCCGCTGTTGCCGACGATCAGTACATGCGTATGCCCCAATGCAGAGGCCTTTTCCATGGCCTCGCGCCCCATCCGCTCGAAATCAAGATCCACGGAATACACCGCCTCGGAATTCGAAGGGTATCCGACGCAGACCACCGGCACATCAAGCATGGCAGGCACCTCGGCACGCGAATCGGTCATCAGCACGTCGAGCAACAGGATGCCGTCGACCATGCCGCTCCGCGCGATGCGGGTCAGTTCCCGATCGCCATATTCGTGCATCAGCAGCAGAATGTCATAGCCGTACCTTTTGGCACGGGTGGCGAGCGCAAAGAAGAAAACCGCGTAATTCGAGTAATCCGTATACTCATGCAGCGGCGAGCTCAACGCCAACACCTTGGTCCATCCGCCGTGTACGGCACGAGTCTGGCCATTCGTGCGATAGCCCAGTTCGCGGGCGGCCCGCAGGACTTTCAGTCTTGTCTCCTCCTTGACGGAGCGCTTGCCACTCATCACATACGAGACCGTGCTGATCGACACCCCGGCCCGAGCCGCTACGTCTTTGATGCCAGCCATGTCGGTCTCCTGCAACTGTCCGTTGAATCCGCCCGTAGGTTTTTATAGTATGCCAGTCTATCGTTCGACGTTCATCGCAATGCGATTCACTCACAGCTTCAGCCTGTCAGCCGAATTGGGCCTACCGGACACCCGCTTCAGCAGAGTTTCGACTAGACTATCCGCACGAAGGCCGCTGAGTCATACTCAGCGGCCTTCGCTCAAGTCAACCGACGAATCATGCCAAGAATCAGGCGATGCCCTCACCGCGGCTGGCGGAAATGCCGGTCACCGATCGGCTCGAATGGCGTGTGCGGCTCGAGCTGATACCAGTAGGCCACTGACGCGACATCGTCCTGCCGTTCGAAATTGCCGGCCTCCTCAGTGCCGATCTGCTGCCATTCAACGCGCAAATCGGAATCGAAATAGATCGGATCGGGGATATGCCAACGGTATAGACCGCGCGTCACCGGCGTATTGATGTCGCAGTAGGCACTTTCCCGATTCGCGGCGAGTTGTTGCGAATAGAACGGGAACCCCAGGTATGGCCCGGTAAACGTCCGTTCGCTCATATGCCCGTTGTCATCGAAGTCGGCGAAGCTCCATGCGCCGCCGAAATAGTCTTCCGCACCAGTGCTGCACCAGGTCGGATATTGGCTGTCGCCATCGATATACATCTTGAACTCGCCCTCGCCCCACCAACGGCTTTCGAGCGCGGTGAGCGCCAGGTAGGTGCCGATATAGGCGCCACGGCCGCGCACGCCGTCGAGCACCACATAGTCGCGTGCGAGTTCCGTAACCCGCTCACGACGCCACTGTGCATGGAAGCGCATGGCATCGGCCGGCAGCTCGTCGTATTCCGTGTAGTCGATCTGGTAGAAGAAGGCCGGCACGTCCTCGTTGTGGTCGTTGCGCAACACGATACGCGCATGTTCGAACGGCATGGTGAAGTAGCAGTTGAAGCCACGGTTGGGCACCACCATGACCGGGATGGAGTTGATACGGCAGGCCTGCGCGTGGCCGCAACAGAAAAAGTCACCGATCGGGCATTGCACGGACGGCGACTCCTCACCATCCCAATAGCATTCGAGGATGAGATTGCGCAGCACATTCGGGCCTGTCGGCGACGTCCGATCGGTGACGGTCATCCAGATGTGACGAATCACGCCAGGACCGTCGACGTCCATCAGCGTTACGGCATCGCCGGCGCGAACGGTCTGGATGCACGGACTGCCTTTGCGAGAAGGGCCAAGTTTGCTGGCCGCCGTCGCGGCCATGCCCTTGCCGCCGGTCGGATTTTCCGCGTTCACGCAACGGGTGCGACCGTGGTTCGCGGCGAGCGCCAATGCGTCCAATGCATTATGCCCGAAGCCTGCGGAACCGAAGCCGATAGTGGTCGGATCTGTCATGATTGCTCCTTTGGAGGGGTTGGCGCATCATATGCCGTTATCAGCTGCATTGCAGCTCTTCCGCATATGGTGCGCCAGTTATGTTTCCTGCAGTCATCGCCTTACTTGACCGCGCCTGCGGTAATGCCCTGCGACAGCTTACGTTGGAAGATGATGAAGAAGATGATGGTCGGGATGATGCTCAGCAGCGATGCCGAGGCCAATGTGGTCGCCTCCATTGTACGCTGCCCCTGCAGGGTGGCAAGTGCCAGCGGGATGGTCTGCACGTCATCGCCCATGAGGAAGGCCATCGGAATCATGTATTCATTCCAAGTCCACACGAAGAAGAACACGAACAGCACACTGATGGTCGACCAGGAGATGGGCAATACCACCTTTCGTAGAATCTGCCATCTGGAGGCGCCATCGATTGCGGCTGCTTCCAGAATGGCCTGCGGGAACGTGCCGTACACGGAGGAAAGCAGATACGTTCCGTAGGCGCTCTGAATGATGGTGAAGATGATGATGATCGCCAGTTTGGTGTTGTACAGGCCCACCTGCTTGAACATGGTGTACAGCGGGTAGAGCAGCGCTTCCTGCGGCATCATGTTGGCGAGCATGATGGCCAGTACGATCCATGTGTTGCCTTTGACTTTACCGATGCCCAGCGCGAAGGAGTTGAGCACGGACAACACCACAGCGGCCACGGCCACGACCAGCGAGATGACGAGGCTGTTCCAGAATTTGAGCGGGAACTTCGTGGTGGTCCAGAAGGAAACGATGCCTTCCATGGTGAAGTGCTTCGGTAGGGAGAGCGGGCCGGTGGCATTGTAGTCGGCGGAGGTCTTGAAAGCGTTGACGGTCAGGACCAGCAGCGGGAACAGTACCAGCAGAGCGGCCACGATCAGCAGGACCAGCGTGATCCAGTCTCCGGTTGAGCGAACATGTTGCGTTTTCTTTGAGGCCTTGCGCGCGGCGGCCGCGGACATGGTTTGGGTCATGATTCCACCTTTGCTTTCAGACGAGTTCCTTTTCGACGCGCTTCTGCACGATCGTGAACACGATGGAGAACACGATGATGACCGCAGTCAGCGCAGTGGAGATCGCAGCACCGTAGCCGACTTGCTGCACTTGGAAGAATTGGTTGTAGGAGTAGTACGACGGCACTGTGGTTGCGGTGCCGGGGCCGCCTTTGGTCAGCAGGTAGACCGGGGCGAAGGTCTTCAGCGCACCGATGGTGGCTGTGAGGATGACCACCAGCAATTCGGGGATGATGGACGGCAGGGTGACCACGCGGAATTTCTGCCACCAGTTGGCACCGTCGAGTCCTGCCGCTTCGTACAGTTCGGGATCGACTCGCTGCAAGCCGGACATGAAGATAACGATCGGATAGCCAAGCTGAATCCACACGAGGATGAACATAAGCACCGGCAGTGCGCTGTCGGGACTGCCGAGCCAGTTATGCTGCAGGAATCCCAACCCAAGTTTGGAAAGCAGGGCGTTAACCGCACCGTCTTCCGGGCGGAAGATCCAGCCCATGATGATCGCCGCGACCGCGACCGGCAGCAGCTGCGGCAGGTAGAACAGAGCACGCAGGAAGGAAGCCGTCTTACCGCCGAACTTCTTCTGAATCACATCGGTCAGCAGAGAGGAGATGAACAGGCCGAGAATAGTCGGGATGACCACGATGGCGACAATGATCCAGAATGAGTTGGCGAAGGAGATCCAGAATGTGGAGTCGGAGAACAGTCGCTGCCAGTTCTTCAGGCCCACCCACTTGACCGGACCCACTCCACGCCAGCGAGTGAAGCTCAGATAGATGTTCCATGCGAACGGAATCACGACGATGATGAGCAGGCCAAGTAGGCCCGGAACGAGATACGGCACGAATTTTGCGGAGCGGCTGCCGGGAAGCCTTGACATCGAGATGCCTCCGCGCTTGGTCTTATGCGACATTACAGAATCCTTTGATGAAGATTGATGCATTGCAGGTGTGGCCCGCCCGCAAACGGGCCACACCGATGGTTGGCTACCGAACGATGCGCCGGACTGATTGCGCCTTAGTCGTTCTTGACGCCCATGTCCTCGACGCCGGTGTCATACTTTTCGTGGATGTTCTTCAGCACATCGGCCGGCTTCTTGGTGCCGTTGACCAGTTCCTGGAAGGCCGCCGGAACCGCGTCGGTCAGGTTGGATGCGGCATAGTCCGGGTAGTAGCTGAGCTTGCCGTCATCGGCGTAGGAAGAGTATTCCTCGATCATGGCCTTGCTCTTTTCGTCCGTAATCTTGTCGGTATCGGCGGCGACCGGAATGCCTCCCGCATTGCCGAGGAAGTTCTGCACGTCTTCGGAGAGCACGTAGTCGATGAATTTGGCGGACAGATCCTTGTGATGCGACTTTTCGGGAATCACCAACAGGTTGCCGGCGCAGCCGATGGCGAAGTTGGATTCCGGCATGACGGCGGCGTCCCAGTCGAAGGAGGTGATTTGCTTGACGAAGCGACCTTGGTTCCAGGTGCCGGTCTGGTAGATCGGATACTCGCCCTTGATGAAGGCCTGCGTGGTGTCTTCAGCCTTCATACCGGTCGCGTTGCGGGAAATGAAGCCCTTGTCAAGCCAGTCGTTGATGGTGTTGACGGAGTTGGTCAGAATCTTGGAGTCCCAGTCGACATCTCCCTTGTACAGCTGCCAGTTGTCGATGAACTTGGAATCGGCGTTCTTGGAGACGAGCTGCCACCACAGCCACATCACGCCGTATTCCTGCGCGTCGGCGGCGATTGGGGTTACGCCGGCGTCGACGAATTTCTGGCATACGTCCACGAATTCGTCGTAGGTGGTTGGGATTTCAAGACCGTACTTGGCGAAGAGGTCCTTGTTGTAGTAGACGCGCTGGAATTCGGCATAGCTGGTCATGCCGTACCAGGTATCGCCATCCATGATGCCGTTCTCATCGTACTTGGCGACGGCCGCGTTCGCACCGGTCACCTTCTTGTCCCAGCCATACTGGGAGACATAATCGCCGAGATCGGTAAGCAGTCCCATGGTGGAGAGCACACCTGCGGAGCCATTGCCACGATTGGATTCCATAAGATCCGGCGCTTCGTCGGAGTTCAGGAACTGGCTACCGTTCTGGGCGATCTGCGTGAAGGATTTGCGTTCGAACTTGATTTCGACTCCGGTTTCCTTTTCAAAGGCTTCCGCGGCACGCTTCCAAGCCTGGGTCTGGCCGGCATCGTCCTCTTCGTAATACCAGAACGACAGGCTGTCCGGCTTCTCCTCATCCTGTGCGTTATCGCTGCCGCATGCAGCGAGAGAGGTCAGCGCCAGTGCTGCAATGGCCATCGTGGCCAGTCCTCTTTTCATATTCATTTCTTTTCTCCTTGTTTTCCTTCTAGAGCGCCTTCCTTGCAACGCTCCAAAAACCGTGATTGTTGAAACGTTTCGACACTGTGCATGGAGGCCGTCCTTGAACGAGCCGTTGCAGTTGCCAGTCGACATCGACCATTGTTTGTTGAAACGTTTCGATTACGCCTATGAAGTTATGCCGGGTGAATCACACCGAAAACTCCGCCGTTTTACCGCGAAGCCACCTTCAGGGCCCTTTCGCCGGGACTTATCTCGGCAACGGAACCGCGAAGCTTCACCGCGGGAGCCTCAAGCTCGACATCACCCTTGATCTTGACGCCTTGCTCAATCGCCGAGACCAAAAGCCCCATGGCCTGTAAGCATAACTTCTCTGGCATGACCGGCATCTCGGTAATCGGACGCGACATCAGTTCGCCGTCAAAATACGTGCCGCATGACAGCACCGAAACATCCTCCGGCACCGATAGCCCTGCGACCGACAGTTCCTGCAGTACCCGGTTGAGCACATTGGCGTTAGCCTGATTGATTATCGCCGTCGGACGATCCTCATCAGCAAAGGTCTCTCGCACAAAGCGAATCGCGTCGAAACGGTCATCCTCATATCGCGAGGATTCAACAACCGTCATGCCGCGTTCCTTCGCACGCGACAGCATACTTTCGCGAAAAATCACGACATAACCGGAACGACGCTCATAATCGGCCTCGTTGTTGCGCAGGAATGCAACCTTACGGTGGCCTTTATCGAATAGAAAATCCACCGCCTTGCGCCCGGCCTCGGCGAAATCGATGTCGACGCAGGCACAACCCTCATGCGCCTGCGGGTAGCCGATGGCTATACAGGGTTTGGAGAAATCGCCGGATGCGGCCGCACGCTCGTCATCCTGCTCGACATCGAGCAGCACCACGCCATCAACCAAATTGCTTTGCGTCACACGACGGATATCGTTCACCGCGTCCGGTCCGGTCAGCAGCAACACATCATAACCGGCATTCCTCGCCGCCCACGCGGTATGCAGGAAGTAGGCGTTGTATTTGGCCTGATTGATGTCGCCGCGAATCGGCGCACTGAGTGCGATGACCTGTGAACGTATGCCGCGCATCTTGCGAGCGCTGGCGTCCGGGGTGTATCCGAGCTTCTCCACCGCCGCCATGACCTTGTCGGACGTCTTGGCGGAAATCGAACGTTTGCCGGAAAGCGCATACGAGACGGTGCTGACGGACACCCCCGCTTCACGGGCCACATCCTTGATGCCTGCCATCGTCATCGCCTCCTTCGGCTTCCTTGCGTTCTCGACATCGTCTTTCGCGTCCTTCAGCGCTGCAATGCGTTGCATCGACGCTAGTCGTCACCGGCGAAACCCCTCGATCTCACTAATCGAATCGTTTCGTCGAAACGTTTCAATAATCATACCCCCACACAGAAAATATGTCAAACGTTTCGACACGCTGAAGGCGGCGCCTTCTTGCGACTACAAGACCACCATCTGCGAGCAACAGGCATTTCCTCGACAGTGACGGCCCCAAAACGTCGATTTAGAGGCCGTAGCCGTCGAGTAGTCGCAAGATACTCGCAACCTACGGACGCAACCACCCGCATCAGCAGGCAAATTCGAACCTGACGAACGGAAAAAAGACCCCTACAGCGGACGAGACTCATGAATCAGGCCACAGTCGCCGACATACACGGACGGTTCCCACCCGGTGTTTGCTGGCGTGACATCTGCCGACCAAACGGATGCCCTCCGGTCGGGTTCGCTGGCAGAATTCGGATGACCGCCAACAAGTTTCCGATGCGCCTGCAGACCACCGGAATCATGCTGATTGAGCAGAGCCATAGCCACCGTAAACATTGACGGATTGTGCAGATTTGCCACCCTTCGCCCTCCGCTCGGTCTCGCCCTAGAGCCCCACTGGTAGGCTTTAGCCTTGGTTCGTATACCCGTATGCCTACATATTCACAGAGAGAACTCCATGGGAATCATCAACTTCTTCATCAATCTGCTCAAGGACCCGCGCACTGCGATTGCCAGCTGGATCGCCATGGGCGTCGCCCCGACGCTTGGATTCATCTTCCTCATCGTCTTTATCGAGACGGGCGTGGTGTTCTTCCCCTTCCTTCCGGGCGACTCGTTGCTGTTCGCAGCCGGTTTCTTCGCCGCACCCGACGCCAAGACCGGCGTCGCCGCTCTGCCGTTGTTCGCGCTGCTGCCGGTTGTCTGGTGCGCACCGATCATCGGCGATCAGTGCAACTACTGGATCGGCCATTTCTTCGGCCGCCGCATCATCGAATCCGGCAGAGTCAAGGCCATGACGCCGGAACGCATCGCCAAAACAGAAGCCATGATCGATAAGTGGGGCCCGCTGGCCGTGTTCCTCGGCCGCTTCTTCCCGTTCATCCGCACGTTCATGCCGTTCATTTCCGGCATTTCCGGCATGCGCTGGAGCCGTTTCACGCCGTTCTCCGTGCTCGGCGGTCTGTGCTGGTCCACCCTGTTCACATTGCTTGGCTACTTCTTCGGCGGCATTCCGGCGGTGCAGAAGCACTTCGAACTGGTGATCGTCGCAATTCTCGTACTGTCGCTGATTCCGACGATCGTAGGCCTGCTCAAGGCCAAGTTCGGCAAGAAGGCTCCGGCTACCGAAGCCTGACAGGCATAATCATCCCCAGCCATCGTTTCGGGTGGGCAGCGAATCGGGAGATTTTGCCGCCCGCCCGAAAGGCATCGCAACACGCGAACGTACAGAATTGCGTTCGTACACACTTCGTACTAAAGTTCTGAGAGTTGCCCTGCAAAGCAAGGTAACATCCAAGGGGCTGTAGCTCAGTTGGTAGAGCGCTTCGTTCGCATCGAAGAGGTCGCGGTTTCGACTACCGTCAGCTCCACGAAAGCCCGCTGCATTCATTCCACCGCGGCGGGCTTTTTCTTTTGTTTTTCGCTATTTTCCAACGGTTTTCATGCCATCAATTTCACATACCACAACCGTTTAAATATCCACAAAACATCACCAGACATCAAAAATATCCCCAAAAAAATCACCACCCCAAATATTCTTGAAGCATGGCAAGAACAACAGGAACATGGGGCAGCGTTGAACAACTAGGCAAGGGGCATCGCGGCACTTACGCCAACCCTATAAAGGGAGCTAACCCCAGAAGAATAAAAAGCCCGGTATTCAATACCAAAGGCGAAGCATACGCATGGCTCAACCAAGAACATGCGCTTGTTCAAGAGCACAAACAAGGTATACGACGTTGGACACCGCCAAAGGAACGGCAGATTCAGCAGCAACAAGAACTACTGCGACAAAACGTCACATTGGCCGAGTATGCCAATAAATGGCTAACGAACTACCATACAAAAACCGGAGCCGAACCAGCAGAAGCATATAAAAGAAAACTGCGCGAATACCAACGATGGCTAGAACGGACATGCCCATTCTGGAATAGCTTAATCATTAACATTACAGAAGCGGAAGTCACACAATGGCGGAACCATGCTAAAATTCCAGCACATCCAAAAAACAAAGCCTGGTTCCAACTGAAGCAAATCATGGAACAGGCAAAGAACGAAGGCATCATCCATCAGAACCCCGTTATCGGTACCGCCCCGAAAATGCCGCGTTCCAAGCAAGCAGAGATTCCGGAAGCGACGGCGGAACAACTACGCATTATCTACGAAAACATGCCAAGCCCGTACAACGAAGCCATCTGGCTAGGGGCAATAATGGGAATGCGAATAGGAGAGGTTTGCGCATTGCGCGTAGGCGATATCGACTACGCGCAATCAATAATTCACATTCGGCATTCCGTTGGAAAGAGTGCGGGTGACAGAGGCCCGAGAGTGCTAAAGGAGCCAAAAAACGAAAGTTCAAAAGCCGACAAGAACATGCCGCCGCAACTAGCGCAGCAGCTTCAACCAATCACTGAAGGTCGAAACCCAGAAGAACAGCTCTTCAAAGCCCCCCTAGCAGCAGACGGAATCATGCGTGATACAACTTTGCGAAATTATTTCGATAAAGCAAAGGTAAAGGCAGGACGTCCGGACTTAGTTTTCCACGCGCTCCGAGCAACAGCCATTGACACAGCCATAACTAGTGGGGCAAGTCTAAAGGACACGATGGCCTACGCCCGACATAGCGACGCGAAGACGAGTATCGAACATTATCAGAAAGTGCATGATTCGCAACAAAAGAAAATCGCTGAAACCGTCGCAAGCAAATTACTGCATTCCAAACGGACACGTGAAGAGATAACGGATGAAATAAAGAAAAAAGAAGCTGAGCTAGCCCAGCTGAAGTCCGAGCTAGCCCAACTAGACCAGAATCAAGCCGCGTAGTCCCAATCCAGTATTCTGCGCACCGAATCGGTTCTTATGCGAATAGCCCTTGAGCCATCAATGCGCCGCCAAGTCAAGCGGCTCGAGAGACAGTAACGGGAGATCGTCTGCACACTTACGTGCAGATAGGCGGCAGCTTCTTTACGCGTGCACCAATCGTCGGGAGAGAGAGCCATTAGCGGCCCACCTCCTTAGTGCTTTCAGAGAAAGCAGAAGGTTGACCGTCCCATGTCATCGGAATGTAGCCGTCATTGGCTTCGATGGCACTGGCCGAAAACGTAACCACCGATTTCACGTCGAAGTAATTGGCAATCTGTTCCGCCGTAAGGTTTTTGTAAGGGTCGGATATTTTTTCGTCCAGAACGTTCATAACCGTTTTGGCGGTCAGCTTTTCATCCCAATTACCAATGTGCTGCGGAACGGCACAATGCAAGACAAAGTCCTTGAACTTTCCAGTAACCAACGCCCTTGGCTCGTCCGAAGAAACAATAACAACCGTTTCCCACGCAGCCCAGAACGAGTCATCATAAGAATAGTTAAACTGGACAGGGTTACGGGTCAGCAGTCTATTAAGGTCAACCGAGATGTCGTTCACAGCGTTGTCCGACGAGACATACGCCAATACCGCACGAGACTTTTCAGAGAGTTTTGACTGAACAAATCGCCCAAAATCGTACTCGCCCCAGTCCCAGCCGAATCGGTCAGAAAGCCAGGCACGAGCCGCTTCGAGTGCATTATGTGGGTCATCGGGGCTAATAATCCATACAGCTCGTACATCGCGTTTTTTCTTTCGCTGCTGCTTGTCACGAACTGCAATCAAGTCGAGCAGCATATCCTTTCTCATGCCCGATGCGTACACGTTGAGTTCGGGGTCAGACAAAAGGTCATCGTAGGAATAGCCGTCATTCCAGATAGCGTCAAGCACGAGCTTGCGGTGCGATTCCGTGCGGGAAAGCCCTTTTTCACCATCTTCTCGGCTTTCCTTAGCATTGGGGTTATCCACGATCGCTTCGCCCATATAGCGGGGCGAGACAACGGTGGTGTCCTCCTTGTCTGCGTGCTTACCGGTTTTAGCTAGGTAGTCGCGCAGGTCTTCCACAGAACCTTTAGCAATTTCGACATCCGCCATCGGGAAAGCCCTGACGACGACTTCCGCAGTGCAGCCAGTATTAATCGCACATAGAACGATGTGAATGTGGTCAGTATGTTCCTTAAGGCCACGTTCGTAGCAGCAACCAGAGCCGCGATTTTTCCTCAGCTCGCCCTTGGAATTCATGCACCAATGCCGGTTAGCCCAATCCACCACTTCTTCGGGCTGCATGTCAGAGCATTCGGGGATATGCTCGCAAGGGTTATTCAGAGTAAGGAACCACGCTTTCCGTTTCGCACCGGAGCGAAGTCCCTGCTTCTTTTCAATGGCAGCTGCGATCTTCTTAAAGTCGTATGTCTTTTCAACATTGGCCATCAGAAACCCTCCTTTCGGAGAGCGCCTATGCAGGCAGACGAAAGCACCAAAACAAAAAAGTGGAAGCACTTTTCCGTAGCACTTTCCAAGACGTCGAAAGAAGGCAGAAAATAGCCATTAGTCGACGAAAAGTAAAAAGTCATGTGTTTGCACGGGTAATATCTGACATGCCTACGGCATGCCGCCGTGCAAACACGCTCATGGCCCCCATGTTCGCCGGAGGCGCGCGCAATAATAACTATCACGCACAGCCCTTATGCGTCACAAAAGAAAGAGGCGGCAGTAATCTAAAAACAAAAACGTTGGAAACAAGCCATTCTTAGAAACCGCCCACAACCAATAAAATCGAAGCCAGCGACAGAAAAAATGTGATTTACATCACATTTTACGTTTTTGATACCCAACCAAATTCATTGGTATATCAACGTTTTAGCCTTTGTTAGCAATTCTTAGAACCAGCCAAATTATGGAAGAACACGTTCTAGCCGTCGCCGGTGACGGCTTTCGGGGCGCGAAAGAAATATTTGAAGTGCGGGAAATCCTTCAGCGTACCGCCAACACAGGTTTTGTAAACCATTCGGACGAACCCCTACGGGGTTCGGCGCGTCCTTTCGGCCGCGCATTTACAAAACCTGCGTTGGCAAAATTATATTTTCGTTCCCGCCCTCCAAAAACACTACAAATAGGCAGCAATAGACGGCCACTAAGAAAAGCGTCTAGTGGCCGCCACGCCCCAACCGCTGTGCTAAGGGGGGGGCGCCACGCCGCTACGCGCCGTATCCAGCAGGTTAGGTATTTCAGTTTCCGGCAGGTAATCCCATTGCATGAATTCGGTACCGCCATCAGGCTTAGCCATTACAGAAAGCCCCTTCCGAGAAAAAGGCAGATTAAGCGGAGTTGGTTCACCTTCTAGCACGTCCCCCATAGCGGCCTTCACCATTTCAGGAGTTGTGCACCGGAACGCAATACGGCAAGCTGCATTATCACGTATACCACTAGGAAGAGCGTCTGTAGTTGGCTTTTGCGTTAGCATAATCACTACAATGCCAGCAGAACGGCCTTTCTTTACAAGGCCTTGCAGCAGCCCAATGAATTCCTCTGCTTTTGCTTTGGTTTCTTTATCGCGGCCAATAGGACTAGTCCATGTTTGCACTTCATCCAGTACGACACATAACATTTGTGAATCAGCAGTTGGCCCCCAGTGCCAAAAGTTGCTATCCCCATGCTGTGCATAATTAGTCGACAACCGGTATTGCATAAGATCATAAGCCGAGTGCAGCAGGTCGAGCACGTCATCGAAACCATCATCGTTCGTGTACCGTTCGACATAAGGTTTACACCAAAGCCAATCAGCCCCGCCTTTACCGTCAGCAACAAACACACGTGCCAAGTCAGGGCGGGAAAGCAACGCAGTGATCATCAGGTCGGCGGCTGCGGTTTTACCCGCGCCTGGAATTCCAGCAGCAATAACGCCAGATATGCCGTTAAAGTCAATCCAGCTATCGCCCTGTACCGTTTGCCCTACACGCACCGCAAAAACGCCCTTACAAGCCTTTACAGGCGGTACAGCGTCAAGCATACGAGGTTCCAAAGAGTCAAGCCGGTTATGGTAGTACAACGTCGCATTCCACCGATGGGGGTGTGAAACAGGCGTAGGACGGTACAGGTCAAAATCCTCTGCGTCGCATAACGCCAGCGATTCATACAGAATAGCTTTTAATTTTTCTTCGTTCAGACCACGCACAGGTAGATCAACAATTTCTAGCAGACCTTCCGCCCATCGGGTTGGTCGAGTCAAGTACACACGGTAATCGCGGCCATCATTTTTTCCCACCAGTCCGCTTTTCCGCACAAATTCGTTGCCCAGCAATCGCGAAGAACGACGAACATAGAGCAAATACCCACCGTAAAACGGTAGACAATAGCCTGCCGCACGTTTGAAAGGAGTAGGCAACGAAGATACGCGAATTGTGATTAAAACAACCAGCAGAGCGAAAAGCAGCACAATGGCATACCACGGGAGCCAGTCAGCATACAGAGAAGCAGCAATAGCAACACCCCACACGAGCGTACTGGTCAGATACAGCAGCCATGCACATTCTTGGGCAATAGCTCCGCCCTTATCGTTATTAGTGTTCAAGATATGTCCTTTTCTCCAAAAAAAGGGGTTCGACCCGATAGGCCGAACCTCTTTTAGTTCATTCAGGCTTCGGAAACGGCAGCAGCGGAGAAACTTACGCCAGAACGCCCGTTGTTCTGCCAAGAATTGGCAACAAAACCGTCGAAGACAATTGGTGCAGTCGGACGAATGTCCGGCATGACAGGCGACGGAACCTTTACGGTTTCGATTTCGGCGCGGCGGCCAGCACGCAGGACAAGCGTCTGAATAGCCCAAAGAGGCATACCGTCACCGTTAGCAGCCTGCTGCCCTTCCACACGGTGGCCGTTTTCAAACACGGCTACAGGAGAGGCCGAGAGGAACTGGAGTTCATCGGCAAAACGGGCAACATCAACAGGGATACGCATAGCAGCATCCTTTCACTATCGCCACGGCCTTTCCGTGGTCATAGGAGAGCTATGCGCGTAGAACACACCAACGAACAGCTAGACGTCACCGTTGGAAAAGAACATCCAAAGCGCCATCTTCCAGATCGGCAATATCGTACAAAGTATCCATTACAGCAAAAGTTTCTTTGAGGTTGCGGCGGGCGCTATGCCATCCACCACCATCCGTAATCCAAACGAATTTCGCACCCTGCACGTCTTGGGCTTCTTCAGCAATCATCTTGTAGCTTCTTGCGACTTCATTCAACTTGGAGCCGCCACCCGAATAAAAATTGGTTTCAATCAAATATACTGTGTCAGGTGTCTTTACAACGAAGTCCCAGCGCTTAGTCGATGTTCCTTCGGCGGATATAGCAGAGAGATCTACATCCCACCTTTCTTCAACGTCCGAAAGATACATTTCCCTGTAGTACTCTGCGTGGGTCTTCTTAATGAAGTTTTCGACCAGACTTTCCATCTGGTGCCCACCACGGTTCTTACGAGCATTGCTGTCAAGTCCTGTTTCAATGCCTAGAACATAATCAACGAGGTTGTTCACAATATGGTTTGCAATTAAATCAAGAAGACCCGTTTTCTTCATGAATACAAGATACTGGTCGATAGAGTAATTCATCTTATCAAACCGATAGTCGAAAGAGCCATCTTCGTCTTGGGCATGAAGCTCCGCCGAACGAATTGCTAGCAATATTGGAATGCACTTCAGCGTTTCCGGATATTTCGTCAGAATATTACGGAAGTCATCTTCAATGTTCTTTGAACCAATAAGCGAATTCAGAATATTCAGCTCAACCTTGATAGAATCAACCTTCGCGTAGATTTTATCGAAATCAACATAGAATTTGTACGTGTTAATGCTGTTGTGCAGCGTATCAAGCCAAGCGTCAAAGTTTCTTGTCATCCTATATCCTTTTGAAGTCGGCGTTTTGATAGCTCAATATACTCCGGTTCATTGTCGATACCAATATATTTCCGTCCGAGTTTTTGCGCTGCAACACCAGTTGTTGAACTGCCACAGAACGGGTCAAGGACAAGATCACCTGGTTCCGTAGAAGAAAGAATAATTCGTTCCAAAAGATATAAAGGCTTCTGCGTAGGATGCTTTCCTTCGATTTTTTCCCTTTTCGGAGTCAATGAGCCGGTCCACACGTCCTTCATCTGTTTTCCGCCGTTCATTTCCTTCATCAGAGCATAATTAAAGAAATGTTTTGAACACCTATCATTCCTTTGTGCCCACAGAACAGTTTCCGTACTATGGGTAAAACAACGGCAGGCAAGGTTCGGCGGAGGGTTCGTTTTTTGCCATGTTATGTTATTGATGATTTTGAAGCCTTCTTGTTCTAACGCAACCCCAACGCTATAAATGTTATGAAGAGTTCCACTAATCCATATCGTTCCGTTAGGAGCAAGAACCGTTTTGCAGAGCCTTATCCAATTACGATTGAATTCATGTTTGGCTTCAAATGAAGCGCCCTTATCCCAGTCCCCTTTATCAACAGAAACCATACGGCCAGAATGACAACTAATGCCGCCGTTACTAAGAAAATACGGCGGGTCAGCAAAAATCATATCCACCGATTCAGGCTGCATTTTTGGCAGCAATGAGAAAGTGTCACCAAGAAACAGTTCTTCGTTTTCAGTCTGATAAGCAGGTGCAATCGGATCGGCAAACACTTTCTTCACGAACGTTCATCCCCCTATTCTTGGTAATTGGTGATAATAACTTCCTTACCGACACGCTTAGAGGCATCTCGATTAATCGCACGTCGTACAGAAACAGGTTCGATATGGAAACCGTCATACAGTTCATACACAAGATCCACATTATGGTTACTTAACATCACTTTCGCGCCCAAAGCATCAAGTTTTCTATAAAGCTGAGCCAACCGGCAATGGTCTTCGTAAGTGAATCCATCTTTGGTGTAATCAGTAAAACTAGCGGTTTTACTAATCGGAACATAAGGCGAATCGAAGTAGACAAAGTCACCAGATTGCACGTCTTCACAGGCTACTTCGAAATCGCCTTCCCTAATTTCAACATCGTTATTCCTAAGGAACGCCCCCACGCCACGCAGGTTATTTTCGTCCATCGAAAGGCCATTTATTTTATTGTTGTAGGGAACGTTAAAGAGCCCTTTCGAATTTACACGATAAAGGCCGTTAAAACAGTGCTTGTTAATCCAAATGGTCAACGCGGCACATTCCACATCAAAAGTGGCAGAGGCGATTTTTTCGTTGTACTTCTGCCGCATTTCAAGATACATAGCTTTGTCACAGGAGACGCCATCATAATCCCGAAGAACGTCTATTACGGCTTCAGAGTCAGCCCGCAACTGGCGATAGACATTAAGCAGCTGCGCATTCACATCATTAATTACGGCAGATTTAGGCTGCACGTCAAGGAGCAAGGCAGCCCCACCAATAAATGGTTCATAGTAGCGCCGGTAAGAGTGCGGCATACGTTCTTCAAGCCTATCAAGAAGTTGCTTTTTGCCGCCAGCCCACTTCAGGACAGGCTTTAGCTGCGGTTCCACTACAGTCATATCGTCACCTTCCCTTTTAACCAGCACATATGCCACTACCAAAAAAACACTTTCAAACAGAAAAGCATATACCCAAGATCCGCAACACGCCGATATACCCAGTCTTATCACCACAAAAATATGAAATAGCCTATAAATGGCGGAATACCAACATAAATTTCGACTACCGTCAGCTCCACGAAAGCCCGCTGCATTCATTCCACCGCGGCGGGCTTTTTCTTTTGTTTTTCGCCATTTTCCAACGTTCAGCATAAAGCTGGCCTGTCATAAAAGCCAAAGGGCATGCTCGTAAATCACCCTCCTTAAGCCGCGCAACGAAGCACCACAGAAAGAAGCAGCCAAGGCGGCCTCCCAACGCCACATTCGCTCACAATAGCCATTTAACGGGGTCATTTTTGGCGATTTATATGACTTCGACCCCGTTAAAACTGATTTCTTGCCTCAAGAATACCGGTTCTCTCAATATATCGCTTGAAAATCGACTAAAATGGCGTTTAACAGTGCTATTGTTGACAATCTATATGACTTTGACCCCGTTAGACGGCTCTTCCAGTATGAAGGAGTGGCAATGGAGACGTATCGCAGGGAGCATTACTTGACCCAGCTTCGCCCATTCTATGATGATTCAGACCTCATCAAAGTGATCACCGGCATCCGCCGATGTGGCAAATCCAGCCTAATGAACACCGTCATGGACGAGCTTCTCAAGCTCAAGGTCCCGAAAAACAACATCATCTACATCAACTTGGATCGCAGGGAGCACCGCACCGTCACGACGCCAGAGAAACTTGACCGTGTCATCGAACGAGCCGTAAGGGGCGCAAGCGACGGATTGCGATATCTGTTCATCGATGAAGTACAGAACGTCAAAGGCTTCGAAACCGTCATCAACGGATGGCGAGAGGAAGGAGACTGCTCTATCTTCATGACTGGCTCAAATTCCTATCTACTGTCCGGCGAGCTCGCTACCAAGCTCACAGGCCGATATATCGAACTGGAAATGTTCACCCTTTCCTTCCACGAGTATCTTGGCATGCGCAACTTCTTGAATAAGCCAGCAATTCCGACATCACAGGCATTCCGCGACTACTTGACCTACGGTGGATTTCCGAAGTCATTGGAGTATGACGACCCCGACGCGAAGGCGATATATATTCAGGACGTTATCGGGCAAATCTTCGATAAGGACATCACTGCACGAAAGACGGTACGCAATCGCGACACATTCGCACGTGTGCAGGATTACCTCATCAATAACTGCGCCGCCCCCACGAATCTCACCGGTATCATAAAATATTTGAAGAACAGCGAAAACGTTACTCTCAAACGTGAGACACTCGCCACCTACATACGGTTGCTAAAGAACGCGAAAATCCTATACAAATGCCCGCGTTTCGACTTACGATCCCGCAAGTCACTGAGAGGCGGAGAGAAGTACTACCTCGCCGACCCGGGTATACGATTCGCCCGCAATACTGATGCAAGAATCAGCTACGGACCCTCGCTGGAGAATGCACTATATACACATCTAAAGTCGAAGGGGTACGACGTGAGTGTCGGCACGATAGGAAAGCTCGAATGTGACTTCATCATCAGGAAACGCGATCAGTATGCATATATCCAGGTGTCAATGAGTATCCAAGATCCAACCGTCGAGGAGCGTGAGTACCGTCCGTTTGGCAAACTCGCCGACGGCTACCCGAAATACCTGTTCACATTGGACCCACTGCCTCTACAACGTGATGGCGTACGTCATCTCAACCTCATGGAATTTTTGCAAAACGACGGCGACATCAACTTTGGCTAAGCACCGGCAGCGAGTATGACTTCATAAGGAAATTTGTACGACAATCACACCTTATGAGTGAAACGACTCCTTAGGGTTGCTTGACGACGAAGAGCAGGGCCTCGGAATCCAAAGGTTCGCACGCAACACCATCATCAGTTACAGGCTGACATTGACCCCCATCGGAATAACATAGGAAAGGGACTCGAGTTGGTCTCCATCAATCCGCTTCATAAGAACATCCACCACTGTTCGCGCCAGCAAATCATACGATTGGGCAACAGTAAGCAGTGGCGGGAACACGGCCTGCGCAAGAAATGTACCGTCGTAGCCAAATATGAATAAATCATCCGGAACCTGCATTCCCCGCGCAAGCGCCTGTCTCTGAATCGCCGTAGCCACAGGGTCGGCGGAAAATACTCCATCGAGTCCAGGATATGAATTGAGAATCTCGTCAGCAGTATTCAGATACGTTGAAAACTCAAATTGATTCAGTTGCAGTTCCTGAGTAATACAGGTAATGCCATGCTCACGCATCCGCTTCGCGAAAATCTCATGCCGCATGTTCGATGGAGTCTTCACCTGCCCCGACGCAACCAGCTGCACCACTTTGTGGCATCCACGATCAATAAATGCTTGCGCGGCAATCTCGCCACCCTGAACATGATCAGAAGCCACAACTGGAATGTCATCAGCCAGATTACGGTCCAACGCCACAATCGGAGCATTGATATCGGAATAGTTGATATCAACAGAATGGGAACCGATAATAATTCCGTCGACTTTATTAGCAGTCAACATATCGATGTATTTTCGTTCTTTTTGTGATGAATGCATGGTGTTACACAGAATCATCTTGTATCCGCGAGTATCTAATGCATCCTCGATCCTTGCGGTTATCGTAGAGAAGAATGGATGTTCCACATCAGGAATCACCAGACCAACCAGACTCGTCTTGCTGGTGTACAAACTTCGCGCTATCTGATTGGGTTGATAATGTAATTCCTCAATGGCCGCCTGTATGGCGGCCTTGGTCTTTTCCGACATATAGCCACGATTGTTGAGATAACGTGACACCGTATTTTTGGAGACCCCTGCGGTCTGCGCAACATCCGTAATCGTCGGCATGACATTCCTCCCTCACATATGCGGCAGTGCGCGGAATCAATATGGCTTCATATTATTCTGTACACTGCCGTTCTCAATCGTCAATGTCGAGAATCAGACCGCATCCAAGCCATATCCTTTGACATCGACCAGTACCGCATCCCCATTTTTCGCGTACATGGAAATACCGTTGTGTTCATTGTCAGCAAAGACATTCATCGAGTGAACGACACGTCCTCCATCAACGAAAATCTCCATCGAACTCTGATCACTGAGCAGTATTACGTCGAGCTTCTCTTTTCCTTGGACAGAAAGCGGACTTCGCGATGTACCTTTACTCCATTCATCGGCCTTGTCACGATTCACACTCATACGCGCATGGGCCAGATCGAAGTCGACCACCAACGCCCGATCATCATGTTGGCGTAGATTCAAGTGAATGGAAGCTGCATCGGTTTGCATCAAATCGATGGAGAAACCCAGCTCGTAAGCCACTCCATCACCGACCCTTAACGTCGTTGATTCTTCGCCAAGACGAATTGTCGGCGGCAGCACCGCCATCTCGCTACGCAACGTACTGATTTCATCAACAGGCATGATGGAAAGCGTTAAGTCGTCATTCATACGTACCTCACGTGGAACGGCGAACGACCCACACCAACCTTCTCGCCAGGTCGGCCCCCAATCCTTCCAAAATGGCATCCAGTCCCATCCATTGGCCCAGCCGACCATGATACGGCGACCATTCCCATCTTGGAATGTCTGCGGAGCGTAGAAATCAAACCCCCAATCAGCTTCTCCCGTCACGGTATAGGTGAAGCTCCCCGTCCCGTAATCGAAATCGCCTACGAAATAGACGGTGGTTCGTTCTCCGATACCCATCGGCGAACATAGGAAGACCCATTTGTCTCCTAGTGGGAAGAAGTCCGGGCACTCCCACATGAAGCCCCACTCACCTCGGGATTCGAATAACACATTAAAGAATTCCCAATGCAACAGATCTTTCGAACGATACAGCAACGCCTGAGCCCTACCGTCGCGTTGAGCACCGCAAACCAGATAATACAAGCCTTCATGTTCCCAAACTTTCGGATCACGAAAGAAGTCGTGCGGAACCCCTTCCGGAGGTTCTATGACAGGGTTTCCCTCGCACTTGCTAAAGTGCACCCCGTCTACGCTCACTGCCACGTTCTGCGTCTGCTCAAATCCATTGCCATTATTAGCTGTGCCAGTGTATACCAAGTATAAATCGCCATCTTTTTCGATTGCGCTACCGGAAAAACAGCCTCCCTGAGGATGGTCGTCATAAATCTCACTGGGAGCAAGAGCCACAGGCAAATGTTCCCAATGCAACAGATCATCACTGACGGCATGCCCCCAATGCATCTGTGACCAGAATCCACTATAGGGATTGAATTGATAGAAGAAATGGTATTTACCCTTATAATAAATCAGCCCATTAGGATCATTAATCCAACCGCAGGGTCCCATGAAATGGTATCGTTGACGCATTGCCGTTTTCGCCACTTCAGATGCCTGTTGCTCGATAACGTGTTGTGCCCGATCAATCGCAGACTGCATGGTTTCTTTACTCATTGTTCTCTCTCCGCATCAAATGCATCACGAAGTTTTTTGGCGAATTCCGTGTTCAGCTTGGACTCACGACGAGCCTTGTCCTCCTTGATTCGGAATTGCGTATCGCGACGAGGCTCGTAGTCCTTCCATCTCTTTTGATAAGTATCGCGTGCAGCTTGTTGTTCTTCGGTAAGTTGCGGTAGAACCAGTTTACGCTCAGGAAGTTGCGGAACTACGGGCAAACGATCCTCGACCGGTGCAATGGTGATCCGGCTTGCCGTCGGCAAAATCTGATACCAGTAGGCCGTAGAACTCCAATCATCGGACAACTGATTGGCATGACCATGCTCGATAGTCACCTTCAGATGCTTTTCAAAGCGCACCGGATCAGTGATATGCCAACGATATGAAACTTGGAATCCATCAGTATCCCCTTCATGGACGATAGTGCCGAAGAATGGATACGCATTGCGCTGCATACCCCAGGCATGGTTGAAATAATCCTCAGTGCCGGTGCCGTTCAAACTCGGATATTCCTCACCATCGATGAAGAACATATCGTTGCCTTCTCCCCACCAACTTCCTTGGAAGTGCTTGACCGTGAGATTACAGCCAACGTAGTGGCCTGTCCCCTCGACATCCAACACCGTATAGTTGTTCTCTCCTTTGAAGTTCGTGACGTTATTGACTTCCGGCGAATTGACCTGCAATTCCGGTCCCCAGCCATTGCATGGGTTTTCGCGATGCCATGCCGCATGGAAGTAAGCGGTATCCTCCGGTAGAGGCTCGCCGTACATTTCATAGTCGATGTTGAAGTACAGAATGAACGGCAACTCGTTATCATTGACGATTTCAATCTTCGCCTTCTTATTGAAAGGCATCGGGAAATAGCATGATACGGAGCAGGGTGCACCAAACTTTCCTGCTTCCTCCGGCTTGAGCGATACATTAAACGGCAGTGAGGAGAAGTTGCCAGGGTAGCTGTTGCCTATGCAGAAGAAATCTCCGAACGGCACCAACACGCTTGGGGTGTCTTGGTCATCCCATGTGATCTTGATAAGCGCCTTGCGGTAATAGAAAGGATCGTAGGCGTCCCAGATTACACCGAGTGCCGGGTGAATCTCCATCACCGGAGCCGCCGAAGCGTTTAATTCCGGATCAAGGATACTCGGTGCCACCACCTTGCGACATGAAGAGGTCATCCACATATGGGTGATGCAACCCGGACCTTCGATTTCTCCCAAGGTAATGCTCTCTCCCGCAGGAATCTCCCAGTAATCCTGGTTCTTTCCCCGCTGGTCCCAACTGGCCAACCTACCGTTACGAGCATGCTTCACCTTAGTGAGGTCCTTGAAAAGACCAGTGATTTCACTCATGATTATCTCCTTCGATATTGTTTATTTTTAAATTCATTGCTGATTTCTCAGCCCTTGACGGCACCAGCTACCATGCCACCTACGATCTTTTTCTGGAACAATCCATAAAAGACGAGCTCTGGAATGATGATCATCACGCTTGAGGCAACAATGCCTCCATAATCAACCGTGTACGTGCCCTTAAAGAAGGATGCTCCCATGGATAGGGTGTAATCATTTTGACTACGCAACATCACCGATGCAAACGGGTATTCATTCCAGATATACAGCACATTGAAAATCACCACAGTGGCAATCACCGGTTTGGTCATCGGCAGAATTACCTTGATCATTAAGTCCCATATCGAACATCCATCAATAATCGCCGCTTCGTCAATCTCTACCGGCAGAGCCTTCAGATAACCGACAAAAAGCAACGTGTTGAAGGAAATCGATGACGCAACATACGGAAACACCAGCGCCCACTGTTCTCTCAGGCCAAAGAACAAATTAATCTTATAGACAGGGAACAGCAGAATGAACGGTGAGACGCTCAGTCCTGCAATCAGGAACGCATAGATGGCCTTCGTTAGATTGGGTCGCCTATAGGTCATGCGAGCCAAGGCGAATGAGCTTAGGAAAGTAATGACCAGTTCAATGACGATTGAGACCGCGCATACAATGAACGTATTGGCATACAGCCTCGGATAGTTCAAGGTATGGAGTGCATTGCGATAGTTGCTCCAATTCAAGGTCTTTGGCCAAGCCAGTGGATTCGATATGATTTCGGAATTCGTCTTAAACGACATCATGAGCATCCACAGGAACGGGAACACCATGAGTATGGTGACCAATGCCATCACGGTGTGGAGCACCATCTTCGTCTTTTTGGACATCATGGCTATCAGCCCCTTTCCCTACTGAAAAGGAAGTACAGACCGGTGATCCCTAGGGAAATCAGGAATGTTACCGTGGCAACGGACATACCGTAGCCATAGTCGCTACTCTGGAACGTTACCGAATAACTGTAGGTGACCAGAGTCTCAGACATATGGTTCGGCCCTCCTCCCGTAGTTTGCTGTACAATTTCGAAAATCTTGAATATTCCAGTGATAATGAGTACTACGACCGTGGAAATGGTCGGTCTCATCATGGGAATAATAACGTGCCAGACACGCTGTCGAGCGTTGGCCCCGTCGACTCTCACTGCCTCAAGCACTTCCTCGGGAATCATCTTGAGACCGGCGATGAAGATGGTAGTAAGGTACCCGAGCTGCTGCCAGAAATAGATGACGGAAATGCTGTAAGGGGAAAGAACAGTACCGCCAATCCACTGCCGGGCTAGGGAACCGGCTCCGATCGCTCTGAGTACGCCATTGATGACACCGATTTTGGGATCAAGAATATATACCCAAATAATGCCGACGATGATTGGGGCGATGATTGCCGGGGAGAATATCAGCGCTTTGGAAGTATCGACAAGCTTGAGTTTATTGTTCAGCAACAGTGCCAGCAGGAAGGACAGAACGAGGAGCAGCACCGACGCCACCACAAAGATGACCACTGTGTTCTGCAACGATTTCCAAAAGACCTTGTCGCGGAAAAGCCTGATGTAATTCGTCAAACCGTTGAAATGCGCTTTTCCTATGCCGGAATATTTGGTGAAACTATAACCAATGGCGATGATTATCGGCAACACAATGAATACCGTGTACGCCAGAAGTGTCGGGATTAGGAACCCTATCTTGTAACGTGTTTTGCTCAACCAGTGCATATTAACAACTTCCTGCCACGTAATTTCAAGTACCGCCGGGCAGTGAATAATCACCGTCGTTCATTTCTCTGCCCGGCAGATGCATGCAATGTTGGGGAGTACAAGGGTTACTTGCTGTTCTCGAGAGCGTCATCCATCTTGGCAAGCGCCTCCTGAGGGGAGTAGGTCCCTTGCATTACGCCAAACAGGCCGTCATACAGAGACTGCTGTACACTCGATGGCACTGTCAGATCCGGTGCGGAAACCGGTGACTTGTAACCGTTGGACAAGGCATCAACCATCGCGGACATCGAATATTTATCCGCGCTCGGGGTTAGTCCCTCGTATGAAGTCGCGGGGAACATAGAGTTTTCATACGAGAGTTCGGCGGCTTCCCTGCTGTAATAGAACTTAAGGAATGAGTATGTAGCGGCCTTGACATCATCATTGTCGTTTACGGTGGCACTTACCGCAATCGGTGCGGAGGGAACTTTCATATCAAGTTTTTGGCTGTATTTCGTGTCGGCAAAGGTCGGCCCCCACCAAAAACCAACCTTATCTCCAAGATTCTTATCAAATTCAGTGCAATCCCATTGTCCGCTGCCAAACATGGCGGCCTTGCCCTCATCAAACTGTTGCTTAGCATCGAAATATTCGATGGTCGACATGTTTTCCGGGAATGCACCGGCATTCGAGAGTCCCTGAATCTTGGTAAACGCCTTAATCAGGTCATCGTTGTCAAACTTCTGTTTGCCGTCAAGAATATCCTGAATGAAATCTGGCCATCCGTACCTTGCCAGCCATAAGTTGAATTCCCACATGGCGAAGGAACTGTTCTTGCTGCCAATGGCAAGCGGAGTAACGCCACTGTTCTTAAGCTTGGCGACCATTTCCAGAAATTCATCATATGTGGTGTCGTCGGTGGGATATGCGACCCCTGCCTTATCAAACAGGTCTTTGTTATAGAAGATACCCTGTATGTTACTTTGATACGGAAGTCCATACTGGACACCGGAATCATCTTGGAAAGCTGCCTCGGAGCCATTCAAAGCGGCTTTTACGTCGGCATTCTGGTCGAGAAAGTCTTTCAAATCCAGCAGTACGCCGGATTCATTGAATTCAGTAACCTGACTGCCTTCTACCCAAAACACTTGAGGAAGCGTTCCGTCAGAGGCCTCCAACTTCATATTTTTATTATGGGATTCGGTGTCTGCCGCTTCGAATTCGACTTTGTACTTACCTTTGTTTGCCTTGTTAAAAGCTTCTACAATCGCATTGGTCGCTGGTTCCTGCTTGGCGGGATTAGCGACGTTAATACCAAACTTAATCACCGTGGCGCCGCTATCATCCTTCGTGGAATTCGACGTTTCGCCGCATCCGGACAACATGCCCATCATCATTACGGTCGCCGCTGTTGCTGACACCGCCGTCATCAACACATTTCTCTTCATGACGCTTCCTCGCTTTCATGGACCCGTAAGGTTTCATCCTTTCCATGCCAGGGAATACCAAACATTTGATATTTCAACCGGTTAACATAATTTGCAGCACAAAACCACGTTGAACTGCCCTGTAAATTATATTTTCCCGTCGACCAACGTGAGAATTACCTCACATGCAATCGATTTGGTTATCCTGACATGGACCACCATACACGTCATAGCTCGATATGTCAACCGATTAACATATCGAATGACATTACTTCGAAAAGAGGCGAGCTTCAAGCTCCTTAAAGCTGTTTCTCTCTGAATGGTACGATATTCTACCTAGTGGGATAAATGAGTCCAACACAAATCAGAGAACTCCGAGGCCGGATTCACGCACCGACGCGCTGACGCACATAGGCATCAAGTACGTCGGCGGTGATGCCGTCATATCCCTTGATCGATGCGAATTGCGGGCCGTTCGAATTGTCGAGCTGCATGAAACCGGTCTGGCCGATCGTGGTGGCACCGGAGGCGACGGCGGAACGCAGGCCGCTCATCGAGTCCTCAATCGCAATGCAATATCGCATATCCTCCGGCGCGATGCCGAGACGCCGACCCGCCTCCAAATACGGTTCCGGCGACGGTTTCTTCGCAACGTCATCATCGCCGCACACGAATCCGGCAAACACTCCGGCCGGCGCCTGATCGACCAGATTCTGCGCAAGATGACGAGGCGACGTCGTCACCAACATTGACGGCACACCTGCAGCAGCCAACGAACGCAGCACATCCTCGACACCGGCGATCCAGGGAATCCTTTCGAATTCCTTCTGCGCGACATAATCAATCATGCCTTTGCCGATCTCCTCGATCGACAGCTGACAGCCATGCTCCACCATACGGCGCGCCACGTCTGGCACCGGCGTACCGGAACCCTGCCAGGCCAAGTCCTCATCCCAGTAGCCGCCATGTTCGGCCGCGATCTTCAGCTCGCCCTCGTGCCAATACGGTTCGGAATCAATCAGCGTGCCATCCATGTCCCAGAACACGGCCTTCAGCAGCAGCCCGTTATCGCCCGCACCATTCGAAACAGTCATGACATTCCCTCCTTAATACCATGACTATTTCAGCAGACCAGCGCGACCATGCCGTCGTGAGCCCAACGTAGCCGAAGACAGTGACGCCTCATCAAGGGCCCAATACGGAATCGTTCCGCAGGATTTGCCACCCTGCGGAACGATTCCGTGTCAATTACGCTGCGACTACTCTTCAGCGTCGTCGTTCTTTTCCGCGTCGCTTTGCTCCTGCTCGGCCTTCGCGGCATCCTCCGCCTTCCAGCGGGCAATGCAACGTTCCACACGCTTGTACCCGATGATTTTCGGATCAAGCCCGGCCTCGCGGAAAATCGCCGCAGGTGAACCACCTTCGGCATATCGCCTCATGCAGTCGTCACGGAATTCCTTCGAATAGCAAATACGATACTGGGTGACCGATTCCACGGCATCCAGAGTCCCGAGATATTTCCGGGTCTTGGCAGTGAACGCAACTCTTGGCACTGTTCGCTCCTAACTCCTCGTTCCACACACCGTAAGGTCGCCCATCCCCGAATCTCCTTCGGGAAATCGAACTATATTCTACGAATCAATTGACTCATCGTAAGAAAAACAGCCGAAATACGGATAAACACTATTATTTCTCACAATAACGACATCATGTCAAATAGTAGGGGTTATTTTGGCCCACTATATAACAAAACTGGGCATCACCCCGTCAGGCATGCCCAGTTTTGAATGTTTTCCGAAAATCTGCTGTCAACTTTAACGAATTCCCCAAATCACCATGGATTTGGACTCCTCGCCTTCACCCGATCCGCTCCGTCCGGATGGCAATTCGCGTGTATTGACATGAATCTGCCGCCGCCACATGCGAGCCCTGCGAGAACGTTCGATTTCCACGATGCCACCGTCCGCGTCAGCCGCGAATACGCTGGAGCCGGCCGGCTTGCGCAACCGCTCCACCTGTCGGCGCAGTTCACGATTCTCCTCTTCAAGTTCGAGGATCCGCGTGATTCCAGCCAGATTGATGCCCTCTTCCTGACTGAGTTGCTGCGCCTGCACAAGGCGGAATACGTCCCGCAACGAGTATCGACGTGCACCGCCTCCCGTACGCTGCGGCACGACCAGCCCGAGGCGATCGTACTGCCGTAGCGTCTGCGGATGCACATTCGCCAGCTCGGCGGCACGGCCGACCGTGAACACCGGCAGTTCGATGTCGAAGCCGACTTCATCGGCACCGTCCAGATCAGCCCTGCCGGCCACAATCGCGACGGCACACATCTCATACAGCTGGCGAACCTGCTGCTCCACGCGTGACCGTGCCATGATACTCAGCGCTCCTTGGCGAGCTCATCGGCGAAGTCACCGCACGCCTTGTCGAACTCCTTCGCAGCGCGCTTGACCGCAAGGCCCGGCCTGTCGGGAATGCGTATTTCCACACGACCGATCAGATCACCGTCGCCGCGCGGATTGGCTACGCCCTTGCCGGAAAGGCGCACTTCGGTACCGCTCGAAGAGCCGGCCGGCACCTTGAAAGCGACTTCGTTGCCGTCGATGTCTTTGGCGCTCACCTTCGCACCGGCGACAGCCTGTCCGACCGTAATCGGCAAGGCCATGATGATGTCACGCTTGCGCATGGTGAACTTCGGATCCTCGGCGACGGAAATCTGCAGATACAGATCGCCGTTCTTGCCGCCGTTGCGCCCAGGCTTGCCCTTGCCGGCAAGACGGATTTTCTGACCATCCTTCACACCGGCGGGGATATGCGTCTTGAACTTCTTGCCACCGGCACTCAGGGATACCGTCGCCCCCTTGACCGCCTGACGGAAAGTCAGGTTGATCTTGGAATTACGATCTTCGCCATCCTCAGGCTGCGCGGCCTGTTCATAGGCGCCGTAAGGGCTACCCGCACCAGCGCCATACGCTCCTGCGCCCTGGCCCGCGGCTCCGCCGAACATCGAGAAGATGTCGTTGAGATTCGGATTGCCGCCGTTGGTCTGGAAACGGATGCGCGACCCGTTGCCTCCCATGCCGGTACCGCCGAACATCGATCCGAAGATGTCGGAGAAACCGCTCGCGTCGAAGCCACCCGCACCGGAGCCGCCGGCGAAACGCGCACCACCCATGCCGAACTGGCGGATGGCGTCATACTTCTGGCGGCTTTCCTTGTTGTTCAGCACGTCGTACGCCTCGGAAATGTCCTTGAACTTTTCCTCGGCTTCCTTGGTCTTGTTCAGATCAGGATGATACTTGCGCGCCAGCTTGCGGTATGCCTTGGTGATCTCGTCGTCGGTGGCCTCCTTGGAGACACCGAGGACCTTGTAGAAGTCTTTGCTCAGCCATTCATTCTCAGCCATGATGTGCCTCCTTTCGTGAGGTAGCTGACTTTAGCCCTGCGGGGAAGCCACGACCACACGGGCCGCGCGAATCACACGGTCGCCGATGCGGTAGCCGGCTTCCACCACGGTATCGACGGTTTCCTTCTCGGCGGTCGGATCCGGCCTGTGCAGAATCGCATCGTGCTTGGTCGGATCGAAGTCCTCGCCTTTTTCGCCGAACTTCTCGACGCCGAACTTCTCGAAAGCCTTGTCGATCTTTGCGGATACGGCCTTGAAGGAGTCGTCCATCTCGCTATGCTCGCGGATGCGGTCGATGTCGTCAAGAGCCGGCAGCAACGCAGTAAGTACGTCGATGATGCCGTGCTGACGGAAGCGATCCTGCTCCTTCTGCGCACGATTGCGGAAGTTGATGAATTCCGCACGCTCACGCTGGAGAGCCTCAAGATATTCCGCGGCTTCCTTCTTGGCCTGGCCCAGTGGGGTCAGGGTGTCGTCGGCAGCGGCGTCTTCGGCGTTTGCAGCGGTGGCGGAACCCTCAGCCTGTGCCGAGTCGGCCGCCGTATCGGCAGCGGCCGACTCGGGGGCACCGGCAGCGGCGTCATCCGCCGCCGGGCCGGTGCCGGAGGGAGCGGTCTGCCCGGACAGGTTGTCCATATCAGGCAGATCGTTCAGATACTCGTCCTTGTTGAAGTCGGACATGATTACTTGTTGTCCTTGTCGTCATCGTCCACGACTTCGGCGTCAACAACGTCATCGTCAGCGGCACCGGCACCTGCGGCACCGGCAGCGCCCGCTCCGGCCGCACCCGCGGCGTCGGCGGCACCCTGCTGGGCGTAGAGGGCCTGACCGATCTTCTGGGCGGAGGTCATCAGCTCGCTCTGGGCGGTCTTGATCTTCTCGATGTCCTCACCCTTCAGGGCTTCCTTGAGCTCGTTGACCTTGTCGGTGACTTCCTTGGCCACGTCGTCGGAGAGCTTGTCCTTGTTATCGTTGACGAGCTTCTCGGTCTGGTAGGCGAAGGATTCGGCCTGGTTACGGGTCTCGGCATCCTCCTTGCGCTTCTTGTCTTCGGCCTCGTGGGCTTCGGCCTCCTTGACCATGCGATCGATCTCATCCTTCGGCAGGCCGGAGCCGCCGGTGATGGTCATGGACTGCTCCTTGCCAGTGCCCTTGTCCTTGGCGGACACGTGCACGATACCGTTGGCGTCGATGTCGAAGGTAACTTCGATCTGCGGGACGCCACGCGGCGCCGGCGCGATACCGGTCAGTTCGAAGGTGCCCAGCGGCTTGTTATCGCGAGCGAACTCACGTTCGCCCTGATAGACCTGGATGAGCACGGACGGCTGATTGTCTTCCGCGGTGGAGAAGACTTCCGAGCGCTTGGTCGGGATGGCGGTGTTGCGATCGATGAGCTTGGTCATGATGCCACCCTTGGTTTCGATGCCGAGGGACAGCGGGGTCACGTCGATGAGCAGCACGTCCTTACGGTCGCCCTTGATGACGCCGGACTGTACGGCAGCGCCGACGGCCACGACCTCATCCGGGTTCACGGACTGATTGGCTTCCTTACCGCCGGTGAGCTCCTTGACCAGCTCCTTGACGGCCGGCATACGAGTGGAGCCGCCGACGAGGACCACATGGTCGATGTCGCTCACACCAATGCCGGCGTCGGCCAGCACGTTGTTGAACGGAGTACGGCAACGGCCCAGCAGATCGGAGGTCATTTCCTCGAAGTGGGCGCGGGTCAGGGTCTCATCCAGATGCACCGGAGTGCCGTCAGGAGTCATGGCCAGATACTGCATGGAAATGCTGGTGCTGGTCGAGGAGCTCAGCTCCTTCTTGGCCTGCTCGGCGGCTTCCTTCAGACGCTGCAGAGCGATCTTGTCCTTGCTCAGGTCAACGCCATACTTGTTCTTGACTTCGCCGACGAGCCAGTCGATGATCTTCTGATCCCAGTCGTCGCCGCCCAGGTGATTGTCGCCGTTGGTGGCCTGCACCTGAATGGTGGAGAAGCCGTCATCGTCCTTGCCGATTTCCAGCAGAGACACATCGAAGGTGCCGCCACCCAGATCGAAGACCAGGATGCGCTCGTCTTCCTTGCCCTTTTCAAGACCGTAGGCCAGTGCGGCTGCGGTCGGCTCGTTGATGATACGCAGCACGTTCAGGCCAGCGATGGTGCCGGCGTCCTTGGTCGCCTGACGCTGGGCGTCGTTGAAGTATGCCGGGCAGGTGATCACGGCGTCGGTGACCGGCTCGCCCAGGTAGGCTTCGGCGTCGCGCTTGAGCTTCATCAGCACCTGTGCGGAAATCTCCTGAGGAGTCCACTTCTTGCCGTCGATCTCAACGGTCCAGTCAGTGCCCATGTGGCGCTTGACGGAGCTGATGGTGCGATCGACGTTGGTCACGGCCTGACGCTTGGCGACCTCGCCGACCAGAATCTCGCCGGACTTGCTGAATGCCACGACCGACGGAGTGGTGCGAGCGCCCTCGGCGTTCACGATAACGGTGGGCTGGCCACCTTCAAGAGTTGCGATGCAGGAATTGGTAGTACCCAAATCGATGCCAACTGCGCGTCCCATAACTTATCTCCTTTGCAGATTAGGTTCGCTATACGTTCTTTCGTTCTTCGCTCGAGTTCCGGATTGCCGTCTCTCGTGCTTTCCAAAACTTGAGCCTACACCACTCAACTTTTGAACGCAACTTTTTATTCCCGAATCCACAAAAATTCTTGAGCCATCTTCGCTCAACTTTGTCGATCCCCTCAATCTACCGACGCCCACACCCGCCTCACCGTCGGCAGACTAAGAAACAACCCAAACTACCGACGCTTAGAGGGCACTAAGCGTCGGTAGTTTGGGAAAAGGATGGGCGACCTAGATCAGCGGGTGATCTTCACGGTCTTGATGATCATCGCAATGGCAGCCAACATAGCCACGGCGATCGCGACGACGGCCACCGCGGTACCGGTCTCACCGAGCGGCGAGCCGTCGGCCTTCGGATTGTTGTTGACCTTGCCGGAAGCGATCACACCGTTCTTGTCGGCATTCTTGTCGGCATTCTTGTCGGCGTTCTTGTCAGAAGAACCGGCGGCCGGAGCCTGGAAGTCGACGGTCACGCTCTTGCCGGACTGGCGTCCGGTGACGGTAAGCGTATATTCGTTGCCTTCGGCCACCTTGTCGAGTGCGATCGCGGTGGTCTGCGCGGTCTTGACTCGCACACCGGAGAGCGGAGTGGTGGAATCGGAAGCGGCGATCACATTGCCCGATTTGTCCTTCAGCTCATAGCTGAGCACGGCATCACCGTTGAAGCCCGTCGCGTCGGCGGCATACGAGCCGTTTTCGGTGGCGACCTTGACTTCGGCGTTGTCGGACAATGCCTTCTGCTGGTCGGTGGTGGTGGCCAGGCCGAGCGCGCCGGCGATGGTGTAGAAGTTGTCGGTCTGATCGGTCAAGCCGATCACACGCTGGGCGCCCGGACCAGATGCCGCAATGCGTAGCTGGGTGCCGGTGTGCTCCATGTCACCACCGTTGTAGCCGCCTTCCTCATCTCGGGAGTCCTCCTGAGCGGTGCCGTAGGAGACGACCATGTTGTTGCCGTCGGCGGTCTTGAGCACGGTGGAGAGCGCATAGGCCGGCTGAGCGTTGAGAATCTGCGAGGTGTGGGCGTGGTCGGCGGTGACGATCACGAGCGTGTCGGAAAGATCAACGTTCTGCAGCACGTAGGAGATGGCCTGATCGAAATCATCGGTCTCACCGATCTGTCCACAGGCATTGCCGGCATGATCCTGCTTGTCGATCGAAGCGCCCTCGATCTGCAGGAAGAAACCGTTGGATTGGCTGGCCGGATTGGCATTGAGCAGTTCGAGTGCCTTCTTGGACATGTCCTTGAGCGAGGAGCCCTGGTTGCCGAGCCACTGATCGTTCACAGTGCACACGGTCGGATTGGCGTCCTTGGACGGATTCTTGGCGGTCGCCTTCGACGCGTTGAACTTGGTCGGCATATTGCCATCGCTCATCAGCGCGAGTACCGGCTGGCCTTCCTTGTATTCAAGCGCGTTCATGGCCGCCGGATCGTTTTCGACGGTCTGGTAGCCCATCTCCTTGGCCTGTTCCCACACGGTCTTACCCGCATATTCGCCGCCCTGTACGGTCTGGCGGAAGTACTTGGAACCGCCGCCGATAGTCACGTCGGCGCGGGTGTCGAGCAGCTGCTCGGAGATGGAGCCGATGCCGCCGTTCTCCTTAAGCTGGTTCACGAGGCAACGCTTCGCAGCATCATTAGAGGAACCATCGGTCTTGCCCTGCGGACCGTAGCAGCCACGCTCGGAGGAATGTGATTCCAGTACGGCCGGAGTGGCGTCCTGGATTTCCGCGGTGGTCACGTTGCCGGTCGCCTTGCCTGCAGCCTTGGCGAGTTCGAACAGATTGAGCTGTGGATTGCCATACACGTCGACATCCACCGCGTTGTTGTAGGTCTTGGTACCGGTTGCCCAAGCGGAGCCGGATGCGGAGGAGTCGGTGACTGCGGTAATCTTGCCGGGATTCGAATTGGCGTTCAGATTGCCCTTACCGTCCTTGCCGACGGCACTGTCGGAGCTGTTGGAACCGAGCGAGAAGGTCGTGTACTGTCCGGTGCCGGCTTCCACGTCGTCGAGCGCACCGGGCTGACCTACCGCGTCAAGACCGTCGAAATGGCCGTTGACACCCTTGAGATAGTTGCGCGCCACGGTGATTTCGGAGTCGCCCATGCCGTCGCCGATGAACAGGACGACATTCTTGGCGGACTTGTTGCCGATTGCTGCGATGCGTTGTGCGCCGCCGTGCTGGGCCAGTTCGGCCACGGATTTGCCGTTCGGACTGTAGGTGGATGCGCTGTCAGCGAGCGCCGGTACGGCGAGCGCGCCGAGCGTGGCGACGGAGGCGAACGCCGCGATGGCGCCCTGAAGAGCCTTGTGCTTGCCCATGTGTTCTTCTTTCTTCTGCACGCGGAACCTTTCCGCGCCTTAATGTTGCGGAATCTTGCGTTTCCATCACCCACGCTAAGCATGCAAAACCAACGCAGTTCAATTCGCACCCTAACGGCAGATGAATTCTGAGCCTGCCAAAGTGAATAATTTCCCTACCATCACAAAACGGGTCTGTGACTCCCCTGTTATGAGGAAGTCGCAGACCCGTTGACTCGCTTATATGATATCGACCGCTGATTCATCGCATATGGCGGATGCCCCCTAGCATGCTTATCAGCTACGCAACAGAATCTCCTCCAAGACGCCGTTTACCGCGTCGGGCATGCCGTATGCGACGAACGGTTCCTTGCTGAAGCGTGGTTTGCCGTCAAGCGTGCGCAAGGTGCCAACCGCTCGGACGCCTTGTTCTCGGATTGCCTGTAACGCATGCTCTTTGGTGATATACGGCATCTGTGCATGTAGCAGCGCATCAAGTACATCCTTGTCAATCGGATTATCCGCGACGGACAAACCTTTTGGAACGGCGACACTCAGCCGAGCAGTTGAAGGCACGTCATGTACGGTGACGGACAGGCTCAGCGTCTGTTCATCGTATGCAATCTCAGCCGTCTCGCAGGCGATACCGTTGATGGTAACCTGCAGTTCGCCGGTCCCAACCGGCGAGACGCCACGGAACACAATCGTCCAATCGCGTCGTTCCGGCACGGATTCGACGGCTCCGTCAACCGGTGAAATCTCGAACCGACTGCCGCCGGATCCGGTAGCGTCACCATCCTTGGCACTATCAGCAATGTCGGCACGCCAATCGAACGTCATCATCGTATCCGCGATGTGCGCACGTCTCGCGCAGGATACGATTCCGTCATCCTCACGCAACGTGAAAGTTCCGTCCGCACCGGGGAAAACCAGCACGTGCAGGGCCGAGGGATTGCGAAGGTCGTTGACATCGTCACCGGTTGCAAGTTCCTGCAACGGAATGATGCCACCCGCTTTAGCGAACACAGGTGTGCGGTCAAGCGCGCGCCACACTTCAAGTCGCCGCCCGGACGCGTTATCGGAGACATAGCGCCGTCCATCGAAGAAGTCGTACCATTCGCCTTGCGGCAACCATGCTTCAGTCCTGCCACGCTGTGCCGTCGGATCGTCATCGGTCACGATGGGTGCCATCAGCAGTTCGGTACCGAATCGGAATTCGTCTGGCACTTCGTAGGCTTGCGGATTGTTCGGTTCGCTCCAATACATCGGTTCGACTAGCGGCCGTCCGTCAAGCGCCGCACGATAGTTCATCGTGTACAAGTACGGCAGCAGCATATGGCGCAGTCTCAGTGAGGCGACCATGGCCGCATGCACATCGCCGGAAAAATTCCATGGCTCCTTGCCGGTGAACGGCGAGCTGCTTGAATGCAGGCGGTTAATCGGGCTGAATGTGCCCAACTGGTACCAACGGGCCTCCAGATGTTCATTACGGTAGCCACACATATGCCCACCGATGTCATGACTCCACCAGCCATAGCCGATGTTCGATGCAGTCGCGGTGAAATATGGCTGGAATTGCAATGACTCCCATGTGACGATAGTGTCGCCGGAGAAGCCTACCGGATAGCGATGCGAACCGGGACCGGCGTAACGGGAGAAGGTCAATGGCCAGCGGCCGTCGCGTCCGGAATCCAGATAGTGCATGTGATTGAGCACCCACAGCGGGTCAAGTCCCGGCTGTCGGGTCACACCGCCCTGCTGCCAGTCGAGCCACCAGAAGTCGACGCCCTCATCTTCCATACGGTGATGCATGTCAAGATATGCATCGACGAAGTCCGGATTGGTCAGGTCGAATTCCGCAGCCTCCCCGGTCGTGGGGTCAATGCCGACACGTTTGGCGACCGTTTCGTAATCGTCCTCGTACGCACGTATGCCGTCGCGCGGATGCACGTTCAATGTGGCCTTCAGCCCGCGTTCGTGCAGACTGCGCAGAAATGCACAATGATCCGGGAATAGCTGACTGTTCCACGAATAGCCGGTCCAGCCGGAACCATATTTCGGATTCACGTCATCGACACGATGCCAATCCATATCGATGACCGACGTGGTGAACGGGATACCCTCATTCTTGAACCGATCCATCAGTTCCAGGTATTCCGTCTGCGTGTAACGGTAGTAGCGACTCCACCAGTTGCCAAGCGCATAGCGCGGCAGCAACGGGGTCGGTCCAGCCAGCGTATAGAAGTCCTGCACAGCTTCGATGTAACGACGCCCGTATCCGAAGAAATAGATGTCGGTTTCCGCATGATCTCTTGGCCTAACCCAAGTGCCGAGCGGATTCGTCTTGCCGTCGACTTCATCGGCCTCGACGATGACGTTCGATCCGGAATCATCGATTACAGCCCAACCGTCACGTGAGAGTACACCGTTATCCAACGCAATTTCGCCATCAGCCTCGTCGAGTGTACGCGCGGTACCTTTGAGATTGTGCAGAGGCGCATCGCCGTAATGCCAAGTATTGAACTGAGTATCGGAGACGCCTTTGACGACGATGCTCAGCCCTTCCTTGCTGAACGGTTTGCCGTCGTAGGTCAGGTAGAGTGCAGGAGTATCGACGATGAGCAGCCCGTTACGATGCGTTACGGTGAATTCCGGATCGGCTCCAAAGTCGCGATTGACGGCCATCTGCGTCAACCGATCCTCAAACTCGCCTGAATCGGACCATTCGAGCCGAATGAGGGATTCGGTGAGGATACCGATCCTCCAATGCTCGCCCTGTAGGACTGTCGCGTCGCGCATGCACGGTCGTGCATTGCGTACATAGTCGATGAATACGTTGCTTGTCATGGTGTTTCCCACTTTACTTGCCACTGCCAGTCGCGATGCCGGCGATGAACTGCTTCTGGAAGATCATGTAGACGATGATTACCGGCACGATGGCCAGCGAGGTGGCCGCGAACAGTCCGCCGTAATCAGTGCCGTACTGGCCGTTAAAGGCCTTCAATCCGACGGCGAGCAGCTGCTTTTTCTCATCAGTGATCATAAGGAACGGCCACAGGTAGTCCTCCCAGTTCCACAGGAACGTGAATATCGCCAATGCTGCGATGGTATTGTGGCTCATCGGCAGGATGATGCTGTGGAAGATTCTGGTTTCGGAAGCACCGTCGAGTTTGGCGGCTTCGATCAGCTCATCGGAGATGCCGGAGATGGATTGGCGGAACAGGAAGATGCCGAACGCGCTTATCATGCCGGGCAACACGAGGGACGTGTAGGTGTCTTGCAAACCCCAGTTGGTGAACATCTCGTACTGCGGGATGATGGTTACGGCCCATGGGATCATCATGGTGCTCATGACGACGCCGAAGAGCAGGTTACGGCCACGGAAGCGCATTTTGGAAAACACGTAGCCGAGCACGGCACTGGTATAAATCGCAATGCCGGTTTTCAGACCCGCTACGACCAGAGAGTTGATGAACAAGCGCAGGAAATTGAATTTTTCCTGGATACTCACATAGTTGGCAAGTGTGGATGGCTTGGGGAACAGCCCTCCGGTCACCTTGACGATCTCGCTGTTCGGTGCAAATGACGAGATAAACATCCAGATGAAAGGAACGATGGTGATCAGGGCGACGGCGAACAATAACGCCGTGAGGATGATGCCGCCGATTCTGCGATTTTTCATGCCAGGTCCTCCGAATCTCCCGAAATCTTGAACATGATGAGGGTCAGCACGCCGGTAAAGAGGAAGAGGATGACCGCCTGCGCCGACGCGACTCCGAAGTTATATTTCTGGAATGCCTGATCGAAGATGAGATAGCTGATGGTGTAGGTCGATGTTCCCGGCCCGCCTTCGGTCATGACGAGAATCTGCACATATGCCTGCAGATAGCTGATAAGCGACGTGATGACGATGAATAAGGTGGTCGATTTAAGCAGTGGCAGAGTGATTTTAAAGAAGACCTGCACCGAATTGGCTCCATCGATGGCGGCGGCCTCATAGACATCGCGCGGCAGATTCATCAGGCCGGCCAAGTACAGGACGGTAGCATAACCGAAATCCTTCCAGATGGTCATGATGATGATTGCGGGCATGGCCCACTTGGTGTCATGCAGCCAATTGATATCGAGTCCGGTGATTTTATCCACCATGCCGAACTGCGGATCGAACATCCACATCCACACGAAAGAAACCGCAACGAGTGGGGTAATGGTCGGCATATAGAACAAACCACGCAACGTATCCTTGCATCTGACGAGTTTGGCGCTCAGCAGCAACGCCAGCCCAAGACCCAATACGATGCGAAAAACGGTGGATATTCCTGCGAACACTGCCGTGTTCCACATAGAACTCCAGAAAAGCTTGTCGGTCAGAATCTGTTTGAAGTTATCGAAACCGACCCAGTCATAGGTGCCAACCAGAGGATTCCAGTCATGCAGGCTGCCTGCGAACGCCTTGATGATCGGATAGGCCAGGAATACGGCGAAGTAGACCACCAAGAAGGTGACCGCCATGTTGCGTAGGGTGAAAATCCTTGACAGTAGAGATTCACCGTTCTTGTTCTTCATTGAATCTCGCCTCTTTATTGAGTTGAATCAGGTCGGCATGTCGGCGCGCCATGCCGACCTATGCCGTTTGTGAGAAAAGACAGCCGCGGCGCGGAGGAGATGAAACCGTGCCGCGGCTATGGGGTGGATGGGGGGGGAATGGAGAGGAAGCGGACTGTCGACGGTTACTTGTGCTCGTCGAAGTAGGTGTATTTGCTTTCCATCGACGTGAAATCGGAACTCTTCATGTCGGTATCCATCTGAGTCTGTGCTTCCTTGAGCGCCTTATCGATGGACATGCCATTCTGGAAGACGTTCTGGAAGGCGGTGGTGCCGCTGGATTCGACGGTGGACGGTGCCGGTCCCGGCCAGATCAGGCGATCGACGCGCGGTTGGATGGCGGCCATGATCGGCTTGGCGAGGATGTCTTCGTCCTTCTGAAGGGTGACCTTAGCGGGGAAGGAGTTAAGTTCGTCGACCGCCTCGCGGATGTAATCGTCGTTGGCGAGCAGGTATTTGATGAAGTCCTGAGCGACGGCTTGCTGTTCCTTGGTCTGGTTCTTGTTGATGCCTGGGGTGGATTCACCGTTGTAGCGATCGTAGGCGAACGGGGTGTCCTCGGAGAAGGTCGGAGTGGCGAAGACACCGTAATCGATGTCCGGGTACTTCTCCTTGAGAGTGCCTTCCATGTGCCCCCATGCGTAAATCATGGCGGACTGTCCGTTGCCGAAACTTTGGGTGTAGTCATTGCCGAAATCGACGGATCCGACCTTGTACTTGTCATACAGGTCCTTGAGGAACTGCATATTCTCCTTGGTCACGTCATTGTCGTAGTTGGCTTTCTTGCCATCGGAGCTGAACAGCAACTCGCCCTTTTGATAGTTCAGGCCCTGATAGATGGCGCTGTAGGCGTCGCCGTTGAAATTGAAGCCGGCTTGGGTCATTTTGCCGCCGTCGGTCTTGGTGAGCTTCTGGGCGACTTGGATAAACTCGTCCCATGTGGTAGGGATGTCGGCATCGGTCAGTCCGGCTTCCTTCCATAGGGTCTTGTTGTAATAGATGTTGCCGGTGTTGATGACGGAGTCGACGTATTTGACCTTACCGTTTTCATCCTCATGCACGGAGGCGGTGGAGTAGTCGGTTTCCAGTGCCTTGGTATCGATGTCGTAATCGGCCGCGTACGGGCGAATCAAAGCGTCGTAGGAGTTGTGAATATTGAAGACCGCCGGACCGTTTTTGCCCTTCAAGGCCAGCGGCAACTTGGTCCAGTAATCATCCCAGGAAACGTTCACCGTCTTGATGGTGACGTTCGGATAGATTTTCATGTAGGATTCGATCATCTTGTAGACCGGATCGGTCCCCTTGGACCCCCAACTCCAGTATTCGATCTGAATCGGCTTGCCGTCGTTGACCAGATGGTTGGGGTCATAGGTGATGGTCTTGCCCATGACGTCGAGCCCCTTGTCAGCCTTGGTATCGGTGGTACCAGAACCGGTGGTGCCGCTGCCGCATGCCGCCAGCCCAACGATGCTCATAGCCGCCACTGCTGCCGCAATGCTCTTTTTGAACCTCATGTCTCTCCTTACGTCTTCGTAAGCCTTCATTTGCCCTAGCGGACAGGCAACAGCATACGACAAGGGTTTCATATTGGCAATTCAGTTTTTTTATAAATGTAACCGGTTTCATTTGAAACCCTTTTCATTGCAACAATGTGAGCGTGAACATGCGATAATCACACGGCGTGTCGCACTGAAACCCTTTTCATTCTTTTTCACTTGTGCAACAATAGAGAGACAAATGCGATGCTAGGCTGAAACAAGCATCACGAATCATTCGGAGGCACCATGAAGGCGAGTATCGGCGACGTAGCACTCAAAGCCGGCGTATCCAATGCGACGGTGTCGCGCACCTTCGCGCACCCTGAGCAGGTATCCGAAGCAACTCGCATCAAAGTGCAGGCCGCAGCCGATGCGTTGAATTTCAGCATCTCCCGATCGGCGGGAATCCTCAAATCAGGACGCACCTACCGTGTCGCATTGCTAATCGGCAGTCATGCCATCGAATGGTTCACGGCAGAGATTATCGCCGGGCTCAACGACGTCTTACGCGACGCCGGCTACGATCTCGTCATCTACCCCATCGAAGGGGCCGAGGCACGCGATGCATTCTTCGAAGAGCTGCCCGTCCGCAACAACGCAGATGCCGTGTTCGTATCCTCTTTCGGCATCAGCCCAGACGAAGTAAAGCGTCTCGGCACCGCCAAAATACCGATTGTCGGAGTCAACACTACCAGCGAGGGCTTCGATGCGACTATTGGCATCGACGACAAGGAAGGCATTAAGCTCATCGTGCGGCATCTTGCCAAACTAGGGCATCGCAATCTTCTGTACCTCTATGAGAGCTTCTCGTCTACGCTCGGTTTCAGTTCATACAACCGCATCACTGGATTTCAAGAAGCCTGCGGCACCATCGATGGCATGAATGCGCGCACACTGGCCGTACAGAAGAACGACAACATCATCGATGCCGCGATCTCCGAAATGATGGCGCAGGACAATCCGCCCACGGCCCTATGCTTCCACCAGGATTCGCAGGCTATCCCGCTGTTCTTCCGTCTTCAACGAAGCGGGCTATCCATCCCATTGGATATTTCCGTGACAGGTTTCGATGACAGCGCGTTCGCCGAAGAAGCCCAATTAACCACCGTCCGGCAACGGCCGCATGATATGGCCGTCGCAGCCGCAAGGAAAGCGCTGGATCTGATTGAAGGACGACCTGTCCCCAAACCGTTCGAGACGTTCCCGGTTCAACTACAGGTACGCGGCTCGACCGCAAAGCCACGAACTACGCCTTTACTGTAGATACGGGTGTTTCACAGACGGATGCCCGACCTCGCCAACCGATCTTGGCGCAGGTCTTCTGGACCGGCATTGACCGAAACTATGCGCGGGAACCACGAGCCGCACGAGTAGCTTTGACGGCCACGAAGAAGCTGCGGACCAATAACACGCACAGGTAGGCCGCGAACATGATGGCTCCGGCACGCGGCGAGACCGCTCCGGCGACCCATGTGCCGAAAGGTGTGGTCAGCGCAGCTATGACGCCGATGATCAGCCCGGCCTTGATGTGCACCAACTTACGTTTCATATTCGCCACACTGGTGGTAATCGAGTTCGGGAACATGGCAAGCAGCGAAGTACCGCGCGCGATCAGATCGGATGCCCCGAACAGTATCGACAATGCCGGCACGGCCAGTGCGCCGCCGCCGATACCCAGCAACCCGGCCAAAGTGCCGATGATCACGCCCAGCAGCACCAGCCCGATGCCCGTCGCCACACTCATGAAGATCCGTTGGTCCCGCGACGGCGTAAAAATCACCTGATTGGCGGTTACGAATATCAGAAACACCACGAACACCCACCGCAGTACGAGTTCCGGCAACCGCGACAACAGCCAGCTACCAAACTGTCCGCCGGCGAACATGCCAACGAACAGCAGCACGGCCGCGACCCAGTCGACGTTGCCATTGTGCGCATAGGAGATCACGCCGGAAATCGACGTCGGTACGATCGCCAGCATGGAGGTCGCCGCCGCGTGGCGTTGCGACAGTCCGAGCCACACCAGCGCGGGCACGATCACCGTACCGCCGCCAATGCCGAACATGCCGGACAACAGGCCGACGATCATGCCGACAATCACCAGCACCATCATGCCGTGAGGCGATTCATCCAGCCCACTCGGATTCGGCCCGAATAGGCGATCCGCCTTCGTGTCAGCCTGACCTATGCTCGCCGCGCTTTGTCCGCCCCCACTCAGTTCAGGCTCCACACGGCTCTTTCCCGCATCACCTTGCATGGCATTCTCCTTCTTCGCCTGATACTACCCAACCGACTTCAGCACAAGCGTCCGCCAACGTTGCATCGATACCCGCGGCGGCACTACCTTCGCACGCCAGACGAATGATGGCCATCCGCAACGAGTCCGGCCTTAACCGGGCGTCCACGCTTCCGTAATCGTCCAAGCCACACGAGCATACATCCGAACAGACACACCAGCAGTCCAACCATACAAGCTGCCACAGCGGTCATTTCCCAAGGCTCGTCATACTGCGTCATATCAGATGCTTTCGGATTCGGAACCCTATGCCCTCGCACAAGAAGTCGATGCGAGTTGATGCCGTACGGAGTGCAAGTGATCAGTGTCGCATAGTCGGCTCCGGATTCGATGCTGAGTTCGCCGATTTCGTTCGGTAGCACTACTGAAATCTGGTCGACTTTATACGTGTAGGTTTCGTCGAGCACGTGGAAGGCGAACGTGTCGCCTTTTTCGAGTTCATCCAGTCCGGTCAGCAGTCGCGCGGACGGTAGTCCGGTATGTCCGGAGATCACCGCATGCGTTGTCCCTCCGCCGACCGGCAGTGACGACCCAGCCAGATGTCCGGCGGCGATCTGCAGCACGCCGTCGCTGGTGCCGTGGTAGATGGGCAGTTTGACTTTGATACGTGGAATCGTGACGTACCCCATGATGCCGGTACCGGTCACGTCAAGAGTTTCGCTGTAGAGCTTTTTCTGCTCGGCGGTCATATGCCACCGGTCGCCGTTCGCGGCCAACTTCTCGTTGTATTCGCGCGCCTCGCCGAGCATCGTCTGCTTTTCGGTACCTGACAAATCTTCGGTTTGTTCCACGTAAGCAGCCACCGCATACGATTGGTGCATACGATTCCACCAATCGCTGAATGTCGGGTATGCAATCAGGCACAATGCGCTGATCATGAACACGGCAGAGATGACGATGAGCACGTCGAGCAGTCGGCTCGGCTTTCTCGGGGGGTTCGTTTCCGTACCGGCACCGGCAGGAGTATCGTCATCAGCGAAGTCGCCGGTAGCACCAGCCGGATCGCCGGCGACGGGTCGTGCTGTTCCAGCCATGGTTTCGGACGCGGTCTCAAGCGAGGACCAGTCCTCATCCTGAGATTTCCGTCTTGTCATCGTCCACTACCTTTCGCGGAATCCTCCGCTGAATCTTTCGCCCGGGTCCGACCAATCGGACAATCCGGTCACGCAGTCTAAGGCACTACTTGTCGCCGGCCATATCCGAGCGTTTTCCATCCCGCATTCCGCGCACGCCTCGCGCCAATAGCAATAGGATAATGCCTCCGCCAAGCGATGCCACGGCAATCCGTGCCACTTGTTCAATGTTGGAGCCGGGCTGGGGCGGATGCTGCGGAGTATGTGAGTTAGTGATGGTGGTCGTTGTATTTTCTTGGTCGACGCTCATGGTGTAGCCATCCGGCACGTCGGTTTCGACGATTACCCACGTATGACCGTCTGTCAACCTGTTCCACTGGTGTTTCCAGCCGTTGGAGGCGTTAAGTGTCACGATTTCGTAGGTTTCGCCGTCGCGAAGCAGCGTCATAGTCACTTCGTCGGGGCGTTTGCCACCAGTAAGGCCATTTTCAGGTACGTTTCAGTGTCTGTCCCCCAACTTTGCACAGGCAGAAGTCTATTGCTCCTTACGATTAAGGAGCCGGGCTGGATTCTCAAAAGAGGCAGTTTACAAGGGATAAGAGGCAGTCCAGCCCGACATGCGTGAATTAAGTTATTGTTCAGTTATTGCGATTTGCGACTGCTGTCCGTCCAGACCCGTTATGTGGATCCGGACGGACGACAGCCTATTCAGTTATCTGGAATTTGGGGATTTCGCAATCAGACTGCCGCGCACAGCGACAGTCCGACCATGCCGGTCAGGCGTTGCGGCGACGCAGAGCCATCACCAGGATCGCACCAGCCAGCATGAACACGGCGATACCGGCCACGTACAGCAGCGCAGTGCCCATGCCACCAGTGGAGGGGAGGTTGGAGCCCGGCATATCGACAAGGTCGTTGGCCAAACCCTTCGAATTCGTCAAGGTCACTGTCGGAACGGTTTCGTTAAGCTTGTGTTCGGCCTTAATCTCAATCGTCGTGTCGGCAACCGTGTTGTAGCCTTCCGGAGTCTTGGTTTCGGAAAGGACATACTTGCCAGCGTCGAGACCGATAATGTTGAACTTACCCTTTTCTCCATCCTCGGAACGAGAAGTGATTTCAGTCTGAGTGCTGGCAGCTTCATCAGCATTGTCAGAGACAGCCGGACGATAAGCATTCTTGGTGGAATCCCAGACAAGCTTCACGGCATCGCCCTTGCCACCAGTCTTCGTATCATCATATTTGTACAGGGTGAATCCTGCGCCAGCGAGCTCGTTACCGGCCTCATTCTTGCCAGCGTACTTGGTGTTATCAATCTTGAAGGAGTAGACGTACACGTCGTTGCCCGGGGTGTGACCCGTATCGCCTTCACCGCCAACGTTCGGATTGTTGGAGTAGTCAAGGGAAACGCCGTTCTTGTTGGTAGTAGTCGCGCCATTGGTGTTGGTGACCACGGCATCATTATTCAAGTGAGCAGCATACTCAACTGCCACGGTAATCTCTTGGGTACCGAGTGCCTCAGCGGGGAAGTCAGTAATCTTCTTCAAGTCAGCAATGGTCAGAGTCCAGGCCTTGGAACCGTCCGTAGCACCAGGAACTGCAACTGGATCAGTCTTAGTGTAATCATCATCAGCCAACTTCAGCGTAGTATCACCATACTTGACCTTGACGGAATTGATCTTCTCGAAAGTAATGCCCTTGCTCATCGTGTCGTTAAATACGACCTTGTAGGACTCATAAGCCTTGAAGTTGGCATCACCCGGAATGGTAGCCGTCAAACGGAAGTTGAAAGACTCGCCAATGGCATGATCAGCGGTGTTGCCCCAACCCTCCTGATCCTGCGATTCGGTATCCTTGTCACCTGGCTCATCTTGGACTTCCTTCTTCACAGTCGGAGTCTTAGACTTCGGATCGACAGTCACATCACCAACAACCTGCATGATATAGGCGCTGTAGGCATCGTTATTGCCAAGAGCTTCACCAGTTTTCTCGTCAACGATGAGGTAATAACCAGCCTCGGTGACAGTGCCAGTGTAAGCGGTCTTACCAGCGTTCTGAATCAGAGGAACCTTGGTGTCAGTCAGATGAGCGGCCTGACCGGTCTTGCCGGCAAGCGCATTAGAGAAGGATTCTGCAGTCACAGTACCAGTGTTGGTTGTCAATTTTTCAGCAACCTTGGCAGCGGTCTTGTCTGCATCAAAAGTGAGACTCGCCCAGTCGTACAGTGCGGTTTTACCAGCTTCGCTGACACCGGATCCCCACTCAATGTTGCTGAGGGCACGAGAGGTAACACCACCCTGTTCATTCTGGCTTTCCTTCAGGTCACCCTTGAACACCTGATAAGCGTTGAAAGTGTGTTTATCGTTCTTCTCATTTACCGTGATGGTGTAGCTCCCGGTTGTCACTGCCATGGCGGCGGAGGCACCGGCGAAACCGGCGACTGCCATCGCTGCGGTGGCTGCCACAGCTACGAGGCCCTTAAGAATCTTGTTCATGTTTCTTCCTTTTCCTAATTTCGGTTGTTTCTTCATTGAATTGTGGTAATCCCAAGGGGATTGAGGTCTCTATGTCTGACCGTCCTCCCCTTTGTCTCGCCAAGGTGATCATTGCTGCCGCTCTTTTGCCTCGAGGGCCAGGAGGCCAGCCATGATCGCAACCACCGCCGCGAGCAAGCCCGCAGCGTAAATCTTCATATCCCCGCCACCGCCGGCTTCCGGCAGAGTCACGCTCGGAGTATTGGCGATATTGCCGCCGTCGACACTCAAGCTCACAGAGCCACTATTCGGCCCGACGGTGAATGTAGTGACCGCATTGGTGAGGTTGAATCCATCAGGAGCCTTAGTCTCAATAAGCTGGTATTCGCCCCAAGGTAATCCAGTGACGTTAAATTCGCCTTTCCCGGATGCAATGTCGTGGAATGAATCCGTTCCGCAGTTTTCCGCGCAATCAGCAATGGCATGTTCAACACCGTTCGGCAACTTCTCATACTGCGAAATAGCGGCGTTCCACGTAGAAAGCTGAGTGAGTTTCCATTCAGAGCCACCGAGCTTGGTGTCCGACGCTTCAGAAGAGACCTTGTTCCATGTAACAGAACCGGTCTTACGCGTATTGACAATCAGAGCTGTAGCCCCGGAAGTCACACCGCTCGGATTCGTCCAAGTCACCTGACCGTTGGCAACGGTAAACCTATAGGTCTCGTCGCTCTTATCATAGCCATCAGGAGCCGTCGTCTCCGTCAACTCGTAGTCGCCATCAGCCACATCTTCAATCTTGAACTCACCAGGATTGGAGTTGACATCACAACGGTGACCATCATTAGAGCAATCGACGGTATTATCCGACGAGGCGATCATCGGATCTGCGGACTTCGCCAGTAAATAAGTAACTGGTTCTAGTTGCTGATTAGATTCGTCTGCCACCGAGACAACTGCGATTCTCGATTCATTACTTTGCGAAGCAATGGAACATCCGCTAGGCAAATCACTGCTCGCGGTTCCACCACCCTGAATTCCGACGTACAATGTGTTGGTCTGCGTGCCACTGAACTTAATCTCTGAACCTACCTTGGCATCAGGCCAAATTCGATTATCACCAGCATTAGTCCAATTCGACCCACCGATAACCTTGAATCGCCAACTCGAACCTGCTTGAGAAAGAGGGATGGAAACAGAATAGTAGTTGCTATTGCAGCTGGAAATACTCATTTTCTCGAAATACTGTGTGCTCCCTGTAGAATCCCAGTAAGCGAGATAATAAGACGACCAAGTCTTCCAAGACTTCGGGAAATACACCATGGCCTTCAGCTTTTGCACCTGCACCTGAAATGTGTTCGTCTTATCGCCAGCCGAAACCGTGATAGCGGCAATGCCTGCTTGTAACGCGTTAATTGTTACTGACTTGGCACGAATAGCCCCATCAGAAGTGGAAGTCGCACTGTCGGCAGTCAACGATGCCACAGCGAAATCCTTGACTTTCCAAACTGGCGTCACCGAATCTGGCGTCACCGTAGCGGTCAGCGTAATCGAGCCACCCTGCGTCAGCGAAATCATGTCTCCGTTTGCGACTGTTTCCCCGCTTTCATTTGTCACGCTAAGAGTGGCTACTTCAGGATCGGTCACCGTAACGGTGATGCTTCCACAAACACTTGCATCTGAAGTGGAGCACGCTCTAATGGTTGTCTTACCTTTAGTCAACGCAGTGATTGTGCCAGCAGTAACCGATGCGACGTCTGGCGCAGTCGAACTCCACGTCACGCTTTGCGGCGTACCTTCTGGAAGGACAGTTGCGGCAACCGTCTGAGTGGTACTGGATTCCATGGAAACATCAGCACCGCCATTGACGGTAACTTTTGTCACCTTGACACGATTGTCGTCAATCGTCCAAGTCTTGTTCGCATCGCTACCGGAAGTCGCCTTCAACTGCCAGGTCGAACCGGTAAGCGTTGCGGAATCCTGTTCGGCATCGGTCTTCTTCCATTCCACGGCAGTGCCGGATGCTTTGTTGACGATTCCGGTATTCAAATGCAACAGTCTGCTGTCATTGTCCGTAATTTCAATACCCGCGCTGTTATATACCTTGTCGATGGTGCTGTAGGTACCACCTGCTTCGCCTGCAACGATGCGATAGATATTGGTGTTCTGAACGTAGCCTTCGATGGTGCCAGTTTCCTTGATGTAATACGTGGAATTCGGATTAAGATCGGTCATCGGTTCAATCACGCCTACGGTAGAATCCGCATCATTGGCGATGTTGTCACCGACCGTAGTCAAAGGCTTGACAGTAGGATCAGCGCTCGTTGCAGCACTCAGGGAACCATAAACCGCCCATGTGGTGCCTGCTTTCAGTTTATTGCCGTCACTGTCGACCTTGTTCCACTTGATGCGCACGCCCTGCGGATTATAGGATGCGGCCCACGGGAAATTATGACGTTCCTGATCCATGTCGATGATGGAGGCGGTCTTGGCGAGAGTTCCATTCATCGTCGCTTGGGTCGGGTTGTACATCATGAAGTCCTGACCGACATACACACGACCATTGGTGGTGACGTGCGACTCGAAGCTGCCGTTCGGTACCATAATGCTGCCGAGCATGGCGGCTGCAGGGTCATCAGTGACAGATGAGCCGGACATCGAAGTCTCCTGCGTATACCAATCGTTCGCTCTGTCCGCATGCAGTTTGGTGAGATTCACGTTGCTTGCATTCTGTGTGGTGCCACCCATAATGGTGACGGAAGACGCGTCGGCGAAGTTCCACATAATCTTCTGCGCAACCTTGGAATACAGCGCCGACTCAGTCTGACTGTCCGAACCAGTGACATAGCCATTCGAAATTTCGTACACATTGCCATCGGAAATGTCGGAACTCGCGGTGCCGCCATACCAGAAACGCCAACCAGTACGCATGACAATCGGAGTATTCGCTCCAGTCGTATCATCGACGACGTTGATTAGGATGGAAGCGTTCTCTGGAATGTTACGAAACCAGAAATCCAAACCTTTGTCATTGTTGACATTCAGCAGGCTGGCGCTGACCTCGAAAATCTGCAGGGAAGAAGTACCGTCGCCGGTGAAGGTGAGCAGCCTCTCGGAATCTTGAGCGAAATCCATGCTGGCCTTGTAGGTGGAGAAGGACGTCTCAGCACCACGTCCAGCGGCCCATGTCCGTTTGCCGTTGTTCTTCTCTGCTTCGTTCTTCGCGAACGCGTCGTATTTATCGTAATCGTATTTCTTACGTACGTATTCGCTCTGAGCAGGAGCGAAGCCGGAAACGACGGTGCCATTGGACGTCCAGCTTTTCTGTGTTGCGGAATCGTTCGTGACCTTGGTGCCATAGATATCGATGGAATTGCCCTGACCGTCCTTCACAGTGCTGAAGTCCTTGATGTTCCACTGCGCGTCGGAATCATTCGTATTGCTGTAGCCGTACTGGTAGATCGAACGTAACTTGATGGTGTCGTCGTTATCGGCTGTACCCCACACTTTGGTACGCGAACCGGCAAGCTTGGTGCTGAAGTTCGACCATTCATTGTTACGCCGTACCTGCAGAATGCCACCGCCTTGGGTACTGGTACCGGTGATGGTGGACGGCCAAGCCTGCACAATACTTTGTACAGAATTATCAAAGGCGGAATTCGTTCCCTCCACGGCAAGAATGGTGGAGCCATTCGCAGGCTGATACTGGGCGCCGAATGCCACGGTACCGATGGTGAAGAAACCTTTCTGGGCGCGCTGCATATAGCGTCCCCGCACAAAGGTCTGACCTTCCATTTCAGCGGCCCAGGAACCGTCGATGGAGTCCGCAGTGAGGCTTTGCCTATCGCCTTCCTTGGGCTTGCCGACGTAGAAATCGCGACCGACGAATGTGGCGAGCCCGGTATCGACGTCGTTCACCGACGTTCCGTTATCGCCCATGGAGATGTTGCTGGGCACAAAAATCGCACCGTCAGCGAGAGTATCGTCGGCTTTGGCGCTGCACACAGGAATGAGCGCGGTGAGGGCCACGGTAGCCATCATGGAGACGGCGAGAATGGCGGCGGTCAGGGCATGGGCACGCGAAGCGGCACTGGCTTCCTTCATGCGCATGCCTGAGCAGTGTCGCAGTCCAGCGCCAATGACACCGTTCGTAAGTAGTTGCCTCATCTCGTCCCCTTCGAACATCCTTCCTCACCCACCTTTGAGTAGGAAATGACTTCCTTTGCAGTTCGCTTCTTCTCTCTCAAGACGGCAGCTACGCCACCCGATTTACTGACGTATCCTATGGATACAGGAAATAACGGTAACCTTTACAGTCATGAAAATCTATGAAACAAAAAATCCTCTACCCCCCCCAGCAAGATATTTTTTATTAGTTGAATTTACTTAAGGGGTTCATCACCACCAGAAAAGACATTGTGCCAACGTTTTCAAAAAGCGCCCTCGACCACCAAAGGGGTTGATTGTTTCTCATGCGCCCATCCACCCCCGGCGTGTCACGCGACACCTACCTGCAAAACGTTTCATTCTTTTGCAGAAAACATCCCCCTAGTACAACCGTGCATCACACCCTTTACCACCCGATGCACCCTTGGCAAGATGGTGTTCCAATCGACGTCAACGCCATTGACCCATGTCAAAGTACCAGATATAAGAGAAATGCAGGGTCGCGAAATCCGTAACCTTCACTCCCACGCAATGCCTTCAGCAAACCGGAGACAACCCGAGCGGACATAAGTGCCAAAGCCTAAAATCGCAAGATTTACCACGAAACGGGGCCTGTCCCATGCCAGTCCCGCAAAACGTCAACTTAAGACCAACCTAGCTCTGATCGCCACCATACACGGAATCGGTGCCGCGCAGCACCAATTGGGCGCGAACCACTTCATGCGGGGTTTCCACGCTCTCGCCTGCGATGAGCTTCATGGCCTTATGCGCGGCAAGACGCCCCATGGCAAACGGATCCTGACGCATGGTGGTCAAGTTCACCGTATCGGCGTACGGCGAATCATCGAATCCGATAATCGAAAAGTCACGTGGCGTACGATGCCCATAACGATCAAGCTTCAGTACCAATGGGATGGCCATCATATCGGTCTGACAGCAAATCGCGTCGGGAAACTCGTCCAGCGCCAGCAATGCCGTCAGCGCCGAATCCGCAAATGTCTTGCCACGCGGAACGGCAAGCACCTGCCATGTGAACTGATGCGTGGCCTCGGCCATCTTGCAGGCGCGAACGAAGCCCTGCCCTCGGGCGTCAATGGAGGAATTGATCGAATCAATCGCCTCGGAGCACACGTATATCAGGTTTTTGTGTCCCAGACTGATCAGATGCTGTGCGGCGGTGAACATACCGGCCTCGTCATCGATACTGATGCTTGCGTCAAAACCGGCCGCGGAGGGAGTATTGATACCGATGATCGGCACATGGATCCGCTTGAGCTGCTCGACTTCCTGCGGCTCGATGGCGAACGATGCCACGAACACGGCGTCGACGTTACGGCGTACCGGCAGGTTGGTGAAGAAATCACGGCGGTTCTCGGCCGTATCGATGTGCTGGAACAAGGAAATGTCGTAGCCGGCCTCATGCATCACGGCATTGATGCCCGCAAACACTTCGGTGTTGAACCAGCTGGTGATCTCCTCGTTCATGAGCAAGGCCACACGGTACGTCTGCCCGGATTTCAGCGAGGTCGCAGAACGGGAAATGTTGAAATCCAACTTATCGGCCGTTTCCAATACCTTGCGCCTGGTGCGCTCGGAAACGAGCTCGGGACGCGTGAACGCGCGAGAGACTGTCGAAATCGATACTCCCGCGGCTTTGGCCACCTCACGAATGCCAGCCTTATCCATGTCGGCCCCTTTGCGACTTGCGGCATCGCCGCCGCGTCCGTCATGGACGCATGATGGCGACGATGCCCCTCTTGATACTGATTCCATCATACTGCGAACGTTGTCAAAAACGAACCAGCATTCTTGCAATCCTTACGAATCGAAATTTCATACGGATCATGCCGCCAACGCACACACCAGCAGCAAGACCGGGTATAACGCATAGAACACCCACTTGTCCCACACATGCCTATAGCCGAGCTTGCCGTTATGGAAATGAGTGAACAGCACACCGAAACCCGGAGCAATCATCATCACCGCACCGAACAGGCCGGCAGTGAGCATCATCGTGTTCTCATATTTGCGCATGAGGGTGAAAATCAACACGAAACCAAGCGTCACCGCTCCTAGGCTCATCAGGTGCTGACGCAATCCGACGCGTAACAGCAAGTCCCAGAGCAGACCGATCAGCACCATCACGACGGAAAGAATCCAACGCATAGCGCCCTGATAGCGTTCAGCAATCCAATCCATCAAGGCAAGCACCGCCAATGCTATGAACAGACCAAACACGGGATTCTGCGAACCCAAGTCGAACGCACGCCCCGACGTGGCCATGTCATACGGCACTTCGCAGACCAACGCCAGCACGAACAGCTCCATGCCATATATCACCCGGCTATGCGTGTGCTCATACCCTCGCACCAGCAGCCAAGCGTACATCGGCACCGCACACCACGACGCCACTTCGCATAGCACCATCGCGGTCAACGAACCCATATCGTTCGTGTTCGAACCGAACAGCAACGGCACGAGCGTGGTACTTGCCGCGGAAAGGAACAGGAAGAAACCGCCAATCGTCTTAAGCCCGAACGTGGTCAGGCCACGTCCGCGGCGCCGCCTGCGCGAACCGCCGAAACCGATCTGCTCGGTGCTATCGTTTCCTTCGCCGTGCTCGGCGTATCCTTCCATGACCATCCTCCTCAGGTGTTCAGCACGTAGTCAAGCAACCCGTCATAGTCCGCTCCTGTGAACGAACATACCGCATGACGCGAAACGACCGGATCATGCGTCGGTGATATTTCCGTACGGAAATACGCGCCGTCGATGCCGGCCGCGGCTGCGCCGATGATGTCGTTGGTCTCGTCGTTGCCGACCATGAGTGACCGTTCGGCGGTGACGAGCTCGCGGTCGAGCGCTGACATGTACAAGTCGCGCGCGGGCTTGCGCATGCCCTCCTCGCTGGAGATGATCACATCGTCGAGCACATCGGCGAGCCCCGTCATCTCCAACTCAGGTCGGGTATAGCAAGATTGCGCATTGCTCAGCAGCACCACTCCCACGCCGGCTTCCCGCAGTCGCCCGATCATATCGAGCGCACCTTGGTAGAGTCGGATCATGCCGGTACTGCCCTGACGGAACGCCCAAGCCGCCTGTGCCGCCGCCTGCGGGAGTGGCAGAATCCGTTCAACCTCGTCGGCTTGGTCGATGAGCAGCGAACGATAGACCGGGAGAATATCGAATTCCCTCCAATCGTCCTGCACGGTACTGCGATTGGCTTGGCGCAGCATCTCACCCGCCTCGAGTCGCGCAAAGCGGCCGCGCAATGCTTCCACCGATTCGTATTCGACGCCGAATCCCCGCAACTTCTCATACAACGCCTGCCAGGCGGTTTCGGACCGTTCGTCGGTGCGAATATCGATCAGCGTTCCATACAGATCGAAGAACACCACTTGATAACGTGGCCCCCTTGGCATCAACGCCGCATCGTTCATAATCCGTCCTTTCGTCATGGAGACCATTTCAGCGGAGCTGCCAGATTGCAAACGTATGCGGCGGCACCACGATATAGTCACCATCACCTGCATCAATCGTGACGCCCATCTGGCCGGAACTCAGCACGGCGCACCACTGCTTGTTGCTCCACCCGTCTCCCGCAACCGCGATGTCCGCGACATTGATGGCGATCGGCGTATCCTCGGGATTGGCGAAAACCGCATACCCGTTGACACGGAATACCAGCTCGTCCCCCGGCGTGGTGACGATGCTGCGTTGCGCATCGAACCAGTCGGGATTCTCCTTGCGCAATGCGATCAGACGGGCATAATAGTCAATCATGTCACGCATCTGGTAGGCATGATTCCAGTCGAGCCAGTTGAGTTCGTGGGAGGAATCATAGGAATCCTCATTGCCATATTTGGTGCGTGCGAACTCTTCGCCGGAGAGCATGAACGGCAGACCTGCGGAGGTCAATATGATGCCGGCCGCCATACGATTCGCCGCCATGATGCGCCGTACCGCGACGCGCTCCTCTTCATTCAAGGGACGCGCGTCGTAGATACCGGAGGTGACGGCCGCTCTGGCAACGGCAGATGACTCGACCCTGTCGGAGCCATTTGAGGCAGCCACGGCTGCCGCGGCCTCACCGCGTATGCTCGCACACAGCTTGTCCCACAACGTCAGATCGTCATGCGCCGAAACGTACTGCACGATCTGCCCTGCCTCACCCTCCGGCCGCGGCGAGGTACGCCACGCATTCACCGCTTGGCGAATCTTGCGCGCGGTGGCATGCTCGCCGCCGTTCACGAAGCCCGGACGGTTCGAATAGAATACATGGCCTTTGATGGTGTCGCGCGTAGTGTCGCAGAAGTGCCCGATACGCTTGTCCAGCAATCGTAGGCCTTTCTTGTCGGCCAGCACGGTACCCGGCAACGGCGCGGATGCTCCGGCAGCCCACGGTTCGCCGTACATGATGATGTCCCTGCCACGCTCCGGAATCTCATCCAAGGCGGCACGCACGGCGTTCATGGTGTCGACGTCGATCAGCCCCATCAGATCGAACCGGAACCCGTCGATGTGGTATTCGCGCGCCCAGTATGTCACGGATTCCACTACGAAACGGCGAAACATCGCGCGTTCGGTGGCCATGTCGCAACCGCAGCTGGAACCGTTGGCAAGCGCCCCGTTCGGTTTGCGGCGCAGGAAGTATTCCGGCACGGACCGCTCGAACCAGTTGTCGGGTGAGAACATGTGGTTATAGACCACATCCATGATCACTTTGAAGCCGGCGTCATGCAACGCCTGCACCATCTGCTTGCACTCACGGATGCGCACGGCCCCGTCATACGGATTGGTCGCGTACGAGCCTTCCGGAACGTTGTAGTTAACCGGATCATAACCCCAGTTATAACGATTGCAGGTGGTTTCGTCTACGGAACCATAGTCGTGCAACGGCATCAGCTGCACCGCCGTGACGCCGAGTCGTTTTAGATAGGCGATACCCGTCGGAAAATCGGGATGGCCGTCCAAGGAAGTGTCGGCATCGGTGAAGGCAAGATACTTGCCGCGATGGGATTCCGGAAAACCGCCCGCCGGATCATTGCTGAAGTCTCCGACGTGCGTCTCCCACACGATCGTCTGCGACAGCGGTATTTCAGGCATATGGTCATGATCCCACCCCTCGGGGTCGGTGCGGGGCAGGTCGACCACCATGCTGCGCCGGCCGTTCACGCCGGCCGCACGAGCCCATGGATCCGCGACACGATCAATCGATCCGCATTCACGGTGAATCAAAAAATCGTAGTAAACGCCATGCTTGTTGTCCGCAAAATCATAGACCCATGAACCATCCGTCTGCGGACGCATCGGGTATTGCCCAATCAACGCGTCGCCGCGTTCACCCATGGAGCCGTGTGTAAACAGCCTCAGCGTCACCTTATCGGCCGTAGGCGCCCAGAGAGCGAACTGGGTGCCGGCAGGCGAAACCACGGCACCCAGTTGCCGTTCCAGACACAGCGGGAACGGTTCGGCGACGCTCGTATTCGGCTGTTCGTAGCTGGTTACGAGCGTCATTACATCATCCCTTCACGGAACCCGCCATGGATTCCTGGTAGAAGCGCTGCATCAAGATGAACAGGATGGCGATCGGAATGGAGATCACGACCGCAGCCGCCGCGAAGCGGGCATACCAGTTCTGGATGTATTCCTTCTGCAGCATGAGCCACAGGCCCAATGCCACGGTGTAGTTGGACTGCGTGCGGCAGATCACCTTGGCCATGACGAAGTCGAGCCACGGACCCAAGAAGCCGATGATGGCCTGATAGACGATCATGGGCTTGCAGATCGGGATGATGATCTTGTAGAACACCTGGAACCGGGTGCAGCCGTCAAGCAGCGCAGCCTCGTCAAGCGAGGTCGGAATGGTGTCCATATAGCCCTTCATCACGTAGAAGCCCGCGCCGGTACCGGCCGAGTAGACCAGAATCAGGGCGACGATCGTCATGTTGCCATCGGCCAGGCCCATGGCCTTGAGAATGAAGTAGATGGCGGTGACGGCCATGATGCTCGGGAACATGCCCAAAATCAGCACGACGTTCATGAAGGTCTTACGCACGCGGAAACGCATGCGGCTCATGCAGTACGCCACGGACAAGACGAAGATCACCGAGATGACGCAGGTGAAGCACGCGATGATGAACGTGGTCGTGAACATCTTCGGGAAGTTCAGCACGTTACGGTCGGTGAACAGCACCTTATAGTTCTCGAGCGTCCATTCCTTCGGGAAGAAGCTGCTGGTATACGGTGCGGTGTTCTTATTGAACGATTCCGCGAACACCCACACGATCGGAACGAGCCAGATGACCGCCAGTACCGCCAGGAACAGATGGGCCGCGATGTCGCCGACGATGCGACGCTTCTTCTGGTCGTGCAAAAGGCCGTGGCTTTCGACTTCGGCTACGGAGTGCTTGTTGCTCATCGGAATGCCTCCTCATTCTTGTAGGAGCCGGAATTGCGGTAGGTGATCAGCGAGACCACGGCCAGCACGACGAAGGTCATGATGCCGATGACGGCACCCAGGTTGTAGTCCTGCTTGTCGACGGTCAGCTTGTACAGCCAGGTGATCAACAGGTCGGTCTTGCCGGCGGAATCGCCCAGCGGCGTCGGATCGCCGGCGGACAACAGGTAGATCACGTTGAAGTTGTTCACGTTGCCGGTGAAGGTGGTGATCAGGTACGGAGTGAGCACGAAGATGATATATGGCATGGTGATCTTCGTGAAGATCTGCCACCAGTTGGCGCCGTCGATCTTTGCGGCCTCGTACTGGTCGGCTGGAATGTTCTGCAGAATGCCGGTAATCTGCATGATGGTGTACGGGATACCGACCCACAGATTGATGACGATGACGGTGACGCGGGCCCACGTGGCATTCGTGAAGAACGGCAGTGGATCAGTGATCCAGCCCCATGTCTGCAACATGCGATTGACCGCGCCCTGCGGCTGGAGCATGGTGTGCATGACCAGCAAGGACACGAATTGCGGCACGGCGATCGACATGGAGAAGCATGCACGCCAGAAGCCCTTGCCGCGAGTGGTCTTGCGGTTGATGATCATGGCCACGAACATGCCGAGGAAGAAGTTCAGGAACGTGGCGAAGAACGCCCACACCAAGGTCCAGATCAGCACTCGGACGAACAGTCCGGCATTGACGGTGCCGCCGCTGTTGGAGAATACGGTGGCGAAGTTCTTCAGGCCGACCCAATCGAAAAGAACCAGATTCTTATGGTCATAGCTGGTGAATGCCATGGAGATCATGAAGATCAACGGCAGCACGGTGAAGACCGCAATACCCAGCGTAGGCAGGAACATCAGCAACAGGTGCGCCTTGGCGTCGAGCAATTCATGCACATCGTCCATGAAGCTCGGGGCCTTGCCGTTCTCCTGCATCTGGACCTGGGACTTGTAGGCAGCGCGCACGGATAGGATCCACAGCCCTACGAAGGCGACGCAAATCACGATGGAACACACGCCATACAGCAGGATGACCACGGAACGATCAGGTTCGACGTACTCCCAGAAGCCGTCAACGAGCTTCTTGCCGCCCTTGTTTTCTCCTAGGCTCGGAATCTTGGACAGGTATCCGATGCCGCTGGTGAACAGGTACACAAAGAATGCGACTTCCAAAGCCAGCATGGCAATGCCCTTGACATACTGCTTGCGAACGATGTTGCCCAGACCGAACACGATTGCGGAAAGCCTAGTGAATACATCACCTTTGGTCAATGCCGCCTTTACCGTATATGGCGATGGGGGAACGTAATCAGCGCCTTGCTTCCGGCGGCGCTTCATCTCCCGGGGGGAAAGAGTTATTGCTGTCATTTCGACCGCCTCTCTATTGGGAACGAACCATCTCACGCATGGAAGCGGATCCGCTCTGCCGTGCTTCATTGCGTGAAAGATTCGCGCTTACATAAAAAGGCCTTGCTTTCCGGACAAGGGGAAGGAGAATTGAAAACCTTGCCCGGGAATGCAAAGCGTAAAGGAGGAGTGAGTCATGGTGTCGAAATCATAGGAGGCATCATGACTCGCAATGCGTCCAGTGTGGTCGGTGGTCGGCGAATGCATCGCCGACCACCGCAATATTCAGTTATTGTTGTCTGCCATCACCGATTCACTCGGCGATGGTGCCCTTGGCCTGGGTGACCCAATCCTGGTACTTGGAAGCGGCGTTGTCCTTGGTGATTTCCTTGTTGACCAGAGCCTTGCCGAAGGTCTCGGCCGGAGTCCACCAGTCGTTCATGCCGGCCAGACCGGACTGCAGGATTGCGGTGTTGGCCATGGTATCGGCCTGGGCCTGAGCCGCGATATCATCCTTAGTGAGATCGGCCAAGGACTTGTCGGTCGGCGGGATGGAACGCATCTCGTAATGCAGCTTCTGGGATTCGGTGGAGCCAAGGTAGGCTGCGAACTGAGCGGCGGCCTTGGTGTTCTTGGCGTTCGGATTGTAGGCGACGGCCTTGGTGGCCGCGAAGGACTTCATCTGCTTCTTCTGGCCGTTCACGGTGAAGGTCGGCAGCTGGGTGGCGGCGTAGTTGTCGCCCAGGGCTTCCTTGACGTCCTTGGCGGACCAGGCGCCGGAGAAGAGCACGTCGGCGGAGCCGTCCTTGATGGCGGCCAGACCGGAGGCGCCATCATCGTTGCTGAAGTTCGGGTTGGCAACCACGTCGACCAGGTAGGAAGTGATGTCGGCGCCATCCTTCGGGAAGACCATGCCGGCCTTCTCGTCGTTGCCGGACTTGCCGAACAGGGTCAGGCCATCGAAGAAGCCGTTGATGTACCAGGAATTGGACATCGGGAAGGTGACCTTGGCCTTGGCGAGCATGGCGTCGAAGTCCTTGGCCTCGTCCGCGGTGATCTTGGACTTGTTGTAGTACATGAACCAGGTGTTGTCGGTGTACGGCACGCCGTAGAGCTTGCCGTCGGTGCCGGTGACGGAGTTGATTTCCAGATCGCCGTTCTGTTCCTTGACCTGCTTCTCGGCGTCGGTGCCCAGCTGTCCGATGCCACCCTGTTCGATGAGGGTGCCCAACTGATCGGAAGCGAACATGTAGACATCCGCGGCGGAAGCCGGATCGGTGGCGACGTTCTTGGAAGCGTCGCCCTCAGAGACGACATCGTTCTTCCACGTGATCTTGTATTCCGGGTGAGCCTTGGCGAAGTTCTCTTCGACCTTACCCAGCCAATTGGAGTCCTTGGCCTGATCTTCCTGTGGAGCCCACACGCTCAGCGTGATGGCTTCGGTGCCCGAAGAGCCCGAGGAGCCGTTGCTTCCGGAGCCGCACGCCGCAAGCGGTACCAGCATGGAGACAGCAGCCGTCAGTCCGATTGCCTTCTTCCAATCGATCTTCATTGATCTTCCTTTCCTCACATAACCTGTGTTCCCTCAACACAGCCAGTATTAAGCGTTCGCTCAAGCTCTGCATACGTTCACATCATCGTTTCACGGATAATTGCTGTCCGTCCTTGGAGCCACCGGGAGTGCATCAGTGATTGTCACTATAACACATTTCTGCCAACGTTTGCAATTTGCGGTAGGATATTTTCATCGTCATCAGGCAAGCCGTATCTTTCCAAGGAGACACATCACCATGGATTCCCGCCCGACGCACTCCAGGCCGGCATGGCTCGATACCGCCGTGTTCTACGAGATCTATCCTCAATCCTTTGCCGACGCGAACGGCGATGGCATCGGCGACATCGCCGGAATCACCGCCCGTCTGGATTACATTCAGGACCTTGGATGCAATGCGATTTGGCTGAATCCCTGCTTCGATTCCCCTTTCAAAGATGCCGGTTATGATGTGCGCGACTACCGACTCGTAGCCCCCCGATACGGTACGAACGCCGATCTGATAGCACTGTTTCACGAGGTACACGAACGCGGCATGCACATCCTGCTCGACCTGGTCCCCGGTCACACCAGCGAAGAGCACGCATGGTTCCGTCGTAGCGCCGAAGCCGCTCACAACGAGTATTCCGATCGATACATCTGGACGGATTCGTGGATCGCAGGCGGCGACGGGCTGCCGTTCATCGGCGGCGAATCACCGCGCAACGGCACCTACATCCTGAATTTCTTCAAATGCCAGCCAGCACTCAACTACGGGTTCGCCCATCCAAAACATGCTTGGCAGCAACCCGCCCTGGGACCGGACGCACTCGCCACCGCCGACGCGATGGTCGACATCATGCGTTTCTGGCTGTCCCGCGGCGCCGATGGCTTCCGCGTGGACATGGCCGACAGTCTCGTCAAGCATGACGACGACGGCAAGCCCTATACGATCCGCACCTGGCAGTACATGTTCTCGAAGATTCGCCCGGAATTTCCCGAAGTCGCGTTCGTATCGGAATGGGGACGTCCATGCGAAAGCCTTGAAGCGGGATTCGACATGGATTTCTATTTGGACTGGCGCTGGGACGGCATTCCGAACGGGTACAACATGTTGTTGCGCAACGTTGACGACCCCTTGAGCCGCGATGGCGACCTGAGCTATTTCAACGCGGATTCCGAGACGCCGATCGCCTCGTTTCTGGAGCAATATGAGCCGCAGCTGCGCGATGCGGAACGGTTGGGAGGCACGTTCAATTTCATCACCTGCAATCATGACACCGCACGCATCGCACCGCGATTGAGCGAACGCGAGATCGCCCTAGCCTACTGCACGCTGTTCGCCATGCCAGGCACGCCGTTCCTGTATTACGGCGATGAAATCGGCATGCGATATCTGCCCCTGCCCACTCTGGAAGGGGGTTATGCACGCACTGGTTCACGCACGCCGATGCAGTGGAGCGTAGCAAGTTTGGCTGGGTTGAAGGCCGGAGCTATCGCGCACACGGATGACGAGACCTCCGCCTACCTGCCGGTCGACCCATCCGCCGATGCGCCGACCGTCGCCGAATCGCGAACACGAGATGATTCGCTATGGCACATCGTGCACGACATGCTCCATCTCAGAAACGAAACCGAGGCGCTTCATGCAAGGGGGACGTTCACGGCATTGAGTCGTGGGCGATTGTTCGCATTCGCACGGTCGTCGGGGTCGCAAAGGGTGATTATCGCCGTCAATCCAAGCCGACACAGCGAACGTTTGCAGTTACCGGAAGGCGATTTTACCGAAATCTTCCATATCGGCGATATCGATGTCTCCGGTGACTCTCTGAACATGAGCCTGCAAAGCTTCGCAATCCTACGAGACTAAGTATGCTTCATATTGCAAACGTTCGTCATAATAACCGCGACAAATCAATATGCTAGCCATAGCACAGTCATCATAAACCTATATATCGCAACCATTTTCGACAGCACAACATACGTTGAAAACGATAGCATACTATGGTACAGTAATCGTCATAACGCCTGCCGGCGGCATCGCAGCCTGCCGGCACTCACATAGACAGCGTCGTTGCACAGCATGTAGGCGGACGCATACGAAAGGGAGACTGAATCAGCATGACAGCATCAACGCAGCACACCGAAAGCGCCGAGCGTATCGCGCGCCCGCTTATCCAGCTGGCCAAAATCAACGGCATCTCCACCTCGTATATCGACCAGCTCGGCACCTATGTTGAGATCCGCGACGAAGTGCTTGTTTCCGTGCTGGCCGCACTGGGTGTGGACGCATCCACCGAGCAAGCCATCACCGATTCATACGCCGAGGCCAGGCAGCGCATTGCCGATACGCTCATACCGCCGACCGTGGTGAAGTTCATCGGCAAACCGACCACCATCCCCATTCATAACAAGGGCAACGATGTGACGTTGCGTCTTATGTTGGAAGACGGTACGCAATACGCCGAAAACCTGTGCATGCACCTGATGCCGCAAGATGACGGCTCACTGCAGTTGAATCTGCCTGACGACATTCCCGTCGGCTACCATACCCTACGCGTAAACGCAGGTGAGCTGCACGGCGAGGCGACGCTGATCTGCGCATCGGCCCGCATCGAATTGCCGAAAGCCGTTGCCGAAAAGCAGCGTTGGGGTTGGATGACGCAGCTGTATTCCGTGCGCTCCGCGGAATCGTGGGGCGTAGGTGATTACGGCGATCTGCGGAGACTGCTGAAAGACGCCGCGGAGAAGTCGCACGCCGACTTCATGCTGATCAATCCGATCCATGCGACCGCACCGATCGAGCCACTTGAACCTTCGCCGTATCTGCCGGAATCCCGTCGATTCCTCAACGTCACCTATATTCGGCCGCAGGATATCGAGGAGTATGCCAATCTCGATGAAGCCGATCTGGCCGAGGTCGAACGTCTGCATGCCGAAGTGTCGCCGGCCAACGACGACCCGAATCCGATGGACATCAATACCGCATGGTGGCATAAGCGCAAGGCCCTGCAACGCATATATGCAGTACCGCGTTCCGCCGGGCGCCAATCGGCATTCGAGGCGTTCAAGGAGGCGTCAGGCCCGGATCTGCGTGCATTCGCCGCATGGTCGGTGGCATTTGAGGTATGGGGTGCCCCATGGGAGAGCTCTTGGTTCAGCGAGACGAACCGTGATTCACCCGAGGTGGCCGCGTTGATGCACGAACACGCCGACCTGATGGATTTCGAATGCTGGCTGCAGTGGATCGCCGCCGAACAGGTGACTGCCGCGCAGAGCACCGCACGCGAATCCGGCATGGCGCTGGGCCTGGTGCAGGATATGGCCGTGGGCGTGCACGCATTGGGCGCCGACGTGTGGTGGAATCCGGAACGTTTTGCCGTCGGTAGCGTGACCGTAGGTTGCCCGCCCGACTTCTACAACCAACAGGGTCAGGATTGGGGCCAGCCGCCGTTCAATCCGAATTATCTGGAGAAAACCGGTTACGGCGTATATCGCGACATGGTGCACAACATGTTCTCTCGTGCAGGTGCGGTACGCATCGACCATGTGCTGGGCCTGTTCCGCCTGTGGTGGATTCCGCAGGGCGAAGGCGCGAAGGGCGGTGCGTATGTTACGTATGATTACGAGGCGATGATAGCGATCCTTACCATCGAAGCCACGCGCGCGAACGGTTTGGTGATTGGCGAGGACCTGGGCACCGTACCGGACTACGTACGCACCGTACTTGCCGATCATGGGCTGCTTGGCTGCATGGTGGAATGGTTCGCGCACGTGGATGACTCCCCCAACGCCGGGGATCCTTATGCCGATCCCGCCACGTACCGCAAGTATGCGTTGGCATCCGTCACCACACACGACCTGCCGCCGGCTACCAAACTGTCCGCCGGCGAACATGCCAACGAACACCAGCACCATCATGCCGTGAGGCGATTCATCCAGCCCACTCGGATTCGGCCCGAATAGGCAATCCTGCCCATCATTTTCAGTCATATCGTCCCCATGACGCAACCCTCCTTCCATCTTCCGCTATCACGCCCGATGTTGCTGCAGTCGCACGCAGAGGATAATGGCCATCTACTATTGGGCATGTCCGAAGCCACTATTGCTCCCAAAAAGAACGTCTACTTGTATCGGCAAAGTCTCGACACATGTCGCAATACGGCAACAAAAAATACGCCAACACGCATAAACCCCCCGACTTTGACAGTAGCGAACCGGTTCGATACAATCAATCTCGGACCGGTTCGACACAGACGATGACCGTCTGCAAGAATCAGGCCACGGTCAGATTGCATCAGGCAAGAAAGGGCCCGCATATGACCTTGACAAGTGATTTCCGACGAAGGAAAGTCGCAAGGAGGAAAGGAAACCCCATGAAGAATCTCACGAAAGGCATCGCCGCTGTCGGCGCGTTGGCTATGTTGATGGGCGTCGGCGCCTGCGGTTCCAACACCGCGGACGACAAAGGACATGTCTATTTCCTGAACAACAAGCCGGAAGTTGTCGATCAGTGGAACGAACTCGCCGAAATGTACACCAAGCAAACCGGCGTGAAAGTGGATATTCAGAGCGCCACCTCCGGCAGCTACGAGTCCACTCTGTCGTCCGAACTCGCTAAGAACAACGCCCCGACCATGTTCGGTATCGGCGGCTTCGATCAGTATGCCAAATATAAGGACTACCTCGAACCTTTGCAGGATACTGAGGCTTACAAGCTTCTCAACGATCAGGGCAAGCAGATGGCCCACAAGGACGGCGACAACGTGTACGGCCTGCCATATGCCGCCGAATGGTTCGGTATCATCGTCAACAAGAAGCTCATCAACGAGTATGCCAAAAAGGACTACGCCGTCATCAAGTCCTTCGACGACATCAAGGACTACAACACTTTGAAGAAGGTCGCCGACAGCATGCAACAGCATAAGGATGATCTGGGCATCGACGGCGCGTTCTCCACGCCGGGTCTGGACTCATCCAACTACTACCGATATGCTTCGCATATGACTCAGGTGCCAGTCGCCTACGAGTACATTGACGAGGGCGTGGACTTCGAGAAGGAACTCAAGGGCACCTATCTCGATAACTACAAGAATCTGTGGGATCTCGAGATGAAGGACAACCCGACCGAAAACACTATGCTTGGCTCGGTGAATTATGAGGACTCCACCGCCGAGTTCTCCGCCGGCAAGGTCGCTTTCTACCCGAATGGTGTATGGGCCTATAGCCAGATCAAAGGCAACGAAGTTGCCGATGAAGACTTGGCCATGCTGCCGTACTACATGGGTTTCCCGAACGAAAGCAAGTACGCCGCGAACTCCATCTATGACATCTCCTGGTCTGTGAACAAGAATGCTTCCGACAAGGACAAGAAGGCCACTGAGGATTTCATCAAGTGGATGGTCTCCGACGAGGATGCCAAGAAGATTCTCTCCAAGGATATGGGCTTCGCCGTTCCGTTCACCACCTTTGACTCCGAGGATTTCCAGCCTGACAACCCGCTGACCAAGTCCGCGCTCAAGCTTGAGTCCGATGGCCTCACTCCGATTCATGGCGCCTATATTCCGGGACAGGCATGGGCTGACGGCGTGGCCAATGCACTGCTCGAGTACGCTCAGGGCACCGGTGACTGGAATGGCGTGAAGAAGGCATATCTGGACGATTGGACCAGCGCCTGGAATGATTATGAAAACAACTTCGGCATGCTTCCGCCGACCCACAAGTGATTCGCCTATGGGTCGCGGTGAATCGCATAGCGCCATTTTCACCTGGTCCATAACGGCATGACCACAGTCTCCATCGGCTTTCTCGCTCGCCGATGGAGACTTTCTCATATTCAAAAAAACAAACAACGTCTGTGACCGAAGCTGATACGCACAGATATGAATGTATCGCGCAAACAGACGCAGCATACGCCATGAAAGGAACGAACATGACACTAGAATCCTTGACCAAGATACGGCACGAATCAAGCCGCGCAGTCAACGCGGAAAACCCGACCGGCGAACCGGGCAAAGGCGGCATAGCGGCCAGTGAGCTTGGCCCAAGTCGCAAAGGCAGCCCTTGCCTACGTAACATACCCGTCGGCGCAACGGCGACTCTTGCTGATATCACCGGCCCCGGCTGCATTCGACACATCTGGATAACCGTTGACGAGAAGACCACCGATGCCGATTGTTTTGTATTGCGGGACCTTGTGCTGCGCTTCTATTGGGATGACGAGGAGGAACCAAGTGTGGAGTGTCCGCTTGGTGACTTCTTTTGCTGCGGATTCGGCCGTGCGTGCCTAGTGAATTCCATGCCTGTCGCCGTAGTGCCGAACCGCGGTTTCAACATGTACTTTTCGATGCCGTTCGGCGCACGCGCACGCATCACGCTCGAAAACCAACACAAGAACGCCATCAGCGCATTTTTCTACCAGATTGACTACACCGTGAATGACGAGCCGTTCGACGATGACATTGCCTATTTCCACGCACAATGGCGGCGCCAGCGCCTTACTGAAAAGGGGAGAGACTATGTGGTGCTTGATGGCGTGAAAGGTGAAGGGCATTATGTAGGCACCTACCTGGCACTGACCACGCTTGAGCGCTACTGGTGGGGTGAAGGCGAATTCAAATTCTACATCGATGACGATGAAGAGTACCCCACGATCTGCGGCACCGGCACCGAGGACTATTTCGGAGGCTCTTGGAGCTTCGCCAAGCAGGTCAATGGCAAGACCGTGGAGCAAAACTACTGCACACCGTATCTCGGATACCCGTATTACTCTTCACACGACGAGCTGATTCACAACGATTATCACAATGATGATTGCCCCCCGATGCGTGGCTTTTACCGTTGGCACATCCCCGATCCGATTCGTTTCCGTTCCAACCTGAAGGTGACCGTTCAGCAAATCGGTGTTGGTCACCGCGGATTCTTCGAACGTCAGGATGATGTGGCATCAGTTGCCTACTGGTACCAGAAGGGGCCACACGCTCCATTTCCGCAACTACCTAGCGCCGAGGAACGTTGGCCGCGCTGACGTCATCCATAAGTAGCTCACCTCAAGCCGCATCCCCTGAGAGACAAGGGATGCGGCTTTTTGCTACAGTCAATCGTTTGATGTACAACATATTTTTTTAGCAAACGCTTGCATAGTGTGTCGCCTAATTTTATGCCTAAAAATGGCGGCAAATAGCGGATTGCCCGGTATTGCAACGTGATAAATCAACAAAATACTGCCATCGTTTGCAAAAAAGATGAAAGTGATGCATAATAGGGGCATCGGCAGAAAGCAGCACTATCTCAGTGCACATATCCAACGGGGACGTTGGACCCGATGCAGAAAAGAAAGGTTCGAAGATGAATCGTAAATTGAAGTCCGCACTAGCTCTCATTGCGGTCACCGCCATGTCTGTCACGACATTTGCCGCTTGTGGCAGCTCATCGAGCTCTGATTCAAGCAAGGGCAAGGTATACTACCTCAATTTCAAACCAGAAGCCGCCGACGAGTGGACCGATTTGGCTGCGGAGTACACTAAGGAAACCGGTGTCGAGGTCAACGTTCAGACCGCGGCCTCCAATACCTATGAGCAACAGCTCAAGAGCGAGATGGCTAAGTCCGAGGCACCGACCCTGTTCCAAGTCAACGGTCCGGTCGGTTACGCCAACTGGAAGAACTACACTGCTGACATGTCCGGCACAGAGGTATACAAGCAACTGCAGAACCAAGATGTTGCCCTCAAGGATGGCGACAAGGTCGTTGGCGTACCGTACGTCATGGAGACTTATGGCCTAATCTACAACAAAGACATCCTTAACAAATACTTCAGCACTTCCGGCGCCAAGGCCAAGTCCATCAAAGACATCAACTCCTTTAGTAAGCTGAAGGCCGTTGCTGACGACATGCAGTCCAAGAAGGATGAACTCGGCATTAAGGGCGCCTTCACCTCTGCTGGTTTCGACTCCAGCTCCGATTGGCGTTTCAAGACCCATCTAGCCAACCTGCCTCTTTACTATGAGTTCAAAGATGACAACATCACTGAACAGCCGGCCACTATCAAGGGAACCTATCTGCCGGAGTACAAGAACATCTTTGACCTGTACATCACCGATTCCACCACCGAGCCGTCCCAACTAAGCTCCAAGACTGGCGACGACGCCAATTCCGAATTCGCACTCGGCGAGGCCGCTTTCTATCAAAACGGCACTTGGGCATGGTCCGATTTGCAGAAAGCCGGCATGGAGGCCGATTCCGTTGGTATGATGCCAATCTACATCGGCGCCAAGGGCGAGGAGAACCAAGGTCTGGCAACCGGCTCCGAGAATTACTGGTGCATTAATTCGAAAGCATCCAAAGCCGATCAGAAAGCGACCGCCGACTTCCTGAAGTGGGTCATCACCTCCGATAAGGGCAAAGAAGCGCTGTCTCAGAAGATGGGCTTCACCACCCCGTTCAAGACCTTCTCCAGCGTCAAATCCGACAACCCGCTGGTCACTGCCGCCATGGACGACCAAAAGTCCGGTACCACCGCAGTGTCCTGGAACTTCACCATGATGCCGTCCGAACAATGGAAGAACGACCTCGGCTCCGCTTTGCTCGAGTATGCCCAAGGCACCGGCAATTGGGATGGCGTCAAGTCCGCGTTCGTGGATGGCTGGGCCAAGGAATATGCCAACGCCCACAAGTGACCGCAATTGACTTCACTGTCTGATTTTCTCCTTATAGAAAACCGCTCCGGAACCAACCGGAGCGGTTTTCTATGTATCGGTAAGCGATTAGCCCTTATCCAAGGACACTCGCGAAGTGCTGGAGCGAACAATCAGTTGCGCCGGGAACGTCTGAAACGGCATACCCGTGGTCTTGCGATTGATCAGGTCAAGAGTCTTACAAGCCGCCTCGCGTGCCATGCCAATCGGATCCTGGCGAATCGTGGTCAAGCCGATATCGTGCGCATAGAAGCTGTCGTCATAGCCGATGACGGAAATATCAGACGGAATACGATAGCCACAACGCACAAGCTGATAAATCAGTGGAATCGCGATGCCGTCCTCCTGACAGGCGATGGCGGTTGGCATTTGCGGCAAGCTCAGCAACTCGGAGACAATCGTGCTAATGCGGTCCTCACTTTCCTGCGCAACCAACGTAGTTGGCGTGACACCCTGTTCCAGACGGGCCTTGACGAAGGAGTCATAACGTTGCTGCACACTGAAGTGCAAGGAAACCTCACGCGACGTACGTACGTAGACAATGTTGCGATGCCCCAGCCCGATAAGATGGCGCGCAACCAGACGCGAACCTTGATCATCGTCTATCCCCACGGCCGCAGTGAAACCGTATTCTCTTGGATTCACACAGTTGATGCCGATAATTGGTACGCCGGTGCTGGCCAACTGTGCGCTTTCCTGCGCATCGACATCGATGGAAGCAACGATCACCGCGTCGGCATTGCGGCGAACCGGCAGCATATCAAAGAACTCACGGCGTTCCTCGATGCTGGAAATCTGGAAGATCGATAAATCATAGCCGTCTGCGTGCAAAACCTGGTTCAACCCTTCGATGACGGAAGCGCTGAACCATAGTCGGATATGGTCGCTCATCAGCAAGGCGACACGCAATGCTTTGCCGGACTTGAGCGCAGTGGCCGAACGGGAGATGGAGAAACTCATCTCGTCGGCGATACGCAACACCCTGGACCGTGTCGCCTCAGATACGAGCTCAGGTCGGGTGAATGATCTGGACACCGTGGAAACCGACACCTTTGCCGCTTTGGCAACGTCTTGAATATTGACTGACATGCACAACTCCTTTATGGCAGTAGATACTACAAGACACAACGTGTTTTGCAAAAAATATCCAAACGTTTGCAACGACACGACAATACGTATTTCTTGCTTATTTCCAAGGGTATCCGTATACTGATAACTGTTCACATTTGATAAATGAATTGACGTTGCATGAAAATCATGACAACGTTTGACTTTTATTTATCTGTGAAGTAGGGTATTCTCGAACCGGTTCGAACCCGACGTTGCGGTCACGGTCGAACTGAGTGTCGTTGAATCACTCGAGGGGTGTTCCCCGGGTGTACTCAAGGAGGAGAAAGTGGGCATGAAATGATTACGATGTCCGGCAAGGCAATTCGCAGGTGGTGGGCGCTGTTTGCGCTACCCACGTTCGCGGCTTTCGTCATTGGTTTCCTGGTGCCGTTCGCCATGGGCGTGTACCTGTCGTTCTGCAAGTTCAGCACGGTCACTGACGCCACGTTCGTGGGCGTGTCGAACTACCAAAACACAATCACGGATCCGGAGTTCCTGCACGCGCTGGTGTACACGGTCCTGTTCACGATTGTGACAACCGTGGTGATCAACGTAGTCGCGTTCGCCATTGCGTACATGCTGACCAAGGCCATCAAGGGCTCCACGCTGTTCCGTTCGGTGTTCTTCATGCCGAACCTAATCGGCGGCATCATCTTGGGCTATATCTGGCTACTGCTGCTCAACGGCGTACTGGCGCACTGGGGTCGTTCGATCACATTCTCGGGCGTGTACGGCTTCTGGGGCATGGTTCTGCTGACCTGCTGGCAGCAAATCGGTTACATGATGATCATCTACATCGCGGGTCTGCAGGGCCTGCCCGGCGATGTAATCGAGGCTGCCGCAGTTGACGGCGCGAACTCCCGCCAGACGCTGTTCAACGTGACGATTCCATTGATGATGCCGTCAATCACAGTGTGCACATTCTTGACGGTGACCAACGGCTTCAAGATGTTCGACCAGAACCTCGCCCTGACCAATGGCGCCCCGTCGAATAGCTCCGAGCTCTTGGCTCTGAACATCTACCGCACGTTCTACGGACGCGCCGGCTTCGAGGGCGTGGGCCAGGCCAAGGCCGTGGTGTTCTTCATCATCGTGGCCGTGATTGCCCTCATCCAGAACAAGCTCACCACCAGCAAGGAGGTCCAAGCATGAGCGACAAGGTCAAGCATCCTGTATTCTGGACGGTTTTCCTTTCCATCGTCTCACTGGCATGGGTCTATCCAATCGTGCTGGTGCTGATCAATAGCTTCAAGCAGAAGGCTTACATCTCGCGCAACGCATTCTCCCTGCCCACCGGCAAGGCCTTCGTGGGACTGGAGAACTACATCAGAGGCATCGAGCGCACGAACCTAATCAGCAGTTTTGGCTGGACCGTAGTCGTCACGGTCGGCGCGGTCCTGCTGATCATCGTGTGCACGTCGATGTGCGCTTGGTGGATCGTACGTACGAACAACTGGGCTGCGCGCCTGCTGTACACACTGTTCCTGTTTAACATGATTGTTCCGTTCCAGATGGTCATGTTCACGCTTTCCAAGCTCGCCGACATGATGGGCCTGAACACCCCATGGGGCCTGTGGATTGTGTATCTAGGCTTCGGCGCGGGCTTAGCCGTGTTCATCTTCACTGGCGTGGTCAAGGGCATCCCGTCCGAACTCGAGGAGTCTGCGATGATCGACGGCGCGTCGGTACCGAGAATCTTCTTCCAAATCGTACTGCCTATCATGCGCCCGAGCCTGATTTCAGTGGCGATCCTGCAGACGATGTGGATCTGGAATGACTTCCTGCTGCCGTACCTGACGTTGGACATGCGCCGTTTCAAGACGATGTCGATTGCGATTCAGTACCTCAAGGGTGGTTACGGATCAGTGGACATGGGCGCCATGATGGCCTGCTTGGTGGTGGCGATTGTGCCGATCATCATATTCTACCTGTGCTGCCAGAAGTACATCATCAAGGGCGTGATGGCCGGCGCCGTCAAAGGCTGATTAACTCCATCGCATGAGGGGTGCTGTCGGAATTTTCGTCGGCACCCCTTTTCTTCATATCCGCAGAACACGCACGTCAACCGTTGCAAACACTTATGTTAACGTGTCTCTAGCAGTTGTCATGACAGCAATGTCGTTCGTCAGTGGAGGATTCTCTATGAAAGCGAGCATCCAAGCCGTGGCCGCCGAAGCGGGAGTATCGATTTCGACCGTCTCTCGCACATTCGCCAAACCGAATCTGGTGCTGCCGGAGACTCGCAGCAAAGTGATGGCGGCCGCGGAAAAACTTGACTACCGCATCTCCCGCTCAGCGGCCGCACTGAAAACCGGTCAATCGTTCCGCGTCGCGCTGTTGATGAGCGATCCGATTTCGACTTGGTTCAATTCCAATACCTATGCCGGATTGGATTCCGTGCTGCACCCGGCCGGATATGACATTTCCATCTTCGAGATGGCCGACGCGCACGACCGCCATGAGTTCTTCGCAACGTTACCGGTACGCCGCAACGTCGACGCGGTCATCGTAAACTCCTTCAACATCGTGCCCGAAGAGGTCGAAAAACTTTCGAACATGAAGGTACCGATCGTCGGCATCAACATTCCATCAATCAACGGATTCAATGCCACGGTGAGTATCGACGACCGTCAGGCCATGCATGTTGCTGTGGAGCACTTGTTCTCCATGGGCCACCGACGTATCGCTTATGCGTACGAGACATCAAACGACAATAACCAGAACATGGTCTTCAGCGCCGAAGCACGTCTGCATGGGCTGATGGAAACCGCCGAAGAGCGAAAGATGACGGTGGAACGCATCGCAATCCGCAACTATGAAGACGCCACCAACACTATTCTCAATTCATTGCTGACCATGGACCCCGCCCCCACCGCACTGTATTGCGAAAGTGACGAGCTGGCATTGCCTGTCATCTATAAGTTGTGCCAGTACGGGCACGCCGTCCCTCAAGAGCTCTCGATCATCGGATTCGACGACGTACCACTTGCCGCAAAGATCGGCCTGACCACGTTGCATCAGGATCCGTTCAACATGGGCGAAAACGCCGCACGTAAGATGCTGAGTGTCATGTCCGGAAAAACACCGAAACCGCTGCATGAAACACTACAGGCACAACTCATGATGCGTGAAACCACCGCATTCATCGACTGACCAAGCCACTATTATCTCGCCAAAGGTTTCTCTGCTGTAACTGACTGCCCAACCGGTTATGAATCCGGAAATCACCATTCAGGGTGACCTTGGCGCGTCGGCATCATCATCGAATCTCTAATCTGTCCGGAACGGCAGGAAGATGGCATTTTCGAAAACCACGACACGCAGATAGTCATGGCATCACGACTGGATTCCGACCAGCAATTCACCAAGACCCTGCAGGATGACCTACTTACTCATCATCGGCACTCCGGCCCTTCAGCCTGCCTATGGTATGCGCCCCCTCAGCAAAGAAGGTTTGAGTGTAGTGGTTAAAGGCCCTGCACCAAGCCAGATGAACACATACGCATTACGGTGAGGTTCAGCATGGCAAATCTTCGCGGTACCGGTGAAGCTCAACCTGACTAGTCCTATATCGTAATGCGGCAAACGGGGCTTGGAGGTTTATCCGCCAAGCCCCGTTTGCGCATTCGATGAGACTCTATTGCGCTCAATGAGTGGTCTTATATTCAGACGCCCAACCATCCACAAATGCATCATGCACGGTGTCCCATGTACCGGTTTCCTGCGCATATTCCAACATCGCGTTGCCCAGCGTCAACACCCACTGAGTGCTTGGCAATGGATAGATCACAATATCGTACTTATCTGCCTTGGCATAGGCATCGTTGGCGCGATGAATCGGGTTCTTGGTCTGGTAGCCGGCCTTCGCATACGACTTAAACGGTGTTTCGAAACCCGCCTCATTCGTGATGATGTCACGTGCCTCATCATCGTTCAGGATGTAGTCAAGGAACTGCTTGGTGGCCTTCTGATCTTTTTCAGAGGCGTTCTTGTTCATCGCAAAGTACAGGAAGCTCACGGTCAGGCCTGCATTCTCCTCACCCTTCACACCCATATAGATCGGCAATACGCCCATATCTTCATCGGCGACCTCTTGATCGCGAATCTGCGAATAGCCCCAAGAGCCATTCTGCAAGAACACGGCCTCACCCAGTGCGAACTCGGAGTTGGCGTCGTCCATGGTGGCGCTGGCGAGCTGCGTCTTCGGAATCGTGGCGTCGTTGATGTACAGGTCGAAAATGTTCTTGAAGTTCGATACGTACTTGTCGGAAATGGTGGCCGGCATTTGCGTGACACCCTGATCGCGATACTCATAGTAGACGGAGATATGCGCCAGCTGATCACCGAAACGTTTGATGGAGCTGGTGTCGAAGCCGGCGGAGGTGAACGCACCTTTCACGCCCATCTCATCCTTATGTGCTTGTATTTCATCGGCAACTGTCTTCAGTGTCTTGAAATTGTTGATGCTGTCAACCGACTTAATGCTTGCCCAGGAAGAATCGAAGTACTTCTGCAGCAGCTTCTTGTTATAGATGATGCCATATCGTTCCATGACGTAGGGCACAGCACCAACCGTATCGCCATCCTTCAGCGCATAGTCGGGGTTCTCCTGATCCTTGTAGATGTTGGTTCCCGACATGTCGGCATAATAATCAGTCCAATTCAGAAAGTCGTTGTTGTCGACATCGAACAACGTAGGCGCCTCGGATTTGGCCAGTTCACTCTTAAGCGACTGTTCGTAGGTGTCGGATGATGCAGTGGCGATATCGACCTGGATACCGGTCTTCTTGGTGAACTTTTCGGCCAGTTCCTTGAACTGGTCCTGTTGTTCCACCTTCATGCTGAGAAAATATACATGCCCTTTGTCAGCGTTGACATTTGAGCCGCCGCATGCGGAGAGCGCACCAACGGACATGGCGAGCGCCGACACTGCGGCGATGGTACGAGTGAGTTTCTTCATGATCTCCTCCAAAAAATAATGATTCTGACAGCGTCGTCAGATGATGACAAACGTCGTGCATCGTGCGATATGTGGTACCGAAGTATAGTTTAATCGCTTAAGCAAAAATGAGAGGGAAAGCCGCAAGGAGAGCCGCCGAGGCGAAAAGAAGGTACGAAACGACCTCGGCGACCCGTAATCAGTCAAAAAGAAATCAGATTGGTCAGACCTCCTTCAATCCGCGAGCGATGGAGACATTGCGCACCTCAACGACGCCGTCGGTGGCGAAAATGCTCAGCGACTCGCCGGGGCGCTCATACATGCGCACGTTCAGTGCCACTCCATCCACATACAACGTGCCGATAGTGTCATCGACGATGAGTTGCAGATGATAGTTACGGCCTGCCTCGAGCTTGATAGGTCGCTCAAGCCCGATGTTCATGACATTAAACCATGGGAAGTTCGGACTGCCTTCGAACACATAGCGATTTTCAGCTACGGGGAAGATGAACTGGTATCCCAGCGCGGTATCTTCGTTTTCGTTGACACGCAGGCCGAAGGAGCGAGTGCCTTCTGAGAAGGTGATGTCGGCTTCGAACGAGAACAAATCACCGCAGCCAAGGGCGAGTACCGCCTCCTGTCGCGCACCAGTACCATCGATGGTCACATTGCCGACATTCTCGCGCTCATTGAATGCATTCCACACGGTATCGGGAATGCGCACACCGAGCGTGCCGTCTTCGCGCTGATACACCTCGTGTGCCACGAAAGTTCCGGCCCATTCGAAGTTGCTCCTGTCATCGCACTTCTCTTTGGTGCCGACCCAGCCAAACAGGATGCGTTGGCCATTCAGTTCGAAGGTACGGCCGGCATAGTAGGCACTGCCGTCGAATGCATCGTCCGACGGTGCAATCCATGGGCCGTCAAGGCTCTTGGCCATACGATAGACCATCTTGTGCTTGTCGCTGTATTCGGTGACGATGTGGTACCACCAGTCGCCCATCTTGAACAGGTCGGGCATTTCATGCATGGTGTACAGGTTCGGCGCCCAGAAATCACCCTCAAATTTCCAGTCCTTGAGATCCTTAGAGGTGAACTTCACGGTACGGCCGGTCTGGCAGGTTTTCGGACCGATTTTACGGGCACCAAGAATCAGCAGATACTGGTCATGTTCTTCGTCCCGAATGACCCACGGGTCACGCCAGTCATCAGGGTCATAGCCCTCTTGCGGCGTAAAGGTGATAGCATCCTGTGTTTTGGTCCAGTGGTACAGGTCGTCACTGACCGCATGCATGAGCACCTGCGCAGGCCTGCCCTGTGCGGGATAATCGCGGTTATAGCCGGTGTAGAAGATGTGGTACTGGCCCTCGCCCTCAAACACCGAGCCCGCGAAGATGAATTGATCCTGTGCGTCATATGCGCCACGGGGGATTGCCACTCCATGATTCTCGTAGTTTACGAAATCTTTGGTTGTGGCAAGATCCCAGCCGAACGGCTCTCCGAACGGCTCCGGGTTGCGATTGTCCCGCTGGTGGAACAGGAAGAATTCGTCGCCCTTGCCAAATGGCATGCAGTCACCGAACCAAGTGCCAGGGAACTGGTAATAAAGCTTCATATCTTTACCTTTCTTCAGCTGCTTTGCCTTTCGCTCGGCAATCGTCTGCGATTACCTTTTGAAGGAACCAGTATTACTTCGCATTATTCAGTTTAAGCGCTTAAACTGTTTAAGCGATTAAGCACAAATATAGCACTTAAAATCAAAATGTCAAACGATTGACGCAGTCACCTTGCACAATGCCGTTTTTCCACCGTTTCGTGAGTGTTTCCACGAGTGTCGCAGCACTACGACGACCATGCTACAACCTCTTCACCGAATCCCTAGATACCGCCGGACATTGCACGAAAATCGGCTCGAACGTCCTCGTCACTACATGTTCATCACCATCATCCTCATTGCGGCCGCACTGCCGCAACAACGTTCGCACGCCCATCACACCGAGCTCATATTGTGGCAGACCCACGGTGGTCAGCGCGGGATGCATGTGCGCGGAAATCATTTCCTGATTATCGAACCCAACCACGGAGATATCATCCGGCACACGTTTACCTAACTCACGCAACGCATCGTACAAACCAAGCGCAGTGCGGTCATTATGGCAAAACACTGCGGTCGCATCCGTCGCCATCACCTTTTCCGCTGCCCCGTATCCACCTTCCTGGTCAGCGTTCGCAGGTACCACCAGTGACGAATCAAAATCGATGCCGGATGCCGCAAGCGCCGCTTTGTATCCTTCAAGTCGGCCAAGCGACGCAGGCGAGGGCGCAATAGCGTTAACGAACGCGATACGCCGATGTCCGGCCTCAAGCAGTAGTCGTGTGGCTGTGGCCCCACCCTGAACTTCGTTCGGCACCACAGCAGGAAATCGGCCACGTTCGTCATAGCAGTTCACCAACACCGCCGGCACCTTATCGAGTTCGCTCGGTGGCGTAATTGATTCATGAACCCACTTCGAGTAGATGACGCCTTCGACCTGATGCTCAAGCATGAACGCGAAAGTCTTACGTTCCACATCTTTTTTACCGTTGGTGTTAACCACCAGCAGAATCTTCCCGTTACGCCAAGCCTCATCCTGCGCACCTTGGATTACCTGCCCCGCGAACGGAGAGGTAGCCACACCGTCGCTGATGAAGCCTATGATGTCGGAACAGCCACGGGCCAGCCCCCGAGCCAATGCATTGTGATGGTAACCGAGCGAATCGGCGGCCTTACGGACTTTGCGGCGCGTGGATTCCGGGATACGCACATTACGATTGTCATTCACCGCCCATGAAGCAGTCGCGATAGAGACGCCGGCCGCTTTGGCAACGTCTTGCAACGTTACTTTCGCCATACCGTCCCCCGACCATCAGACTCCGGCTTGTTGACGTATTTGGCGAACGCATGTTCGAGAATCGGGATGTGAAGCATAAGCACGCTACCATACCCAAGCACCACCAGCAAAAACAGACCCTGCGGCATGTAGAACCAAGAGCCGACGATCAGCCCTAGGAACGCAACATCGATTATCGCCAGCGCGATGGTCGACGCGACATTAGTCACGCCGAAGATGAATGCATTGGCGAGGGTGCCACCAAGGCTATTTTCGAAACGAGCCTGTAACGCCCAGACCCATTCGAAGCCCATAATCCATACGATGGTGAAACCGAATTTTGGAATTAGCAACGGTACAATCTGCAGAACGACCCACGCGTAGGACAGCACTGCCAGCGCCACACCGAAGATTAGCCACTGCACTGTGGACTTCACAAAATTACTTTTGAATGATCTGAAATAATTGGTGGTGACGTGTCCCTCTCCCGCAAGCGTCTTGCGAGCAGCGTCGTGGCCGGCGGTCAGCGCGGCACCGACAGTCACAAGCGGAATGCTGGTGACAAGCATGAGAATATTGATCCACACACCGTCGGTCAGATTGTTCCAACCGCGCATGAGACCTGAATCAGGTGACAGGAATTTCATATCGCTCCTTTGTGCAAGGCCATGACCGCCAACGTTGTGTTCAATCTTACCGAGACTCCGCCATGTCCGTGACAACGTAATCACAACACACCCGTGATGCATTGGCACCATTGGTGATATCGTTGTCATTAGCTGTTCATAGGCGAACAATCACTAGAACAGGGACATATCGGGACAAAGACGTAAGGACAACATCATGACCGCGAATAATGAACGTGCGGATTGGTGGAAGCAGGCCGTTGTATATCAGGTCTATCCACGATCGTTCAAGGATTCCGACGGGGATGGCTTGGGCGACATCGCCGGCGTCTCCGAGAAGATGGACTATCTGCGGGTCCTCGGCGTGGACGCCGTCTGGCTGAGCCCGTTCTATCCCTCCGAACTCGCCGACGGCGGCTACGACGTGATCGACTACCGCGACGTAGACCCACGCCTAGGCACCATGGACGACTTCGACGAGATGACGCTCAGGGCTCACGAGGCCGGCATCAAAGTAATCGTCGACATCGTACCCAACCACACCGCCAACAAGCATCGGATGTTCCTAGAGGCTCTTGCCGCGGGGCGCGGCTCCAAGGAACGCGACCGCTACATCTTCCGCGAGGGACGCGGTGAGAACGGTGAACTTCCACCGAATGACTGGATCTCCCTGTTCGGCGGCCCAGCCTGGGAGCGTGTGGAAGATGGCCAATGGTACCTACATATCTTCACCAAGGAACAACCAGACCTCAACTGGAAGAACCCGGAGGTACACGAGGAATTCAAGAAAACGCTACGCTTCTGGTCCGACCATGGCACTGATGGCTTCCGTATCGATGTGGCGCACGGCCTAGCCAAGGATCTTGAATGCATGCCACTTGAAGAGATGGGCAAACGCTATCCGATTCACGAATCGCTATGCCATGACGGCACTAACCCGATTTGGGATCGTTTTGAAGTGCACGACATCTACCGCGAGTGGCGCGAAGTGTTCAACGAGTACGATCCGCCACGCTTCGCCGTCGGTGAGGCCTGGTGCGTACCGGAGCATCAGCATCTGTACGCCTCCCCCGAAGAGCTGGGACAGGTGTTCAATTTCGAGTTCGCCGAAGCCAACTGGAACGCCGCCGAGATGCGTACCGCCATCGAGGAGGGCTTGGATTCAGCCACACATTCCGGCGGCTCCACCACCACGTGGGTCATGAGCAACCACGATGTACCGCGTCATGCCAGCCGTTACGCCCTGCCTCAGATCAAGACCCCCAGTCATCATCAGGTAGCCAAGGACTGGTTGCTGCGCGACGGCACCTCTTATATTGAAGACCGTGAACTCGGCACCAAGCGCTCCCGCGCCGCCATCATGATGGAAACCGGGCTACCAGGTTCTGTATATGTGTATCAAGGAGAGGAACTGGGCCTGTTCGAGGTAGCAGATATTCCTTGGGATCGTCTTGAGGACCCAACTCCGTACTTCACCACCCAGCGTTATTATGAAAAGGGCCGCGATGGCTGTCGCGTGCCGATGCCGTGGATCGCCGCAGACAAGCCGACGCCGGCTTCCTGGAATGAGAGTTTTGGCGACGGAGCCTCCTTTGGCTTCTCCCCCGTCACCAAGGTGGATGGTACCCAATCCGAAAGCCCCCATTTGCCGCAGCCTCTCTGGTACGGCAATTTCACCGCCGACAGCGAAGCACAGGATCCGGATTCAATGTTGTCGCTGTATCGCGCAGCACTCGCCGCACGTCAGGACATACTCACCGCCACGGCGGATACCTCCTGCACTCTAATCGACGCAGGCGATGAGATAATCGCCTACACGCGCCCTGCCGCCGATGGTCGCACATTCGCCTCCTATACGAACTTCGGTAAGACTCCAGCTTCGCTGCCAAACGGAGAGATCATACTGGCGTCTGGCGATGTATCCAACGGGCAATTGCCCCAAGACACAACTATCTGGATGCTGCTCTAATCCACACATTGAATGCTCCCGTGTTGCCCCCAATGAAGCATCAGCAACACGGGAGCATTACTGTCACAAGAATCTCCTCGGCCCTCCGTCTCGCAGCGTCTGGCCACGGCTGCGCATGCGGCCACCGAACTAAGCGATGGGTTGCTGGGACAGGTTGCGTAGGTTACATGGCATGAACGGAGTGACGATTCAAGATTATGGCCAGAGCAGCCGGAGTGTCAGTGGCCACCGTTCCCTGGGTGGCGAACAGCAAAGGTCAACATTCCAGAATCCATAAGAAGCCGAGCACGCAAGGTTGCACAACAATTTGGATATCGCCCCAACGCATTGGCGAAGGGTTGAGTCAGTGGGCTCTCTAAACTTATTGGCTTCATCAGCGATGGCGCGCCCCATGCCGGACAAGTCATTCGAGGCTCGCAGGATGAGGTATGGCATCAAGGTATGATTCTGCTGATCGTGGACACCAATGGTGAAAAACGTTGAACCGCAGGCCCTTGAATCCATGATGGACCACCAGATAGATAGCATCATTCATTCATCTTGGGCGCACCGGCAGGTAACTCCTCCCGAAATCTTACGCAAAACCAGAGCGGTTCTGGTGAACTGCTCTGCTAGGCACGCTGAATTTCCATCGGTAGTTTCCGATGAAATCGGCGGCGGTCGCTCGACAACCAAATTGCTATTAAAATCATGTCAAGAGCCGTCGTGACACATATTGCCGCGACGGCTCTTGACTCAGCTATGCTAAGGAAACGGTCTGTCTCAAGCATCCATGATGGCAGCTAACGATTTGACTCGTGGCAAATCGAACACTTCGTCGGTGTGCACGACACGTCCATGCTCATCAGCCAGCGGAATACGCCAATTCGGATACTGATCGGACGTTCCAGGCTGGTTCTGGGTACGACGCTCGCCGACGCCATCAACCAGTGCGGCCTGTATTAGCAACGATGGTGATTTACGCAGCATGGCGTGCATGGCTTCAACAATCTGCGGGATGTGGCTGTCCGCATCGTCAGCTTCCTCATCGGAGATCAGACCAAGTGTCCGCAGACGATCGAGCATGGCCTGACGTTCCACGGTGGCCGATGCTTGGAAGGATTCCACCGATTCGGTAAGCAGATGGAGCCGCTCACGCAACTGTACATGCTCGAACTGCAGGTACCCTGCGGTCGGTGGCAGATCGTGCGTAGTGACGGACGCTAACGCATACTTGCGATAGTTGGTCGGATCATCGTATGGATCGCCTGCGTTGGGAGAGTCATCCACTCGTGCGAACCACTCCACCACGGTACCAAGCACACCATGTGAAGCAAGCACCTTGCGTACATAGTTCGGCACTGTACCCAAGTCCTCACCGATCACCAGGCCGTCCGCACGGGAGGCTTCGATGGTAAGGATGGCTATCATCGCATCAACGTTGTATATCACGTAGGCACCGTTCTTGGCGCCTTCGCCCTGAGGAATCCACCATAGGCGGAACAGGCCGAGTACATGGTCGATACGCACCGCACCGGCGTGAGCGAACATGGTATGCACCATGTCACGGTACACACCGTAACCGGTGGCGTTCAGATAATTCGGATTGAACGGCGGCTGACCCCAATCCTGCCCCTGTTGGTTGTAGAAGTCAGGCGGGCAGCCCACGGTCACGCTACCGACAGCGAATCGTTCCGGATTCCACCACACATCCGCACCTAACGAATGCACACCCACGGCCATGTCCTGCATCAAGCCTAATGCCATACCGGAGTTCTTGGCAATCTGCTGAGCCGCCGACACTTGTTCGTCGGCAATCCACTGCAACCAGCACTGAAATTCAACCAAATCGGCATGCTCACGTATAAGTTCGGCCACTTCCGGCGAGTCACGATTGGTGTCGTTAAACCAGGAAGTTTCCCACGGCGCACCCCACACCTCGAACGCCACAGACCAAGCAGCGAACGCTTTCAAATCCGGACCAGCCTGCTCCTTGAACCGTTCGAAGGCAGACTGACGCTCAACGGAACGCGGTTGCCTGAAGATGATTTTCAGCGCCTGTCGTTTATGACACCATGCGGAATTGATGTTCATCGGATTCACATCATCATTGGCAGCCGACACCTGCGCATGCAGACGCGCCACCTCCGCCTTATCGGATTCACTTAGATCAGCGTATTCGGCGATATCCTGCGGACGAATATACGTGACATTCAGGAAGCGACGGGATTCCGGCAGGTACGGCGAAGGCTCCAACGGCGGGATCGGCGCACATGCGTGAATCGGATTGATCAGCATAAAGTCGGCATGCGTTTTTTCTGCAGCGTCCTTGAGGAGGTGTCGCAAATCACCGTAATCGCCCACACCCCACGATTCGGCGGAACGTACGGAATACATCTGCGCCATCCATCCCCAACGTTGCCTATCGGCCACCGCTTTCGGGACCGGAATACTGGCAGGTGCACAAATCAGCGTCGCCTCGCCATATGCGTCGCCAGCATTGATACGCAACGTGTGATAGCCAGAGGGAATATCATCTGGCAGGTTCAATCTCAATGTACCGTCATTCTCTGCTAATAGGCACATCGCCAGATTGCCTGCGTAGGCGGTACCGTCTTCCAGCAGCAGGCGCAATGTAACGTTCCGGCCTGCCGGACGAATCGGAATGGCGGTAGGCGTACCGAGGAATTTAACAATGGTCGACGGCACCAGCGTAGTCTGGGTCTTACGCACAGTTGCCTCATATGATTTCGTAACCGCCTCATCGGTGGAGGCATCCACGCCAAGCGCCCGCAGTACGGAGACGAGTACTTCGTCGCGAATCTCCACATAAGCGCCCAACTGATTGATGTATGATGTCGAAATACCGTTGGCTTTGGCTAGCTGAATCAACGGACGTGCAAGACGTTCGGCGCTTTCTTCGTTTCTGGGTGCAGCGACTGGTGAATTCGGCATCTTCGCTCTCCTTTGCTGGCTGATCATTGCCAGACTGCGTAATCATATGAATCCCTGAGCCTGTTATCACCATCATGAACAGATAGTGCAACAGGAATGTTTCTCATCTTTAGAATATCGCAGATTGACATCGTTTGCAATATCAACAAACGGCATGTTGCGGCGCTTATGGCGACACCACGTCAACAATCTGCATCCTTGGATATTGTTTTATGACATACGTTTGCACTACGACGTTTTGCACACTGCCCGCATTCATCGTCACATGAGCAGACTAGAACAGTGCAAACAGCGACAACATCACCGGATGTAAGATCAGAATATGACGAACAGCACGGCAATGAAAATCGCGCCGATGCCGTAAGCCATGATGAGCATGGAGTTGTCGCTGACGTCACAGCATACAACACTATCGATATGCAGTACCGCTTACATCGAACTGACGTATTTCCTGCAGAGTGAGCGACAGCCAATGCATGGCCCTTTAGGTTCGCTACTCGTTGATTGCCCGGTCATTGTCACGCAACACCAACTGCACCGGCGCGTCGGTCTCACGTAAGGTCAGGCGAGCATGCATGATTTCATGCGGCTGACCGAGAGTCTCCTCATTAATGAGTGTGAGCGCTTTATGTGCGGCTTTGCGGCCCATCAGAAACGGATCTTGTTTCATGGTGGTCAGGTTCATGATATCCGCATACTGACTGTCATCAAATCCGATAATCGAATAATCCCGCGGCGTGAGCTTGTCATACCGTTCCAGTCGCACAATCAGCGGAATCGCAATGGTGTCGGTTTGACAACAGATTGCATCCGGGAATTGATCAAGCGCCAACAACGAGGCCAAGGCACTGTCGGCGTAGCCACCATCGCGCGGCACTTCAAGCACCTTCCAGTGCAGGTCATGGCTTGTCTCAGCGGTCTGACAAGCATGGATGAAACCCTGACGACGAGCATCGATAGAGGCATTAAGCGAATCGGCGGCGCGCGAGCAGATGTACACGATGTATTTGTGACCGAGATTGATGAGATGCTGCGTAGCAATCATCATGCCCTCGTCGTCGTCAATGCATACGGTGGCATCGAAATCTTCACGTCCCGGCGTATTGATACCAACGATCGGCACACGAATGCGCTTGAGCTGCTCAACTTCACGCGAATCAACGGCGAAGGAAGCGACGAATACTGCATCCACATTGCGACGTACCGGCAAAGTGGTGAAGAACCGTTCGCGGTTCTCAGCGGTATCGATATGCTGGAACAGTGAAATGTCATAGCCAGCACCATGCATGACATCATCCAACCCAGCAAGCACCCTGTTATTGAACCAACTGGTGATGTCTTCATTCATCAGCATCGCCGCACGATAGGTCAGGCCAGACTTGAGTGCCGTGGCGGAACGGGAAATGTTGAAATCAAGTCTGTCGGCGGTTTCCAACACCTTCCGACGTGTTTTATCGGATACCAAGTCAGGACGCGTGAAAGCTCGCGACACCGTGGAAACGGAGACGCCTGACGCTTTGGCCACCTCACGAATGCCTACTTTGGTCATGATGCCCCTTTGCTACTTCTCGTCTCGCACGGCACGCGACACATTCGTTGTGCGCGCGCGAACATATCCACGTATATCATACTGCCAACGTTGTCAAAAATGGAACGGTTAAAGAAGACACCGTACTTCTTATCCACAATTGCAAACGAATGTAAACCAGCAGGAATGGATACGCCGCACATGATTCTAATAATGTATAAATCACTGTGATTCCAGTGTGTAAAAGTTTGCAAAAATATGTTACGATGAACCCATCGTACCGATTCCGTAGCGAACCGGTACGATGGCATGGCGATTTTGCAAAGGCGTGAAATCGACAAGCAACAGTGGAAGGGAAAACGGCATCAGGCCGTAAGAGCAAGGAGCAAACGATGAAGTCGGCTCAGAAAATTATCGCAGCTATGGCAGCATGCACCATGGGTGTTGGCATACTGGCCGCATGTGGAGGAGGTTCCGCAAGTTCGAGCGATGGCAAGGTGTACTTCCTCAACACCAAGCCAGAAATCGTGGACCAACTGCAGGAACTTGCCAGTGCCTACACCAAGGAGACCGGCATCAAAGTCGACATTGAGACCGCAGCCTCTGGCACCAGCAACCAGACCCTCACTTCGGAGCTATCTAAAACCGACGGCCCATCCATGTTCAACATCGCAGGCTTCGATCAGTATGCCAAATTCAAGAAGTATCTTGAGCCGGTGCAGGATTCCGAAGCATACAAGCTACTCACCGACGAGGGCAAAAGCTACGCTTTCAAAGATGGCGATGAAGCCTATTCCATCCCATACGCCGCAGAGTGGTATGGCATCATCTACAACAAGAAGATCATCAGGGACTATTGCGCCAAAAGCTATGCAGTAATCAAATCCGTCGACGACATCACCGATTACCAAATCATGAAGGCCGTGATGGACTCCATCCAGGAACACAAGGCCGATCTCGGACTCAATGGCGCCGTATCAACTCCGGGTCTGGACGCCTCCGATAACTATCGCTTCTCAGCACACATGACCCGCATCCCGATGTTCTATGAACTCAAGGATGACGGAGTGAAGTTCACACTTGACATTACCGGCAAATATATGGGCAACTACAAGGATTTATGGGACACCATGGTCAAAGACAGCCCAACCGAATCATCGATGATCAGTTCCGTGACCTACGAGGACTCCACCGCCGAATTCTCATCCGGCAAAGTGGCGTTCTACCCGAACGGAGTGTGGGCCTACACCCAGATCAAAGGCAACGATGTGGCCGACGAGGACCTCGGCATGTTGCCATATTTCATGGGTATCGATGGCGAAGAGGAGTATGGTCCTGCCGCCGTATACGACGCGAACTGGGCCATCAACAAGAACGCGTCCGACAAGGATAAGAAGGCATCCCTCGACTTCATTAAGTGGATTGTGAGCAGCGATACTGGCAAGAAGACACTCGCCAAAGAAATGGGCTTCGCCGTACCGTTCACCACATTCGGCGATGACGAACAGCCTGACAATCCGCTGGTCGCCGCAGCCAAAGTGTGGAGCGACGACAAAGGCAAGAAGCCCGTTTACAGCGCCAACATCCCGGGACAGCAATGGATGGACAACATCTCCAATGCGCTGGTCGAATACACTCAAGGCACCGGCAGATGGGACGCCGTGACCGATGCCTTCGCCAAGAGCTGGAAGACCGAATGGACCGCCTACAAGGATTCCACTGGCATGCTTCCGCCGTCCGACAAGTTGGAGTAAACCATCATTTCGGTTCTCATACGTAGGGGCACGCGATCATTCGCTGCCCCTACGTCGCGCCTTATCACTCACATCAACCGCGCGACACTACTACGTTCCACCAGCCGCGCAGGCACACGCTCATGTGGCTGCACCACGGCATCGCCACGAATCAGCGCCAACGCCTTCATGGCGGCGCTGCGTCCTAAGTCATACGGACTTTGCCGTGCGGTGGTCAAGCCACTTTCCTTCGCGTAAAGGCCGTCATCAAAACCGGTCAGAGACAGGTCATACGGCACCGACATCCGTCTGCGGGTCATCGCGAAAAACAGCTGCATCGCAACCGAATCCGTAATGCAACACACCGCGGTAGGGCGAGGTTCCAGGGTGAAGACACCGTCCAAAACGGCTTCGCCTGGATCTGCGAGATGCTCGTCATACTCCACGACATGCGCGCGAATCGCATCCCCTGCGACGGCACAAGCTTCTTCAAAACCCTCTTGGCGCAAATCGGCGCTGTGTGGAATTTCCGGAGCATGGCGGTAGCGCACAAATGCGATATCGGTATGTCCAGCCCGCAGCACGCATTCCGTTATCATACGCATACCTGCACGGTCATCGATGCCGACGGTGGCATCGTACCCTTCGCTTGAAGGTGTGTTGACACCGACAATCGGCAGCCTCACGCTCTGTAGACGAGGAACCTCATCGGGATTAATCGCAAATGACGATACAATTACGGCATCCGCATTGCGACGCACTGGCAGTTGCTCGAAGAACGCTTTACGCTCCTGCGCGGTAACAATTGGGAACACCGAAATATCGTAGCCGGCCGAATGCAACACTGAATCCAACCCGGAGAATAGATTGGCATTGAACCAAGAGGAGATATCTTCGCTGATCAACAACGCAACACGTAGCGCTTGCCCAGTTTTCATAGCCGTGGCCGATCGAGATATTGAATAGTTCAGTTCATCAGCCGCCTTGAGCACACGCTCACGTGTTTTCGGAGAGACCAGATCGGGGCGCGCAAATGATCGTGAAACGGTGGCGACCGAAACCCCGGCTTTGACGGCAACGTCGGTAATCCCAGCCTTCATCAGTCAACCCCTTGAGACCGCACACCTTTACATCCTGCAATTACAAGTATAGCGGTGCATAAATCCCGTTTCGGAGCACCAGTGTACGTCAGCGATGGAGCCGCACACGTACCTAGGTCGCCATGATTATCCAATGGTCTTTTGGCCGGCCACCCGTCACTCCTCGAATGGTTGAGCTACCGGCATGGAACCGTTGGTTTCTTTGTTGTTCTGCCATTCGGATGGCCAATTGTCTACATAGGCTTTCTTGACGGCATCCCAATCGCCTGTACCCTGAGAATAGTTGAGCAATGCGTTGGTGAATCCATCCTGCCAAGTACCCGAAGGCAGAGAGAACGAGCGAACATACGGCACTCCATTTTCCTGATACTGCAATGCAGCTGTAGTGAGCGGATTGTCAGGTTGGTCCTCGGGCGTGAAGGAGGTGAATGGAGCCGAGAAGCCCATATCCTGGCTGAGAGTCTTCTTACCTTCATCAGAAGTGACCAGCCATTTGAGGAAGTCAAGAGTGGCCTGCTGATCCTTCTTGGAACTTTTCTTATTCACGGCCCAGGAGGCATCGTAGATTGAAGCCGGACCATAGACTTCCTCGCCCTCGGCTCCGATATAGATTGGTACCATGCCGAGATCCTCGTCGGCCACCCCATTGCCTTTGATCTGGGTGTAGGCCCACACGCCGTTTTGGTAGAAGGCGACCTTGCCGGTGGAGAATTCGGCAGTGGTGTCTTCATAGGTCTTGGTGGAAAGCATCTTCGCATCAACCGTGGAATTGGTGTATAGATCCCACAGATTTCTCAGGTCATCCAAATAGGCATCCTTCACTTCCTGCTCGAAAGTGGTATTGGCATCCTTATATTCCCAGAACAGTGGAATGCGGGCGAGATGGTGGAGATGGACACGGCCTTGGCCGCCACGTCGTAGATAGATGATGCCATACGAACTCTCCCAAGATTTCCACTGCCTTCCGCAAGTGATTCCTTTACTCTACGCCCTGCATACGAGTCGACAGCGAAGAAGGCGTGTTTGCAACAACTTCGTACGTGAATGTGACGCGAATGATCAGATGAAAAGCATAATACGAATCTTCTTTTGAAAACGCTTGCAATGCTGTATATAGACTAAAAACATACCATTTTTGACAAATCATAATGTATGTGTTTACATTATAGCCAGAAGCACATGAGAGTCAACGCGGACCACATCATGAAGGAGAAATGAGTTGATATGAGCGAACCCACTATTGACATCAATGCCGATATATGGTGGAAACAGGCGGTAGTCTATCAGATCTACCCACGATCATTTGCCGATACTACCGGTTCCGGCCTAGGTGACATTCGCGGCATCTCCACCAAGATGGACTATCTGCAGGCCCTCGGCGTGGACGCCGTCTGGCTGAGCCCGTTCTATCCCTCCGAACTCGCCGACGGCGGCTACGACGTGATCGACTACCGCGACGTAGACC
>SKEH01000006.1_pt1 | contig 206790 bp, 211 predicted proteins | sample 4826571 | NCBI WGS metagenome assembly SKEH01 (sample SAMN11008814, study PRJNA524170) | human gut metagenome | biome: Human fecal sample; material: Feces; isolation source: fecal sample from pouch patient p29 | host: Homo sapiens | place: Israel: Tel-Aviv | collected 2016-09-14 | reverse complement strand
GGAGTTCTTCTTTCTGTATGTGTTTTTTGTTCAAACCAATCATACGAGAAAGGAACTCCTTTTTCTAATGTTTAAAGAAATAAATTTAAGGAATCATTCATCCTTACACAAACTATTTTACAGTCTCTCAATTTGTGCAAACTCTGGCTTTTGAGTTGTAACTTGAATCTCTTTAGCCTCTATATAGTGAAATTGGGGAGCATTTACATGTGATCCATCTTTTAATAATTTGCCAAAAAGATGGATAAATTTGAATAAGTTGGGCTTTTCTACGATCACAGTATCTAAATGATGACTGTAAATGTCAGCTTTGGGTAAAATCGCAATTCCACCACCAAAATATGGATGATTGGTAGTAGTCACGAAATAAGCATCCCCGTAGCGCACAGTTTCATTTGCCGTTTTAATCGTAACCGTAAATGTATTCTGTTTTGCAAGAGCTTTAATAATATTTAAGCCATAAATCAAATTACCAAAATTAACATGATTTAACTTTTTCTTTAGTTTCTCATTATTGCTTTCATGAACCACAAATGCGTCAAAGCCGATTCCAAAATTATTAACAAAATAACCATGCGGCATTTTAGCTATATTTGAAGTAAAGAATCCGCAATCAACGCGTTCCGGCTCGGGATCTTGCAATAAATTATTAACTAGTTGCAAAGGATCGTTAGTTAATCCAGCTCCTCGCGCAAAATCATTGCCAGTTCCAGCAGGTAAATATGTTATAGGTGTTTCAGGGAAATTTGATCTTTTAATGCCATTTAAAACCTCATTGAAAGATCCATCACCACCCACAACGATTAAAATATCATTTGGGTTAGGATTTTTATTGGCATAATCTTCAGCCAACTTAATGAGTTCGCCAGGATAATTGCTCTTTTTATGACTAAATGGAATATTTAGATTATTTAATACCTTTTGCAAGGAATGGTCAGCTTCAACAGCATTTCCATTTCCAGCTACTTCATTAACTAATAAATGTACTTTAATTTTTTTATTCATATATCTTATATTCAAAATAAAAGACTCCCGAAGGAGTCTTTTATTTCTTTTCAATAATAATTGGTAAAATCATTGGTCGCCGTTCAGTCTTAGAGTAAAGGAAATCAGAAAGATTTTCAGAAATTGCCTTCTTGATATCACTTTCTTTAGGCTTGTCTGATTTAGCCATTTCATTTCGAAGAACGTGGTAGACGTGCTTTTGTGCTTGGTTAATCAGTTCAGTTGATTCACGCATGTAGACGAAACCACGACTGAGAATATCAGGACCAGCTAAGACACGTTTATGTTTGTAATCAACAGTTGCTACAGCGACAACCAAACCTTCTTCTGAAAGAATTTGACGATCGTGTACGACAACATTACCAACATCTGCAGTACCCGAAGTATCAACATAAACATCGCCTGCAGGGATTCTACCAGCAATTCTAGCTCCATTTGGCCCAAAACAAACAACTTCACCGTTGGACAACACGAAAGTATTTTCAGCAGGTACACCAGCTTCTTGTGCTAACTGTGTATGAATAACCTGCATTCTGTACTCACCGTGAACTGGAATCATGTACTTAGGCTTAGATAAGCGAACCATCATCTTTAATTCTTCTTGACCACCGTGACCAGAAGTGTGGACGTTGTTAACACGACCATGAATGACATTAGCGCCGCCTTCCATTAATTTGTTAATTAAGTGGTTAACGCTCAATGTGTTTCCTGGAATAGGGTTAGAAGAGAAGATAACTGTATCGCCAGGCTGTAAAGTTATTTGTCTGTGAGTACCATTGGCAATTCTTGAAAGAGCTGCTAATGGTTCACCTTGTGATCCAGTACATAGAATCATAACTTTGTCAGGTGGCAGCTTGTTAATCTCTTCCGCATCAACAATTAAATCTTTTGGAACATTTAAGTATCCTAAATCGATTCCGTTATCTACACCATTTTCCATACTACGTCCAAAAATGGCAACTTTTCTACCTGTATCGATAGCTGCTTGTATAGCTGTAGAAACACGATAAAGGTTAGAGGCAAATGTAGCGAAAATAATTCGCCCATGAATACCAGTAATAATATTATGAAGCGACTGTGCAACGAATCTTTCAGATTTAGTAAATTGACTAACTTCAGCGTTAGTAGAATCTGAAAGAAGGGCAAGTACACCTTCTTTACCTAATTGAGCCATTTTTTGGAAATCTGGTGCAGGTTGATTCATAACAGGAGTTAAGTCAAACTTAAAGTCACCGGTAAAGACAACAGCACCAAGCGGTGTATGAACAGCAATTCCTAAAGTATCAGGAATGGAGTGTGTGGTTCTGAAGAAAGAAACAGATAATTTCTTAAATTTTAAAACCGTATCTTCATGTTCTTCATGCAGTTCGGTAGTCTTCAAAATACCATGTTCTTCCAATTTGCCTCTGATTAATGAGAGGGCAAATGGAGTTGCATAAACAGGAATTTCAGGAATCTTTTCCAATAAAAATGGAATACCACCAATGTGGTCTTCATGTCCGTGACTAACTACAAGAGCCTTAATCTTCTTACGGTTTTTGATTAGGTATGAATAATCTGAAATAACGTAGTTAATACCTAATAAATCGTCTTCGGGGAATTTAATACCACAGTCCATGATGATAATTTCATCCTGATACTGGACACAATACATATTTTTACCGATTTCATGCAAACCCCCGATTGCATAAACGGCTACTTCATTATTTTTAATTCGCACTCTTTATTACTTCTTATCGAACGTAGTTAACTTAAAGTCAGCGTGTTCTTTTTCGTAAGCCAAAGAATTGCCTGTTAATTCTTGGATGAGTTCAATGTTATAGGGGGTGTTGTCCTCAACCGTACTTCTTGCTTCGACCATGTTGTCAGCTTCCATGTAAAGAGTTTGAGTAGTTTCTCTACGTGGGTTGACAATTTTGTCTTTTTGATACAAAACTTTGTAAATCATAAATGATTCTCCTTAATTAATGTATAAACGTTCAATTTAGAGTGAAATCACTCTATAGCTAATAAAAATTTTATCATATTTGTAAAGGTAAGTATATAAATATGTTTAGATCTATATTCATTTGAAAATTATTAAGGAATTCTCTTGATAATTATTGACGTAAAATAACATTAGTTGTACTATGAACTTGTAGTGAATGATGAATAAGCTCATTTACTCGCTATAAGAAGTCTCTTCAATCTTCTTAATTCCCAATGTATGAACCACTGGTCCAGTCACCCAGTGGTTTTTTATTATATAAAAAGAGCCTGCTTATGCAGACTCTTTTTTTGGTTAAATAACAATTAAGAAATAACCACAGTATCTTCTTTAAGTGCAAATGGATCTTTTTTATTAATTCTGTCATAGAAAAGATGACCATTAAGGTGATCGATTTCATGAGAAGATACAATAGCTGGATAATCTTTCAAGCGAATAGTTTTTTCTTCTCCATCAACAGTGTAGTAATGAATAGTTAACTTGTCTGGACGTGGTACGTAACCATTAATTACTTTGTCAACGCTAAGACAACCTTCACCTTCGCTAAGGCAAGCTTGACGTACGGATTCAGAAACGATTTCTGGGTTAACGTAAACTTCCTTAAAGATGATTTCACCTTTATCATCAGGAACTAAAAGCGCAGCCATTTGAACGCCTTCGCCAACTTGTGGAGCAGCTAATCCAACACCTGCTCTAAGTTGATGTTTTTCAGCGATCTTTGGATCTTGTGAATTAACTAAATATTCCATCATATCTTCTGCTAATTGCTTGTAGTGGTCGCTAAGCGGAAAAGTTAAAGGCTTAGCAACTTGGCGTAAAACGGGATCGCCATCACGCACGATATCTTTCATTAAGATCAAAATAATTACTCCTTTTTAAAAAACTTATCTAATATATTTTTACCATATTTTAAGCGATTTTGCTTGATTTTAGATGAAAACAATTAAAAGTTAACTTATTGGTAGCGTTGACCCGCGTGCAGTTAGGTGGTAAAATTCACTAACGTAACTATACAGATCAAAAATAGAAGCACTTCGATAAGGCGCTACTGCGTTACCGAAACTGTGACAGAGTCACAGTTTTTTTATTGAAGAGTGGGGAGGAATACTTTTGTCAGAAAAAAGAAGAGACGATCTTAGAAATATTGCTATCATTGCCCACGTAGACCACGGTAAAACTACTTTGGTTAATCAATTATTGAAGCAATCTGATACTTTACCAGAACATATGAATCTGGAAGATCGTGCTATGGACTCAAACGCTATTGAACGTGAACGTGGTATTACTATTTTATCTAAGAATACTGCTGTTCGATACAAGGATACTACTATCAACATCTTGGATACACCAGGTCACGCCGACTTTGGTGGGGAAGTTGAACGTGTTATGCACATGGTAGACGGAGCATTACTTTTGGTTGATGCTTATGAAGGTCCAATGCCACAGACTCGTTTTGTTTTGAAGAAGGCTTTGGAAGCCGGTGTAAAGCCAATTGTTGTTTTGAACAAGATTGATCGTCCAGGTGCTCGTCCTAAGAAGGTTTTGGATGATGTGCTTGAACTCTTCATCGAATTAGGTGCTAACGATGAACAGCTTGACTTCCCAGTTGTTTACGCATCAGCATTGAATGGTACTTCATCATATGATGCAGATCCAAGTACTCAAAAAGAAACTATGGATCCTATCTTTGATACCATTATTAAGAATATTCCTGCTCCAATCGACAATTCAGATGAGCCTTTACAATTCCAAATCACAATGCTTGACTGGGATGACTACGTTGGCCGTATTGGTGTTGGTAGAATTTACCGCGGTAAGGTTAAAGTTGGAGATAACATCACTGTTATGAAGCGTGATGGCTCTACTCAAAACTTCCGTGTTACTAAATTATTTGGTTACTTCGGTTTGAAGCGTAACGAAATTAAAGAAGCTAAGGCCGGCGATATCATTGCTATTAGTGGTATTAATGATATTTACGTTGGTGAAACAATTGCTTCAGCAGAACATCCAGAAGCATTGCCACTTCTTAAGATTGATCCACCAACCCTTCAAATGGACTTTGTTGCTAACGACTCACCATTTGCAGGTCGTGAAGGTGACCAAGTAACTCCTAAGAAGCTTGAAGATCGTTTGATCCGTCAAACTCGTACTGATGTTTCATTAAAGGTTGAACCTACTGATCAATTAAACGCATGGACTGTTTCTGGTCGTGGTGAACTTCACCTTTCAATTTTGGTTGAAGAACTTCGTCGTGAAGGCTTCGAATTACAACTTTCACGTCCTAAGGTTATTTACCGTGAAATTGATGGTACTATGTGTGAACCATTCGAATCTGTTCAAATTGATACTCCAGATGAATACGTTGGTTCAGTTATCGATTCACTTTCACAAAGAAAAGGTGAAATGAAGAACATGGAATCAACTGGTAACGGCCAAACTCGTCTTGAATTCTTAGTTCCATCACGTGGTTTGATTGGTTACAACAATGAATTCATGTCACAAACTGGTGGTTACGGTATCATGAACCACACCTTTGAAGCATACAAGCCAGTTGTTAAGAACTGGAACCCAGGCCGTCGTAATGGTGCTTTGGTATCAATTAACCAAGGTCAATCAACTACTTACTCACTTCAATCAGTTGAGCAACGTGGTGAATTATTCATCGGTGCTGGTGTTGAAGTTTACGAAGGTATGATTGTTGGTCAATCATCACGTGAACGTGATATTGCAGTTAATGTAACTAAGGGTAAGAACTTAACTAACACTCGTGCTGCAGGTAAAGACCACGCAGCTGCAATTAAGACCCCTAGAACTTTGACTCTTGAGGAAGCTATTGAATTCTTGAACGATGATGAATACTGTGAAGTAACTCCAGAATCAATTCGTTTACGTAAGAAGATCTTGAATACTTCAGAGCGTCAAAAGGCTGATAAGAAGCGTGCTCGTGCTAATGGTTAATTTTAGATAACCTTAAAAAGGTCATCACTTAATAGAAGTGGTGGCCTTTTTGTTTTATAATGAAAAAGTATTATTTCATAAAAGGGGCAACGCTCGTGCGTCGAAAATTAAGATACCTTAACTATCGTATATTTATCCCATATCTAATTTTGGTAGTTCTGGGGATAGTTTTGGTCTATTCAGCAAGTTCAGATATTTTATTAGTTAATGGTTTTAAGCCAAGTGTTTATGGTATTAGACAAGCGATTTATGCTTTAGTAGCATTTTTATTTTTTGGTATTCCATTTTTTGCACTAAAAATAAAGGTATTTAAAAGTCCTAAATTTGTGGCGGGCTTTTTAATTATTTGTATTTTAATGCTGTTATGGTTAGTCTTTTTGCGCTTCTTCCATAGTTCGGCAGCGGTTAATGGTGCGGTAGGTTGGATTAATTTAGGTTTTATTAATTTACAGCCACTAGAGGTCACTAAATTAGCTTTAGTTATTTACTTGGCTTATGTTTTAGACCATAGGGATGGTAAATTGGTTAAAGGTAAGATTAAGGATAATTTATCACACCCTGCTATTTTAGCTGCATTTTTAATGTGCTTAGTTATTGTTGAGCCAGACTTAGGTGGTACTGCAATTCTGTTTATGATTACTCTAGTAATGTTTTCAGTATCTGGTATACCAGCTAGATTAGCTTTAACTTGGCTAATCGGTATAGCACTTGTTATTGGCTTGGTGGTTCTTATAATCATTATTTGGAATCCTGAGTTTTTGCAAAAGAGTTACCAATTTCAACGATTAATGTCGTTTTTGCATCCCTTTGAATTAGAAAGAAAAGGTGGAGCTCAGTTAGTTAACTCGTACTATGCCATTCATAATGGTGGCGTATTAGGAGTAGGGCTAGGCAATAGTATGCAAAAAAGAGGCTATTTGCCAGAGCCATATACTGATTTTATTTTGTCAATTACAGCTGAAGAAGTTGGAGTAATTTTAACTATTTTGTTAGTTGGCTTATTATTTTACTTAATGCTGGAAATCATGAATGTGGGAATTCATGCTGTTTCTCAATTTGATGCTCTAATTTGTTTTGGCGTTGCCACAATTATTTTTACTGAAGCATTTTTTAATATCGGAGCTGTATTGGGATTATTACCAATTACCGGGGTAACTTTACCATTTATTTCTTATGGTGGTTCTTCTATGATTGTCTTAACGGCCGCAATTGGGCTAGTTTTAAATGTATCTGCTAATGAAAAAATGCTCAAAGAAAAGGATGAAACAATAGCGTGAGTATCAATCAAGAGATAGAAAATACTCGTTTAACCAAACGAGTAGCACTAATTATTTATCTAAGATCTGTTAGTGATCAATACAAACTGCGTCATTATGGTGACATCGTTTATTTCTCTAAGAATATGAAATACTGTGTTCTGTATGTGAATCGCAAAGAAGCTAAAGAGTTAAAAAATGAAATAGCACAATTAGATTTTGTAAATCACGTAGAAATTTCTCCAGAAGAAAAAGTCAATTTAGATAGCCAACATATTGAGGGACAGTTGGTTGAAATGGCTAAAGAAGCGGAGAAAAAGTTACAACTTGAACAAGAAAAGAATGAGGATCAAATGCAATGAGAATCATTTCAGGAAAATATGCTAAAAGAAATTTATTTACTTTAAAAAGCAATAAAACTCGGCCTACTAGTGATAAAGTTAAAGAATCGCTTTTTAACTCATTAGGACAATTTTTTAATGGTGGTAATGTTTTAGATTTATATGCTGGTAGCGGTGCTTTAGGAATAGAATCCGTGTCAAGAGGATACGACCATGCCAGTTTGGTGGATATAAATCATGCCGCCTGTTCTATTATTAAAAAGAATGTAGCTTTAACTAAAGAAGAAAATCGTTTTAGCGTTTATAATATGCGCAGCAATGCTGCATTAAAATTGTTTGCAGAAAATCAAGAGAAATTTGATTTAGTATTTTTGGATCCACCATATGCTAAAGAAAAAATTGCTAAAGATATGTTGCAAATGGATAAGTTGGGATTGTTGAATGCAAATGCAACTGTGGTAGCAGAGACTGATGATCACACTGAATTGGGTGATATCAGTGGCTTTTCCTTAATTAAGGAACACCATTTGGGTAAAACGATTGTGAGAATTTATCGAAAGGATTAGAAATGACTATTGCACTTTTTCCAGGGAGTTTTGATCCTATCACAAATGGACATATTGAAACGGCAAAAAAAGCAGCTCAAATTTTTGAAAAAGTTTATTTAGTAGCAATGACTAATACTTCTAAGCATTATCTGTTTTCTCCAGCAGAAAGAGCTGATTTTGCGAGGGATGCATTAAAAGATATTGCTAACATCGAAGTTTTAGAAAAGCCAGATGAGATTACAGTTGATTTGGCTCATGAATTAAAAGCTAAGGCAATAGTACGTGGAGTCCGTAATAGTGCTGATTTTCGATATGAACAAGAAATTGCGGGAATTAATAAACGCTTGGCTCCGGATATTAACACAGTTTTATTGTTTAGCAGTCCAGAAAATTCGTTTGTAGCTTCCAGCATGATCAAGGAATTGGCTAGATTTGACAAAGACGTTAGTCAATTTTTACCTGAAAAAGCTGCTAAGGCTTTAAGAAAGAAATTAAACAATGAATACGCAGAATAAGAAGCATCAATTACGAAATTGGCTGCTTGCACTTATTGCTATTTTAGTTGTTGGTATATTAATATTTTGGCCAACGGATTATTTTATTGAATCTCCGGGTGAAGCGGTTCCGGTGAGTCAGTTTATTAAATCCAAAAATAAAAAGCCGGATAATTTTTACTTAGTCACCGTTAGCGTAACTAGTCGGCCGGCATCTATTTTGCAATACTTGTGGAGTTACACTAAGCCGTATGATGAACGAGTTCCTAGCAAGGAATTACTCGGTGGTCAGACTAGTGTGCAATATAATGAGTTGCAAGATTGGTATATGGAAACTAGTCAACAAAATGCGATTTATTATGCAGCTAAAAAGGCCGGTAAAAAGCATAGTTTGCAGTATTTAGGCGTTTATGTAATGGAAGTTCAAAAGAATTCTAGCTTTAAGCATAAACTCAGAATCGGAGATACTGTTTTAGGTGCAAATGGTCATCGTTTTCATTCAACAGAAGAAATGATGACATATTTACGTAAGCAAAAAATTGGTTCCAAAATAACTATTTCAGTTTTAAGAGAAAAACAAACGAAGAAGATCAGCGGTAAAGTTGTTAAAGTTAAGGGAACCAATAAACCGGGAATTGGTATTCAGCTAGTTGAACATGTTGAAGTTAAAACTAAGCCTAAACTAGCAATTAATGCTGGCGAAATCGGTGGTCCATCTGCTGGTTTAATGTTTACTTTGGAAAGTTACGAAGTATTCAGCAAGCAAAATCTTAGTCATGGACATAAAATTGCCGGTACAGGCACAATTTCACCAACAGGTAAGGTCGGCATTATCGGTGGGGTCGATAAAAAGGTAGTAGCAGCCAGCCGAGAAGGAGCAGAAGTCTTCTTTGCCCCAACTGATTCATCAAGCGTGAAAAAGAGTGAAACTAATTATGCTGTAGCTAAAAGAACTGCTAAAAAAATCCATACAAAGATGAAAATAGTTCCAGTAGATACTTTTGATGATGCTCTGAACTATTTGAAATCACATTACTAAAAATTTTTGCAAAAAAATTAAAGTCCAGAAAAAATTCTGGGCTTTTTTTGCGTATTAAATAGTAGAGGTGAAATTTTATGGATTTTGAAAAAATTAAAGAATTTGTGTTGGAAAAGAAATTATATTTCATTGTAGCGGTTGTATTGTTACTAGGTGGACTATGGCTTAAAAAAGGAGATGGGGCAGAGGAGCCTTCATTTGATAATAATCAGAAAGTAAGTCAGTCCAGTAATATGAGCTCAAATAATAATTCTGCGGCTAATGCTAGTTCAGCAAGCAACGCGTCTAATGTTGCTTCTTCTGAGTCTAAAACAGTAACTTGCGATATTTCAGGTGCCGTTAAGCATCAGGGAGTTTATACGTTAAAAAATGGGGCTAGATTGCAAGAGTTAATTGAAGCCGCTGGTGGAACTACGGATAAAGCGCAATTAAAGACGATTAATCGGGCTATTTTATTAAAGGATCAAGACAAGATTCATATTCCGTATAAAGGCGAAAAAGTAGATAGTGCATTAACTGCTGGTACGGGCAATAATTCAGCTTCAGCGGCTGCTAATAGCTCCTCTGAAAATCAAGGAAGTGGGGAAAAGGTTAATTTAAATACAGCAGATGTAGCTGGCTTACAGAAATTAACGGGAATAGGAGAAAAGAAAGCAGAGCAAATTATTGCCTACCGTGAACAAAATGGCTCATTTAAAAAAGTGGAGGATTTAATGCAGGTATCAGGAATAGGAGAGAAGACTTTTGCCAGTCTCAAGGATCAACTCACTGTTTAAAAATGATGTTGGATTTTATTTATTAACAGCTTTATTATTGATTGCAATCTCTTTTTTAGCATTTATTTGTGACTCATTCAGTCAAAAAATAGTTTGCATTTCTGCTGCTGGTTATTTTTCCTTTTTATTGTTAAAAAAATATGCAGCTAGTCTGAAATTGGTTTTAGTACTAGTCACTCTATTTATTGGTTCGATTATTTTGAATAAAAAAGAAGTGCATTTTGAATTATCTGAGCAAAGTCAAATACAGATTTATCCCGATCAAGTTCGTGTTAAAGATAATTATTTAACGGGCGTAGGTCATTTTAAGCAGGGGAAAATCTTAATAAGTGGCAAAGTACCAACTGAACAAGAAAATAATTTAAAGCAAGGACTGCCATTGATAGTTAGCCAGATTAAAGGTGAATGCGGAATTATTGAACCTGCAACTAATATTGGCGAATTTGATTATCAAACTTATTACGCGGCAAAAGGAATCACTCAAAAGATAAAATATTTTAGCTGCGAGATGAAGGCTGTCAAATCAAATGGCGTAATTACTGGTTTGCATAAATTGCGCTTTAATTTGCAAAAATATTTTCAAAAAATGCCACAATTATTAGGCTTTTTTGCCAGTGAATTACTTTTAGGTGAAAATAATGCGCAAGAAAATCAAGAAATTCTGAATAATTATCGTGATTTGGGAGTTATTCACTTATTAAGCATTTCTGGTTTGCACGTTGGATTATACGTCTTAATAATTAGTACAATCTGTTTTTACTTAAAAATGACAGATGAAGAAGCATTTATTTGTTGTTGCGTAGTGCTATTGTTGGGCATCTTTTTAAGCTATGGGCAAGCAGGATTTGTTAGGGCCAGCTTAACGTACTTTCTAGGTAAAATTTGCAAATTCAAAGGATATCGAGTAGCGGCAATTGATATATTGGGATTAGCTTGCATTTTGCATATTATGATTGTGCCACGTCTGTTTATGATGGCTGGAGCAATTTTGAGTTATTTGTTGGCTTTAGGCTTACAGCTGACAAATAAATTTGGCAAAATGCAACAATCGATTTTATTGAATGTGCTATTAACGCCATTATTACTGTTTTATTTTTACCAGGTTAATTTCCTGACTGTTTTATTTAATTTGATGGTGGTCCCTTATTTTAATTGGGGTGTTATGCCTGTAACGTTTACCAATATCGTATTATTTAGCTTTACTAAAAAATTGGCTCCATTATTTGAACAGATTTTGGAATTGGGTGAAAAAGCAATTGGTAGTTTATCTAATACCCAATTAGGGTTATTAACATTTGGCAAAATAAATTGGTGGCAGTGTTTAATTTTAATATTGATAACAATGTTGCTGATAATTGCTTTAAGAGAACGTCCGGAATGGAAATTTAATAAAAAAGAATTAAGCATGGTTTTAATTAGCACTTATCTAATATTTTTCGGCATGATACATTTTCCGTTGCGAGGACAAGTAACCTTGATTGATGTAGGACAAGGAGATAGTATTTTGATTACTACTCCGTTTCCGCGCAAGGCATATATGATTGACACAGGGGGAAAGCTGAATTTTTCGGGTAAAAAAGTAACACCCCAAGTCAATCGTATTACTATTCCTTTTCTAAAAAGTTTGGGGATTAGTACACTTGATGGAGTATTTGTTTCGCATCAGGATGCAGACCATGTTGGTGATTTAGGGCCGCTGCTTGAGCAAGTTCATGTGAAAAGAATTTTTATGGCTAAAGGTTTGATTAATAATCCTTCTTTTCAAAAAAGATTAAATGGTCGAATTAAACATACTAAATTAGTTGAACTACTGGCAGGGATGCAAGTAAAAGAGCCTAAAATTACGTTTAATGTGGTTTATCCGTACCAACCTGGAGAAGGAAAGAATGAGGATTCTTTGAGTTTATTCTTTAGAGTCGCCAATAAGAATTGGCTTTTTACAGGAGATTTAGGCCAGGAAGGAGAAAAAGAGATTATGCAGAAATCCAATTTATCTGTTGATTATTTCAAATTGGGACATCATGGCAGTAAAACCTCATCCAATCCGGATTTTCTACGAGTGATTCATCCGCAAAAAGTTTTTATTTCAGCAGGACGAAAGAACCGTTTTGGTCACCCACATCAAGAGACGCTAACCACGCTTAGTGAACAACAGATACCATGGGTTTCAACCCAAGACTGTGGTATGATTAGCTGGTATTATGGTGGAATGCAAAAATCAGAATTTAATTACTTTTTGAAGCGGGGTAAAAAATGACCTTACTTTCTTTATTTAAAAATACGAATAATAATAACCCCCATACTTTGATTTGGGGTGGAGATGATTTTCTTAATGATTATCTAGCTAATTCATATATTAAAGAAGATCAATTTAAGGACTTAGAGCATGTCAGTGTAGATTGTGAAAATGATGGTTTGGATGAATTAATTGCTAGTTTGACAGAATCAAGTTTATTTAGTGAAAATAAATTAATCCTTATAAAGAATCCATTTTTCTTAACGGCAAAGGTACCAAAAAAGCTAAAGAAACAGATGGATGATTTACAGAAAATTTTTGATAATCTAAATGAATTAGAAGATGTAGTGGTAATTGTTGCTTCATATGATAAACTTGATCGTCGTAAAAAGCTGACTAAGACGGTCTTAAAGCAGTTTAATGTGGTTGAGCCAACTATTCGTTCTTATGAAGTAGGGGCAGTAGTAAAATCGCTTATTAAAGCTGAAGGATATACTATTACGCAATCTGCTTTGCAACTATTAATTGAACGCAGCGATCAAGTTATTGATACTATTTTAAGTAATTATCAGAAATTAAAGATGGCAACTAGTGATAATAAGATCACTGAAAAATCCGTTATGCAGAACGTGGATTTATCATTAGCGCAAAATATTTTTGCTATTTTAGAGGCCGCATTAAATAAAAATTATCAAGAAGCCATAGAGCGTCTTGATAATCAATTAAGAGAAGGTACAAATCCGATTCAACTGCTAGCAGTTTTTGAAAACCAATTAGAATTAATATTAGTGGTAAAAATTCTAGCTAAAAGGGGTAGAAGCGAAGTACAAATTGTGAAAGAACTCGGCGTCCATCCCTATAGAGTAAAATTGGCTTTAAAAAATAAGTTAAATGTGTCTAAATTAGAGCAGTTATTGCAAAAAGCAATTCAACTGGAGTTTAATTACAAAAATGGAACATATCATGAAGACAATTTCTTAAAGTTGTTTGTATTATCTGTTTAAAGCAAAAAAAGAGAGAAGAAATCAAATTTCTTCTCTCTTTTTGATTAGTAATAAGTAAAATTACTTGTTTGCTAATTTAGTTAAACGACTCTTGTCACGAGCAGCCTTGTTCTTGTGGATTAAGCCCTTTGAAGCAGCCTTGTCCAAAGCGCGAACAGCTTCTAAATGCAATTTGGAGACGTCTTCTTTACTATCACTTTCAACAGCGTTCTTGAACTTCTTAACAGCAGTTCTTAACTTGCTCAATTCAGAAGCGTTGCGTTTGTTAGTAGCGTTTTGCGTCTTAACACGTTTGATAGCTGATTTGATTTGTGGCATGAAATTCACCTCCAATGATTTAGAAATTTACTTCATCCATTATACTTAAGAACCACTTGGGATGCAAGATAATTTGAGCTTGCTTTTTTAAAAAATATTGTGTAATATAGTTCAAGTGAACCGTTAACGCTGTTTACCCGCTCACACCGACGGTAAACGTTGTTAATGGCAATTATTTATGAAAGGTGAAATTTTTATGGCAATTTCAAAAACTGAAAAAGACAACATTATTAAAGAATACGCAACTCACGAAGGCGACACTGGTTCTGTAGAAGTTCAAGTTGCTCTTTTAACTGCAGACATCAACAACTTGACTGACCACATGAAGAGCCACAAGCACGACCACCACTCATACGTTGGTTTGCTTAAGAAGATCGGTCACCGTCGTAACTTGCTTCGTTACTTAGAAAACAACGACATTAACCGTTACCGTGAATTGATCAAGAAGCTAGGTCTTCGTCGTTAATTTCTTAATCATAACGAAAGAAAAGTCAACCATAGGGTTGGCTTTTTTTGCATCTGTCATATTTTCCTCCTTTATGCTAAAATTGAAACAGATATTTTTACGTTGTGATCTTTTAGATCCATAAAAAATTAAAAATTTTAATATAGAAAAGGAAATATAATGGCTAATCAACTAAAGATTATGGTCTTGAGCGGTGTACGTGAACAGGGTAAAGACATGTTTGCCGTTCAGGTTAATGATGAAATTTTTGTTCTTGATGCCGGACTGAAGTATCCTGATAGTTCTTTATTCGGTATCGATGTAGTAATTCCTGATCTTGATTTCTTTGAACAATATGGAGACCGAGTAGCAGGAATCTTTTTAACGCACGGGCATGCTGATTCAATTGGTGCATTGCCATATATTTTGCGTAAGTATGATATTCCAGTATTTGGTTCTCAATTAAGTATTGAACTTGCCAAGATAGAAGTTCAACGTGAAAATAAGCATCGCAAAAATAGTTTATTCCACGTAATTGATGCAGATACCGAAATCGATTTTAAGAATGCAAGTATCTCATTCTTCCATACTACCCACTCAATTCCTGATTCATTAGGTATTGATGTTCATACTCCAGCAGGTGAGATCGTTTATACTGGTGATTTCAAGTTTGATCCAACTGCTGCCGACAACTACCGGACTGATATGGATCGCTTAGCTAAAATTGAACAAAAAGGAGTTCTTGCTCTTTTAAGTGATTCATCAAATGCGGAAGCTTCATATCCTAATGTTTCAGAACAAGATATTGGTAACTTTGTAACTAATGTTTTTAGAAATGCAACTGGTCGAATTATCGTTGCAGCTAAGGCATCTAATTTGAATCGCGTGCAAGAAGTTTTAAACGCAGCTAAAGCTACTGGAAAGAGAGTACTTTTAACTGGTCGTGATTTGGCTAAAATTGTTAGAACTTCAATGAAATTAGGCTATTTAGATGTGCCAGATGGCCTTTTAATGCGAGTTAAGGATTTAAAGACCGTGCCAGATAATCAAACAGTTATTTTGGAAACTGGTCGAATGGGTGAACCACTTAACTCATTACAAAAAATGGCTAAGAATCGCCATAGTATGATTACTATTCATGATGGTGATTTAGTCTTTATTGCTACAACTCCATCTCATGCCGTTGAAACTATGGTGGCTGAAACCAGTGACCTTGTCTATAAAGCAGGCGGAACAGTTATTCAATTGGGCCGCAACATGCATACTAGTGGGCATGCAACCGGTCGTGATATTCAATTATTGATTGATACTTTAAAGCCTAAGTTCTTAATCCCAGTTATTGGTGAGTATAGATTATTAGAAATTGTTCGTAGCTTGGCTATTAAGACTGGTATGAGTCCTAAGAATATCTATATTACTAAAAATGGTGATTGCTTAGACTACGACTTTAAGAAGAAACGCTTCTACTTATCTGATCCTGTCCCTGGTGAAGACACTATGATCGATGGCTCAGGTGTTGGTGATGTAGGTAACATTGTTTTGCGCGATCGAGAAGTGCTTTCTGATGATGGTATTTTCATTGCTGTAGTTACAATTGATCGTAAAAAGAAAAAGATTATCGCAGAACCTAAAGTAACTAGCCGTGGATTTGTCTATATTAAAGCCAATAGACAGTTGATGAATGATTCAATTGATGTGATTAAAAAGGCAATTAACAGCAACTTCGAGCACAAGAAGTTTGATTGGACAGAATTAAAGCAAGATATTCGCAGCGATTTGGAGAAATTCTTATATAAGAAAACAAATCGTCGTCCCGTTATTTTGCCAGTTGTGATGGAAGTAAACCAAAACCGTCATCGTGCTATGCAAAAGCGTAATGAAAAAAAGCAAGAAAATAACAAATCACATTCATCAAACAATAAAACAAGAAATAATAAAGAAAAGAAAGAATAATTATGACATCAGTAAGTCAAAAGAATTTATTGAAACTTGCTGAAGAAAATAAGCACAAGGGAGATCTTGCTGCGGCAATTCAAAATTTAGAAGAAGCATTGCGAGGAGAGCATTCATTAGATGTGATCTTGGAGCTTTGTGATCTCTATTGTGCAAATAAACAAGAAGATCAGGCCTATGCTTTAATTAAAGAAGAGCCTGATCTTTTTTCTAATAAGCAAGTATATCGGATGTATTGTAAAGTTTTAAAGGAAAATAACTTTTTAATAGAAGCTTTGCAGTTAAAAGAAATTACAGGGTTAGAATTACCTTTTAAGGTGCAGCCTGTTTCTGAAGAAAAGCAACAGCAAATTATGCAGTCCTTTAAGGCAAAAAAGCAGGTTAACCAAATGGATTATGAAAGCTTGCATAAATTAAATTTGGTTAATTTTACAACTTTTGCTCAAAGTATTTTATTAGAACCTATTTCAGAATTCGCTGTGCGCTTATCTCTTTGTGAAGATCTTATTAGACTAAAGTTGAAAGATAAATTTAAAGTGTGGGTTTTGGATGATTTAACCGAATTTATTCCTGCAGATACTTTGCTTTTAGAAAAAGCCCCTAAATACAAAGAGATAATTTCAGCTATTGGGGCTAAATTTAGTCATAATCCTAGTCAATTACCGCTTATGATTGGTGAAACCAATTTAGTATTAGGTAGTTTGTACCCTAAGCTAGATGATTATGTAGATGAACCTGATAGTTTTGCTAGCGATTTGGTAGCTTATTTGCAACAAAGAAATGGCAGAACTCATCAAGATTTATTTGAAAAAATTTATCGAAAATTTACAAATTAAAAAATAGGTAAAAAAGGTTTACATTTTCAAAGTATTTAGTATAATTAGCAAAGGATATTTTCGTTAGGCAATTTAGCTTAAGCTTTTTTACTAGGCAATTGCCGAAGAAAGTAGTACAATATTCAACAGAGAATTATCCGTTAACTTATCTCAACGGACTTCTTGCAAATTTACAGGAGGGTCATTTTAATGGCAGAAAAAGAACATTACGTTAGAACTAAGCCACACGTAAACATTGGTACTATCGGTCACGTTGACCACGGTAAGACCACTTTAACTGCGGCTATTACTACTGTTTTAGCTGACAAGGGTTTGGCTAAGGCTGAAGATTACTCACAAATCGATGCTGCACCAGAAGAAAAGGAACGTGGTATCACTATTAACACCGCCCACGTAGAATACGAAACTGAAAATCGTCACTACGCTCACATGGACGCTCCAGGCCACGCCGACTACATCAAGAACATGATTACCGGTGCTGCACAAATGGATGGTGCTATCTTAGTTGTTGCTGCAACTGATGGTCCTATGCCACAAACTCGTGAACACATTTTGCTTGCTCGTCAAGTTGGTGTTAACTACATCGTAGTATTCTTAAACAAGTGCGATTTGGTTGACGACCCAGAATTGATCGACTTGGTTGAAATGGAAGTTCGTGACTTGTTAACTGAATACGATTACCCTGGTGACGATATTCCAGTTGTTCGTGGTTCAGCTTTGAAGGCTTTACAAGGCGACAAGGAAGCTCAAGAACAAATTCTTAAGTTGATGGACGTCGTTGATGAATACATCCCAACTCCAGAACGTCAAACTGACAAGCCATTCTTAATGCCAGTTGAAGACGTATTCACTATCACTGGTCGTGGTACTGTTGCTTCAGGTCGTATCGACCGTGGTACTGTTAAGGTCGGCGATGAAGTCGAAATCGTTGGTTTGGTAGACAAGGTTCTTAAGTCAGTTGTTACTGGTTTGGAAATGTTCCACAAGACTTTGGACTTAGGTGAAGCCGGCGATAACGTTGGTGTATTGCTTCGTGGTATTGACCGTGACCAAGTTGTTCGTGGTCAAGTATTGGCTGCTCCAGGCTCAATCCAAACCCACAAGGAATTCAAGGCTCAAGTTTATGTCTTGAAGAAAGAAGAAGGTGGACGTCACACTCCATTCTTCTCAGACTACCGTCCACAATTCTACTTCCACACCACTGATATTACTGGTGAAATTGAATTGCCAGAAGGTACTGAAATGGTTATGCCTGGTGATAACACTGAATTCACTGTTACTTTGATTAAGCCAGCTGCCATCGAAAAGGGTACTAAGTTCACCATCCGTGAAGGTGGTCGTACCGTTGGTGCCGGTCAGGTTACTGAAATCCTTGACTAATTTCTAACGATATAGCAAAAAAGATGCACTTCTTCACAGGAGCGCATCTTTTTTCTTTTAGATTTGTTTTTTGTGCCAGTTTAAGGTAAGATAACTTAGTATGCAAGAAGCAAACTCAAACTTGACATTGGAGGTATTTTATTAATGTCTGTAAAATGGGAAAAGACCGGTAAAACAACCGGTGAACTTACTTTTGATATTTCAAAAGATGAAATTAAATTAGGTTTGGATCAAGCTTTTAGAAGAGTTAAGAAAAACTTACGTGTTCCTGGTTTTAGAAAGGGTCACGTTTCTCGTGTTATTTTTGATCAATACTATGGTGAAGAAGCATTATATGAAGATGCTTTAAACATTGTATTGCCAAATGCATATTCTGCTGCTGTTAAGGAAGCAGGTATTGCTGCAGTTGGTCAACCACAAATTGTTCCAGTATCAATGGACAAAGATAAAGACTGGACTATGAAGGCTACTGTTACTGTAGAACCAGAAGTTAAGTTAGGCGACTACAAGGGTATCGAAGTTCCAAAGCAAAATACTCGTGTATACCAAAAAGACGTTGATGCTGAACTTGATAAGCGCCGTGAACAAAATGCTGAACTTGTACTTAAGAAGGGTAAGTCAGCTAAGGGCGACACTGTAACCATCGATTACAAGGGTACTATTGATGGCAAGGAATTTGAAGGCGGCTCAGCTGAAAACTACTCACTTGAATTAGGTTCAGGCGCATTCATTCCTGGCTTTGAAGATCAACTTATCGGTCACGAAGCAGGCGACGATGTTGATGTTGTTGTAACCTTCCCTAAGGATTACGGTGCAAAGGATTTAGCAGGTAAAGAAGCACACTTTGCAACTAAGATTCACGAAGTTAAGTCAAAGCAACTTCCTAAGTTAGACGACGAGTTTGCTAAGGATGTTGATGATTCAGTAGATACTCTTGATGAATTAAAAGACAAGATCAAGAAGCAATTGAAGGATCAAAAGGAACAAGCTGCAAACGATGCTATTCAAGAAGCAGCTATTGAAGGTGCAGTAAAGAACGCTACTGTTGATGAAATTCCTGATGCAATGATTCAAGACGACGTTGATACTCAATTGAACCAATACTTAGGTAACATGCAACGTCAAGGTATTGATCCACAAACTTACTACAAGTTGACCAATACTAATGAACAACAATTACGTTCACAATTTGCTAAGAACGCTGCTGAAAGAGTTAAGACTAACTTAGTTCTTGAAGCTATTGTTGAAAAAGAAGGCCTTAAGGCAACCAAGGAAGAAATTGATAAGGAAATCAAGGACCTTGCTGCTGAATACAACATGGATGAAAAGACTGTACGTAACACTTTGTCAGACGACATGTTAAGTCACGACATCACTGTACGTAAGGCTATGGATCTTGTTACTGATAATGCTAAGCAAGTTGCTAAGGCAAAGCTTGAAGCAAAAGAAGCAGAAGACAAGAAGGAAAGTAAGTAATAAATAAATTATTACTGATTTCTCATTAAAAAGCGGCTTTAGGCCGCTTTTTTTGATATTTAAGCTTAATATTTATCAAAATATGTTAATTTATGATAATCTATTTTGGTAGGTATAGGGAGGAAATATAATGGCAAATCAGTTTACAGATCAAGAAGAGATTAAATGTTCTTTTTGTGGTAAAACTCAAGACCAAGTCAAAAAAATGATCGCTGGTAATGGCGTTTATATTTGCAATGAATGCGTTGACTTATCTAAAAAAATCATTGATGATGAATTACGTGCAGATTCTGTTAAAACTGCAAGTCAATTACCAAAACCAATGGAAATTAAAAAACAACTTGATCAATACGTAATTGGCCAAAATCGTGCTAAAAAGGTATTATCTGTTGCTGTTTATAATCATTACAAGAGAATCAGTCAAATGGATGTTGATTCTTCTACAGAATTACAGAAGTCTAATATTGCAATGATTGGTCCTACTGGATCAGGTAAGACTTATTTAGCTCAAACTTTAGCTCGAATCTTAAATGTACCTTTTGCAATTGCAGATGCAACCACATTAACCGAGGCTGGTTATGTTGGGGAAGATGTAGAAAATATCTTGCTAAAATTATTGCAAAATGCAGATTACGATTTGGAACGTGCTCAACGCGGCATTATTTATATCGATGAAATTGACAAAATTTCTAAGAAATCTGAGAATGTTTCAATTACTCGTGATGTTTCAGGTGAAGGTGTACAACAATCATTACTGAAGATCTTAGAAGGTACTATTGCTTCAGTTCCGCCTCAAGGTGGTCGTAAGCACCCACAACAGGAAATGATCAAGATGGACACCACTAACATTCTGTTTATTGTTGGTGGGGCTTTTGATGGTATTGAACAAATCGTTAAGAATAGATTAGGTAAAAAGACGATTGGTTTCGGTGCTGAAAATGAAGTTGATAAAATTGATGCAGATGATTGGACTCGTCATTTAACTACAGCAGATTTAGTTAAATTTGGAATGATTCCTGAATTTATTGGTAGAATTCCAATTATCACAACTTTAGATAAGCTTAACAGTGAAGATTTGGTAAGAGTATTAACTGAACCAAAGAATGCTTTGATTAAGCAATATAAGAAGCTACTTTCACTTGATGGTGTTGACCTTAAGTTTACTGATGGTGCGCTTAAAGCAATTGCTGATTTAGCAATTCAAAGAAATATGGGGGCACGTGGTTTAAGAACTATAATTGAAAATTCAATTATGGATATCATGTACAAGACTCCAAGTGAAAAAGACATTGAAGCCGTTGAGGTAACCAAAGATGTAATTACGCGTCATGCTGAACCTAAGGTTATTCGTAAAAAGGATAAAAAAGAAAGTAGTAAAGCACAGGTAGGCGCTAATGATAATTAAAAGTAGTAGTTATGCTGTCAGTGCAGTTAGAGAAGATCAATATCCTAAGGATGATTTGCCTGAGATTGCATTATCAGGCCGCTCAAACGTTGGAAAGTCAAGTCTGATTAACACTCTACTTAATCGAAAAAACTTGGCTAGAACCTCTTCACAGCCTGGTAAAACGCAAACCTTGAATTTCTATCTAGTAAATGATGAGTTTTATCTTGTAGACGTACCAGGGTATGGTTATGCAAGAGTTTCGCAAAAGAAACGCCAAGAATTTGGTGAGATGATTCAAGATTACTTGGAAACAAGACCCAACTTAAAGGGATTAGTAATTTTAATTGATTCGCGTCATGAACCAACTAAAGATGATATTGCAATGTATAATTATGCTCAATATCTGAATTTACCTATTTTAGTTGTATGTACGAAGATTGATAAAATAAAAAGGAGCCAAGTAAATAAAGTAATGTCCCGTTTGAAAAAGAACATAGATCTTAATTATGATCATGTAACGGTTTTGACATTCAGTTCCGTAACTAAATTGCATGTTGCAGAACTGGGCAACTGGATTGAAGAAAAAATTAGTAAATAAAGAATGAGAAAGCTGTTAACTGAGGTTAGCAGCTTTTTCTTATGAGATGATTATTAGAATAAATTTACTTAAAAGAAAGGGTGCTAAAATTGAAAGTGTAGTAAAGAAAGTAGAGGCTTCATCTTGGATGATAATAAAACACAGAAAAAGACATTAACTACTTTAAGCCTGGTTTTAATGATCATAACTACGGTTTATGGTTTCGGTAATGTCTCGGTTTCATACCGGCAAATGACTTATGCCGGAATTATTTGGTTTATTTTAGCCGGAATTTGTTTTTTCTTTCCAGCTGGATTAATGATGGCAGAATATGGTTCAGCCTTTCACGATGCAAAAGGTGGAATTTACTCCTGGCTTGCGGGCTCTATTGGCGAAAAATGGGCCTTTATCGGGACTTTTGTTTGGCTGGCTAACTGGGTACTTTGGCTAGTATCTAGTGCCTCAAGACTCTGGATTTCGATTTCAGCGCTAATTTTTGGTAAAGATACAACTCAGAGTTGGAATTTATTTGATTTACATGGAACACAGCTAATAGGTGTATTGGCAATTCTATTCATGATTGTATCTACATACTTGTCTTCAAGAGGGATGACTGGAATTAAGATCATGTCCTCAATTGGTGGCTGGTTTATGATCGGGATGAACTTGATTTTTATCTTATCTAGTTTGTTAGTCATCATTATGAATCATGGACAATTAGCACAGCCAATCACTGGTTGGCAGAGTTTTATTATTTCACCTAATAAGGATTTCCAAACTCCAATTACTATTATTTCCTTTGTTGTCTATGCAGTATTTGCATATGGTGGTATGGAGACCGTAGGTGGGGTAATTGACAGTATGAAGCATCCCGAAAAAGATTTCCCTAAGGGCTTAATTATCGGTAGTTTGTTTACGATTATTTCTTATGTTTTAATGATCTTTATGACCGGTTTTTCGGTTAATTATCAAAAGGATATCGTTCAAACCGGTGCTAACACAGGTAATATTACTTATGTGGTTTACGGGACTTTGGGTAAAGCGTTCGGTACCGCCTTACATTTGGATCCGCAGACTAGTTTAATGATTGGTAAAATCTTTACGAGAGCAATTGCCTTATCAGGATTAATGGGAATGATGGGTGCTTTCTTCGTATTACTATATTCACCCGTTAAGTCCTTTATCATGGGATCTGATCCACGTCTTTGGCCGAAGGCTGCAACTAAATTAAACAAACATGGCATTCCTGCTAATGCAATGTGGGCTCAAACTGTTTTCGTCTGCTTGTTAATTGCGGTCGTTTCCTTCGGTGGTAGTGCAGCTACAAGCTTTTATCAAATTTTGACCGATATGGGTAATGTTGCTGCAACTGCACCATATATCTTTTTGATAGGTGCATTTCCATTTTTCTTAAAGAAAGATTATTCGCGTAAATTTAGAGTATTTACGAATTATAAATGGACAGTAGCGCTGGTAGTATTTGTTGAAATAATTGTTTGCACGGGTATTATATTTACAGTTTTACAACCAATTTTGGAACACAGATATGCGACAGCTTTCTGGACTGGATTTGGACCTATTTTCTTTGGTTTAATAGCTTATATTTTTTATCGTACTTCAAAGAAAAAACATGGTTTAACCGATTTAAATTAAATACAAAAAAGACTTGCTTTAAAAAAAGCAAGTCTTTTTGATTACGCTAAAGTTGTAATGTCGTTGAATTTAGGTAAATTATCGACAAATCTTTCATAGGCGGTTTGCTCATTAGTTTCAGTAATTTGTGCATTAGCAAAGTTCCTATTTCTTAAATCCTCTTCAGCAATAGAAATTTGATGAGTAAAGGTCGCATTTCCAATGAGTTCAATCCAGTAATTATTGTCTTCATAGTGAACAATGGTTTTTACCATGCCGCCTGGATTGTAAACGTTGATTGGTGTGTCAAATTCTGCCATTTCTGGTTTGGTTAAACAAAATGCTAATGAGGTAGCAGACATTCCAGTTCCACAAGCATTGGTAAAGCCAACACCGCGTTCATAAGTCCTCACAAATAAGCGATTCTTATCAAGGATTTGAGCAAAATTAACATTAACACCATCAGTGAAGTAAGGATTCTCACTATTGAGTCGTTTACCGACGATTCCTAGGATAGGACCTGTTATTTGTTTTTGATTAACAAAGCTAATTAAATGGGGATTCGGCACGGCAATAGAAGAAAAACGTAAACCGGGATAAAGTTCAGGAGCAAAATCATCTATTAGACGATCATGTCCTAAATTATCAAATGGCAAGGCTTCTTTATTGAAATGGACAGGCGAAATTTCAACTGCAAAGGCAGGAACGCTTGGGGCAAAGTCATCGTCTTTTCTAACGCGGAGACTAGCATTCATTGTATCAACCAAGAAATTAGTTTTTTGGTACTTTTCACTTAAATAACGAGCGACAGTTCTAAGCCCGTTGCCACACATTGAAGCTTCACTACCGTCGGCGTTGATAACACGCATTTGGGCCAAAGCATTTTCTCTGACTGGCTTATTGACTACTAATACACCGTCTGCACCGTCAAGAAGACCAGTTTGTGAATCTGTAAGCTTAATAGTTAATTCTTTTAGTTCAGAATCAGACAATTCTTGCTTCAATTCGGTTTGATCAAGGATAAAGAAATGATTTTGTGACCCATGTACTTTTAATAACTTAACCATGATTTTCTCCCTTCGTAAAAAATTGTTGATAGATAATTTTAACTGCTTCGTCTGCCTTTTCCTTCTTGGTTCCGATCATCATTGAGATTTGGGATGCACCTTGGTTGATCATGCGAGGTGAAATATCGTGATCACCTAAAGAATCTAAAATTTGGCGACTAACAACATGATATTTCTTCATTCCTTCACCAACGACCATGATAATGGCATAATCGTCAATCCATTCAAGTTGATCTGGATTGATTGTTGCTTGAATTTCATTACAAATTTGATCAATTAGCTGATCATTTAGGAAATCATTGTTAAAAATAATTGTGATGTCATCAATACCAGAAGGCATGTGTTCGTATGGCACATTGTGCTTGTACAAGATTTGTAGGATACGTAAAGTAAAACCAGCTTCTTTGTTTAGCAAATATTTATGCAAATAAAGAGCTGAGAATTGTTTTTGGCTGGTTACACCAGTAATAACATTATCTGGTACAAAGTCCTTGTCTGGAACGATGATAGTACCAGGTTGATCAGGCTCATGAGTATTTTTTACGTTGATAGGAATTTGGCCTTGAATAGCGGGAATCAAAGCTTCATCGTGAAAAACAGAGAAGCCCGCATAAGATAGTTCTCGCATCTCGCGATAAGTCATTTTCCTAATGGATTGTGGATTATCTACAATATGCGGATTAGCTGCAAAAATTCCGTTAACATCTGTAAAGTTTTCATACATATCTGCATGAAATCCGCGAGCTAGAATCGCCCCAGTAATATCGGATCCACCACGTGAAAATGTGGCAATATTACCTGATGGGGTGATACCGAAAAATCCAGGGAAAATAACCCGTTCATCAGGTTCTATTTTTACTTGGTCAAGATTGAGATAACTTTCCGGATTGACCAATGCATCGTTAGGTTCGCCCGTAACGATTAAACCCGCTTCTGTTGGATCAAGAAAGCGACTTTTAACACCTTGATGTTGCAATATCATGGCAATTAAACGGGCGTTAAGACGTTCGCCGTGAGCTTTAAAAGCGGCCATTAAGTAGCTCGAATTAGGATAATTTCTGCTAGGTAAAGCTAAAAGAATATCTTTGATAACCTTAAGTTCTTCGTCAGCTACACCAAAGAAATGCCCGATTTCTTGATAACGCATAAAAATGGTTTGGACGATTTCATCAGTATTTTCACTCTTAAGTGTCATATTGGCGTACTTGATTAAAAGATCTGTGATTTTGATGTCGTCATCGTTTCTTTTACCTGGCGCAGAAACTACGATTACGCGTCTTTCAGGATCACTTAAAATAATATTTAATGCTTGTTCTACATTTTGTCCGTTAGCTAAAGAGCTACCACCAAACTTAACTACTTTCATAACATAATCCCCTTGAAGTGAAATTTCATAATTCGTTAATTTAAAAATGGATCCAAACTAAATTAATTTGAATTTTAGCATTATTTTTTAATCTTGCAACAAAAAGTTGAAAATACTGGCCTTGAATAGAAAAGCATATATAGTATAAATTAAAAATCAATAAAAAAGTATTGACTAAAATTTAATAAGAATGTAGACTACATGTAAATCGAAGAGGCGCAACTGACATAAGTAGCAATTACGAGTTAGGCAAAACGAAGACTAATTGCGAAAGGGGAGGTTGCCGAAGCTTAAACCAGGCTAAAGGGATAAGCTGGGTCGTGATTGAATAAATTACGGACTGTCGCGGACAAAATTCGCGGAGCGCTATCGACCATTAGATTAAGTGAAGACTAATCCATTGTTTGTTTAGCGCAGACAATGGATTTTTTTATTGGGTGCTTCGCATGGATAGAGACTAGGGGCAAGATATGAATTCACAAATTTTAGAAAATCAGATCAATCAAGCAGGACATTTAACTATTGGCGGTGTTGATACAGTTGAATTAGCTAAAAAGTATGGCACACCTCTTGTTGTATACGATGTAGAGCAAATTCGTAATCAAATTAGAGCTTTTAAAAAGGTTTTTGAAGAAGAAAATGTAAAGTATGCCGTCAGTTATGCCAGCAAAGCATTTGCTTGTATAGCGATGTACCAAGTAGCTGCAGCAGAAGGAGCTTACACTGATGTGGTTTCAGATGGAGAGTTATATACAGCCTTGAAAGCACATTTTCCAGTAGAGAAAATCAGTTTTCACGGTAATAATAAGTCCAAGTCAGAACTTGAAATGGCCGTTAAAAATCATGTGGGCAAAATTATTGTTGATAATTTTCATGAAATTAAGTTATTGGATCAGGTTTTACGTGAACAAGATACCAAAATTGATGTCATGTTAAGAATTACGCCAGGCATTTCAGCTCATACACATGAATATGATCAAACAGGTCAGGTCGATAGTAAATTTGGTTTTGACTTAGAATCTGGTCAAGCCGATTTAGCCTTAGAACAAGTTTTAGCTAACTCAAGAATGAATATGATCGGGCTACATGCTCATATTGGATCACAAATTTTTGAATTGAATGGTTTTGAAATGGCTGCTAAAAAATTAATGGAAATTGCTGAAAATTGGCGTAGTCAATATGGTTATACTGCTCAAGTAATTAATGTCGGCGGTGGCTTTGGTATTAAATATACTGCAGAAGATAATCCATTAAAGCCAGAAGAATTTGTTAGGGCAATTGTTAAAACTATCAAAGAAGAAGCTAAGAATGCCTCATTTCCACTTCCAGAAATTGATATTGAACCTGGTCGCTCTATCGTAGGACCAGCCGGTTATAACTTATATACAACAGGGAGTCGCAAAATTGTTCCAGGTCATCGTCCATATGTAACTGTAGATGGCGGTATGGGTGATAATATTCGTCCAGCTCTATATGATGCAAAATATGAAACAGTTTTGGCTACTGATCCTCGAGCTGAATTGACTGAACATGTCAGAATCGCTGGTAAATATTGTGAAAGTGGTGACATCTTAGCTGAAGATCAAGCACTTCCAGCAACTAAATCAGGCTCACTTTTAGCAATGCTTGATACTGGAGCATATGGTTATTCAATGGCTTCAAATTATAACCGCAATGCTCGTCCAGCTGTTGTTTTTGCAGAAAAGGGCAAGGCTCAACTAGTCATTAAACGAGAAAGTCTAGAAGATTTAGTTCATTTAGATCAACCATATAATAATGAAGATTAATTTTTAAAGGGGAAAGATTATGACGAAATTAGATGCAAAAAGTATTATCAATTATATTGGCAATGCTCCTAAAAAAACGCCAGTTAAGGTCTTTATTAAGGGACGACTTGATCAAATCAAGTTTCCAGAAGGAATCGACAATTTCACTGAAGCACATTCCGGAGTGATTTTTGGTGATTGGAAAGATGTTGAACCATTTTTAAAAGAAAATTACAACAAGATTCAAGATTATCGTATTGAGAATAATGCTAGAAATTCAGCTGTGCCTCTGATTGATATGAAGAAATTTGATGCGCGAATTGAGCCAGGTGCTATTATTCGAGATCAGGTAGCTATTGGTAAAAATGCAGTCATCATGATGGGTGCGATTATTAATATCGGTGCTGAAATAGGTGATGATACCATGATTGATATGGGGGTTGTTTTAGGTGGACGTGCAATCGTCGGCAAGCATTGCCATATCGGTGCAGGCAGCGTTTTAGCAGGCGTAATTGAACCAGCTTCTGCTACTCCAGTTAAGATTGACGACAACGTAGTAATGGGTGCCAATGCAGTAGTGATCGAAGGTGTCCATGTTGGTGAAGGTGCCGTAATTGCCGCTGGTGCAGTCGTAACTCATGATGTAGCACCATATACGATGGTAGCTGGCGTTCCTGCTAAGGTAATTAAAAAGGTTGACGATCAAACTGAGAGCAAGACAGGACTAGAAGATAACTTGAGAAAGATTTAATTATGGCAGTTTTAACTGAAAGCGGGCTAATTCAAATTAGAAGGCATTTGCATGAAATTCCTGAATTAGCTTTACAAGAAAAAGAGACACATGATTATTTACTAGAAGTAATTAAGGGATTTAATTCAGAGTTTTTAACTGTAAAAGTACCAGAAGAATTACCAACAGCGATTTTGGTACTAATTAAAGGAAGCAATCCGCAAAGAACAATTGGTTATCGGACCGATATTGATGCGTTACCAGTTGAGGAGAAAACAGATTTACCTTTTTCGTCAAAGCATTCAGGAGTTATGCATGCCTGTGGTCATGATATTCACATGAGTGTTGCATTAGGACTACTTAGTTATTTCAGTGAAAATCAGCCTAAGGATAATATGCTGTTCTTTTTCCAGCCAGCTGAAGAAAGTGAAAGTGGCGGTAAAAAAGCATATGAAAGAGGAATCTTTCAGGGGAAGTTTAAACCTGATGAATTCTATGGCTTGCATGATAACCCTGAATTACCGGCTGGAACAATTGGTTGTCGTGAAGGTACATTATTTGCAGGAACTACTGAAGTTAACATTGATTTGGTTGGTAAGGGCGGTCATGCGGCTTTTCCGCAGAATGCTAATGACACTGTGGTGGCTGCTGCTAGTCTAATTATGCAAGTACAAACGGTTATTTCACGAAGTATCGATCCAATTCAAAGCGGTGTTATCACTTTGGGTAAGGTTAGAGCTGGAACTATTAGAAATGTAATCGCTGGACAGACTCGGATTGAAGGAACAATTCGCGGATTAACGCAAAAAATGATTCTGCAAATTGATCAACGGTTGCGTGATCTATGTGAAGGTATAGCTCGTAGCTATAACATGAAAGTAAATCTTGAGTTAAATCAGGGTGGTTATTGGCCAGTAGAAAATAATCCAGAGCTAACTAAAAACTTCATTAATTATATGAAGAATAATCCGGAAGTGGATTTTGTTGAAACTAAGCCAAAAATGACAGGAGAAGATTTTGGCTTCTTACTTGCCAAATTTCCAGGAACAATGTTTTGGCTAGGTGTTGGTGATCCAAATTCACAGCTGCATTCAGCAACTTTGAATCCAGACGAAAAGAGTATTATGCGCGGAGTTAACGCAATTAAGGGATTTTTAATCGATAGAATGGGGAACTAATATGGCTACATTAATTGATGCAGATTTATTGACGGCAATTGTGACGCCATTTGATGAGAATAAAAAGATTGATTTTGATAGTTTGGAAAAATTAACCAATTACTTAATTGAGCAAGGCTGTAATGGCTTTGTGATAGGTGGTACGACCGGTGAAACCCCGACTTTGACTCATGATGAAAAGATCGAATTGTATAAACACTTTGGTCAAATCGTTAATGGCCGTGCTGTTGTGATTGCCGGAACTGGTAGCAATAATACTGCTGAAACAATTAAATTTACCAATGAAGTGGCAGAAATTGACGGCATTGATTATGCATTGGTTGTTGTACCGCCATATAATAAGCCAAATCAACGCAGCATGGTTGCTCACTTTACTGCAGTGAATGACAACGTTAAGATGCCAATTTTAATCTACAATATTCCAGGCAGAACCGGCGTCAAGATGGAAAAAGAGACGGTTGTTCAATTATCTAAATTAGATAATATTAAGGGAATTAAGCAATGTGCATCCCTTGAAGAAATGGAATACATCATCGATCATAAAGCAGCAGATTTTCAAGTCTTTACCGGAGAAGATACCCAAGCCTTAACTGCAAGATTGCTCGGAGCAAATGGTGTCGTTTCCGTAGCCTCTCATATTTATACTAAAGAAATGCGCCGGATGTATGATGCTTTATATGAAGGAAAATATCCCGAAGCAGCAAGAATTCAACGTTGGTTAACGCCTAGAATGCAAGCTCTGTTCATGTATCCATCTCCATCACCAGTAAAGGCAGTTTTAAATGCACAAGGTTTTGAAACAGGAGATTGTCGTTTGCCTTTAGTTGCCTTGAATGATGAAGAAAAAGTAACTTTAGCCCAGCATTTAGGCTTAGAAGATAAAGCCTTATTGCAAAAATTGCCACTAGATTTAGGAAAGGACCTTGAAAATGACTAAAAAAGTATTAATTGCAGGTTTTACGGGGGCCATGGGGCAAAAAGCCGTGAATTTAGTTAATAATATGCCAGGCTTTGAAGTAGTTGCAGGACTTTCTCCAATTGCCGAAAATAATCCTGAACAATATCATTTGCCTGCAGACGCTAAAATTTTTAAGAGCCTAACAGAAATTCCTGATCATTTAGCAGACTTTTGGATCGACTTTACTACACCTAAGGCAGTATATGACAATGTAAAATTTGCATTGCAACATCATATTAGACCAATAGTAGGTACTACCGGTATGAGTGATGAGCAAGAAGCAGAACTGATTGAACTTTCAAGAAAAGAAAAAGTAGGCGGTCTGATTGCCCCCAATTTCGGAATGTCCGCAGTTTTGTTGATGAAATTTGCAAAAGAAGCTGCTAAATATTTCCCAGATGTTGAAATTATTGAAATGCATCACGCTGATAAAAAAGATGCTCCGTCCGGAACGGCGCTTGCTACAGCTAAGATGATTGCTGAAAATCGTCCTGAACATCAAACAGCACCAGATGAAGTGGAAACCTTGAAAAATGTTCGCGGTGGTGATTATCAAGGAATCAAGATTCATTCAGTTCGTCTGCCTGGCTATATTGCACATGAACAAGTATTATTTGGGGGACCAGGTGAAGCATTAACTATTCGTCAAGATTCATTTGATCGTGGCTCATTTATGAGCGGAGTAAAAGTGGCGTTAGAAAAAGTTGACCAATTAGATGAATTAGTAATTGGTTTAGAAAATATCCTTTAAAGACAAATGGAGGAAAGATTATGCCGGAATTAGCTAATGATTTAGGTTTTAGCCAAAAAGTACAAAATGTCAAAGCTTCAGGAATTAGAATCTTTGATAATAAGGTTTCAACTATTCCAGGAATCATCAAATTAACTTTAGGCGAGCCTGATATGAATACGCCTGAACATGTTAAAGAAGCCGCAATTAAAAGCATCCAAAATAATGATTCACACTATGCTCCTCAAAAAGGAAAATTAGAATTGCGACAAGCTATTAGCAACTATTTAGATAAGACTATCGGCGTTAAATACGATCCAGAAACAGAAATTGTAGTTACAGTTGGTGCTACAGAAGCGATCAACGCTGCACTTTTTGCTATTACTAATCCTGGTGACAAGATAGCTATTCCAACGCCAGTCTTTTCATTATATTGGCCAGTTGCTACTTTAGCCGATGCCAGTTACGTGTTGATGAACACAACTGCAGATAATTTCAAATTAACGCCGCAAAAATTGACTGAGACTATTAAAGAAAATCCGACAATTAAAGCCGTGATTTTAAATTATCCAACTAATCCAACAGGTGTGGAATATACAGAAGATGAAATTAAGGCTTTGGCTAAGGTAATTGAAGAAAATCATTTGTACGTTATTACTGATGAAATTTACAGTACTTTGACTTATGGTGTTGAGCATCATTCTATTGCTAGTTTGATTCCTGAGCGAGCAATTTATATTTCTGGTTTATCCAAGTCCCATGCGATGACTGGCTATCGTTTAGGATACATTACAGGACCTGCTAAAATTATGGATCAAATCGGTAAAGTACACGGATTAATGGTAACAACGACAACTGATTCATCCCAAGCCGCAGCGACCGAAGCATTAGAAAATGGATTAAATGATCCAGTGGAGTATCGCAAAGTTTACCAAAAACGAAGAGATTTTGTCTTAGAAAAATTAAATAAGATGGGGATGCAAGCAGTAAAGCCGGAAGGAGCCTTCTACATCTTTACGAAAATTCCATCTCAATATGGTAAAGATGATATGCAATTTGCATTAGACTTGGCCTTCAAAGCTAAGGTAGGCGTAACTCCTGGTAGTGCCTTTGGTCCTGGCGGTGAAGGTTATGTAAGATTGTCATATGCATCTAGCGATGAGAACTTACAAGAGGCAATGAAGAGAATGAATGATTTTTTACAAGAGGTTGAATAAAAATGGTTAGAGAATATAATGTTGCAATTTTAGGAGCTACGGGTGCTGTTGGTAGAAGAATGATTGATCAATTGGCTAAGTCAACTATTCCGGTAAAAAGTGTAAAGTTATTAGCCTCATCACGTTCAGCTGGTACTGTATTAAAGTTTAGAGATCAAGATTTAACTGTTGAGGAAACTACACCAGAATCCTTCGATGGCGTTGATTTAGTTCTTTCATCAGCTGGCGGTGCAGTATCAAAGAAATTTTTACCAGAAGCTGTTAAGCGCGGTGCAGTTTGTGTAGATAATACCAGTGCTTTTAGAATGGAACCAGATGTCCCATTAGTTGTACCAGAAGTAAATCCAGATGCATTGAAAGAGCATCACGGTATTATTGCCAATCCAAATTGTTCAACTATTCAAATGGTGATGGCTTTGGAACCAATTAGAAGAAAGTTTGGTTTGAAGCAAATTATCGTTTCAACTTATCAAGCAGCTTCCGGTGCAGGTCAAGCCGCAATTGAAGAATTAAAAAAGGAAGCACAAGATTATTTAGATGGCAAAGATATGCAAGCAGATGCACAGATTTTGCCAACTAAAGGTGATAAGAAGCATTATCCACTAGCATTTAACCTTTTACCACAAATTGATGTCTTAGAAGATTCTGGTTATTCTCATGAAGAATGGAAGATGATTCATGAAACCAAGAAGATTATGCTTAACGACATGAACGCTAAAGACATCAAAGTCACTGCAACTTGTGTTAGAGTCCCTGTTCCAATTGCTCACGGTGAAAGTGTATACTTCACTGTTGAAGATGAAAGTGCAACAACTCAAGATATCATGGCTGCAGTTGCTGACTTCCCAGGTGTTGTGCTTGAAGATGATATTAAACATCAAATTTATCCTCAACCTATTAATGCAGCAGGTAAGCGCGAGACTTTTGTTGGTCGTATTCGTCCTGATTATGAAAATCCAGGTGCATTTAATATGTGGATCGTAGCTGATAACCTCTTAAAGGGTGCAGCTTGGAACACTGTTGAAAATGCGGAATACTTAGTAAAAATGAATTTGATCTAAAACTAAAAAGAAAAAAGCACAAATATTGTTTAGTAGGCAATATTTGTGCTTTTAATTTTGTGGTAGAATATTTCAGGATTAAATGGCAGAGGGGGATTTTTTAGATTGAAGTCAAAAAAGATAATGTTAGCCATTTCATTTTTATCTTCATTTATTTTTTTAGGTAATAGCGCAACAGTTAATGCCAAGACATATTCTAATAGTCAATTACGTAAATATGCTGTTAAAACAATGAATAAGCATCATTTACGCGGCACGATTGAAATTGTTAAGGATGGACATCGTCAAACAGTTAATGTTGGTTATGGTTACTACAGACGTAAAATTAAAAATGGTAATAAGAAATTACTATATCCTGTTGGCTCATTGCAAAAATCTGTAACGGCGGCAATTATTACGCAGTTAATTTATCAAAAGAAGTTTTCACAAAATACTAAAATCTCACGGTGGTACCCAAGATTAAAGCAGGCTAAGCATATTACAGTAGGTCAATTAATGACCCATACTTCAGGAATTAATGTGATTGGTACCGAGTCTAGTCATGGTATTAATTTCTCTGAAAAAAGCGCAATTAATTGGACTGTTGCTAAGGCGAATGCTGCATCTCACACCAAGCGGGGAGCTTTTAATTATAATAATGCCAATTATGTTTTGCTTGCAGGTATCATTCGCAAGGTAACAGGCAAATCTTATGCAGCAAACGTAAAAAGCAGAATTATTAAACCACTTCATTTAAAACATACATATATTTATCAAAATATTCCTCGTTCAAAGACAGATGCTATTTCATATCTTTATCGTCATGGTAAAAACTATCAAAGCGCTTCTTATGCTAATAGATATGTAGTGTCTCAACTTACAGGTGCGGGAAACTTATTCTCTACCGCTGGTGATTATTATAAGATTCAACGTGGATTGCATAATGGCAAAGTTTTAACTGAGAAGAAATTCAATTATTTAAGTCATTTAAAATCCAAAGTTAATACATACTCTGGCGGTTTTTATTTAAAAGATGGTGGTAAACTGAAATTAGCTTATGGTAATTTTGGAGATACTCATTTTACTAATTGGATGCAACTTACTACAGACAATAAAAATGGAATTGTGATGTTTTTAAATCAGTCATATGGTAGTAAAAATCAAATTAAAAGCGTAGGTTATAGCATTTTAAAACATATTAAATCTAACACTTTTATTAAAAGATAGAGGCTAAAGATGAAAACAGGAGATCAATTTACTGATTGGGCAATTGAATTACAGAGCATTGCTCAAAATGGTTTGAAATATGGTCATGATGTCTTTGATCGTGAACGATATGAACAGATTCGCCAAATTGCGGCTGAAATGATGACTATTAAAACAGAGATACCAATTGAAAAGGTGAAAACTTTATTTTGCGGTGATGAAGGTTATCAGACTCCAAAAATAGAGACAAGAGCTGCAATTTTTAAAGATGATCAGATTTTATTAGTTCATGAGAAACTATCTGACGATTGGTCACTTCCGGGTGGTTGGTGTGAAGCCAATCTTTCTACAGAAGAAAACTGTATTAAGGAAGCAAAAGAAGAATCAGGTAGAGATGTCAAACCAATTAAATTGATCGCTTTACAAGATCGAAATAAACATAATAAGCCAATTCGAGCTACTGGAATTATAAAAGCTTTTTATTTGTGCAAGGTAATAGGTGGCGAATTCGAAAAGAACATTGAAACTACAGATTGTCGTTACTTTTCATTAAATAATCTGCCTAAGTTATCACTTGGTCGAAATACGCCTGAACAAATAAAGATGTGTTATGAGGCATCCAAAGATTCCAATTGGCAAACTGTTTTTGATTAACGAAAAAGCAAGATGGAAAAATCCATCTTGCCTTTTTCATCTGTGATTTTTTGGCATCTTGGGCCGCTGATCAAATAATTCTCCAATAAGTTTGAAGAAACCGTAGATAATTAATAAAATTCCCATTATCAGGATAGATTTGCGATCGAATGCTCGTGGATTAATGATGACGATAATTCCTAAGGCAAAGGCGATAAATGCTTCCGTAGCCACGACTGTGATCCGGAATACGCCTGATATTCTATGAAGAATTAGTTGCCGCAGTCTGACATAAGAATAAATAATTAAAAATATTCCCAAGAAATAGTGAGCTAAGAAGATTAACAAACGATTATTAGAAATTAAAGCCGTTGATAGAGCAAAAACAACTAAGTATGAAATAATAAAGAACTGTTTCTGCTTCTCTTTTAAACTAGAATTTGCCGTATCTAAAATTTGATGGACACTAAAGCCAATTCCAGCAAATGCTACTAGAACACCAAAAGCACGTAATGCATATTGAGGCATGGTTAAACTGATGATACCCAACACTACCAGGATCCAACCAACGATTGTATCAGTCGAAAACAGTACTTTAGTTAGATGGCGACTTTTGATTGTTTGCCAAATTGATGAAAACAAGGAGCCAAAAACGAAGCGTGTTCTACGAGAAGAATTTGCGAATGACAGCAGAATAGCCCCAAAACCACCGAAACCATTTTTATCTAATTCGTTGATCTTGGTAGCGCCACTTGCGCCTAGCGCAGCAAATAAATCATTGGTTAGAGATTCGCGTTCTTCAAGCGTTGCGTTTCCAATCCATTGGTTGATTAGTTGATTGTAAACTTTTGATTGCGGATTTCTATGCCTTTTAGTATCAAAGCTCGAACCAATGATTTGCCAACTGAAAGTATCATGTTGACTCAAATTATTGCGCGTACTATTCACAATAGTTGGATGGATTCCTTCAGGTTCAAATAAGCGGCCGATAACGCTAAACTCTGGCACAAATCTTCTTAACGTGTTTTGTAGATATTTTAATGGAAGCTGTGCACCTACTTCTTCAGCGATACCAGGAGAATCAAAAGTGTAGATCCGCTTAATTCGTTTACGAAGTTTGGGCTCAATATTAATTGCAGCATATTCGGCTAAATTGCCACCTTTTGAGTGACCACAAAGATAATAATCTTGATCGTCCGCTTTTAAAATACGTTCGAGTAATTTAACTGCTTGCTTTTGTGCAACAGTAATTCTGAAACTAATTTCAAAGTCTTCTTTCCAACCGATAAGTGAATCATCTGTACCACGAAAGGCGACGAAATTAGTTCCATCAGTTAATTCGATTTTAATGGCACTAAATTGAGTATGTTCAGTTAACGTGCTAGTAAAATAAGATAATTGCGCCTTTTTAAAACGCTCGGCTCGTGCCATTAATTTAAATAGTTCTTGATATTGCAAATTATCATTACGTGGGTGATCATCTGCAAAATAGAGCTTAGCTGCTTCATCTACAGTAATTGTTTTAGCATCGCCACTAACAATATCATGCAATTCAAGATAAGAAAAAATAGATAAAACAAGTGCATCAATATCATTGAAAGGCGATGTACTAAAGTCAATGTCTCCACGCCATTTTAAATATGTAAGAATATTATTATCTGGATACATGTTTTACCTCTTCAAATGAAAAAACTATAATCCCCTCTACAATTTTAACGTAACTATTGAGAGATAGTGTAATAAAAAACTTTTTTAGCTATTTAACAACATTCGTTATTTTATACTATAATAAAAACAGGTAGAAGGGGATTCAACTACCTGTAATGATGGATTATAATAAGGACTTATAGAAATTATAACCCGCACATAAGTATATCAGTTATTGATAGTTAATGGTATACTTATATCTTTACATTTTTTGAAAAAATTACTCTTGTATGTATTGTACAATATGTATGAGGGCGTTTTTTTATTTTAAAAGGGGAATTTTTATGTTAAAAGATGGAATATATGATGCTGAAGCAAGAGGCATGGCAGGCTTTGTTAAAGTGAAGTTAACTGTTAAGGATCAAAAAATCGTGGCAGCTGATTTAGATTTATCTACTGAAACGCCACAATATGGTCAAAAAGCAGAAAAGCAGCTTGAAAATGAAATTCTGACTAATCAATCTGCAGATATCGATGCGGTAAGTGGTGCAACTTTTACTTCAAATGGAGTTAAAGAAGCAGTTACGGATGCTCTAAAGCAAGCAAAAAAGTAGAGGAAGATTAATGCACGTTACAACATACTTTGTTATTGGAGCAATTATCATCTTGATTATTGCCCTTTTTCGTTCGGAGCATAAATTTGAATTTTTGAAGGCGGCAATTTTATTTCTTGCTCAAATTTTCTTTAGTACAGTTAACTTTTTGCTCTTTTTTGTAATTGCATATTTCATGATGCAGGATAAGGATCATGTGAATTTAGGGAATCTCTTCTTGTTGCTGGCGGCATTTGTGGTACTTTCCGGGATGTTTATCTATTGGGGAATGCGAGTGGCCGCTCATGTTTTCAAGTTTTCGACGACGACTTTGACTTTGGTTGAATATTATATTCAATGGTCGCTGATTTATGTGACAGTTTATCAGGCAATTTTCAGCAATATTAAGCATATCAGTACGATTACTCACTTCATTAGAGTAGGTAATTTCCTAGATCCGAATTTGCTAGTGGTTGTCGTTTTACCTTCATTTATTTCGGCGTGGATTGCCGTGATTTTATATAAAAAGTTTATTAAGGCAATTTAATTAAAAAGCATCCCAATTCCGGGATGCTTTTATTGTTCATGGTAATGTTATTACTTAGTTCTCTCAAGAATTTCATCCATCTTTTGGAAGAATAATTCCTTGTTTGTTTTAGTAACGATGTCAACTTCACGACCGTTAGGATCACGTCTAAAGCTACCAGCACTCATTCCATCAGTAATAACTGTAGCCTTAGCTTTTTCAGTTTTAACAACTTCTGGATACAATGCACTAACTGTAGTAAGTACATCCCAAAGGTAAAGTTCAGCAGAAGGGATTGAGATAATTAGGCTGTAGCCTTGGCCAACTAAATCCATAGCTGGATATTTGCGTAAACTTGCCCAGTGTTGCCGCAATTCATCATTTAATGGGATCTCTTCAGTACTTTCAAGGCCCACCATTTGAATTGAAATATTGGAATCAAAAACGCGTTTAACAGCGTATGGATCCCAGAATGAATTCCATTCCTGACTGCCATCTGCGTTAACCATGGCTACGTTACCATGATCATCAAGAGAGCCGCCCATCCAGTAAAGTTTTTTGATATGTTTTTCAATATCTAGGTCAACATCAAGAGCACGTGCTAAGTCAGTTAAAGGACCGGTCATAATTAATGTGACTGGTTCTTTTGCATGCTTAAGTTTTTCAACCATATCAAGGTGAGCAGGTAATTCAGCTTGTGGAGTATCGATCGAACCCTTTTCGTTTAAGATAGGTAAATAATTAAAGGAATATGTAGCCATGCGCCAGTCGTGTGGGAATTGGTTGACAGCTCTTGAATTTGAACGGGCAACTGCTAATTTATCTCCGCGCAGATTAAAAAGATCAGTCATCTTACGGCATGCTGCAACAGAGGGATCGATAAAACCGTCGGCATCGATTGCACCAACACCTAACAATTTGATATCAGGAGCTTGCAAAAGAAGCAGGTAAGATACTAAATCGTCAATGTTACCATCATGATTAAAATATATTTGTTTCATTTTTTGAACCTTTCTAACTAATTACATTCATTTTAGCATGTCTAATTAACAAGAAGTATTTTAATTTAAGATATTTGTAAAACCGCTTACATTAATCTTATAATAAGAATATTGATATACACAGAAAGGCAATAACTATGAAACAAATTAAAATGGGACCATCTACGCTTTCCATTCCGGCTATGGCTTTAGGCATTATGCGGATGGATCAAAAAAGCGTAACAGAAGCGGCGGATGCAATTAGTGCAGCTTATGAAGAAGGAATTAACTTTATCGATTCAGCCGATATATATGGCGGTGGAAAGTCAGAAACAGTTTTTGGGCAGGCACTAAAAGAAACAAAGATTGGCCGAGATAAGCTCTTCATCCAATCTAAAACAGGGATTGTACCAGGCAAGCGATATGATTTTTCTGAAAAATATATTTTGACTGCTGTAGATGGCATCCTAGACAGAATGCAGGTTGACTACTTAGATAGCTTGGTTCTGCACCGGCCCGATATTTTGATGGATCCAGAGGAGGTAGCGGAGGCTTTTGATACATTGCAGGCACAAGGGAAGGTGCGCTTCTTTGGTGTTTCTAACTTTAATGCTAGTGAAATTGAATTGCTTAAAACAGCAGTGACTCAGCCAATTATGTTTGACCAATTGCAGTTTGGCTTGATGCATACGGGGATGCTTGATAGTATTGTTCATACCAACATGACCGATGAAAAGTCAGTAGATCATGATGGCCAAACGTGGAATTACTTATTGCGGCACAGAATAACATTGCAGTGCTGGTCACCATTCCAATATGGTATGTTTGAAGGAACCTTTATCAATAATTCGAAGTTTCCGCAATTAAATGAAGAATTAGAAAAGTTAGCCGAACATTATCAAGTAGGTAAAAATGCAATTGCAGCCAGTTGGATTTTGCGTTGTCCTGGACAGATTCAAATCTTGGTTGGTTCAATGAATCCTCAGCATATTGCGGATTCAGCGGCTGGTAGCGACATTCAATTAACTAAGCAAGAATGGTACGATTTGTATTTAGCAGCCGGTAATGATTTGCCATAATAAGTTAAAAAGGCCAAATGAAAAGAGTTAGATGAATTTCACCTAACTCTTTTTTTAGTAATTAAGATAATTATTTTAATCTAAATCTTTACCGTTTGATTCGATGACCTTCTTGTACCAGAAGAATGAATCCTTACGTGAACGAGCCAAAGTACCTTCACCGGCATCATTCTTGTCAACGTAGATAAAGCCGTAACGCTTGTCCATTTGACCAGTACCAGCAGAAACCAAGTCGATGCAGCCCCATGGAAGGTAACCCATTAAGTCAACACCATCGAGTTCAACAGCCTTTTCCATTTCTGAAATATGGTTTCTCAAGTAGTCGATTCTGTAGTCATCGTGAACCTTGCCGTCTTCAACCTTGTCGTAAGCACCAAGACCATTTTCAACGATGAACAATGGCTTGTGGTAACGATCTTGCAATTGGTTTAAGGCAATTCTCAAACCTTCTGGATCGATTTCCCAGCCCCAGTCACTACGCTTCAAAGTAGGGTTCTTAGCTACAGCTTTAGCTAAATCAGTTAAATCATCAGGCTTAACTTTTTCGCTTGAAACAGTAGTAGTTTGGTAGTAACTAAAACCAACATAATCAACTGTACCTTCCTTTAAGACAATTCTATCTTCATCAGTGATGTCAGGACGGTAGCCATTTCTTTCGATATAAGCTTCAACAGCATTTGGATATTCGCCAAAAACATGAACGTCTGAGAACCAATCACGGCGTTGCTCCCACTTGTCAGCTAATAATACATCATCACTTGATGGAGTAAGTGGACGAACAGGTGAGTAGTTGATCATACAACCAATTTGAAAGTTAGGGTTGATCTTGTGACCAATCTTAACTGCTAATGCAGAAGCAACTAATTCATAGTGACCAGCTTGATACATTGCAGCTTCTTTATCCCTGTCAGTCATGTCATCTTTGAAAAGAATACCAGAATTAGTAGCCATTAAAAAGTCATTGTTAAATGCTGATTGGTTATCAATTTCGTTGAAAGTCATCCAGTACTTAACCTTGTTCTTGTAACGCTTGAAGCAAACTTCTGCGAAATGTACGAAGAAGTCAATTACTTTACGGTTGGTAAAACCACCATAGTTCTTAGCCAAATTGAATGGCATTTCAAAGTGGGAGAGGGTAATTACAGGTTCAATGCCGTATTCATGACAGGTATCAAATAAATCGTCATAAAATTTTAAACCTTCTTCATTAGGTTCTTTTTCATCACCGTTAGGGAAAATTCTAGTCCAGGCAATAGAAGTTCTGAAAGCCTTAAAGCCCATTTCTGCCATTAACTTAATATCTTCCTTGTAGTGGTGGTAGAAATCAATTGCTGAGTGGTTAGGATAATTCTTACCTGGAAGAACACCATCAGTAATTTCACGTGGCTTAGTAGCGGAACCAACTGTCATAACATCGGCAACGGAAACTCCTTTGCCGCCCTCTTTCCAAGCACCTTCAAGTTGGTGAGCAGCTACAGCACCACCCCATAAAAAGTTTTTTGGCATTTTTGCTGAATACATTAATTATTCCTCTCTTTCTGTATGTAACTGGAAACGTTTACAATAGTCATTCTGACACAGTGTATTTTTAAAATCAAGTTGAATTTAGTCACCGTTGACTGTTAAGGCGCCTCGATCATAGCGATTGCGCGATTCTGATAATTCAAAGGGACGGCCGTCTTCTAAAAACGCTTTTTGTTGAATACATAAAACGGGATCGTCGATGGCACAGTCAAGATATTTCATATCGTAGGCATCAGATTTTTCTGCGGTAATGATCCGATCGTCCTTGCCAATTTTAAGCCCCAGCTCATTTTGAATATAGGAGTAAACTGATTTGTGCAGAATATCCATTGTGATTCCGGGGATGCGCTTAATCGGCATGACGGTATATTCCAACCTAGCTGGTTTTCCATTTAAGATACGTTGTCTAATAATGTCATAAACCTCATCATTTTTGTCTAGACATAAAGCTTTGCATTCTTCAGCGCTCGGCCGTCGAATATTAAACGAAATTACATTGCTAGTTAATAGAAAGGCGCTATTGACATGTCTGGTGAAGCCGGTATGTTCGTTGACACCAGAGTTAAGAAAAATATCAGGAATCGACTTGCTAGTAATGAAGGTACCGTGTCCCTTGACAGCTTTGATTAATTTTTTGCTTTGCAAAATTTTAAGAGCATGAACAATAGTTACTCGGCTAGTATGATATTTCTTAGCCAAATCAAATTGCTCAGGCAACTGTCTAACATACTTCTTTTCAATAATATCTTTTTCTATATCATTGGCTATTTCTTGATAACGACTCAAGGGTAAGCCTCCTCTCTATTGTAAAGGAAAATGTTTCATTGCTATTTTACCAGTTTTCTTTATAATTGTGTAAGCGGTTGCTAATTTTTATACAAAAATTGTAAGCAATTTCATAAGTAAAGTGGTATGCTTTACATGTAGCTTGTATGTATTTGAAAAGGCATACAAGTGATGCATAATATTTAGTGATGGGAAAACAAAAGTATATATTTTTGTTTACAAAACAATGAAAGCGTTTTATAATAATTGGCGTAGATCAATAAAAGAAATTTAAATATAAAACGTAATGATCAGGAGGATTTTATATTATGGCTGAACAAACTATTATGTTAAATTGTAGTGCAGGTATGAGTACTTCACTTTTGGTAACTAAGATGCAAGAAGCTGCTAAGGAACAAGGCATTGATGCAGAAATCTTTGCTTGCCCAGCTTCAGAAGCTGATGACAAGATTGCACAAAAGGAAATTGACTGTGTTCTTCTTGGGCCTCAAGTAAGTTACATGAAGGGTGACTTCGAAAACAAAGTTAAAGGCAAGGGTAAAGACGGTAAGGACATTCCTTTGGATGTTATCAACATGCAAGACTACGGCATGATGAACGGTAAGAACGTTTTGGCTCAAGCCGAAAAAATGATTAAGGGTTAATTAACTAATTAAAGGAGAGACAGATTTATGGCAGAAGAAAAGCAAACTCCAGAGCAAAAGGAACAAGAAACATTAATGGCTGCTATGGGCCTTATTGCTAATGGTGGTAACGCAAAAAGTTTAGCCTTTGAAGCAATTCGTCTTGCTAAAAAAGGCGATATTGAAGGCGCACGTGAAAAGCTTAAGGAAAGTGACAAGTCACTTCTTGAAGCTCACAATTCACAAACCAATATGCTTACCAAAGAGGCACAAGGTGACCATATGCATGTCACTTTATTAGTGGTACACTCACAAGACCACTTGATGAACGCTATTACCTTTAGGGACTTAGCTGGAGAAATGGTAGATCTTTATGAAAAGCTATATGAGTCTGGCTCTCTTAAGAAATAATATAAGTAATCGCTATAAAAATAGATCTCACGAAAAAGTGGGATCTATTTTTTTACGCAAAAATGCTAAAATGAAAATAATTAAGTTTAGATTGAGAGAAGAAATATGAATCAAAAAGAAGTCGAAAGAGAAAAAGCAGAGGTTGCGAAGACTAAGCACCGTGAAAGTATCAAATACATGTATTTTAGTCGGTATTTGATGATTAGATATATAGTAACTATCTTTTTATTTTGCAATCTGATGTGGTTTATTATTAGTGCATATTATGGTTCACGATTTGGAATTTTTGCTGCGCTAATTGTGGGAGTTTATTCTGCTGTAGCTAGTTTTGAGCAGTTATCTAAGATGCACAATCGTAAGCGTGACATTCCAATTACTAGAATATATTTATACGTCCAGATGGTAGTTAATGCATTGCTGGCAATCGGTTTGTTTACTCCACTTAAAAAGATGATTTTTCCATTTGTAATTAACAATGATATTTTGTATTTCATGGTTGCTTTCCTGTTAATCGGAATTGTTTTAGCGGCTTTATGCGAATTCAGAATTCATCAAATTTTGAACGATAAGGATCGTTATTACCGTGTAATTGAAGTTTTCAAGAAGCATCAACAATAGATTATATGAAGAAACTTATAAATAACTATAAGTTTTTTTATTTTGCCCAAAAGCCCATGATAATGGGAAAAGTAACGACTTTTGATTTCAACGGTATACCGTATGTAAAGAAAAAGCGTTTACATAAGAAATCGCTTTCGATATAATAAAGTTGTTCAGATTTGATGAATGTTTCAGAAATATTGAGGGGGAAAAGAATATGGCTGATTCTAATTCAGCTTCTTTCAAAGATAAGATTGCGGCAAAAGCCGGGAAATTTGCCTCATCACGCTTTGTTAGAGCTATCATGGACGCTGGCTATAGCGTTATTTCATTTTCTATTATCGGAGCAATATTCTTAATTTTAACTGTATTGCCACAAGCATTTCCAATTCCTGGATTTGCTGAATTTTATGCAAATACTTTAGGTCGTTTTACCAACTTATTCCAAGTTGTTTACAATGCTACTATGGGTATTTTGGCATTGATCTTTGCCGGTACTTTTGCATATTCATATACAAATATTTACCGTCAAGAAGAAAAACTTGATTTGGTACCAATGAATGGTTTATTAATGTTCTTAATGGCCTTTTTCATTACTGTGCCAGAACTTGTTTGGAAGAATGGTTCAATTCAATTTGTTACTATTCTTACTAAGGCTAAGATGGTTGCTGGTGGTTATGAGGCTTCAACTGGTGGTATTACTAGAATTGCCTCAGTTGGTATCTTTACCGGTTTGGTAGTTGCTTGGTTAACAGTTCAAATCTACCGTTACACGGTTAAGCATAACTGGAGAATTAAGATGCCTGCATCTGTTCCAGCTGGTGTATCTAACTCATTCAGTGCTTTGATTCCAGGTTTCTGTATTGCTTTAACTGTTGCAGTTATTGAATTGATTTTAGTAACTTTAGGAACTGATATCTTCAAGGTTCTTTACATTCCATTCTCATTCATTAGTAATATCGCTGATACTTGGTGGGGATTCCTCATCATTATCTTCTTGATCCACTTCTTATGGTGGTTTGGTATTCACGGTGCCACAATTATGAGTGCTTTCTATACGCCAATTGTTTTGGCTAACATGGCTGCTAACGTAAATGGTGCTTCACACTTCTTCGCTGGTGACCCAATGAACTCATTCGTAATTATTGGTGGTTCTGGCGCCACTTTAGGTATGGCTATCTGGCTTGCCTTTGGTTCACGTTCAGTCCAATTAAAAGAAATTGGTAAGGTTGAATTAGTCCCAGCTATCTTTAACATTAACGAACCAATTCTTTTCGGTTTACCAATCGTTTATAACATTAACTTATTGATTCCATTTATTTGTGCTCCGCTTGCTTCAGGTATTATTGGTTATGTTGCTGTAACAACTCATTTAGTACCTAAGATCATCGTACAACAACCATGGCCAACTCCAGTTGGTTTGAGTGGTTTCATCGCAACTGCTAGTTGGCAAGGTGCCGTTCTTTCAGTAGTTTGTGCGATCGTTGCATTCTTGATCTGGTTCCCATTCATTAAGCACTACGACAATGTATTGCTTAAGCAAGAACAAGCAGATACTGCTAAGAATTAATAAATTAAAATAAAACTTTGTTAACTTTGAACGATAAAAAACGTTGTCTAATCTGGCAACGTTTTTTGATTAATTAAAAATTCAGTTCATATTAATTTAGTTAACTTTAAGTAGTAATTCATAATTGACAACAAATTTGAAAAGAGCAGTAGACGAAAAGATGTTGACGAGTATTATTGGGTATTTAAATTGAATAAGAACGGAAGAGTAATATGCATGAAGCAGAAACGTATTATTTACTTAATTAGCATTGATACTCAATTTAACCAATAGCAGCATTGATCCATAAAAAAGACCGTAATTCAAACGAACTACGGTCTTTTTCATGCTGAGAGGGTGATTCTAAGCAGCCATATTGGCATAAACGTTGTCACCCATACGTTTTAATTCTTTTCTAGCGCCCATCTTAAGCTGCCAGTTATAGAACAAGGTCTGTAACTTACCATGCTTTTCACGGTCAAAGCTGAGCATATCTTCACTGAAGGCAATCTTTACGCCTTCGGCATTATCTTCAGTTACATACTTAATCTGGAGCTCAAGACGGCTAGTCTTGAAGTGAGCACCATAGACCTTGTTACGCTCATAATCGGTAATTTCAACCTTAGCACCGTCCATTTCGTACTTAGTACCCTTGCTTAAAACAACGGGCATATCATTGCCTCTAGCTTTTTTAATAGCAGGGATTAGTTGTTCTTCTAAATAATCAAAGAAATCTTTAGCTTTAAAGTTGAATTGTCTTGTAATAGTTATCAATTTTTCTCTTCTCTCTATTTCTATATTACTTATATCTTAATTATATTTATTTAAAAAAATAGAGTCTAGCTTTTTCATAAGTTAGGCTCTATTTTAGGATTAAATTAGTCTAAATCTTCACCGTTTGATGAGATGACTTTCTTGTACCAGTAGAATGAATCCTTAGGGTAACGCTTAAGTGATCCATTGCCACGATCATCACGATCGACATAGACGAAGCCATAACGTTTCTTCATTTCACCGGTACCGTTAGATACTAAATCAATTGCTGACCAAGTAGTGTAGCCCATTAAGTCAACGCCATCAATTGTAACGGCATCCCTCATAGATTTAATTTGACTACGCAAGTAATTGATGCGGTAATCATCGTGGACTTTGCCATCTTTTTCTAAAATATCGGCAGATCCTAAACCATTTTCGACTACCCATAAAGGCTTGTGGTAACGATCCCAAAGGTCATTAAGAGCTATTCTTAAGACATCTGGATCAGTTGCCCAACCCCAAGCATTACTTTTAAGGTAAGGGTTCTTAACGCCACCTGCGCTAACATTACCAGATGCTTTAGCTTCAGTTTCATGAGTAGTTAAAACATTTGAAGTGTAGCAGGAGAAGCTTAAGAAGTCAGCAGGGTACTTAGCGATTAATTCATAATCTTCTGGTGTATCGTCAAGCTTAATACCGTCACGTTCATATTTCTTCAAACGGTATTCTGGATAGTGACCACCAGTTTGAACATCACTATAGAAAAGCATATCTCGCTTTACTTCCATTACTTTAAGTTGATCTTTAGGATCACAAGTGTATGGATAGTAAGCAGAGTAGGCTAACATTTGTCCCACACGATTGTTTGGATCAATTTCGTGAGCCAACTTAACTACTTTAGCACTTGCTACAAATTGATTGTGGGCACCTTGAGCCCGATTTTGTTCACTACCATCAATTAGGCCACCGCCCATGTATGGAGCCATATCCATCGCGTTAATTTCGTTAAAAGTAAGCCAGTATCTAACTTTGCCTTTGTAATGATTCATTACAATATTTGAATAATGAACAAAAGCATCGATTAAACGACGATCTTTCCAGCCACCAAAGCGAGTGATTAAAGAGAGAGGAGTTTCGTAGTGAGATAAAGTAACTAATGGTTCAATACCATACTTGGCACATTCATCGAATACCTTGTCGTAAAATGCTAATCCTTCTTCATTAGGCTTTTCATCATCGCCATTTGGTAAAATTCTGGACCAGTTCATTGATAAACGGAAAACATCAAAGCCCATGTCTGCCATATATTTAATATCTTCCTTGTAATGGTGGTAAAAGTCTGTACCTTGGTGACTTGGGTAGTAGTAACCATCAAGCAAAGCAGGAACAGCTTCTTCAGGTAAGCTGAAGTCCTTACCCCAAACTAGAGGTGTGACACCTGTTTCGCCATTAGGCTTTTTCCAAGTTACTTTACGTGGTTCAGTTGCTGAACCATTAGTTAAAACGTCAACGGCATTTAAGCCTTTGCCGCCTTCATCATATCCGCCTTCATATTGGTTAGCAGCAGTAGCGCCGCCCCAAGTAAATTCTTTTGTAAATGACATATATTACCTCTAAAAACGATTATTATCTAATAGTACGTAATCACGTGTATCATAACGATTCTTGCTGACAGAATATTCGATAGGTTGACCATTAGTAAGCCAAATAATCTGTTCCAATTCGAGAATAGGATCATCTTTTTTAGCATTTAAATATTTTTGGTCATATTCGTCTGCTTTATTAGCTCGAATCTTACGATAGGCGTGTCCAAATTTTAAATTAAGACTCTTATGAATGTAATCATAGATTGATTTATGTAAAATATTTTCATCAAGATCAGGAACCAGTTTAACTGGCATGTAAGTATGTTCAAGGATAAGTGGTTTATCCTTATAAAGTCTTAACCGCAGAATATTATAAACGGGTTCGGTTTTCTTGATGTCAAGATTCTTTTGCATTTGTTCATCAGGAAACTCTACAGAGAAATGAACGATTTGACTCTTAACGGCATCTTTACCCATTTGATTTCTTAAACCAATGAACGCGTTTGCTGGAGCATCAGTTTCTTTTTTAATTGGAATGTCTCCAGCAACGAAAGTGCCAAGTCCGGATTGCTTGTAAACTAATCCTTGTCGTTCGAGGCCATCAAAAGCCTTTTTGACAGTTAAGCGACTGACATCAAATTCATGAGCAAATGTCTCTTGATCGGGAAGAGGCTCTTGCTTACTATAGATACCTTGGTCAATTCTTTTTCTTAATTCATCTGCTACTTCTAAGTATTTTGCCTTTGCCATGCTTTTTCATCTGATTTCTATATTAGATTTACATCTTTATTGTATAGCAAAAGTCTATACTTTAGTAAAAAGAGACATTATTTTACTATTTTTTATAGCTTAACAACGTCTCTTTTTATAAATTCAATTTTCAGCTATTTTACTTGTTAGCTTCAGCCTGAGCTTCTTTTTGTTCCTTAGCAAGTAAGAACTTGTCGTATCTTCTAGCGAATGGCCAGTAAATAGCAGTTGAGATTAATAAAGTACAGAATTGCCAGATAGCCATTTGCCATCCACCGATCAAGAATCCGGAAATAACTGCTGGAGTAGTCCATGGAGCAGCAACGCCGTTAAGTGGAGGAACAATACCAGTCTTAATAACCATGTAAGTTGATGCAGCAACAACAACTGGAGTTAAGAAGAATGGAACAGCAAGCATAGGGTTCATAACGATTGGTAAACCGAACAAGAATGGTTCGTTAATGTTAAAGATACCAGGTACTAATTCCAATTTACCAATTGACTTCAATTGAACTGATTTAGCGGCAATTAAAGTGAAGATAATCAAACCAATAGTAATACCTGAACCAGTTAAGTTAATGAAGTTGTTGTAGAATTCGTTAGTAACAACGTGAGCACCTTGTGCTAAAGAAAGTTTACCTTCTGCGAATAATCTAGCGTTGTCAGCAGTGTTAGCTTGAAGCATTGGAGCAACAAGTGAACCCATGATCAAACCACCGTGAACACCAAAGAACCAGAAGAATGGTACTAAGAATCCAATTGCAAGGGCACCACCGAATGAGTCGGAAATACCTTGAAGAGGAATTTGTAAAGTGTTGTAGATCCAGTTCAAGAAATCAGTGTGTGCAAATGTATTGAAACCGCCGAAGATTAACATTGAACCAGTAAGGATAACACCTGAAGGAATCATAGCAGTAAATTGGTTAGAAACTGCAGGTGGAACTTGAGCAGGCATTTTGATAGTCCAGCCAGCCTTCATGATTAAAGTGTAGATCCAACCAACAAGTAAACCAACAATAATGGCAGCGATCATACCGTCACCACCAAGCCACTTGGTGTTAATAACACCAGTAACAGGTGATTCAAGGAATGCTTGTAATGCGTGTGGTAACTTGTCGATGTTTTCAGTAACAACTTTACCGGTCATTTCACCGTTGTTGATACCAGCAGTTAAAGCAGCCTTTAATGGGTTGTCGATTGACAAGTTTTGAAGCATTAAGAATGCAGCAGCAGAGGTAAGACCTGGTGCTAATGGTTCATAGTTTTCATTCTTAACGTAAACGTAGGCGATACCGATAGCAGCCCATAACCCCATCATTTGGAAAGTAGTGTTGTTTGCTTGAGCAAAGACAGCACCCCAACCTGAAGCGTTAATTGCATCGGCAACTGCTGGAATAGGAATATTTCCTAAAATTAAGAAAATAGAACCGATAATAATGAATGGCAATGAGTAAACCATACCATTTTGTAAAGCAGTAATAGCTTTAGTATTAACGAATTTCATAATAGGTGGCATTATTTTGCTGTTCACAAAATTACTGAACCCAGATTGTTTTTGATCAGTCATTATAATTCATCTCCATTATCTTTAAGTACCTTTTGAAACCAATAGAATGATTTCTTAGGCACACGTTTTAAATCTTTTAAATCGTGGTTTGATCTGTTGACGTAAACAGCACCGTAGCGTTTTTCCATATCAGCATGAGAACTTGGAATATCAATCAATCCCCAGCCGAGATAACCAAGCACCTTGGCGCCGTCATCGAAAATAGCATCTTTCATAGCTTTGATATGGTCGCGGTGATAAGCGATACGCTCATCATCTTCGATCATATGCTCGCCGTCCCAAGTTTCCTTGAGGCCGATACCATTTTCAATAGGGAAAATAGGAATGCGGTAGTAGTTATACATTGTAGTAATTGCATTCCTAAATCCTAGTGGGTCAATTGCCCAACCCCAATCGTTGGTCTTAACATATTTGGATTCAACTCCACCTTCGTTAAGGTAACGGTTAGGAGCTTCACCCTCAGGAATTTTATCGCTGGATAAAACCCAGGATGAATAGTAAGAAAATGCTAAGAAGTCGGCTTTAGCTTTCTTCATTATTTCTTTGTCTTCATCTGTAATGTCCATTTCAATGCCATGATTTTTGGCATATTGCATTACTTCTGGTGAATAGCCACGGCCGGTGTCAGCATCGTAAATATTAAAGTTTAAAAACTCTTGTACTTGTTTTGCTGCCCAGACATCTTCAGGCTTGCTCGTTGCTGGATAAATTTGTTGGTAAGCAAGCATTCCACCGATTTTTACATCTGAGTAATTCTCGTGGATGTAATTTGCCAATTGAATATGACACATCATCGTGTGATGGAAGATAGTGTACATATCATCCAAACTCTTATCTCCAGATTCGTAACCTGAGATATTAAAAACTTCATCTTGGAAATATAGGTTATGTTCGTTGAAAACAATCCAATATTTCACTCGATCACTAAAATGATCGATTATCTTTTTACCAAAACGGACAAAGGCGTCAACTACATGCCGTGACATAAAGCCATTGTACTTTTTGGCTAAATTAAGCGGCATATCAAAGTGGTAAAGACAGATCATTGGTTGGATGCCGCGCTTAAGCATTGCATTAACTAATCGATCATAGAAGTCGATACCCTTTTGGTTGAAGTCGCCATCTCCATCGGGACAGACACGAGACCATGAAATTTGAATACGGTACATGTTCATGTTCATGTCCTTCAGTAAGTCGAGGTCTTCATCATATCTATGATATTCATCGATTGCTACATGCCAGTCACTGGTATTGTCAGTAGCGGGTCGAACATCATAAACTGAAAGACCTTTACCATCTTCATTCCATGCACCTTCAGTTTGCATACTTGAAACTGAGTTGCCCCAAAAGAATGTGGATGGCAATTTGCGCTTTTCAGTCATCTAGATCCTCTCTTCCCTCTGTAAGTGCTTTCAATTCTTTACATGAATAAGTATAGCATAATGCATATAAAAATAAATAGTTTTTAATTAAAAATCTATACTTTTTATAATTGCAAAATAAAAAACCCATTACATTGGGCCTTTTAGAAGGGTTAAATAGCAATTAGCGTTTAGCTATTAATGTGTTTGCTCAAAATTTGCTACCGCACCGCGTAAGTTTGCATCACTCTTTAAACTGCAGAGAACGATCTCAGGTTTAATGCTTGATGGATTAATTTGAGTTTGAATATGATCGATTTCACGATTCAGCAATGGAATTAATTCTGGATTATTGGAAATTCCACCACCGATTACAATTTTTTCAGGGTCAAAACTTTGTTGAACGTTGTAAATTGCCAGAGCTAGGGAATGAATTAAAGTTTGACGTTCATCGCTAGCTACTGGATCATCTTCATCTGCTAAGGCAAAGACGGTTTTACCATCAAGTTTTTTGCCAGTTCTTTCATTGTAGCGGTTGGCCATTGCTACTGGGGAAGCGAGGTCACTTACGGATTCTGTATCAAACCCCATGTAGCCAAATTCACCACCAAATAGGTGAGCACCATGCCAAACTTTTTGGTTAATAATAATGGCGCCACCGATACCTGTGCCAATTACGAAGAAGGCCATACTATCGGAGCCTTTACCTGCACCTTCTGCTAATTCGCCTAAAGCAGCAGAGTTAGCATCGTTTTCCATGGAAACAGGTAATTCAAAGCGTTTTTCTAATTCGTCAACAATTTTAAAGTTGTGAATGTATGGAAGTGCACTAGTACCACCGATAATGCCCGTTTTTTGGTTTACAGCACCCGGTGCAGAGATTGCGACACCTTTAATATCAGTATCTTCTTTTATTTTGTTTACTTCATCAGTTAAAACAGAATAAAAAGTGTCTAAATCTTTGGGAGTATCTACGGCATGTTTATTTTGTAATTTGCCATCTTTCCAAGTTGCTATCTTAATTGTTGTACCACCTATATCAATTGCGGCTAAATTCATGATCAAAAATCTCCTTAGTAAAAATATATACTTTTCAAGATAATCATAAATATTTTTGAAAGCGTTGTCAATAATTCACCTAATGATAAAATAGGAATGTAAGGAAGCTTAGGAGGCTTATATATGGTAAATTCAATTTTTGAAAATAGAAGAGCAGTCCGTAAATATTCTAATGAAGCAATTTCTGATGAGAAGATTCAAGAAATGATTGCCGCTTTTCAAACCGCACCTTGTGGCATGCACCAAGCAAATGTGATGAACTTAGTTGTAGTTAAAGACGAAGGTCTACGCAATAAGATAGAAGAGGTAACTAATAATTCTTGTTATAATGCACCAGTTTTATTTTTGATCAATACTAAAAAAGATAGTGAATTTGGTGAACGGGATGCATCAGTTGCTGCAGAGAATATTATGCTTGAAGCAACTGATCTGGATTTAGGCTCAGTTTATATTATGGGCGGTGCAGCAAGACTTAATGATTTTAACGATCTGCAACAAGAATTAGGAATTGATCCCGCTTTTCAAACTACAGTAATCGTGGCTGTAGAAAAAAGTGCAGTGGAACCTGAAAAAGAAGATCGTTCTAAGAGATATCAAGTAACTATTTATTAATAAAAATAAAGGACTGACATTAGTTAGCCCTTATTTTTTGATCAAATTAGTTATTTATAAGCCTTTTATCGTATAATATTCGTAGTTATATGATTAAGATGAGGAAACTATGAATAAGAAAGTTTTAGTAGGAATATCTACACTATTTTTAATGACAACGCTGACTGGTTGTAGTCAAGTGCATTTTGGAAAAGATGCAGTTACAATCGGCAGTGAGAAAAAGGAAAGTTTTCAAACTAAGGTAAAAAAGGCACAATCTTCAAGTAAGAAAACTGTGCCGAAAAAGAAAAAAGTAGTTAAAAAGAAAAACACAAAGAAAGTCACTAAGAAAAAGACCAAGGCTCCTAAGAAGAAAATTGTAAATAAGTGGGATACCGCAAAGACGCAAAAATTGCAAAAAGCTGTTAATCAATGGGGTAAGGCAATGGGACAAAATTATCGTTTTTATGATGGTAAACGTGTTTTGAAAACTAAAAATGGCCCCACTTATCCTGACGTTCTTAAGAAGAATAGATTTTTACTTAATAAAAAGGTTATCAAGATTGGCTATAGTCCACTAGGAAAAAATAATTATCAATATAATATTGTAGCCATTGCTAATGAGGACTTTAAGTCATGGCATAATACCTATTTATTCTGCTTGATGAAGAATAAACCAGTTATTTTATTAGATCAATCTAAAAATGCTAATCCAGTAATAGTTAAAGTAGTAAAAGATAAGGAGCTAAATAAAGATTTTAGCAAGATATATACTGAAAAATAATAATTAAAGATAAAACAAAAAAGCATGTAGAAATTAATCTACATGCTTTTTGTTGAAATTGTACTCGGTTAATCGAAATTAATCGTGGTCAACATCATCTGGGAAGAATGCAAGACGTTCGCCCTTGCCAAGTTCTTCTTCGATTTCAAGCAAACGGTTGTACTTTTCAACACGTTCTGAACGAGCTGGAGCACCAGTCTTAAGTTGACCACCGTTGATAGCAACAGCCAAGTCAGCGATGAAGGTGTCACCAGTTTCACCTGAACGGTGAGAAATCATAGTGTTGTAGCCGTTCTTACGTGACATACGGATAGTTTCAAGAGTTTCAGTAACAGTACCGATTTGGTTCAACTTGATTAATGAAGCGTTGCCGGCACCTTCCTTGATGGCCTTCTTCAAAAGTGCTGGGTTAGTACAAATGAAGTCGTCAAGAACGATTTGGATACGGTCCTTGTGTGATTGAGTGAACTTAACCATACCGTCAACATCGTTTTCGTCGTATGGGTCTTCCATTGACATTAATTCTGGGAATTCTTCCAAAAGCTTGTCGTAGTATGCAGCTAATTCTTCATCGTCAAGAACCTTGCCTTCAAGGTGGTACTTGCCGTCTTCTTTGTTGTAGAAGTATGAAGCAGCACAGTCACATGCAATACCGATATCTTCGCCTGGCTTGTAACCAGCCTTAACGATTGATTCGTGTAAAGCCTTCAAAGCTTCTTCTGAGTTCTTCATGTTAGGTGCGAAACCACCTTCGTCACCCAAGCCAGTTTCGTAACCCATGTCTTCAAGAACTTTCTTCAAAGTATGGTATACGTTAACGATCTTTTCGAAACCATCACGGAATGAAGTCTTAGCAATTGGAGTGATCATGAATTCTTGGATGTCGATACCGTTGTCAGCATGTTCACCACCGTTGATAACGTTGTGGAAAGTTTGTGGCATTTCAAGATCAATACCGCCAAGGTAACGGTAAAGAGGTTGTTGACTAGCCTTAGCTGCAGCAACAGCAGTAGCCATTGATACACCTAAGATAGCGTTAGCACCAAGACGACCCTTGTTTGGAGTACCGTCTAAGTCGATCATAGTTTGGTCAATCTTAGGTTGGTTAAATGGGTCCATACCCTTTAAAGCGTCGTTAATTTCAGTGTTAACATTGTTAACAGCCTTTGAAACGCCCTTACCGCCAAGACGTGAACCACCGTCACGTAATTCAACGGCTTCGTTTTCACCAGTTGAAGCACCTGATGGAACTTCAGCCTTACCTACGACACCGTTTGAAAGGGTAACGTGAACTTCAACAGTTGGGTTACCACGTGAGTCAAAAATTTCGAGTGCGTGTACATTTTCAATAACTGATTTGAGCATTATAAACCTCCTCAAAAATTATGGCATGTAACAAAAATTTTGCATGCCATACGGAACAATTTTTGTCCCGCTTACAATTCAAATTTTAGCCTAACTTTGTGATCATGTAAACATATGAAAGCGGTTTACATTTTAAAAATTAATAAAGACAATAATAAATTACTATATCAACGCGCTATAATATATGTATTAAAATAATTGTTTATGATAAATAAGGAATTCGATTATGGAGAATATTAAATTAATTATTGATTCTAGTAGCAATATGAAAAGCGATCCTGACCACAACGTGGAAGTAGTACCTTTGACTATTTCTTTTGGCGGTAAGGATTATATTGACGATCAAAATTTGAATATCAGAGAATTTTTGAATGATATGAATCAAAATCAAATTGCCGGTAAGACTACTTGTCCTAGCATTCAAGCTTGGCTTAATGCACTAGAAGGTACCGAAAAAGCTATCATCATCACGATGACTAGTGGTATGAGTGGTACTTTTTCCTCAGCACTTCAAGCAAAAACAATGTATGAGGAAAAGCATCCCACCAGTCAAATTATTGTAGTTGACTCAAGAAGTGCGGGCCCTGAATTAACTATTGTTTTGCACGGTATTGAGAAAATGATTCAAGGCGATATCCGCTTTGTTGATCTCGAAGAAGTAATTGCCAAATTCAGAATGCGTACGCATTTGCTCTTTATTCTACAATCACTACATAATTTGTCTCTGAATGGGCGTGTCTCACCAGTCGCAGCCAAGGTTGCCGGTCTTTTGAAAATCAACTTGATCGGTACGGCAAGCAAGGAAGGTAAGCTTGAACCATTAACTAAGGCTAGGGGTATGAAAAAAGCAATACGTGAATTGCTTAAATACATGAAGGACGACAATTATCATGGCGGTGAAGTGATTATTGACCACTGCGAAAATGAAAAAGATGCCGAGATTATCAAAGATAAGATCTTGGCTGAATATCCTGATGCTCAAGTTACGATCCGTCCAATGCGCGGCCTTTGCAGTTTTTATGCTGAAGAGGGCGGCATTATGGTTGGTTTTCACGAATAAAAGATAAATTAAAATAAAACGAGTATGTTCCAAGAAACATACTCGTTTTTGTTTAGAGTGCTAAAAACAATTGTTGTGAAATGCTAAAGCAAACGATTGCCAAACTAGTTGCACCAATTATGTCTGATGGGTAATGGGCTTTTAAACTCAAGCGAGAAATGATTACCATTATCCAAACAGCAATAACTGTGATGATGAAGGCGAGTCCTAAATCTTTAGCAAAAAGCTGCAATAGAATTAGCCCCATGGTCGTTGCTCCTAAAACGTGCCCACTAGGGAAGCTGTAGCCTTCTTCCATGTCTGAGTGGAGAATAGGACGCTTGCGCCGGATCAATCTCTTTAAAATGATGCCGGAAATATCCGCAAAACCTAAGGTACCCAATACCCAAAGTGCAGTTAAATTGCGCTCTTCATTTAACAAAAGGCCAGCTAAGAGCACGTCCCAAACGACCATCAATTTGGGATCGTTAATAAAGGCAATTACTTGCCATTTGTAACCACTGCGTTTTTTAACTAATTGATGGTGTAGCCAGTGGTCAAATAGATTAAAACGACGTGAGGTCTTGATATTAAAAATGAGTAACAATAAAACAGTTGCTGCAAGGAGCAACACTAAATAATTATTCATTGATGCACAATATCCCCAATAACTTATTTGTAAAATCTATTTTAACCGCAAAAGAAAAAATAATGCTAATCTTTAAACAAAATTAACATTATTTGCGCAATTTTTAGTTTTGATGATTAAATTTACCTTTAGTGAGCATATCGTAAGTAATTAAATTACTGCTGTCTAAATCTTCTTTATTCATATCAACTACGTTGATTTGCTTATTAGTGTAAGTAGTGTAGTAGAAGATACCTTTATCCAAATTGATACCATCAGAGTAAATAGTGTACTCAAAAGCATCTGGGCCGACTTGATCCAGGCCTTTTTGTTGTTCTACTGAATGCAGAATATGGAAGTAAGTGTCTACGTTTTCTTCTTCAGAATCGGAAGTAGGGGCGTTAAACTTGTTGAAGGCTACTCTGACAAAACGGGATTCTGAATCCATACCACCTGGCAAATTGCGTGAACCTAAGCCGCGGCTGTAGCCGTCCATTTTAACTTGATCTGAGAAGTTGTTCTTTGGCATTGCGGCAGAAACATCTGCGTAGTTGTTTAAGTTGAACAATTGCTTAGGGAATTGTGGGTTGTTAGTTAAGCAGCCAACAGGATTATCGTAAACGTGCATACCGTCTGCATCAGTTTCAACAACAATAGAAACACCAGTTTTATCTGCAATGATCCAGTGAAGTGGGGATGCTTGCATCTTGTCACTGAAGTTCTTCTTGGTAATGTTGATGGTAGATAATAATTTCTTAGCTTCTGCAACAGTAGCTGCTTGGCCTAAGATCCAAGGAATAAATTCGAATGAAGCAATATTGTCTTTGCCTTCTTTTACGTCGTAGTAAATGGCGTTATCTGGATAGTTAAGACCGACCATTCCTAAGCCTTTTTCGTTAGCTGCATCAAAGTATAATGGGTAACTATCTGCATTTAATGCAATACCAACCATTGCATAGTGATGATCGATTTTAGGCATGTCACGAAACTTGAATACGTAGTCGCGTGGAGTAATAACAACTTGTTGTCCAAAAGTAACTTCAAGGTCAAGGTTGCGGCCAAAGTAGTGATCCCTTGGACTAAATATAATAGATGTACACATAATTGTTCTCTTTTCTATCAACTATATCTAAAAATAGAGTACCGATATGATGCTTTAGGGATAGTTTAGCACAATAAATTTTGAAATTATATAAAATTCTAGTTTGTTTTTGATTATCTATAATAATGAGTTATAATGATAACGTTATGGAGTGTTGGCAGAGTGGTAATGCACCGGACTCGAAATCCGGCGAACCAAGTTTTCCTTGGCGCGCAGGTTCAAATCCTGTACACTCCTTAGAATTTTTAGCAAACTACCATGTAATGAATGGTAGTTTTTTTTCTTTTTCTCTTGACAAATCATCAAGTTTAAAATTAAATTTATCGAAGAATATTTTAATAGGATAGAACTGATTTTTTTGGAGTTGTTATATGAGTAAAAAGAATAACGCACCCCAACTGCGCCGTACCATGTCTGCTGGCCAAATGGAGATGATCTCACTTGGTGGAGCAATCGGTGTCGGCTTATTTATGGGGTCAACATCAACTATTAAATGGACTGGTCCGTCCGTATTATTAGCCTACATGTTTGTTGGGTTAATCTTGTACATTGTCATGAGAGCTCTAGGGGAAATGCTCTATGTCAACCCAGGTACTGGTTCATTTGCTGATTATGCAACAGAGTATGTGCATCCCTTAGCTGGGTATCTTGCCGAGTGGGCGAATGTCTTTGAATACATCGTCGTAGGGATGTCCGAAGTTGTTGCCGCAACCGAATATCTAAAATATTGGTGGCCGAATATCAGCGTGCTTTGGTCGGGGATAATAATTATCGCCTTTCTTTTGTCAGCTAACCTTGCAAGTGCCAAAGCCTATGCGTCCTTGGAGTTTTGGTTTGCTATGATCAAAGTCGTTACCATTATTTTAATGATCATTTTAGGCTTTATCGTTATCTTCTTTGGCGTGGGTAACGGTGGTAAACCTACCGGTTTTAGCAATCTATGGGCACATGGTGGTTTCTTTACCGGTGGTTTTAAAGGTTTCTTCTTCTCTATGTCTATTATTGTAGGTTCTTATGAAGGTATTGAACTTTTAGGAATTTCTGCAGGGGAAGTTGCCAACCCACAAGAAGCAATTGTCAAAAGTGTTAAATCTGTTTTATTCAGAATTTTGATCTTCTATGTTGGTGCCATCTTCGTAATTGTGACTATTTACCCATGGGATCAATTGAGTAGTCTGGGGTCACCATTTGTAACTACTTTTGCTAAAGTGGGAATTACCGCAGCTGCCTCAATTATTAACTTTGTGGTGTTAACGGCTGCGCTTTCGGGTGCCAACTCAGGTATTTATTCTTCAAGTCGAATGCTGTTTAAATTGTCACATGATAAAGAAGCCCCTGGAATTTTCAAGCACATTTCTAAGCGAATTGTTCCAGATCGTGCAATTATGGGTATTTCAGGTGGTATTTTTATCGGTTTTGTTTTAAATGTAATTGCTTCACAATTTAATCATTCAGCTTCTGATTTGTTTGTAGTAGTTTTCAGTTCATCAGTTTTGCCGGGAATGATTCCATGGTTTGTAATCTTGTTAGCTGAACTTAGATTTAGAAGACACAATAAGGACGTAATGGCAAATCATCCATTTAAGTTGCCACTATATCCATTTTCAAATTACTTCGCATTCTTAATGCTCTTAGTCATCGTTGTCTTTATGTTTATCAATCCGGATACTAGAATTTCCGTTATTGTGGGTGCCTTAGTATTGATTGCTGCGACAATCGTATATTTGGTAAGACATAAAGGTGAATTTAAGAAAAATTAGAAGAAAAATCCCAAATTAAGTTTTGGGATTTTTTTCTTTGCTTAATTTATATAAACTACTAAATATGACTATATCGCATTATCAAAACCACTATATCTATGGTATTGTAATAGAAAATGATTTTTTGAAAGGTGAACAAAAATGGCGATTCTTGAACAACCATATTTAGATCTATTGCAGAAAATTATGACAGAAGGATATGATAAGGATGATCGAACGGGGACAGGTACTAGGAGTTATTTCGGTGCTCAAATGCGTTTCGATCTTTCGCAAGGTTTTCCATTGTTGACTACTAAGAAGGTGCCATTTGGCCTGATTAAAAGTGAGTTGTTGTGGTTTCTAAGAGGAGATACTAATATTCGCTTTTTATTAGAGCATAATAACCATATCTGGGATGAATGGGCCTTTAAAAATTGGGTTAATAGCAGCGAATATCAAGGTCCCGATATGACGGATTTTGGCTTGCGCAGTCAAAGTGATCCAGAGTTTAACAAGATTTATCAAGCAGAAATGAAAAAGTTTGATCAACGGATTTTGGATGATGAAGATTTTGCTAAGAAGTATGGCAACTTAGGCGATGTCTATGGTGCGCAGTGGCGACATTGGGAAAAGCGGGAAGGCGGATTTATTGATCAGATTGCCGATGTGATCAAGCAAATTAAGGAAACGCCAGATTCACGCCGCATGATTGTTACCGCTTGGAATCCTGAAGATGTTCCGACTAGTGCACTTCCACCTTGCCATGTCATGTTTCAGTTTTATGTGGTTGATGGCAAAATCAGTGTACAGCTTTATCAACGATCAGGGGACATGTTTTTAGGCGTGCCATTTAATATTGCATCATATTCGCTTTTACTTAATTTGATTGCTCGAGAAACGGGTTTGCAAGTTGGTGAGTTTATTCATACATTGGGGGATGCCCATATTTATCGCAATCACTTCAAGCAAGTTGAAGAATTGCTTAGCCGTAAGCCGTATGATTCACCACAATTATGGCTTAATCCTGAAAAGAAAAATATCGAAGATTTTGAAATGAAGGATATTAAAGTGGTTGATTATCAGCATCATGGCACGATTAAGGCGCCGGTTGCAGTTTAGGAGGACGCGATGATCGAGTATGTTTGGGCAGAAGACCAAAAACATCAGATAGGATTAGACGGACATTTGCCATGGCATTTGCCAGCAGATCTGCATCATTTTAAAGAGAAAACCATTGGTCATCCAATTATCATGGGTAGAAAAACTTTCATGAGTTTGCCAAGATTATTGCCTCAGAGAAAGCATATCGTTTTAACTCATGATCAAGATTTGAAAAAGAAGTACCAAGATAATGATCAGGTATTGATTGTTAATTCGGTTGCTGAATTAAATGATTATATTCAAAATCATCAGGGTGAAAAGCTTTGCGCGATTGGTGGGGTGTCAATTTTTAAGACATTGCTTGAGCAAGTAGATGTTTTGGAAAAAACGGAGATTGACGCTACTTTTGAAGCAGATACTGTTATGCCAGAGATAGATTATGATCAGTTTAAGTTGGTGAAGAAAAAACATCATGAAGCCGATGAAAAGAATAAATATCCTTATACTTTTTTGACTTATCAGAGAAAGAATTAAAATAGAGAGCACGTTACTATGATTGTTAGTAACGTGTTTTTACATCTAAAATTTTAGCTAATGCTTTACTATGAATTCATAGTGAAATCCTATATAATTTAGTTATATTAAGGGGAACGCTATGACTACTTCAATTAAGAACTATACCAACACTTTCAATATTAGAGGCAAAGAAATCAAAATAACTGCGCCTGCATGATTTGATGATAGTACTCAAAAAGTTGTTCCAGATATGACTCTAGATAATGCAGCTATAAAGATAGCTCAAGATAAATATCGTGAAATGTTTGATTTCGTTAAACCTGAAGAGATTAAAGCATTACGACAAAAGTGGAATTTAACGTAAAAGCAATTTGCAAAAGTAATAGGGTGGAGCCCTTCTACTGTAGCTTTATATGAAGTAGGTGAAATTCCTACTAAAAGTAATAATCGGCTACTAAAAATGTTGATCAAAGATTAAAATGTAATGAAAGAATTCATTGTTGAAAGTAAGGCCGATAGTGATTTAGAAGAACTGTAAAGAAAAAATTAAATCCATTAAAAAAGAGCTTGCAAGTTGCGGGCTCTTTTATTTCTTCGGTATAATAGTACGTAAAAATATTTACTTAGGAAAAGAAAATGAACGAAGAAAAGACAAATTTAGAAACAGGATTAACTACAGCTGAAGTTGAACAAAAAATTGCAGCTGGAGAAGTCAACAAAGCTGTTGACGATCAATTTAAAACAAATAAGCAAATTATTCGTGAAAATGTTTTTACCTACTTTAACTTGATTTTCTTAGTTCTATCTATTTTGCTGGTAGTGGTTGGAGCATATAAGGATTTGACCTTTTTGCCAGTAATTATCTTGAACACCGTGATCGGGATTGTACAAGAAATTCGAGCAAAGAAAATTTTAAGCAAGTTAAATGTGATGAATGCCACGGATATTGGAGCCTTGCGTAATAGAAAAGAAGAGCAAGTTCCGATTGAAAAACTGGTTAAGGGCGATATTGTCTTATTGAAAACTGGGGATCAGATTCCTGCCGATGGTCAAGTCATTAAAGGAAATATCCGCGTCAATGAATCACTGTTAACAGGTGAATCCGATGAAATTACTAAAGAAGTGGGCGATGAATTGATGTCTGGTTCTTTCGTAGTTTCAGGTTCTGCATACATGCAACTAGAAAAAGTTGGTAAAGAAAGCTATATTTCTAAATTAACTATTAAAGCAAAAGCCATGGGAAATAGTGAGCAATCAGAGATGGTTCGCTCCATTAATAAATTGATTAAATGGGTCGGAATCATTATTATTCCCCTGGGAATAGCCCTCTTTTCAATGAGCTTTTTCGTTAATAAAATGTCGCTTTACCGCAGCATCGTTTCCATGGAAGCAGCCATTATCGGGATGATTCCAGAAGGCTTATACCTTTTGACAACGATCGCGTTGGCTCTTTCTGCTGTAAGATTGGCACGCAAACAGGTAATGCTGCATGATATGAAGAGTGTTGAAACTCTAGCTCGCGTTAACGTATTGTGCGTTGACAAAACTGGTACAATTACTGAGCCAAAAATGAGCGTGGAAAAGGCTGTTCCTTCCAAAAATTATCAAGGTGACTTGGATAATGTAATTGGTGATTTTGCTCAAAATATGCCAGCTGATAATGCTACGATGAAGGCTGTTCACGGCTTTTTCACTCAAAATAATGGCAAAAAAGCCAGCAGCATTTTACCTTTTACCTCTGTTAATAAATACAGCGGCGTCATTTTTGACGATCATACCTTATTAATTGGGGCACCAGAAATGGTGTTGAGAGACCAATTTGAGGAATACCAAGCTGAATTTGAAAAATATGCCAAGACTGGTTATCGTGTCTTAATTGTGGCCGACTATCCTGGAATTTTAACTGAAGATGATTCTAAGTTGACTAAGCCAGTTGAAGTCTATGGCTACATTCTTTTGACTAATCCGATTAGAAAAGAAGCTAAAGCAACCTTTGAATACTTTGCTAAACAAGGTGTGGCTATTAAGGTGATCTCCGGTGATAATCCTGTCACGGTTTCGCGAGTAGCGCAGCAAGCCGGTATCCAAAATTCAGATGCATATATTGATGCTTCCGAAATTCCAGAAGATGGTTATGAAGAAGCAGTTCAAAATTATAGTGTCTTTGGCAGAGTGAAACCAGAACAAAAACGTAAATTTGTTAAGGCTTTACAAAAACAAGGTAATACTGTGGCAATGACAGGCGATGGTGTTAATGATATTTTGGCTATGAAGAAAGCAGACTGTTCAATTGCGATGGCATCCGGTAACAGTGCGGCTGTTCAAGCCTCTCAAGTAGTATTGCTTGATTCAAATTTTGCTAGAATGCCTAAGGTGGTAAATGAAGGTCGGCGCGTAGTTAATAACATTCAGCGTTCAGCCAGTTTGTTCTTGGTAAAGAATATCTTCTCATTTTTGATGGCTATCTTCTCACTCGTAATGGTCATTGATTATCCATTACAGCCATCACAGATTACCTTGATTTCTGCCTTCACCATTGGCTTACCATCATTCTTGTTGGCTCTAGAAAGTAATCACAATAGAATTCGCGGACAATTTATTCCCAATATTTTGGCAAGAGCAATCCCTGGTGGGGTAACCGATATGCTGGCGGTAAGTATTTTGGTGGTTGCAGGCGGCTATATATCGCTTGATCATAATGATGTAGGTACAACGGCAACACTTTTATTGGTGGCAGTGGGAATGATGGTACTTTACCACATTTCAGCTCCATTAAATAAATTCCGTTTATGCGTAATGATTGGATCATTCGCCGGGTTAGTTTTAGCGATTATCTTCTTACACAATCTGTTCTCACTGACCATGATTTCTGATAAGGCAATGTTCATTCTATTTATCTTGTTCTGTGCGGCAACTACAATTTTCCGCTGGTTATCAAGAATTTTGGATGGTGTGCAAGAAGTATTGGTTGTCTTTGATCAAAAGGGCAAGAATATGACTTTTGCGGAACTGCATGAAGCTTATCAACGCGGGCGCAAGAGCGTTCAATAAAAAATTAAGAGCTATCTGTTTAAAAAAGCAGATAACTCTTTTTCATTATCTTAATGATTTACGATAACCAGCACGTCTAGCAGCAGCTTCTGAAGGGAAGTAAACTGCATTGGCTGAACTCATATGATAGTTTTCACCACTGGCAACATGATAAATCTTGCTGCGTTTGTTACCAATTACACGGTAATTTGCAGTAGAAATCTTGTGCTTAATGTTATGAATGGTTCTTGCTTTAGTCACATGATGGCTTCTAGCTTTTACATGTTCAGCAATCGTACTTGAACCATGTTTAACGCGACTAGTACCATCTTTGTAGTTTAAGATTACGCCAGGTTGCTCATTGAAAATATAAACATTGAAATCAACAGCATTGCTGCCGATTGATTTAGCTTCCATTTCAACACCGTTTGCTAACAAGTCATTACCTTTGAAAATTGGTGTAACTCTGTAGCGAACGTAATTACTTGAAGAATCTTTCAAATAATTGGCAACTTCATTTTCGTACTTGAGCATGTCTGGATCGTTTAATTCACGTGTTCCAGTAATTAGGTTGCGCGGATTATTATTTTGACCGGTTAATTGATAGCCAACTAGGTGACAACGGTTGTAAAGCCAGCCACTAGCAATGCGTTTGTTGTGCCAACCAGTTGGATCCCAAGTCAAACCGGCTCTTGGACTATGGGGCATCAATCTCTTATTCAAAAGGGCATTAGCCGCCTGAGCTCTATTTAAGTAATCTAAATTACTGTATTTTTGCCAGGGACCATTTTTCTTTGACAACGTACTTTTAGAGAAGCGCGGTTCATTATGGTCGACCGTAACAATTTCTTGTTTATGAAATTTCAGATTAGCGAGTGATTTATCTGAAACGGCATAAACGGTTTGGTTATTGCATGGGACATTAGTATTGGCAAAGGAAATCAAACCTACTGCCGCTACTAATAAGAGAGCCAAACTTCGAAAGTGATTTTTCTTCATTTCTTTCTCCTTAGCAATTATTAAATTATAAGATATAACCATATTATAAAATAAAACCGCTTACTCAGAAGAATAATTAAAAAATATGTTGACTAGATTAAAAAATGATGATAACTTATTTATAACAAATTATTAATCAAACATCTTGAAGAGCTGAGTAACTAGTTTCCTATTTATAAAGAGAGCTAACGTGGTGGTGAAAGTTAGCAAATAGGCCCTAGCGAATATGGGCTTGGAACGATGACTGATAGTGATATTTAGCTATCAGCGGATTTGCACCCGTTAACAGTGCAGGCTATTAATTTGATAGCTAATGAGATTTATCGCGTGAGTGATAAATGAATTAAAGGTGGTAACACGAGCATTCGTCCTTTTAGGATGAATGCTTTTTTATTTTCATTATTAGGAGTTGAGTTACATGCGTAAGCGTAGACGGAGAAATACAATTATTTGGACAATTATCGGCGTTTTAATCTTAATTGCTGGTTGGTTTAGTTTTGGACCAGGAATTCCAAGTAAAACCCAAGCCAAGACTGTAACAGTTGGTGTTGTCTCACAAAGTAAACAAGATGCAGCTATTTGGAAGAGCGTTGCTCAAACGGCTAAAGATAAATATGGTATTACGATTAAGATAAAGAATTTTACTGATTACAACCAGCCAAACAAGGCTTTGAAATCTGGCGATGTTGATTTGAATGCTTTCCAACACTACGCCTTCCTTAAAGCATGGAACAAGTCAAATGGTGGTGGTGTAGTTCCAATCGGTAAAACTTATATTGCACCAATTCGTTTGTACTCTAAGAAATACAAGAAGTTGTCTCAATTGCCAGATGGTGCAACTATTGCCATTCCAAATGATGCAACTAATGAATCAAGAGCATTGTTTGTTCTTAAAAACGCTGGCTTAATCGGTTTAAGAAAGGGCAAGACACTTGTTACTGTAGCCGATATCACTAAGAACCCACGCAACCTTAAGTTAAAGGAAGTTGGTGCTGAACAAACTGGTCGAGTAATCAACTCAGTTGATGCTTCAGTAGTTAACAACGACTATGCTGGTCCAGCTGGTTTAGGCGATAAGCAAACTATTTACGTTGAACCAGTTAACAAAGATTCTAAGCAATGGATCAACATCATTTGTGCTAAGAAGGTTCAAGAAAACAACCGACTTTACAAAGATGTGGTTAAGGCCTACCAAACCGAAAAGACAAAGAAGATGACTAAGCACTACTACGGTAATTCACAAATTGCTGCTTGGGATATCAAGATTAAGTAGGAGGGGTTAGAATGAGCATTATTCAATTAGATCATATTGATGTAGATTTTCCTCAAAAAAAGGGTAAAGTTGTCAAAGCAGTTAGCGATGTAACTTTGCACGTTGAAAAAGGCGATATTTATGGAGTTGTCGGCTTCTCTGGTGCCGGTAAGTCAACCTTGGTTAGAACGATTAATCTCCTGCAACATCCTAGCAAGGGTAATATCAAGGTCAACGATGTCGATTTTGTTAAAGAGGGCAAACAAGTTATTTCTAATAAACAATTGCAACTGGAACGTCGAAAAATCGGCATGATTTTCCAAGGCTTCAACCTATTAAATGAAACAACGGTTTTAGAAAATGTTGCTTTTGCATTAAAGCATGCAAAACTTTCCGATGAAGAATTAGAAAAACGTTCATTAGAATTGCTTGATTTAGTTGATTTGAAAGATAAGGCTAACTTTTATCCAGTTGAATTATCAGGTGGTCAGCAACAAAGAGTAGCTATTGCTCGTGCTTTGGCTAACCACCCCGATATCTTGATCTCTGATGAAGCTACTAGTGCGCTTGATCCACAAAATACACAACAAATTTTGGATCTATTGAAGCGACTCAATAAGCAATTAGGTTTGACTGTAGTTTTAATCACCCACGAAATGGATGCCGTTAAGAAGATCTGTAATAAGGTTGCTGTAATGGAACACGGTAAGATGATTGAAAAAGGCAATTTGCGTCAAGTCTTCTTGCATCCTAAGAAGGAATTGACTAAACGCTTTGTTGGTGGTGGCCTTGAAGCTATTCAAACTTTAGAGGCCTTGAACCTTGGCAAACTAGAAGCAAATGAAGAGGTATATCAACTGGTTTACAGCATTGCCAATGTGACTAAGTCCATCATTATTGAACTTTACCGTCAAATTGGAGTAGAGGTTTCAATGCTTTATGGTAACGTGGAACTGTTAAATGGCGAAGCGATCGGTACTTTGGTTGTTTTGGTTAAAGGGGATGCCGATAAGCAAAAGCAAGCTAGAGAATTCTTGGAGAAGCAAAACGTTACTTTGACTAGATTGGATGAAAAGGGGAATTTAGATGATTAGTTGGTTTGAAAAAGTTTGTCCAAATGTCGTACAACTCGGCTGGGGCGGAGACGCTGGCTGGGGAACTAGTATCTTTCAAACATTATTCATGACTTTTTGGGCCACAATCTTCGGTGGCATTCTCGGAATTATTTTTGGTGTTTTGCTTGTTGTAACCAAAGAAGACGGTATTCGTCCAAACAAGTTCTGGTATAACGTTTGCGATAAGATAGTTTCAATTTTTAGAGCTATTCCATTTGTAATCTTGCTTGCCTTTGTTGCACCTGTTACGCAAAAGATTGTTGGTACTCAAATCGGGATGAAGGCAGCCTTAGTTCCATTAACTTTAGGTGTTTTCCCATTCTACGCTCGTCAGGTACAAGTTGCCCTTGAAAGTGTTGACACAGGTAAAGTAGAGGCTGCTCAAAGTTTAGGCGCAACTGTTTCAGATATCATTTTTGATGTTTACTTACGTGAATCACGTTCAGAATTAATCCGCGTTTCAACAGTAACCATCATTTCATTGATTGGTTTAACTGCAATGGCTGGTGCCATCGGTGCCGGTGGTTTAGGTAACACAGCTATTTCATATGGTTACAATCGTTTTAACAATGACGTTACCTTAGTTGCTACTGTCTTAGTAATTATTTTGATTTTTATTGTACAAATTGTTGGTGACTTCTTTGCTAAAAAGATGAACCATCAAAATAGGTAGAAATTTTTAAGATGAGATCTAGGCTATCCTAGATCTTTTTTCTTTAATTGAAAAAGAAAGCCTTTACAGGTATCATAAAAGGTGATTGAAAACTAACAAAAACCTTATGCTTATGTAAGGAGGAAAAATAATGAGCGAAGAAGAATATCGTATTGAAAGTGATACTATTGGCCCTGTAAAAATTCCTAAGGATGCTTTGTGGGGTCCACAAACAGAAAGAAGTCGCAATAACTTCCCAAGCGGTGAATTAATGCCAATTCAAATCATCCGTGCCTTTTTGCATTTGAAGAAGGCGGCAGCTGAATCAAACGTTGAGGTTGGGGATGAACCTAAAGAAAAAGGTGAAGCAATTGAAGATGCAATTGATCATCTTTTAGCACTTAATGATACAGATTTAAGAAAAGACTTTCCATTACACGTACTTCAAACTGGTTCAGGTACTCAAAGTAACATGAACGTTAACGAAGTAGTGGCTAACTTGGCCAACAAGCTTCACCCAGGTTTAGGTATTTTGCCTAACGATGATGTTAACCGTGGTCAATCATCTAATGATACTTATCCAACTACTATGAATATCGTTGCTGTTGAAGCCTTAGACAAGCTTGAACCTGCTATCAAGCATTTGATTGATGAATTAGTAGTTAAGGAAAAGAAGTACTGGAAAACTGTTAAGGTTGGTCGTACTCACTTGCAAGATGCAACTCCACTTACTTTTGGTCAAGAATTATCTGGCTACATTTCCGCATTGAAACATGATCTTTCATACATTCAAGAATTGAAGCCAACTCTTTATGAATTGGCTATCGGTGGTACTGCTGTAGGTACCGGACTTAACGCTGCACCAGGCATGACTGAAAAGATTGCTGGTAAATTATCAGAAGTATATGGTCACGAATTCAAGGTTAAGACCAACAAGTTCTGGGGCTTAGCTCACCACTCAGGTCTTGATGTAATGCATGGTGCACTTAAGACGCTCGCAGCCGACATGTTTAAGATTGCTCAAGATATCAGATTCTTGGCATCAGGTCCAAGAGCTGGTTACGGTGAATTAAATATTCCTGCTAACGAACCAGGTTCAAGTATCATGCCAGGTAAGGTAAACCCAACTCAAGCCGAAGCTGTAACTATGGCTGCTGCTAAAGTATTTGGTAATGATACCACGATTACTTTTGCTGCAAGTCAAGGTAACTTTGAAATGAACGTCTTTAAGACTGTCATGATTGCTTCATTCCTTGATTCTTGTGATATATTAACTGGTACAATTACTGGTTTTGCTGATAAAATGATACATGGCTTAACTGTTAACGAAGAGCGTATGGATGAATTGCTTGAAAATTCACTTATGACAGTTACTGCTTTATCACCACACATTGGGTACCATGCTGCTGCTAAAATTGCCCAAGCTGCACAAAAAGAGGGCACTACTTTGAAAGAAGCTGCCTTAAAGAGCGGCAAGGTTACCGAAGAGCAATACGATGAATGGATGGACTACATGAAGATGACTAATGTCGACAAGTCCACTCCAGAAGAATAATAGGGGATATTATGCCAAATAATAAAGAATTAAAAAATAAATATGATGCAATAATTGTTGGTTCAGGTGGTACTGGTTTAACAGCAGCACTTCAAGCTCGTGAACTTGGTTTGAATGTTGTTATTTTGGAAAAGAACGGTAAAATTGGTGGTAACACTAGTCGTGCTTCTAGTGGTATGAACGCATCTGAATCATTGGTTCAACTTGATGAAGGAATCATTGACAACAACCGTGACTTTTACGAAGAAACTTTAAAGGGTGGCGGTTTATTAAACGACCGTGCAATGCTTAAGTACTTTGTTAACCACTCCGCTATTGCAATTAGCTGGTTAATGAAATATGGCGTTCGTTTGACTGATTTAACCATTACCGGTGGGATGAGCGTAAAGAGAGCTCACCGTCCAGGTTCAATGGAACCAGTTGGTTTCTATTTGACTTCACGTTTAACTAACCAAGTTAAAAAGGCCGGTGTAGACATCTTTACTGGTGCTAAAGTAACTAAATTGTTGCAAGACAAGAATGGCAATGTTAACGGCGTAGAAGTTGAAACTGATAAAGGCGTTAAAACAATTAGGGCTAAGGCAGTTTTGCTTGCTACTGGTGGCTTTGGCGCTTCTAAAGAAATCATCAAGAAGTATCGTCCAGATTTAGTTGACTACAAGACTACCAACCAACCAGGTGCTACTGGCGATGGGATTAAGCTTGCTAAAGAAATTGGTGCGCAATTGATGCAAATGAACTTTATTCAAGTTCACCCAACTGCAGATACTGATAACCCACACGTTTACTTAATCGGTGAAGGTTTACGTGGTGAAGGTGCTATTTTGGTTAACAAGGCCGGCAAGCGTTTTGTTAACGAATTAAACACCCGTAAAATTGTTTCAAGTGCGATTACTGGTTTAAACGAAGACGGTGCATACTTGGTCTTCGATTCAGGTGTTCGTGCTCATTTTGCAGCTGTAGAATTTTATGACCACATTGGCTTGGTTAAGGAGGGCAGCACTTTGGCTGACTTAGCTAAGGAAATTGATGTTGATCCAGAAAACTTAGCTGCCACAGTAGATGAGTGGAACAAGGCCGTTGAAAACCACAAGGATAAGGAATTTGGCAGAACTACTGGTATGGATCGTGAATTAAACCTTGGACCATACTACGCTATTCACATTCACCCAGCTATTCACTACACTATGGGCGGAATTCATATCAACACCGAAACTCAAGTATTGGATACCAACGGTAACGTAATTAAAGGTCTTTATGCAGCTGGTGAAGTTTCTGGCGGACTTCACGGCAACAACCGTATTGGTGGTAACTCAGTTGCTGAAACGGTTATCTTTGGTCGCCAAGCTGGTATTCAAATGGCTAAATACGCTAGAGAACACAAATAAATCTAACCGAAAAAGAGACAATGAGAGTTGTCTTTTTTTCAATATATTTGTTAAGAAAAGCACAATATTAACGTAATTAATTAATAAATAGTGTCTAATGTAAGCGCTTAGTGTATAATGGAATATGTAGAAAATTACGTTTATGAAAGGACTAATATAACTTATGAGTAGAAAAGTATTTCTTGTTGGTGATGGTGCCGTAGGTTCAACTTTTGCAAATGACTTATTGCAAAACGCTACTGTTGATGAATTGGCAATTTGCGATGTAGCTAAGGATCGTCCAGTTGGTGACTCAATGGACCTTGAAGATATTACTCCATTTATGGGTCAAACTGATATCCATCCAGCTGAATACAGTGATGCTAAAGATGCTGACGTTTGTGTAATTACTGCTGGTGTTCCTAGAAAACCTGGTGAAACTAGACTTGATTTGGTTGCTAAGAACGTTAAGATTTTAAAGAGCATTGTAGAACCCGTTGTTGAATCAGGATTTAAGGGTGTATTCGTTGTTTCCGCAAACCCAGTAGATATCTTAACTACTTTAACTCAAAAGTTATCAGGCTTCCCTAAGAACCGTGTAATTGGTACTGGTACTTCACTTGATTCAATGCGTCTTCGCGTTGAACTTGCTAAGAAGCTTAATGTTCCAGTTGCCAAGGTTAACTCAATGGTTCTTGGTGAACATGGTGATACTAGTTTTGAAAACTTTGATGAATCAACTGTTGATGGCGAGCCGCTTCGCGACTATGCAGAAATTAATGACAATGTTTTAAGTGAAATTGAAACTGACGTCCGCAAGAAGGGCGGCAAGATCATCGCTAACAAGGGTGCTACATTCTATGGTGTTGCAATGATGCTTACCCAAATCGTTAGTGCCATCTTGGACAACCTTTCAATCTGCTTGCCATTATCAGCACCAATTAACGGCGAATATGGCATTAAGCACGACTTGTACTTAGGTACTCCAACTGTTATCAACGGTGAAGGTATTGAACAAGTAATCGAAACCAAGCTTTCAGATGCTGAAAAGGCTAAGATGCTCAACTCAGCTGATAAAATGCAAGAAGTTTTATCAGGTATTGAACTTTAATTGATATAGATATATTAAGAAAAAGGCGTTCATTGAACGCCTTTTTTTGCTTGCTAGATAATACAAAAGAAGGTATTATTATGATTAAAGAATTAATAAGAAATTAGAGACTGACGAGGTAGGATATGACAGTTATTTCTGATCAAGAGATCGCAGACTTTTCTGCCGATTTCAATACTAATAGCAAAAATCAAGTTGCTTCACGTGCTGCTCGTCGTAGCGGATTACTTGAAGCATCCTTTAACGATCGCGTTTCAGAACGTTTAAACCATGTTTTTTCAACTGAACTTGATGTAGGTGGCGTAACTGACCAAAAGCATTCTGGTCGTTGCTGGGAATTTGCCACATTGAATGTTTTGCGTCATTACTTTGGCAAGCAAAACAAAGTAAAAGATTTCACTTTCTCACAAGCTTATAACTTTTTCTGGGATAAGATTGAACGTGCAAATGCCTTTTATGATGCAATGATCCGTTTGGCTGATAAGCCACTTAACGACCGCGAAGTGCAATCATGGTTAGCTTTTGCTGGTGAAGATGGCGGCCTTTGGAGCATGGCCATCAACCTAGTTAAAAAATATGGTGTTGTACCTTCATACGCAATGCCTGAAAGTTTTAACTCCAACAATACTACTGGTTTGATCGATTCTTTAGCACGTAAGGAAAGAAAAGATGCTATTGCTTTACGTAAATTAGTGAGTGAAGGCAGTTCACAAGATGAAATTGAAAAGGCTAAGAAGCACTTTTTGAATGAAGTTTACCGCATGGTATCTGTTGCCTTAGGCGAACCACCAAAGAAGTTTGACTTGGAATACCGCGATGACGACAAAAAATATCACTTGGAAAGAGACTTAACTCCACGTGAATTCGTACAAAAGTATTTCAAGGACTTTAAGTTTGATGATTATGTAGTTTTATCAAACTGTCCTAACCACGAATTTAACAAGCTTTACCATATGCCACTTTATGACAATGTTGATGGCGGTGATCAAATTAAGTTTTTGAATGTGCCAATTGAATACTTGGCTCAAGCTGCTGTAGCACAACTTAAATCTGGGGATGCCGTAATCTTTGGTAACGACGTTTTAAAGCAAATGGAAAGAAAGACTGGTTATCTTGATACCGAACTTTACCAAACCGATAAATTATTTGGTGTTGATACCAAGATGAGCAAGGCTGATCGTTTAGCGACTGGCGAAGGTTTTGCTACTCACGATATGACCTTAGTCGGTGTTGATGAAGATCACGGCCACATTCGCAAGTGGAAGGTTGAAAATTCATGGGGTGACAAGTTTGGTCACAAGGGCTTTTACGAAATGAGTCAACCATGGTTTGAAGACTATGTTTATGATGTCGTAGTTAGAAAAGAATTTTTGACTAAGGAGCAAGTTGAACTTGCAGAAGGTCCAGCAGTAGACTTGAAGCCTTGGGATAATATTGGCTAATGTGATATAATTAGAAATGAAAATAGAGGCCGGCATTACGACTGCCGCACCTCTTTAGTGCAAAACCGTTAAAAAACGGTGGTACTGTTTAGGATTAATTAAAAACCGCTAAACTTCTTCCAAAAGCTATTGAAGCGGTTTTTAATTTTGCTATTTTTTTAATGTTCGAATTAGAATAACTAATCGAATAGTCTGGGTGATTAGATATACAAGCTCCGATGCCAGGCAACATAAGAAAAATGTTACACCAAGGATGAATACAAGAAGATTCATCAAGTAAAATTGGTCCTCCTTTCTTTAGAATATGAGCAAAATGATTTACACCATAAGCATCAACTTCTTTCTAAAAGAAGTACCACCGCTAATTTAACTTTTTTGCAGATATAATTTTATCAAACTAATGTTTGCTAAGACAAGCGAACAAGTGCAGAAATGCACTTGTTTTTTATTTTAAAAAACATAAAAAATAACTTTCTTTTTAAAATAGTTTAAATTTCCCTTGAAAGGTATATAATACTATGTGAAAAAATTCATTTTTGAATTGATTTTTTTATTGAATACTCATCAGGGGAGAAAAATGAAAAATTTAGAGAAGGTAAATTATAAAGGCTTCATTTGGCCTTTAGTAGTAGGTATAGTGCTGTGGTTGATCACACCATGGCGACCAAGTGGTTTATCACTTCAAGCCTGGGAAATGTTTGCAATCTTTGTTGCAACGATTGTGGGATGTATCACAAAGCCATTGCCAATTGGTGGTACAACATTGCTCGGAATGGTAGTAACTGTCTTAGTTGGCTTAGCTCCAGTTAAAGACATAGTTAATTCCAAGGGCGTGGTAGTACAAACTGGTATTTTGAGTTCTTTTGGCAACTCTGCTGCTTGGCTAATCGCTATGGCCTTTATCATGGCTCATGGTATTAGCAAGACCGGTTTAGGTAACCGTGTAGCTTACTTAATGATTAAAAAGTTCGGTAAGCGATCAATTGGTATCGGTTATGCCGTTACCGGCTTGGAATTAATCATGGGTGCGCTTATTCCATCTAACAGTGCTCGTACTGGTGGGGTAACTTGGCCTGTAGTTGAATCTATTTCCAAGAGTTACAAGTCTAATCCTCACGATCCTTCAAGAAAGAAGATCGGTGCATACTTAGACTTCACCGCCTTTCACGCTAATATTTTATCAACAGCACTATTTATTACCGGTGCTGCTCCTAACTTGGTTGCTCAACAGATGGCCGCACAAAAGGGCTATCAAATGAGCTGGATTAGCTGGTTCTGGGCAGGCTTAGTTCCAGTAATCGTGGCTACATTGATTATTCCAATTGTAATTTACAAGATGTATCCACCTGAGATTAAGGAAACTCCTAATGCTAAAAATTGGGCTGATGGCAAATTAAAAGAGATGGGTCCAATGTCCGAACCTGAAAAGATCATGGCAATTGTCTTTTCTTTAGCTATTTTACTTTGGGTTCTTTCAGGATTCTTCAAGATTCCACAACTTAACTCAGCCTTTGTTGCATTTTTAGCAGTAACGCTTTTATTAATTACTGGTGTGTTAAGCATGGAAGATGCCTTGCATGAAACTGGTGCTTGGAACATTTTGATTTGGCTTTCAATCTTGATCTTCATGGCCGGTAAGTTGATTTCTTACGGCTTTATCGATTGGTTCACCAAGTTTATTCAAAGCGAAGTTCACGGCATCAGCTGGGGCCTTGTTTTAGTAGTACTTATTTTGTTAATGTTCTACACTCACTACTTCTTTGCTAGTGGTACAGCTCACATGACAGCTCTTTATTTGCCATTCTTAACTGTAGCTACTGCAATGGGTGCACCGCTTGGCCTTTCAGCTATGCTGTTAGCATTTACTGGTGTAATTAACGCTTCAACTACTCACTATGCTAACGGTCCTGCTTCAATTTTGGCTACGACAGGCTACGTTAAGCAAAAAGAATGGTGGAAGATGAATTTCATCTTGGGTATTCTCTACATGCTGATCTTTGGTATTGTAGGTTCACTTTGGATGAAGATTATCGGTGTTTGGTAGAAAAAGGCAATCTGGGAAACCAGGTTGCTTTTTTGTGTAATAATAAGGTTAAAACTAAGAATACAAAGAAGGATCAAAATGAAATTTAAAACAAATGATGATGTCATGCTGCATTACAGCGATACAGGGGAAAAAGATCGCTCTGTTTTATTAGGCATCCCCGGTATCGGTGGTTCTAGTCAAATGTGGCAAGACCTAATTGCACTTTTTAATGATCGTTATCGCTTCGTCATGCTTGATCCGCGCAATCAAGGACAATCCGAGCGCACCTACCGCGGTCAGCGAATCAGTCGTCATGCCGTTGACCTGGAAGAATTGATGGAAGAGCTGGATTTGCACGATGTTGTTGCTATCGGTAATTCCATGGGTGCGGCCAACATCTGGGCCTACTTGTCCATTTATGGTAAGGGCCGGCTTAAGGCGATGGTTGATCTAGATCAATCACCTAAGATGATCGCCGACAAGACCTGGCAATATGGCTTTAAGGATTTAACCTGGGATAATTATCCAGAAATGTTAAAATTTGATTTTGGCAAGGCTTTTTACCATCATATTGATGAAAAAATGTTCCAAGATGCCAAGAATGAATATCAAGCTTTTCCTTATAATCCTGAGGAAAACTACAATTGCTTGGTAGAGCATGCGGAACAAGATTGGCGCGATATGATTATAGATAGTCCAGTTCCGATGCTGGTAATTGCTGGTGAAAAATCACCATTCTTTAATCCTGATTTTACGAAGGCAATTAAATTCCTGAATGAGAAGGTTGAAACCGCAATTGTTCCGGAATGTGGGCACTTGCCTCAGGCAGAACAACCAGCAAAAGTTCATCAGATTATTAGTGAATTTTTGCAAAATTTAAAAAACTAAGCACAAATTTGAAATATTAAAACGGCAAGAGTAAACTATTCTTTGTGAAAAAGATTACTTGCTCTTTGATAATAGTAAGGTGGCATATCAATGGATAAAGTAGTTGATTTGTTTTTAAGTGATGCCGCAACTCGTCAAAAGTGGGAGAATTTGCTTTCATCTTTAGATCTGCATAATTTTAGTGCACGTGAAGTTGATCAAATCGACCATACGATTGGTTTAGTAGATGAGGATGGCAAGCTAGTTGGTACAGGCAGCGTTGCCGGGAACGTGTTAAAGTATGTGGGTGTGATTAATGAAGATACTCAAGGCGCCCGCTTTAACAAGGTGGTTACCAACTTGCTCCAGTATTTAGCTGAGCAGAAGATTTACCATTCATTCGTTTTTACTAAAGCCAAGTATGCGTCTAGTTTTGAGCACTTGCATTTTAATTTGCTGGCTAAGACAGATGAGGCAGCTTTTTTAGAGAACGGGATGCCAGATGTAAATGATTTCTTGAGTGATTTGCCAAAGGTAGAAGATCAAGCTGATAAGAAGATCGCAGCGATTGTGATGAATGCCAATCCTTTTACCTTGGGTCATCAACACTTAGTTAAGATGGCAAGTGAAGAAAATGATTTAGTCTATGTTTTTGTGGTAGCTAATGATGTTTCCTTGTTCAATTTTAACGAAAGAATGAAGCTGGTGCAGGAAGGGACCAAGCAATTTGCTAATGTAAAAGTTGTTTCAGGTGGCGATTACATGGTTTCTCCAGCAACATTCCCAGCTTATTTCTTAAAATCACCTGATGAATTGATTGACGTCCAAACCTCAGTCGATGCTGCAGTGTTCAAGAATAAAATTGCACCCGCTTTGAACATTGCCCGTCGTTATATCGGTCAAGAACCTATTTCACGTACGACGCACTTTTATAATGTTAGTTTAGCTCATGAGCTTGGTCCTGATATTGAAGTGATTACTGTTAAGCGCCTAGAAAAGTCAGGACAGATTGTGACTGCTACTCAGGTAAGACAATGGATCAAGGATGGAGATTTGGCAAAGATCAACAAGTTTGTACCCGAATCTACCTATGAGTTTATTAAGCAAAATATGAGTGAATTGCAATCGAGAATTGAGAAAGGAATGAATATTGATGGAAATTAAAACTACTGCCGTAGCAGGAACCCTCGAAAGTTCTGATATTCAAATCATGATCTCTAAAGGTTCTAACGGTATTGAAATCGATTTGGAATCTGAAGTTAAAAAGGCATATGGTGATCAAATTGAAAAGGTGATCACCGAGACTTTGAAGAAGTACGGTTTAGAAAATGCCAAGGTTAAGGCAACTGACAAGGGTGCGCTTGATTGTGTGATTAAGGCTCGTACTTTAGCAGCTGCTCAACGTGCTACTGAAACACAAGATAAGCCTGACTTGGAGGTGCTTTAAATGACTTACGTTAAAAATCGTTTACGTAGAACCATGATGTTCGTTCCTGGTAATAACCCTGCCATGATCAAAGATGCCGGCATTTATGGCGCTGATTCAATCATGCTCGACTTAGAAGACTCAGTATCTTTGACTGAAAAAGACGCAGCTAGAATGCTTGTTTACGAAGCAATTAAGACTGTTGATTTTGGCGGTAGCGAAATCGTAGTTAGAGTAAATGGTCAAGACACGCCATTTTATGATGAAGATGTTCGTGCCATGGTTAAGGCCGGCGTTGATGTTATCCGTTTGCCAAAGACCGAATCAGCAGCAATGATTCAAAAGTTGGTCAAGGACATTGAACACTGGGAAGATGAATATGGCATTGAAAAAGGTTCAATCGGTGTCATGGCTGCCATTGAAAGTGCCAAGGGTGTTTTGAATGCTCCAGAAATTGCGACAGCTACACCATTGATGATGGGACTTGCTGTATCTGGTGAAGATTACACTGCTGATATGCACACGCACCGTTACCCAGATGGTCGTGAACTTGAATTTGCACGTAATATGGTATTGCAAGCAGCTCGCGCCGCCGATGTTTATGCCTTTGATACTGTCTTTTCTAACATGAAGGATACCGAAGGCTTCTATCGTGAAACTAATTACATCCACGAATTGGGTTATGACGGTAAGAGTTTGGTTAACCCACGTCAAATTGCGATGGTTAACAAGGTCTTCAATCCAACTAAAGAAGAAATTGAACAAGCTAAAAATGTTGAAAATGCTATTCGTGAAGCCAAGGCTAAGGGTAGCGGCGTTATCTCACTTAACGGTAAGATGGTCGATAAGCCAGTTGTAGAAAAAGCAACTCGTGTACTTGAAACTGCAAAAGCTTCTAACTTGATTGATGAAGAAGGTAACTACATTGGAGAATAAAGTAAAACGCGAATTACCAGACGATTTAATGAATAAAATGGATTTAAAGCCATTTGAAACTACTGAAATTGGTCATCCAGAAGTAAAGCGTGTAGCTCCAAAGGTTCGCGTAACTACTGGTCAAGATAAGGTCGTTGCTTCTCTTGATGACGTAATCAAGAACAACTTGAAAGATGGCATGACTATTTCATTCCACCACCACTTTAGAAATGGTGACTACATCTTTAACATGGTAATGGACAAGATCATTGCTATGGGGTACAAGGATTTAACTTTGGCTCCAAGTTCATTAACTGGTGTTATGAATGATAAGGTAATTGAAGCTATTAAGAAGGGCGTCATTACTAACATTATTTCTTCAGGGATGCGTGGTTCACTTGGTGACTTCGTTTCTCACGGCGGCTTGAAGAATCCTGTGATTTTCCGTTCACACGGTAATCGTGCTCGTTCAATTGAAGAAGGAGAAATCAAGATCGATGTTGCCTTCTTAGGTGTGCCTGTTTCTGATCCTGCAGGTAACGCTAATGGTCAAGATGGGGATGCTGTCTTTGGTTCATTAGGTTATGCCTTAATGGATGCTCAATATGCTAACAAAGTTGTTCTTTTAACTGACAATATTGTTGATTATCCAAATACCCCAGCTTCAATCAAGCAAGACCAAGTTGACTACGTAGTCAAGGTTGATAAAGTAGGTGACCCTGACAAGATCGGTTCAGGTGCTACTCGTTTTACCAAGGATCCTAAGGAACTTAAGATTGCGCAAATGGTTAACCAAGTTATTGTTAACTCACTATACTACAAGCAAGGCTTCAGTTTCCAAACCGGTTCAGGTGGTGCCGCATTAGCTGTTACTCGTTACCTTCGTCAAAGCATGATTAAGGACGGTATTACTGCTTCATTTGCTTTGGGTGGTATTACTAAGCCAACTACTGATTTGCTTGAAGAAGGTCTTGTTAGAAAAGTAATGGATGTTCAGGACTTTGATAAGGGTGCCGCTCAATCTATGGCTAATAACAAGAACCAACAAGAAATTGATGCTTCATGGTATGCCGATCCTCATAACAAGGGTGCGGTTGTTAATAACCTTGATGTTTCTATTTTGTCCGCATTGCAAATTGATACTAACTTCAATGTTAACGTCATGACTGGTTCTGATGGTGTAATTCGTGGTGCCGTTGGTGGTCACCAAGATGCTGCCGCAGGTGCTAAGATGACCATTATTACTGCTCCACTTGTTCGTGGTAGAAATGCTACTGTTGTACCTAGTGTTGAAACTATCGTTACACCAGGTTCATCAATCGATGTATTGGTTACTGAACGAGGCATTGCAATTAACCCAGCCCGCAAGGACTTGATTGATGCATTTAAGAATGTGCCTGGACTTAATATTTTGGACATTCATGATTTGCAAAAGATGGCAGAAAAGCAAGTTGGTGTACCAAAGCCACTTGAATATACTGACCGGACTGTAGCTTTAGTTGAATACCGTGATGGTACAATTATTGATGCTATTAAAGAAGTAAAAGACTAAAAATTGATTCTGTTGAAAGACATGTGCTGAGGCGCATGTCTTTTTTATACAAAAACGAGCCTATCTTGGTAAATAGGCTCTGCGTATACATATATTTGTCTGAGTATCTTTATTATGACATTTTAATAATAAGTTTTCACTTATTTTGACTTGAGAAAAAATAATTCTATTTTTAAGCAGATTTAGTTATAATGAAAATATTCTAATTGAAAGTTAGTGAGTCAGCTTCACTAACTTTTTTCTTGTGTAGATTTAAATGAAAGATAGATAAAATGAAGGGGAAAAATATGGAGAGTTGGCTATTTTTAGCATTAGTATTAGTTGTCGCCCTGGTTGGTAAAAACATGTCATTGATCATCGCTACAGGCGTAGTGATGGCGTTAAAGTTAATTCCGTTTGCCAGCAAGTGGCTGCCAGTGATTCAAGCCAAAGGTATCAATTGGGGCGTCACCGTTATTTCAGTGGCAATCTTGATTCCAATTGCGACAGGGCAGATTGGTTTTAAGGATTTGATCAATACTTTCAAATCGCCAGCAGGGTGGATCGCTATCTTAGCAGGGATTGCTGTAGCTATTTTGTCAAGATATGGCGTTGATCAGTTAGCCGCCGTGCCACAAGTAACTGTCGCCTTGGTTTTAGGAACGATCATCGGCGTAGTAGTATTTAAGGGCGTGGCTGCCGGTCCCGTAATTGCCAGCGGTATGACTTATCTGGTGATCACTTTATTTAACTTACATTTCTAATATATAATGTAGTAAAGGTGGGTGAGTGTAATGGCGATTATTGTGCATGAAGATATCACGCAGCGATTAGATGATTATTTAGAACGACGGTTGCGTAACTATGAAGTTATTACACCGCCAATTCCTAAGAAGCCTGAAGTTGTCACGATTGATGACGATGATAAAAAGAAAAAACATAAAAAGGACTAATGCAAAATCAATGTCATTAAGTTAAGAGCCTGACACGATAATATTCCAAAATTTTAAGCTGCTTGTTGTCCAAATTTAGGCAATAAGCAGCTTTTTAGGTGCGCTGAATAAGCTGTTTCTTAACAGACATTTTTTATTAAGTTATGCTGTCAATCTGTTCTTCCTGGCCTGATAGGAAACCTAATGAAATAAAATAGAGTCAACGAACTGTGATTTCTCACAAATTCAATGACTCTGCACCTATGTGTCTGGTTCTGTGTTCATAATACTAACTCAACAATTCCATTATAATTGCGTGTTCGAACTAATGATAGTTTTTGTTCTTTTGGCAACTCTCCAAAAAGTTTAATACCTTTCCCCAAAAGTGTTGGAATAATGGAATTGTAATATCTGTCAATTAAATCTGCACGCATTATCTGTTGAACAAGATTAGCTCCACCGCAAATCCAAATATCTTTGCCATCTTGTTGCTTTAATTTTTCCAATAAATCTATAGGGTTTACATCTGTAAAAATAATTTGCTTGTTAGAATTACTCTTATTGTGTGTAATCACATAAGTAGTAAAATCGCTATATATCCATTTTGTCGGAGAAAGCTCTGTAACAATTTGATGATATGTGTTCCAGCCCATTAAAATTGTATCTATATTTTGGGTAAATTCAGAATAGGTATCTATATTTTCGTTATCATTACCTTGTCCCTTTAGTCATTCAACACCACCATTACTATCTGCAATATATCCGTCAAGACTCATTGCAATAAATAGAACAACTTTTCTCATTTTACCTTATGGTCCTTTCATTTCCGATTAATTAGAAGTAATAACCTTATTAGAATTATTTTTCGTCAAAAAGCGATAGAGCTTTTTGCTACATAAATGGATTATAAAAGCGGCCATGATTCAATTGCCAGAGCAAAATTACGATTAAAATAGACAAGACTGACAATCCCATCACCCAATAATCTTCTTTCTTAAATGATTGAGCTACATACCAGGTTCTTTTTTTCTTAGAACCAAAGCGACGTAGCTGCATGGCGGTACTGATGGTATCGATTCTCTCCAGACTAGAGAAAATAAGCGGCATAATGATGTTTAAAGTTCCTTTGATTCGCTGCGATAACTTAGCTTTCTTTGACAATTCGTTGCCTCGAGCTTGCTGAGCAGCAGAGATAGCCCAATATGAATTCTGAATGTCAGGAATATAACGTAAAGCCAGCGCCACTGCGTAAGAGATATTGTAGCTAATGCCAATTTTATTCAAACTAGCGGCGAATTGACTCGGATTAGTCGTCAACAAGAATAATAAGACGATCGGAATTGAGCAGATATATTTTAGTAGCAAGTTGAATAAATAGAAGACTTCCTGGATCGTGAGAGTGAAGTAGCCAGCATGAATGATGATGCTACGTGAATGATATATTTCTTGACCATAAGTTGGTTGAAAAAGATAAACAAAGATCAAATTTAAAATCATGAAGGCAACAATAAATTTCACGATAAAGGAAATTTGTGACCATTTAATTTGTGCTTCTTTAAATAAAATGATCGAGAAAACACAAATTGCGAGTAAGAAGCGTGTATCATAAGTGATCATACAAGCCGCCGAGACCAGCAACATGAAGATTAGCTTAGTAGTCGCGTTTAGTTGATAGATAAAGCTGGTGCCGGGCTGGTAGCCTAGAATCTGGTTTTGATCATGCATTTTGACTGGTCCTTTCTGAATCGACATAAGCGCGGACAAAGTAATTAGGATCTCTTAAATTATATTTATGAGCCAAGTCATAGAGACTGGTTCGTTTAAGAGAAGCCTTTTTAATTAAACTTTTTTCGGTTAATAATCTAATCGGTTCGGTATCCGCAATTAGTTTACCATCGGCAAAAGCCAATGAGCGATTAGTGTATTCCATCATCAGGTACATGTCATGGGTAATGATCATGATCGTCTTGCCTTGTTCATTCAACTTCTTTAAAAAGTTCATGATCTCTGTATAGGTCTTCCAATCTTGACCAGCGGTTGGCTCATCTAGGATGATGACATCAGGCTCTAGAACCAAAATAGCGGCGATGGTCACACGCTTTTTTTGACCAAAACTCAAAGCAGAAATCGGCCAGTGACGGTAAGGGTAAAGACCGCAGATTTTCAAAGTCTTAAAAACCTTATCCTTGATTTCATCTTTGCTGTAACCACGTAGGCATAAACCCAAAGCAACTTCATCAAAAATCATTTTTTGCGAGATCATCTGATTAGGATCCTGCATGACATAACCAATTTTTTCAGAAATTTGTTTAATAGAATATTGCGATAGGTCGTCGTCATCAAATAAGATTTTACCTTCATTAGGAATAAAGCCACAGATCAGGCGACAAAGCGTAGTTTTGCCTGCACCATTTTGTCCTACGATGGAAACGAAATCTCCCTTGTTGATGGTAGCTGTAACGTCGCGTAGTGGATTAACTTGTAAATGGTTATAGCGGTGTCCTACGCCTTTTAATTCGAGAAGGGGGCTGTTTTTCTTCTTTTTTAGAAGTCAAAGAAGCATCATCTGCCCATTTTTGTAATTTTTGTCCAAATTTTTCGTCATCAGGTAGAGCTTTTATTGAGGTGAGATCAGGAATGGCATCCAAGTCAACGCCTGCTTTGGTTAAAGCAGTTAGATAAAGTGGACTTCTTACACCGATGTCTTCTAACTTGTTTTGATGAAGCAGGTCGTTAGGTGATTTATCGGCGATAATTTTGCCATCATTGACTAAAACGACGCGGTCGATCGGTTGGCTGAGCACTTCTTCTAAACGGTGTTCAATAATAATTACTGTGGCGTTTAATTCCTTTTGAATTTGATCGATTAACGCCATCGTTTTCATCCCTGAAGCGGGATCTAAGTTGGCTAAGGGCTCGTCAAATAGCATAATAGGTGATTCATCAATCAAGACGCCAGCAAGGGTCACGGTTTGTTTTTGTCCGCCAGACAGGCTTTGCGGTGCTTGCTTTAATAAATCGCTGATCTCTAGCTTGTCAGCCCAGCGGTGAACAGTTTGTCTAATCTTGTTTTGCGGACGACAATCATTTTCTAGTGCAAAGGCGATATCTTCACCGACAGTTAAACCAATGAATTGACTGTCAGTATCCTGCAAGATAGTCGATGTAGTAAATGAGAGGTCAAAGAGGTCGGTCTCCTTGATATTTTTGCCATTAATCAAGCATTCGCCTGTAATCGTTCCTGTATCAATATTGGGAATCAAGCCATTGATGCAGCGGCCAATAGTTGACTTGCCACTACCAGATGGTCCCGCAATCAATATTTTTTCACCGCGATTAATAGTTAAATTAATGTCTTGTAGCGTCGGGAATGCCTGGCTGTCATATTTAAATTAAAAGTTTTTAAAAGTAATAATAGGTTCAGTCATGCCTAAGTCTTTCTAATCTTCTTTACGTAAACTGCCTTTTTTAATTTTGGTACCTGCATAAGCTTTTAATAAAAGCGTACCAACTATCAAGATGGTGATACCATTTGAGAGGGTGGCACTGATTCCTTGAACAAATACCTTGTTAACAGGTTCGCTATAGATGATAATGTCTCCGATAGGGGCAACGATTATCCAGGCTATGATATTGGCAATAATTTGAGTGATATTAAATAGCAAAATTTGCTTAATACCGAAAATACCATTTTTCAAATCAAGCTTTTTGCAGGCAAGGCCAATAATCAAACCAAGTACACCAGTAGCCAAAACCCAACTCCACCAGGTTTGACCATACATAATAAAATCAGATAGGGTATGGCCGATGAAACCGACCGCAAAACCGACTTTAGCACCATAAATGGCTGCGAAAAGAGCTAGGAAAGGAAAGACTAGCTCGATGTTGGTATTAGGAATAGGAGTCGGAATTGAGGTGAAGCGCGCCAGAATAACGTAGATGGCAGAACCGATCCCTATAGCGACAACATTTTTAACAGATAAATCTTGTTTTTTCATAATTTTTCTCCGATTTGTGATAATAACACCGTATAATTGGAAAGCGGTTACCGTCAAGGGGATGTAGCAGAAAAGGGTGGATATGTTACAATTAAAATTATGATAATAGTGAAGTAGTAGTTAGAGGTAAAAATGAGACAAGACGAACTTAAAAAATTAGATAATGAAATTGGCCAATATGCGGCCGATCAGACCAAAATTATTTGGGTTGATGATCAAACCATGCAAATTGCGACAATGATGATTGATTCTTATGGCGATACCGTTTATGTATGGGTAAAGGAAGATGAAGATCATTGCCGCGTAAGTGATGGCGGTCGAATTTTGTTTAAACTTGATCCTAATCAAGAAGATATGGAATTATATGAGACTGCGGCAGATATTACTCTTGGTTCAGGTTATCAGTTTGACGAAGACCACTGTGAAATTTATGTTGATGTTGACCGCAAGAATGTAGCTCAGGCAGCAATGAAGCTGGCACAATTGCAAGTTGCCATTTCATATTTGGGCTAAAAAAATGCATCCCTTGATCTGTTTAATCAGGGATGCATTTTTTGATACAAACTTTTTCGGGCAACTTTAAACATTGCTAATCCTTCCTACATGAACATCTTCTGGTTTTTTACCGTTTAAATTAAAATCAGCGATGTCCTCGGCTAAGGCCATAATTGTTTCAACATCTGGAATACAGTCATCTACTCTAAACTCCATAATTATCACCTCTACCGTCATTGTAGATCGAATTTATCGAAAAGTTAATCTGATCATACTTTTTTCTTATTGTTATGCTGCATGAAAATAAAGAATGCAGAAATGATATTGATAATCACTGCCGGTAAGGCTAACACAGCGGTAAAACCATATAAGGCATTGCCGATTACGCCTAAGATCGGTCCTATTAATGAAATGCTTAAGTTGTGTGATTGAACGACGGCGATTGCATTAAGAATCACGCCAATCCAGGCAAAAAGATAGAAAAAGAAGGCAATTTTAGCTGTGAAATCTGCACCAAAGATTGCAAACCAGGAACAGATAAATAGACAACAGTTGATTAAATTGATTGCTCCGATCCATAGATCATATTTTGATTCTTTCATAATTATCCCCTCTAATAATTATTCTGCTTCTCGCAAAACGCGGTGGGCCAAATCATCATTAATAACCAAGTGGGTGATGATACCGCTACGCAGAGCGCCTAATAGTGCTTTAGACTTAAAGCGATTATTAACAACGCAGAAGCGTGTAGGTGTTTGCATAATGTCATTCATTGATATACCACAGATGTGTTTTTCGAAATCAGTGAAAAATTCTCCGTTGATATTATAGGGACGTCCCATAATTAATCCGGCCACTTGTTCTTCTGGAATGTTCTTAAATAGTTGAGGACCGTAATTTTTATCTAAGAATGGATTAGCCTTGAATGAATCAAGAGTTCCTAGTCCGGTAAAAAGAAGGTCTAAGTTGTGATAACAATTTTCAACTATTTTAAAGTAGGGTTCTTTCTTTAAAGCTGGAATAATTTTAGGATTTAAGATGTAAAGTGGCGTAGGCAATCCTAAGCTTTTAGCGTGGAATTTTTCTGCAGCGTCTTGGACCAAAGGATTTTTGCGGCGATTTGCATTAATGGCGTGCCCTAGGAGCTGAATGAAGTAGAGCTTATTAAAGTTTTCTTCATTAAAGTTGTTAATTACACCGCGCATTGTACTGCCCCATGTGACTCCGGCGATATGGGTATTTTGCAAATAAGTTTGAATTTGCTTAGTAGCGAAGTTGACAACAGATTCATCGTCGTTAGCATCATTTTCAGAACTTTTGAGAATAAAAGCTTCTTTTAAGCCAAAGAGCTTTTGGAATTTTCGTTCTAAAACCTGATTGCGTTTAATTCCTTGAGTAATTTTGATTTTAACGATTCCGCGCATTTCTGCATCGTCTAACGCCTTAGTGATTAAATAGCGCGATAGGTTATATTTTTGTGATATTTCTGCGATATTTAACTTGCTGAGATAAAAGTCATGTGCAATGCTAGCAAGTTGTTCATCGGTTAATTGTGCCACTATAAACCGTCCTTTATTATATGATTCATATATTCATTATAGATTTAAAATAGTAAAATGGAACGCTTATTTTTTGAAAAATATAAAATGCTTTCCGTAAATATTACTGTGTTAAAATAGAAAAGCGTATTTTAATTAATTTTAAAAATGAGGGAAAGTAATTAATCTAATGAAGGAAAAGGAACGAGAATATCATTTGTCGCAAAAACATCACATGAAGATTCTATGGGAGGAATTTTTCAAGAGTGATAATAAGACGATGGCACAGGATGCTACTCTAGTAGAAAAGGCCTCAATTGTTGGCCGAGTAGGGATTATGCTGTTAAGTTGTGGGACAGGTGCCTGGCGTGTACGTGATTCGATGGACACGATTGCGAGAACTTTAGGAATTACCTGTTCGACGGATATTGGGTTGGTTTCAATCGAGTATACCTGTTTTGACGTAGATAATGAGTCATATTCACAGACGCTATCTTTGCCAGCAACTGATGTTAATATGACTAAATTGAATGAACTAGAAAAATTCGTTCGTCAGTTTGAAGCAGGTCATGGTAATTGGAATATTGGACAGATTCACAAGCGCTTGCGTGAGATCGAAAATCAAAAATCAGCATATTCTGCAGTAATTGCGGGTCTAAGTTCCGGTTTAGCTTGTGCAGGCTTTATCTTTTTACTAGGTGGCGGCTGGCCTGAAGTTATCTGTGCCTTCTTAGGTGCAGGGGCAGGAAATTATGTTCGAGCACTCATGGGCAAGCGGAAAATGACCCTTGTAGCTAAAATCGCGGTTGCTGTAGCAGTTGCTTGTGCAGTTTACTTCTTGACATTTCACATTGGCAAGATGATTTTCCATTTGGATTATCATCATGCTTACGGCTATATTGGTGCAATGCTGTTCGTGATTCCGGGATTTCCATTCATTACTTCAGGACTGGACATGTCTAAGCTAGATATGAGATCTGGGCTTGAGAGAATGACCTATGCGCTTTTGATCATTACGATTGCCACCATGTCAGGGTGGGCAGTGGCTACGATTTTGAATTTGCATCCGGGTTCCATGCTTAAGTTGAGCATTAATCCGGGGATGCTAACATTCTTGCGCTTAATTGCCAGCTTCTGCGGGGTATTTGGCTTCTCAATTATGTTTAATAGTCGTCCGAATATGGCCGCAACTGCCGCAATTATGGGTGCGATGGCTAATACTTTACGACTGAGTCTAGTTGATTACGCTCATATGGCACCGGCTTTAGCAGCCTTTATTGGAGCTCTTGTTTCCGGGCTTTTGGCAAGTATTGTTAGACAAAAAGTTGGTTTCCCACGAATTGCGATTACTGTTCCTTCAATCGTAATTATGGTGCCAGGACTATATATGTACCGCGCAGTGTTCAACTTCGGTATTACTAACATTAACATCGGTGCTTACTGGATTACTGAAGCATTGATGATTGTCATTGCACTTCCTTTTGGGCTGCTTGCCGCACGTATCTTAACAGACAAGAAGTGGAGACATGCGGATTAATAAAGTTGAATAGCAAAAAAGAGTCAGATTTTTCTGGCTCTTTTAATTTGCTTTTGATAACCTTTTTGAGTTAAGGACTAATATAATGAACATGAGGTGATAATATGAAAATTGAAGTACCAACAATGAACGGTTACTTATTTGATCGTTATAGCAAATTCGCACCTGCAGATCAAAAAATTGAAGGTAAGCCTAGCCGCTCTTTTCCCATTTTTGTTTCTGACGTGCCTAAAGATGCAAAAAACTTAGCAGTTTGTTTTTATGATTATGATTCAGTTCCAGTTTGTGGTTTTACTTGGATTCATTGGTTAGCTGCAAACTTGCCAGTCAAAGATATTCCCGCTGATATTAGTCAACATCATCAAAATATTGATTTTGTTCAAGGTTATAACAGCAATATTAGTAAGTTTTTGCCCAAAGATTCAGGACCGGTATTGGGCTACACAGGTCCTATGCCACCAGATAAGACGCATAATTATTCATTAACAGTCTATGCCTTGGATGATGAATTGGAATTAAAAGATGGTTATTATCTAAATGAATTTTTAGCCAAAGTGAAAGATCACATTATTGCTAAGACAACTATTGAAATTCCAAGTCGTGCTAAATAAAAATAAGACCCCTGATATTTCAGGAGTCTTATTTTATGCTTTTATTTAATCCTTGCGCTTTTTAATAGCAAGTCCCATTAAACCAGCTACAGCTGCTAAGCTTAATCCAATTACGCCTAAGTTAGACTTCTTTTCACCAGTTTCTGGAAGAGTGTTGGTGGAAGCAGAGTTATGGTCTGCTTTTGAAGAGGTCAAACTTTGGTTAGTAGGGATATTCTGACCCTTTGGTCCAATATTGTGGTTGTAGTCTTCGCCCTTTGGAACGTAGTTAAAGCTGTAGTCTCTCTTCTTGTTGTGGTCTAAATTTTCACCATTTGGATTATGGTTAGAACTCCATGAGTGATTCTTCTTTGGAGTACGTTTCTTGTGTTTAGGCGTTTTAGTTGGAGTAGGAGTTACAGGCTTATCTGGTTCTGGAGTTGGCTTAGGAGTTGGTTTAGGTTCGGGCTTCTTAGGTTGTGACTTGGGCTCTGGTTTAGGTTCTGGTCCTGGAGTAGGGATAACTACAGCATATGGAACTTGAATACCAATTACGCCATTTTCTGGTAAGTTGGTGATTTCATCATTAGTAAATGGAATTACTTTGATTTTACCATTTTCGCCTTTGACAATTAGAGCTTGTTCACTTTCATGCTTACCAGTGTTATCAGTAATGATAAATTTACCATTAGGATCAATGGTATAACCATCATCTAATTCTTGGTAAAGATCTTTAAATGGAATTGCTTTGAATGAAAGACCATTGTTATTAGTGCTAGTCTTCTTAGCATCAAGTGACCAATTAGTCAATCCTTTTTGGCACCGGTAACCAGATCAACATCTTGGGTTCGAACAAAGTAAAGATCATAGTCTTTAGGTTGGAAACGATCTGGAACAGGTTGACCTTGCTTTGGACCATTTTCGTAGTAGTAAGATACGCGTTCTTTGACTGACTTATATTGGTGATCAGTGCGAACTGCATGGTAAAGGTAAACGTAATAATTCTGATCGTTTGGATTCTCTGTGTTGTCAAAGGACAAATCTTTGCTATTCCATGCATTCACACCGTTGTTACCTTTAAAGTTTTTCTCGCTGAGGTTAAAAGTGAACTCATTGCCTAATGATTTTACATGATTAGATTGTTGCCCCTCAGTAGCCTCTTTATCAAATTGATACCCTAATCCTTTTAAGTATCCGATAACTGATTGAGTTCGATTTGTAACAGTTGTATTAGGGATGCCGTTTTGATAATTTTGAGGATCAGCCAATTTAGAAGCATCGACTTTATTATTAGAATTATGGGTGATTTCAGCATTAGTGTCTTCATCAATATAATGAACAGTGATGTTTTCATGAAGAGTATAAGGTATCCAAACGTTGATTTGAGCAGAACCTTGATTATTGTTTTTAGCAACTAAACTGCTTAAGAAATCAGAAGATGGGGTAATTGCTGAAATACCATTAGAATCAGCAGTAACTTTAAATCCATCCTCAGTACCAATAATATGTACTACACCATTCTTGTTCAGGTAATAGTTATCAGAAATTTGATTCTTAATAATACCGTTATCATATGAGATAGCAGGGAAGGATTGATTGTCTTTGACTGACCAATCTGACCATTTAGTAGAAGTGCCGTTAGGATCCTCAACTAAATCAATGGTTCTTGTTCTGGTATATGAAACTGAAGCTGTGTAGTTAGGGGATGCTGTTTCAGCATTTGCTGGAACTACCGCATTAGGATCACTGATGCCTGTAAAGTTTTGAGCTTTAGGACCATTTTCGTAGTAGCCTTTGATTACTTCATTTACAGTAGCAGTTTGTGCTTGTTTTTCTGTTTTATGGATAAAGTGGAGAACAAAGTTTTGATCTTTAGTTTCATCATTATCAAAGTTGCCATATGAGATCTTACTGTAATCATCACTAGAAACTGAACCAGCTCCAGTAACACCATTAAATTTAAAGTGATGGTTTGTTAAGAATTGAACAACTGCATCTGCACCCTTAAATGAAATTGCTTGTTTGGTGGAATCATCATTAGCGTAGCTGTATTCGTCAGTAAATTCATCCTGTTGGTGATTAGCTGTTAAATAAGTACTTAATGGTTCATTAGTAGTGTCATCCCAGAAGGTTACAGATGCCTTTTCTGGAGCATAGTAATAAACATTGTATGTTAATACTGTGACACCATTTTCTTTTGTAACTTTTGCAGTTATCTTGCCAACATTGATTTCTCCGTCTTCACTAATAGAAGTTGTAACTACTGGAATTGAATCTAGAGATTTAATAGTGTAATGGCTATCCTTGGTATTAGGTGATGCAACACTTTCAAATTCTTGTGAATGAGACCAAGCTCCCCAGTGAATGCCAGTTTTGTCGAAATTATTTATACCTGTGCGAGTATAAGTTATTTCTTTAATTTGTTGAGTAGCGGCAGTTTGGCCTTTTCTAGTTCCGTTACCATAGATATAATTAATAATTTCTTTAACAGTCTTATTTTCTGTGACCGTTTGATTACCACTATCTGAGTAAGAATTACCAGGTTGACTTAGTGATGTTTGCGGTAATGTTACTTTAATACCTTTAGCAGTTAAATTTAAATCCGAAGCATATGAACCATCACCTGTTTTTTTAGGTATTTGGGTCTTGAAGTAAATATAGATAGGTTGCTTAGAATAATCTTTATTGCCGACCTTGAATGGCCCTTCAGATTTGATGACTAAAGTTTTTTATCACTAGGAACCTGATCTTGAATAAACTTGGATAGATCAGCATTGTAATTTTTATAATGGTAATTAGCGACATTTAATGGGTAGCCATTTTGATCTACAATTTCATCATCAGCAACAAGATATGCTGCTATTGAGTTTGGAATGATAACTTGACCACCATTGAATTTGGCATTTAAGTTCAAATCGTTTAAATTCTTTTTGTTGTAATTTAAGTAAATACCCCAGCCAATTGTATTTGAATTTGGATCGAGACCAAAGCAAACATATTTAACTAGTGGGTGACTTTCTTCATAAGTAAGCTTAGGAGCAGGTCTTAAATTAATAGATGCTTCTTTAGAGATAATGATTTTATCGTTATGAGAAATAGTTATAGGCATCTCAATGGTTTTGTCTTCTGTAACTATTTCTTTAGGCATAACAGATGCAGTTATGTCAAACTTGCCATGATCATAATTATTTTTTGCAGTTAATTCGAAAAGACCTTTTCCTTTATTTGATATTTCAAATTTAGATGATGAATCATCAGCAAGCGGTGTTTGATCATAGTTAAAGTTTTGAACTGATCCAAATTGTACGGAATATTTATCCCCTTTTTTAACATCTTGAAATTCAGGACTAGTAACTTTAACTTTGACCTAACCTTGACCACCGATGACAGAGTGCTTTTGTTGGTCTTCAGTTGAAGTATCATAAATAGTCTCTACCTTAGTAGAATTATCTAAATTCCTTTGAGTTTTATTTTCTGCTAATAATTTAGGATCAGTTAATGAAGGCTGTTTTTTAATCTTTAAAGTAGCAGTTGCTTCATCATTTTTACTTGCAGCAGTTTGTTCATTAGCTGCAGTAGAATTATTTTCTTCCTTTACTTGTTGAGACTGACTAGGTTAATCAACTTTTTCTACATGTTCATCATGATTTTGAGTTGATTGAGATTGACTATCAACTTCTTCAGTTTTTGCCTCTAAAGTTTGAGTATTATTTTCAACATCAGCATGAACAAGTTGACCATTACTTAAGAAAAAGGTAGTGCCGAGAGCAACAGCAGCTAAACCAACAGATAATTTTCTAAAACCAAATTTTTGCTTACCGTTAAGTTTAGCGTTGAAGCTTAAATCATTTTTATGTTTCATTCCTTAAACTCCTTGTATTTTAGAAATTTGAAAGATTAGATATTAAAAGTTATATAACGTTTATTATCAGCTTTAACGCTTTTAGCTTAGCACAAAAAATAACAATGATACTCAATAATTGTAATTCTTTTGTAAAACTAATAATCTGTAAAAAGCGAGTCGGCTCACTATAAGAAAATAATATTAGAAAAATTACTTTAATTTAATAACAGAGAGTAAACAAAAAGAGCAACATCAAGCTGCTCTTTTTATATCAGTAATATGTTATCAATTTTATTTTTGGTTAATTTGAAATCGCCACTGCTGTAACAACAAATGCAGCAAGCATAGCAACTGTAAAACCAACAATTCCTAATAATATATTCAATTCAGTCATCTTCTTCTATATCTGTCATGTTTCTATATGTGGTACATGAATAGTTTAACATAAAAAGAAGATGATGACTTAATTATTTGAAAACGCTTTCATTCTTTTAAATCGACAAAAGGTGCATGACAGAATCTTGCCAAGTCTTCAGGATTTAAGAAAACGCTTCTACCTAATTCACCACTTGAAACGGCAATTTCTTCGTTGCCTTTCATAGAATCATCTAAATAAATAGGTAGTTTTTCTTTGAAGTAAATGCCAATTGGCGTATTAGCTCCATGAACATAGCCAGTAGTTTTAGTTAATTTCTTCAAAGGAAGCATTTCACACTTTTTGTTGCCAGAAACTTTGGCTAATTTTTTCATGCTTAAGTGCTCTGTAATTGGAACAACACCAACTAATGGACCAGTTTTATTTCCTTCACAGACTAACGTTTTGTAGACTAAATGCTCTTTGTCTTCTAGAATAGAAGTGTCCATCTGTGCAACGCCACCTTTATCTTTGGTGACTGCAAATGAAGCTTGACGATATTTGATCTTATTTTGATCTAAGATCTTTTCAACTAAAGTTTTTTCAAGTTTGTTTTTTTTATTCTTTTTCTTTGACATATTTATCACCTTTATCATGATAGCATTGTACAAAGAAAATCCCAAAAGGAGATTACTATAATGAAATTATTAATTATTAAAATCGATACTAGTCAAGAAGTAGAAGATGCTTTAAGCATTTATGCTATGGATAATTTGAATGCCTTAGGCGTTGAATCTAGAAACCGCAGCGATTTTGAACAAGCTGGCTGGCTACATGATTCAACTGTTGTTGATATGGACGATATCAAGGATTTGCCTAAAGATACTTATTTCTACGCATACTTTGATGAAGAAGCAGATAAAGATGAATTGGTTAAAAAGTTCCAAGAAAAGATGCAAGAACTTAAGGGCTATGGTCTTAATATTGGGGATGCCAAAATTACTACCTCTTATATTGAAGACCAAGATTGGAACACGGCTTGGCAAAAGTACTACCATGTGATCAACTTCTCTCGTCACTTGGCTATTGTGCCTAAATGGGAAGACTATAAGCCTGCCTTTAAGGATCAACAATTAATTAAGCTTGATCCAGGTTTGGCCTTTGGTACCGGTAATCACAAGACTACTCAATTAGCAATGATGGGGCTTGAACGCGCAATCGTTAAGAAGCCAATTAGCGTAGTTGATGTAGGTACTGGTTCAGGTATCCTGGCAATCGCTGCTTCAAAACTTGGTGCAACAGACATTTTAGCTACTGATATTTCTGATGAATCAATGACCGCCACAGAACAAAACTCAGCTTTAAATGATATTAAAAATATTCGTGTTCAAAAAACTAGCTTATTAGCAGATGTAAATGGAAAATTTGATATTATCGTGGCTAATATTTTAGCTGAAATTTTACTTGAACTTATTCCGCAAATGGATGCTCACTTAAATGAAGGTGGACAGGTTATCTTCTCAGGAATTGATTACTTACAATTGCCTAAGATTGAAAAATCATTAGATGAAAATGGTTTTAAGATTGATCTTACCATGAAGCAAGGTCGTTGGGTTGGACTTGCTATCACTAGAAAAGAAAAATAATCGTGGTAAAATATTATCAATTAAATTAAACTTTGATGAGAGGCACGAATTTTTAATGAGAAAAATAGGGGATAAAATTAAGAACATTCCGATAATCAAAAAATTAAACACCTATCAATGGATGCCGCTTATCTGGTGGAGTATTTTAGTGGCAATCTTGCCTTACATTTCAAGTCTTCTTCACGTGTCAATTGTTTGGCGTGAGGGAATATTATTTATGATAATTAATAGTTTGATCGCTTATCATGTTGGTAATTTAATCTTGAAATTAAAGCTTAAAAAATGGTGGCTTTTATTGTTGCCGATCATTTTTTGCTTAGCAATTCTGCCTAAATTTGCTTTATATAATTTAATGTTTGGCTTGATTTATCTAATAATTGAAGCCTTTGGCTTAATGAATAAAAATATTTACCGTTAGAAGGGATGACCAGAATGTCTAAATACATTGAAATGACGCATGATCAAGTGATTGATACTTGTAAAAAGTATATGAATAATGATCAGGTTGCTTTTGTAGAGAAGGCATATGAATTTGCAAATAAAGCACATGCTGGCCAAAAACGGGCATCCGGACAACCTTATATTATTCACCCAACGCAAGTTGCAGGAACTTTGGCTACGCTTGGCCTAGATCCGGATACAATTGCTGCAGGTTTTTTGCATGATACTGTTGAGGATACACCGGTTACCAATGATGAATTAAAGGAAAAATTTGGCGAAGACGTTGCTTTTATTGTCGATGGTGTAACCAAATTAAACAAATATGAGTACAAGTCTCACCAAGAATTTTTAGCAGAAAATCACCGTAAAATGTTAATTGCGATGGCTAAAGATTTGAGAGTAATCATGGTTAAGTTGGCCGATCGTTTGCATAATATGCATACTTTGCAACATTTGCGTCCTGATAAGCAACGCCGGATCGCTTCAGAAACAATGGATATCTATGCACCACTAGCTGATAGATTAGGTATTGGTACTATCAAGTGGGAATTGGAAGATATGAGTTTCCACTACTTAAATCCTGAGGCTTACTACCGCATCGTTAACTTAATGGATGTTAAAAGAAGTCAAAGAGAAAAGTATATCGCTGATACCATTAAGACTCTGAGAAAGACCTTGGATGAATTAGGCATTAAGTATGAAATCTATGGTCGTCCTAAGCATATTTACTCCATTTATAAAAAGATGGTTAATAAGCATAAGGATTTTGATGAAATCTACGATTTGCTTGCTGTCCGAGTAATTGTGAAAAATGTCCGTGATTGTTATGCTGTTTTAGGTGCTGTGCATACAGAATGGAAGCCAATGCCTGGGCGTTTTAAAGATTATATTGCTATGCCAAAGGTTAACGGCTATCAATCCTTGCATACGACTATCATTGGACCTGGCGGTCGTCCACTAGAAATTCAGATTAGAACTGAACAAATGCATGAGGTTGCTGAATACGGTGTTGCCGCACACTGGGCATACAAACGTGGTAACTTCACTGGTGTGCAAGAAAGCTCTTCTGGTGAAAAGCTAGACATGGTTCGTGAAATTCTTGAATTGAAGGATGAAACTAAAGATGCCGGCGAATTCATGAAGTCAGTTAAGAGTGATATCTTCTCTGACCGTGTTTACGTCTTCACACCAAAGGGTGAAGTTTACGAATTGCCAAAGGGTTCTGTAACTTTGGACTTCGCATACGCAATTCACACCCAAGTAGGTAGCCATGCGGTTGGTGCCAAAGTAAATAACAAGTTGGTTCCACTTGACTACAAGTTGAGAAACGGTGACGTCATTGAAATTATGACGCAAACTAATGCCACTCCTTCACGTGACTGGGCCGATATGGTTAAGACCTCAAGAGCACGTAACAAGATCCGTCGTTACTTCAGAGGCCAAGACCGTGAAGAAAGCACCACTCACGGTGAACAAATGGTAGCTAATATGATTCGTGAAGAAGGACTTGTTCCTAAAGACTTCATGGATAAAGAGCACGTTGAAAAATTGTTGGATCACTTTAACTACCATACTGAGGAAGAATTGTATGCTGCAGTTGGTTTTGGTGATTTATCAGCTCAAGCCGTTGTTAACCGTTTGACCGTTGACTTACGTCGTGAAGACGAAAAGCAAAAGCAAAAAGAATTAGAAGAAAAGATCCTTAATTCTGGTCAGCAGTCTATTCAAGATGAGCAACCAAAGAAAAACCCTAGTTCTACAATGAAGGTCAAGCATAAGAATGGCGTCATGATTCAAGGCGTTAGTGATTTGATGCTTCATTTAGCTAAATGTTGTAACCCTGTTCCTGGTGACAAGATCATCGGTTATGTTACTAAAGGCCGCGGAGTGACTATCCATAGAACCGATTGTAGAAATATTACTAAGGAAGCAGAAGAGCAAGGCCGTTTAATTGATGTTGAATGGGAGAATGTTGAAGAAAACAGCGTTCAATCATTTAATGCGAATATCGAAGTCTTTGGCTACAATCGTTCTAACTTGCTCAGTGATGTAATTAATAAGTTGAATTCACTTACTAAGAATATTAATAATATTTCAGGTAAGGTTAATGAAGACAACATTACTCATATGTATGTGACAGTTGCAGTTAAGAATTCACAGCAGCTTGATGAGATTTTAAGCAAGTTGCGTGATATTCCAGATGTTTATGAAACTAAGAGGTCAGATAATTAATGCGAGTTGTAATTCAGAGAGTTAACCATGCTCAAGTAAATATCGACGGTAAAACCGTTGGTAAAATTGGCAAGGGTTTTATGTTATTAGTCGGCATCAAAAATGGGGATGAACTTCCAGTTGTGAAAAAAGCAGCTGACAAGATTGCCAAGATGCGTATTTTTGAAGATGAAAATGGTAAGACTAATTTATCTTTGAAAGATGTTGGCGGTGAAATTTTGAGTGTTAGTCAATTTACTTTATTGGCTAATACTAAGAAAGGCAATCGTCCTAGTTTTGTTGAAGCAATGCGTCCACCAAAGTCAAAAGAACTTTGGGAAGATTTCAATAAAGAACTTGAGCAAGATGGCTTCCATGTTGAGACCGGTGAGTTTGGTGCTGACATGCAAGTTAGCTTAGAAAACGATGGTCCATTCACAATTGTGTTAGATCTTTAGAGAAAATCGCTTTCAAAGGTTGACTTTAATACAATAAAAATATAAGCTAAAAAAGAATTATCGATGACAAAGAATGAAGATTAGCAAAGATCTATTTAAAGAGACTGCTCATTGTGGTGAGAGAGCAGATAGATTGCGGTCTGTGACACCTTTAACAGATAATGGATCGTCTGGCGAGCGTTAATCGCAGCAACCAAAAAGGTGGTACCGTGCTAATTTGAGCGCCCTTGATTTAGTTCAAGGGCGCTTTTTTTATTATTAAAGTTATCAAAATAAAAAAGGATGATTAAATGAGAGTACAAAAACCAAAAGGTACAGTCGATATTTTGCCTGAACAATCCGGTTCATGGCAAAAGGTCGAAGAAACTGCAAGAAATTTCTTCAACCGCGCCAACTACCGTGAAATTCGTACGCCAAGTTTTGAAAATTACGAAATTTTCTCACGTTCAAGCGGCGATAGTTCTGAAATCGTAGAAAAGCAAATGTATGACTTCAACGATAAAGGTGGTCGTCATATTGCACTTCGCCCTGAAGGAACTGCCGGCGTAGTTCGTGCCTACGTTGAAGATAAGATGTATGCACCTGAAGTTGTTAAGCCATTTAACGTTTTCTACATGGAATCAACTTTCAGATATGAAAGGCCTCAAGCTGGTCGTCAACGTGAATTCCACCAAATTGGTGTGGAAAGCTTTGGTTCAAGCAACTCATTAGCCGATGTTCAAACTATCATGATGGGTCACGATTTATTGGCTGAACTTGGCGTTAAGAACTACCAATTGCATATTAATACTTTGGGAAATGAGCAAGTTCGTAAAGATTATCACGATGCATTAGTAAATTACTTCACTCCAGTTAAGGACGAATTATCAGAAGATTCTCAAAGAAGATTACGTGATAATCCTCTTCGTATCTTGGATTCTAAGGATGATCGTGATAAGAAGTTCTTACCAGATGCACCTAAGATTCGTGATTTCTTGGATGATAATTCTAAGGCTAACTTTGAATCAATCTTGAAGATGCTTGATCAATTAGGTATTGATTATGTGATTGATGATGATTTGGTTCGTGGTCTTGATTATTACACTGGCGTTATTTTCGAGTTCATGGTTGAAGATAAGAGTCTTTGGGAATCAGCAACTACCATTTTGGGTGGTGGTCGTTACGATCATTTGGTTGAAGAATTCAATGGTCCACAAACTCCAGCTGTAGGTTTTGGTATTGGTGAAGAAAGATTAATGCTTGTTCTTGAAAAGCAAAATCCAGCTTTGTTTGAAAATAAAGGCATTGATTTCTTCATTACTAATATCGGTGATGGCACTGCTCAAAAGGCTATCGAAATTGCTAGAAGCTTGCGTAAGCAAGGCTTTGAAGCTGATTTTGATGTTAACCAGAAGAAGCTTAAGGGCCAATTCAAGAAGGCTGACCGTGAAGGTGCCAAGTATGTAATCACTTTAGGTGAAAAAGAACTTGAAAATGGCATCTTGAATGTTAAGCGTTTAGCTGACGGTAAGACCATTGATCTTAGCCTTGAAGATATTAATGATATGAATAAAGTAATGAAAGAATTAAAGGACTAGTAATAATGGAAAAAATCGAAAAAAGAACAGATTATTGTGGCAATATTACTGAAAAATATATTGGTGAAAATGTAAACCTTTATGGTTGGGTACAACGTGTACGTAACCTTGGTAACTTGGTATTTATCGATTTACGTGACCGTGCAGGTATCGTACAAATCGTTGTTAACAAGGACTCTGGTAAGAAGTTAATGGACATTGCCGACTCACTTGGTAATGAATACGTACTTCAAGTTAAGGGTAAGGTAGTTAAGCGTTCAGAAGTAAACCCTGACATGAAGACTGGTCAAGTTGAAGTTGATGCAACTGATATTATTGTTTTGAACAAGGCTAAGAATCCTCCATTTGAAATTAAGAATGGCGTTGAAATTTCGGAACAAACTAGATTGAAGTATCGTTACCTTGACCTTCGTCGTCCAGAAGTTCAACAAGCTATTATCTTACGTTCAAAAATTTTGCGTGCTACTCACGAATTCTTTGATGAAAATGGCTTTATCGATATTGAAACTCCAATTTTAGGTAAGTCATCTCCAGAAGGTGCGCGTGACTACTTAGTTCCATCAAGAATTTACCCAGGTAGCTTCTACGCACTTCCACAATCACCACAATTGTTCAAGCAATTGCTCATGGGTGCTGGCTTTGACAAGTACTACCAATTGGCTCGTTGTTTCCGTGACGAAGACCTTCGTGGTGACCGTCAACCAGAATTTACTCAAATCGATATGGAAATGTCATTTGCAGACGAAGAAACTATTCAAGGTTACACTGAAGGTCTTTTGAAGAAGATTATGAAGGACGTTAAGGGCATCGACCTTAAGACTCCAATTAAGCGTATTTCATGGACCGATTCAATGAACAAGTACGGTTGTGATAAGCCTGATACTCGTTACGGTATGCTTATTCATGACTTGAGCCCAATCTTTAAGGACAGCGACTTCAAAGTCTTCTCAGGTGCAATCACTGATGGCGGTTTTGTTAAGGGTATCGCTGTTAAGAATGGTGCTAAGGAATACTCACGTAAGAAAATCGACCAAAAGGCAGAATTCATCAAGCGTTTCCATGCAAAGGGCTTAGCTTGGGTTAAGTTTGAAGGTGGCGAATTCTCAGGTCCTGTTGCTCGTTTCTTAACTGACGAAAACAAGGAAGCTTTGAAGAAAGAATTCGATCTTGAAGGCGGAGAATTAGTTGTATTCATCGCTGATAAGTGGAAGGTCTGCTGTGACAGTTTGAACCACCTTCGTCGTGAATTTGCTAAGGAAACTGACATTATTCCAAAGGGCGTTTACGACTTTGTTTGGGTTGTTGACTGGCCATTATTCGAATACGATGAAGGTCTTGGTCGTTGGGTAGCAGCTCACCACCCATTCACTATGCCAGACGACAAGGGTGTAGAACTTTTGACTACTGAACCACACAAGGCACATGCTCGTAGTTACGATATCGTAATGAACGGTGACGAAATGGGTGGTGGATCAATCCGTATCCACAAGCGTTCAATCCAAGAAAACATGTTCAAGGCATTAGGCTTTACTGAAAAGCGTGCTTATGAACAATTCGGTTACTTGCTTGACGCCTTAGACATGGGCTTCCCACCTCACGCAGGTTTGGCAATCGGTCTTGACAGATTCGCTATGATGCTTGCTGATAAGGACAACATCCGTGACGTATTGGCATTCCCTAAGAATGCTAGTGCTTCAGAACCTATGATGCACGCTCCAGCTCCAGTTGCAGATCAACAATTGAATGACTTGGGTATTGAAGTTGAAGCTAAGTATGAAGATAGTGTCAAGGCAGCTGAAAAGCGTCTTGAAGATTTAGCCGCTGAAGATGCTAAAGAAAACTCAACTTGGAATAAGTAGAATAAAAGACAAATAAAAAAGAGCGATCGTTGGATCGCTCTTTTTTAGTATGGATTTATAAGTTATTAACAAAGTCAGTAATTCGACGAAGACTTTCTTGTAATTGCTCAGTTGATGAAGCGTAGGAAAGTCGAACGTATCCCTCGCCACCTTTACCAAAGTAACGGCCAGGGGTAACACCAACTTTTGCTTTTTGAGCTAATTCATATGCAAAGGTTTCATCATCAGTACCATATTTTTCAGGAATCTTGGCAAAGATGTAAAATGCACCCTGTGGAGTGGCCATTTCAAAGCCTAACTTCTCCAAACCAGTTTGCATAAATTGCAAGCGACTTTCATAAATCTTGCGTGATTGAATTGGATTATCTTGGCCATTATTTAAAGCTTCTACAGCAGCCATTTGAACATTGTCTGTTACTGAGGTTACTAAAAAGGCATTGATTTTGCGAATGCTTTGCATGATTTGCTTTGGACCAGCAATATAACCTAAACGCCAACCAGTCATTGCATATGCCTTAGATAAACCTGAAATAAGGATGTTGTGCTCAGGAATATATTCTGAAAGTGAATGGTGTTCTGCATTGCCGTAAACTAATTCAGCGTAGATTTCATCAGTGACAGAGAAGATCTTATATTCTTTAATAACTTCAGCTAAAGCCTTCAATGTCTCTGCTGGGTAAACACGGCCGGTTGGATTAGATGGATCAGTTAAGATGATTGCTTTTGCGCCTTTACCACGACCCTCTAAAACATGACGCAAATGTTCAGGGGTTAAAATAAAGCCATCTTTCTTAGTATCAATCTGAACAGGGATTGCACCAGTCATCTTAATTAATTGGAAATATAATGCCCATACAGGAGTAGGTACTAAAATCTTATCACCAGGATTTAACAAGGTCATAAATACATCGTTTAAAGCACCAGTAGCTCCGACAGTAACGCAAATTTCGCTTTTTGGATCATAATGAACACCGATTGAACGGTCAAGATAGTTGCTGATGGCGTCAAGAAGTTCCGGCTTTCCGGCTTGAGGAGCATAGTGCGAATCATCAGCTTGAATATCAGCGATGGCCGCTTGCTTAACATGTTCAGGCGTAGCAAGGTCAGGCTCACCGATAGTTAATTTGATAATACTAGGGATACCTGAAACCTTTTGATCAAATGCCCGAATTTTTGAAGCAGATAAATTATTAAGTCTTTTGTTAATAATTGAATTTAAATCATTAGATAAATTTGGCATATATGAAGTTCCTTTCTGTATTACTTAAATTTTATAGGACCAATTTATATATGACAACCTTTTTATATGCAAATTAAAAAAGAAATGAACCTAGTCATTTCTTTGAATGCTCCAAAATTTGGTTTGGATTAATATAGATCGTTTTTTTGGTAGATAAATCTTTTAATCTTAATGGTGAATAAGGAATCATTTTGCTAATTTGAGGCTTTTTAAGAAAAATCGGTTGTCAACTACTTTAATTGTTTTAACTTTGGGATATGAAGTTGCTTGTTTATTAAAACTACAGGATGAAAGGGTAATCAATAATAGACAAGAAACTATTATCTTTGCTATGAATCTCACTTTTTTATTTTATCCTCCAAAATCTAACCCCTATAAATTATTCTACTATTTTCTGGAATGAGATAAAATGAAAACGAATGATTTTAGAAGAGGAACAAAAGAAATGACACGAATAACAGTTTATTTAACAGGCGGAATTGCGGCTTATAAAGCTGTTCAAGTCGTTCGTAATTTAGAAAAACAAGGGCATGATGTTTGGGTAGTGATGACCAAAAATGCAGAGCATTTTGTAACGACTAATACTTTGGCAGCTTTAACAAAATATCCGGTTTTAGATGATTTATGGGAAAAAGAAAATGAGGCTAGCATCCCTCATGTGCACTTAGCGCGTTGGAGTCAATTAGCTTTGGTTGTCCCTGCAACAGCAAACTTTATCAGTAAAATGGCTAATGGAATTGCAGATGATGCAGCTAGTACAACTATTTTGGCAACAAAAGCACCTAAATTAGTTGTGCCTGCTATGAATGATCAAATGTGGAATAATCCTGCAACCAAGCGCAATGTATCACTTTTAAAAAGAGATGGCGTTCATGTAATGGAACCAGCCACAGGGATGCTTGCTGAAGGTTATGTTGCTAAAGGCAGAATGCCTGAACCTGAAGAAATTACAGCTTGGGTAGAGAATATCTTGAATCAAAATAAGATCCTGAAAAATAAAACAGTCATAGTAACAGCTGGTGGAACACAAGAGGCAATCGATCCAGTTCGTTTTATTGGCAATCGTTCAAGTGGAAAAATGGGGATTGCTATAGCCCAAGAAGCAGCAGATGCTGGTGCACAAGTAAAGTTGATTTATGGCAATGTTTCAGTTGAACTACCTAAGGCAGGCAATATTGAATTGATTCATGCAGCAAGTAGTGAAGAGATGTTAACTGCAGTGAAGAGAGAATTTGAGCAGGGGGATGCTTTGGTTATGGCTGCAGCGGTAGCAGATTGGCGAATGGCAAAGGTGGCCGACCATAAATTAAAGAAAGATCCTGAGCAAAATACTTTATCTTTAACTCTAGTAAAAACTAAGGATATTTTGCGTGAAGTCGCGCGTCATAAAAAGGCAAATCAAGTAGTAGTTGGCTTTGCAGCGGAAACGAATGATTTACTTAAAAACGCACAAAAGAAATTAATGAGTAAGGGTGCAGATATGATTGTAGCCAATGATGTTTCGAAGAATGTTTTTGGTAATGATCAAGACCAAGTCGTTATTTTAGAGCAAAACAATACAAGGATAGATAAATGGCCATTGATGTCTAAGCAGGCAATTGCGAAGGGTTTAATAAAAAAGATCGCCGATAAGCTCAAATAATATTCATATACACATTATTTTGAAGGATAATGTAACACTTTTGTAAAATAACGCATGAAATTATGCGCAAGTGCTTTAGATGCCTACTTTTTAGCTGGTAAAAATAATATCTCAAAAATAACATCTTAATTTACTAGATTGTTTAAATATTTAAAAATAGTATTATAGGTTGTGGGAATTAAGAGACTGAAGAGAAAGAGTTGATGAAACGTAAATCAGCTCTTTCTTTTTTTATAACTATATTTGTATATTATATATACTTTAGCTAAGCAAATAATAAAGCTATAATAGTTGCTTTATATCAATGCTTAAGCTGAAGAAAAAGATGTTGAAACCCATACGAAAAAATAAATATATGTATAGGATTTGATTATACTTTGATGTATGCTAAATATAGCATGGAAGTAAAAAGCTATTCATGGATTGATTTTTGAAAAGTAGAGACATCTAAAACAAAGGTATAGAGGTGTGAAAGTGTGAAATTTGGAAAGACTTTGACGCTTAATAACGGAGTAGAAATTTCTCAAATTCAATTGGGAACTTGGTTAATCAATAATGATGATGTTAGAAAAACAGTACGCCAGGCAATTGATGTTGGCTACCGTGCCTTTGATACTGCCAAGGACTACGGCAATGAAAGGGGAGTCGGTAAAGGTATTTGGAACTCCGATATTGAACGTAGTGATATATTTTTAACAACTAAGTTGCCAACTGCGGTTAAAGACTATGAAGGTACTAAGGAAGCGATAGACGAAGCCTTAGACCGTTTTGGCTTGAAGTATATTGATTTATTGCTTATTCGTTCACCGCAAAACCTTGGATTGAAGTAAATCGAACCAACGACCGCCATTTTGAAGGAAATCTAGAAAATTGGCGTGCAATGGAGGAAGCTGTAAAAGCAGGTAAGGTTAGATCAATTGGCATATCTAATTTTTTGCAAGAAGACGTGGCAAACATTGTCAATAATGGCACGATAAAGCCTGTAGTTAATCAAATTGAGGTCCATATTAATAAGGTACCAATGGATTTGATGAAATATTGCAATGATTTGGATATTAAAATTGAAGCTTATTCACCATTAGCACATGGACGATTACTTAAAGATCCGAAAATAAATAAATATGCAAAGAAATATAATGTAAGTCCGGCTCAATTAATGTTAGCCTTTGATTTACAGCTTGGATGCATTGTATTGCCAAAGAGCGATAATGTTGCGGAAATGAAAGAAAATTTGAATATCAATTTTCAAATTAGTGATGAGGATATGAAAAAATTGGTCAAGCTCAAGGAGAATGACCAAAATGTAGCTGTTTAATAAGTATCGCGATAAGCGATACTTATTTATTTTAAGAAAGAAAAATGAATGAAATAAAATTAATAGCAATCGATATTGATGGGACCTTAGTTAATTCTAAAAAAGAAATAACGCCAGCAGTTAAAAAAGCCGTTTTGGCTGCTAGAGATGAAGGTAAACAAATAGTTATTTGTACAGGTCGTCCTCTATCTGGTGCACAGCGGTATTTAGATGAACTAGGCTTAAATAAGCAAGATAATGAGTATGTGGTCAGTTTTAATGGGGCAGTAGTTGAATCAACCAATGGTCAGGTTATTTTCAAACAAGGCTTGAAATATGATGATTATATTGATCTTGAAGCAATTGCACGTAAATTGAACTTGCATTTTCACAGCGTAAGCCTAGATCGAATTTACACAGCTAATCGAGATTTAGGACATTATACAATTTATAATTCGCGTGTAGTTAAATTAGAAGTGTCTTATCGAACTCAAGAAGAGATGCGCCACATTCCACTTATTAAATGTATGTATATTGATGATCCAGATTACTTAGATAGTAAAATTACGAGTCCATTATTTCAAAAGATGAAGGATCGGGTAGTTTTTTCTAAAACTGAGCCATTTTATTATGAAGCGACTGCAGCCGGAGTTGATAAGGGGGCTGGACTAAGAAGACTGTGCGATTATTTGAAAATCGCTCCCAAAAATGTTATGGCTTTAGGTGATCAGGCAAATGATGCACCCATGCTAGAATATGCTGGTGTCGGAGTGGCAATGGGCAATGCAGTTGATTATACTAAAGAGCATGCCGATGCCGTAACCGCTGATTGTGATCATGATGGCGTAGCTCTTGCAATTAATAAATTTGCAAAATAGATGTTAATTTAAACAAATTAGTAGTATCTTGACTTAAGAAAAGAATACTTAAATAGAAGTTAATAAAGATGAGTAAAGCAAAAATTTTAGTTTTAGGTGGCTTAAGAGACGACGCCTTGACAGACTTAAAAGAAGTATGTGATATAACTATTGGACCTGTAGGTCATCGTCCAGATGATGATCGCCAATGGTTTTTAGATCATATCGCCGAATATGATGGTGTAATTGTTGCTAAGATGATTTTTGATAAGCAAATGATCGACGCAGCCAAGAATTTAAAAATAATTTCAACATATGGTGTTGGCTTTGATCATGTAGATACGGAATATGCAAAGGAAAACGAAATTGTAGTTTCAAATTGTCCTGAAAGTGTTCTGCGTCCAACTGCTGAATTAGCTCTAACAATGATTTTAGCTTCTGCACGTCGAATTCGTTACTATGATCATACTTTACGTGAAGGCGTATTTTTAAATGCTGATGAATATGATAATCAAGGCTATTCAATCGAAGGCAAAACCTTGGGAATTTTAGGCATGGGTAGAATCGGTCAGCAAGTTGCTCGTTTTGCTAAGGCATTGGGGATGAAGGTTATCTATCATAATCGTCATCAACTTGATGAAAAAATTGAAGCGGAACTTGATGCTAAGTATGTTGACTTTGATGAATTAATTAAGAATGCTGATTTCTTAAGTTTACATGCTCCTGCAACCGATGAAACTTACCACATTATTAATGCCGATGTGTTTAAACAAATGAAGGACACTGCATTTTTAATCAATGTAGCTCGCGGTTCTTTAGTTGATAGTGACGCTTTGATTTCTGCTTTAAAGAATGATGAAATTGCTGGTGCAGCATTAGATGTCTTTGAAAATGAGCCACATCCTAGACAAGAATTAGTGGAGATGGACAATGTAATTATGACTCCACATGTTGGTTCAGCTACTCATGTTGCTAGATTTAATTTATCTAAAGAAGCAGCCAATAATGTTTTATCCTTCTTTAAGGATGGCAAAGCCATCAATCAAATTAATTAAAGACAATATAAAAAACAGCAATTTTGAAATTGCTGTTTTTATTTTACATAATTTTGGGTATGTTAGTCGTGATCGAGTTGGCTGTGATGGTAGCCGTAGACAAAGTAAATAACAGTTCCAATTACTAGCCAAATGACAGCCATTAGATATACTTCAGAACTTAAATGACAAATCATAAAGATACAGATTAAACTAGAAATAATAGGTAAGTATGGATAACCTGGAACTTTGAAGCCATCGTTGGTAATATCTGTTCTTTTTCTTAGTTTTAAAATACCGAAAGATACTAACGTAAAGGCAAAAAGAGTACCGAAGTTAACCAAGTTAGCTAATTGATCTACTGAGAAGAATGCTGCACCAAGAGCAATAATAATAGTTACTACTACTAATGCGTTTTGAGGAGAATTGTGTTTTTTGTCTAACTTGCTGAAAGTAGTTGGAAGCAGGCCATCTCTAGCCATGGCATAAATTAAACGAGAACTTGAATAAATCATAGTCAACATCATAGTAGCCATTCCGAGCATTGCCCCAAATGACAGCAATTCTGCCACCCAATTTTGGTGAACGTATTGTAAAGCAAAAGCAACAGGGTTAGAAACGTTTAATTTGGTATAGTTAACCATTCCTGTTAAGACAATTGATACGCCAAAGTATAGCAGAGCCGCAATTGCTAAAGTACCAATAATTCCTAGTGGCATGTTTTTCTTAGGATTTTTAACTTCGGCAGCGGAAGAAGAAACTACATCGAATCCAAGAAAGGCAAAGAAAACCGTGGTTGCTCCCTTGATTACGCCTGAAAAATGATATGGCAAAAATGGATGATAATTTGCTGGTTTAATAAAGTGTAAGCCGGCAAAGATGAAAATTAAGATAATAGCAATTTTGATAAATACTGCTACGATATTGATCTTAATTGAATTTTTCATTCCTCGAGAAAGCAAAATACTGATCAAGAGAATGATTAAAACGGACACTAGGTCAAAATAAACACCATGACTTAGATCCATTGGCCCTGAAACGGCATGGGGAATTTTGAGGCCGAATGGACTAATAAAAGAGCTGAAATAAGAGGACCAACCAGCGGCTACTGTAGCTACAGAGAGCATGTATTCAAGAATTAAAGCCCAACCGATAATCCAGCCGGCAAATTCACCGTACACAATATTCCCGTATGAATAGGCACTACCAGCAACTGGAATAGCTGAAGCAAATTCGGCGTAACACATCCCTGCAAGCGCACAAACTATAGCAGCTACTACGAATGATAAACTTACACCTGGCCCGGCTAGGGTAGCGGCTACTGTTCCTGGTAAGATGAAAATCCCAGTACCAATTACAGCACCTACCCCGAGGGACATTAAGTCTACTGCATTCATTGTCTTGGCAAATTTAATATCTTTACCTAGATAATTTTGAATGCTTTGTTTTCTGAAAATATTAAATCTCATTACATCATCCCTTAAAATAAAGTTAGATTAATTTTACATTATATTTTTAATTTTTTGAAGAATAAAAAGCCCTATTTTGCAATAAATAGGACTTTTTGTGTTAATTCTTAATTTTTTGTTTGTACCACTTGAATGAAAAGCAGATCATTGTGACCACACTTAAGCCGGCAATGATTAAAGAGTATTCTTCAAAGATAGTAACAATAACTTGCCATTTTTCTCCCATGTATGAACCTAAAGCTACTAAAATTGTATTCCAGACTAAGCTTCCTAAGGTAGTGTAAATTAAGAACTTAGACATTTTTACTTTTGCGGTTCCTGCTGGAATAGAGATTAAGCTTCGTACGACAGGGATGCAGCGTCCGTAGAAAATAGCGCCTGTGCCATACTTATCAAACCAATTAATGGCCTTTTGTACATCTCCTCTTTTAAAGCCAAGCATTTTGAACGCTTTGTGATCTATGATGCGTTCTAAACGTTCTTCATTTAGGAACCAACCAACACCGTATAAAATTAAGGCTCCAAGTACTGCACCAATAGTAGAGGCAATAATTGTTCCCACAACTGTCATTTGTGAGTGGTGTGTAGCAAAGCCAGCGAAAGAAAGAATTACTTCGGAAGGAATTGGCGGAAAAACGTTTTCGATAGCAATTAGAAAACTGATGGCCATATAGCCAAATTGGTTGATTAAATCAAAAACAAAATTAGTCATCATGTATCCTTTATATTTCTATATCAATGTACATTTAATTTAGCAAATTTTGATATAAATAGCTATGGCTTGTGAGCAAAGTTAATATCTTCTTAAAAAAGCTGTGGTACACTATTACATACGAATTTTTGTTAGGATGAGAATAATGGCAACACAATTAATTGAAAATAAATTAAAACTTTTGCCAGAGAAACCGGGCTGTTATTTGATGAAAGATATTAATGGTACGGTTATTTATGTTGGCAAATCTAAAAATCTAAAAAATAGAGTACGTTCTTATTTTAAAAGCAAACAAGTAGGACGAAGGGCAGAACTTGTTCGTGAAATTAGAGATTATGACATCATTACTGTTTCTACAGACAAAGAAGCCTTTTTATTAGAAATTACTTTAATCAAGAAATACCAACCATATTACAATGTGCAATTAAAGCAAGGGACAGGCTATCCGTATATTGAAATTACACGGGAACATGATCCTCAGACACGTTTAACAAGTATTGTACGTAAAGATGGTGGCTACTATTTTGGACCTTATCCCAATGTCTATGCTGCACAGGCTACCTTGAAGTTTATTCAAAAAGTTTTTCCATTAAGACGCTGTCATGGTTATCAAGGACGCCCATGTCTTTATTATCATATGGGGCAATGCTTAGGTGCTTGCTTTAAAAAGGTTCCTCAAAAGGAGTACGATGAGCAGATTAAAAAGATCAAACGTTTTTTGAATGGAGATATCGGTGCAGTTAAGCAAGATTTAACTCAAAAAATGGAGCAGGCTTCTGAACAGCTTGAATTTGAAAGAGCTGCGGAGATACGTGATCAGTTAAAATATATTGAAGAAACTGTTGAAAAGCAGAAAATTATTTCTAATGATAATACTCAACGTGATATTTTTAACTATTATGTTGATAAATCATGGATTTCTATTCAGATTTTCTTCTTGCGTCAGGCCAAATTATTGCGGCGTGAGACGCGCATGTTTCCATTGACTGACACCACTGATCCAGAAGACGCCTTTACTTCTTTTATTGTGCAATTTTATGGTCAAAAAAACCGTGTTCTTCCTAAAGAAGTATTGATTCCAGCAGGATTTGATAATGCTACTTTAGCAGAGGTTTTAACAGTACCGGTTAGAACTCCTCAACGTGGTCAAAAGAAGTCCTTGCTTGATATGGCTAAAGACAATGCTAAGTTGAAGTTAGACGATAAGTTTAGATTATTAGAACTAGGCAACCGTAAGACCAAAGGTGCCCAAAAAGAAATCTTCGATGCACTAGGCTTGCCATATGGCCACATTATTGAAAGTTTTGACCACTCGCACATTCAAGGAGCAGATCCAGTTTCTGCTTTAGTAGTATTCAAAGATGGAGAACCTGATAAAACGGCTTACCGTAAATATAAGTTAAAAGGCGAAGTTGAACATCAAAACGGAGGCGATGAAGTTCGCAATACCCGTGAAGTTGTTCGCCGTCGATATGGTCGTTTATTGCGCGAACATAAGAAGATGCCAGATTTGATTTTGATGGACGGTGGTCAAATTCAGGTTGATGCTTGTGAGGATGTTTTGCGTAATGAGCTTAATTTAAATATTCCGGTAGCGGGGATGGTAAAGGATGACAAACACCGGACTAACCATTTGCTGTTTGGTGATCCGATTAACGGCGTGCCATTAAAACTAATACCGTTGAATCCAAAATCTGAAGGCTTTTATTTAATGACTCGAATTCAGGATGAAGTTCACCGTTTTGCCATCACTTTTCACCGTAGAAGACATGCTAAAAATGCTTTATCTAGCCGGTTAGATTCAATTAAGGGAATTGGACCCAAGAGCCGGAATAAGTTATTGCGCAAGTTTGGTTCCTTGAAGAAAATTAAAGAAGCATCAGTGGATGATTTGCGTGCAGCAGGGTTGACATTACCCCAAGCACAAACTATAAAATTAATGTTGTAAAACCCAGAATTCGCGCTGTTGAGCGTATTTGTGTGGTATAGTATAAAAGTTAGATTGAGACGGAAGGAAGAGATAAACATGCCTACATTTGTTGATCAGACTAAAATTGAAGTCCAAGCCGGAAAAGGCGGCGATGGCATGGTGGCTTTCCGCCATGAAAAATATGTTCCAAATGGCGGACCAGCAGGCGGTGATGGCGGCCGCGGCGGCAGCATTATTTTTGTTGCAGATAGTGGTTTGCGTACTTTAATGGATTTCCGTTACCGACGCAAGTTTAAAGCCGATAGTGGTGAAAATGGTCGAATAAAATCCCAATATGGTCGTGCAGCTAAGGACCTCTACTTGAAGGTACCTGTGGGGACAACCGTTTATGATTTTAATACTGGTGAATTAATTGGCGACCTAGTTGAAAAGGGCCAAGAGTTAGTAGTAGCAAAAGGCGGCCGCGGTGGCCGTGGTAATATTCACTTTGCTACGAGTGTAAATACCGCTCCTGAAATTGCAGAAAATGGTGAACCTGGTGAAGACAGAGTTTTACGTCTTGAGTTAAAGCTCTTGGCTGATGTTGGTTTAGTAGGATTCCCATCAGTGGGTAAATCTACTTTATTGTCAGTAACCACTAAGGCTAAGCCAAAGATTGCAGCCTACCAATTTACTACTTTAACTCCTAACTTGGGAATGGTAATTCTACCAGATGGTCGTGACTTTTCAATGGCCGATTTGCCAGGTTTAATTGAAGGAGCTAGCCAAGGCGTAGGACTTGGTATTCAATTTTTGCGTCACGTTGAAAGAACTAAGGTAATTTTGCACTTAGTGTCAATGGACCCTAATAATGGTCGTGAAGCAATTGAAGACTATCACACCATCAAAAACGAGCTGAAAAATTACGAAACAGATTTATCCAAAAAGCGAGAACTAATTGTTGCCTCTCAAATGGATATTCCTGGTGCGGAAGAAAAGCTTGCCGCATTTAAGAAGGCGTTAAAAGAAGAGGAAAACAATGAACCTGTTTATGAAATTTCCAGTGTAACTCATAAAGGTGTCAATAAGCTTATGAATGATACTGCAACGCTTGTTGAAGAAGTAGAAAAAGAGCGTGCAGAAGAAGAGCCTAAGGTTGTACAAAAGACCAAGGAATACAAGTATCAGGCACCACAAAAGAATGAATTTACTATTGAAAAAGTTGGAGAACACGAATTTGTTGTTAATGGCGAACAGTTAGAAAGATTAGTTCAAATGACTAACTTGGATCACCAAGACGGAATTATGCGCTTAGCAAGACGTCTTAAGAGATTAGGCGTTGATGATGCATTGCGTGAAAAGGGAGCAGTTAATGGTGACGATGTCGCCATCGGCAAATTTGTCTTTGAATTCGTGCAATAAGGGTAGAAATGAATATGAGAAGAAATCGGTTTATTACAGGATATTCTGGACTTAGAACATTAGCAGTTATAGGGGTAATACTTTATCACTTTGATCCTAATTCTTTTATCGGCGGGTATCTAGGAGTGCCGATTTTTTTCGTTTTGTCAGGCTATTTAGTGACCGATCATATGCTTAATTCATATGATCAAACTGGTTCTTATAATAATCGCCATTTTTATTTGAATAGAATTAAGAGACTTTATCCGCAATTAATTGCAGTATTATGGATAAGCGCAACATATATTTTTCTTTTTCAAAGGAATTTATTAGCTAAACTAAATCAAATTGTTTTTGCTAATTTGCTAAATGTCTTTAATTTTTGGCAAATAAATAATGGTCAAAGCTATTTTGAACGTTTTGCCAATAATGAATCGCCGTTTACGAACTTGTGGACGATGTCCATCGAAGGACAATTTTATATAATATGGCCGTTAGTCATCTTTTTGTTAGTCAAATTAGTTAAAAAGAAGAAACAAATTTTTTACTTCTTATTAGCGCTATCTTTTTTGTCAGCATTAGAAATGGCAATATTATATTTAACTAAAACTGACATTAATCGAATTTATTACGGAACAGATACTCGATTTTTCTCATTAGGATTGGGAGCCGCTTTAGCTGTTATTTGGCCGGTAGAGGTGTTAAATCCAGAAGTGCCAAAGCAAGATAGAATCATATTAGACTTAGTAGGTCTTGTTTCCTTTATTTTGCTTTTGGTAATGTATTTTGCTAAGGCGATGAATCCACAACAAGCATTTGCATATTGTGGTGGGATGCTGCTATTTTCATTGATTGTGTGCATTTTTGCTGGAGTAATTGCACATCCAAGCAGTCATTGGAATCAAATTATGACTAATAAGCTTTTTGATTGGATCGGTTCAAGAAGTTATGGCATTTATCTTTATCAATTCCCAGTAATGATTTTCTTTGAATCTAAAATTAATAACCTGGGCGATCATCCCGTCATGTATCGAATCATTGAATTGATTTTAATTTTAACTATTAGTGAGATAACATACCGTTTAATCGAGCGGCCAATGAGTAAGATTACTTGGAAGAAGACCAAACAATATTTTGCTCATGTTTTCGATATGCAAGCTAGAAATTATGTGAAGAAAGGTCAAGCCGTATTAGCCGCATTTGTGATAATATTTGGCAGCATTGCTATTGCGATTTCTCTTCATGTTAAAGCAGAAGATTTTAACAAAAGTCAGTTAGCGCAAAGAATAAATCGTAACGCTAAAAAACAAAAGTCAGATAATGCTAAATTAATTGAAAAGTTAAAAAAGCAGAAAAAGCAGAAAAAACAAAAAGAAAATGAATCAAAAATTATAAAAGAAGCGGCTGAGAAAGCAAAAAGTAATCCAGTTAATCAATCATATGTTAAATATGGTATTTCTCAACTTGATTTGGAATTAGCACAAAAAATTCAGGTAACTGCGATCGGGGATTCCGTCATGGCAGGATCAAGCAATGATCTTAAGCAGCTAATGCCTAAAGCTTTGATTGATGCCGCAGTATCTCGTCAATTAAATGTGGCCTTTGGTTTGTTAGATAGTTATAAGAGACAGGGTGTCTTAGCCGACAACGTGCTGATTGGCTTAGGTACGAATGGCCCATTTTCAATGGATGATTTAAATAGGATTATGCAAGAAGTTGGACCTAAACGAAAAGTATTTTGGATCAATGTTCATGTACCAACTCGTGATTGGCAAAGACCAGTAAATGATTTGCTAAAACAAGGTGCAAAACGATATCATAATCTTATAGTCATTGACTGGTATTCATATTCAAAGAATCATCCTAAATGGTTTTATGATGACCATACTCATCCGAATATTAAGGGTTCTAAATATTACAGTACCTTTATCACTAAGACAATTATTAAGCATTCAAAGTTTTAAGTTTAGAATAGGATTTTCATGGAATTACAATTTTTGGGCACTGGAGCAGGACAGCCGTCTAAACAGCGTAATGTTTCAAGTGTCGCACTTAAGTTATTAGATGAATTAAATGAAATTTGGCTATTTGATGTTGGGGAGGCTACTCAACATCAAATTTTGAGAACAAATATTAGATTAAGAAAAGTTACGAAAATTTTTATTTCGCATAATCATGGTGATCATATTTTTGGCTTACCAGGACTTCTTTCAACTCGATCTTTTCAAGGGGATGTAGGTCCATTAACTATTTATGGTCCTGCTGATATTGAACAATTTGTTAAAATTTCATTGAAAGTATCAAGAACTAAAGTATCGTATCCAATTAAGTTTGTGGAATTATCTAAACCAGGTTTAATTTGTCAGGATAAGGGATTTCGTGTTTATACTGATCGATTAGATCACAGAATACCTAGTTTTGGATTTAGAGTAGTGGAAGATTCTCACCCTGGTGAACTTTTAATTGATAAACTAGCAAAGTATAATATTCCTAACGGCCCACTTCTGGGTAAATTAAAAAGAGGTGAGCAAGTTACTTTAGTTGATGGAACGGTGCTAAATGGCAAGGACTTTTTAGGTGCTGAAAAGCCAGGCAGAATTGTCACCATTATTTATGATACTCGGTCTACACCAAGTATTGCTCGTTTGGCAAAGGATGCTGATGTTTTAGTTCATGAGTCAACTTTTGCCGGGAATGAAGCTAAGATGGCTCATAGTTATTACCATTCAACTTCTGTTCAAGCAGCTAAAATTGCTAAAGAGGAAAATGTTAAGAAGCTATGCTTGAGTCATATTTCTGCTCGTTATATGGGTAGCAAGGCCAAAAAACTTGAGAGTCAAGCTAAGAAGGTTTTCCCGAATACAATATTAGTTAATGATTTTGATCAAGTTAATATTCCAATGAAAGGTTCAGAAGAATGAAAGATTCATTAAGAAATAAAGTTGTTATTGTTACTGGTGCTTCAAGCGGTATTGGTCGTTCAATTGTTCTTGAAAGTGCTGGCCGCGGTGCTACCGTTATTTTGATTGCTAGAAGAAAAGAACGTCTGGACGAAATTGCGGCAGAAGCTAGAGAATTATCTGGTGCAGAAGCTTACGTTTTCCCAACAGATATGGGCAAGCCTGATGATATTGAAAAGGCTTTTGATGAAATCACCAAGCAAGTTAAGCATATTGATTTCTTAGTTAACTGTGCAGGCTTTGGTAAGTTCGAAGAATTTATGGAACAAAAGATGCAAGATGTAACCAACATGTTTCAAGTAAATGTTTTAGGTTTAATGTACTTCACTAGATTGGTCGGTCGCGTCATGATGGAACAAGAGACCGGTCAAATCATTAACTTCGGTTCAATTACTGGTAAAGTTCCAACTACTAAGTCAGCTGCTTACAGTGCTTCTAAGGCTGCAGTTATTCAATTCTCAAATGTACTGCGTCTAGAACTTAAGCCATTCGGTGTTAAAGTGATGACAGTTAACCCAGGTCCTGTTTACACTAACTTCTTTAACATTGCTGATAAGACAGGCAACTATGTGGAAAATGTACAAGAGTTTATGCTTGATCCAGATGATGTAGCTTGGCAAGTTGTCCATTTCTTTGGCAGCGATAAGCGTGAACTTAATTTGCCATTAAGCTTGGCTGTATTGGCAAAACTTTACAACTTATTCCCAGCACTTGGTGATAAGCTTTCTTTAAAATTTGCTTCTAGAAAGTAATTGGAAATGGAAAAAGAGAAGAATCTAATTATAGGCTCAATTATCGCTTTAATTGCGGTAATTTTCGTCGTTCTAAATACCGCACCAGTAGCAATTAATTTTGGCTTTTTTAAAGTTAGATTGCCATTAATCGTTATTTTGGTAGTGATGGTAATTATTGGGATGATTATTGCTTGGTTTTTCGGCCGTGATAAAAAAGAGAAAGATAAGCAATATTTCGGTTCAATTTTAAATAAAAACAAGAAGAACCAAGAATAGATCTTGATTTATTCTTAATTGAATAGTATGATTGAATCACGTGAGTAATTCAGGGTTAATTAATCCTGAAGCTTAAGACTACAATAAAGGAGATCAATTAAATGGCAGTTCCTGCAAGACATACTTCTAAACAAAAGAAACGTTCACGTCGTGGTCATATTAAGTTGAGTGTTCCAGCAATGCACTATGATGCAACTACTGGTGAATACCGCTTAAGCCACCGTGTTTCACCAAAGGGTTATTACAAGGGTCGTCAAGTTGTAAATAACAACGATAACGGCAATAACTAATTAAAAGGCACCTGGAATGATGGTGTCTTTTTTTATGCCTAAGAAAAGGAAACAGAAAGATGAAATTAGTATTTTTACACTCTAGTGATACTCATGGCTTTTTACTGCCAACAGATTATCAAAATAAGACTGATTATAATGCACCTTTTAGTTTAAGCAGAGTTAGTTCAGTGATTAAAGCTGAAAAGAAAAAGTATGGTGATAATAATGTTGTTGTCACTGATGCTGGTGATTGCCTTCAAGGTTCTCCACTTGCTTCATATGCTCATTCTACTGGTGATTATAGTGATTTACGCAAATTTACTGAAGCATATAATGCAGTAGGGTATGATGCACGTTGTTTGGGTAATCATGATTTTAATTTTGGATTAGATTATTTAAGCTATTACGTTGATAATAATAAGGCTCCAATTATTAATGACAATGTTTTAGATGCTGAAACGAAGGTGCCGTTTTTTGGTCGTGAATATATCATCATTAAGAGAAACGGCTTAAAGATTGGTATTTTAGGTATTACCACTCAATATATTCCTCATTGGGAATCTAAAGAAAATGTGGCTGGTCTAGAATTTGCATCCGCATATGAAAAGATTAAGCATTATGCCAAAATTTTACGGCCACAAGTAGATATTTTAGCTGTAATGTATCACGGTGGATTTGAAAGTGATCCAGAAACTGGCGAAGCTACTGAGCCACATCGTGGTGAAAATGAAGGCTATAAGATTTTAACTGAAATTCCTGAAGTAGATGTCTTTTTAACTGGTCACCAACACCGTCGTTTGAATGTAGTTACTAAAAATACTGCAATTGTTCAACCAGGTTATCGCGGAGAAGCAGTTGCGGAAGTAATTGTAGATGTTGATGATAACACTAAGAAAATTACCAATATGACTACTAAGTTGATTGATACTAAGGACTATGATCCAGATCCTGCTGTAGTCGAGAAAATTGCAGATTTAGACAAGAGAACTCAAGAATGGTTAGACAAGCCTATAGCTCACTTAAATAAGCCTGCACGGATTGAAAATGCCATGAAAGGCCGCATTGAGGGAGCACCATTCATCAACTTGATTCAACAAATGCAATTATGGTTTACAAAAGCCGATGTCTCTGCCACTGCTGTTATGAGTGAAAATGCTAAAGGTTTTAATGAGACAGTTACTATGCGTGATGTTTTGTTAAACTATCCATATGCTAACCAACTTTGTCGCGTTAAACTGACTGGTAAAGAATTGCGTCATATTATTGAACATAGCGCTGGCTTTTTGAAGAAAGACAAAGATGGCAAGATTGGCTTCATCGATCGCTGGATTAAACCTAAGCCAATGCTTTATCATTTTGATGTCTTTTATCCAGTTGAATATGAAGCTGATTTATCTAAGCCAGAGGGTGAACGTCTGACTAAGCTTACTTTGCATGACAAGCCAATTGAAGACGATAAGATTTATCATTTAGCTGTCAATAATTATCGTGCAATGGGTGGTGGATTCTATCCTGAATACAGTATGGACAAAATCGAAATGACACTTGATAAAGATTATGTTCAAATGTTTAGCGAATACTTAACCCATGGTGATGTACAAGTAGACACCAAGAAAAACTATAAATTCTATTAAGAAGACAAAAAACACGTGAGAACTTTGAAATTCTCACGTGTTTTAATTTTAAAATAATTATTTTAACTTACTGTATTTACTGTTGTCTTTGTGTGAATGAGCAGTAATAGTTGCAATAATTGCTGAGAAAAGAATGCCGAAGATAAGGCCAACGACCAAGCAAGTTTTGACATCGTTAGTGTTGAATGAGGCACTTTGAGTTAAAGGACCAGCAATAAAGCCTACAACAAACATGTAGATTATGCTCCATACAATTGTGACTAGATATCGACCCATATTGATTCCTTCTTTCGGATAGAATTTTATCAAAAATAAGGCGCAATTTCAAACGAGATTAATGCAATTTGTTATACTTAATTTGATAAATTTCTGCAGTGAAAGGTGGTTATTTTATGCAAGTAGCAACACTTCAAAACCTAAGTTCGTTTACTTTGCTAGATAGTCCTACAAAAGTTCCAGATTTAATCGAAACGGCCAAGAAACGAGGCTATCAGGCAGTAGGATTAGCTGATGTAAACGTAACATATGGCTTGGTTAATTTTTATGAATTGGCTAAAAAAGCGGGAATTAAGCCACTTTTAGGGATGCAGCTGCGTTTAAATGGTTTAGTTGATAGTACGCAGAAATATGACTTGCTTGCGTTTGCTAAAACAAATGCGGGGTACCATAACTTATTGCGTTTATCGAGTGCGATTAATCTACTAACTGAAAATGGACAAAATAATAATGTCTTAACTCTAAAAGATTTAAGCAAGTATTTGACTGATTTATTGCTCGTTGTGCCTGCAAATACTAAAAGCGAATTATTGTACTTATTTGAGACAAATAAGCAATTAGGTAGTGATTTAATTCGAGATTTGAAAGAATTAACGCCTGATCTTTATTTAGGCGTGTATGCTAATCAAAGTATGCAGAATTATATTGATTATGTGCGCAGTTTAAGCAAGCAATTTGATTTACCCTTACTTGCAACTGAAGATAGCGAATACTTAAATCCACATGATCAATTTTTACAAAAAACTTTGCGTGCTATTGCTACAGGAAATAAAATTCAGGATGTGCTGCCTTTAGCTAAGCAAGAAGGATCACATTACTTAGTTGAAGCAGAGCAATTGCTTCAGCGATACCATGAATTTGATCTGGATGATGCAGTGAATAATACATGGCAAGTTGCTGAAAAATGCAATGCAGAAGTTGTTTTTCAGAAGCCTGTTTTGCCTAAATATCACCAAAAAAGGTTTGCAACTTCAGAAGAATATTTGCATTACTTGGCTCAAACTGGCTTACAGCAACGCTTTGGTCAAAATAAAATTCCAGCAGAATATCAAAAACGGTTGAATTATGAACTGCGCGTCATTAATCAAATGGGGTTTGATGACTACTTTTTGATTGTATGGGACGTGATTAATTATTGTCATCGTGTTCAAATTACGACTGGACCAGGACGGGGCTCAGCATGTGGTTCGTTAGTTTCTTATTCATTACGAATTACCGAAGTTGATCCAATTGAATACAACTTGCTGTTTGAACGTTTTTTGAATCCAGCTCGTCATGAAATGCCGGATATTGATTTGGATATTCCTGATGTTCAAAGAGATACTGTAATTAAGTATATGTATCAAAAATATGGCATGGATCATGCGGCACAGATTTTGACATTTGGTACGCTAGCAGCAAAGCAAGCATTGCGTGATGTAGGCCGAGCATTTGGCTTAACAATGGTCGGAATTAAGAAATGGGCAGATGCGATTCCATATTCAAAGGGCAAGATTACGTTAAAAGATGCATATCAACAGTCAAGGGAGTTGCGTTTATTAGTCGATGCTACACCCGAAAACAAATTGCTCTTTAAAACAGCTTTAGGTCTAGAAGGATTGCCGCGCCATTACTCTATTCATGCTGCAGGATTAGTGATTAGCGATAATTCAATCGCAGGAATTTCAGGATTGCAAGCGGGTCCGTTAGGGATACCGGTTACGCAACAGACTAAAAAATACGTTGAATCTTTGGGTCTCCTTAAGATCGATTTCTTAGGGTTGCGTAATCTAACTGTGCTAGGCAATATTTTGAATTTGATTCGCCAGCAAGGAATAAAGATCGATCCTAATCAAATTCCTTTAAATGATGCGCAAACTTTGCAGCTATTTCAACAAGGAAAAACGGATGCAGTCTTTCAATTTGAATCTGGAGGAATTCGCCAGGTTTTGCGCAAATTGCATCCCGATAATTTTGAAGACTTAGTAGCGGTGAATGCTTTATATCGTCCGGGTCCTATGCAAAATATTGATGCCTTTGTCAGAAGAAAAAATGGGCAAGAAGCAGTTAGATATCCTGATCCTAGTTTAAAAAAAATATTGCAGCCAACATATGGCATCTTGGTTTATCAAGAACAGGTAATGCAAACAGCGCAAATTTTAGCTGGCTTTTCTTTAGGCGAGGCTGATATTTTGCGGCGGGCCATGTCTAAGAAAAAGCAAGATGTAATTGAACAGGAAAAAGGTAAGTTTATTGCTGGAACAATTAAACAAGGTCATACCAAGGCCGTAGCTGAACGGGTATATCAATATATAGAGCAATTTGCCAATTATGGTTTTAATCGTTCACATGCTGTTGCTTATACTAAGATTGCTTACTGGCTAGCTTACTTAAAAGTCCATTATCCTGCTGCGTTTTATACGGCAATGCTAAATTCAGCAGCTGGAGCTAAAGCTCAGGATTATATTATGCATGCACAGGAAGCTAATATTAAAATTCTGCCCCCTGACATTAATTACAGCAGCCTTGAATATACCTTGAAAGACAAAAAGATTTTAGTAGGGTTAAAGGCTATTAAAGGCTTGCGGGTTGATTTTGCTAAAGAGATTGCCGATAACACCACGCCGTATAAATCATTAAATGATTTTCTTCGCCGAATAGATCCTAAGTTTTTGCAGGTTGATGCTATTAAAGCTTTGATCATGGCCGGAGCCTTTGATCAGCTTGAAAAGAATCGTAACGAATTGCTGATTAATTGCGATGAAATAATTGCTAATGTGCAATTGACAGGCCAAAATATTTCTTTATCTGAGATATTGGGGGATGCTCCGCTTAAGCCAGCAGAAGAGCCAACGAGTGCAGAAAAAGTTGAAATGGAAGAAAAAGTTTTAGGTTTTGCCACAACTACGTCACCATTAATTGCTGTTCAAAAATTTGCTCAAAAATTCAATAGTAGGCCGCTCAATCAATTCCAATTAAATGAATCGGGAGTTGGAGTTGGTAAATTGATCCGATTTAAACAAATTAGAACTAAAAACGGTAAGAATATGGCTTTTGCTAGCTTTGCTGATACTTCTGGAGAGCAAGAGGTTGTGATTTTTCCCCGCATTTATGAAAAATTTGGCACAGAGTTAAAGGTAGGAGATATTTATTTATTGGGATTACGTGTACAAGGAGACCGTTTTGATCAAAATAAAAAGCAATATTTACTTACCAATTTGCGAAAAGTAAATTTTAAAGAATAATTTTAGACAAGAGGAATTTATTTCTTGCCATACATGTAAGTGCTAACATTTTTTAAATAAAAATAAACCGTAATTTAGCCCAATTTTTGTGAGATTTTTGGGTGAAAAAATGTTAATATTTATTTGATGTGAGAAATTACACAAAATAATCATGATGAGGTGAATTCATGAAACGGATTGGTATTTTAACTAGTGGTGGAGACGCCCCTGGTATGAATGCAGCAATTAGAGCTGTCACCAAGACTGCTATCCATCATGGACTTGAAGTCTTTGGAATTCGTTATGGTTTCGCTGGTTTGGTTGCAGGTGACTTTGTTCCGCTTACTACGGAAAATGTTGACCACAAGATAAGTGAAGGCGGTACATTCTTGTACAGTGCCCGCTTCCCTGAATTTGCACAAGAAGAAGTGCAACAAAAGGGTGTTGAGCAATTAAAGAAGCATGGTATTGATGCTGTTATCGTTATTGGCGGTGATGGATCATACCATGGTGCTTTAGCCTTGACTCGCCACGGCGTAAACTCAGTTGGTTTACCAGGAACTATCGATAATGATATTCCTTATACTGACTACACGATTGGCTTTGATTCTGCTTGTCGTACTGCTATGGACGCAATCGATAAGATTCGCGACACAGCAAGTAGTCACCACCGCGTCTTCGTTGTTAACGTAATGGGACGTGAATGTGGTGACATCGCTATGCGTGTTGGTGTAGCTAGTGGTGCAGATGCAATTGTTATTCCTGAACGTCCATACGACGTAAAAGAAATTGCAGAAACTATCACTCGTGGTTTTGCAGATGGCAAAGATCATGGTATCATTGTTTTAGCAGAAGGTGTCATGACCGCTGATAAGTTTAAGGATGAATTACTTAAATACGGCGATTTTGATGCTCGTGCTAATGTCCTTGCGCATATGCAACGTGGTGGCTCACCAACTGTCACAGATAGAGTAAATGCTACTAAGATGGGTAACTATGCTGTTAAGTTGCTTCTCGATGGGAAGGGCGGTTTAGCTGTCGGCATGGAGAATGGTCAACTTGGTACCCACGACATTCTTGATCTGTTTGACGGAAAGCACCATGGCGATTATGCGTTGTTGGATGTAAATGAAGAAATGACTAAATATTAATTTAGTTGATTTTTGGAGAGGATTTTTTTAATAATGAAGAAAACTAAGATTGTTAGTACTTTAGGACCAGCTTCAAACGATATTGAAACTATTACTGCTTTAGCTAAAGCTGGTGCAAACGTATTCCGTTTCAACTTCTCACACGGTGACCACCCAGAACACCTTGCTCGTATGAAGATGGTTCGTCAAGTGGAAAAGGATACTGGTTTGCTTCTTGGTATCGACCTTGACACTAAGGGTGCTGAAATCAGAACCACTGAACAAGAAGGTGGTAAGTTTACTATTAATACCGGTGACATGATCCGTGTATCAATGGACGACACTAAGAAGGGTAACAAGGACATGATCCACGTTACCTACGAAGGTTTGTACGATGATACTCACGTTGGTGGTCACGTATTAATCGATGATGGTTTGGTTGACCTTTTGATCAAGGAAAAGGACGACTCAAAGAGAGAATTAGTCTGTGAAGCTCAAAACACTGGTGTTATCGGCTCAAAGAAGGGTGTTAACGCTCCTGGTGTTGAAATTCGCCTTCCAGGTATCACTGAAAAGGATACTGACGACATTAAGTTCGGTTTACAATACGGTATTAACTTCATTACTGCTTCATTTGCACGTAAGGCTCAAGACATCTTAGACATCCGTAAGCTTTGTGAAGAAGCTGGTGCAGATTACGTTAAGATCTTCCCTAAGATTGAATCACAAGAAGGTATTGACAACGCTGACGAAATCTTACAAGTTTCAGATGGTTTGATGGTTGCTCGTGGTGACATGGGTGTTGAAATTCCATTCATGGAAGTTCCATTTGTACAAAAGAGCTTAATCCGCAAGGCTAACGCACTTGGTAAGCCAGTTATTACTGCTACTCAAATGCTTGACTCAATGCAAGAAAACCCACGTCCAACTCGTGCCGAAGTTTCTGACGTTGCTAACGCTGTTCTTGATGGTACTGACGCAACTATGCTTTCAGGTGAATCAGCAAACGGTCTTTACCCAGTTAAGGCTGTTAAGGCAATGGCTGAAATTGACGAACGTACTGAAAAGCAAATGCTTAAGCGTAACACTTTAGCACTTCAAAGATTCGAAGCTTACAAGGGTTCAAATGTAACTGAAGCTATCGGTGAATCAGTTGTACGTACTGCTCAAGAATTAGGTGTTAAGACTATCATTACTGCAACTAACTCAGGTTACACTGCACGTATGATTTCTAAGTACCGTCCAAACGCAGACATCATTGCTTTGACTTTCGATGAAAAGATCCAACACTCATTGGGTATCGTTTGGGGTGTACAACCATTATTGACTGAAAAGCCTAAGTCAACTGATGATATGTTTGAAGTAGCTGCTAAGGTAGCTAAGGAAAAGGGCTTTGTTAAGGATGGCGACCTTGTAATCATCGTTGCTGGTGTTCCAGTTGGTGACTCAGGTACAACTAACTTGATGAAGTTACAAATCATCGGTAACAAGCTTGTTAAAGGTTTAGGTGTTGGTAACGGTTCAGTTATCGGCAAGACTGTTGTAGCAAACTCAGCTGAAGAAGCTAACAGCAAGGTTAAGGAAGGCGACATCTTAGTTGCTAAGACTACTAACCCAGACTACAACCCAGCTATCAAGAAGGCTTCAGGTTTAGTTGTTGAAGCTTCAGGTTTGACTTCACACGCAGCAGTTATCGGTTTATCATTAGGTATCCCAGTTGTTGTTGGTGCAACTAACGCTACTGAAAAGATTTCTGATGGTTCAACTATTACTGTTGATGCTCGTCGTGGTGCTATCTACCAAGGCGAAATCTCAAACCTTTAATTAAAAGATAAAATAAAAATAGATTAGCTAATCAAAAAAATAGTCAGCTTTCGAGCTGGCTATTTTATTTTGCGCAAATATCTTTTATACTTGTATATGAAAGAATATGTAAAGTAGGAGATTATAAACATGCTTGGAACTGTTGCAAAAGGAAAAATAATTGATGAAAATGATAATGCCTATTATGTACAAATTGATGGCACTACTTATGAACTAAAAAAGCAAGAGCTTACCCAAGACGAAATTCCTAAGATCGGTGATGAAATAGAAGGCTTTATTTATGATAACAAGTCTCATGATCGAGAAATGACCCAGTTTTTACCTTTTGCTCAGCCTGATCAATATGGCTGGGGCAAGGTAACAGAAGTTCGACCGGGTTTAGGTGTATTTGTTGATGTCGGATTACCCGATAAAGATGTGGTAGTATCTATGGATGACTTGCCACGAGAAAAGGAAAGATGGCCTCGTCGTGATGATCGTCTTTTGGTGCGATTAGAAACCGACTATAAGGATCGAATTTGGGCTAAGTTAGCAGATGAAAATATTTTTGATCAGTTAGCAGCAAACTTTCCGAATGGAATGAATAATGAAAATGTTTTCGGAACTGTTTATGCTAGTCGTGAAATTGGTGCCTTTGTTTTAACTAATGATTATTATTTAGGTTTTGTACACGAATCACAAATGCCTCGTCCAATGCGCTTAGGTGAACAGTTTAAGGGCAGAGTTATTGGTATCAGTCAATATGGTCGATTAAATTTAAGTACTTTGCCACGTGCTTTTGAAGAAATTGACGATGATGCTCAGATGATTTTGATGAGTTTGCGCCGAAGAGAGACTAAAACTTTACCATTTTACGATAAATCTGATGCGCAAGATATAAAGCGTTACTTCGGTATTTCTAAATCCGCATTTAAGCGCGCATTAGGTCATTTGCTCAAAGCAGGCTTAATCGAAGAAGATAAAACTGCCGGTGCTATCACTTTAATTAAAGATCCAGAAGAGAATACTGATGGAGAAGAATAAACTACAAGACCAGATTGATGATTATTTACGCTATAGTCAAATTGAACGTGGCCTAAGCAATAATACGATTACTGCTTACCGTCAAGATTTGGAAGAGTACCTGGCTTTTGTAAAAAAAGAGGGTATGAATTCTTGGCCAACAGAGGCTAGCGATGTAGATGCCTTTTTAGCAAGACAATACGATTTAAATAAAGCTACTAGTTCAATTAGTCGGCTCATTTCTAGTATGCGTAAATTTTATCAATGGCTTGCGCGTCAAAACATTCAGAAGTTAAATCCAATGCTTGAAATTGATTTACCTAAAAAAGAGCGACGTCTTCCTGTAGCTCTAAATCAGAAAGAAATTAATGATTTGCTTGCACAACCTGATATTAAACGAAAATTGGGTTTAAGAGATCGAGCAATATTGGAAACTTTATATGCGACTGGTATGCGTGTAAGTGAATTGATTAATTTGGAATTACAAGACTTACATGAAGATTTGGGTTTAGTTAGAGTATTGGGTAAAGGCTCTAAGGAGCGCTTGATACCGATTAGTTCAGTTGCTTTGCATTGGATAAAGCAATATCAACAAGATGTGCGAGATCCATTAATTTTAAAAGCTGGTCAAAATGATGAGCATATTTTCTTGAATAGTCGAGGCAAGCAACTTACACGGCAGGCGATTTGGCAAATGATAAAAAAATATTGTCAATCTGCTGGAATTACTAAAGATGTTACTCCCCATACATTGCGCCATACGTTTGCAACGCACTTACTTGAAAATGGGGCAGATTTACGGGTAGTGCAAGAGATTTTGGGACACTCAGATATTAGTACTACCCAAATTTACACTAATCTATCTCAAAAACATATTTTACAAGTATATCAAAAGACACATCCTCGTCTTTAGGTGATTAATAATGCTAATACAATATAAAAAAGACTATGAAAAAACGGCAATGGGATTACTCTCATATTTGCCTGATTTTAAAAATATTGAAAATCTAAAAGAAGAAGTAGGACTTAATCAAGAAGATAATGATTTTCTGCTTTATTTGTACCGTAATAAACAGAATAATATTGTAGGAGTGTTGGGTACACAAGTAACTAAGCAGTTTGTTGTGATCAGATATCTTTCTTTAGCTCCCGGTTTTCGTGAAATTAGTTATGAAAAAGAAATTGTCAGTGAGTTAAAAAATGAATACCCTGATAAAAGAGTTACCGCTGTACCTGAATATACCAATTTATTAAAAACTGTCGAAGAAGATAATGAATAAAAGTAATTTAACGTTAGAGTTACCTAATTTTGAGGGGCCATTAGATTTATTGCTCCATTTAATTCAATCGCAAAAAATAGATATTTATGATATTCCCATTGCTCAAATTACTAGTCAATATTTAGAGTACTTGAGGCAAATGCAAAGTCTGAATTTACAAATTGCTGGGGAATATTTTGTGATGTCTTCAACTTTGCTTAGAATAAAGTCACAATATTTATTGCCAAAAAATGATTTTGTAGATGAAGTGGAAGCTGAAGATGATCCTCGGGATGAATTAGTACAGCAATTAGTACAATATTCAATTTTTAAAAAGATTTCTGCATATTTTAAAGAAAGAAATGAAGAAGTACCAATTGTTGTGTCAAAGGAAGCAAGTGTTTCAACTTCTGTTAAGGTTCAACCATTGCCTAAAGGACAAATTACTTCAAATGAACTGGCAACAACTTTTTCCATGGTTCTCCGCAGATTAAAGATGCGTCAACCGGATACTGCTTCAATTAAAGTTGCTGAGACTCCAATTAACGAAATGATTGATTATTTGCATCAGCGTTTGGCAAAAAAACGACAAGTCAGCTTTTTTAGTTGTACTGATCAAATGCATAGTATTTCTGATGTGATTGGTTTGTTTTTAGCAATGCTTGAATTGAGCAAAAAACACGAAATTCGAATTTTACAAGCAAGAGAATTTGGTGATTTAAATTTAGAAAGAATTGATGTAAATGGCAAGTAAAGAGGCAAATTTAGAAGCACTTTTATATGCGGCTGGTGATAATGGATTAGAAGAGCAAAATTTAATTGAAATGCTAGAGATTGATGGTGAAACTTTAGATAAGGTTGCCGAGAATTTGCAACGAAAGCTAACGAAGAATTCAGATTCTGGCTTGCAATTAATTCATATTGCTCATACATACAAGTTGACTACTAGTCCGCAAACAGCCAAGATTATTGAAAAATATTTTCAAAAAGATTTAACAAAAAACTTAAGTCAATCAGCTCTAGAAATTTTGGCAATTGTTGCATATCGTCAGCCTATTACTAGGGTAGAAATTGACGATATTCGTGGGGTTAATTCATCTGGAGCATTGCAGACATTAGTTTGGCGCGGTTTGATTAAAGCCGATGGCAAAAAAGATGCTCCTGGACATCCTAAATTGTATGTAACTACGGATTATTTCTTACAGTATTTTAATTATCATAGTTTAGCAGATTTGCCTTTAATAGAAGATTTTGCGGATAATGATAGTAATGGTGAAATAGATTTGTTTGAGGCAAAAGGAACCGCAGATAAGCAAATGCAGAAAGAGGAAAGATAATGGTAGAGAGACTGCAAAAAGTAATAGCAGAAGCAGGAATTGCTTCCAGAAGAAAAGCAGAAAAAATGATTGTAGCTGGCCGCGTGAAAGTGGATGGTAAGGTAGTTACTAAGCTAGGAACCAAGGTTGAAACTTTCAGTAATATTACGGTTGATGATGAACCAATTGAAAGAGAAAGCTTGCATACATATCTTTTCTATAAGCCACGTGGTGTTGTTTCTACTGCAGATGATGATAAGGGTAGAAAAACGGTTGTTGATTATTTTGAAGATGTGCCATATCGTTTATATCCAGTTGGCCGTCTTGATTATGATACTTCAGGTTTGCTTTTAATGACTAACGATGGTAAGTTAGCTAATTTATTAATGCACCCTAGAAATGAAGTATCTAAAGTTTATGTTGCTAAAATCAAGGGGATTTTAACTCCTGATGAGATTAAAACATTAACTACAGGGGTTAAATTGGATCGTTTTAAGGCTGCTCCAGCAAAGGTAAAGATTCTTAAAACAGATAAGCGTAAAGATACTCAAATTGTTCAATTGACTATCCACGAGGGACATTATCATCAAGTTAAGCGTATGTTTAAGGCTGTAGGACATTTAGTTGAAAAATTATCCCGTGAAAAATATGCATTTTTAACCTTAGATTCTCTTACTTCTGGACAATATCGCGAATTGTCAAAGCGCGAAGTTGACAAATTAATGAGATTAGATTAACTTATACTTAGAAATTAAATATATAGGTTATTGTCTTCAGGGCAGGGTGAAAATCCCGACCGGCGGTTAGAGTCCGCGACCCACGCAAGTGGCTGAATCTTTTGATACCGATAGTTAAAGTCTAGATGGAAGAAGACAGATCAATAAAGTAAATCTTACTTTACTTTATAAAGGTCTGTTGCTGGAGCAATAGACCTTTTTTGTAGGAAGGAAAGTAAGTCATGAGTAAATCTAGAGCAAATGCTACAGGATTAGCTAATATTATTGCGTATGCGTTAATTGGGTGTATTGCCTTTGTGGTAATGAAATTTGAGTTTCCAATTATCCCTGGCGTAGGCTTTTTAAAGTTTGATTTTTCAGATGTAATTATTACAGTTGGAATGTTTATCTTTGGAGCTGTTCCAGGTGTAATTATTGCATTAATTAGAATGGTGTTAAGCTTGATTTTTGCTGGTTTTGCTTTACCAAGTGTAGTAGGTGAAATTGCAGCTTTTCTTGCTTCGATGTCTTTCTCTTTGCCATTTTATTTCTTTAGTAAGAATGTTACGGTTGAGAATAGAAAAACTAAGATGGGAATAGTTAAACCAATGTGTGGATTAATTATTGGTATTCTGGCAATGACCTGTGTGATGTCTTTAACTAACGCATTTATTTTGACTCCAGTATATGCAGTAACTGCGGTTCCTAATTTACCTGCGATTAATAGTTATGGTGCTTTGTATCACTTCACTGAAAAGGTATATCTAGGTCAGTTATTACATTTACCATCTATGCAAGCTTATATTTTTACGATTATAGTGCCATTTAATTTATTAAAAGGTGTAATTAACAGTGTCGTTGTATATTTGCTTTTTGAGGCAACTATTAAGACGATTAAGCCATTTGTACGAAAAAGATTTAATTTGAATTAAAGTAAAATCCCATTAACTTTTTAAGTTGATGGGATTTTTCATATTCAAAGACTATTAAAGTATGCTAGAATTAATCCGTTAAGTGAATGGAGGAATTTACAGATGGATAAAAAATCAACAGGGCCATATCAACACTATGAACGGCCAACTGAAAAGCGAAGTTCACAGGATAAGCAGCCCAGTGGATCTGCTAGATGGATTGCAGTTATTGTGATTTTAGTTGTTATATTAATTGCATTAATCCCAGTTGTTCATCGTTTGTCATCAGGCCATTCTGAAAAAGCTGAAGAAGTTCAAACAGTTAAGAAGGTTTCTTCTAAAAAGTCATCTAAGGCAATTAAATCATCAAGTAAAGCTAAAAAGACTTCATCTTCAGCTAAGAAGAATTCTGTTGAGACTAGTTCAAGTTCATCTCAAAAGACTGAACCTAAGACTTATTTAGTTAAAGATGGTGATACTTTAACTAATATTGCAGAAAAATATGGCATGACTGTTGATCAATTAGCCAGATTAAATAATCTTAAAGATTCTTCAAACGTCAATGTTGGCCAAACACTTAAATTGAGATAATCTTTCAGAAAGGGTAAAAGAGGTCGAGCAGTAAGATCTCTTTTTTATTAAAATGCAAGTAGCAGTAGATGGACCTGCATCAGCAGGTAAAAGCACGGTTGCTAAAATCATTGCTAAAAAGCTGTCTTACGTTTATATAGACACTGGTGCAATGTATCGTGCATGTACAGTTATTGCTCGTAATCATAAGCTAGATTACGGGGATGAAGCAGGAATTTTGCAAGCTATTGATGAAGATGGAATTGAATTGAAATCTGAACATGGTGAGCAAAAGGTGTATGTAGCAGGAAAAGATGTTTCTAAAGAAATTAGAACACCAGAAATTTCTGCTAATGTGTCACAAGTTTCTGCCTTGCCTAAAGTACGAGAAAAAATGGTTAGTTTACAACGTCAAATGGCAGGTAAAACTGATGTAATCATGGATGGTCGTGATATTGGTACGACCGTTTTACCAGATGCGGAAGTAAAGATCTTCTTAGTGGCTTCTGCTAGATCTCGTGCTGAGCGTCGACTTTTAGATTTTAAAGAGCGCGGCATTGAATCTAATCAGACAGTGGATGAAATCGAACAAGATATTGCAGCAAGGGACTATAAAGACTCACACCGCAAGATTTCACCATTAAAAAAGGCAGATGATGCAATTGAAATTGATACTACAAATATGTCAATTGAGCAGGTTGTAGACGCAATTTTAGCCGAAATCGAAAAAAGTCAAAAAAATTTTTAAAAAAACAGCACAAAATAGTAGAAAAATATCAAACTTTCCTTTAAAATGGGACATGATATTGGGAGGTACATATGTCAGAAAACAGTAATCAATTTTTAGACGCATTAAAGCAAATGCAAGGAGTTGAGGTCGGAGATATTGTCGATGTCGAAGTATTAGACGTTGAAGACGGCCAAATCGATGTTGGCGTTGTAAACGCTGGTGTTGAAGGCGTTATTACTCGTCGTGAATACACTTCAGATCGTAACGCAGACTTACATGATTTAGTTAAGCCTGGCGACAAGTTCAAGGCCTTGGTATTAAGAAGAGCCGGTGGCGATAAGGAAAATGGTGAATTCTTCTTCTCAGTTACCCGCTTGAAGGAAAGAGAAGCTTACGACAAGTTACAAAAGGACTTCGAAGAAGGAAATGCTATCGAAGGTACTGTAACTTCATCAGTTCGTGGTGGTTTACTTGTAGATGTTGGTACACGTGGTTTCTTGCCAGCTTCATTAATTTCAAACCGTTACGTTTCAGATCTTAAGCCATACATTGGTAAGACTATGAAGCTTAAGATTACTGAAATTGATCCTAACAAGAACCGTTTGATTCTTTCACACAAGGATTTAGTTGAAGAAGAACGTGAAGAAGCATTTGATAAGGTTGCATCACAATTAGTTGTTGGTGACGTTATCGAAGGTAAGGTTTCACGCTTAACTAACTTCGGTGCATTTATCGATGTCGGTGGTGTTGACGGTTTAGTTCACATTTCAGAAATTTCTTACAAGCATGTTGATAAGCCAAGTGATGTTTTGAAGGCTGGTCAAGATGTTAAGGTTAAGGTCATTGGTATTGACAATGACAGACATCGTATTTCCCTGTCTATTAAGCAAACTGAACCTTCACCATTTGAACAAGCTACAGCTGACTTAAACGAAGGCGATATTTTTGAAGGCGAAGTTAAGTCATTAACTAACTTTGGTGCATTTGTTGAAGTTACTGACGGTATTCAAGGTTTAGTACACGTTTCAGAAATTTCAAACAAGCACGTTGACAAGCCAAGCGATGTTTTGAAGGTTGGTCAAACTGTTAAGGTTAAGGTTTTGAACATTGACCCAAGTGACAGAAGAATTTCACTTTCAATCAAGGCTGCTGACTCAAACGCTTCTTCATCAGATAACCACAGTTCTCGTCCACATCGTTCACGTAACGAAAACTCAGTTAACAAGAAGTACATGGGTGACAACGATAACGGCTTTGCATTAGGTGACATCATTGGTGACCAATTAAAGGACCGTAAGTAGTCATTTCTGTTAAAAAAGCCGACTCTGTGTCGGCTTTTTTATTTTTATATTTTTAAAGGAGGGGCATATGGCTTTACCAGTTGTTGCAATCGTTGGACAACCAAATGTAGGTAAATCTACACTTTTTAATAGAATAATCAATCAACGCTTAGCAATCGTAGAAGATAAACCCGGTGTTACTCGTGATCGTAATTATGCTCAAGCTGAATGGATGGGCCATAAATTTGATTTGATCGATACAGGTGGTATTACCTGGGAAGGCGGAAAAATCGAAGAAGAGATCCGTGCACAGGCTGAGATTGCAATTGAAGAAGCAGATGTCATCGTGATGTTAACTAATGTAGTAAATCATGTGACTGATCTTGATGAAAGAATTGCACATCTTCTTTATCGCACTAAAAAACCGGTAATTTTAGCGGTTAATAAGGCAGATAATCCTGAGCAAAGAAATGATATTTATGATTTTTATAGTTTAGGATTAGGTGATCCAATTCCTGTCTCTAGTAGTCATGGTACGGGAATCGGTGATTTGCTAGATGAAATAGTTAATGATTTTCCAGCAGAAAAAGATAGCGAAGCTGATGACGTCATTTCATTTAGCGTAATTGGACGACCAAATGTAGGTAAATCTTCAATTGTTAATAAATTATTGGGTGAAGATCGAGTAATTGTTGCAAATGAAGAAGGTACTACTCGTGATGCAGTTGATACGCCATTTACTAAAGACGGAATTAAATTTAAAGTTGTAGATACTGCTGGTATTAGAAGACGTGGAAAAGTCTACGAAAAAACCGAGAAGTACTCTGTCTTGCGAGCTATGGCTGCTATTGAACGCTCAGACGTGGTTTTACTTGTTCTTGATGCAAGTACAGGCATTAGAGAACAAGACAAGCACGTGGCCGGATATGCCCATGAAGCAGGGCGCGGAATTATCATTGTTGTAAACAAGTGGGATTTACCAAAGAAAAATAGTACTAGTGCTAAAGAATTTGAACGCGAGATTAGAGCTGAATTTCAATATTTGGATTATGCTCCAATTTTGTTTGTTTCAGCTAAAACTGGTCAACGTCTTGATCAAATTCCATCAATGGTTAAAGAAGTTTATGACAATCAAAATCAACGTATTCAATCAAGCGTGTTGAATGATTTATTGCTTGAAGCAAGTAAGTTAGTTCCAACACCAATGGTTAAGGGAAAGAGATTGCGCGTTTACTATATGACACAGGTAAGTACCAATCCACCAACTTTTGTTGTTTTTGTCAATGATCCAGAATTAATGCACTTTTCTTACGAACGATTTTTGATTAATCAATTGCGACAAAACTTTGATTTTGCTGGAACTCCGATCAAAATTCTTCCACGTAAGAGAAAATAATGAAAAAAACACCAATATTTTGTAAAAATCCTTGTTGTAACAGGGGTTTTGTGATATTTTGGTTTCTAGGAAACAATGATTAGTCTAGATCTAGATCATTATTCCTTGTTTTTTCAAAACAAAGAAAAAACTTTGAACTTCGGGTTCAAATTCAGGAGGTGAAATATTTATGGCAAATAAAGCTGAATTAGTTTCTGAAGTTGCTTCAAAGACTAAGTTAACCAAGAAGGAAGTTGCTGCTGCTGTTGATGCTATCTTTGGCTCAATTCAAGACAACCTTGCTAAGGGTGAAAAGGTACAATTAATCGGTTTTGGTACTTTTGAAGTACGTCACCGTGCAGCACGTAAGGGTCGTAACCCACAAACTGGTGATGAAATCGAAATCCCAGCTAGTGAAGTACCTGCATTTAAGCCAGGTAAGGCTCTTAAAGAAGCTGTTAAGTAAGATACTTAACCTTAGTTTAAAAAGACGTTGGACTTTGTTCCAGCGTCTTTTTTTAGTACAATTAAAGTCTGACTGGAGGCAAAATAATGAGTTATTCAGAACAATTACTTGATTCAATTCAAAACCATGATTTTTCACAAAGCAAACATCTTTTAAAAGAAGCATTAGATAAAGATGACCCTGAAATTTTATCTTCTTTAGCGGAAAATCTGACCGATTTAGGATTTACAGATTTAGCTAAAGAAGTTTATCGCGCTTTAATTGCAAAATTTCCTCAGGAAGACTTATTTAAAGTCTATTTGGCAGAAATTATGCTTAATGATGGAGATGAAGATGATGGTCTCTCGCTTCTGTATGGCGTTTCTAAAGAGTCTTCAGCCTATCTGGATAGTTTACTTGTACAAGCAGATTACTACCAAACAAGCGGCTTAATTGAGACAGCTAAAGATAAATTGCTTCAAGCTCTTAAACTTGCTCCAGAAGAGGATGCAATTAAATTTGGATTAGCTGAACTTGACTATTTAAGTGGAAACTATGAACAAGCCTTATCTTTATACCAAGATTTAATTCAGCGCCAGAAAACTTTTGGTGAAGTTAACCTAAATCAAAGATTAATTGCTACTAACGCAAAATTAGGCAATTACGAAGCAGCCGCAAAAATTATTAGAGAGCACAGCAGTAGCCTGCTAGATATTGATAGCAAGTATGAAGCTGGGCTAGTAATGCTAGCTGTTGGTGATGATGATCAGGCTATTAAGCTATTAGACGAAGTAATAGATCAAAGTCCTGATTATGTCAATGCTTATCCTTTACTTGCTCAAGCTTATGAACATAAGCATGATAACGAGCAAGTATTGCGCAGCGTACAAGCAGGATTAGCCTATAATGAATTAGATGAAACTCTTTATTCAATGGGGGCGCGTGCAGCCGCAAATTTGAATCAGTTGGACACTGCGGCAGATTTGCTCGAGAAGGGGCTTAAACAGGCGCCTGACAACAGTGAATTACGGATGCAACTATCTAACCTATATTTGCATCGACACCAGAATAAGCAAAATATTGCCTTATTCAAAGACTTTGATAATGAGAACATTGATGCTCAAGCTCACTGGAATATGGCTTTGTCATATGAACGTCTAGATGATACAGAAAAAGCACAAAGTGAATTTTTATTGGCTTATCCAGATTTTAAAGAGAATCCAGATTTCTTGCATCAAATGATTATGTTCTTTAGTGTTCAAAACAATCCTGATATTACTAAACAGTTATTGCAAAAATATCTTGAATTAGTACCCGAAGATATGGAAATGCAAGATTTGTACAATAATTTGTAAAAAATAAACGTCTGAGAAAATTGCTTTTCTCGGACGCTTTTTATTTACGGATTAATAAGTGATGCCGTTTTTGCTTATATGTAAATCCTTCACCTAACGCTTCGTGAACTTCAATAATTGACACAAATGCATTAGGATCTTCCTGCCTAATTAGTTGTTTAATAGTCGCTATTTCTCTAGGAGACACGACTACGTAGATTACTCGTTTATCATCTTGTTTATAACCACCTAGAGCTTTAAAGTAAGTAAAACCACGATCAAGTTTTAAATCAATCATTTTACCAATTTGTTCATACTTATTAGAAATAATTAATAAACCACGTGCACTATAAGCACCTTGTTGTACAGTATCCATTACGCGTGATAAGACAAAAGAAGCAAGCAAAGTATACATCATATGCTTGAGATCTAGATAGGACAGGGATGCAAATAAAACTACAGCATCACAGAATAGCAGCATTTTGCCAGATGAAATGCCAAATTTGATTTGACAAATTCGAGCAATAATATCAGTCCCGCCAGAGGTACCGTTATATCTGAAAACCAGCCCTAAACCTATACCTGAGAGTACACCTGCTGAAATTGCAGAAAGGAAGAGGTCGTGTTCTAAATCTAATTGTTTTATAATAGGTACTGAACGCCAAAACCAAAGAAAAAAGGAAAGGCAGAGCGTTCCCCAGATTGTATAGGTTAATAAGCGTTTACCCATAAAACGATAACCTAATATGATTAATGGGATATTAAGTACTAGGGTGGAAAGTCCCATATTAATATTCCAAAAATGGCGTAAGATAAGTGAAATACCACTTATTCCACCGTCGGCTAATTCATTGGGAACTGAAATGATTTCCAAGCTTAGTCCATAGATGGCACATCCTAATGCAATCATAAAGATATCAATCGCGGTAGATTTATTGATTTTAAGCATAATGATTACCTCCTTTATGTCTTTCCCTTCATTTTAACAAACTAAAAGTGAAAAGTTATAAATAAAGAAATTAAGAATTGAGATTTTGCTAATGATTAAAGTAGATAAATTACCAGAAGTATTTATTAAAGCAATGCCGGTTTTACAGATTTTAGAAGATGCCGGCTTTGAAGCATATTTTGTCGGTGGTTCAGTGAGAGACCTTTTACTTGATAGACATGTTCATGATGTAGATATTACTACTAGTGCCTATCCTGAAGAAGTTAAAGAGCTTTTTGAAAAGTCGATTGATACAGGAATTAAGCATGGTACGGTAACCGTTTTGTATGGCGGTGAAAGCTATGAAATTACCACTTTTAGAACTGAATCTGGTTATCAAGATTTTAGAAGACCAGATCATGTTACATTTGTACAAAACCTTGATGAAGATTTAAAGCGCAGAGATTTTACAATTAACGCACTAGCAATGGATCTTCATGGGCAAATTGTTGACCTGTTTAATGGTATAGAAGATTTAAAAAATCATATTATTCGTGCGGTTGGTGATCCTGAAAAGAGATTTCATGAAGATGCATTAAGAATGATGCGGGCAGTTCGTTTTACCAGTCAATTAAAATTCAATTTGGAAGAAAAGACCGGACAAGCAATTAAGGATAATCATGAACTTTTAAAGAAAATTTCGGTAGAACGAATTCGGGATGAATTTGTAAAGATGGGATTGGGTCCTCATTCAAGACAAGCTTTTCAGATTTTCCTTGATACGCAATTAAGTGAAGATGTTCCTGACTTTGCAGGAAAAAAAGAATTACTGCAAATTTATCCACGTTTGCAGTTTAGTCCAACTCTTGAAACAAGTTTGTGGTCATTGATTATTATTCTACTTAAGCTTCCTAATGAAGAAATCAGTCGATTTATGCGAGATTGGAAAAATTCTAATGCTATGACTGAACAGGTAGGACGTATTATTAAATTCTTTGACCTTATTTCTGATTATACTCCGAATGATTATGAATTATTCCAAGCAGGTGAAAGGACAATAATTAATACTATCGATGTGGCTCATATTTTGGGACAGCCTGTTGCTTCGGAAGCGTTGGTTGATCGTTATATGGCTTTGCCGATTAAAAAGCCAGCTGAGCTTGCAATAGATGGACGCTTTTTAATTAAGCATGGGATGCGTCCTGGTGCTCAATTAGGACATACTCTTAATCAAATTAGAGAATTAGTAGTTTCAAGCAGATTAGAGAATAGTCCAGATGCAATAGAAAAGTATTTAGAAAATTTAGATTAACTAAAAAAGATGTATCAGAATTGATACATCCTTTTTAAACGTAGAGTAAAACGGAAAAATACATTAAAATTGAACCTAACATGACGAATAAATGCCAAACCGTATGGATAAATGGCACATTACGCATACTGAATAAAATCGCTCCGACCGTATAAGCAATACCACCACTGACTAATAGCCAAAAGCCTGTTGGGCTAAGACGCACATACAAGTATGAACCGGATAAAATTACTAACCAGCCCATAGCAACGTAAAGTACGGTGTCGAGAATTACATGCTTTCCTCGGTTGAAAATATAATAGATGATTCCAAAGATCGTTAATCCCCAGATCAAGCCAAATAATGTCCAACCCCATGCACCGCCAATTGCAACTAAAGAGTATGGGGTATATGAACCTGCAATCAAGAGAAAAATTGAAGAATGGTCGAAAATCTGGAAGACATTTTTAGCTCGCGTAAAAACTAAACTATGATATAAAGTTGAAAACAAATATAACAAGACTAGGCATGAACCATAAATAGTAAAAGTTACTATGCGCATGGGACTGCCAGTATGTGCAGCTTTAACAATTAAAACTACTAAACCTGCAACAGCTAGACCAAAGCCTATGCCATGTGTAATAGCACTAAAAATGTTATCAAGTAAATAGTATCTTTCCGATCTTAATTTTGGCTCCTGCCAAAGTTTTTTCATTTTTGTGATGCAACAATCCAACAATCCAATCATTCCTTTTTTCTTCTGGAAAATTTTTGATATACTAACTATATGTTACTTGCTCATATTTTATCATAAAAATTAAAGTGAGCATCTTAGAATAGGGGTCGAATACATTGTCAAAAATTAAAATTATGACAGATTCCTCAGTTCAATTAACTGAAGAAGAAATAAAAAAATATGATATTACTGTTGTACCTTTGTCAGTAACTATTGATGGTAAGACATATGTTGACGGTGTAGATATTACTAGACGCGACTTTATTGAAAGAATGGATGAAGGCAGTGATGTGCCTAAGACCAGTCAGCCTCCAATTGGTCGCTTTGTAGAAACAATTAAAAAGTTGACTGCTGATGGCAGTGAAGTGTTAGGAATCTTTTTGGCTAAGTCTCTTAGTGGAACAATCGATGCCGCTAAGCAAGCAGCTCAAATGGTTCCTGATGCTAAGGTCGTATGCCATGATTCTGGTTATACAGATCGAAGCGAAGGCTATGAAGTCCTTGCTGCAGCTAAAGATGCTCAAGCAGGCAAGTCTATTGATGAAATCTTGGATCATCTGAAGAAAATGGAAGACAATATGTATTTGGAAATGATGATTCCTGATTTAACCAATATTGTAAAAGGCGGCCGACTTGGAAAATTGGCTAGTCGTGTAGTCAGCATGTTAAATATTAGAATCTTCTTGCAAATGAAGAATGGGAAAGTCTTAGTACCTAAAAAGGGACGGGGCAAGAAATTCACCGAAAAGTTTAATGATATGTTGGTTGACCAATTGAAGGAATTGGGCGATCAGGTTAAGCAAGTAGGTATTTCATATGTTGATACACTAGATGATATGGAAAAATTAGCTGCTCGTTTTAAGGAAGTAAATCCTAATTTAGATATTTTGATTCGAGAAACTAGTCCAATTATTATTACTCATGCAGGTCATGGTGCCTACGCAGTTATGTTTTATACGGAGTAAAAATGGCTTATCGAGAAAGTTTTTATCGTTATTTGATGACGCAGCGTGATGCGGATTCTTCAGATGAAATAGCACAATTTGCGAATAACGCACAGCATGATCTGACTTTTCCTAAGCAGGAACAAGATTATGAAAAATTGTCAGATTATTTAGAACTTAATGCTAGTTATTTACCAAGTATGTCTATTTTTGATCGTACATATAGAATGTACGAAGACAAAATGATGTATTAAGCCCAAGCCTCTGTTGCCTGGGCTTTTTCATTGGATGAGAAATAAAATGGAAGTAATGATTTTTATTGGAGTGCTCGTCTTTGCTGTTGCCATGGCAACGATGATCCAGCAACGATTTTTACAAAAAATATCAGTTAATTATATTGCCCTAGTTATTGGGATGGCGATTGCGTTAGTGCCGCAGACCAATCTTTTAATTGAAAATTTTAATTCAGAAGTCTTTTTGGGCTTGATTGTCGCACCGCTCTTATTTTTTGAGGGCCAAAGAACTCGGCTATATAGTATTTTACGTAGCTGGCGTGCAATCGTTGGCTTAACGGTAGTAATGATCGTGTTAGCAACAGTTGTAGCAGGATTGGGAGTTTATGCTATAGGACTTTCTCTGCCACTATCATTTATTTTGGCAGCTGTTTCTACACCAACAGATGCAACGGCAACTGAATCAGTCATTCACGGGCTAAAGCTGCCTAAAAAAATTAGTTTTTATCTTAAAGATGAATCTTTATTTAATGATGCGTCCGGTATTATACTGCTCAATATGGCAGTAGATTGGTATATTCATAAGCAGCTTCATGTTGGTGAAGCGATTATTGACTTCCTTTATTCTGCTGGTGGTGGAATTGTGCTAGGAATTTTAATCGCGGCTATTCTAGTCTTTTTGAGGCAAAAGAGCTTCAGATCAAAATACCATTTGGTATCTGATGTAAAGATGCCCATGGAAGTTTTATTCTTTTTGACACCTTTTATTATTTATTTTGTAGCTGAAGAAATTCATGTTTCAGGGATCATAGCTGTGGTAGCTGCGGGTTTACTTCACAACGTAGAATCTGAGCGTAGTCGTTTAACGAATGCATCGATTTTTTACAGTAATCACCAATTTTCACAATTAATAATTGATATTTTAAATGGTGCTGTCTTTTTGCTTTTAGGAATTATTATTATTCGATCAATGCGCGATGATGTTTTCAATCAACAGACGATTGAGGCAATTTTAATTGGTATAATTTTATATGTTGCGAATTTGGCAGTGCGCTTTTTCTATTGTCGATTTTCACCATCAATTAAAGGAAAAGTCAGTTCAAAGGACGCATTAATCTTTAGTTTAGGTGGAATTCATGGTGCAGTGACTTTTGCCTTGGCTTATACTTTAAGTGAAATGAGCGTTAATATTGCTGATTTTCATTTGATTTTAGTTAGTGAAATTGTATTGATTTTATTAAGTTTAATAGTTCCTACAGTTGTGTTTAGATTTATTTTGGAAAAAAACAAGCCTGATTTAGATCAAAGGAAAGAAGTAAATCGTGTACGCAAGGCGATGGTTCATTATGCACTAAAGCAGATGAATCAGGTTTATTTGCCTAAAAAGATTCGCAAGCAGCTAGAGTTCGATTTGCGAACACAAATGAATCAAACTTCTATTAAGGATTTTATTAGAGAAGTTAAATATACTGTTAAACAAAAAGAATTAACAGATGATCAAAAAGAATTTAGAGCGGAAGTTTATCGCTATGCTTTTAGACAAGAACGTAATTATTTAGGAAAAATTGCACAGCAAGAACAAGAGTATCGGCATGGCTTTTTGGTATTATATCGAGAAATTTTGATTGCGGAAGTAATTTTCTTAGGTGATGAAGAAGAATAATATTAAAGAAAGAAGAGATAATATGGCAACAATTCAATGGTATCCAGGTCACATGAATAAGGCTCGAAATCAGCTCGAAGACAAATTAGGCTTGATCGATGTTTTAGTTGAAGTTCTTGATGCTAGAATTCCCGAATCATCAAGAAATCCAATGATAGAAGAATTAGTAGGCAATAAGCCTCATATTATTATTTTGAATAAAGCAGATTTAGCTGATCCTGCTTTAACTAAAAAGTGGGCCACTAAATTAAGTGGACCAGGTAAATATGTCTTGGCTATTGATTCACTGCATAATACCAATATGCAAAAGTTAATCTCAATGGTTAAAAAAGCTGCTGCAGAAAAGACTAAAAAACTGGAAGCTAGAGGTGCCTCAAATCCTACGATTAGAATAGCTCTTGCAGGTATTCCTAACTGCGGCAAATCGACCATCATTAATCGCTTAGTAGGACGCAATGTGGCTGAAGTAGGTAATAAGCCAGGCGTTACGAAAGGCCAAAGATGGCTAAAGACCAGTAGTAATATTCAAGTTTTGGATACACCGGGTATCTTATGGCCTAAGTTTTCAGACCAAGAAGTTGGTTATAAGTTGGCTGCCTTTGGTGCAATTAAGGATAGCGTATTTCATGCTGATGATGTGGCTTTATATGTACTTGAGAATTTACGCCAGCACTATTTGAAAGATTTGACTAAGTTTTCTAAGTTAAATAGTGCAGATATTGAGAATTTGTCAGATCCGGATATTCTTTTAGCAATGACTGAAAAATATGGTATGCGTGATGATTATGATAGATTTTCACTATTTATGTTGCAGCGATTACGTAAGGGCGCAATTGGAAGAATTACGTTAGATAGGCCAAGCAATGACGATTAAAGAAGTAAAAGAATTATTATCATCAAATGATGTAACTGAGGCTCAATTAGCGGAATTAGAAAAAGATCCTCGGGTGGGCGTACAGAAATTAATAGTTAGTTATCGAAAAAAGCAAGCTAAGTTATTAGCAAAGAAAGAAGCTTTTTTAGAACGCTTTTCATATGAAAAACAATTTTGGCAAAAAGGAGAATTAGTCGCTGGCGTTGATGAAGTTGGTCGTGGACCTTTGGCTGGGCCAGTAGTCACAGCTGCTGTGATTATTGATCATAATTTTGATTTATTAGAAGTGAATGATTCTAAAAAATTAAGCCCTGAAAAAAGACTGCAACTTTATCCTAAGATTTTGTCAGAAGCTGTCAGCGTCGGAATTGGCGTCAAAAGTGCCGCTGTAATTGATCAGATTAATATCTATGAAGCAGACCGTCAGGCGATGGCTCAAGCAGTAAAAGCTCTTGATGTAAAACCTGATGCACTCTTGGTTGATGCTATGAATGTACCAATAGATATACCCCAAATTGAGTTGATCAAGGGGGATGCTAAATCCAATTCTATTGCAGCTGCGTCTATTGTTGCTAAGGTATTTCGGGATAAATTGATGGATGATTATGATAAAATTTATCCACAATATGGTTTTCCTAGAAATGCGGGTTATGGCACTAAGGAACATGTTGAAGCGTTAAAGAAGTATGGTCCAACTCCGATTCACCGTAAGACTTTTGCTCCTGTAAGTGATTTTTTTAAATAAAATTCGATTTTAAAAGAAAAAAGCCTCTTTTTTTGCGTAATAAATAGTGGAGGCTTTTTATGAAAAAGAAAGAATTTTTATTAAGACTAAAATTGCAAAAGGGTGTCGGCTACGTAAAATTATTAACGATTGCCAATCAAATGAAGCCGGGATTAGAAATTGAAATTGATGATTTAAACGAGATGGATTTATCAGAAAAATTGATAAATGCATGTCAATTGGCTTTTAATGATGATAAATTAGCCAAACTGACTAGCCAAATTGAGCGGCAATGTATTGTAATTAGTTTCTTTGATGAAGAGTATCCTGAAAAACTCCGGCAGATTTATCGTCCGCCTTTAATTTTATTTGCACAGGGAAATTTGTCTTTATTAAAGAAGGATATCGTAACGATTGTTGGTTCGCGTTATCCGACACGCTACAGTAGGGATGTAATTAATCGATTAGTTCCAAATTTGCTTGATCAAAATAAAGTAATTGCTAGCGGTTTAGCTAGGGGAGTAGATGCCTTGGCACATGAAGCCACTTTAAAAAATGAAGGTCGTACTATTGCCGTAGTTGGCAATGGCTTGAACCATTCTTATCCTACAGAAAATTATTCCTTGCAAGAGCAAATAAAAAATAATGGTTTAATTATTAGTGAATACCTGCCAGATACGCCGCCGAGGCCCTATAGATTTCCCGAGCGTAACAGGATTCTTGCTGGTCTGAGTGAAAGTATCATTGTTACAGAGGCCAAAGAAAAGTCTGGTTCACTAATTACTGCGAGCTTAGGATTACAAGAAAATAGAGATATTTATGCAGTCCCTGGTCCAATTACTAGTAAGTTGTCGGCAGGTCCTAATCAGTTGATTGAAGCGGGCGCTACACCAATTGTTGATTTTAAATTTAAAAACGAAAAGATTTGACAATTAACAAAGTATTATTTATCTTTGGACTGTATAAAGTAAAAAATAATATTTAAATAAGGAGGCATTTAATGCCTACTAAAGCAAAAAGTAAATCAAAAACTAAAAAACGTAAAAAAACTTTAGTTATTGTGGAATCTCCTGCAAAGGCTAAAACTATTGAAAAATATTTGGGTAGAAATTATCACGTTATTGCCTCAAAAGGCCATATTCGTGATTTACCTAAGTCTCAAATGGGGATTGACTTTGAAGATAACTATAAGCCAAAGTATATTTCCATTCGTGGCAAAGGTGACACAATTAAAGAACTTAAAAGCGAAGCTAAAAAAGCTAAAGAAGTCTACTTGGCATCCGACCCCGATCGTGAAGGGGAAGCTATTGCTTGGCACGTTGCGCATGCTCTTAATTTAGATGAGAATGCCAAAAACCGAGTAACTTTTAACGAAGTTACCAAAGATGCGGTTAAAGAAAGTTTTAAGCATCCACGAACAATCGATATGGATACTGTTGATGCTCAACAAGCTCGTCGTGTTCTTGACCGAATCGTAGGTTACTCACTTTCCCCAATTTTATGGGCTAAAGTGAAAAAAGGTTTGAGTGCTGGTCGTGTTCAATCTGTTGCTTTGAAGCTAGTTATTGATCGTGAAAAAGAGATTAAGAACTTCAAGCCTAAGGAATACTGGACAATTGATGCCGAGTTTGCAAAAGACAAAGAAAAGTTTAAGTCTGCTTTTTATGGTGTTGATGGCAAGAAGACAGAATTGCCAAATATTGATGCAGTTAAAGAAGTTTTAGCAAAGATTGATAAGAAGAAAGACTTTGTTGTTGAAAAAGTTGTTTCTCGTCAACGTCGCAGACAGCCTGCTGCACCATTTACTACTTCAACTATGCAACAAGAAGCTAATAAACGCTTAGGCTATAGAACTCGTAGAACTATGAGCATTGCACAGCAATTATATGAAGGAATTAGTCTAGGCAAGCAGGGCACTGTCGGTTTAATCACCTATATGAGAACTGACTCTAAACGAACTTCTCCAGTTGCTCAACAAGAAGCTTCAAAGTTCTTGCATGAAAATTATGGAGCAGAATTTGCTGCTAAGAGTCAAAGACATTTTAAGAATCAGGAAGATGCTCAAGATGCCCACGAAGCAATTCGTCCAACTAGCGTATATAGAACTCCTGAATCATTAAAGGATGTTTTAACTAAAGAGCAATACCGTTTGTATAAACTAATCTGGTCACGTTTCTTAGCTAGTGAAATGACTCCTGCTGTTTATGACACTGTTAGAGCAGATATTGTGCAAAATGGCGTAATTTTTAGAACTACTGGTTCAAAAATGAAATTTGCTGGTTTTACTAAAGTTTATGATAATCAGCAAGAAAAGAATGTTGAATTGCCAGACTTGCAAGAAGGCGATCAAGTTAAAATGACCAAGTCAGATAACAAGCAGCACTTTACTTTACCCCCTGCTCGTTATACTGAAGCTAGCTTGGTTCACGCTCTAGAAGAAAATGGTGTTGGACGTCCATCAACTTATGCACCTACAATTGATACCATTCAACGTCGCTATTACGTCAAGTTAGATGGTCGTTCAATTGTTCCAACTGAATTAGGTGAAATTGTTGATACATTAGTTGAAGAATTTTTCCCAGACATTGCTAATGTAGACTATACTGCTCATCTTGAGAATGAATTAGATGAAGTCGAAGATGGTAAAAAGCAATGGGTAAGTGTAGTTGACGAATATTACCAACCATTTAAGAAGGAATTGAACAAAGCAGATAGCGAAATTCAAAAGGTACAAATTAAAGACGAACCAGCTGGATTTAACTGCGATATCTGTGGTGCACCGATGGTAATTAAGATGGGACGTTATGGCAAGTTCTATGCATGTTCACGTTTCCCAGATTGTCGTAATACTAAACCAATTGTGAAGAAGATTGGTGTGGTTTGTCCTAAGTGTGGTAAAGGTGAAGTGGTAGAAAAGAAATCACGTAGAAATCGCAAATTCTATGGCTGTTCACGTTATCCAGAATGTGATTTTGTATCATGGGACAAACCAATTGGCAGGAACTGCCCTAACGATGGTCATTTCTTAGTAGAAAAGCATTCGAAGAAAGGACCAGTTATCTTGTGTCCAAATGGTGATTACCGTGAGGAACCACAAGAAAATGAAGATAAATAAGATTAAGAATAAGGTGATTTAATGCCCAAAAATGTAACTGTAATCGGAGCAGGTCTTGCTGGAAGTGAAGCAACCTGGCAATTAGCTAAGCGTGGAATTCACGTTGACCTGTACGAAATGCGTCCTCGAAAAGAGACGCCTGCACATGAAACCGGCGAATTTGCGGAATTAGTCTGCACAAACTCCATGCGTTCTAATCAGTTGTCTAATGCAGTAGGACTTTTAAAAGAAGAAATGCGTCATCTTGATTCATTGATTATGAAAGCCGCTGATAAGACCCAAGTTCCTGCTGGTGGAGCATTAGCAGTGGATCGTGACAGTTTTAGTAAATACGTAACTGATACTTTGCGTGGCTTAGATAATGTCACAGTTCATGAGGAAGAAATTACTGAAATTCCGGCAGAAGGCATCACTATTATTGCCACTGGTCCTTTAACCAGTGACGCATTGGCTGAGCAAATTCAGAAGTTTTCTGGTACAGATAGTCTGCATTTCTTTGATGCCGCTGCTCCAATTGTAGCTGCGGATTCAATTGATATGAATATTGTTTATAAAAAATCACGCTACGACCGCGGAGAAGCTGCTTACTTAAATTGTCCAATGAACAAGGAACAATATGAAAACTTCACTCGTGAATTAATTAAAGCAGAAACTGCTCAATTACATGGTTTTGAAAAGAATGATGTTTTTGAAGGTTGTATGCCAATTGAAGTTATGGCCGCTCGAGGTGCTAAGACGATGTTGTTCGGACCGCTTAAACCAGTAGGTCTGGAAGATCCTCATACCGGTGAAACACCATATGCAGTAGTCCAACTTCGTCAAGATAATGCTGCTGCTTCAATGTATAACATCGTTGGTTTCCAAACTCACTTGAAGTATGGTGAACAAAAGAGGGTCTTTTCTATGATTCCTGGACTTGAAAATGCTCGTTTTGTTCGTTACGGCAAGATGCACAGAAATACTTATATGGCTTCTCCAGACGTGTTGACTGCTAGTTACGAAGCTAAGAAGCGTCCTGGATTGTTCTTTGCAGGACAGATGACAGGTGTTGAAGGCTACGTTGAAAGTGCAGGAAGTGGCTTAGTAGCCGGAATTAACGCTGCACGTGAAGCTTTAGGTGAGGAGCCAATTGCCTTTCCTAAAGACACTGCATTAGGGTCAATGGCAAATTATGTTACTACTACTAGTGCCAAGCATTTTCAACCAATGAATGCTAGTTTTGCGCTTTTACCTGCCTGGGAAGGTAAGAAGATCCGTAAAAAGCGTGAACGTCACGAAAAAATTAGTGAACGTGGTATCGAAAGCATAGATAAATTTAAAGCGGAAGTTTTAGATTAATGTCAGAAAAACAAGATGAATTAACTCATTTTATTTCTTATTTGCAAAATGAGCGACATTATAGCGATTTAACTATTTCTTCTTATCAAACCGACTTGTTAGAAGCTAAAAAATTTTGGCAAAATAATGGTGGCTTTGATGGCTGGAAGAATGTGCAAGAACGTGATATTCAGATTTATTTACAAAATTTAGCTGATCGTAAATTAGCACGTAGCAGTCAAGCGCGACAAATGTCGAGTTTACATTCATTTTTCCGCTTTTTGACGCGAAGAAAATTTATCCAGATTGATCCCACACAGGGAATTGCCCTAAGACGTGGGGAGAAAAAATTACCAGAATTTTTTTACGAGAACGAGCTGAAGCAGGTATTTGACTCACTGAAAGGTAATCAGCCTTTGACAGTGCGTAATTTGGCATTATTTGAACTGTTTTACGCTACGGGGATGCGTGTAAGTGAAGTTAGCAATTTAACCTTGCATCAAATAGATCTTAATTTACAAACGATTTTGGTCCATGGTAAAGGAAATAAAGATCGTTATGTCGCTTTTGATGATCATACAAAAAAATCGCTAGTTAAGTATCTTGAAGATGCACGACCTAATTTATTAAAAGATGATGCTGAACAGCATGTTTTTTTAAGTAATTTAGGCAAGCCTTTGAGCAAACGCGGAATTGAATATGTGATGCAAAAAACTTTTAATCAGGCTGGAATAAGTGGAAAAGTTCACCCTCATGAGTTGCGTCATACTTTTGCAACCGCTATGCTTAATAATGGGGCGGATTTACGCAGCGTTCAAGAACTATTAGGACACAGTAGTTTATCTGCTACCCAGATTTATACGCATGTTACAATGGCGCATTTAAAATCAGATTATGAAAAATACTTCCCTCGTAATAAAGAAAGTTGAGGTTTAATATGACAACAATTTGTTCAGTAAGATTTAATGGAAAAACTGCAATTGCAGGTGATGGACAAGTTACTTTAGGTGAAAAGGTAATCGCTAAGGCAACTGCACGTAAGATTCGTCGTATTTACCATGATCGTGTAATTATCGGTTTTGCCGGTGGTGTTGCTGACGCTGTTAGCTTGCAAGATATGCTTGAAGGCAAGCTTGAAGCATATAGTGGTGATCTTCGTCGTGCAGCCGTAGAAATGGCTCAAGCATGGCGTAAGGATCCAACTTTGCAAAAATTAAACGCAATGTTAATCGCATTTAATGATAAAGATTTGTTACTAATTTCAGGTAATGGTGAAGTTCTTGAACCAGATGAAAACGTTGTGGCAATTGGTTCAGGAGGTAACTTTGCACAAGCAGCAGCTATTGCAATGACACGTCATGCAAATGATATGCAAGCTGATGAAATCGCTCATGAAGCTGTAAAAATTGCCTCAGGAATCGATGTCTTTACTGATGATCATATTGTTACCGATGAAATTTAAGGAGTAAAGTATGGCTATTAAAACACCAAAAGAAATAGTTAAGATCTTAAACGAATATATTATCGGTCAAGATGAAGCTAAAAAGTCAGTTGCAATTGCTCTTTATAACCGTTATCGTAGAATGCAATTGTCTAAGCAAATGCAACATGAAATTACACCTAAAAACTTGCTAATGGCAGGTCCTACAGGTGTTGGTAAAACTGAAATTGCTCGTCGTTTAGCTTCAATTGTAGAAGCACCATTTGTTAAGGTAGAAGCTACTAAATTTACTGAAGTAGGTTACGTTGGTCGTGATGTTGAATCAATGGTCCGTGATTTAGTAGGCGAAGCCGTACGTATGGAAGAAAAGGATCAATTTGCGCGTGTAAAGCCTCAAGCTACTAAAGAAGCTAACAAGCAATTGGTTCGTTTGCTTGCTCCTGGTGTTAAGCGTGAAAAGCGTGGAAACCAAATGCAACAAATGCAAGACATGATGTCTATGCTAATGGGCGGTGCAAATCCAAATAATCAAAATGGCGATCAAGAAGAAGTAACTGATGAAGTTAGAAATCAGCGGATGGATGTTGCTGAAAAGCTAAATAAAGGTTTGCTTGAAGATCGTGAAGTAACCATTGAAGTTGAACAAGCTCCTAAAGCTAATCCAATGAGTGACATGATGGGACAAATGGGAATGGACATGGGCTCCATGCTTAATGACATTATGCCAAAGAAGAAGGTTAAGCGTACTTTATCTGTTCGTGACGCACGTGAAGTCTTGATTCAAGAAGAATCACGCAAGATGGTAGATTATGATACTATTTATCAACGCGCTATTGAGAGAAGCCAAAATAATGGTATTATCTTTATCGATGAAATTGACAAAATTATTGCTGGTAACAAGCGTAATTCTGGTGAAGTTTCTCGTGAAGGTGTACAAAGAGATATTTTGCCAATCGTTGAAGGTTCAACCGTAAATACTAAGTATGGTCCTGTTTCAACTGATCATATTTTATTTATTGCTGCTGGTGCCTTTGCAGAAAGCAAGCCAAGTGATTTGATTCCGGAATTGCAAGGTCGTTTTCCAATTAGAGTAGAACTTAATGCATTGACTAAGGATGACTTTGTCAAGATTTTAAAGGATCCACAAAATTCATTGCTTAAGCAATATATTGCTTTAATGAAGGCTGATGGTATTAAGTTAATCTTTACTCAAGAAGCAGTTGATAAGATTGCTCAAATTGCCTTTGATGTTAACCAAGGGACAGACAATATTGGTGCCAGACGTCTTTCTACTATTCTTGAAAAATTACTTGAAGATGTTCTCTATGAAGGTCCTGATATGGAAATGGGCGAAATTACCATTACTGAAGCATACGTTGAAGAAAAATTACATGACATTATCATGAACAAGGACTTAACTAAGTTCATTTTATAATTTATAAATTAAGTAACAGCTGATTATCCAGCTGTTTTTTGTTAAAAGCATCTGTTTTGTTTAATGATTAATGTTAAAATATAAGTAATCAAAGCGATTACATTATATTTTTGATATTATTAAATAAGCTAAGTAAGGACAAATTAAGTTATGGATTATACTATTGAAAATAATATGATTAAAGTTGTAATCTCAGATCAAGGTGCTGAGATTCAAAGTGTTAAAAGTGTTCATACTGGTGAAGAATTTATGTGGCAAGCTGATCCTAAAGTTTGGGGAAGACATGCACCGGTTCTTTTCCCAATTGTAGGTAGACTGAAGAATGACGAATATACTTATAAGGGTAAGACTTACCATTTAGGACAACATGGTTTTGCAAGAGATTCTAAGTTTGAGGTTGAAAATCATACTCAAGAAAGTATCACATTCTTGTTAAAAGATAACGAAGAAACCCATAAGGTTTATCCTTTCAAATTTGAATTTAGAGTAAATTATAATTTGATGAATAATTTACTTGAAGAAAACTTTAGCGTTTTAAATAAATCTGATGACACTATGATCTTTGGTGTTGGCGGACATCCAGGATTTAACTTGCCAATAAAAGATGATGAAAAGAAGGAAGATTACTTCTTCGATATGCATCCATCTGTAGCTCGTGTGAAAATTCCTTTAAAGAACGCATTCCTTGATTGGAATAACCGCTCATTAGCTTCAACTGATAGTTTTATTTCTTTGAGTGATGAATTATTTAAGAATGATGCTTTAATTTATGAATTACATGGACACGATAATAAAGTATCACTTAGAACTGACAAGAGTAAATTCCATATTAATGTTTGGACCAGAAATGCACCATTTGTTGGTATTTGGTCACAATATCCTAAGACAGCGGATTATGTATGTATTGAGCCATGGTGGGGAATTGCTGACAGAGATGATGCAGATGGTCAATTAGAACATAAATATGGCATGAATCATTTGGAACCTAATAAAGAATTTCAAGCCGGTTTTAGTATGACGTTCCACTCAGATGCAGATCCTGAAGAATAAAAATAATTTGAATATTTGACTTTAAAAGCTTTCCGATTGGAAGGCTTTTTTGTTTTTTGAGAAAAAATAAAAATAAATTTAACGGCTTTCATTGTTTAAATAAAGCAATTTCAAGATTTTCTATACGAAATTGAACTATTGACATTTTAAATGAAAGTAATATGATTTGCTTATCAAATAATTTGAATATCAAACTATTTGATAAGCAAAATAAAGAGGTGAACTAAATGATCTTGAATGCCGTAGAAATAGAACGGCTAACTGGACGTAGTGAGCCGCTTAGTTTAGTAGATTGTGTTCTTGAAAAAAATTCGAATGAATTAACTGCATTGACGAATGTAACGATGAATGAAGAATTTTTTCAAGGGCACTTTCCGGGTAATCCGGTGATGCCAGGAGTATTGATCGTTGAAGCGTTAGCGCAGGGATGTGAAGTATTGCTTGATAATGATCGATCTGCTTTGAAACTGAGTCAAATTAAAAAAGCTCGTTTTAGAGAAATGGTTAAGCCAGGAGATCAGTTAACAATTAAAGTTAAACGTAAGCTTAAAGACGAATTTATTTTTAAAACTGAAGCATATATCCAAGATAAGCTTGTTTGTAGTGCAGAACTTTCTTTCTCTTAAATAATTTAAATGATTTTGTTTTATAATTTAAGTTGAATATAAACGATAAAGGAACTAGATTATGAAACACTTATATCAAGAGATAAATGATGCGCTTTACAACACTTATTACGGTATTAATCGCATTGAAGAAGAAGAACTTAAAAAGAGTCAGTTCAAAGATTTAACTGTTAAAGAGTTACATGCAATCGATGCGATTACGATGTATGATCATCTAACCGTTTCGCAAGTGGCCGATAAGTTGCACTTGTCACGTGCTACAGTTACTTCGACAGTCGATCGGCTTGTCCGTAAGGGATATGCAGAAAGAATTCGTGATGAAAAAGATCGCAGAGTAGTTCGATTAGCTTTAACCAAAAAAGGACGAGTATTATGCCGTGCTTATCATGCTTATCACAACATGATGGTTAAAAGCTTTTTGCAGAATTTAAATGATGATGAATTACAAACGATCTATCACGCTTTTAAAAATTTGGAGAAATTCGTCAATTCACACTAGATGGGATTGAAAAACGTGAAAGATGTTGAGTTTATAGCTACTGGTTTTGCAGTGCCTGAACGAGTTGTTACAAATGATCAATTGGCTTCATTCATGGATACTTCTGATGAATGGATTAGTAAGCGGACTGGAATCAGACGAAGACATATAAGTACAGAGGAAAATACTTCTTCGTTAGCATTTCGTGCGGTAGAGAAGTTACAAGAAAAAAGCAACTTTTCTCCGGACGAAATTGACTTAATTATTGTGGCGACAATGTCACCTGATAATATGACTCCGAGTACCGCGGCGATGGTCCAAGGAATGTTGGGAGCAAAAAATGCCGTTGCCTTTGATTTGTCTGCAGCTTGTTCAGGCTTTTCTTATGCTATTTCTGTAGCTCGTAGCATTTTGCTTAGCAATCACTGGCACAAAGCGATTGTAATAGGTGCGGAAGTTTTGTCTAAGTTGATTGATTGGCATGATCGTTCGACAGCCGTTTTGTTTAGCGATGGTGCTGGAGCTGCATTACTAAGTGTAAGCAATGATCAGCATTTATTAGGCCAGGATTTAAAAACTTTTGGAAATATGGGTAATAAGTTAACTGCTGGTCATACTAAGCCGAAAAAGGATTTGCTTGAAAATGATCGAAAAATGTCTGCTTTTGAGATGGACGGTCGAGAAGTATATCGTTTCGCAACGCATCAAGTTCCTAAATCTATTTTACTGGCCGCTCAACAAGCTAATGTTAATTTGGATGAAATAGATCATTTTTTATTGCATCAGGCTAATGAACGAATAATTAAGGAAGTCGCTAAAAAATTGGATCAACCACTAAGCAGGTTCCCAATGAATATTGCTGAATACGGCAATACTGCTGCAGCCAGTGAGGCAATTCTCTTAGCAGAATGTGTAGCTAATAAAGTAATTAAGAAAGGCGATTTAGTCGCCATGAGTGGTTTTGGCGGAGGATTAACCGTAGCCACACTAATATTTAAATTTTAGAAAATAAGAGGTAAAAATAATGACTAAAGAAGAAATTTTAAAAGATGTTCAAGAAATTGCACAAGACGAATTAGATGTTGAACCTGAAAAGATCACTATGGACACTAATATTAAAGAAGATTTAGATGCCGATAGTTTAGATTTATTTGAAATCTTGAATGAACTTGAAGATAAATATGACATTGAACTTGACGCTGATGATAGTATTCAAACTATTAGTCAATTAGTTGATTTTGTTAAGGATCAAATGGACAAGCAAAAATAATGAAGTTCGGTTTACTATTTAGCGGTCAAGGTGCTCAAAGGGCAGGTATGGGAATTGATTTCTTAGCTGATCCGCTTTTTAAAGAAACAGTAGAAATTGCTAGTGAAGCTAGCGGTCAAGATATTGTTGCTGATTTTAAGAGCGAGCATGATGAATTGAAAAAGACAGTTCATGTTCAGCCAGCTTTAGTTGCCTTTGAAGCCGGAATTTATCGGATGTTGCAACGTGATTTGCCAGATTTTAATGCTGCTGGAATGGTGGGTTTATCTTTAGGCGAATATGGGGCAATGATTGCCAGCAAAGCGATTTCTTTAAAAGAAGGAATTAGTTTAGTTAGTGATCGTGCAAAATATATGCAAGAAGATGCTGATCAAGTTTCTAGTAGCATGGCTGCGTTAATCAAGCCAGATGTTGATAAAGTAAATGCAATTTTGACGGCATTGCAAAATACTGACCAACAAGTATATTTTTCTAATTTTAATTCACCTAAGCAAATTGTAATTGGTGGGGAAGAGTCAGCAGTTAAAAAGGCTGTGCAAGAAATTAATGATCAGGAAGCAGCAAAGCGAGCTGTCGAATTAAAAGTAAATGGTGCTTTTCATACGCCTTTATTTAACGAGGCAAGCAAAAAAATGCATCAACGACTTGCTAACGTTTCTTTTGCTCAAGTTGAAATCCCAGTAATTTCTAATACTACGGTTAAACCATTTACTGATGACTGGGCTGAAATTATGGAAAGACAATTAGCTGTGCCAACTCATTTTGGTTCTTGTGTGCAATATTTGATAGATCAAGTAGGAATTGACGCTACTCTTGAAATCGGTCCAGGAAAAACTTTATCTAGCTTTGCACGACAAGTTGACCGCAAACTTGAACACTATCATATTGGTAATTTGACAGATTATCAAAAATTTATTGAGGAAGAACATGGAATTAAAAAATAAAGTAGTTTTGATTACTGGTTCAACCCGTGGCATTGGTCAAGCGATGGCTTTAGCGTTCGCTAAGGCGGGTGCAAAGGTCATTATTAATGGACGACATGAACAACTGAGCGACGAATTTAAGGCTATTCTAGATAGTGAAAACGCGGAATATCAGTATTTATCTGCTGATTTAGCACAAACAGATTTAAAAGAGTTTGCTAAAAAAGCATGGGATCTATATGGGAAAATTGACGTGTTAATCAATAACGCTGGTATTAATCGCGATAAAATGTTGATCGGGATGCGTGAAGCGGATTTCGATCAAGTTATTAATCTTGATCTGCGAGTTCCTTTCTTTTTAACTAAGGCAATTATTAAAAAGATGAATAAAGAGCGTAGCGGCGTGGTTATCAACATGTCCAGTATAGTCGGCTTACATGGCAATGCAGGACAAGCTAATTATGCTGCAGCTAAGGCAGGTCTAGTCGGTTTTACCAAAGCAGCAGCACGTGAAGCAGCTATGCGTAATATTCGTGTGAATGCCATTGCACCAGGAATGATTAATACTGATATGACTGCTGAATTATCAGACAGAGTAAAAAAGAATATTTTAGAGCAGATACCATTAACTCGTCTAGGTGAGGCTAACGAAGTGGCAGAGACTGCTATTTTTTTGGCACAAAATGACTATATTACGGGTCAAACTATCGTGGTTGATGGTGGAATGACAATGTAGGAGAAATCTCAATGCAAAGAGTCGTAATTACAGGAATGGGAGCCATCGCTCCTAATGGAAATGGTTATGAAAACTTTGTCAACAATAGTTTGGCAGGTAAAATCGGCATTAAAAAGATTAGTAAATTTGATGCGAGTGAAACTGGGATTACGGTTGCTGGTGAAATAGATGACTTTGATCCTAAGGAATACGTTGGTAAAAAAGAGGCTCGCCGAATGGATCTGTATTCTCAATATGCAGTACAAACTGCATCAGAAGCAGTGAAGATGGCCGGAATCAATGAAGAAAATACTAAGCCTGAAGATTTAGGTGTGATTTTTGGTTCAGGTATCGGTGGATTAACTACAATTGAACAACAAGTTATTCGCATGCATGATAAAGGTCCACGTCGAGTTTCTCCATTTTTTATCCCTATGGCTATTGCTAATATGGCAGCCGGAAATATTTCAATTCGTTTTAATGCACAAAATATTTCTACCTCAATTGTAACTGCTTGTGCTTCGGGTACTAATTCGATCGGTGAAGCTTATCGCCAAATTCGTGAAGGCCGAGCTCAAGCAATGATTACTGGTGGTAGTGAGGCGACTGTCAATGAAACAGCAATCTCCGGTTTTGCTGCTTTGACTGCTTTATCACAAAATACAGATCCTGACCGTGCTTCTTTGCCTTTTGATCAAGATCGAAATGGTTTTGTCTTAGGTGAAGGCAGTGGAGCAATGGTTTTAGAAAGCTTGGAACATGCACAAAAGCGTGGTGCCAAGATTTTAGGAGAAATTGTTGGCTACGGTACAACAAGTGATGCCTACCATATTACGTCACCTGATCCAGATGGCAAAGGCGCAGCTCGTGCAATGCAAATGGCAATTGATGAAGCTGGGATTACGCCGGATGAGATAGGTTATATTAATGCACATGGTACAGCAACTCATGCTAATGATAGCGGAGAAAGCAAGGCTATTAATCAGGTATTTGGATCAGATAGCAGCGTGCGCGTTTCTTCAACTAAGGGCATGACAGGACACTTGTTAGGTGCAGCTGGCGCAATTGAAGCCGTAATTACTGTAGCAGGTTTGATGAAAGATAAGTTTCCAATGAATGTGGGATGTTTTAATCAAGATCCTGAGTGTTCAATTAATTTAATTAATCAAGATAATCAAAGCTTTTCTACTGAATATGCGATTTCTAATTCCTTTGGCTTTGGAGGACATAATGCTGTATTAGCATTTAGAAAATGGAGTGAAAATTAATGGATTTGCAAACAATTTCAAGTTTAATGGATCAGTTTGAAGATTCTGATATTAGAGAATTGAAAATTGACGAGGGTGATTTTCATCTTTACTTGAGTAAAAACAAGATTAATAAGATGCAAAGTAAACCTGCTCCAGTAGTTGAAAATAAAGAACCAGCTTCTAAAACATTAGCTAAATCTGAAGATACTGAAGTGGAAAGTACTTCTGATGCTAATGATGCGGCAGTTAAGGCTCCAATTGTGGGTATTGTTTATCTGCAAGCAAAACCAGGTCAACCAGCCTTTGTAAAGGTGGGTGATCACGTAGAAAAAGGTCAAACTGTTTGCATCATTGAAGCCATGAAGATGATGACAGAAATTAAGAGTACTTTAACTGGAACGGTAACAGCAATTAATGTTGAGAACGAAGATTTAGTTGAAGTCGATCAACCCTTGATTTCAGTAAAGGAAGATTAAAATGGCTAAAGAATTAGACATTGCTGCTATAGAAAAAATTATTCCGCACAGATACCCGATGCTTTTGATAGATCGTGTAATTGATCTTGAAGAAGGAAAAAGTGCTACAGCGATTCATAATGTGAGTTTTAGTGAAAAGTTTGTGCAAGCTTCTTCAAAAAGTGATCCAGCTTTCCCCTCGCTGCTAATTGTTGAAGCAATGGCTCAAACTGGAGCGGTAGCTCTTTTGAGTACTTCAGATTTTCAGGGCAAGACTGCATATTTTGGTGGTATTCAAAAAGCTGATTTTATGAGAGAGGCTCGTCCAGGTGATCAAGTAGTGTTAAAAACTGAATTAACCAAGATTCGCAAAAATATTGGTGTAGGTAAAGGCATTGCTACTATAGATGGACACAAGATTGCAGAAGCAGAATTAACATTTATGATTGGCTAGGTGAAATTGATGTTTAAAAAAGTTTTAGTAGCAAATCGAGGCGAAATTGCAGTTCGCATTATTCGTTCGCTAAAAGAGATGAATATTAAGACTGTCGCAATTTACTCAACTGCTGATCGTGATAGTTTGCATGTACAGCTTGCTGATGAAGCAGTCTGTGTAGGAAGACCGCAGCCTACTGATTCATATTTGAATATTAAAAATATTTTAGCAGCAGCTGTAGGGACAGGTGCGGAAGCAATTCATCCAGGTTATGGTTTTTTGTCAGAAAGTGCTGAGTTTGCCCAGATGTGCACTGATTGCGGCTTGATTTTTATCGGACCAAAAGCTGAAACAATTGATCGCATGGGAAATAAGGAACATGCACGTCAAACTATGGTTGCTCACCGTGTACCAGTTACCCCAGGTAGTACTGGTTTTATTACTTCAGCTGATGAAGCTAAGCAAATTGCGGAAAAAATAGGCTATCCAGTTTTGTTAAAGGCAGCAGCTGGCGGTGGCGGTAAAGGCATTCGCCAGGTTACAAAACCCGAAGAAATGGCTGCCGCATTAGCCTCTGCTCAAAGCGAAGCTAAAAATGATTTTGGTGATGATCGCATGTATTTGGAAAAAGTTATGCAAAATGTAAAGCATATTGAGGTCCAAATTTTTAGGGATAGTTTTGGTCATACTGTGTACTTCCCGGAGCGAGACTGTTCATTGCAGAGAAATAAGCAAAAGGTGCTTGAAGAGAGTCCTTGTGAGTTAATTACTCCTGCTGAACGAAAGCATTTGGGTAAAATTGCAGTCAAAGCAGCAGAAGCAGCAGATTATGTAAATACTGGTACCATTGAGTTTTTAATGGATCAAGACCATCATTTTTATTTTATGGAAATGAATACTCGTATTCAGGTTGAACACACTGTTACTGAAATGGTTACGGGTGTTGATCTAGTAAAAGCTCAGATTATGGTTGCTGCAGGTCAAGAGTTGCCTTTTACTCAAGCTGATTTAAAGGCAAAGGGACATGCAATCGAATGCCGCATTAATGCGGAAGATCCGGCCAATAATTTTATGCCTTCAGTAGGGAATATTGATTATCTTTATTTACCAATTGGCAATCCAGGGATGCGAATCGATACTGCACTTTATCAAGGCGGCATGATTTCACCATTCTATGATTCGATGATTGCCAAGGTAGTAGCTTTCGGTCAAACTCGTACAGAAGCAATTGCTAAAATGGAACGGTTGTTAAAAGAAATGGTTATTCGCGAAATTACTACAAACCAAGAATTTCATTTAGCAATTTTAAAGGATCCCGGATTTAAGAGCAGCAAATTTACTAATACTTATTTAGAGAAGGAATTTTTACCTAAATGGAAGGAGCGTGCACATGGTCAAGCTGTTTCCGCATAAAAATACGTTAACTGAAAAGCATGTGAAGGCGAATAAAGTTGCCGATGATCGCGTTCCTGATGGCATACTTAAGAAATGTCCGAAGTGTCATACTGAAATTTTTGCTAATCAGTTAGATTCATATTTGACCTGCCCTAATTGTGATTATGGTTTTAGAATTCCCGCTAAAAAGCGAATTGAATGGTTAGTCGATGATTTTGAGGAATGGGACAGCGAGATTTCGCCTTCAGATCCACTCAAATTTCCCAATTATGATCAAAAGATAGCTAAAGCAAAGAAAAATAGTGGCCTTAATGAAGCTGTTTTGACAGGACAGGCTAAGATTGACGGTCAAAGCTTTGCACTAGGCATCATGGATCCCACTTTTATTATGGGTTCATTAGGTCAAATGACTGGTGAAAAAATTACCTGTTTATTTGAAAAAGCTACAAAAAAAGGATTGCCTGTTATTTTATTTACTGCATCTGGTGGTGCCCGCATGCAAGAAGGTATCTTATCATTAATGCAAATGGCTAAAGTATCCAATGCTGTTGCTAAGCACAGTCAAGCTGGTCTTTTGTATATTGCCGTTTTAACTGATCCAACTACTGGAGGAGTAACTGCCAGTTTTGCGACAGAAGCAGACATAACTCTAGCTGAACCACATGCAATGGTTGGCTTTGCCGGTCGACGTGTAATTGAGCAAACAATCCACCAAGAGATTGCTCCTGATTTGCAGGATGCGGAGAATGTGCTTAAACACGGCTTTATTGATCATATAGTCAAAAGACAAGATGAAAGAAGCACAATCGAGTGGCTTTTGAAGTTTGGTGGTGAAGCAAATGACTAAGAAAGCAATGGAAGTTGTTCAGGCAGCTAGGGATGAAAAACATATCTCAGGTCATGAATTAAGAAAAGTCCTTTTTCCAGATTTCTTTGAATTGCATGGTGATGGCTTAAGTGGTGATGATCCAGCAATTGTTGGCGGATTAGCAACGTTTCATGGTCAACCGGTAACTGTCATTACTACTAGTCGCGGCCATAGTCTAAATGAACGAATAGAAAAGCACTTTGGCCAACCAGAGCCTAGTGGATATCGCAAAGCTTGTCGCTTAGTAGAAAATGCAGCCAAGTTTCATCGAACAGTATTTTTATTTGTAGATACTGCGGGTGCTTATCCAGGTAAAAGTGCAGAAGAAAATGGCCAAGGTGAAGCAATTGCGCAAAATCTTTTGCGTATTGGCCAAGCTAAAACGCCAATTATTACCATAATATATGGTGAAGGTGGATCAGGCGGTGCTTTAGCTCTTGCCTGTGGTGACGGAGTGTGGATGCTAGAAGATAGTATTTATTCTGTTTTGTCTCCTGAAGGTTTTGCTTCTATTTTATGGAAAGATGCTAAAAAAGCAGCAGAAGCTGCGGAAGTGATGCGGTTAACACCAAAGGATCTGTTACAGCAAAAGGTAATTGAAGGTATTATTGACGAGCCAGCAGACCATCTGCAAGTATGTCAAAATATTGAGCAAGTTTTACAAACTGAATTAGATAAGCTGCAAAATTTATCTGCTGAAGAGCTATTAGTAAGACGCTATGAACGTTTTAGGAAGTTTTAGGTGAAAAAATGAGTGGTATTTTAACAGGAAAGAAAATTTTGGTAATGGGCGTTGCTAATAATCGTTCTATTGCTTGGGGATGTGCACAAGCAATGGAGCAGCAAGGCGCAGAAGTGATTTATACATATCAAAACGAACGCTTAAAGAAATTTATTTCCAAGTTAGTAACGGATGAAAATCGTTTAATTGAATGTGATGTTGCCAATGATGAAAGTATTGCCAACGCTTTTGATCTTATTAAGAGTCGTTTTGGTAAAATCGATGGAATTGTTCATGCCATTGCTTTTGCTAAAAAAGAAGAACTTGGCGGCTCGATTCTTAATTCAACTCGCGCAGGTTTTAGTCAAGCTCTAGATGTTTCCGCATATTCATTACTCGCTGTTGCCAAAGAAGGAGCTGCTATTTTAAATAATCCTGCCAGCATTGTCACATTAACTTATATGGGTAGCGATCGTGCCTTGCCTAATTACAATACTATGGGTATTGCTAAGGCGGCTCTTGAATCTAGTGTCCGCTATTTGGCACGTGATTTAGGTGAAGCAGGTGTTCGCGTAAATGCTATTTCAGCAGGGGCAATGAAGACTTTAGCAGTTTCTGGTATTAAAGGACATACTGATTTATTGAAGATCTCTCAAAGCGAAACCGTTGATGGTGTGAATGTCACTAAAGAAGAAGTTGGAAATACTTGTGCTTTCCTAATGAGTGATCTAGCAACTGGTTTAACTGGTGACGTGATTTTTGTTGATAAGGGTGTTCACTTAAGATAAAATGCAAGTTTATCAATATGATCAGGTTGAATCTACACAAGATTTGGCTAAAGATTATTTGAAAAATAAAAACAAGAAAAAAGCGGCTTTTGTTGCCCAAAGCCAAACTAATGGTTATGGCAAACGAGGTCGCTTTTTCTATTCGCCCGCTCAAACAGGAATTTATTTTAGTATGGCTTTTCCTAATTTTGAAATTGTACGGGAAAAAATCAATTTATTAACGCCATGTATAGCCACCAATGTAGTTGATGTGCTCAGAAAATTTTATCCTCAAAAAGACTTACGTTTGAAATGGGTTAATGATATTTATTTAAAAAATAAAAAGGTAGCAGGTATTTTAACGGAATATGAGAATAGTGGCTTAATAATTGGTGTCGGCATCAATATCGCAACGCACGATTTTCCAGAGCAGATAAGATTCAAAGCAGGGTACATTTCGGATACTCTTTTTGAGCATAAAAAAATGACCAATGAACTTTTACAAGCAGTTGATTTAGCAAGTAAAAATTATGGTCAAAATCAGTTTATGGAGCAATATCGCAAACTATCTTGGCTCATAGGTAAAAGAGTAAATCTTAAGCTGGGTAAAAAAGAAGTGACAGGACTAGTTAAGACTATTGATGATGCAGGAAAGTTGGTTATTTTAACAAATAATGAAGCTCATAGCTTTTCGAGTGGAGAAGTGACTAAGGTTGAGTTAACTTAAATTCCGTAGTTTCAACATAGAGCATCATATTTTTGCGGTAGTAGTTCAGAGATTTAAGAGGGATGCGCAATGTTTTGAGGATTTCTTCGTCTGAGAGCTTAGGATTAGATAGAATTGAGTAAACAAAGCTCATGCGTAATTTATGACTAGTTAGTTGCATACCAATTAGATCACGATCTGGTGCGATTTTTTGATTGATATTAAAATCTGAAGCATAGTGATCGCCACTTTTGGTTGCAAAAATATATGGGTTAGCATCTTGTGAAAAGTCAGTATGGGCTTGTAGATACTTCTTTAATTGTGAATCAGAAACTTGATCAAGCAGAGTGTTAATGCGCATAGTTAATATTTCAGCTGGCTTGTAGCCGAGTGAAATAGCTGTCATCATCTTAATAGTTTCTGGATGTAATTTAGTCATTTTAGTCAATTCTGACAAATGATCTATCCAGTTGATAACGTACTTTTGTTTACGATCAAATTTATTTCCACGTAATGTGAAAAGTGGGTAGGAATTTATAAAGCCATATTCGGCCAAAAAGACAAAATACATTTTTAAGTGACTGAGATACTTGTTAACTGTATTGCTCTTGAAGTGCATCTTTTGTTCAAGAGAATCTAAAAAGTTGCGAATGTCGCTCGTGGTAACTTCATTGATAGAAGCACTGGGGCCGATATTAGTGGCGTAATAATTCCAAAAAGTAGTGATTGATTTAGCAGCAAGTGCAATTGTAGAAGGCGCTAATTGCTTTTTTTGTTTGCAATATGTTTGAAATTTATCTTCATAGGGAAACATTGCAAAAATCCTTTCTTGAATTTTTTATTTTATTATATCATATCATTCTTAAGTAGGTTGTTACTAAATTTTACTTTAAAAAATAAAAAGCTAGGTTTCACTTCGTTCAACCTAGCAAATCAAAAAATAGTAACTTGCGAAACCTGAAATTAAGTTGTATCATCATATTTGTTAACTAAATAGGTGATGACGTTCACCATTAACCGAGTAATCTAATGACGTCTACTTTATCCAGAGGGATAGAGTGGACGCTTTTTGTTTGGGGGAATGTTTTTAATGAAAATTAGCAATTATATTAGTATAGCCTGTTTTGCCTTTTTTGGTGGCATGGCGCGCTATAGCTTAAATGCTCAATGGAGTTTTTATGGTACCTTCTGGGGAAATATCATAGGTTGTTTTTTATTAGCCTTTTTCACTTACTTTTTTATGGAATTTAAAGATTTCCGTCAATGGTTAACTGTAGGAATTGGTACGGGCTTTGTAGGGGCTTTTACAACGTTTTCTACTTTTAATTTAGATATTTTAAAAAATATTCAAGCCGGTTTACCATTGACTGCTTTAATTTATTTTTTGAGTTCAATTATTTTTGGCTTTATTTTTGCCTTTTTAGGTATGAGAATCGGCAAAAACGTGGGAATGTTGCTTAGAAAGGAAGATTAAAGTGGAGATTCTATTAGCAGGACTTGGTGCGTCAATTGGTGCGATGATTAGATATGCAATAACTAATTATGGTAAAAAACATTGGGAATGGATAGGTAAACAGTTTTCTAATTTGCCAACTCCCACATTGTTTATTAACTTAACGGGGGCACTTATTTTAGGCATTATATTTGGTCTTGGAACCAATGTCTTTTTCTATTCCTTAGTTGGAACCGGTGTATTAGGCGGTTATACAACTTTTTCGACAATGAATACTGAATTAGTTGAATTATATAAAAGTAGAAATTACCATGGCTTGATTCTTTATGCAGTGACCTCATATCTGGGGGGAGTAATTTTAGTTTTCATAGGCTTTTGGATAGGACAACTGTGTAAATAGATTCAATAATTAAGTTATTCTAAATATGTAGTATATTCATTGACACTATGTCACTTAAGAAATAAAATCTTTATTAAAGATGTAATAGAGTGATATAGAAATGGAAAAAACAATGAGACAACACGTTCCTGAATTAACTGATGATATTGGTAATGATGAATTTTTGGATTTAATTGTAGATTGCTTTCATTCAGCAATTTTTGGTACAGTAGATGAAAACGGAGAGCCACATACCAATGTTATAGACATCGATTTTAATGAAAATGGTCGCTTAATTTTCGCTACTACGAATCAAAAAAGTTTTTACCGTAATCTAAAAAGACATAATCGTGTATCTATCACAGCATTACGTGGTCGAGAAACTTTAACTAGCGTAGGTTTTACTTTGCAAGGATATGTTGATGAAATTAGTCCGTCTTATTTGAATAAAATTTTTGAAATTAAGCCGGAAATGCATCATATCTATGCAAATAAGACAGAAGACTTTGATACATTAAGAGCTTTTGCATTAACACCTGTGATTGGATCAGTGTATGATTTACGTGAGAAAAAAGTTTTTCAAAAGCAATTCGATTTTATCAACCAAAACAAAAAGGAGATGGCTTAGCGCCATCTCCTTTTTTATTATATATTCATTTCACGTTTTTCTTCGCGCTTACGTAACCATGGAAGCAAGAATCCTAAACCGAAGAGAACAATTACCGTAATGATATTCATAAGTAATTGGTGGTTAAATGCAGCACTACCAAATGTTGCCTCAGCTTCTTGAGGAATGAATCCTAAAGTTGCACAGATGAAAGTGAAGATCAAGCACCACCAGCCCATAATTAGAGCACCAGTCTTGTTTTTGATAAAGACATAATCTGAATGGAACTTTTCTTGGTGCATTCTTAACATTACGAAAGCAAAGAATACCCAACAAGTCTTATATGGTGAAATAATACCATTAATATTTAAGAGCCAATTATAAATTGAGTTAATGTTTGGCAAAGTACCAGTAAGTAAGAGTAAGAATAATGCTAAGCCACAAGTTAAAGTATATGAGTGAACTGGACGACCGGTCTTATCCTTTTTACCGGTTAACCACTTAGGCATGTATCTATCAGCAACGTCACCAGCAAATACACGGCTTGAAGCATCAAGCAAAACAGCTAATTGAGCCATCATGAAGAGAGCTTGGACAACTGCAAAGATGTACATCAAGATTTTACCCCAACCTAAACTTTCACCTAAAAGTTGGAAAGCGTAGTAAGGACCATTCATCTTGAAGTCATGTGGGATGTGGTGTGCGTTAAAGAACATTGCTAAAGCTAGGGTACCAAAGATAGTTAAGAAACCAGTCATTAATGCCAACATCCACATTGCTTTAGGAAATTCGTGCTTAGGATCACGCATTTGCACAATGTAAGGAGCAGCAAGTTCAGCACCGGACATAGCAAAAATTAATAATCCGGTGGTAGAGAAGTAACGCAAACTAAATGATGGTTTGAATGCACCCCAGTTAAATGGTTGCGTGGCAATATGATGACCATGCATTACTGCCCAAACAGCAAGTAAAACAAAGAGCATGGACATGATGAACATTGCACCACCACCGATTAATGAGAGCAGTTCAAGTGAATTCTTAATGGCATTTTCAATCAAGATAAAGACTAAAATGATTACGAAAGTAAGAATTCCAAACCAGAAAGTAGACATATGCTTGTCTAGCGTGTTGTTTCCTAGAATAATCCAGGAGAATGACACGATGACTGAGTTAGAAACGTCAACTAAGTATGGTACAGTTTGAACCCAATACATCCAAGAAGTCCAGTAACCGAGAGTGTCATTAGATGAATGACGTACCCATGATGCTAAACCTCCGGCCTGATCTGTAAACGTTAATCCCATTTGACTGGACATAAGAGCATAAGGAATAACGTAGGCAAATAAAAGGAAAATCCAAGATACAACTACAGATAATCCTTGGTTTTGAAATGGATAGAAGATGTTTTCAAAACTGATGATAGTAACAAAGTCGATTAATGCGATGACCGGCCAGCTCATATAATGTTTTTTACCGGGCTCAAAATTAATGGTTTCTATTTCCTCTGACATAAAAATATTTTCCTCCAAGTATTTATTCAATTACATTTAAATATCTTTATGTTCAGGGGGCGAACAGGGCAAGTGCACTTGTTTAAAACCTCCAATATTTATATAATATGTACCGTAATTTGTGAAGTGATTCAGAAACTACATAATACTGTAAAAAGATTATAAAGAATTATTTAAGTTTTGCAACTTGAATTCGTAATTTGTAATAAAAATGGAAAGGAAAAGCATGGATTTTTTGAAAATAGCGTTCGGAAGCGGCGTTAATTTAAGCAAAATAAAAAATTGGGAATCAGTTCCTATTGATCGAGTTAAAAATAGTGCAGAAATAGCTGCAATTGTAATTCAAAATAAAGATCCTAATGCGCAAAAGCAAGCCCAAGCGTTAAGAGATCAATCTGGCTTTTCCATTCCAATAATTGAAGTTGATAGGCAAGTTTCAACAGCTGATCGAGAAAAAATTGTTGATCTGGCAAAAAATTATGAACAGAAAATGGTGCCAGGTTTTTTGACTGATCTAATTAATTTTGCGCAGGCAAAACCGATCAGTTTTACTACCCCAGGTCACCATAATGGTCAGTATTATGATAAGCATCCAGCAGGTGTTGTTTTCAATAAGTTCTTTGGTAAGAATTTAATGTTTGCTGATACTAGTGATACTGTGCCTCAGCTGGGTGATACTATGACTCATGCGGGTACACCACTTGATGCTGAAAAATTAGCTGCAAAAACTTATCATGCAGATAAGGTTTACTTCTGTACTAACGGTACAACTAGTGCTAATTCAATTTGTGCCAGCGCACTTTTATCTGAAGGGGATTTGGTTTTATTTGATCGTAATAACCACAAGTCCTTGTATAACAGCGCATTGGTCATGAGCGGTGCTAAGCCGGTTTACATTTCAACTGATCGTAATGCTTTGGGGCTGATTGGTGAGATGGATCCTGACTTTTTGACTGAAGACAAAATTAGAGCTGAAGTAGCAAAAGTTGATCCAGAAAAAGCCAAGGCTAAGCGTCCATTTAGATTAGCAATAGTGCAGGCAGAAACCTATGATGGCGTATTCTATGATGCAAAATGGATTGTAGATCGAATTGGTAAACTTTGCGATTATATTTTGTTTGACTGTGCTTGGGGCGGGTTTGAAGAATTTGTACCAATTATGAGACACTTGTCACCGCTTCTTTTAAATCTGGGACCGGATGATCCGGGAATTTTAGTAACTCAATCCTTGCATAAGCAACAAGCAGGGATGGCTCAAGCTTCACAAATTTTGAAAAAGGATTCGCATATTAAAGGGCAAAAGCGTTATGTGGACCACAAACATTTCAATCATGCTTATTTGAAGTTTGTTACTTCTTCATATGCATATCCGTTATATGCATCCCTTACAGTAAATTCCTATGTCACTGCTGGTGAAGGAAACAAAAAGTGGTGGGCAGACACCCTACGCATGGGCATTGAATGGCGCCAAAAGTTATTAAAGCAATCTAAATTGTTTAAGCCATTAGTACCTGACAATTTTGCTGAAATTCCTACTGCTGATTTAATGAATGAAGCTAAATACTGGAACATGAGTCAAGATGACGATTGGCATGGCTTTAGAAAAATGAGCAGTGGTGAAGCTATGATCGATCCACTCAAGATTACAGTTAAAACTCCGGGCATTGATGTCAAAAATGCTAAGTATGAAGAAACCGGTATTCCTGGTGCGGTAGTTGCAGAATTTTTAATGGAAAATCATATTATTCGTGCCAAAAATGATTTGAATTCTTTGCTGTTTCTTCTAACACCTGGTGATTCACAAGAAGAATTAGATACTTTGCTGGATGCCTTCTTAAAGTTTGAAAAGTATTATGATGAAGATGCTTTGGTAAAGGATGTTTTACCATTTTTATATCAAGAATATCCTGAGCGTTATCATGGTTATACGTTGAAGCAGCTCTGCCAGGAAATGCATGAGTATTATAAAGAAAATAAAACTTTTGTCCTGCAGCAAGAGTTGTTTGCTAAGCCTAATATGCAAAATTACCAAATGACACCGGCTGAAGCTGACCAACTCTTTAAGAAAGATCAAACAGAATTAGTTGATCTTGAAGATGTAGTGGGCAGAACGGCAGCTGAGGGTGCCTTGCCATATCCACCAGGAGTCTTTATCGTTGCACCAGGTGAAAAGTGGGGAGAGATCGATCAAAAATACTTTGAAGTTTTGGCTCATGCGATTGAAAAATTCCCAGGCTTTGTACCAGAAATTCAGGGCGTTTACTTAGAACCACAAGAAGATGGCAGCATAAAAGTGCAAGCTGAAGTTATCAAGGATAGATAAATTAAGGAGTAAGAAATGAGTTTTTCATGGAAAGAAAATTTACCACAAGAATTAAGTGATAAAGTTACTAAAGTAGAAAAAATGATCCAACCTCGCATTGATGAGATTGATGAACAAGTTTTATATAATCAACAACGTGTACTTGATTTGTTTAGAAAGCATCATGTTGGTGAAGAAGATCTCGTGCCTTCAACTGGTTATGGTTACGACGACATTGGCCGTGACAAGATCGAAGATATTTATGCCGATTATTTCAAGACTGATGATGCCTTAGTTAGACCACAATTCGGTTCAGGTACTCATGCCATCACTGTCGGTCTCTTTAGTATGTTGCGCCCAGGCGATACTCTTTACTATTTGACAGGTACCCCGTACGACACAATCCAAGAAGTAATTGGTCTTGCTGGTAATAAACCAGGCAACATGAAGGAATGGGGCATCAATTTCAAGACAACTGAATTAAAGAATGGCGAAGTTGACTATGAAAATGCTAAAAAAGATTTGCAAGACAAGTCAATTAAAGTAGTAGCCATTCAAAGATCTTTGGGTTATGCAACTCGTAAAACTTTTACTATGGACAAAATCAAAAAGATGCTTAAGTTCATCAAGGAAGTTCGTCCTGATGTTAACATCTTTATTGATAACTGCTATGGTGAATTTTCTGAATGTGAAGAACCAACTTTCTACGGCGCAGATATGATGGCAGGTTCACTTTACAAAAATGCGGGTGCTGGTTTAGTAAAGGGTGGCGCATTCTTAGTTGGTCGTCAAGACTTAATCGATGGAGCAGGTTCGCGTTTAACTGTTCCTGGTGCTGGTAAAGGTGAAGGCGCAACTTGGGGCTATTTACGTGATATCTACCAAGGATTCTTCATGGCACCACATACAACTGGTGAGGCACAAAAAGGAATGGTCTTTACAGCTGCATTGTTAGAAGAAATGGGGATGCAAGTATCACCAAAGTGGAGTGATCCACGAAGCGACATTGTGCAAACCGTAACCTTTGGTAAACCAGACCCAATGGTTAAATTCTGTGCGGCTATTCAACACTACTCACCAATGAACTCATTTGTTGATCCAATTCCATATCACCAAGATGGTTATGAAGATGAAGTTGTCATGGCATCAGGTTCATTTGTCGAAGGTTCAACTATTGAACTTTCTTCAGATGGTCCACTTCGTGATCCATACATGCTTTATATTCAAGGCGGTTTGTCTTATGCACATGATAAAATTGCGATTACGCATGCCGTTGAAGAAACCTTTTATAAGTAAATAAAGTTTTGACCAAATTAAAAGGCCTTGAGAAATTCTCAAGGCTTTTTGTAATGCTCTATATTTATTTATCTTCTTGTAAAATTTCATTAATCTTCTGCACGGCTTCATTTGACCCTATCAAAGTGATCCGATCATGCGGATTAATAATGTCAGTAGCAAGAGGAACTTGATTCAATTTACCATTATGAGTGATGCCGATGATGTTCACATCGTAATTTTTACGGAAGTCCAAGTCACCTAATGATTTGTTAAAAAAGCTAGGGTTTTCAACGCTAACTTCGACTAAAGATACGTTTTTAGAAAGATTGAAATAGTTGACGACATTAGGATGAAGCTGATGAAAAATCAATTGTCTGGCCATATCTTGTTCAGGTTCAATGACGTGATCAGCTCCGATCTTTTCTAGAACTAAACGGTGATTATGATTATTAGCTCGGGTAGTAACATCTGGTGCACCAATCTTTTTAGCTAACATAGTAGTGATAATACTACCTTCCACGTTTTCGCCCATAGTAACGAAAACGTGATCAAAAGAACCGATATCAAGATCACGTAATTCCTCTTCATCAGTAGCGTCAGCAATTACAGCATGTGTAACCAAATGAGCGACATCATTAACGACCTCTTCATTTGAATCTACTACTAAAACATCTTGATCAGCTTGTAAAAGCGCCATGGTCAGTGCCATGCCAAACTTTCCTAAACCAAAAACTGCAAAACTTTGTTGTTGATGTAAATTAGCCAATGATAATTTCCTCCTCTGGGTAACGATAACTTTGTTTAGCAGGATGAGATTTGAAAATAGAATACATAAAAGTATAAATGCCAACTCGTCCGATAAACATTAAAGCAATAATAATAATTTTTCCAAATAAATTAAGGTGTGGAGTAAGACCGAGAGTTAATCCAACGGTTCCAAATGCAGAAACTGCTTCAAAAACAGCTTCGATAATGCCATTATGAGGTGAGAGTGGTTGCGTCATAGTTAGCAATAGTGTCGCAAAAATAATTAATAAAATCGCAGAGCAAAATAGGGTTAGGGCACGATTAATATTATTACGAGTGAAGCGACGATGAGAAAATGATGCTTCTTTTCCAGTAAAGGTTGCTAAACTCTGTAAGAATAAAATCCCTATTGTTGACGTTTTAACACCACCCGCAGTAGATCCAGGAGCTCCACCAATGAACATTAAGATAATAGTAATTACAATGCTAGCTGCACTAAGCTTAGTATAAGGAATTGAAGCAAAACCAGCTGTTCTTGGCGTTACTGCTAAAAATAATGTGTTGAAAAATCTCTGAACAGCGTTGAGATTGCCATCAAATTGTTTAAGATTTTGTTCACTAATTAAGAAACCGATTATTGATAATATTAAAATAATTATGCCAACTGTTAATACCAATCGAGTATGTAAGGTAAGCTTATGATGAATGTGATATGTTAACAAGTCACGCCATACTAAGAAACCAAATGAACCAGCACCGATTAAAAGCATAATAATAGTTAGAAAATAGGGATTATTATTAAACTGTTCAAGAGATGGTCCGAATAAATCAAATCCTGCATTACAGTAAGCTGTTACCGAATGAAAGATGCTATACCAAATACCTTTTCCTATCCCTAATCGCGGCTTTAAAGCGATAAAGAGTAATATTGCCCCTATCAGTTGAACGACCAAGGAAAGTTTAATAATCAATTGTACTATTCGAAGTTGAGAAGGACGATTAAGGTTTAATGCTTCTCCAGTTAGCATTCTTGCGCCTAAGCTCATTCGTTGATGAGCAAAATTACTGAGCATAACTGCAAAAGTCATGAACCCTAAACCGCCCACTTCGACCAGAATCATGATAATTAATTGACCAAAGAATGACCATTGTGTTGCTGTTGTAACTGTACTCAATCCTGTAACACAAACCGCTGAAGTAGCAGTAAAAAGTGCATCAGAATAATTAGTTGTTTGTCCTACTTTATTTGCAAAAGGTAGTGATAATAAAATGCTTCCGATAATTATCAGAGTTAAAAAACCAATAGTTAAAGCGAGTGAGAATGTGATACGTCGATGAAAAAGATGTATCAATTTTTTTCCTTCTTTCTTACATATAATACTTCAATTATAATCCTTGATGGACTCTGCTAAAATAAAGAAAATGTTTCAAATAAGTTAGGAAAATTTATGAATCCAGAACAAATTTTAAAACAAACTTTTGGCTATTCTAGTTTTCGTCCCGGTCAAAAGAAAGTAATTGATTTAATTTTAAATAGAAAAAATGTCTTGGCAGTTATGCCAACAGGTGCAGGTAAATCGCTTTGCTATCAAGTTCCTGCTTTAATGAATCCTGGTATTACGCTGGTTATTTCACCGTTAATTTCTTTAATGAAAGATCAAATTGATTCTCTAAAACAAAATGGTATTAACGCCGCGGCATTGAATTCAACCACCCCGCAAGAAGAAGTAAATCCTATTTTACGTCAGGCATATGAGGGAAAAATCAAACTAATTTATATTACGCCTGAGCGTTTGACGATGGATTATTTTAGATATCAGCTTAACTTCTTGGATGTTGATTTAGTCGCAGTGGATGAAGCGCACTGTATTTCACAGTGGGGCCACGATTTTCGCCCGGCTTATAGACAAATTTTTGAAGGAATTAATTCTCTTAAAAGTAAGCCGAATATTTTAGCATTGACGGCAACCGCCACTCCAGCAGTTCAAGATGATATTGGACAACAGTTAAATATCCAACGAGAGAACTTTATTATTACTTCATTTGCTCGTCCCAATATCAGTTTTAAGGTGGTTAATTCTCCGCAAAATACTCAGCTTTACATTGCGCAATACATTAAGGCTCATCCTGATGAAGCCGGGATTATTTATACTAATACTCGTAAAAAAGTTGAATCTTTAACGGATTATCTTGCTAAAAAAGAAATTTCAGTAGGCGCTTATCATGGCGGGATGAATGCAAAAGAAAGATCACAAGTGCAAGAGGCGTTTCAATTTGATGAATTTCAAGTAATTGTGGCGACCAACGCTTTTGGTATGGGAATTGATAAAAGTAATGTCCGCTTTGTAGTTCATGCATCAAGTGCTCGCAACATTGAAAGCTATTATCAAGAAGCTGGTCGAGCCGGCCGAGATGGTGAAGAAAGTGAAGCAGTGATGATTTACCATCCAGGGGATTTGCACCAGTATCGCTATTTTATTGAAGAATCAGATGCAGATCAAAAATATAAGGAATTACAATATCAAAAATTCCAGGCGATTACTGATTACGTAAATACCGGTGAATGTCTGCAACAATTTATTGTGCGCTATTTCGGTCAAGATTGTCCGCCTTGTGGTAAATGTTCAAATTGTCTTAATCAAGGTGATTTGAAAGATATCACTACTGATGCCCAAAAGGTTATTGCGTTAGTTTATGAACTTGATGGACGTTTTGGTAAAAATGTCGTAGCTCAATGTTTAGTTGGCTCGACTAATCAGCGGATGCAGGAAATGCATGCGGAGCAATATGAACATTTTAATAGCTTAAAAGTCAGTCAAAAAGAGGCTGTAAGTTTGATTGACTATTTAATTGCCTCTGGATATTTAAAAATTGAAGGGACAAAATACCCTTTGCTCCATGTAACTAACCGCGGCTGGGATGTTTTAGATGGAAAAGCTATAGTAAAACGGCGGATCAGTAAGATTCAAAAGAAGAAGCAAATTTTTGATGAAGATGAAAATGTGAGTCTATTTGACGCTTTGAGAGAAAAACGCAAAGAACTAGCTAAAAAACAAAGAGTTCCTGCATTTATGATCTTTTCGGATCGTAGTTTACATGATATGGCCAAAATTAAGCCACAAAATGAAAATGATTTTTTAGAGGTAAGTGGTGTTGGTCAAGCTAAATTAAAAAAATATGGTCACACAATGCTTAATGTAATTAGACAATTTATAAATTAATAGGTTATTCTTTTTACATTGGCGGCTATAATTGGTAAATTATGATTATAAGGCTATTTATATCTATAAAATAATTAAAGGAAGGGCTAATTATGGCTAAGAAAACGTTAATTTTGTATTATTCATGGTCGGGCAATACTAAGAAATTAGCAGAAAAGATTCATACTCAAATTTCAGATAGTGATCTTAAGGAAGTCGATGCTGTTGACGGCACTTTTGATGCGGATCAATATAAAACCAATGATATCGCTTTAGATCAAATCCAAGCTAATAGTTTTCCAGATATTAAGCTAGATAATATTGATTTTAGTAATTATGATTTAATTTTAATTGGTAGTCCTGTTTGGTCAGGCTATCCAGCAACTCCAATCAAGACTTTATTAGATCAAATGAAGGGATATCAAGGAGAAGTAGCCTCATTCTTTACTTCCGCAGGAGCTAATCGCAAGGCATATGTTAACCACTTTAAAGAATGGGCTAAAGGTTTAAATGTGATTGGCGTAGCTGAAAATGACAGTAAAATCACTGAATGGGTAAATTAATTTTAGTTTCAATAAAATCAAAACAAACCACTTTATATTTCTTATTTAATCTGTTATTATAATAGCGGAGCGTGTGATGAGCGCTCCGAGGATGAAAAGGCTAGGCAAGATGTCTCTTATGGCATTTGCTGATAGGAAGAAATTTGAAGGTGTAGAAAAGCCACTAAGGACATTTTCCTTAGTGACTTTTTTTGTGCATAAAAAAACGCTAGAAAACTAGCGTTTTGGTTTTAAAAGTTATTTTTAGAAGTTCTAGGAGTAACTTTATCCCAGATAGCATCGATAATGCCAACCCACATTGCTCCAAGAGCAACAGAGCCACAAACATCTGATGGGAAGTGAGCATAAAGATATACTCTTGAAATCATGACTAAAATCAGCCAAACGATTAATAAAACATTCAACCAAATCTTGGCAGTTCTATTTCTTACTAATGCTGGGATTAAAATCATCATTAACCAAAAGACGATAATTGCCATTCCTAATGTGTGACCACTAGGAAAACTGAAGCCATCATCTACGGCCAAGTGTTGCACAGGGCGGGCACGTTGAATAATGTGTTTTACCACCCATCCAAAAGCATCTGCAGTAATTAAAGTAATTACGATACTAAGCGAAAGAGGGCGTTGCTTTTTAATCCATAAAATAATGGCGATTAAAATCATCCATACTAAATCAACTTTAGTATCTGCTAAAAAAGTAATCTTTTTCATAATGCCTTGTAGATTAGGAATGGTATGAACAATTTGTTCAAAGAAGTTGTCAAAACCATTAATCCAGCTGGCATGAATCATGATTGAGATTGCCAAGATCAAAAAGACAGGCAATCCAATACAAATAGTTGTAATATTTTTCTTTTGCATTTTTTCCTCTTTAATATATTATTTTTTAACAACAGTAACTAGTTTATCATATAATTATTATTAATGATCAAAAAATTAAAAAGAATGCGGAAAAATAATTATGGAAGAAAATACTAAGAACATGCTCGCTGGTAAACCATATCGCCCTGATACCGAAGAATTGGGACATTTTTCTAGTTTGGCACATCGTTTATCACGAGATTATAATTTGACAACTGATGAAGATAAGTTAGAAAGAAAAGCTATTATTGATCGGCTTTTTCCGGATCACGGAGAAGGGGTTTATTTGCAAGGACCGATCGAGGTAGATTATGGTCGCTTTACTAAATTAGGTGATCATTTTTATGCTAATTTTAATTTAACGATTCTGGATACTTGTCCAATTACCATTGGTGATAATGTGATGTGTGGCCCTAATGTTACTTTTGCTACACCTTTGCATCCCTTACTACCTGAACAAAGAAATCCTAGAATGCAAGCAGATGGCAAAATGGCAGATATTGAATATGGTGCACCTATTAAGGTAGGGAATAATTGCTGGTTGGCCAGCAACGTTACTGTTTGTGCGGGAGTGACGATTGGCGACAACTGTGTAATTGGAGCAGGTGCTGTAGTTACGCATGATATTCCAGATAATTCCTTAGCAGTGGGAGTTCCAGCTAAAGTTATCCGCAAAATTACGGAAAAAGATCATTTAGATGACTATCCATATTAAGTATGAATAATTTTTATCTAATCTGTAACTTCACTGAAAAAAATAAATGCTAATATATTTTATAAAGAACTGATCGATTCTGGAGGAAATTAAAACGAAAAAAATTAATTTAAGAAAGGCATTAATTAAAACAGCCGCTTCCCTTACTGCGGCTGCCTCTTTACCAATAGGTGGGCTAGCAGCCGCTAATCAAGTAAATGCCGCAAGTTATAATCAAACTGAAATGCGTAGTTTTGTTAGAAGTACACTGGCTAATTATTATGCACGAGGTACTACCGTAATTATTAAAGATGGTCATCCACAACAAATTAGTTATGGCTATGGCTATTATGGCAAGCGTCTTGGTGCTGGAAATAGAAAGGTTGTTTATCCTGTTTGTTCATTGCAAAAGGTAATTACGGCTGCAATGATTACACAATTAATCTATGCCGGAAAGTTTAATCAAGATACTAAAATTTCAACTTGGTATCCCAACTTAAAGGGCTCATCAGATATTACCGTTGGTAATTTGATGACGCACACTTCAGGACTTAAGGCTAGTGACACGGAAGTTAACCGTGGGTCCGTAGTTTCTGAAGCTAGTGCCATCAATTGGGTGGTTGATAAGTTAAATTCTACTAGTCAAAATAAACCAGGCAATTTTTCTTATAATAATACCAACTATATTTTGTTAGCAGGAATTATTCGTCAAGTTACAGGCAAATCATATAAAGATAATGTTAAAGAACGAATTATTAATCCACTTAATTTAAAGAGAACTTACTTCTTGGAAGATGTTCCAGCTGGTATGACTGATGGTATTTCTTATACCTGGAATCAGAAAAATTATCAATGGGCACAATATGTTAAAAAACAACAAGCTTCTCAATTAGTTGGTGCAGGTAATTTGTTCTCTACACCAATGGATTACTACCGTATTCAAGTTGGACTTACAAATGGAAAGATTTTGAATAAAACCGAGTATAATTACATGACTAACTTAAGTTCTAAATCTCCAAATGGTTATTCAGGTGGTATGTATATCAAGAATAACGGTACCTTGAAGTCAGCATATGGTAACTTATACAACACTCACTTTGGTAATTGGATTCAAATGACATCTGATAATCAAAATGGCTTAATCATGTTTTTAAATCAAACTCAAAATGACGAAAATAGAAACAAAGCAATTGGTTACCAAATTTTAAATCATATCAAACCAAATACATTTAATGCACGTTAAATTTTAATGTTTCCTGCTATTAACTATGTTAAGCTAATAGCAGGATTTTTTGATTGGAGTGAAAAAATGATTGATGGGGGAGTATTAATTAGTCAAGACTTATCATGTATGGGGCAAGTTTCATTGAGTGTTGCCCTGCCAATTTTGGGTGCATGTGGGTTGAAGCCCACTGTATTACCGACTGCAATTTTATCAACGCATACTGGTGGTTTTGGCAATAATACATATTTAGATTTAAGTCATGAAATGACTCAAATCACTAAACATTGGCAAGAATTAGATATAAGTTTTAAAGCAGCATATTTAGGTTATTTAGGTGAAAATGCATTAGATTTTTGGCTGCAAAATAAAGAGTTACTTAGTCAAAAAATTATTTTAATAGATCCGGCGATGGCGGATCATGGCAAAATGTATCGTGGCTTAAGCCAGCAGTATATTGAAAAAATGCGGCAATTGGTTACTAAGGCTACAATTTTAACGCCAAATATTACTGAAGCTGCATTTTTATTAGGAAAAAAAGCTGAAGAGAATTCCATTCAAACGGCTACAAGTTTAGCGCAAGAATTATCGACTAAATTTGATATTCCTAATGTAATTATCACTGGAATAGATTTGTCAGATGAAAAAATCGGAGAAGTGGGTATTACTGAAGGAAAAGAATGGTCACTAACCCAGAGAAGATTGCCAGGAAGCTTCTTTGGTACCGGCGACATTTTTGCAAGTGTCTTTTTAACGGCATTTATGCATCAATATAGTTTAAAAGAAAGTTGCTCTATTGCGGCTGATTTTGTGGAACGAGCTATTTTGAATACTCCTAAGCAAGATCCGCGTTTAGGGCCGAATTATGCGGCAGGATTAAGTTGGCTATTAGAAAAGGTGGGGAATAGAAAATAATGAAAACAGATAAAAATTCTTTACAAGCATTGATTTTTACCGGATTATTTGCAGCAATTATTTATATTGGTATCTGGGTCTTACGAATTCCTGTACCTGCTATGGTAGGTCGACCATTTATTCATTTTGGCAATACTTTGACGGCAGTAGCTATTCTTTATTTGGGTTATCGCAATGGGATGATTGCCGGAATTATTGGTTTAGGTGGTTTTGATTTATTAAATGGTTATGCTGCTACATCATGGCTCACTATGCTTGAAGTTGTTGTGGTTGCGACAGTTTTGAGCTTAATTTTTAAAGGGATGAATTATCAAGATAGTAAGAAGAATATTATCATTTTAGGTATTGTTGCCGGTGTGACTAAAATTTTTACTACATATTGCGTTTCAATTGTTGAAGCATTAATGGTAGGAACGAGCTTGCAAGTAGCATATATTGGTGCATTTGTAAGTTTGCCTGCAACCGTAATTAACTCAATTTCAACTGCAATTTGTACGCCAATATTATATTTTGCATTGAAGGATGCGACGAGAGTTATCATGAAAAAAGCCAAATAAAAACATAAGATTTTACACATGTGTTCTTGGGTGCTATATTTAAACTATTAGCTTACTTATGGGAATAAAGGTAGAATAGTATGAACGAGGATCTAAAAAGAAAAAATAAACGAAGCAATCTAATCATATTAATAATTGGTATTTTAGTTGTGGTCGGCATTATTGCAGGTTTTGGTATTCACAATCATCGTGTAGCCAGTCAAGCTGCAGCGGAGAAGTATGCACGAACACACTTTAATCCAAATGTTAAAATCGATGGTGTGAAGGTTGGCAAATTAACTGTTGCTAAGGCAACTGCCAAAGTAAATAAAAAAGCTAAAAATCATGTGCAATTAAGAAATGAAAAATTGGTTTATAGCTATAATACGACCGCACCGACAATCGATGAGGCAGAAACTGAAGCACTGTTTAAAAAGCAACAAACTAAGACGCCTTCAGATCAAGCCTATAATTTTACTACTAAAAATTTAGCTACTGCTAAGAAGAGGTTGAATGCGTTAAAGAAGGCTGAATTGACTTACAAAATTAATGGCAAGAGTTATCAGTTAAAGGCCAAGGATCTTTTAAATGATGTTAGCTACCGAGATGGCAAATATCAATTTGGCGATACATCTAAATTAACTGAAAAGTTAAACCAAATTGATAAAGAAGTTTCCACTTTGCATAAAAGCTATAAGTTTACGGTTCCTACTGGTAATAAGGTTAAGGGTAAGACAATTACCGTTAAAAATAAGACTTGGGGCTGGGGTGTTTATGTTAAAAAGGCTCGTCGTTTGATCTTACAAGCTTTTGCAGATGGGAAAACCACTTTTGATGGTGCTGATGCAATTTATGGTTTAGGCTATAGTACTTACGCTCATGGTTACGGTAAGAGTAATCATGAAATCGGCAATACTTATGCAGTTGTTTCATTAAAGAAGCAAGAGGTTTGGCTTGTTAGAAAAGGTAAGTTAGCTGCACATTTGGATGATGTAGTTACTGGTACGATGGAAGGTAGCAAGGGTGATCAAACTCCACGTGGTGTTTGGTACATTCACTACAAGGAATCTCCAAGTACTTTGCGTGGTACCAATGACGATGGTTCAAGTTATGCTTCACCAGTTAAATACTGGATGCCATTTACTTTAAGTGGTTGTGGTTTCCATGATGCTAGTTGGAGAACCGATTGGAGTAAGAAGGCCTACTTAAGAGGTGGCTCACATGGCTGTGTCAATGTTAAGCCTAGCGAGATTAGAAAAGTTTGGAATAACATTTCTAAGAATGAACCAGTTATTATTTATGAATAATTGAGATAAAAGTAAGACCTGCGGAATATCAAATTCTGCAGGTCTTTTATTGTTTTATTTCTTTAACTTATCTTTTAGATCTAGACTCTTTTTAAACATGAAGTAACCGATAATCCAGGTTAGAATATCACTTGCTGCTTGTGACCAAACGATACCATGATAGCCTAAAGTACTCTTCAAAATTTCTAACACAATGAAATAAATGATGCCCTGACGAGTAATTGCCATAACGAAGGCTCCCCAGGCATTCCCAATTGATTGGGAAACTGTAGTATAAACTAAAATAATTCCAACAAACGGGGTAGTAATAATCGTGGCAATTAACATGTAGCTACCAGCTGAAACAATTGAGGCTTGATTCATAAATAGTGCAGTCACTGGTTTGGCAAAGATGATCAGTAAGCCACCAACGATAATTGCATATGCTACTAAAACTAGAGTATCAAAGCGTAAAATGTCTTTTAATCGTTGCCAGTTTTTAGCACCATAATTATAACCGATCAATGGCTGTGCACCGAAGGCAAAACCAACAATAACTAAAATGACGATGCTATAAATTTTTTGAGTGATTCCCATAGCGGCAACTTTGTTAGCACCGTATGCGGCAAGAGACGAGTTAAGTAAAGCCATACCAAAACTTTGAGCAAAGTTGGTAATTGAACCCGGGATACCAATGGCAATCACGTCCTTAATATTTTGCCTAGAAATCTTCATAATTTTCGGATTTAAGCTAATGTAGAATAATAGCTAAAATAGTTCCTATCATTGTGCTGAGCATGGCCTCAAAAGCTAAGCCTTCAGTTCGAATTAGGTTTTGTGGAACTAAAGAAAAGATGATAAATACCAATCCCAGAGCGATAATCCGATAAAAATCAAAAGCATATGAATAAGTAGATGCTTTAACTCCTAGAAGGATAAAAATTGGTTTGGCAAAAACTAAAAGCAAAACTGTCAAAATAATACCAACAATCACAGATCTGAATAAACAAAAACTGCTGATTCTTTTGCTTAGATCATAACGCTTTTCACCAAAAAGACGTGAAATTAGACTACTGCCGCCGAGTCCAAAAATATCAGAAACAGCAATTAAAAAGGTAAATAGCGGAGCGCCAATCGTAACTCCGGCCACCAAGTCAGTATTACCAGTCTTAGCTACAAACATCGTGTCAGCTAAGTTATAAATCATTGTGGTAATCATCCCTAGCACCACAGGGAAGGCTAATTTAAAATAGACTTTTTTTATAGGTGCTTTTGCAAATAATTCATCCATAAGTTTTTCCTATTCTCATTCAAATAATTCTTACATTTCAATGATATTCTTTTTTGAATCTACTTATGGTTGCGATTTGTGAAAAATACTTTAATTCAGAAAAGTAATCTATTATACTGAATACAATATGAAATTAAAATGAAAAGGCGGCGTGAGGTATGACTTTCTATGATTTGAATTACGAACAAAATAAATTTATTCATTATGCTAAGGAAAATACGCGTTCTTTCTTTGAGCATCATGACCAAATTCCATCTTCACCTGGTCAAGTTGTATTAGCTAAAGAGTTGGTACAAGAATTAAAAGATATGGGACTCGACGCATATTACAATGATAAAACAGCCTTTGCTATTGGAAAATTAGCTAAAAATACAATTGATGAGGTTACACCGATTGGCTTTTTTGCGCATGTTGATACTGCAGATTTTAATGCTGAAAATATTAAGCCCCAAGTTCATTCTGATTATGATGGAGAAAAGGTTTATTTAGACAAAGATGAAGGAATAGTTCTCGATCCTGCAGAATTTCCGGATTTGTTAAATTTAAAAGGCCAAACATTAATTACTTCAGATGGTCATACTTTATTGGGTGTTGATGACAAAGCTGGTATTGTTGGGGCACTCTCCATGCTACGCTATTTGGTAGAACATCCCGATGTTAAACATGGAGATGTATATATTGCTTTTGGCCCTGATGAAGAAATTGGTTGCGGCGGTAAATATTTTGATCCGCACGATTTTCCTGGCGTAGAATTTGCCTATACTTTAGATAATGGCCGCCCCGGTGATTTTTCTTATGATACCTTTAATGCTTCTGAAGCTACTATTCATATTAAAGGAACTGTTGTGCATCCCGGTGAAGCTTACGGCCTAATGGTCAATGCCACTACATTAATGAACGAATCTTTATCAGCATTACCGCAAGATGAAGTTCCAGAAAAATCACGCAATCATGAGGGCTTTTTCTTAGTTACTGATGCTACAAGCACGGTAGACCATGCGGATATTAGTATGATAATTCGTGATTTTGAATGGGATAAATTCATTGCAAAAGAGAATTTAATTAAAGAAATCGTTCAGAAGCTGAATGAAAAATATGGCAGCGATCGCTTTACTGTTAAGATTCGTCGTCAATATGAGAACATCTATAATGGATTAAAGGATAAGCCATATATCGTCAACTTAGCTTTAGATGCTTATCGCAAGTGTGGTCTGACACCACATGTTCAATCATTTAGAGGCGGTACTGATGGTAACTTTATTACGCCAAAAGGCATTCCGACTCCGAACTTATTCAATGGTGGTGGTAATTATCATGGCCGATATGAATATGTAACCGTAGAACAAATAGATAAATTGGCAGAAGTGTTGACGATGATAATTACAGAGCACTTGCGTCAAAGTCGTGAGGGCAGAGATGAACGCCCACTTGAGAAATATTGGTAGATAAAATGCAAGATTATAAACTAGAAATTGATGTAGATAAACAAACAATCCAAGGAGTAACAATTCCTGATCCCCAAATGTTTCAACAAATTTGTTTTGTAGTAAAGAATAATCACTTAGAGGGTTGGAAGCCGGAAACTAAAGATATTGAACGGTTAGTTGACCAGGCAAATAAGCCAGATCAAAGTATTATTGATGAAATCAATGAGGCATTTTAATGGCAGAAGATTGGATTTCAGTGACTCTTTATCCTAATGGAACGATGAAGAATAAGTTGGGGATTAGGGATGCAGCAAAATTAGCAGACTTGGAATTTCAAATTTCAGCTGAGCGAGAATTATTGCTGTTAAAGGAAAAAGTTAAAGTAGGCCAAATTGAAGACTTAAAGAAAATTAATAAGATAATGTTCTCACCTTTATATGAATGGGCGGGACATTACCGCAAGGGTGATTTTCGTAAAGGAAATACCGTCTTTTTTCCTCGTGAACGCTTTGACTACGCCGAAGAGGATATTAACGAAGCTATTTCTAATTTACCGAAAAAAGGACCGTTGACTGCTGAAAATTATGCGAGTTTGATCGACAAGATTAATTTCTTTCATCCCTTTAGAGAAGGTAATGGTCGGAGCACGAGAACTTTTTTGCAACTACTTGCCTTAGAACATGGACAGGCAATTGATTATCCGCTAACAAACGAGGCAATGATCGTGGCAGAAAACGAAGCTGATATTGCCAAAATTGCATTGCTAATTAAAGTAAAGGCACTTGCTGAATAAAAGATTAAAACCATTTAACAAATCAACAATTTAGAACTACTATAACAGGTGGCTGGATGAGCATCCTTCCTCCTTTAGAAGTGAAATAAGCAATTAAAAAATTTCTTCATTCCATCATCTTGCTAAAGAGCGACAACTGTGTGCGTTTGCCGCTCTTTTTCTTATGAAAATGCGTCGATACAAGTAAAAAATGTTATAGTGGACACGGAAGGAAGAATTTTCAGATGATTGATATATACAATGAGAGTTTAGCAAAATATGCAGATGGAGATCGTCATATCTTTACTGCGAAGTTTCTACGTCCTGACGATCGTAAAGGGATCTTTACTGAGTTAACTGTCGATAATGAAGATAATGTAGTAGTTAAACAAATTGCCCTTCATATGACTAAGGCATTCAAAGACTTAAATCTAGAAGAGGGCGACGTAATTCAATTTGAAGGCATCGTGAAGAAGAATACGCGTGATGAATATACAGTTGAACGTCCTACAAGAGCTGAAAAAATCAGTAGTGCTGATAACAGTGATAGCAAAGTTCACGTTATGGGCAACGATTGGGATTGGTTTGAAAAGTAAAAAAATATCATATTTTTGATGAGAAGCATGTCAAGTTGGCATGCTTTTTTTGCATCTTGGGGTAATTTTTTGACCACTTGGTAAAATTGAGTTGAAAATTAAAAACAGGGGGGTAAAATTAAAAATAAATAAAAATATGATAGTTTCAATAATATGATGGATGTGAGTATGAATGAATATTAAGGGATTTTACGAGATACATAGGGGACGCTTTATCTTAGTCTTCGCCATGGTAACAATCGGCATGGCAATAAACGCTAGTACACAATATTTAATGACGCCAGCCTACAATAATTTGAAAAATTTGAATTTTAGCGGCTTTTTATTCTTTTTAATTCTTTCACAAGTATTAGATTTGATGCGCTTACTTTTAATCTCTGGTTCAGATTATTTATTTAGTCAACAAACACAAAACTATTTGCACAAAATTAGAATAAAAATTAGTCGATTCATTTTTAAAAATAATATTACGGAAACAGCTAAAGTTCAAAATGATTTGAATGCTAATCTTGATCAGTTAACTAAAAATTATGCGACACCACTAAAAAATGTCTACATGTATGCTTTGGATGTGATTTTATCCATTATCATTTTATTCTACTTTAATTGGATTTTAGCTATTTTAACGTTAATTCTGACAATTATCTCATTAGTGTTGCCTAAGCTTTTTGAAAATATGACATCGAAGGCCACTATTCAAGTTACTGAGAAAAACAAATCTCTATTAAATAGTATTGCTAAGTGGATTAATGGACTAGATGAACTTAGAAGATATGCTAGCTTTGATATTTTCAATAGCTCTTTAAATCAATCGACAACAGCGTATAAAAAGGCTGCTATTAAACAAGGACAAACTGTAGCTATTGCGGATGTAGTGAGTGCTGGTTTTAATACTTTTGGTCAGGTAATTTTGATGCTCTTGTGTGGTTATCTCTATTTCCAAGGACAAATTGTTTTTGGTGCTGTGATGACGACGATTGCATTTAGCTCAACTGTGATGAACGGGATTACATATTTAGTTTCAGAGTGGAATTTAATCAAATCAACTAAAGAACTTAATCAAAAAATATCAGCGATGGAGAAGCCTGTACAAATTGCAAAAAATCAACACGGTGATCAAAATATTGCTGAATTAAAAATTGAAAATTTGGGTTTGCATTTTCCTAATGGTGAGAAAATTACTTATCCTGACTTAGAAGTGAAAAAGGGAGAGAAAGTTTTATTGCTGGGTGACAGCGGAACTGGAAAGTCAACTTTGTTTAAGCTGATTTTGGGTAAACTGAAGCCAACTCAAGGCAAAATTTCTTTTGTAGATGAACAGGGAGATTTAAATATTAATTCTGATGAAATTGGCTACGTAGCTCAGGATGGGATTTTATTTCCTGGCAGTATTCAAGACAATATCACAATGTTTGATCCAAAGTTGAATAAGTTAGCAGAAAAAGCTGTTCAGTGGGTTGATCTAAATAAAGACATTGAAAAATTCTCTGCAGGAATCAGGACAGCAGTTGACCTTGATCAAGATAATCTATCTGGAGGGCAAAAACAAAAGATTATTTTGGCTCGTGCTCTGGTTTATCAAACGAAGTGGCTTTTTATTGATGAAGGAACTAGCGCAATAGATAGTGAAGCAACTAAGAAAGTTTTGAAGAACTTGCTTAAAACCGATCGGACTATTGTCATGATTGCTCATAACTTTTCAAATGAATTAATAAATGCCTTTGACCGCAAGATTGTATTAAGCAATGGACAGGCAGGTGAAACAGATGAGCTTTAAAGGATTTATTAAGACTAACTATTTCCGTTTTATTTACATTAATGTTCTTTCCATCTTAGCTGGAGTGGGCGCTATTGGCGGTGGTTATGTTCAGATGTATTGGCTGACTTATGTTAAAGATCATAATTGGTCTGGTGTACTTTGGACCGTTTTAATATTAGGTATCTTTTACATATTTGCACAAGGATTGATTTATTACATTCAATACGAAGTTAGGGTTCAAGAGGAAGAATATAATCAAAAGCTGCGTCAAAAACTTTTTGATCATTACTTCAAAGATGGAAAGTATCATGCAATTGCAGATGTACAAAACAGAATTACTAATGATCTTAACTTGGTAAAAGATAATTATTTTGAGTGGTATATAATTATTCCTTTTTATGGCACGATGTTTGTTGCAGCCTTAGTTGCTTTAATTACTGTGCATTGGTCATTATTTGTTGCTAGTGTTATCTTAGATATTTTTACTTACTATGTACCGAAATTAGTCCAGAAAAAGATGGAACGGGCAACCGATAATTTATCCAAACAAAATAAGATGTACTTGAATACCTTATCGCAGTGGTTTTCTGGACTTGAAGAAATTAGAAGATATTTTGCCGGGATCAAATTATTTAAGGTGCAAGAGCAAGCAGCTGATAAAGTCGAGCAGGCTCACGTTAAGCAAACTGCAGCACAACAAGAGATGATCATTCTTAACGGTGTATGCAATATTGTCATGCAAATAATTTTGATGGCAATGACAGCTTCTTTGATCACTAAGGGATTGATTATCTTCGGTGCAATTATGTCTGTGCAAAATTTTGCAGCTAATATTTCGATTGGTTTACGGCAAATGTTGCAGGCAATCAGTTATATGAAATCTTCACATAATTTGATGAATAATATTAGTGCAGACACTTTTGAAATTAATGTAGAGAAAAAACATACTACAGCTGCACCCGCAACGATTGCGACACATGATTTAGCCCTCGATTTTCCCAATGGCGAAAGCTTGCGTTTCCCTGATTTAAAAATCAATCAAGGTGAAAAGATCCTTCTAACAGGCGACTCTGGAGCTGGTAAATCCACTTTGTTCAAGCTGATTTTAGGTTCAATTAAGCCAAGTAAGGGAAAAGTTGAATTTAAAGATAAAAAAGGCAACGTGGTCAACCCAGATATGACAAAAATCGGTTATATTCCGCAAAATCCTAATCTTTTCCCTGGGACCATCAAAGACAACATTACGATGTTTAACGATCATTTAGATCAAAAAGTTGCCCAGGTCATTGATGAAGTTAATTTTGCACCCGACATTGCCAAGTTCAAAGACGGCGTTAACGAAAAACTGAATTTGGATAATTTGAATATCTCTGGTGGTCAAAGACAAAAGATTGTGCTCGCCAGAGCCAAAATTCACGATGCTGATATTATTTTGATTGACGAGGGAACCAGCGCCATTGATCAAAAGGCTACGATGAATATATTGCAAAAGTTGGTCAAAGAAAAAGCTACCATTGTCTTTATTGCACATAACTTTAATGAGGGCATGCGGCAGTTGTTTGATCGTGAGATTCACTTAGTTAAGGAGTGATGAAGATGTTTTCTAGTAAAAACGATAAAATTGAAAAGGTAGATAAGATCTTAACTAATGAGGCATTTGAGGAACTGCAAGTAGATTTTGCGGATATAAATTTAGCAATTGAATCTGGGGATCATTTTGAGGTTCACTATCATGGCCCAGAAGACAAACAGCCAGTAGTAATACAAAATGAGCAGCAGCTGCGACTTAAGCAGCCTGAAACTGATCGTAAGAATGGTAAATTCTGGCAGAAAGGCTTGTTCAAAATAGAAGTAGTGACAAGCAGTGATGTAGGTAAAGTAAAAATTACTGTTCCAAAAGATCACCAATTACGTGAAGCATATATTGGCCTAGCTAGCGGAGATACGAGAATACAAGATGTTAATTTAGCTGAATTGGAATTTAGCTCTGCTAGTGGTGATTTGAAGATTGATAGATTAAAGGTCGCAAAGTTGTCGTTGTCCATTGTTTCAGGGGATGCAAAATTAGATCAACTGAAAGTCGATTCTGGTAATGCGGATCTAACGAGTGGTAATTTCATTTTAAAGAATAGTCAAATCACGAAAAATCTTGCAGTTACAACTGTTTCAGGGGATAATCTAATAGAAAATGTTGAAGTTGACCAATGTGACCTGACAACATTGAGTGGTGATAACACTATTTTTGGAGGGAAAGCTACTCATGCGCAAATTGGTAAAGAAACTAATGGTAGCCATTTAAAAATGAGCGCAGTGTCGGGTGACAACATTGTCAAATAGATAGGAGATAGTATGGGAACAGCAGCAACTTTTTTGATGATTGAGATCGCGCTAGTTTTTATTGTCGGAATTGAACATATTGGAATTTGTCTATTAGAAATATTTGGTAAACCAGCTCAGCAAGCCAAGGCCTTTGATATGAGTGAAAATTTTGTTAAGCAAAAAGAAGCTCGTGTTTCGATGGCTAATCAAGGTATTTATAATGGGATGCTGGGATTATTGTTAATCTTGAGTTACTTTGTTTTCCCATTTGGTACAGTGATTAAAGTTTGGCAGTTACTGTTGGGGATGATCATGGTTGTGGCCATCTTTGGTGGTTTTACTGCAACTAAAAAGATTTGGTTGGTGCAGTTGCTTCCTGCTTTAATTGCATTCTTGTTTTTGATTTAACTGAATATTTTTACTAAAAGTCGTATTTGATTTTTTCTTTGATTCAAATACGACTTTTTATTGTTTATTCATCTTATGAGTGTATAATTTTAGAAAAATATAGGGAATCTGGTGGGAAAATGAATGAAGATTTAAGCAAAAAAGAATATATACAAGATGTCTTGATAGTGGCGAGTTTAGTTATTCCAGTAATTGGTTTTGTCATCGCGTTTTGATTTTTAGTTAAAAATAATCGTGGCTTAGCAAAGAAATATTTTTGGTGCAGTTTACTAGGGATTGTAATTACAGGGTTATTGTATTTTGCTAAAAATGGATTTAGTTTGCTCAATTCATTGATGAATTTGTCTCTTCATGGTTTTAAATCTGCCTACATTGGTGGAGAATTCATTTTGGCATTTCTGGTTTTTGAATTTGTAGAAGATATTAGTGTTAAGCGAATGGAGATTATCTCATTCATCACCAGTCTTGCTTTTGTTGCAATTAGTGCTTTGCGAATAGAGATGCTAACTAATTTCCTGGCTGCTGTGCCTCAGACCGCTGTATTAATTTTGGCTTATGTAATTTTATAAAAGAGAATGAAAAAATGGCTAGCTTTTGCGTTAGGGTTGATTATAAGTTTCGTTTGGGTATTGATACTATTTTTAACCGTTGGTGTCTTGTTCAATATTTAAGGGGAGTAAAAAGATGTTTTTAACGAGTGTTTTAACCGGTGGACAGTGGTTTTTGCCAGTTATTGTTGTGTTGGTAGCCGCCGCACTTTTAGCTAGCTATGCCAAGAAGAAAAAGTTAGCTAAGTTAGAAAAAGTATTGAATATCTTAGGCTATGTTTTCATGTTTTTATTAATGGTTATCCTTTGGATAATGTATTATAGAAAAGAGATGGCATTCAGTAGTGCCTTTATCTATACCGCAATAGTCATTTATACGATTATGTCTGAAATACTAAAGAAGTATAAAAATACTTTAAAGGGAAAATATCAGCGAGCAAAAATGGCATTAGCCAGTATCTATGCTGTAGCAATTGGTCTGATGATTTTAGTAGGTGGGCAATTTTCTTCAGCTGCATGGCTAATTGCAATTATCTTCATAGTAGTAATATGGGTAATTGCTTATGCGATTGAAAAGTCATAGTAAAAAAGCATTAAAGGTTAGAAAATTCTAACTTTTGATGCTTTTTAAATTCGTAATTTTTAGTTTGTTGTTATTGGGTGCATCGTATTCTTTTTAGTAGAATATAAACAAGGAGTTATCGATGTATCCTGATAAATTTCACTTAACCAAAGAACAAAATAGATGTTTCGCAAAAAAGAATTTGGTTAGATTGGTTTTTACAAATTCACGTTTTGAAGGCGTAAATACTATATTACCGCAAACGCAAACGATTATTGATGGCGTTAATCCGGCTGGTGTATCTATTAATAATTTGAACGTAATTGTTCAATTGAAGCGGGGCTGGCAGTATGTTATTAAAGAAAATAAAGAACTATCGTTAAAAATTGAGCAGAATATTAATCTGTTGGTTGCGAGGTATGATTCTCTGGATCCGGGCAGTTTTAGAACAGGTTCAGTTACTGTAGAACTTGGTAATGATAAAGGCGAATGGAAGCCTCAAGAAGTAGATTTTTTTAATAATTTGATGCAAAAAGATACTTCTATTACAGATAAAGCAATGACGTTAATGTATCATAATATGCGCAATCAACTTTTTGGGGATGGAAATAAAAGAACGGCGATATTAGTAGCGAATAAGTTGATGATAGATCATGGTGCAGGTTTGATTAACGTACCATTGGATAAGTGGGATGTTTGGAATGATTTGATCAGTAAATATTATTTGTCTGGCGACATGAAGACACTTAAGGATTGGACTTATGTGAATGGAATCCAAGGTGTGACTTTTGATCATAAGCAAAATTTACCGAAACCTAATATTAATTCTGAAGACTACGAATAAAATGTATAGCAAATATAAAGGTCTCCCAGAAAGACATTAACTTTCTAAGAGACCTTTTATTTGTTAGTATCGTGAAATAGCTAAAGAAATTAAATGATTTGTCCAGCCGTTTATTGGTAAAATAGTTTACTATTTCTTTACCTTAGTGAAATCATACTTTCTATACTTAAGCGCAACACTTTTATCTTTGAAAATCGCACCGTTGACGACACTAGGATCGGTCCCGTAGCTTAAGAAGAGACAATCATGATTCTTAAATTGACCAGGCTGATAATCCAAGTTCGCCAGATCCAAGAAGCCGCGCACTTTTAACGAATTACCTTGAGTATCAATTAGAACAATATTGCCAGAGTATTTTTTATTTTGTTTTTCAGAGTGACAATTCAATTTTAAATTTGGATCGATTTTCTGATAAGTGACATTGCCGTTAACCGTATGCTCAGTAATCACGAGTTTTCTAGCCTTTTTAGAATAAGGATCGCCGCGATACCAGGTACCACGGTACTGGCTAGGTACAGTCGCAAGTTTAAAGCCCTTATATTTTTTATGAATATTAATGCGAGGAGCTTCACTAGATGATTTAGTCTCATGACGTACAATTTTTGAACTACTTGATGATTGTGAACTTGAATTTGATTTTGCCGTCTGTTTATTGCATCCCGTCAAAAGTAATGCTGCAAAAATGCTAGTTAAAATAATAGACTTCTTCATATTCTTTCTCTTTCATTAAATATGGTCTCATTATAAGGCAATTTGGTGTAAAAGAAAATAGCGGATTAATTTGCCGCTTCTTTTGCAAATAGCATGTTGATTCCACCAATGAGGACGAATACTGCGCAAAGAATAATTAAAATCTGATCGCCTGAATGATCGAGCGTGATCCCAGCAACTACGGAGTTGATTGGACCACCAATTGAAGTACTAGTGCGAATCGTGATTAGCACACGTCCTAAATATGCATCTTCCGTAGTAATCTGAATCATTGATTCTGACAGAATATTTTGAAAACTAGTTAGGAAACCAAACAAGGCGATGAGCACACTTAATGCAAGCCAATTAGACAGGAAGAAGATTATCATTAATAAAGGAATGGTACTAAGCATCCAGGTGTAGGAAATCGTCTTAACTTTAGGAGTTAGTTTGCCCGAGATGAGCGCTCCTAAAATAAAGTCACCAACAAAGCAAAGATTATAATCCAGCAGAGCCTAACTTTTCAGCAAGTTTGGGTAAGAGAATAATTACTGCCGGTGAAACAAAAGAATAGCAGATAGATGACCAAAAGTAGTATTTAAGAAATCTATTTTGGCAAATATACTTTAAGCCGCTGAACACTTTTGCGCGATAATTGTTAGTTTCATTATCGGTATCTTTTGCTTGAGGCTTCGTCGATGGAATTTTTCTTAAAGCAACGTACAGGAAGAAGACACTAATCAGACTTAAACAGCTACAAACTAGCATCGATTGTCCAGCGATTAAAAGACTCAATAAAACACCTGAAAGAGCAGTACCAGCGATGTTCACGACTTGATCAATCATGCTCAACTTTGAAATTAAGTTGTTTAAATCTTTTTTAGAAGGGACGCTTTCTTTAAGGATCGCACGATCTGCGGGGGCTAAAGAATTCATCACATATAGAAAGAACAGCTGAAATTAAAATCGTTAGTACTATGTCATGACTCACCCAGAACATTACTGCCGTTAAAAGAAATAGCAAGATAGTTTGAACTAGCAGAGATGTTTGACTGGTTCTCTTGAAGGAATGCTTATCAATGATTGGACCGTAAAAAATTGATAAGGCAGCGGTAATTGAAAAAATAGCGTTAGTTAAGCCGACTAAGGATGATTTACCAGTTTGAGTTTGCAGCCACCAGATGATGATCATGCCAAAGAGAGAATTGGATAAAAGCATGGTGGCTCAAGATAATAGGTAAGTTTTCTTTTCTAACATTCACAACAACTCCAATTAGATATATGTATTGCAATTAGTATATCATAATTTTCATTGAATTAAGAAAAAATTAAAAAATAATACTTTAATATATTATTCTGCAGATAAATAAAAAATAAAACTCTCACTCGTAAATGTAAGTATTGAAACTTTCATTCTTTTTATAATTAAACTTATCAAGTAATTCACTAGCCGCCCAATCGGTATCGTCGGCTTCAAAAAATGTAGTGGAATATTTTTTGAAGATTTTAATTAACAAATTATCTATAAAGGATGAACAACTTGTAGGATCAACTGAGCATAGATAAGCAATTTCATTGTTTTCTGTAAAAGCAACATTGTTGAGTCGCCCCTGTTTATCCAAACTATAATATCCAGTTTTTGTCGGAACTTCAGTAATGAATTCATTCTTACTAGCGGTAAGAGGTGAGACTAATTCATGAGTAGTTTTGTAATATTTATAAAGAAAATTGCAACATTTTGAATAGATAGGATCTTTTACATCAAAAGGCAGTACTTTAAACTGGGTTCTTAAGGGATGCTTTAAGTCAGTAGCACTCACTTTAGCCTCAAAGCAATATCTTTTACATTTGAAACCATTTTTTAGCATAAAATCTACGAGTTTAGTGTGGCTAGATTCAATCATGACTTGTAGTGGCTTTTGTTCTTGCTTCCTAATTTCTAGAAATGGTGAAGTGGTTGGAATTTTAATTAAGTTAAACTTCAAGTATATACAAGAGTCATGAAAAGGATTGCGGTAAGTAGAAATGGTACCTAAAGATTGATTGTTTTCAAATAGTTCATATGTTTGAGGATTAATTTTTCTAAGTTTCATTTTCGCATCCACCGTAAATGTATAAAAGTAAAAAAAGCCACTGTTGCGGCTTTTCTTTATTTCTCCGAAGGTCTAAGTAAACAAATGATGTTGATTATATTGCCCAGTAGCCAAACTGTAAAAAGCGTTAAAGAGATAGTTAATGCGATTTGTGAATTGGCAGAGTTAGTGTTTTTCAAGTAGGTAGATATAATCATTGAAATAATACTTGCTCCAATAGTCACATAATCTAAGATCGAAAAAGTTTGATATGCTGCGACAACTTTTACTTGATGATCTTCAGCAGATTCTGGCTCATCTTTTGATGGTTTTAGCAATGCTTTTAAATAAGCAATAGTGCAGATAAAGCAAATTAGAGCAAAAATTAGTGCGACAAACATAACTTTTTGATCACCATTATTGAAGGCCATCCACGCTGTCGCAGCACAAAATGAACCAACTAGTAAAGTTAAAACTAGCAGAAGTAGCTGAATAAACTTAGTTGTTTTTCTCATTTCGATTTCCTCATTTCAACAATTTAGCATGTTGATTAAAATTATATATGATAGAATTAAAAAAACAATCTATTTCTTATAATAAATTAATGAAAGAGGTGCATTTGGTTTTGACAGAAGTCATGATTAGAAAATATAAAGCAGAAGACTTTGATGAACTTGCTAAAGTCATGGATGAAGGACGAATGCAGGAACTTGAAGCAGAAGGGATGGAACAAGTTTTTATTTCGTTAAAAGATGCACCATATCTCAAGTATTTTTTGTCCTGTGATATTTACGTTGCTGAAAAAGATGAGCAAGTAGTTGGATTTGTCGGTCTTGGACGACGCCGTTTAGATTTCTTGTATGTTTTGCCAGGGATGCAGAGAAAAGGCATTGGTTCCGCATTGATGAAGACCGCTCTGGCGAAGCTGCCGCGACCAGTAAGATTAGCCGTGTTTGCTGATAATGAACGCGCCAAGAATTTGTATCAGAAATTTGGCTTTAAGGTAACCGAAACAAGGACTGAGAAATGGTCTGATGAATTTCCAATCGTTTTTTCTGAGGACACGATGGAATTGGAATAATTGTTTATCTAAATTTCATGCTTAGAACTTGGAATGCCATTCATCTCTTAAAATACCAAATTCCAAACTGTCATAATAAATTCCGTGCCAGTATCTTACTTGTCGAATTTGTGCTTCTTTTTTAAGTCCTAGTTTCTTTGCAACATGGATCATACCTTGATTGCCACTCCAAGTTGTTAATCCAACGTGTTTTAAATGAGGCATGTTTTCAAAAATTTCGGTAATCCAAAGTTTTATTGCAGTGGTTCCTATACCGCCAGACCAATATTGCGAATTGTAAATTACAATTCCGATGTCTAACCAGCGCGTCTTTTCATCTTTCCAATTCTTAGAAACCGTTCCAATTGGCTTATCATTCAGTACAATACATTTGCAGCTAGAGCTTAACAAATATGCCGCGACTTCACTATTTTTAAAGTCATTGAATGTACTATATTTTTGATAATCTTCATAGTAGGGAGCATTCCACTTAGCCCATTCGGGATCATTTTCTGTAAAACCTTGTTGCCAAATTGTTTTTAAAGAATCAGAAGTAAATGAAGATAGGGTTATTCTTTTAGTCATGTAAAAACCTCACAAATGTAGTTTGAATGGAAATAATATATCATTTCTTCATTGTAAATGAAATATTTATTAGATATAATTTAAAAATAATTAAATGGATATTGGGGGAGAGGATAAAATGAAGAAAATTAGGATTGAGAAACAAATAGTATTTATATTTTTACTATTTACTGCTTTTTTTACTCTCTTTCGTTCATCAATGTCTGGCATTTTTTCACTGTTTTATGCCAATAATGGCATTCCAGATAGTTCAATTAGTTCTATTAAATCTTTTCAAAGCATTGGGATCTTAATTGGTCTTTTACCGTCTGGATATCTGTCTGATAAAGTCGGAAGACTAAAAGTTTTAAATTTATCTGCCCTGATAATAAGCTGTAGTTTTATATTACTTATTTTATTTAGAAATATTATTTCTTTTTCTATAGCGGAATTCTTATATGGTACAGGACTGGCCTTTAACTCAGGAACATTATTGTCATACATTACTGAACTACAAGAACAAAATAAAATCCAACCTGATGCAAAACTAATGGGTAGACAAGTAATAGTTTTAAATTTAGCAACTTTGATCGGCGGAAATATTGGGACCTATTTGTTTGGGATAACTAATACAGCTCCAATCTGGTTTGCTTTAATAGGCTTAGGCGTGTATCCAATATTTGTTATTAGTGTGATAAAGTATTTTTCTTTAGCAGATAATACGGCTGAACATGAAAATACTGAAACAATTATGCAAAAATGTCAGACCTTTTTTAATCTCTTCTCTAAAAGAAACTTTTGGATACTTCTTTTCTTAAATGCCGGTTATGATTGTGGTACTCAATTCATTTTAATTTATTGGTCCATTATCTATGTAGATAAGCTTCATTTCAATTTGTCATTGGTTTATACATTATTTATGTGTTCACTTTTATTGGGATCTGCAATATTTGATAGGATAGTTGGATTTTTAGACACTAAGCTATTGGTTATTTTGAATACTTGCTTAATGATTAGCCTATTCATTTTAAGTAGTTGTATCTCTAATAGATATATATTACTCGCATTATTTTTATTAATTGAACTGCTGATGGGAATGATGTCTGGGCAAATATCTGCTACAAGTAATACATCGATTTATGGTGAGAAGAACAAATCAATGATGTTATCAGCCGTATCCTTTGTAGCAGAAATTTTAGTGAGTATTTCATTGTTTGTCAGTGATTTGATCATAAAATTAGCTGGAAATATAACCGTGATGTATATTGTTTCAGCATTTTATTTTGCAATTATTTTGTTTACGGTCCCTTTAATAAGAAAAAAGGAGTATTAAGTTATGAATAATATTAAAGTTAATTCATCACCCGATGCTACTTGGCAGAAGATGTTTCAAGCAGCCAAAAAAGTACAGGGCTTCCATGAAATATCCGATCATATGGAAGCCGGTGGTGTGGCCGCTGCAGTATTGTCAGAATCGGGGAAGATTTATACCGGAGTGTGTGTTGACACAGCCTGTACTTTAGGCGTATGCGCTGAAAGAAATGCGCTTTTTAATATGATTACTAATGGTGAAACTAAAATCTCACGTGTATTGGCGCTTATGTCTGATGGTAAAAATGGTGCGCCATGTGGTGCCTGCCGCGAATTCATGGTTCAGATGATGGAAAAAGATTATCAAAATGTTGAAGTGATGATGGACTATGAGAGCAATAAAGTAATGACATTAGGTGAGTTAACCCCAGAATGGTGGTTATGATTTGGAGGGAATAGAGATGAGTGAAAAACCATTTATTTTAGATTTTGATAGTAATGAACATGCAGTCCTTGAGCCTGATCACGATCAAGAACCATTTAAGTTTCATGAAAAATTAGTGTATGCATTTGTACCTAAAGAAGATATCGATAGCTTCTTAAAACAAGTGCCGCATAAAATTTTAGGTAGCTTTGATTCTGTTTCTTTTCAACCAGATATCTATGAAATTGAAATAAATAATGAAAAATTAACACTATGTCAGGCACCACTGGGAGCTCCGGCTGCAACTCAATTATTAGATTGGCTAATTGCGTATGGAGTAAAACAAGTATTAGCTTTTGGCAATGCGGGTGCATTAATCGATTTACCAGAGAATGAGATGTTTTTACCAGTCAGGGCTATTAGAGGAGAAGGGACTTCTTTTTACTACCAAGAGCCAGGACAATTCATTGATATGAAGTCTGATTACCTTAATGAGATCGAAAAAATAATTATAGACATGAAATTAGACTGCGATGAAATAACTACTTGGACGACTGATGGTTTCTTTAGAGAAACTCCTGATAGAGTTAAGCAATTTCGAGAACTAGGTGCTGCGACAGTTGAAATGGAGTGCGCCGGAATGGCGGCCTGTGCCCAATTTAGAAATGTCGATTTTGCGCAAATTTTGTTTACTGCGGATACGCTTGCAGATATTGAAAATTATGATGAACGTGATTGGGGTAGCGATTCTCACAGTGCTGGATTGAAGATTTGTTCACAGATTTTAAGTAGGTGTAACTATGGAAGATAAAGATTTATTAATTGAGTGGGCGAAAAGATTGCAAAGCTTGGCACAGGCTGGGCTAACTTACGGAAAAGATAACTTTGATTTAGAACGCTATCAAGAAATTCGCGATATTTCTGCGGAGATAATGGCGTATAAATCTGACTTGCCAATACAGAAAGTTAAAGATCTGTTTTGTAATGAAATTGGTTATCAAACTCCCAAGCTTGGGACACGAGCCGCCATTTTTAAGGATAATAAAATTCTTCTAGTTCAAGAAAATGATGGTAGCTGGTCTCTTCCAGGTGGTTGGTGTGAAGTTAATATGTCTGTTAAAGAAAACTGTATTAAGGAAGCCAAAGAAGAGTCTGGACTCGATATTGAAGTTGAAAGAGTTATCGGAATCTATGATCAAAATAAGCATAGTGAAGCCATTTACCCATACAATGTCGTTCACGTTTTCTTTCTTTGTAAACCACTCGGTGGTGAATTCAAGAAAAATATTGAGACAACTACTCGTAAGTATTTTGCTTATGATCAATTACCAGAAAATTTGAGTACAGATAGAAATTCGCTTGATGAAATTGAGGCTTGTTTTAAGGCATATAAAGATCCTGGTTTTCAAGTTGAGTGTGATTAGTCATAAAAAACGGAGAAGAGTTATTCCGCGTAGTTAAAATGGTAGTTATAATTTGGAGGGATAGAGATGAGTGAGAAACCTTTTATTTTAGATTTTGATAATGACCAACATGCAGTGCTTGAGCCAACTTTTGAGAAATTACCTTATAAATTCCACTCGAGACTTCTATATGCTTTTGTTCCAGAGGATGAGGTTAATTCTTTTTTGGAACAACATCCTCATAAAGTTCTAGGTAAATTTAAAACTATTTCTTTTAGACCTCAAGTTTATGAGGTGGAAATTAATAATCAAAAATTCACCTTATGTCAAGCTCCATTGGGAGCACCTGCTGCTGTTAAGCTACTAGATTGGTTAATTGCCTATGGTGTTAGAAAAGTTTTGGCGTTTGGTAATGCTGGAGCATTGAAGAGGTTGCCTGAAAATGCAATGTTTATTCCTGTTAAAGCGATTCGTGATGAGGGGATGTCTTTTCATTATAAAGAACCGGGCCAGTTTGTAGATTTGCAATCAAATTTTCTATCAGAAATTGAGACTAAAATAAAAGATTTAGGATATAACTATGATGAAATAGTCACTTGGACTACAGATGGCTTTTTTAGAGAAACCTCAAAGAAAGTTACGTATTTTAAAGAATTAGGAGCAGCCACAGTCGAGATGGAATGTGCAGCATTAGCAGCATGTGCACAATTTAGAAGTATTGAATTTGCGCAGATTTTATTTACTGGGGACACTTTGGCAGATATGGATAATTATGATCGTCGCGGTTGGGGCAGAAGTTCATATGGTGCAGGTTTGAATATCGGGTCGGAGATTATAAGTAGGATTTAAGTGATAAATAATGAATGCTGAGAAGAAAAAGAGATTTTTGAAATGGTATAAGCTTTCAATATCTCTTAATTCAAACTATCATGGCAAAATTGAAGAGTGTCAAAATGGTTACACGATTTATATGTACAAATTTGAAGATTTTATAGATATTTTGAATTTACTTGGTCAAGTGGCTGCACAATTTAATGTCGGTTACGGATATGAAGAAGATCCCAATAAAATTACAGATTATCAAATTACCGTGATTGATTTTGACGAGAGTTTTCAGGAAAGATCGACGCAATATATTTAATTAAAAAGATAGAAGGATAAGATGACAATTGAGAAAAAGTTGAATAACTACTTGCAAGGCGAATTAAAACCAATTTCTCATAAGTCTCTCAATAGAACATTTATTGGTTATAGTAATTTATTTCAACAGAAAGTCTTTGTAAAGCAATTTGCCAAAAAACAAGGTTGGTACACTGAGAAAAAGGTAACAGAGCAACTAAATGATCGTGTTTTAGCTGCCCTTTCATTAGATCAAAAATATATCTTGGTGCTAAAAGATACTAGCCCTAAGGACATAGATGAAAATATTACTTCAGACATAGCTTTTAAAATGGGGCAAGTTTTAGGCGATTTTCATACTAGAATAAAACCATTTTCCAAAATTAAAATTGTAAAAGATCAGTTTGATGGTTATTTAACAGAAATTAATACTTTTAATGCTTCCACTTATAAGCGACAATTATTAACAGAAGCTAAAAAATTCGAGCATCATAAAAAAGAAATACAAGATGAACTTTTAACTAAATCTAAATTTGTTTTACATGGGGATGTTGGAATCAGAAATTATAAATACGTAAATGATAAGCTGGTATTGATTGATTTTGAAAAGGCTAGACTTGGTCCTGTTTACCAAGATTTTATAAAGTTGTTTTATCAAGACTTTAAATTGAATTTGGATTTGATTGCTGCTTTTTTAAGAGGATATTCGAATAAAAATTCAGATTATGAGTTATCAGATTTAACAAAACAATATTTGATATTTACAACTGCGATCGGAATTTTTAATTATACTGAAAAAATTGAGGATCTTCCGTTTAAACAGATTGGTGAGAAAATGCTTGAGACATTGAGGGATGGGCTTTAAGATAGGTTGATAATTTCAGAAAATTGATACGTAGAAATTACAAAAAGTAGTTCTAGAAAATAAGAAAAATCAACTTTTTGCTTTACTGATGTAGCGATTTTTTTCTTAGGAATTTCTGAAATGCTGGGTAGTGACTTAGGTGAAGATGTTGTTAAGAAGATGGCGATTAATGCCAAGCGAAAATATATCAATGGTAAAAAGATAGAAGGATAATAAAATGACACAAGTCGAATTAACACGTTTTCGTATCAAAAAAGGTAAAGAAGCGGAAGCTCAAGAATGGATGGATTTTTTGAATAGCCATCATGAAGATACCGTAGCCACGATGTCCGGTGAAAAGATGTATGTCGAAACTGTTTTTAAAGATGAAAATGAAGATGGTTATACATACTTTTATTGGTATTCAGTACAGGGTGAAAATGGTAGTGCGGTCGAAGAGTCAGAGAGTTATATCGACAAAAAGCACCTTGAATATTGGGATGAATGTATTGATCCTGACTATAAGCCAGTTGATTTAGTTTTAGAACAAAGTTTAATTGCACCAAAAGTGATGAAAATTATCAAAAATGATAAATAACATCTCCAGAAAATAAACAGAATGCTCAGAACACGCACTTGCCGTATAATGTAAGTCTTTGATATGATGAAACGTGGATAGAATTTTTAAAAACATAACGGAGGTTTTATTATGAAAAAATTTATCAAAGTCGGTGCCGCTGCATTAGCCTTACCGCTTCGGTAGGGACCGTTGCTCCAGTCGTTTCTCAACCTCAGACTGTGCAGGCGGCTTCGAAGACTGTCAAAAGTGGTTCACTCACTTTTCACATTAAGAAGAAGCAAGTAAGAAAATCTTAGTGCTTTGGGTAAATGTTACTAACCATGGTAAAAGGACAGTTAAGAGTGACATGTTGATGAACTATTCTGGCGTTAACGCTTATCAAAAAGTTCATGGAAAATGGCAGGAATTAACTACTGGTGCGACTAATTCATCCTCATTGATTAAGGGCTTAGGTAAGATGGAACATAATTTGAAACCACATAAGACTATTAAAAATGGCGTAATTATATTCACCTTAGAAAACCGCAGTAAGGTCAAAGTAGAATTTCAAAAAGGCTATAATCAAATTACTGCTCGTCGCTACTTTAAAGTAAAATAAATTAAAAAAGCATTTATCGATTGTCGCGATAAATGCTTTTTTCTTTGATTCCTCATTGTCTAATATTTGCAAAAAATCGGAATTTCCTTTATTTTGGATGTAACGGTCAGAACAAATAGGAGAGAATATCATGCGTGAAGGTTTAATCATTTTAGTAGCTCTAATCGGAGCTGGGTTTATTGTTTATTACTTTGATAAATATCGCAATCGCCGTTATCCGGAATCTAAACCGCAAAATCAAGGTGGAAATTGGGATGCTTTTTGGGCATTTTTGTTTCCATTCATTGGTTTTATCATGGCTATTTATTTCGCAATTGCTAAGCGCAATAAATTCCGCGCGAAGACCTGTGTTCTGTGGGCATTAGGCGGTATGGCTTTTAATGCAATTTGGTATTTGTTGTTTAGATAAAAAAGGTTGATCAACTCTTGATGAATTTGATCGACCTTTATTTTTTGATTGTATTAACTTTGAGCAAGTTTACTAACAATATATGAGTTAAGAGATACATTTTCTTCATCTGCTTCTTCGGCTAGATGTTCATGCAGGGATTTGGGCATCCTCGCAGTAATGCGGCTGATATTGAACTAGTTGATAAACAAAATCGTTTAATCTTTTCGACTATTGTAAATGGTGCATTCTATAATAGATTAAAAAAGCATCCCTTTATTTCAATTACTGGCTTAAAAGGAACAGAAACAATGAATTCAGTAGTTGTAACTGTCAATGGTAAAGTAGAGGAAGTTAATGATTCATACATGGATCAAATCTATCAAGCACATCCTGAAATGGTCGAGATTGATTCGGCTGATTCAAGATCAAGTAGAAGTACATTGCGTCCCTTTGCGATTACGCCGATTGATGGTTCAGTTTACGATTTAAGGCAAAAACCGGTTTTTCAGAAGCATTTTAATTTTTAAAAAACATTATTAAATAGAAAGGAACAATATGGCATTACCAAGTCAAATTGAAGTTAGAGGAGCAAAAGTTCACAACTTAAAGAATATTGATGTCAATATTCCACTCCATAAATTCGTCGCTATTTCAGGCTTATCTGGTTCTGGAAAGTCATCCCTAGCCATGGGAATTCTTTATGAAGAAGGATCGCGTCGTTATCTTGATGCGCTTTCTACATATATGCGGCGAAGAATCAAGCAAGGTGCGCAGGCTGATGTAACTTCAGTTAAGCATATCCCTTCAGCGCTGGCTTTACGTCAGCGCCCCAGCGTTCCAAATGAAAGAGCAACCGTTGGTACAACAACTGAGACCTTTAATGTTTTGCGTTTGATTTTTTCACGGCTTGGTTCGCCTGTTTGTCCCAACGGTCATAGAGTCGCACCGAGTCTAGCAATTGCCGAAGCAATGTCCAAGCCTGGCGAAGAAATGGGACGGATTACCTGCCAAACCTGTGGTGTTAAGTTTTATGTTCCAAGTGCAGAAGAGTTCGCCTTCAATTCAGATGGAGCATGTACTGAATGCGGCGGTACAGGGAAGGTGCGTCAACTTGATGAAAATAAGTTGATTGCTGATGAAAATCTGTCCATCGAAGACGGCGCGGTTGCTTCGTGGTCATTGCCAGGACGTAATTTTATGCCAAGCGTTGCCCAGCATGCAGGAGTGCGCATTAATGTTCCATTTAAGGATTTAACTAAAAAAGAAAAAGACTTTGTCTTGAACGGTCCAGAAAAGAAATACAAGATGGACTTCTTATCCGGTACTGGTCGAGTTTTTCACGACTTCAATGCTCTTTATGAAAATGCGCACCAGGCAGTCCTGCGTTCAGCAAAGAGTAGCAAGAGTGAACGAGCACAAAAAAGAATTGCGGAATTCTTTACTTATTCAACTTGTCCAGTCTGTCATGGTACTAGACTTCGTCCTGAGCTACTTAAGCAGTTGGTTAATGGTAAAAATATTGATGAAGTCGAACATATGCAATTGGGTGACTTGCCAGCTTGGAGTAAGGAAGTTTTAGCTAAGTTACCAGAAGAAATGCATCAGATGGTTTCTTCATTGATTAAAGAATTCATCAATAATTTGCAGCCGCTACTTGATTTAGGGTTGGACTACTTAGCCATGGCACGTGCCGGAAATACGCTTTCAACTGGTGAGTTACAGAGAATCCAATTGGCTCGGACTCTGAGAACAGAAACCACCGGTGTTCTTTATGTATTAGACGAACCTTCTATCGGTCTTCATCCGGCTAATGTCGATGGTTTGATTAAAGTTTTACGTAAACTTGTTGCACAAGGCAATTCATTGGTCGTAGTTGATCACAATGTCGACATTATTAAGGCAGCCGATGAGATTATCGAAATCGGCCCAGGATCTGGTGACCAGGGTGGGCAAATTTTAGCTCAAGGGACACCGCAAGAACTTGAAAACAATAAAAAGTCTTTGATTGCTCCATACTTAAATGGAACAGCTGATTTAATGGCAAGAAAAACGACTGATAAGATTAACCCTGATCAAATCAAATTTGAAGTGGAGCATTATTTCAACTTGCATGATATTAAAGCAGGAATTCCGATTAATCAAATTACTGCAGTAACTGGCTTTTCTGGAGCGGGTAAGACCAGTTTGATTTTAGATTCTTTAGTTCCGGCTATTGAGGCACAAGCTAAGGGTGAAAAGTTACCGAAACAAATTAAGAAATTCGTTTCACCTGTCCATAATGTAGTTAGTGTTGATGCGACACCGATTGGCAAGAGTACCCGTTCAACGGTTGCTACTTATACTTCAATCATGGATAATTTGCGTAAGCTTTTTGCTCGTCAGCCGTTAGCAAAAGAAAAGCATTACACGCCAAGTTACTTCTCCTATAACAATAAAGAAGGTGCATGTCCTACTTGTGGTGGAACTGGAATTGTTACATTAGATATTCAATTTTTACCAGATATGCAGCAGACATGTCCAACTTGTCATGGTGAACGTTACAATCCGAGAATTCAGCAAGTTAAGTGGCATGAGATGTCGATTGTTGATATGCTTAATTTGGATATTAATGAAGCCTTGCCTGTGTTTAAAAAGGTACCAAAGATCGAACGTGAATTAAAGTTACTCAAAGAAGTAGGGTTGGATTACCTGCATTTAGGTGAAAGTACACCAACCTTATCTGGTGGTGAAGCCCAGAGGTTGAAGCTAGTAACTCACTTGAGTCATAAGCAAGATGATACTTTATTTGTCTTCGATGAACCAACGATCGGTTTGCATCCCTTAGATGTGAAGGTTTTGGTAACCGTGATGCAAAAATTACTTGATCAAGGTGCAACCATTATCACGATCACACATGATTTGAATTTGATTGTAAACAGTGATTATATTTTGGATCTTGGACCACGCGGCGGTAAAGCTGGTGGTAGAATCGTGGCTGAAGGGATGCCGCGAGAATTGGTTAAGAATCCTGACAGTTTGACTACACAGTATTTAGCTGATTATTGGAAACAATTTGAATAGATAAAAAAACGAGTCTTTTTTGGGACTCGCTTTTGTGTAGAGAGAATGGGTTTACTGTTTTTCTTCTTTAGCACATTCCATAATTAATGGTGCATTTCTTTTAAGGATTTCTATGTTGTTCTTTGTTTCTGAATAAGTAAAGTTATAATTATAAACTTCCTTATAGTCAGGAAGAGTGTAGCGGGCTTCCTTGAAGCCATAATCGGTTGGTTTTTCAAAATGTACATAAATTTTAATACCGTCTTTTTGGGATGGATCGGGAATTATTTGAGAATACGTAATTGATAATTCGCCTGGGAATTCAGCGTATGGATATAACATAAAAATCACTCCTCATGGATCTTTATTATTGTAGCAAAGAAATTGTCTGTATAGTAAATAGCTGATTATTGGAAAGAATTTGAATGGAAAAGTCAACTAACCCTAGACTGAAGTCTAGGGCTTAGTGGCTCGTTAGCTTACGCTAACCAGAACACCAACTTGCTTAGATACGGACTTGACTTACCAGCAGTAATCTTTTGACTATTGCCGATAGAGGTCGTCTAATTACCAAAGCCTTTTAAGTCCGTGAGTTGCTAGCGGACTGCAGCCTTTCTAGGCTGCTTTTTTTATTTTAGGATTCTGCCACTTGCCTAATCCTTTTTCTAGAATATTCACTGCCGCATTCCAATCGCGAATATGGTGCGTTCGACAGATTGGGCACGTCCATTCCCGATCTTTAAGCGTTAGTTTCTTATAACCGTTTTGGCCCATAATACTGCCACATTGATGGCATCTTTGGGTGGTGTACTTAGGATCAATTGTTAGAAATTCTTTGCCATATAGATCTGCCTTATAAGCCAGCATGTTCAGGAAA